>Ga0207951_100030_pt1 | contig 121511 bp, 103 predicted proteins | sample Subbio12Aug_8Bad_FD_184830 | JGI IMG/M metagenome (GOLD analysis project Ga0207951, IMG submission 184830) | Serpentinite rock and fluid subsurface biosphere microbial communities from McLaughlin Reserve, California, USA - CR12Aug_8Bad (SPAdes) | ecosystem: Environmental > Terrestrial > Deep... | reverse complement strand
CTCGGCCAGCGCCTGCGCGACCGGGCGCGCGGCCACGTCGGAGCTGCCCCCGGGCGGGAAGTTGACGACCATGCGTATCGGCCGCGAGGGCCAGGCCTGGGCCAGCGCCGGCAGCCAAGCTGCGCTCAGGGCCAGACCGGCGCCGAGGGCGAGCACGCGGCGGCGGCGCAGTGGGCGGGGGGGTGGGGTCATGATGTCTCTCTCCTGCGGGGTTATCGGACCGGGGTGAACGTGGCAGACCGGCCGGGCCCAGGGTCAGGGCCTGGCCTGGCGGGCACTACTGGCATGCGAAGCTGGCCGCGTCTTCCACGTTGCCAGTGCCGCGGTAGCGGGCGACCTGCGGGTAGGGGCACAGCGGGCGCGAGCGATCGGCCGCCCAGGTCCCCGGCACTTCGGCATTTGCGCCGCCCGGGTTGCCCGGCCCGCGCGCGGAGGCCAGCACGCGGCTGGGGGCGACCCCCTGCTCGACCCACTGCACCAGCGGCGTGAGCATGTCGAACTGGTCGGTGGCGGGCCCACCCGCGCAATGCGCCATGCCGGGCACGCGAAAGACGCGCGCGAAGTCGGCCGCCGTGCCGCCATGCGCGGCGTCGAGCGCCCTGAACCAGTTCGTCGCGGTATCCACCGAAAAGACCGCGTCGGCGACGCCGTGAAAGACCATGATCCTGCCGCCGCGGTTGCGCAGCTCGCGCAGGTCGGTCGGGTTGGGCGGTGTCATGAAGCTCATCGCCGGCTCGGTATAGCGCAGCGAGGTGCTGAAGGCAAACTCGAAGAGCGTGTCGATCGGCGTGTTCAGCGCGAAGGCCCGGGCGTCGAAGGTCGTGCTCTCGGGCGGGGCCTTGACGATCAGGCCCACCGAGCCCGCGCTGCGCGCGATCGGCAGCGTGAACTCCCACAGGGCCCAGTTCGACGAGGTCAGACCGGGGTCGAACGGAAAGCTCGAATAGACGCGGCGGCCGTCGCTGGTCATCGCGCCGCGGAAGATCGAGGCGACCACGGCTTTCTGGTCGGCGCTCAGGCAGGTGCCGTCGCGCGCGCCGGCGCAGGTCGGGACGTCGCGGCCGAGGTCGAAGGCCGACTGGCAGGCCGTGGTGTCCTGCACCAGCCCGTCGCTGACGCCGTCGAGGGCATCGCAGCGGCTCAGCACGGCCTGGGCCACCAACTGGCGTTCGGGGACGGTGAACGCGGTGGCATGGTTGTTTGGGTCTGTCGCCACGGTCGCATAGCGCTGCGCACCCCAGAGTTGGGCGATGGACGAGAGCGGCAGCGTGAACGCCGGCGCGCCAGCAAGGATGCCGTCGTACCACTGGGCATAGCGCGAGGCCGCCACCATCGCGTGGCGCCCGCCGTTGGAGCAGCCACCGAAGTACGAGCGGTCGGGGGTCTTGCCGTAGACGCGGCGGATCGCTTCACGGGCCATCGGCGTGAGCTTGCCGACCGCCTGGTAGCCGTAGTCCAGCCGGGCCTGCGGGTCCAGTCCGAAGTTTGCGCTGCCGTTGCCGCGGTTGCCGGCGTTCGAGCTCAGCACCGCAAAGCCCTGGTGCAACGCATGCGTGCGCGGCCCGCCGCCGAGGCTGCCGGTGGCCGGGACAACGATGCCGTCGACCCCGCCGTTGCCCTGGTGGAAGAAGCGGCCGTTCCAGGCCCGGGGCAGCCGCAGTTCGAAGTCGATGGCATAGGTCACGCCGTCGACCGGACCGACGCGTTCGAACATGTGGCCGAGCACCCGGCAATGCTCGGCCACCGGCTGCCCGCCGACCGTGAGCGTGCCTGCGGCCACCGTCGTGGTGCCGGTGATCGTGGTGTTGGGGATGCCGGCCAGCGCGGCGGCCAGGCCAACGCAGTCGCCGGCGAAGCTGGCCGGTGTTGCCGGGCTGAGACTGAGAGGGCCGCCCGCAGGCGGGGTGATGCTGCCGCAGGCGGCCAGAAGCAGCGCGACCGTGGCCAGAGCGCAGGGTGCTGCGTGGCCGGGGGGTATGAGACTGGGCACGGAGGGTCTTCTCCTTCTTGCAGAAGCGATGGCTCAGGAAATGCAACAGTTATATAACTTAACCAATTTGGTCTGGACGGGATAGCGGGTTTATCCCAGGGTGGCGGGTCGCCTGCAATTGATCTACTTAATGACGCTTAGCGATTGCGCGATGTGCAGCGATGGGGACAATTCGCGCCAATGTCGTCCAAGCGCCCCCCTCGCAGCGAAGCAACCCCGGTCGGGGGTCTGGACGAGGCCCGGCTGCACGACGTGCTGGGCTACCAGATGGCGCAGGCCGCCATCGTCACCGCTGCGGTGTTCAAGGCCCAGGTCGGCCAGCCCTTCGAGCTGCGACCGGTCGAGTACACGCTGCTGATGCTGATCGCCGAGAACCCCGGGGGCTCGCTGGTGCGGCTGGCCCGGGCGCTGGCGGTGACGGCGCCCAACATCACGATGTGGGTCGACCGGCTCGAGGCGCGTGGTCTGGTGCGGCGCGCGCAGAGCCAGAGCGACCGTCGCGCGCAGGTGCTGCACGCGACGGCCGAGGGCGCCGCGCTGGCGCGCCTGGCCACGCAGCGCATTGTCGATGCCGAACGCGAGGCGCTGGCGGGGCACCTGTCGGCCGGGGAGCGTGCCATCCTGCTCGAGCTGCTGCACAAGCTGGCTTGTGCGCGGGCGTCGCGGAGCGGGTAGGCGCGCCGGAAGCCCCATCCGGCCGCGGCTACCATCGCCGCATGGCTACCCACAAGCTTCTCTACGGTTTCCACGCGGTTGGCGTGCGGCTCAAGACCGCGCCCGACAGCGTCGTCGAAGTGCATGTCGATGCGCAGCGGCGCGATGCGCGCATGCGCCAGTTCGTGCAGCGCGCGCTCGACGCCGGCGCGCGGCTGGTCGACAGCGACGACGCCCAGCTCACCCGCCTGGCCGGCAACCCGCGCCACCAGGGCGTGGTCGCGCGCGTGCAGCCGCTGCCGCAGGTGCATTCGCTCGACGACCTGCTCGACGCCGTGCAGGGCCCGCCGCTGGTCCTTGCGCTCGACGGCGTGACCGACCCGCACAACCTGGGCGCCTGCCTGCGTGTGGCCGACGGGGCGGGCGTGCACGCGGTGATCGCGCCCAAGGACCACGCGGTCGGCGTCAACGCCACCGTCGCCAAGGTCGCCAGCGGCGCCGCCGAGACCGTGCCGTACCTGATGCTCACCAACCTCGCGCGCGCGCTCGGCGAACTCAAGGAGCGCTCGATCCGCGTCGTCGGCCTGGCCGGCGACGCCGAGCTGACGCTGCACGAGGCCGACCTGGCCGGGCCGCTCGCCCTGGTCCTCGGCGCCGAGGGCCCGGGCCTGCGCCAGCTCACCCGCAAGAGCTGCGACCTGCTCGTGCGCATCCCGATGAAGGGCGCGGTCGAGAGCCTCAACGTCTCGGTCGCCGCCGGCGTCTGCCTGTACGAGGCGCTGCGCCAGCGTCGTTGATGCCGCCGCCGCGCCTGCCGGCCCGCGTCTGGCGCGCGCCTGCGTCATGACCGCCCCACCGACCGTGCCTGGGGCCGGGCCGCCCGAGGCGCAGCGCCGCCGCGGCCTGGTCGCGGTATTCGCGTCGACCTTCTTCGAGCTCACGGGGTTCTTCATGTTCGCCCCGCTGCTGCTGTTCACGCTCAAGGCGCGCGGCTTCGACACCGTCACCGTCGGGCTGTTCGGCGCCACGCTGTGGCTGGGTGTGGCGGTGGCCACGCCGTTCGCCGCGCGCTGGGCGCGCCGGCTGGGCCGCCGCGGCGCGCTGATCGTCAGCGCCGGGGTGCCGCTGCTCACCTTGCTGGGCATCACGCTGACCGCGTCGGTCGCGCTGTGGCTGCTGCTGTACTTCGTCGCCGGGCTGGCCGCGGCGCTGCGCTGGATCGTCGCCGAGGCCACGGTCGCCGAACTCGCGCCGGTGCGCCGGCGCGGCCGCGTCGTCGCGCTGTTCGAGACCATGGTCGGCCTGACCCTGGTGCTCGGCCCGGCGCTGCTGGCGGCGGTCGGCGCCGAGGGCGAGGCCCTGCTGCGCTCGCAGGCCGTGGCGCTCGCGCTGGTCGCGGTGGGTTTTGCGTGGAGTCTGGCCATTCCGGCGCTGCTGCCGCTGGCGCACGACGGCGACACCCGCCTGGGCTGGCGCGGTGTCGCCGACGCGCTGCGCGCCGCCCCGGCGGTGATGGTCGCCGGGCTGGCCGGCGGCTTCTTCGAAAGCGGCGTGTCGACCGTGCTGCCGCTCTACGGGCTGGCGATGGGCTTCGGCGCGGCGACCGCGGCGCTGCTGGTCTCGGCCAGCGGGCTGGGCGGCACGCTGATGATGCTGCCGCTGGGCGAGGCCAGCGACCGCCTGCCGCGCCGCACCCTGGCGATGGCCTGCGCGGCCGCGGTCTTGGTCGCCGCGCTGGCCTTGCCGCTGGTCGGTGCGCAGCCCGGGCTGGCCGCGCTGGTGGCCTTCGTCTGCGGCGGCGCCGGCGGCGGGCTCTACACGCTGGCGATGATCGAGATCGGCCACCGCCACCGCGGCACCGCGCTGGTCAACGCGACCGCGGTGCTGGTGCTGGCCTACACCGTCGGCGCGATGCTCGCGCCGGCACTCGGCGCTGCTGCGCTGCAGTGGGCCGGGGGCTGGGGCTTCGCGGCGCTGCTGGCGGCGGTCGCGCTGGCGGCGCTGGTCGCGCTGGCGCGGCGCTGAGGGTCACGCGGCGCTGAGGGTCAGGTTCAACCTGGACCGTGGCCGCCTACAAGGTCTGCCAGTCCTGGGCCTGCTCGAAGGCGAACGCGGCGCGGTAGATCGTCGCTTCGTCGAAATGCCGGCCGACGAGCATCAGCCCGATCGGCAGGCCGTCGCTCATCCCGCACGGCAGCGACATCGCCGGATGCCCGGTGGCATCGAACGGCGCGGTGTTGGCGATCATCTCGAAGGCGCGGGCGATGATGTCGGCCGTCGGCGCCCCGGGCGGCGGCAGCTTGGTCGCCTTGAGCGGCAGCGTCGGCATCAGCAGCAGGTCGTAGCGTGCCAGCGCGTCGTCGTAGGCGGCAGCGAGCTTGCGCGACAGGTTCTGCGCCTTGGCGTAGTAGCGGCCCCGGTAGTGCTGGATGAAATATTCGCCGAGGATCATCGTGATCTTCAGCGTGTCGGACAGTTCGTCGGCGCGCGCCCGCCAGCCCGCATGATGATCGACCATGCTGGTCACGTACAGGCCGCGCCAGTTGAAGCCGTGGCTGTTGCCCTTCATCATCTGCTGCGTGCCGCCTTCGGCAGCGATCGGCAGCCAGATCGCGAGCCCCGCCGCGTGCAGCGGAATCGAGATCTCGTCGACCGCTGCGCCGAGCTTGCCCAAGCGCTGCGCGGCGGCGCGCACCTTGGCGTCGACGTCGGCCTCCGAGTTGGCGAGCCCGAAACCTTCCCTGACGACGCCGATCTTCAGGCCCGCCGCGCCTTCGGCGAGGCGCTTGGAGTAGGCGACCGGCTCGAACGCCAGACGCTGGCGCGGATCGAGCCCGTCGGGGCCGGCGAGGACCTCGAGCATCAGCGCGTTGTCGGCCACGTTCGCCGAAATCGGGCCGGCGTGATCCAGCGTCGATTCGATCGGCATGATGCCGGTGTACGGCACGAGGCCGTGCGTCGGCTTCATGCCGTAGGTGCCGCAGTAGGCCGACGGAATGCGAATCGAGCCGCCCTGGTCGCCGCCGATCGCGAGATCGACCTCGCCGGCAGCGACGAGCGCGGCGCTGCCCGACGACGATCCGCCGGCCGAGTAACCCCGCTTGCGCGGGTTGTGCACCGGCCCGGAGCTGCTGGTGTGCGAGCCGCCGGAGAAGCAGAGGTATTCGCAGACCGCCTTGCCCAGGATCGTCGCCCCGGCGTCGAGCAAGCGCGTGACGATCGTCGCGTCGAGCGGCGGCATGTAGCCCTCGAAAGTCGACGCGCCGTTCATCATCGGTACGCCGGCGACGCAGACGTTGTCCTTGATCGCGACGGTCTTGCCGGCGAGCTTGCCTTGCGGCGCGCCCTGGATGGTCGACTTGCAGTACCACGCGCCGTATCGGTTGTCTTCGCCCTCCGGCCGATGGCCCGGTGTGCGCGGGTACTTCACCGCCGGCCAGTCGTCGGCCATCGCGTCGACGGCATCGTAGGCATCGAAATTCGGCTGTAGCAGCGCGTGGTAGAGCTTGACCTCGTCGGGCGCGAGGCTGATGCCGAGGCTGCGGGCGACGTCGTCGAGCTGGGCGAGCGTGGGACGCTTGACGGGCATGGGGTCCTCCGCGAGGTTGACCGCACCCGTCAAGGTCGAAGGCCTGCGCGAGTGCGCTTGCCCAGTGTACGTGCGCGCGCCCGTGTGAATGCGAAAGACACCTGCTCGCCGACCTGACGCTGCCTGACCTGAGAGCGCCCCCAGGCCGACGACATACGTCGTCCGCCCCCCGAGGGGGATGAGCAAAGTGGCAGAGCCACATTTGCTCATGAGTGCCGCAGATACTGCGAGCCTCACGCTTCGACGAGGCGGATCGTGGGGCGGATCGTGAAAGCCACCGTCGAAGTTCCCGCCGAGCTGTACTGTGAGATCGAGGGGGTCGCTGCGCTCAGCCTCTTGACCCTCGAGGACTGGCGGCCCCGGGTGCTGGAGCGCGAGGTCGGCGCGGCGGGGCCCGCTGCCGGTGGCCGGGATCCGCTGCCGCAGGCCGACGCGTTCGGCCTGGAGCTTCAGCGCCTGGCGGCCGACGGGTCCGGTCGCTCGCTGGCGAGGGCCGCAAGATGCCCTGGCCGCGACGCGCGAGCAAGGCCGCGACCAGGGCGCATGATCGTCGGCGCGTCGATCCGGGTTGCGGCGGTCCTCGAGCAGAACGTCCACCGCCACATCGGTCAGGCGTTCCTGGAGCGGTTCGCACCGGCCGGTCGCAAGGCCAGCGTGCCGCTGCTGGCCTGGGCCGAGATCGCCGGCGCGATCGCCCGCCGCACGGGCGATGCGGCCAGCGCTACCCGTGCGGTCGGCTTCTTCGGCGCCCAGCCCTGGGTGCGCGGCGTGCCGTTGGATGCCGGCCTCGCCGGCGAGGCCACGCGCGTGGCCGCCGGCCTGCGCCTGCGCGGCGCCGATGCCGTCGATGTCGCGCTGGCGAGCCTGCGGCGCGAGCCCTTGCTGACCCCGGACCGGGAAATGATCGAGCGGGCCGGCGACGTGGTGCAGGTGCTGGCACCCGAGCGATGACCCGGCTGCGGTCGTCGGCGGTCAAGTCGACTTCATGCCCGCCCGGCCGCCAGCCGCCGCTGTGCCCAGGCGCTGAGCGCGAGCGCGGCCAGGACCCAGGCCAGAGCGACCACATGCAGCCCGTCGTAGATCGACGCGCCGCTGGCGCCGGCGGCCGTCTGCGCCGCGACCAGGGCGCCGCCGCCGGCTGCGCCGATGGCCTGCCCGGCGTAGATCGCCGAGGTGTTGAGCGCCATCAGCGCCGGCGCCAGCGCCGGCGCAGCCAGCCCCAGCCGGGCCTGCTGCGCCGAATTCGACGCGAAGCAGCCCAGCGCCCAGGGCACGATGACCAGGGCCAGCGCCGCCATGCTGCCGGCCAGCGGCCAGGCGGCCAGCGACAGCGCGATTCCGGCGAGCAGCCAGAACACCGCGCGCGCCGCGCCGACGCGGTCGACGACGCGCGAGAGCACGAGGTTGCCGGCCAGGCCGAAGGCGCCGAACCAGAAGAACAGCAGGCTGATCCCGGCGGCGCTGGCGCCGAGCACCTGGCTGTAGTACGGCGCGAAGTAGGTGAACAGCGTGAACTGCCCGGCGCTGGCCAGCGCGGTGACCAGCACGATGGCCATCAGCGCCGGGTGGGTCAGCACCTCGCGCCACGACTGCAGGCTCATGGCCGGCGGGCGCACGCCGCGGGGCAGCGCCCGCCAGACCCACCATGCCGCGCCGCCGGCGAGCACGGCGACCAGGGCGAAGGCCCAGCGCCAGCCAAAGGTCTCGCCGATCCAGGCGTGCACCGGCATGCCGACCACCGAGGCCAGCGACCAGCCGAGGAAGATGAAGGTGATCGCGCGGCCGCGCTCGGCCGGCGTGGTCATCGCGGCGATGGCCGCGGCGGCCTGCGGCGTGAAGACCGCCGCGGCCAGCACGGTGGCCGCGCGCAGCAGCAGCAGCGCGGTGTAGCTCGGCATCAGCGCACTCAGCGCATGACCGACGGCGTACCAGACCAGCGCGACGACGAGCAGGGTGCGGCGGTCCCAGCCGCCGACCAGCGCGGCCAGCAGCGGCGCGGCCAGGGCCATGACCAGCGCCGAGACCGCGATCAACTGGCCACCGAGCGCGACGCTGACCTGCAGCGAGCCGACCAGGTCGTTGAGCGAGCCCGGCGCGACCATCACGCCGCAGCCGATCGCGAAATTGCCGGCCAGCAGCGCCCAGCGGGTGCGCGCTGGCGTCGGCGCCGTCATGCCCGGCTCGCGCGCCGCAGGGCCCGCCGCGAGGGCCGGCGGCTCACCGCAACACCTTCAGCGCCTCGGGGTTGACGATGTTCGTCGGCCGGCCTTCGATGAAATTGACGACGTTGTCGAAGGCGGCGCCGAAGTAGCGCTCGTAGCTGTCGAGCTCGACGTAGCCGATGTGCGGCGTGCAGACCGCGTTCTCCAGCCGCAGCAGCGGGTGGCCCTGCAGGATGGGTTCGCTCTCGAAGACGTCGACCGCGGCCAGCCCCGGGCGGCCCTTGTTGAGCGCCGAGACCAGCGCGCCGTCGGCGACCAGCTCGGCGCGCGAGGTGTTGACGAACAGCGCGGTCGGCTTCATTCGCGCCAGGTCGTCGAGGCCGACGATGCCGCGCGTGGTCTCGCCCAGCCGCAGGTGCAGGCTCAGCACGTCGCTGTCGTCGAACAGCGCTGCGCGGCTGGCGGCCACCGCGTGGCCGTCGGCGCGCGCGCTCGCCTGCGCGTCGGCGCTGCCCCAGACCTGCACCCGCATGCCGAAGGCGCGGCCGTAGCCGGCGACCAGCCGGCCGATGCAGCCGTAGCCCCAGACGCCCAGCGTGCGCCCGTGCAGCACCGCGCCCAGGCCGAAGTTGGGCGGCATCGCCGCCGCGCGCAGCCCCGACTGCTGCCAGCCGCCGTGCTTGAGGTGCGCGATGTACTGCGGCAGCCGGCGCATCGCCGCCAGGATCAGCGCCCAGGTCAGCTCGGCCGGGGCGACCGGGTCGCCCGCGCCCTCGGCCACCGCGATGCCCAGCCGCGTGCAGGCCTGCACGTCGATGTGGCTGCCGACGCGGCCGGTCTGCGCGATCAGCCGCAGCCGGGGCAGCTTCTCGAGCAACTGGCGCGGAAACTGCGTGCGCTCGCGGATCGGCACCAGCACCTCGGCGTCACGCAGCCGCACGGCGAGCTGGCCGCTGCCCTTGACGGTGTTGGTGTAGACCTTGGCCGCGTAGGGCTCGAGCCGCGCGGCGCAGCGCAGCTTGCGCACCGCGTCCTGGTAGTCGTCGAGGATGATGATGTTCATGGCCGCGGCCCATTGTCGCCGCGCCCGGACGCAACGCCGACCGTGGCGAACGGTTACAGGCTCATGAAACCCGAGCGCGGCGCGCGCGTCGGGAAATGACGGGCCAGGCGCTGCAGCCGCTGCTCGGCCTGGCGCTGGTCGTGGCGCAGCGCGATGACCTGGTAGAGCGCAGCGCGCAGGTGCCACAGCTCGTGCAGCGTGCGCGCAGTGTTGATGCGCATCAGCACGTCGCCGGGCCAGATCGACTGGGCATCGTCGATGCAGTCGGCAATCGCCGCGGCAAACTCGGCGCGCACCGCCTCGAGCCGCGGCGCCGTGACCGCGGCGGGCTCGGCGACGAGCAGCCAGGCCAGCAGCCGCAGGCTCCAGCGCTGCGACGCCGCCGACGGCGGGCAGACCTCGGTGCGGCTGTGCAGGGCGCTGCTCGCCGGGGCCGCCGGCCGGCCGGGCAGGGATCGCAGGAAGGACGCTGACATGGCCACGTTATCGGCACCGCAGTCGATGCGATGTAGGCGATGATCGCGGGGCCGGGTGCGGCGCGATCGCGCAAACAGCCCCGGCAGCGGGCGGCAATTTCTCACGCGCAAGGCGGTTTGGCGATGGGCAGGACAGGGCTGTGGCGGCGCACGGGCCGCGCATTGGGCTGGCTGGTCTCGGGCCTGGCGCTGCTGGCCGCCGCGGCGGTGGTCGCGGCCGTGGTCTACACCCAGCGCGCGACGCCGCGCAGCGCCGGCGAGTGGACGCTGCCCGGGCTGCACGCGCCGCTGCAGATCGAGCGCGACGCGCACGGCATCCCGACGATCCGCGCCGCCAACCTCGAGGACCTGATGTTCGGCCTGGGCGTCGTGCACGCCCAGGACCGCCTCTGGCAGCTCGAGGTCCACCGCCGCATCGGCGCGGGCCGGCTGGCCGAGGCCTTCGGCCCCGGCGCGCTCGACGGCGACCGCTTCCTGCGCGCGCTGGGCGTGCGCCGCGCCGCGCAGGCGCAGTGGGACTGGCTGCGTGCGCAGCCCGGGCGCGAGTCGCCGGCGCTGCTCGAGGCCTATGCGCGCGGCATCAACGCCGTCGTGCGCGCGCTGCCGGCGCGCCCGCCCGAGATGCTGATCCTCGGCGTCGAACCCGAGGACTGGAGCCCGGTCGACAGTCTGGCCTGGGCGACGATGATGGCCTGGGACCTCGGCGGCAACTGGGGCAGCGAAATGCTGCGGCTGCGGCTGGCGCTGACCTTGCCGGGCGATGGGGTGGTCGAGCGCATCCAGCAGTTGCTGCCGCCCTACCCCGGCGAGCGCGCGCGGCTGCCGGCCGACTACGCCGAGCGCATGCGCGCGCTGCGGCTGGACGCGCGCGTGGCCGGCGTCGAGGCCGAGCGCTGGCTGGCTGCGGCGCCCGAGTCGGGCGTCGAGGGCGTCGGCTCGAACAACTGGGTACTGGCCGGCCCGCGCACGGCCGGCGGCGCGCCGCTGCTGGCCAACGACCCGCACCTGAAGCTGACCGCGCCCTCGCTGTGGTACCTGGTGCGGCTGGAGGCGCCGGGCCTGCGCGTGGCCGGCGCGTCGATGCCGGGGCTGCCCGGGGTCGTGCTCGGCCAGAACGGGCATATCGCCTGGGGCTACACCAACACCGGCCCCGACGTGCAGGACCTCTACCTCGAGCAGATCGACCCCACCGACCCGACGCGCTACCGCACCCCCGAAGGCTGGGCGGCGTTCGAGACCGCGCAGGAAGTCATCCGCGTGCGCGGCGGCGATGACGTCAGCATGACGGTGCGCCGCAGCCGCCACGGCCCGGTCATCTCCGACGCCGGCACCGCCGACGACGTCGTCGGCCGCGAGCGCGCGCGCTTTGCGATATCGATGCGCTGGACCGCGCTCGACGCCGACATCGACGCGGTCGGCGTCGCGCTGGCGTTCAACCGCGCGCGCACGCTCGACGAATTTGTCGCCGCCGCCCGCGACTGGGTCGCGCCGATGCAGAGCATGGTCGTCGCCGAGCGCAGCGGGCGCATCGGCATGGTCGCACCCGGCCGGGTGCCGCTGCGCGGCCCCGACCACGACCTGCACGGGCTGGCGCCGGCGCCGGGCTGGCTGGCGCGCTACGACTGGGTCGGCTGGGTGCCCGCCGAGCGCACGCCGCGCGAGCTCGACCCGGCGCGCGGCTGGATCGCCACCGCCAACCAGCGCATCGTGGCGGCCGACTACCCATACTTCCTGACCGCCGACTGGACCCCGTCGTGGCGCCAGCAGCGCATCGAGCAGGTGCTGGCGTCGCGGCCGCGGCATTCGCTCGACGAGCTCGCCGCGCTGCAGGCCGACGTCAAGTCGCTGGCCGTGGGCCCGCTGCTGCCGCGCCTGCAGGCCGCGCGCAGCGAACACCGCCTGGCCGCCGCGGCGCAGGCGCAGCTTGCCGGCTTCGACGGTCAGATGCGCGCCGACAGCGCCGCGCCGCTGATCTACTGGGCCTGGGTCCGCCAGCTCACGCAGGCGGTCTTCGCCGACGAGCTCGGGCCGCTCTACGAGCGCTCGATTGCGACGCGCAACTTCAGCGAGGCGCTGGCCGGCGTGCTCGCCCGCGACGACGCGCGCTGGTGCGACGACCGCCGCACGCCGGCGGTCGAGACCTGCGCGCAGCAGGTCGACGCCGCGTTCGGCCGCGCGCTCGACGAACTCGCCGCGCGCCACGGCGAGGACCTGGCGGGCTGGCGCTGGTCGCAGGCCCTGCTGTCGCGCGCCGAGCACCGGCCGTTCAGCCGCGTGCCGGCGCTGGCGCGCTGGTTCGAGCTGCGCGCCGGCGTCGGCGGCGACACCTACACCGTCAACGTCGCGCGCGTCAACCTGCGCGCCGACCCGGTCACTGGCGAGCATTACCTCAACGAGCACGGGCCTTCGCTGCGCGCGCTCTACGACCTGGGCGACCCGGCAAACTCGCGGATCATGATCTCGACCGGGCAGTCGGGACTGCCGTGGTCGCGCCACTACCGCGACCTGCTCGGGCCCTGGCAGCGCGTCGAGTACCTGCCGCTGTGGGGCGATGGCCGCGCGGTGGCGACGCTGCGGCTGCGGCCGGCGGCGCCCTAGCCGGCGGCGCCCGCGGCACCCGGCTCGAACCCCGCCTGCGCGCGCATCGCCGCGCTGCCGTCGGGCAGGGCAGCCCAGACCTCGACCGTGCCGTCGCCGGCCCGCGCCGCGCAGAGGCGCAGCGGCAGGCCGCACAGCGCCGGCTGCAGCGCGCGGTAGGTGTAGCGCCGCAGCGGCCGCTGCGCGAGGCGCTGCGCCAGCCCGGCGAGCACGGTGGCCAGCAGCGGGCCGTGGACGACGAGCTGCCCGTAGCCCTCGACCTGGCGGCAGTAGTCGAGGTCGTAGTGGATGCGGTGGCCGTTGAAGGTCAGCGCCGAGTAGCGAAACAGCAGCGTCGGGTCGGTGTCGAAGGGCTCGACCTGCTCGGGCCGCGGCAGCGCGGTGGCGGCCGCCGGTGCCGCGGCGCGCGCCGCGCCCGCCGGCGGCGCCTCGCGGTAGACGATGTCGTGCCGCTCGCGCAGCGCGGTCGCGTCGCCGAGCCGCAGTTCATGCTGCACGGCGACGAAGACCAGCTCGCCGCTGCGCCCGCGCCTGGCGTCGACCGCCTGCACCACGGAGCGCTTGCGCACCGCGGCGCCCAGCGGCAGCGGGCGCAGGAATTCGACGTCGCCGCCGGCCCACATCCGGTTGGGTAGCGGCACCGGCGGCAGGAAGCCGCCGCGCGCCGGGTGACCGTCGCGGCCGAGCGCCGCGGGCGGTTGCGCGTCGAGGAAGTACAGCCAGTGCCACAGCGGCGGCAGCGCGGCGCCGTCGACCAGTGCGGCAGCGGCCGCAGCAGGCAGGCCCAGCGTCGCGGCCATCAGCCGGGCGTGGCGGGCGCAGAGCAGGTCGTCGTCGACCGCCTCGCGGCCGACCCACAGGCGCAACGGCGCGAGGTCGACGGCGGGCGCAGCGGCCATCGCCGGGGCCACCGTCACGACAACATGCGGTCGCGCAGCAGCCCGACCGCGATGCCCTCGATCGCGAACGGTGTGCCGTGGCCGTCGCCGCCGGTCGGCACGACCAGGGTCGCGAACTCGGGGTTCTCGGCGACCAGCTCGATGCCGTTGCGCGTCTTGCGCAGCCGCTTGACGGTGACCTCGTCGCCGAGCCGGGCGACGACGATCTGGCCGGTGCGCGCCTCGCTGGCCTTCTGCACGGCGAGCAGGTCGCCGTCGACGATGCCGGCGTCGCGCATGCTCATGCCGCGCACGCGCAGCAGGTAGTCGGGGCGGCGGCTGAACAGCCCGGCCTCGAAGACATAGGTGCGGTCGATGTGCTCGGCGGCCAGGATCGGGCTGCCGGCGGCGACCCGGCCGACCAGTGGCAGCGTCAGTTGCGCGACCCCGGGCAGCGGCAACTGCAGTTGCCGGCCGCGCGCGCGGGCCAGCGCGCGCAGTGTGTCAGACTTCAGACGGATGCCGCGCGAGGTGCCGCCGACGAGTTCGATCACGCCCTTGCGGGCCAGCGCCTGCAGATGTTCCTCGGCAGCGTTGGCCGAACGAAAGCCCAGCTCGGCGGCCAGTTCGGCGCGCGTCGGCGGTGCGCCGGTGCGCGCGATCGCGCTCTGCACGAGTTCGAGCACCTGCTGCTGGCGGGGCGTGAGCCGGGGGCTGTCGATCATGGCGCGGCGCGGGTGGGGCGGGTCTGTGGATTCATCCAGTGGCTGTATTTTTATCCATGAAGGGCGACGATGCCAAGTGCAGCTGAACGGGTCGTGATCCTGGGCACCGGCGGCACCATCGCCGGCGTCGCCGCCAGCGGCGGTTTCGGCTACCGCGCCGCGCAGCTCGGCGTCGAACAGCTCGTCGCCGCGGTGCCGACGCTGGCCGAGGCCGCCGCCGCCGGCGCGCTCGAAGGCGAGCAGCTCGCCCAGGTCGACAGCAAGGACATGACGCATGCGCTGTGGCAGCGCCTCGCGCAGCGCTGTGCGCAGCAGCTCGCGCGCGCCGAGGTCGCCGGCCTCGTCGTCACCCACGGCAGCGACACGCTCGAGGAGACCGCGTACTTCCTGCACCGCGTGCTGGCCCCGGCCAAGCCGCTGGTGCTGACCGCCGCGATGCGCCCGGCGACCGCGCTGCACGCCGACGGGCCGCAGAACCTGCTCGACGCGGTGACGCTGGCGCGCAGCGGCGCCGCTCAGGGCTGGCGCGGCGTGCTGGCCGTGGTCGGCGGGCAGGTCTGGGCCGGCGCCGAGCTGCGCAAGCTGCACGGCTGGCGGCTCGACGCGTTTGCCGGCGGCGCGGCCGGGCCGCTGGGGGCCTGGGTCGGCGGCCGGCTCGAGCGCTGGCGCGAGCCGCCGGCCACGCCGCTGCCGCTGGGGCTGGCGGCGATCGCCGCCGACCCTGCGCAGTGGCCCCGCGTCGAGGTCGTCGCCAGCCATGCCGGCGCCGGCCCGGGCGTGGTCGATGCGTTGTGCGCGGCCGGCGTCGACGGCCTGGTCGTCGCCGCCACCGGCGGCGGCACCGTGCACGCGGCGCTGCTGCCGGCGCTGCTGCGCGCGCGCGCGGCCGGCGTCGCGGTGGCGGTCGTCTCGCGCTGCGCCTGGGGCCCGGCACTGGCCGCCGACACCCGCGAGGCCGACTGGCGCACGCCGTGGCAGGCGCGCATCGACCTGCTGCTGCAGCGGCTGGCCGAGCGCCAGGGCCAGCGGCCCTGAGCGGCGTCAGTCGGCCACGTGCAGCCTGACCTCGACGTTGCCGCGCGTCGCGTTCGAGTACGGGCAGACCTCGTGCGCCGCGGCAACCAGCTCCTCGACCGTGGCGCGCGGCAGGTCGGGCACCTTGACGGTCAGCGCGACCGCGATGCCGAACGCGCCGGGCTTGCCGCTCAGCGGGCCGATGCCGACCTCGGCGTCGATGCCGACCTCGCCGGGCAGCCGCACATTGCGGCGGCCGGCGACGGCCTTGAGCGCGCCGATGAAGCAGGCCGCGTAGCCGGCGGCAAACATCTGCTCGGGGTTGGTGCCGGCGCCGTCGTCGCCGCCCAGCGCCTTGGGCGTGCTCAGCGTGACGGCCAGCCGGCCGTCGTCGGAGCGGGCACTGCCGGCGCGCCCGCCGGTGGCGCTGGCGCGGGCGGTGTAGACGGCGGTGTCGATGGCCATGCTCGGGTCTCCTCGGGGTGGTGGGCGGGGCTGGGGCCGGGACGCAGGGCGCTCGCCGGCGTCGGGTTGCCGATCGACTGTAGAGCGCGCGGATGCCGGGGCGACCGTCAGGGTCTTGTGCTGTCGCACGCCGACCCCGCGCGCTCGCCGCGCGGCGTGATCCGCGGGTCGTTCAGCGCGCCCATTTCTCGTCGGCGGTGAAGGCCACCGTGTACCACCACTGGTAGGGGTGGTGGCCGATCCGCTCGAGCAGCTCGGCGCGGATGCGGTCCTGCTCGGCGATCGTCAGCCCGCACGACGCGTCGCGCACCACGAAATCCAGTTCGAGGTAGACCGTCGAGCCTACCTTCTGCAGCCGCAGGACGTATTTGCGAAAGCCCCAGGCCTGCACGATGGCCTCGACCTCGGCGCGGATCTCGTGCTCCAGCGCGTCGACGGCCTTGAGCCCGAGCACCTCGCGGCCCGAGCTCAGCAGCCCGGCCAGCGGGATGCGCAGGAAGTAGCTCGCCGCGGCGACGAGCATCAGCGGGTCGGCGTAGCGCGCGAGCGCGCCGTGGCCGAGCCAGACCAGGGCCAGGGCCAGGGCGAAGCCCAGGGCCAGCATCAGGCTCAGGCCGGTGTCGACCAGCCATTCGCGCTGCTCGGCAACCAGCAGCTCGGAGTGCTGCGGCCGGGTGCGCGCGACCAGGTAGCGCCAGGCGCCCAGGCACAGCAGGCCGACGACGCCGGCGTAGACCAGCGCGTGCAGGTAGTCCAGCTCGCGCCCGCCGGCCAGCAGGGTCTGCACGCCAGCGACGATCGACAGCGTGCACAGCACGAAGATGGCGAGGTACTTGAAGACCAGCGTGATCGGCTGGACGATGCTGCGGCCGAACGGGAACTTGGGGTCGTCGTCGACACGCACATAGCGGCCGGCGACCAGCGACAGCAGCGACAGGCCGAAGCTGATCAGGCTGTAGAGCCCGTCGAAGACGATGATCGACGAGCCCAGCCACCAGCCGATGCCGATGCCGGCGACCGCGAACAGCAGCGCCATCAGCGCCGAGCCCGCGATCAGCCGGTCTTCTTCGGTGAAGCGGCGTGACACGGTGGGCGGGCGCGAGCGGCAAGGGCCGCGTTGCCGGTCGGGGCGGGGTCGCGGCGGCCGACTCCGGCGCAGTGCTGCGCCAGCGTGCACGGCGCGGCAGCGGCTGCGGTCATGCTCGCCTCGGGTCGGCGTCGGGTGTCGCCGCGGTCCAGGCCGACGCCACGGCGTGGCCGTCGGGGCCGCTGGCGAGGTGCGCCGCCGCGTCTTGCCCGCCCGCGGCGAGCGCCTGGGCGAGCTGGCGCGCCCGCTGCGCGTTGGCGCCGGGCAGCTCGACGACGCCGCACCAGCGGTTGCGCCCGCCCCGCTTGGCGGCCAGCAGCGCGGCGTCGGCCAGACGCAGGGTGGCCGCCCAGTCGAGCGCCTGCGGCGCGCGCGGGTCGGCCGGGAAGGCCGCAAAGCCGACCGAGCAGGTGCAGTGCAGCGCCTGGCCGTCGGGGTCGGTGAAGGCCTGGTCGGCGACCGCGCGGCGCAGCCGCTCGGCCAGCGCCGGGGCCTGCCCGCGCGGGCTACCGCGGGCGACGACGAGAAACTCCTCGCCGCCCCAGCGCACGACATGGTCGTCGGCGCGGCAGACGCCCAGCAGGCGCGCGCGCATCTGGGCCAGCACGGCGTCGCCGGTGGCGTGGTCATGCTCGTCGTTGAGGCGCTTGAAGTGGTCGAGGTCGACCAGCAACAGCAGCAGGTCGGCGTCCTCGGGTGGCGGCGCGCGCCGCTCGTTGGCCTCGTCATGGCGGCGGCGGCTGGCCGCGACGTCGTCGTCGATATGCTGCAGCAGATGGCGGCGGTTGTGCAGCCCGGTCAGCGGGTCGGTGCGGCTGGCCTCGTGCAGCACGGCGTTGAGCCGCTCGAGCTCGGCGGTGCGGCGGCGCACCACGGCCTCCAGATGGCGCTGGCGTCGGCGCAGGCCGGCGGTGTACGCGTAGACGCTGCCCAGCACCGCCAGCAGGGCCGCCGCCACGGCCAGCGACCGCACATCGCGGCGCTGCCACCATGCCGGCTGCACGCGCACCGGCAGGCTCAGCTCGTCGCCGGCCCAGGCGCCGCCAGCGTCGGTGGCGCGAACGCGCAGGCGGTAGCGGCCCGGGGGAATCTTGCCCCAGGCGGCGGCGCGCTGGCCGACCGCGCCTTCGGTCCAGCGCGCGTCGTGGCCGTCGAGCGTCCAGGCGTAGCGCAGCCGCATCTTGTCGCCGTAGGCCAGCGCGGCGAACTCGACGCTGAAACTGCGTTCGCCGGCGGCCAGCACCAGCCCTTCGCCCGCGGCGCGCGGGCGGCCGTCGACGTACAGCGCGGTCAGCACCAGTGGCGCCGTGCGCGGCTGCGGCGCCCAGGCTGCGTCGTCGACGACCAGCAGGCCGCGGCTGCCGCCGAACAGCAGCCGGCCGTCGGCGGCCACCGCGCGCGAGCCGAACCAGCCGGTGCCGATGCGCACGCCGTCGGGCGCGCCGAGCTCGGTCAGGCGGTCGGTGGCCGGGTCGTAGACATGCATGTGGGTCCACACCCGCCCGCTCGCCGCGACCAGCAAGTTGGCGCCGAACGGGCGGGCCAGCCGGCCATGGCGCTGGCTGATCGGCTCGAACGCCACCGGCCAGGTCGAGCCGTCACCGGCCGGCCCGGCGGCAGCGGCCAGCGGCGCAGCGGCGCGGTGCAGCCCGGTGACGGCAGTGTCGACCCACAGCGCGCCGCCGGCGTCGAACTGCAGGCCAGCGACGATCGGGTTGCCCAGCCCGGCGCCGGCCGGCGAGACCACGCGCTGCCAGCCGCCGGCACCGCTGGCCGCGGCCGGCCGGCGCCACAGCCCGGCCGCGGTGCCGGCCCACAGGCTGCCGTCGGGCCCGCGGGTCAGCACGAAGGCGTCGCCCGCCACGGCTGCGCCGGTCACGGTGCGCGCGGCTCGGGGTGCGCCCTCGCCCGCGGTCCATGCCAGCAGGTCGGCCCGGGTGGCCAGCCACAGCGCGCCGCCGGGCTCGTCGAGCAGGTGGTTGACCGCGGGCAGTCCGCGCAGCCGCGGCGCCGACGCCCGACCGTTGGCCGCGAGCCGGTGCAACTGGCCGGCGCCGGCGACCCAGGCGCCCCCGGTCGCGGCCATGGCCATGGCCTCGACGCGCAGCGCCGGCGCGTGCAGCGCACGCAGGGTCGTCAGGCCGGCGTCGAACTCGGCGATGCCGCCACCGTGCAGGCCGGCCCAGAGGCTGCCGTCGGGCCAGACCAGCAGCGCGCGCAGGTCGGGCTCGACGCCGCGGCCCTGCGGGCCGGGCAGCGGCTGGGTCAGGCGCACGCTCAGCCCCGGCGTCGGCGCGCGGTAGCGCTGCAGGCCGCCGCCAAGGCTGCCGACCCAGACCTCGCCGCCGTGCTCGCGCAGCAGCGCCGAGATGTCGCCGCCGGCCAGCCCGTAGGCCATGCCGCGCTCGGGCCGCAGGGCGTGCAGCCGGCGGCCGTCGAGCGCGTGCAGGTCGATGCCGTTGCGCCGACCGACCCAGGCCCGCGCGGGCGCCGGCGCCGGGCCGTCGAACACGATGCCGGTGACGGCGGTGGCGCCCGCGCCGACCGCCTGCGGCAGGCCCTGGCCGCGCTCGCCGATGCGCCAGACGCGGCCGTCGGCCGTACCGACCCAGACCGCGCCGTCCGGGGCCAGCGCCAGCGCGCCGACCCGCGCCGCCTGGCCGTCCAGCCGCAAGGCCTCGAAGGCCGGCAGCGCGGCGCTGCCGCCCGACGCGCGCCAGAGGCCGCGCTCGCCGCCCGCCCACAGCCGGCCGTCGGCGTCGACCCGCAGCGCCGCGACCGGGGCACCGGCCAGCGGCGAGGGCACCCGCGCGGCGGCGCCGCCGGGGTCGGCCCAGGCCAGGCTGCCGTCGTCGAAGCCGATCCAGACCCGCCCGCCCGGGCCCTCGGCGAGCGCGCCGACGGTCGGCCAGTGCCCGTTGGCCGCCGGGGCCGGCAGCGGCAGCGGGCGCAGCGCGCCGCTGGCCGGGTCGTGGACCCACACGCCGGCCGACTCGGTGCCGATCCACAGGCTGCCATCGCCATGGCCGAGCAGCGCGCGGACCCAGCCGAGGCTGCGCGCGGCGGGGTCGGGGTCGTCGCGTTCGAGCGGGCGCAGCGCATGGCCGTCCCAGCGCATCAGGCCGTCGCCGGTGGCCACCCAGATGAAGCCGCGGCGGTCCTGGGCCAGCGCGGCGACCACGCCGCGCGGGATGCCGGGCACGCTGTCGAAGGCGATCAGGGCGGCCGCGTCGACAGCGTCGGCAGCGGCGGTCGCCGGCGGGGCCGGCGGGCCGGCGGCGGCCTCGGCGAGGCTGAGCGCGGCGGCCAGCCCGCACAGCGCCGCCAGCCACCGGCGGCGCAGGCCGGCAGCGGCGCCCCGCGCCCGTGGCCGTACCGACGGGGCGGGCGCGCGGCGGCTCATGCCTCGGCCGTCAGCGCGTCGAGCTGCGCGTGCAGCTCTAGCCAGCGCTCTTCGAGCACCGCGACCTCGGCGGCGACATGGTTGAGCGCGCGGCCGGCCTCGGCGATGCGCGCCGCCGCCAGCCCCGGCGTGGCCAGCAGGGCTTCGAGCCCGCTGCGCTCGGCGGCCAGCCGCGGCAGGCGCTCGTCGATGCGCTGCAGTTCGACGCGCAGCGGGCGCGCGCGCTGGGCGAGCTGCTGGCGGGCCTGCGCGGTCGAGCGGCGCTCGTCGCGGCGGTCGCTGCGGGGGTCGGGGCGCGGCTCGCTGCGCGGCTCGTCGCGGCGCAGCGCCGCGGCGGCCGGCGGCACCGCGGCCGGCACGGGCCCCGGGGTGGATGCCGCGGCGGTCGGCAGCGCTGGCGGCACGCCACCGCGCAGCAGCGCGCGCGAGCGCTCGAGCAGCCAGCGCTGGTAGTCGTCGAGGTCGCCGTCGTAGGGCTGCACGCGGCCGTCGGCGAACAGCCAGAACTCGTCGCAGACCTCGCGCAGCAGCGCGCGGTCGTGGCTGACCAGCAGCACCGAGCCCTCGAACTCGTTGAGCGCGATCGACAGCGCCTCGCGCGTCGTCAGGTCGAGGTGGTTGGTCGGCTCGTCGAGCAGCAGCAGGTTGGGCCGCTGCCAGACCAGGGTGGCCAGCACCAGGCGCGCGCGCTCGCCGCCCGAGAGCGTGCCCACCGGCTGCTGCACCATCTCGCCGCCGAAGCCGAACTGGCCGAGGAAGTTGCGCAGCTCCTGCTCGCGGGCCTGCGGCGAGACCTCGCGCGCAAGCCTGACCATGCGCTGCAGCGGCGTGTCGGCGTCGTGCAGCAGGTCCATCTCGTGCTGCGCGTAGTAGCCGATCGCCAGCCCCTTGCCCGCGGTCAGCGTGCCGGCCAGCGGCGGCAGCACGCCCGCGATGGTCTTGACCAGCGTCGACTTGCCCTGGCCGTTGGCGCCGAGGATGCCGATGCGCTGCCCGGCCAGCACGCTGCGCTCGACGCCGCGGACGATGACCGTCGGCGGCGTCGTCGGGTAGCCGCAGTCCAGCGCTTTCATCACCAGCATCGGGTTGGGCAGGCTCGCCGGCGCACGGAATTCGAAGGCGAAGTCGCCCTCGACCAGCGCCGGCGCGAGCCGCTCCATGCGGGCCAGTGCCTTGACGCGGCTCTGCGCCTGGCGCGACTTGGTCGCCTTGGCCTTGAAGCGGTCGATGAAGCGCTGCAGGTGCGCGATTCGCTCCTGCTGGCGCGCATACGCGCTGGCTTGCTGCGCGAGGCGCTCGGCGCGCATCGTCTCGAATGCGGTGTAGTTGCCGCCCCAGCGCGTCAGGCTGGCCTGCTCGAGGTGCACGGTGACGCCGGTCACGGCGTCGAGGAACTCGCGGTCGTGGCTGATCACGACCAGGGTGCCGGGGTAGCGCTGCAGCCAGCCCTCGAGCCAGACCAGGGCGTCGAGGTCGAGGTGGTTGGTCGGCTCGTCGAGCAGCAGCAGATCGGCCGGGCACATCAGCGCGCGCGCGAGTTGCAGCCGCATCCGCCAGCCGCCCGAGAAGCTGGCCACCGGCGCGTCGAGCTCGGCCGCGCGAAAGCCCAGCCCGAGCAGCAAGGCCTGCGCACGCGCGCGGGCGTCGAAGGCGCCGGCGTCGGCCAGCGCCAGGTGCGCCTCGGCGATGGCGTGGCCGTCGTCGGCGGCCTCGGCAGCAGCCAGCCGGGCCTGCGCCTGCGCGAGCGGGGTGTCGCCGGCGAGCACGAATTCGCTCGCGCCGGTCTCGCCCTCGGGCATCTGCTGCGCGACCTCGCCGACGCGCCAGTGCGCCGGCACCTCGGCGTCGCCGCCGTCGGCATGCAGCCGCCGGGCCAGCAGCGCAAACAGGCTGGACTTGCCCGCACCGTTGCGGCCGACCAGGCCGACCTTCTCGCCGGGGTTGAGGGTCAGGTTGGCGCCGGTCAGCACCACTTTGGTGCCGCGGCGCAACGTGAGCTTGCGCAGGGTGATCACGGCGGCGATTGTGGGGCAGCGGCGGGGCCTTGCCGCGCCGGACTCAAGTCCGGCGAGCCGCGGCCGATAAGCTGTGGCGACCAGCGCGCGGCGTCCGGCGGCGACGCCCGGGGTGCGCATACGCGAGGTAGCCCATGCCCCCGATCCACCTGTCCGCGGCGACCGCCGACGTGTCCTCGGTGCGCCAGCTCGTCGAGCGGCGTGCGCTGAGCATGCATTTCCAGCCGATCGCGCGGATCGACGACGCCGAGGTCGGCGCGCACGAGGCCCTGGTGCGCCCGCCCGAACGCTGCCGCTGGCCGACGCCCGATGCGCTGTTCGAGGCCGCGCGCGCCGAGGGCTCGCTCGAGCGGCTCGAGGTCGAGTGCGTGCGCCTCGCGCTGGCGACCTGGGCCGCCGAGGGCGCGCGCGGGCGGCTGTTCGTCAACCTCGGCGCCGACGTGCTGGTTGCGGCGATCGAGGGCGGGCGGCTGGCCGCGGCGATCGACCTGGTGCGCGCCGCCGGCGCCTCGCCGCAGGCCCTGGTCATCGAGCTGACCGAGCACGAGCGCGTGCTCGACGTCGCCGCGCTGCGCGCCGCGCTCGACCGCGTGCGCGGGCACGGCGTCGGCGTCGCGCTCGACGACTTCGGCGACGGCCGCTCGAGCCTGCGGCTGTGGTCCGAGCTGCAACCCGAGTATGTCAAGGTCGACAAATACTTCACCCGCGGCATCGACCGCAACGGCAGCAAGGTGCAGACGCTGCGCGCGCTGCAGCAGATCGCCGAGACGCTGGGCGCGCAACTGATCGCCGAGGGCGTCGAGACCGCCGAGGAGCTGCGCACGCTGCGCGAGCTCGGCGTCGGCTGGGCCCAGGGCTACTTCCTGGGCCGCCCGCAGCCGGCGCTGGCCGCGGCCGTGCTGCCGCAGGCGCGCGAGCTGCTGACCTCGCGCACGGTCGCCCTGCTGCCCGAGCGACCGCACGCGCCGAACAACGGCATCACCGCCGCGCGGCTGCTGCGCAAGGTCGCGCCGCTGGACGTCGGCGCGACGCATGAGGAGGCGTACCTGGCCTTCGCCGCGCAGCCCGAGGTACCCAGCCTGGCGATCGTCGACGGCCAGCGCCCGGTCGGGCTGATCGGCCGCCCGCATTTCATCACGCTGTTTGCGCGGCCGTTCTTTCGCGAGCTCTACGGCCGCCGGCCGGTGCTGATGCACGCCAACAAGACGCCGCTGACGATCGATCTGCACGCCGGCATCGGCAGCCTGACCGGGGTGCTGACCGCGGCCGACCAGCGCTACCTCAGCGAGGGCTTCGTCATCACCGAGGGCGGCGCCTACCGCGGCCTGGGCACCGGCGACGAGCTCGTGCGCCGCGTCACCGAGGCACGCATCGAGGCCGCGCGCCACGCCAACCCGCTGACCTTCCTGCCGGGCAACATCCCGATCTCCGAGCACATCGAGCGTCTGCTCGCCGGGGGCGCCGACTTCCACGCGGCCTACGCCGACCTCAACCAGTTCAAGCCCTTCAACGACCAGTACGGCTACTGGCGCGGCGACGAGATGATCCGCCTGCTCGCCCAGGTCATCGCCGGCGAGGTCGACGCGCGGCGCGACTTCGTCGGCCATGTCGGCGGCGACGACTTCGTCGTGCTGTTCCAGAGCGCCGACTGGCGCCTGCGCTGCGAGCGCATCGTCGCCGCGTTCGACGCCCGCGCGCGCCAGCTCTACGACGACGAGGCGCGCATCGCCGGTGGCATCCAGGCCGAGGACCGCCACGGCGTCGTGCGCTTTTTCCCCTGCACGACGCTGAGCCTGGGCGTGGTGCCGGTGGCGCCGCACTGCGGCGCGCAGGCCGAGGACGTCGCCAATGCCGCGGCCGCGGCCAAGCGCGAGGCCAAGGCCCGCCAGCTCGGCGTCTACGTCGCGCCGCCGCTGATGGTGGTGGCGTTCACGCCGGCAGCGCCGCGCGGCTGATCAGCAGCACCTGGTCGTCGCCGGCCGAGGTCGGCAGCCAGACCGCGTCGAGCCGCGGGAACGCGCGCTCGAAGGCCGCGCGGCCGTGGCCGATCTCGAGCACCAGCACGCCCTCGTCCTCGAGGTGCGCCGCGACGCCGCGCAGCAGCGCGCGCACGAAGTCCAGGCCGTCGCTGCCGCCGGCGCGGTTGCCGTCGAGTGCGAGCGCGGGCTCGGCGCGGTACTCGGGCGGCAGCGCGGCCATCGCCGGCGCGTCGACATACGGCGGGTTGCACAGGATCAGGTCGTAGCGCTGGCCGGCGACCGCGGCCAGGCCGTCGCCGTGCAGCAGCCGGATGCGCCCGGCCAGGCCGTGGCGCTCGACGTTGAGGCGCGCGACGGCCAGCGCGTCGGCGCTGAGCTCGGCGGCGTCGACGCTGACCTCGGGCCAGGCCAGCGCGGCCAGCACCGCGAGGCTGCCGTTGCCGGTGCACAGGTCGAGCACGCGGCGCGAGGCCGCCGGCAGCCAGGCGTCGAGCGCGTGGCAGTGCCCGGGGTCGGCGATCAGCTCGGCGATCAGCGAGCGCGGCACGATCACGCGCTCGTCGACGGTGAACGGCAGGCCCTGCAGCCAGGCCTCGCCGGTCAGGTATGCGGCGGGCTTGCGGGTGGCGATGCGCTGCTCGACCAGCGCGGCGACAGCGTCCTGCTCGGCGCGGGTCAGCACGCGGTCGGCGACGCCGTCGAGCTCGTGCAGCGGCAGCCCGAGCCGCCACAGCACCAGCCAGACCGCTTCGTCCCAGGCCCGGTTCGTGCCATGGCCGTAGGCGACCCCGGCCTGCGTCAGGCGCGCACTGGCCGCGCGCACGGCGTCGAGCAGCGTCACCGCAGCAGCCGCTCGAGCGTGCCGCGGTAGATCCGCGCGAGCGCATCGACGCTGGCCGCATCGACATGCTCGTCGACCTGGTGGATGCTCGCGTTGACCGGGCCGAACTCGACGACCTGCGGGCAGATCTGCGCGATGAAGCGGCCGTCGGAGGTGCCGCCGGTGGTCGACAGCTCGGGCGTGAGGCCGGTCTCGGCCTCGATCGCCGCGCCGAGTGCGGCGCTGAGCGTGCCCGGCGGCGTCAGGAACGGCTCGCCGCCCAGCGTCCAGTCCAGCGCGTAGTCCAGCCCGTGGCGGTCGAGCACGGCGTGCACGCGCGCGCGCAGATCGGCCGGGGTCGATGCGGTGCCGAAGCGCAGGTTGAAGTCGGCCACCGCCTCGCCGGGGATGACGTTGGTCGCGCCGGTGCCGGCGTGCAGGTTGCTGACCTGGAAGCTGGTCGGCGGGAAATGCGCGTTGCCGCGGTCCCAGTCGATCGCGGCCAGCTCGGCCAGCGCTGGCGCCAAGGCGTGGATCGGGTTGCGCGCGAGCTGCGGGTAGGCCACGTGGCCCTGCACGCCGCGCACGCGCAGCCGCCCGCTGAGCGAGCCGCGGCGGCCGTTCTTGACCATGTCGCCGAGCTGCCGCACCGAGGTCGGCTCGCCGACGATGCAGGCGTCGAGCCGCTCGCCGCGCGCGCGCAGCCAGTCGACGACGCGCACCGTGCCGTCGACCGACGGGCCTTCCTCGTCGCTGGTCAGCAGGAAGGCGATCGCGCCGGCGTGGTCGGGCTGCGCGGCGACGTAGGCCTCGACGGCGACGACCATCGCGGCCAGCGAGCTCTTCATGTCGGCCGCGCCGCGGCCGTAGAGCCGGCCCGCGCGCAGCGTCGGCGTGAACGGGTCGCTGCCCCACTGCGCCAGCGGCCCGGTCGGGACGACGTCGGTGTGGCCGGCAAAGGCCAGCAGCGGCCCCGGCCGCGCGCCGCGGCGCAGCGCCCACAGGTTGGTCACCGGCGCCTCGGGCGGGCCGTAGACCAGGCGTTGGCAGTCGAAGCCGGCGGCGTGCAGGCGGGAGGCGATCAGGTCCTGGCAGCCGGCGTCGGCAGGGGTCACCGAGGGGCAGGCGATCAGCGCCTGCGCCAGGCGCAGCGCGGGCTGGGCGTCGGCGGGGTTCATCGGCGCTCGAGCGGCAGCGGCGGCAGCTTCATGCCGGCGATCGAGCGCGGCTCCTCGGGCCGCACGTCGAGCGTGAGCTCGGTGAACGAGGGCTCGTCGGGTTCGGCGGCCTGCGCCGCGCGGCGCGGCGTGGCGCCGAGGTCGTTCTGCAGCCGCCACATCAGGTTGCTCGGCGAGTCGGCGTAGGCCAGGCCGTCGTCGCGGCTGATGCGGCCGGCCTCGATCAGCCGGGCGAGGTCCTGCTCGAAGGTCTGCGAGCCCTCGGCGAGCGACTTCTCCATCGCCTCCTTGACGCCGGCGATGTCGCCCTGCGCGATCAGCTCGCCGACGAGCTGGGTCTTGAGCAGCACCTCGACCGCCGGGATGCGCCCACCGGCGACCGCACGCACCAGGCGCTGCGAGACGATCGCGCGCAGCCCGGCCGCGAGGTCGGCCAGCAGCGAGGGCCGCGCCTCGGGCGGGTAGAACGACAAGATGCGCCCGAGCGCGTGGTAGCTGTTGTTGGCGTGCAGCGTGGCCAGCACCAGGTGCCCCGACAGCGCGTACGAAATCGCCGAGCTCATCGTCTCGCGGTCGCGGATCTCGCCGATCAGGATCACGTCGGGGGCCTGGCGCAGCGCGTTCTTCAGCGCGACCTGCAGGCTGTCGGTGTCGCGGCCGACCTCGCGCTGGTTGACCACGCTGCGCTTGTTGGTGAACAGGAACTCGATCGGGTCCTCGATCGTCAGGATATGCCCGGGCAGCTCCTGGTTGCGCTTCTCGAGCATCGCCGCCAGCGTCGTGCTCTTGCCGGTGCCGGTGGCGCCGACCAGCAGGATCAGGCCGCGCTTCTCGAGCACGAGCCGGGCCAGCAGCTCGGGCATGCCCAGCGAGTCCAGGCTCGGGATCTGGAACGGGATGCAGCGAAAGACCGCGGCGATCGAGCCGCGCTGGCGAAACGCCGAGAGGCGGAAGCTGCCGACCTTGGACAGGCCGACCGCGACGTTGAGCTCGCCGCTGTCGTCGAGTTCCTCGAGCTGGCCGGGCGTGAGCAGCTCGGCGAGCAACTGGCGCGGCTGCGCCGGCGTCAGCACCTGCTCCGAGACCGGCAGGATCTGGCCGGCGATCTTGATCAGGATCGGCGCGTTGGCCGAGAGGTAGACGTCGGAGGCCTGCTTGTCGGCCATCAGCCGCAGCACGCGCTCCATGTTGCCGGCACTGGCCATGGGATTGCCTCTCACACTCTCAGTCGCGCAGCAGGTCGTTGATCGCGGTCTTGGCGCGTGTCTGCGCGTCGACCTTCTTGACGATCACCGCGCAGTACAGGCTGTAGCGGCCGTCGGCGCTGGGCAGGCTGCCACTGACGACAACCGAGCCGGCGGGCACGCGGCCGTAGACGACCTCGCCGCTGGTGCGGTCGTAGATCCTGGTGCTCTGGCCGATGTAGACACCCATCGAGATGACGCTGTTCTCCTCGACGATCACGCCCTCGACGATCTCGCTGCGCGCGCCGACGAAGCAGTTGTCCTCGATGATCGTCGGGTTGGCCTGCACCGGCTCGAGCACGCCGCCGATGCCGACGCCACCCGAGAGGTGCACGTTGCGGCCGATCTGCGCGCACGAGCCGACGGTGGCCCAGGTGTCGACCATCGTGCCCTCGTCGACGTAGGCGCCGATGTTGACATAGCTGGGCATCAGCACGACGTTGCGGCCGACGTAGCTGCCGCGGCGGGCGACCGCCGGCGGCACCACGCGCACGCCGGTGGCGCGCATCTGCGCCTCGTCGAGGTGGGCGAACTTGGTCGGCACCTTGTCGTAGAAGCCGAGGTCGCCGGCGCGCACGACGCGGTTGTCGGCGAGCCGAAAGCTCAGCAGCACGGCCTTCTTGAGCCACTGGTTGACATGCCACTGGCCGACGCCCTGGCGCTCGGCGACGCGGCGGCGCCCGGCGTTGAGGTCGGCCAGGGCCTGCTCGACGGCCTCGCGCAGCTCGGGGGTGGCGGCGCCGGGCAGCTCGGCGCGGGCTTCCCACGCGCGGTCGATGACGGTTTGCAGGTCGTTGCTCATCGGAGGGGCTGGGTATGGGCGACGATGCGCTGGGCGGCCTCGACGCATTCTTCGACGGGGGCGACGAGCGCGATGCGGATGCGGCCGGCGCCGGGGTTGACGCCGCGCACCGCGCGTGCGAGCAGGCTGCCGGGGAGGACCGCGACATTGTATTGAGCCAGCAGGCCGCGGGCGTAAGCGACGTCGTCGCCGCCGGGCACGCCGGCCCACAGGTAGAAGCCGGCGTCGGGCAGGCGCACGTCGAGCACCGGCGCCAGCAGCGGCAGCACGCGCTCGAACTTGGCGCGGTAGAGCGCGCGGTTGTCGTGCACATGCGCCTCGTCGCCCCAGGCGGCGATGCTGGCGGCCTGCACCGGCAGGCTCATCGCGCTGCCGTGGTAGGTGCGGTAGTGCAGGAAGGCGCGCAGCAGCGCGGCGTCGCCGGCGACGAAGCCCGAGCGCAGCCCCGGCGCGTTGCTGCGCTTGGACAGGCTGGTGAACATCACCAGCCGGCGGAAGTCGTCGCGGCCGAGCGCGCGCGCGGCCTGCAGCGCACCCAGCGGCGGGGTCTCGCCGAACCAGATCTCGGAGTAGCACTCGTCGCTGGCGATGACGAAGCCGTGGCGGTCGCTCAACTCGAACAGGCGCTGCCATTGGGCCAGCGGCATCACCGCGCCGGTCGGGTTGCCCGGCGAGCAGACGTAGAGCAGTTGCGTGCGCGCCCAGGTCGCCGCGTCGATGCCGGCCCAGTCGACGGCGAAGTTGCGCGCCGGGTCGCTGTTCGCGCAGGCCACCGCAGCGCCGGCCAGCAGCGCCGCACCCTCGTAGATCTGGTAGAAGGGGTTGGGCACGACCACCGTCGCGCCGGGGCGCGAGGCGTCGACGACGGTCTGGGCAAATGCAAACAGCGCCTCGCGCGAGCCGAGCACCGGCAGGACCTGGGTCTGGGCATCGAGGCTGAGGCCGTAGCGGCGCTGCACCCAGGCCGCGATCGCCTCGCGCAGCGCCGGCGTGCCGGCGGTTGCCGGGTACGCCGCGAGGCCGCCCAGCGCATCGATCAGCGCCTGCCTCAGCAGCGCCGGCGTGGGGTGGCGCGGTTCGCCGATGCCCAGGCCGATCGGCGCATGCGCCGGGCTCGGCACGATGTCGCGGGTGAGCTCGCGCAGCCGCTCGAACGGGTAGGGGTGCAGGCGCTGCAGCAGCGGGTTCATCGGCGGCGATTATCGAAGAGCGCGGCCAGCAGGCCCGGCAGCCGTCGCCTGCTGCGCTGCGCGGCGCGCGTCACCGCGGCAGCACCCGCCGGTAGACCGGGCCCCACTGCGGGTGGCCCTGCTCGGAGCGGCTGAGCGCGAAGTCCGGGTCGGCGGCACGCGCCGCGACGAAGGCCTGTTCGCAGTCGGCGACGCGTTCGCTGGTGCAGGTGATGAAGGCCAGCAGCTTGTGCGCGCTGGCGCGGTCGCGGCCGCTGGCCAGGCCGAGCTCGAGCGCGCGCCGCAGCGCGGCCTCGGACTGCGGGTACCGCGCGTCGTCGTACAGGCGCATGCCTTCGAGCAGCGCGCCCTCGGCCGGGCGCTCGATCAGGTCGGTCAGGCCCGGCGCAGCCGCGCAGCCGGCGAGCGTGGCGGCGACGAGGGCCAGCAGGCTGGCGCGGATGGGGGCGGTCGACATGGCGGGTACGGCAGGGCGCGGGCGGTTCAGGGCCCGAAGCGGTGGCGGATCTGGACCGGGGTGTCGGCGTCGACGACGACGGTGACGGTCTTGGGCGGGAAGTCGGCGTTGCGCAGCGTGATCGTGTGGCGGCCCTCGCTCAGGCTCAGCCGGGTCAGCGGCGGCGTCGTGCCGACGCTGCGGCCGTCGACCTCGACCTCGCCCCAGGGGCTGATCGCCAGTTCGACCGTGCCGGTGGCTGCGGCCGCGGTGGCCGCAGCGGTTGCGCCCACCGGCGCTGGCGCGGTCGCGGCCGGCGGGCGCACCTCGCGCGGGGGCGTCGCCGGTGGTGCCGGCCGCGGCGGCGGGCGTGGCGCCTCGGCGCGCGCTGCCGGCGCGGTCGGGCCGGGCGCGGCGGCGGCCGGGGTGGCGGCGCTGGCGTCGTCGATGGCCGCGCCAGCCGCCGTCGCCGGGGCAACCGCGAGGGCCGCGGGGGTGGCTGCGTCGCCGGCTGCGGCGGCCGGGCCCGGCGGGGTGGCCGCGGGCGGTGTGGCGTCGGGCCCCGGGGTGAGCAGCCACAGTACGAGCGCAGCCAGCGGGGTGGCCAGCAGCACCCAGCGCAGCGGCCGCTGGTGGCCGCGGGCGTCAGCCGGCGCGGGGTCGTCGTCGTCGGTCGGCGCCGGGGCCGACGCTGCCTGCTCCTGTGTCGTCGGCCCCTGCGTGGCCAGCCAGCGGCGCAGATCGCGGCCGAGCGCGGCGGCATCGGGGTGGCGTTGCCCCGGGGCGCGCGCCATCGCGCGTGCGGCGATCGCCGACAGCACCTCCGGCGCGCCCGCCGCACTGGCCGGCGGTGGTTCGTGCTCGAGCACGGCGCGGGTGATCGCCGCCAGCGAGTCGCCACCGAAGGCCTTGCGCCCGGTCAGCAGCTCGTAGAGCACGACGCCCAGCGCGTAGACGTCGGTGCGCGCATCGATCCGCTCGCCCCTCAGTTGCTCGGGGGCCAGGTAATGCGGCGAACCGGCGACCAGCCCCTCGGCCGCGCCGAGCATGCTGGCCTCGGGTGCATGCAGCGCGCGGGCGATGCCGAAGTCGAGGATCTTGGGCTTGTCGCCGCCGACGAGGAAGATGTTGGCTGGCTTGATGTCGCAGTGCACGACGCCGCGCGCATGCGCGTAGGCCAGCCCGTCGGCGATGCGGCGCAGCAGCCGCGCGGCCTGCGCCGGGGTCGGCCGCCAGCCCGCGCGCAGCGCCTGGCGCAGGTCGCGGCCCTCGAGCCGCTCCATCGCGATGTAGGCCCCGCGCTCGGACAGCCCGGCGTCGTGGATCGTGACGATGTGCGGGTGGTTCAGGCTGGCCGCCAGCCGCGCCTCGTGCAGGAACTGGCGGTCGAGCGCGGCGCGGGCGCCGGGCTCGGCGTCGAACTGCAGCGTCTTCAGCGCCACGGTGCGCGACAGCAGCGGGTCGTGGGCCTCCCAGACGGTGCCCAGCCCGCCCTCGCCGAGCTTGGCGCCGAGCGTGTAGCGGCCCACCGGCGCCGGCGCGAAGCCCGCGTCGGCGCGGTCCGCGCCGACGTCGGCCGCCGCCGGCGCCAGCGCGTGCCCGGGCTCGAGCGGCGCCGGCAACGCGATGGTGGCGGCGAACTCGGACTCGGGCGCATCGGCGCGCGCGTCGCGGCGCTGGAACGGCAGGATTCCCACAGCCCGGCAGACTACGCCAGAGCGTCACCGGCGGCGACCCGAAAAGCCGGGCATAGACCCAGCTTGTCACGCGCCGAGGCCGCGCGGATGGCGGCCGGTGGGTTCACAGCCGCCCGACGCAGCCCGGCGCGCCGCAGCGGCAGGCCAGCCGGCCCTCGTGGTGGGTCGGGCCGTAGTCGACGGTGACTTCCTCGCCGGCGGCGATCGCGCGCAGCGCGTAGAACTCGACGCGGCCGGCGGCCAGGCACAGCCGCGCGTTGGGCGCGCAGGAGTGGTTGGTGTAGCGCATCGGGTCGCTGCTGCGGCTGAAGTCGATCGCCCGGCGCCGCGAGACCTCGACGATCATGATGCGCTCGCTGCGTGTGGCGCGGATGCGTGCCTCGGGCACGCTGAGCGACTCGCCGCGGATCTCGCCGATCTTGCGCCGCGCCGGGATGGCCTCGGCGGCGTAGACGCCGAGGCCATCGATCGGGCTTGGGGCCACATGCACCGCGTACTTCTGGTACGGCGCGCGCGCGCTCGGCGGCGCCGCAGCGGCGGTCTCGGGAGGCAGCAGGGACATCGGCGGGCAGGCTTCGCAACAGCGTCGGATGCTATCATCGAGCCGCCTTCCGGGACCTCTGCGGCGGGCGGTTTTTCTTTTCGTATCAATGACTTGTCGGCGGTGTCGCGGCTCTGTCCGCAGGCCCCGCAAGCGCCCGCCTGCATGCGCCTGAACCAGATCAAGCTCTCGGGCTTCAAGTCGTTCGCCGAGCCGACCACCTTCCAGTTGCCGGGGCAACTGGTCGGCGTCGTCGGGCCCAACGGCTGCGGCAAGTCCAACATCATCGACGCCGTGCGCTGGGTGCTGGGCGAGAGCAAGGCCAGCGAGCTGCGCGGCGAGTCGATGCAGGACGTGATCTTCAACGGCTCGGCGCAGCGCAAGCCGGCCAGTCGGGCCAGCGTCGAGCTGGTCTTCGACAACAGCGACGCGCGCGCCGGCGGGCCGTGGAACCAGTTCGGCGAGATCGCCGTCAAGCGCGTGCTGACGCGCGACGGCACCAGCAGCTACCACATCAACAACCAGCCGGTGCGCCGGCGCGACGTGCACGACGTCTTCCTCGGCACCGGGCTGGGGCCGCGCGCCTACGCCATCATCGGCCAGGGCACGATCAGCCGCATCATCGAGAGCCGCCCCGAGGAGCTGCGCCTGTTCCTCGAGGAGGCCGCCGGCGTCAGCAAGTACAAGGAGCGCCGGCGCGAGACCGGGTCCCGGCTCGAGGACACGCGCGAGAACCTGACCCGCGTCGAGGACATCCTGCGCGAGCTCGAGGCCAACCTCGGCCGGCTCGAGGCGCAGGCCGAGGTCGCGATCCGCTACCGCGGGCTGCAGGCGCTGGGCACGCGCCGGCTGCACCAGTTGTGGTTCCTCAAGCAGCGCGACGCCGCCGGTGAGGAACAGCGCGTGCGCGCCGCTGCCGCCGAGGCCGCCACTGCGCTCGACGCCCGGCTGGCCGAGCTGCGCAGCCTCGAGGCCGCGCTCGAGGTGCTGCGCCAGGCGCATTACGCCGCCGGCGACGCGCTGCATGCCGCGCAGGGCGGGCATGCACAGGCGCAGCTCGAGGTCAGCCGGCTCGAGGAGCGCATCCGCTACGTCGTCGACAGCCGCCAGCGCACCGCGCAGCGGCTGGCCGAGCTGGCCGCACAGGACGCGATGTGGCGCGAGCGCGACGAGCAGGCCGGCGCGCAGATCGGGCAACTGAGCGCGCAGATCGCCGAGGCCGACGAGCGCGCCGCGCTGCTCGCCGCGCAGGCCGAGGAGCAGGCCCTGCGGCTGCCCGAGGCCGAGGACGCGCTGCGCGCGGCGCAGTCGCGTGCCAATGCGCAGCGCGCCGAGGTCGTGCAGGTCCAGCAGCAGATCCAGGTGCTGGCCGCCGAGAGCCGCAGCGTCGACGAGCAGACCCGCCAGTTGCGTGCACGCCGCGAGCGCCTGGGCGGCGAGCGCGGCCAGCTCGGCGTGCCCGACGCCGCCCGCCTGGCCGAGCTCGGCCAGCGCAGCAGCCAGGCCGATGCGCTGCGCGACGAGACCGAGGCCCGGCTGCACGAGCTCGCCGAGCAGGTCGCCGCGCTCGACGCGCAGCGCCGCGACGCGCACGAGGCCGCGCAGCGCGAGGCGGCCCAGCTCGCCGCGCTGGGCGCGCGGCTCGATGCGCTGCGCGCGCTGCAGGACAAGCTGCGCAGCGGCGGCAAGCTCGAGCCCTGGCTCGCGCGCCACGGCCTGGGCGGGCTGCAGGGCCTGTGGAGCCGCGTGCACATCGACACCGGCTGGGAGACCGCGCTCGAGTCGGCGCTGCGCGAGCGGCTGGGCGCGCTCGAAGTCGGCCGCCTGGAGTCGGTCAGCGCGTTTGCCGCCGACCCGCCGCCGGCGCGGCTGGCGTTCTACACCGCGCAGGCGCAGGCGCATGTCGACCCGCACCGCACGCTGGCGCGGCTGGCCGCGCGGCTGCGGCTGGGCGACGCCGGGCTGCACGCGCTGCTCGAGGACTGGCTCGAGGGCGTCTACACCGCCGACAGCCTCGACGACGCGATCGCGCTGCGGCCGCGGCTGACGCACGGCGAGGTCATCATGACCCGCGAGGGGCATGCGGTGTCATCCTTTGCGGTCGCCTTCTATGCCCCCGACACCGAGCAGGCCGGCATGCTCGCGCGCGCGCAGGAGATCGAGAACCTCGACGCCGCGCGCCGCGCGCAGACGCTGATCGCCGACCAGGCGCGCGCCGTGCAGGTGCGCGCCGACGCGGCCTACGCCGGCGCATCGGCGCAGCTCGCGCAGGGCCGGCGCGAGGCGGCCGAGGCGCAGACCCGCGCCCACCAGTTGCACGTCGAGCTGCTGCGGCTGACCCAGCAGGCCGAGGCCGCGGCGCAGCGCCTGGGCCGACTCGACGACGAGCTCGCCGAGGTCGACGCCCAGCTCGAGGCGCTGGCCGAGCGGCAGGCCGGCGGCGAGGCGCGCTTCGAGGAGCTCGACCTGGCGCTGGCCGATGCGCAGCAGCGCCACGCCGAGCTCGACGAGGCGGTGCTTGCCGCCGAGCGCCGGCTCGCCGACGCGCGCGAGCAGCAGCGCCAGCTCGAGCGCGACGCGCAGGCCGCGCAGTTCGAGGCGCGCACGCTGGCCGCGCGCAGTGCCGAGCTGCAGCGCACGCAGGCCGACGCCGCGGCGCAGCTCGACGCCGCTGCCGCCTCGGCGCAGCAGTTGCACGCCGAGCTCGCCGGGCTTGACGACGCCGCCGCACAGGCCGGGTTGCAGGACGCGCTCGCAAGCCGGGGCGCCGCCGAGCAGGCGCTGGCCGCTGCGCGCAGCCGCTACGACGACGTCGCCGCGCAACTGCGCAGCGGCGACGAGCAGCGCCTCATGATCGAGCGCAGCCTCGAGCCGATGCGCGAGAAGATCACCCGGCTGCAGCTCGAGCAGCAGGCCGCCGCGCTAGGCGGCGCGCAGTACCTCGAGCAGTTGCAGGCCGCCGGCGTCGACCTGGCCGAGGTCGAGCGCGGCATCGGCGACGACGGCGTGCGGCTGGCCGGCCTGCAGGCCGAGATCGACCGCGTGCAGCGCGACCTCGCCGCGCTCGGCGCGGTCAACCTCGCCGCGCTCGACGAGCTGGCCGCCGCGCGCGAGCGCAAGACCTTCCTCGACGCCCAGAACGCCGACCTGCGCGAGGCCATCGCGACGCTCGAGGACGCGATCCGCAGGATCGACCTCGAGACCCGCGAGCTGCTCAGGAAGACCTTCGACGAGGTCAACGGCCACTTCGGCCAGAAGTTCCCGCAGCTCTTCGGCGGCGGCAACGCCAGGCTGGTGATGACCGGCGACGAGATCCTCGACGCCGGCGTGCAGGTCATGGCCCAGCCGCCGGGCAAGAAGAACAGCACGATCCACCTGCTCTCGGGCGGCGAGAAGGCGCTCGCCGCGATCGCGCTGGTGTTTGCGATCTTCATGCTCAACCCGGCGCCGTTCTGCCTGCTCGACGAGGTCGACGCACCGCTCGACGACGCCAACACCGAGCGCTACGCGAAGCTGGTCACCGCGATGAGCGCCAAGGGCACGCAGTTCCTGTTCATCAGCCACAACAAGATCGCGATGGAGATGGCGCAGCAACTGATCGGCGTGACGATGCAGGAGCAGGGCGTCTCGCGCATCGTCGCGGTCGACATGGAGCAGGCCCTCGGGCTGGCCGAGGCCGCATGAGTGGCATGAGCCTGCGCAGCGCCGTCATGCCGCACCCTGCCGGAGCGCTGCGGCCGTGACGCTGACCGAGGCGCTGATCGTCGCCGCCGGGCTGGCGCTCGCGGCGCTGGGCCTGCACGCCTGGTGGACCACGCGCGGCGGCCCGGCGCGGCGACCGCCGCTGGCGGCGCCACCGGCGGCGGTCGCCGGCGGGCGCATCGAACCCGGCTTCGACCCCGGCCTGGCCGCCCCCGGCGCCGACCCCGTCAACGACGCGCCGGCAGCCGAGCTGCCGCGCCCGCACGCCGCGCGCCGCGGCGCGCGGCTCGATGCGCTGATCGACGCCATCGCGACGCTGGACTTCGAGTCGCCGGTGCCCGGCGACGCGCTGCTGGCGCACCTGCCGACCACCCGCCGTGTCGGCAACAAGCCCTGGGCCGTCGAGGCCCTCGACGCCGACAGCGGCGAGTGGGAGCCGCCGCGCGCCGGCCGGGGCTATGCGCGGCTGCAGGCCGGCGTGCAGATGGCCAGCCGGCATGGCGCGCTCAACGAGATCGAATACTCCGAGTTCGTGCAGAAGGTGCAGGACTTCGCCGAGGCGGTCGGCGCGCTGGCCGACTGCCCCGACATGCTCGAGGTCGTGGCGCGCGCGCGCGAGCTCGACGCCTTCGCCAGCGCGCACGACGCGCAGCTCGTCATGCGGCTGGTCGCCAACTCGGTGGCATGGTCGGTCGGCTATCTGCGCCAGGTCGCGGCGCGCCACGGCCTGGTCGACGGCGCGCTGCCGGGGCAACTGGTGCTGCCGGCCGAGGCCGAGGCGGCGCCGCCGGTGCTGGTGCTGGCCTTCGACGCGCAGGCCGCGCTGGCCGACGACCCCGCGCAGACCGCGCTGCGCGAGGCCACGTTGAGCCTGGACGTGCCGCAGACCGAGGAGGCCGCCGAGCCGTTTGCCGCCTGGCAGCGCATCGGCCGCGAACTGGCCGCCGACCTCGACGCGATCCTGGTCGACGAGCAGGGCGTGCCGATCCCGCTGCACGCCTACGCCGCAATCGACCAGGAACTGCGCCGGCTCTACACCGCGCTGGCTGCGCGCGAGCTCGCCGCCGGCAGCCCGGCGGCGCGGCGCTTGTTTGGCTGATCAGTCGCCCAGCCGGGTCTGGTTGCGGCCCTGGCGCTTGGCCTCGTAGAGCGCGAGGTCGGCGCGCGCGATCAAGGCCTCTACCGTATCGCCGGGCTGCGCCATGGCCACGCCCACCGAGGCCGTGACCGCCAGGCCCGGCGCCACCTCCGACCAGGCGTGGTGGGCGATGGCCGCACGCATGCGCTCGGCCACCTGCACGGCATCGGCGCTGCTGCGCACGCCGCGCAGCATCAGCAGGAACTCCTCGCCGCCGTAGCGGCCGAGCCGGTCGTCGCCGCGCATCTCGCCCACGACCACCGCACCGAACTGCCGCAGCACCTCGTCGCCGACCGCGTGGCCATGGGTGTCGTTGATGGCCTTGAAGTGGTCGAGGTCGAGCAGGGCCACCGCCAGCGCGGCATCGGGGCGGTCGCGGCCCTGCATCGCCTGGCGCACGCGCTGCAGGATGCTGCGGCGGTTGGGCAGGCCGGTGAGCTCGTCGCAGGTCGCCAGGCGCTGCACCTCGGCATTGGTCGTCTGCAGGCTGCGGTTGCGCTGGTTGAGCCGTTGGCGGATGCGTGCGCCGTACCAGCCCAGCATCGTGCAGCGCGCCATCACCAGCGCGATCCACAGTCCGCTGACGAGCCGCTCGGGTCCCGACGCCAGCGGCAGGCCCAGCCCGGGCCCCGACACCAGCACGACCGTGATTACCGCAACCGACAGCAGGGCCACGGCCGCGGTCGCGGCGCGCCAGCTCAGGCGCAGCGCGCCGAAGGCCAGCACGACGAACAGCAGCATCAGCAACAGCAGCCCGACCTGCGGCACCGCCGCCGCCGCGACCACGATGACGGTGCTGCTCAGCGCCAGGCTGAGCGCGGTGAGGTAGGGGTCGCGCGAGCGGTCGCTCAACCCCGCCACCGCCAGCGCGAACAGCAGGGCGCAGACGATGGCACCGGCCGCGCCATAGGCGGCCACCGCCGTCGCCGGGATGCTGCCCGTGAGCCAGAACAGCGCCAGCAGCGTGGTGTCGATGGCAAAACTGGCGGCCGCCAGCATCAGGATGCCGCGCCGGCGCCCGCGCAGGCGGCTGCGCCTGGCGTCGGGCTCGACGGGCCGGGCGTCCGGGGCGACCTCCGGGATCGGGGGCAAGGTGGCATCTGCGTTCATCGGGCATCCGGGCGGGGCGATGGGAGCGGGACTGCCGTACTTCTCCGACATCGACCGCCCGGCGGCGGACTTGAGGCGAGGGGAGTGGCCCGATGACGGCCCGGGCGGCGAATTTCACGCGGGATCCAGCCCGGCGTCCGCGGCCATGCGCGGCCGCGGACGCCGGGGCGTCGCCGATGCCGCGCGCTACAAGCCCGCCTGCGCCAGCCGCGCGCGGATCGCCGGCAGTTGCGCCTGCGCGGCCTCGCGGCCGGCGGCGATGGCGCGCTGGCGGGCGCTGAAGTCGGCGCTGCCGATGCCGGTCAGTTGCGGGCGCAGCACGACGTCGGCCTCGCGCAGCTCGAAGCGGCTGATGCTCGCGCCCATGATGTTGAAGGTCTGCAGCAGCAGCCGCACCGGGTCGCCGGTGGCCTGGCCCTCGGGCGGGGTCGCGATGTCGACGGCGATGACGAGGTCGGCACCCATCTCGCGCGCAAAGCGCACCGGCACCGGCGCGACCAGGCCGCCGTCGACATACTCGCGCGCGCCGATGCGCACCGGCTGGAAGACCGCCGGCACCGCGCTCGAGGCGCGCACCGCGGTGCCGGTGTCGCCGCGGCGAAACAGCACCGGCGCGCCGCTGCCGAGGTCGGCGGCGACGATGCCCAGCGGCAGCGGCATCTGCTCGATCAACTGGCCGCGGGTGTGCTCGCGGACCCAGCGCGCCAGCGCCTCGCCACGGATCACGCCGCGGCCGGGGAAGGCCCAGTCGGTGATCGCGCCCTCGTCCATCGCCAGCGCGATCGCGGCGAGCCGCTGCCCGTCGAGCCCGCTGGCGTAGAGCGCGGCGACCAGGCTGCCGGCCGAGGTGCCGGCGACCAGGTCGGGCCGGATGCCGGCCTCCTCCAGCACCTGGATCACGCCGATATGCGCAAAGCCGCGCGCCGCGCCGCCGCCCAGCGCCAGCCCGATCCGCGGCGGCGGCAGCGGCGCGGCCGGCGCCGCGGCGACCGGCGCCGCAGGGGGCGTCGGCACCTGCGGCGCGGTCTGGCACGCCGCCAGCGTCAGCGCCGCGGCCGCAGCCAGCAGCAGGCGGGCCAGGCCGCGGCGGCTGACCGCCGCTGCGGCGGGGCGGATCGTCGAAGTCATATTCCGGTGGCCCATAAACAAACAACAATTTTGTACTTCACATGAATAAGCCGGCTGCCTACAGTGCCGGCCCATGTACCGCTACACCCCCTTCGACCGCCAGTTCGTCCGCGAACGCGCGCGGCAGTTCCGGGACCAGCTCGAGCGCAACGCGCGCGGCGAGCTCTCCGACGACGAGCTGCGCCCGCTGCGGCTGCAGAACGGCTGGTACGTCCAGCGCCACGCGCCGATGCTGCGCATCGCGGTGCCCTACGGCGAGCTGTCGAGCCGGCAGTTGCGCATGCTCGCGCGCATCGCGCGCGAGTACGACCGCGTCGACCAGGGCCCGCATGCCGGGCGCGGCGGGGTGGGCCACTTCACGACCCGGCAGAACCTGCAGTTCAACTGGATCGAGCTGGCCCGCGCGGCCGACGTCATGGACCTGCTCGCCGAGGTCGACATGCACGGCATCCAGACCAGCGGCAACTGCATCCGCAACATCACCAGCGACGCGCTGGCCGGCATCGCGCCCGACGAAATCGTCGACCCCCGCCCCTACGCCGAGCTCCTGCGCCAGTGGAGCACGCTGCACCCCGAGTTTGCCTTCCTGCCGCGCAAGTTCAAGATCGCGATCACCGGCGCCCGCGAAGACCGCGCCGCCATCGCCTGGCACGACATCGGCCTGCGGCTGCTGAAGGACGACGCCGGCGAGGTCGGCTTCGAGGTCCTGGTCGGCGGCGGCATGGGCCGCACGCCGGTCATCGCGTCGCGGGCCAGCGCCTTCGTGCCGTGGCGCCAGATCCTCGTCTACCTCGAGGCCATCGTGCGCGTCTACAACCGCTACGGGCGGCGCGACAACGCGTACAAGGCGCGCCTCAAGATCCTCGTGCGCGCCGAGGGCCCGCGCTTCTTCGACGCCGTCAACGCCGAGTTCGACCAGATCCTCGCGCGCGACGTCGACGGCGACGCGCAGCTGATCACCGAGGCCGAGCTCGAGCGCGTCGCCGCGCACTTCACCGACCCCAGCGGCGTGCGGCCGGCGCGCGGCGGCTTCGAGCCGGCGCGCCACCTCGGCGCGCAGCCGGGCTTCGCGCGCTGGCTCGAGCGCAACGTGCACGGCCACCGCGTCAGCGGCTACCGCGCGGTCACGCTCTCGCTCAAGCGCGCGGCGCAGGCCCCGGGCGACGCCAGCGCCGAGCAGATGGAGGCCGCAGCGACGCTGGCCGACCGCTACAGCCTGGGCGAGATCCGCGTCACCCACGACCAGAACCTGCTGCTGCCCTGGGTGCGCGAGGCCGACCTCTACGCCGTCTGGCAGGCCGCGCGCGCGGCCGGCTTCGCCACGCCCAACATCGGGCTGCTGACCGACCTGATCGCCTGCCCCGGCGGCGACTACTGCGCGCTGGCCAACGCCCGCTCGATCCCGGTGGCGGCGGCGATTGCCGAGCGCTTTGCCGACCTCGACGAGCTGCACGACCTCGGCGACATCGACCTGCACCTGAGCGGCTGCATCAACTCCTGCGGCCACCACCACAGCGGGCACATCGGCATCCTCGGCGTCGACAAGGACGGCCAGGAGTGGTACCAGCTCACGCTGGGCGGCAGCGACGGCTCGGCGCTGGCCGGCGCGGCGACGCCGGGCAAGGTGATCGGCCCGGCCTTCGCCGCCGACGAGGTGCCCGACGTGATCGAGGCCCTGATCGACACCTACCGCCGCGCCCGCAGCCCCGGCGAGCTGTTTGTCGACACCGCGCGCCGGCTCGGCGTCGCGCCGTTTCGCGCCGCCGCCGACGCCGTGCGCCAGACCACCGCGCGGCCGCTGGCCGTGGCCGAGGAGGCCGAGGCATGAAATTCATCGACCCCCAGCACGACCGCTGGCAGGTGGCGGCCGCCGACGACGGCGCGCAGCCCGCCGCCCACCTGCTGCTCACGCCGGCGCAATGGCAGGCGGCGCGCGCCCAGGCCGAGCCGGCCGCAGCACCGGCCGCCGCGCCGATCGGGCTGCTGCTGCCCAACGACTTCGACGTCGAGACGCTCGCGGCCGACCTGCCGCGCTTCGCGCTGATCGCGCTGCAGTTCCCGAAGTGGACCGACGGCCGCGCCTACAGCCAGGCCCGGCTGCTGCGCAGCCGGCTGCGGTTTGCGGGCGAGCTGCGCGCCACCGGCGAGGTGCTGGTCGACATGCTGCCGCTGCTGCAGCGCACCGGCTTCGACGCCGTGCAACTGCGCCCCGACCAGAGCCTGGACTCGGCGCAGCGCGCGCTGCGCTTCTTCGCCGGCCACTACCAGGGCGACGCCGTCGAGCCGCGCCCGCATTTCCGCCGCGCCGCCCCGGCTGCCGCGCGCCTGCCCTCGTGAACGCGATCGACCTCTACGCCCGGCCGGCGGCCGGATTCGAGGCCCGCCTCGCGCACAGCCGGGCGCTGCTGCGCGCGGCCGCTGCCGAGTTCGACGGCCGCATCGTGCAGGCCACCAGCCTGGGCGCCGAGGACATGGTCGTCACCGACCTGATCGCCGAGGGCGGCCTGCCGATTGCCGTGGCCACGCTCGACACCGGCGCGCTGCACGCGCAGACCCGCGCGCTGCTGCCGCAGATCGGCCTGCGCTACGGCATCGCCGTCGAGGTCTGGGCGCCGCCGGCCGCGGCGGTGCTGCAGTTCGTCGACCGCCATGGTGCCGACGCGATGCGCCGCAGCGTCGAGCTGCGCAAGGCCTGCTGCGCGCTGCGCAAGCTCGAGCCGCTGCAGCGCCTGCTCGCCGGCCGCGCCGCCTGGGTCACCGGCCTGCGCCGCGAGCAGAGCGAGACCCGCGCCGTGGTCCCCGAGCGCGAGGTCGACGCCCAGCAGCGAGTCAAGCTCAACCCGCTGGCCGACTGGAGCTGGGGCGACGTCTGGCACTACATCGCGACCCGCGAGGTGCCGTACAACCCGCTGCACGACCAGTTCATGCCCAGCATCGGCTGCGCGCCGTGCACCCGCGCGATCGCGCTCGGCGAGCCCTTCCGCGCCGGTCGCTGGTGGTGGGAGGAGCAGGGCGCGAAGGAATGCGGCCTGCACGGGGCGGCGGCGGCCGTCGCGCCGGTCGAGGCGGTGGTATGAAGATCGCGGGTGCGCGCGTGCTGTTCGTCGGCGCCGGCCCGGGCGCGGCCGACCTGATCACGCTGCGCGGCGCGCGCGCGCTGGCCGGCGCCGACGTCGTGCTGCACGACGCGCTGACCGACCCGGCGCTGCGCGCGCTCGCGCCGCAGGCGCGCTGGATCGACGTCGGCAAGCGCGGCTACTGCGACTCGACCGGGCAGGCCCGCATCCACGCGCTGCTCGTGCAGCATGCGCAGCGCGGGCAGCAGGTGGTGCGGCTCAAGGGCGGCGACCCCGGCGTCTTCGGCCGGCTCGAGGAGGAGCTGCTGGCGCTGGCCGAGGCCGGCATCGCCGCCGAGGTCGTGCCCGGCGTGACCGCGGCGCTGGCGGCCGCTGCAGCCACCCAGCGCCCGCTGACGCGGCGCGGGCGCGGGCGCAGCGTGGCCTTGACGACGGCGGTCAGCGCCGCGGCCGACGGCTCGCCGCGGCTGGGCGCGCGCCGCCAGGCCGACACCGAGGTCTGCTACATGGCCGGGCGCCAGCTCGGCGCGCTCGCGCGCGCGCTGCGTGCAGCCGGCTGGGCGGCCGAGACCGCGGTCTGCGTCGTCTCGCGCGCCGGCTGTGCCGATGCGCTGGCCAGCGACCACACCGTGGCCACGCTGGGCGAGGCGGCGATGCTGCACGCCGGGCGGCCGACGGTCGTCACGGTCGGCGTCGGTGCGCTGCCGCTGGCCCCCGCGCGCGGGGCGCCGACTGGCGACGACCCTGGCAAGGCCCTGCCGATTGCGCAAGCTCAAGCCCGGCCTCGGGCCCTGGCCGACTAAAATTCACGGTTTCCCGCCCACCGGCCGCAGGCGCTGCCCGCGCTCACGCGCGGCCCGACGCGGCGGCCCTAGCGGCCCGGTACCCCATCGCGCGACCCCAGCATGACCCACGTCGTCCTCGAATCCTGCATCCGCTGCAAGTACACCGACTGCGTCGACGTCTGTCCGGTCGACTGCTTCCGCGAAGGGCCGAACATGCTCACCATCGACCCCGACGAGTGCATCGACTGCGCGGTCTGCATCCCCGAGTGCCCGGTCAACGCCATCGTGCCCGAGGAGGACGTGCCCGGCGACCAGCAGCACTTCATCGCGCTCAACGCCGAGCTGGCCAAGGGCTGGCCGAGCATCACCAAGCGCAAGGGGCCGCTGCCCGACGCCGACGAGTGGAAGGACGTCAAGCACAAGCTCGGCGAATTGAAGCGCTGACCTCCCTGCGCCACCGTCCCCCGCCGCGCCCCGACCCCTGCCGACCCCGATGGACCCCAAGCCCGACCCCGTCATCGCCGCCACCGCCCGCAGCCACGACGGCCCGATCGAGACCGACGCCGTGATCGTCGGCGCCGGCCCGGTGGGCCTGTTCCAGGTCTTCGAGCTGGGCCTGCTCGAGATCAAGGCGCACATCATCGACTCGCTGGCCTACCCCGGCGGGCAGTGCATCGAGCTCTACCCCGACAAGCCGATCTACGACATCCCGGCGGTGCCGGTGTGCACCGGCCAGGAGCTGACCGAAAACCTGCTCAAGCAGATCGAGCCCTTCGGCGCCACCTTCCACCTCGGCCAGGAGGTGACGCTGGTGCGGCGGCGCGACGACGGCCGCTTCGACCTCGAGACCAGCAAGGGCACGCGCTTCGTCACCAGGACGATCTTCATCGCCGCGGGCGTCGGCTCGTTCCAGCCGCGCACGCTCAAGATCGAGGGCATCGAGCGCTACGACGGCACCCAGCTGCACTACCGGGTGCGCAACCCGGCGCAGTTTGCCGGCAAGGAGCTGGTCATCGTCGGCGGCGGCGACTCGGCGCTCGACTGGGCGCTGAACTTCGTCCAGGACGGCCCGCACAAGGCCGCCAGCGTGATCCTGGTGCACCGCCGCGACGGCTTTCGCGCCGCGCCGGCCAGCGTCGCCAAGATGAGGGAGCTGTGCGAGGCCTACGAGATGCAGTTCATCGTCGGCCAGGTCAGCGGCCACGAAGAGGTGGGCGGCCGCATGAGCGCGGTCAAGGTCACCGGTGGCGACGGCGTCACCCGCGTCGTGCCGATGGACATGCTGCTGGTCTTCTTCGGCCTGAGCCCCAAGCTCGGGCCGATCGCCGACTGGGGCCTGGCCATCGAGCGCAAGCAGCTCGTCGTCGACACCGAGAAGTTCGAGACCAGCGTGCCGGGCATCTTCGCCGTCGGCGACATCAACACCTACCCGGGCAAGAAGAAGCTGATCCTCTCGGGCTTCCACGAGGCCGCGCTGGCGGCCTTCGGCGCCGCGCCGTACATCTTCCCCGACAAGCGGATCCACCTGCAGTACACGACGACCAGCCCGAAGCTGCACAAGGTGCTCGGCGTCGAGTCGCCGGTGTTCGACTGAGCGCCGGCGCCGCGCGGCGCCGGGCGCTCACTGCCGCGCGGTGCGCAGCGCGGCCGGCGGCGGCTGCGGGTGGCTGCTGCGCCAGGGGTTGATGTCGATGCCGCCGCGCCGCGTGTAGCGCGCCAGCACGGCCAGCCGCGTCGGCTGGCAGCGGGCCCAGAGGTCGCGGTAGATGCGCTCGACGCAGTCCTCGTGAAAGCCGGCGTGCCGGCGGTAGCTCACCAGGTAGCGCAGCAGCCCGCCCTGCTCGATCTGGGCGCCGCTGTAGCGGATCTGCACGCTGGCCCAGTCGGGCTGGCCGGTGACCGGGCACAGGCTGCGAAACAGCCGGCTGACCAGCGTCTCGGTGACCGGCTGCTCGTCGCGCGCCGCGCTCAGCAGCTCGGGCGCGGGCTGGGCGTGGGTGCACTCGAGGTCGAGGCGGTCGAGGTCGAGGCCGTCGAGCTCGTGGATCGACTCGGCGTCGAACTGCGCGGGGCCGATCAGCCGCACGCCGACGCCCGCGCGCACCGGGCCGCCGTGCCAGACGGCCGCGGCGCCGTCGAACACGGTGGCGTGGTAGCCCTGCAGGTAGAGCTTGAGCGACTTGCTCTCGACCAGGTGGGTGCTCTCGCAAGGCAGCGTGAACTGCGCGATCGCGACCTGCGGCTTGCCGCGCGGGTTCAGCCAGGACAGCTCGTAGGCCGTCCACAGGTCGGCACCGACGAAGGGCAGGGTCTGGCCGATGCCCAGCGCGCTGCGCTGCGGCGCGCGCGGCAGCGGGTAGAGCAGGCCGGGGTCGTAGCGGTCGGCCGCAGCCACGGTCCTGCCGAGCGGGGAGTCTTCGGGGCTTGGGGTCATCGCGGCGGTCGTGCGGGCCGGCGCAGCCGGGCTTGGCCTATGATTGTGGTTTGAAACCCGTCGCCAGGGGAGCCCGCAAGGGCTGAGAGTGCGCAGCGCATGGCGCAGACCCTGGAACCTGATCCGGATCATGCCGGCGGAGGAAGTGCGACATGGAACTGGCCAGTCTGGCGGCGCTCGTCGTCGCCCTCGTGAGCTTCGTCTGGATCGGGCTGCGCGCCGCGCGCGGCGCCAGCGGCAGCCTCGACGACTACCTCACCGCACGCCACACCCAGGGCGCCTCGGCGCTGGGCCTGTCGTTCCTTGCCTCGGGCATGGGCGCGTGGATCCTGTTCGCGCCGCCCGAGGTCGGCGCCTTCGTCGGGCCGATCGCGGTCGCCGGCTACGCGATCGGCGCGGCCCTGCCCTTCGTCGTGCTGGCCTGGTGCGGGCGCGGCGTGCGCCGCCACCTGCCGCACGGGCGCAGCATCGCCGAGTTCGCCGGGCTGCGCTACGGCCTGGGCGTGCGGCGCTGGGTCGCGCTGCTGGCGGTGGCGTACATGCTGGTCTTCCTGACCGCCGAGCTGACCGCGATCGGCGCGATCGCCGCGATGCTCGGCGGCCTGCCGCCGGCGGTCGCGGTCATCGGCGTCGCGCTGGCCACGCTGATCTACACCGCCTGGGGCGGGCTGCGCGCCAGCCTGGTGACCGACCGCTGGCAGGCCTGGCTGCTGCTCGCGCTGCTGCTGCTGATCGGCGGCGCGGTGCTCGCGCGGGCGCCGCAGATCGACTTCGCCCAGCCGCCGCCGATGGCGCCGACCGGCAACGCGCTGGCGGTGGCGCTGACGCTGATCATCGCGGTGACCGCGGCCAACCTGTTCCACCAGGGCTACTGGCAGCGGCTGTGGGCGGCGCGCGACGAGCGCGCGCTCGACGCCGGCGCGGCGCTCGGCGCGGTCGCGACCGTGTTCGTGGTCATGCTCGCCGGTGCCCTGGGCATCCTCGCGGTGATGGCCGGCACCGACCTCGGCCAGCCGCCGCTGCCGTTCTTCGCCCTGCTCGCCGACGCCCCGGCCTGGCTGACGCTGGCCGTGCTGGTGCTGGCCGTCGCGCTGGTCGCCTCGTCGGTCGACACGCTGCTCAACGGCATCGCCTCGCTGGCCGCCAACGAGCACCGCGGCATGACGCTGGCCGGCGCGCGCTGGCTGACCGTGCTGCTGATGGTGCCGGTGGTGGTGGTCGCGCTGCAGGGCCATTCGGTGCTGCGGCTGTTCCTGATCGCCGACTTGCTGTGCGCGACCGCCGTCGTGCCGCTGCTGCTGGGGCTGTGGCGGCGCGCCAGCGCGGCCTCGGCGATCGCCGGCTCGGCCGCCGGGCTGGTCGGCGCGGTGCTGCCGGGCTGGGTCATGCAGGGCAGCTTCACGGCCGGGCTCATGGCCGCGAGCTTCCCCGGCGGCATCCCGACGCTGGCGCCGTTTGCCGGCGCACTGCTGGCCTCGACCGTGGTCAGCGTCGGCGTGGCGCTGCTGTGGCCGCGGCGCGAGGCGCCGGCGGGGGCTGCGGCGTGAATACGCGGCAGCCGGGCGGCCGCCGCGGGCCGGCCGCGGGGCGCTTAAGTGTCCGCCAGCGGCAACCGCTGGCTGGCCCGCGGCGCGTGGCCATGGTCGAGCGGGCCGTGGCCGTGGCCGGTGCGCACCGCGGCCCCGGCGGCGATCGCGGCGAGCACCCAGGCCCGGGCCTGGCGCACCGCCGCGTCGAGGTCCAGGCCCAGCGCGAGCTGCGCAGCGATCGCCGACGACAGCGTGCAGCCGGTGCCGTGCACATTGCGGCTGGCGATGCGCGGCGAGGCCAGGCGCAGCAGCGGCGCATCGCGGCGCACGAGCAGGTCGACGCATTCGGCGCCGGGCAGGTGGCCGCCCTTGAGCAGCACGGCCGGCGCGCCGAGGTCGAGCAGATCGCGGGCGGCGGCCTCGAGCGCGCCGGCGTCGTCGATGCGCCGGCCCAGCAGCAGCGCGGCCTCGTCGAGGTTGGGCGTGACCAGGCTCGCGCGCGGAAACAGCAACTGCACCAGCCGCTCGACGGTGGCGGGGGCGATCAGGCGATCGCCGCTGGTGGCGACCATCACCGGGTCGAGCACGACGCGGCCGAGGCGGTAGCGGTCGATCGCCTCGGCGACGACCTCGACCACCGCGGGGTCGTGCAGCATGCCGATCTTGACCGCGTCGACGCCGATGTCCTCGACCACCGAGGCGATCTGCAGCCGCAGGAACGCCGGCGGCACCGCGTGGATGCCCTGCACGCCCAGCGTGTTCTGAGCCGTCAGCGCGGTGAGCACGGTCATGCCGTAACAGCCGAGCGCGGCGAAGGTCTTCAAGTCGGCCTGGATGCCCGCGCCGCCGCCGCTGTCGGAGCCGGCGATGCTCAGCACGCGGGCGTAGCGGGCGGTGGCCTCGGCGGCGGCGGGCGCGGGATGGTCGGCTGGGTGCTGCATCGGCGCGATTATCGGCAGCCCGCCGGCGTGGGGCGGCGATGACCCTGAGCACGAGCGCGCGCGCCGACGCCCTGGTGCTGGGCGCCGGGCTGATGGGCCGGCTGCTGGCCTGGGAGCTGGCGCGCCGCGGCTGGCGCGTCGACCTCTACGAGGCCGGCTCGGCGCAGGCCGAGGGCGCGGCCGCGCGCGTGGCCGCGGCGATGCTCGCCCCGCTGGCCGAGTCGGCGCTCGCCGAGTTGCCGGTCGTGCGCATGGGGCTGCACGGCCTGCAGCGCTGGCCGCAGTTGCTGGCCGCGCTGCCGGCGCCGGTCTACTTCCAGCAGCAGGGCACGCTGCTCGTCTGGCACCGGCAGGACGCGGCCGAGGCCCAGCGCCTGGCCGCGATCTTCGCGCGCACCGCCGCCGCACTGCCCGCGCTGGCGCCGGCGCAGCCGCTCGACGCCGCCGCGCTGGCCGCGGCCGAGCCCGCGCTGGCCGGCCGCTACGCCAGCGGCCTGCTGCTGCCCGGCGAGGGCCAGCTCGACAACCGCGCGCTGCTCGACGCGCTGCTGCTGGCCCTGCAGGCGCAGGCCGCCGCCGGTCGCGTGCGTCTGCACTGGCACAGCCCACGCACGCCGGCGCAAGCGCTGGCCGAGGGCGGCGCAGGGCGCGTGTTCGACTGCCGCGGGCTCGGCGCGCGCGCCCAGTGGCCGCAACTGCGCGGCGTGCGCGGCGAGGTCGTGCGGCTGCACGCACCCGGGGTCGTGCTGCAGCGCCCGACCCGCCTGCTGCACCCGCGCTACCCGATCTACCTCGCGCCCAAGCCCGCCGGCCTGGTCGTCGTCGGGGCGACCGAGATCGAATCCGAGGACCTCTCGCCGGCCAGCGTACGCTCGGTGCTCGAGCTGCTGGGCGCGGCGTACGCGCTGCACCCGGGGCTGGCCGAGGCCCGCATCGTCGAGATCGCGACCCAGGCCCGGCCCGCGCTGCCCGACAACCTGCCCGCGCTGGCCATCGACGCCTGCGGCCTGCGCGTCAACGGCCTGTACCGGCATGGCTACCTGGTCGCCCCGGCGCTGCTCGACGCCGTCGTCGAATGGGCCGAGACCGGCCGGCTCGCGCTGGCGCAGATGCTGGGGCTGCCCGTGCAGGCCGAGACCTGAACCACCGAGGCCGACCATGCCCGCGAACCCCGCCGCCGATGCCATGCCCGCGCCTGCCGCGGCGCCCGACGCCGCCGAGGCGCCGATCGACGTGCTGATCAACCAGCAACCGCACCGCCTGAGCGCCGGCGCGACGCTGGCCGACGCGGTCGAGCGCATCGGCATCCGCCCGCCGTACGCGGCGGCAGTCAACCTGCAGTTCGTGCCGCGCGCGCGGCACGCCGAGCACCGCCTGCAAGCCGGCGACCGCATCGAGCTGGTCGCCCCGATCACCGGAGGATGAAGCGATGAACCCCCGCCCGGACCGCGCCGACCCCGCCACCACCGCTCCAGTGGCCGACGACGCCCTCGTGCTCTACGGCCAGCGCCTGAGCGGCCGGCTGCTGCTGGGCACCTCACGCTACCCCTCGCCGGCCGTGCTGCGCGCCGCGGTGCAGCGCGCGCGCCCGGCGATGCTGACCGTCGCGCTGCGCCGCCAGGCTGCCGCCGGCGCCGACGCTGCGCAGGCCTTCTGGCAACTGCTGCGCGAGCTGGACGTGCCGCTGCTGCCCAACACCGCGGGCTGCCACAGCGTGCAGGAGGCGGTGACCACCGCCGAGATGGCGCGCGAGGTCTTCGCCACCGACTGGATCAAGCTCGAGGTGATCGGCGACGACGACACCCTGCAGCCCGACATGCCGCAGACGCTGAGCGCCGCCGAGCAGCTGCTGCGCGCGGGCTTCAAGGTGCTGCCGTACTGCACCGAGGACCTGCTGCTGTGCCGCCGCCTGCTCGACGCCGGCTGCCAGGCGCTGATGCCCTGGGCGGCGCCGATCGGCACCGGGCGTGGCCCGGTCAACCCCTACGCGCTGCGCCTGCTGCGCCAGCGCGTCGACGTGCCGCTGATCGTCGACGCCGGGCTGGGCCTGCCCTCGCACGCCTGCCAGGTGCTCGAATGGGGCTACGACGCGGTGCTGCTCAACACCGCGGTCGCGCAGGCCCTCGACCCGGTCGCGATGGCCGGTGCATTTGCCGACGCCGTCGCCGCCGGCCGCGCCGCGTACCTGGCCGGCGCGATCGCGCCGCGCGAGGCCGCGCAGCCGAGCACGCCGGTGCCCGGCACGCCGTTCTGGCACCAGCCATGAGCGGCGCCGCGCCGGTGGCCGCGCTCGCCGCGCGCATCGCGGCGGCCCACGCGGCGCTGCAAGTCGGCCCGCCGCTGCCGATCGCGCGGTGCCTGCGCCCGGCTGACGCCGCGCTGCCCCCGCTGGCTGCGGCCGCGCTTGCCGCGGCGCGCAGCCTCGGCTACGTCGAGGACGACGCCGCGGTCGTCGCGCGCGCCTGGCAGGCCCGCCATGCACGCCGCGGCCACGCCAGCCTCGACGCCGACCTCGAGGTCTGGCCCGACGACCCGGCCGACCACGGCCTCGCGCCGTGGCCGCGCGCCGACGCCTTCGCGCCCTGCCCGCAGGCGCTCGGCCTGTATGCGGTGCTGCCCGATGCGGCCTGGGTCGCGCGCATGGCGCAGGCCGGTGTGCCGACGCTGCAACTGCGCTGCAAGAGCGACGATGCGGCGCATGTGCGCGCCGAAGTCCGCGCCGCGGTGCGCGCCGTCGCCGGCACGCCGGCGCGGCTGTTCGTCAACGACCACTGGGCTTGCGCGATCGACGAGGGCGCCTACGGCGTGCACCTCGGCCAGGAGGACCTCGCCAGCGCCGACCTCGGCGCGATCCGCGCCGCCGGGCTGCGGCTGGGACTGAGCACCCACGGCTACGCCGAGATCCTGCGCGCCGAGCGCTGCGCGCCTAGCTACCTCGCGCTCGGCGCCGTCTACCCGACCACGCTCAAGGCCATGCCGACCGCGCCGCAGGGCCCGGCGCGGCTGGCGGCCTACGCCCGGCTGCTGCGCGGCCGTCCGCTGGTGGCCATCGGCGGCATCGACGAGGCCCGCCTGCCCGCGGTGCTGGCCAGCGGCGTCGGCGCGGTCGCCGTCGTGCGCGCGATCGTCGGCGCCGCCGACCCCGAGGCCGCCGCGCACCGGCTGCTGCGCGCGGTCGCCGCCGTCACGCAGCCGCCGCGTAGCGAGACTCTATAATGCCCGGCTGATCCCCGATAGCTCAGTCGGTAGAGCGACGGACTGTTAATCCGCAGGTCCCTGGTTCGAGCCCAGGTCGGGGAGCCAAGAATATCAAGGGGTTGGCTTCGTTCGAGGCTGACCCCTTTGTCTTTGGTGCGACGGATTCGTGCCGTGGACGCGCTCGGCATTCACCGCTGGCCACCGGGGCCAACAGCCCAAACGGCCATTCGCCACCAGCGGCAGCTCTCGTTCGACTTCGCGGCGCTGTGGCCCGGTACGACATGAGCTCCGGGCCATCCAGATCGCGCCTGCAAGACCAGGCCGGACGCAAGGCACGGCGCGGACCGACCCGACAAGAGAGGTATGAACCGCCCCGACTTTCGAGGCGGCTCGCTCGAGCGAGAATGGATCCGCCATGAGGAAATCCCCGAGGTTCTCCCCGAGGTGCAGGAGGCGCTTCCGGTGCGCGTACTGGGCGCGGCGACCGGCCGGCGAGCTGGCGATTGCCTCGACCTGCCGGACCAGGTCGGGTCGACGGCCCGGCGCGAGCGGGCGGCCGGCACGCGGCACGACGGCGTAACCGTTGCGGCCCCGTCGGCGAATGCAAGGCATGGCTTGCCAACGGATCGGGGTACCGATGCACGACATGAACCCGCAGCCGGCGAGGGTGGCGTGAAGCCGCGCAGCCCGCCGACCGCGCTCTGGGTCGCGGTTGCCGTCCTCGCGCCGGCCATCGTGTGGGCCTGGTGGGCCTGCGACCTCGGCGCGTGGCTCACGCTCGACCGGCTCGAGGCCAGCCGCGACGCCCTGCAGGCGCGGGTCCAGGCGCAGCCGCTGGCCACCGCGGCCTACTTCTTCGTCCTCTACGTCGTCGCCACGGCGCTGTCGGTCCCCGGCGCGGTGATCCTGACGCTGGCTGCCGGTGCGATGTTCGGCCTCGGCTGGGGCCTGCTGCTCGTCAGCTTCGCGTCCAGCCTCGGCGCGCTGCTGGCCTTCCTGGCCGCGCGCCACCTGCTGCGCGAGGCGATCCAGTCGCGCTTTGGCAAGGCGCTCGCGCCGATCAACGATGGCGTCCGCAAGGACGGCACCTACTACCTGCTGACCCTGCGGCTGGTGCCGGTCTTCCCGTTCTGGCTGATCAACCTGCTGATGGGTCTGACGCCGATGGCTGCGGCGCGGTTCTACGTCGTCAGCCAGATCGGCATGCTCGCCGGCACCGCGGTGTATGTGAACGCCGGCACCCAGCTCGCGGCGATCGAGTCGCCGGCCGACATCCTCTCGCCGGCGTTGCTCGCCAGCTTCGCGCTGCTCGGCGTGTTCCCGTTGATTGCCAAGGCCGTGGTCGGCGGGCTCGAGCGGCGCAAGGTGTACGCCAGGTGGCCCAAGCCGCGCCGCTTCGAGCGCAACCTGGTCGTCATCGGCGCCGGTGCCGGCGGCCTGGTCTCGGCCTACATCGCCGCCGCGGTCAAGGCCAAGGTCACGCTGGTCGAGGGCCACCGGATGGGCGGCGACTGCCTGAACTCCGGCTGCGTGCCGAGCAAGGCGCTGATCCGCTCGGCCAGGCTGGCCTGGCAGTTGAAGAAGGCACACGAGTTCGGCCTGAGCGGCGCGCAGGGCCAGGTCGACTTCGCCGCCGTGATGCGCCGCGTGCACGCGGTGATCGGCGCGATCGCGCCGCACGATTCGGTCGAGCGCTATGCCGGCCTGGGCGTCGAGGTGCTGCAGGGCCATGCGCGCATCACGGGCCCGTGGACGGTCGAGGTCCGGATGGCCGACGGCGGCACGCGCACGCTGAGCACGCGCAACATCGTCATCGCCGCCGGCGCCAGCCCCTGCGTGCCGCCGATCCCGGGGCTGCAGGCAGCGGGCTGCCTGACCAGCGACACGGTCTGGGGCCTCACGGCCTTGCCCGGACGCCTGGTCGTCCTCGGCGGCGGGCCGATCGGCTGCGAGCTGGCGCAGAGCTTCGCGCGGCTGGGCAGCGCGGTCACGCTGGTCGAGATGCTGCCGCGCCTGATGGCGCGCGAGGACCCGGAGGTTGCCGAGCTGGTCGCCGCCTCGCTGCGCGCCGATGGCGTGCAGTTGCTCACCGGCCACCAGGCGCTGCGCGTCGAGGAAGTGGACGGCGAGAAGCGGCTGCTCGCCAGGGCGGGCGCCCACGAGGTGACGATCGCCTTCGACGAGCTGCTGTGCGCCGTCGGCCGCAGCCCGCGCGTCAGCGGCTACGGTCTGGAGGAGCTCGGCATCCCGCTGACCGCGCGCGGGACCATCGAGACGAACGCCTGTCTGCAGACGCTGTATCCGAACATCTACGCCGTCGGCGACGTCGCCGGCCCGTACCAGTTTACGCACACCGCGGCGCACCAGGCCTGGTACGCGGTGGTCAACGCGCTGTTCGGGCAACTGCGCCGCTTCGAGGTCGACTACCGCGTGATCCCGCGGGCGACCTTCACCGACCCCGAGGTCGCCCGCGTCGGCCTGAGCGAGACCGAGGCCCGCGAGCAGGGCATCGCCTACGAGCTGACGCGCTACGGCATCGACGAGCTCGACCGCGCGATCGCGGACGGCACCGCGCACGGCTTCGTCAAGGTGCTGACCGTGCCGGGCAAGGACCGCATCCTCGGCGTGACCCTCGTCGGCGAGCATGCCGGCGACCTGCTCGCCGAGTATGTGCTGGCGATCAAGCACGGCCTGGGGCTCAACAAGATCCTCGGCACGATCCACACCTACCCGACGCTCTCCGAAGCGAACAGGTACGCCGCCGGCGAATGGAAACGCGCGCATGCGCCACAGCGCCTGCTGCGCTGGGTCGAGAAGTACCATGCCTGGCGCCTGGCCTGAGCCGCGATCGAGCGGCGCTGCCGCGCTCGGCGCGCTGGGGCTCGCCGCGGCCTTGCTGCCGGCTGCGGCGATGGCCGCCGAACCGCTGCTCGCCCCGCTCGCCGCGGCGGCCGACGAGGCGCCGGCGGCGCCCTGGGCCTGGGCCGGCCTGCCGGCGCAGCGGCCGCCGCCGACCGGCTTTCGCGTGCGCGAGCTCGACGGCCGCCGCGTCCTGCAAGTCGAGGCCGACCGCTCGTACGGCAACCTCGTGCACCCGCTCGCCGGCGCGGCCGCGGGCGTGCTGAGCTGGCGCTGGCGGGTCGACCTGCCGCTGCCCGCGGCCGACCTGCGCACCAGGCAGGGCGACGACGCCGCGCTGAAGGTCTGCGCGATGTTCGACCTGCCGCGCGAGCGTGTGCCCTTCGTCGAGCGCCAGTTGCTGCGGCTGGCCGAGTCGCGTGTCGGCGCAGCGCTGCCGAATGCGACGCTGTGCTACGTCTGGGACCCGTCCTGGCCGCGCGGCAGCCTCGTGCCCAACGCCTACACCCGGCGGGTGCGCTTCGTCACGCTCGGTGGCGAGCCGGGCGTCTGGCAGGCCGAGCGGCACGAGCTCGCGGCCGACTTCCTGCGCGCCTTCGGCGACGAGTCGCGCACCGTGCCGCCGCTGCGCGCGATCCTGGTCGGCGCCGACGCCGACAACACCGGCGGGCGCAGCGTCGGCTGGATCGATGCGCTGGGCCTCGAGCCGGCAGCGGGGCGCTGAGCCGATGGACGGCGCCGCAGGCCCGAAGCTGTCGATCGTGATCCCGACGCTCGACGAGGCGGCCGGGGTCGGCGAGCTGCTCGCCGCGCTGCAGCCGCTGCGTCACCGCGGCCATGAGCTGATCGTCGTCGATGGCGGCAGCACCGACGGCACGGCCGCACTGGCCCGTCCGCTCGCCGACGCCGTGCTGAGTGCGCCGCGCGGCCGCGCGCTGCAGATGAACGCCGGCGCCGCTGCGGCGCGCGGCCAGGCGCTGCTGTTCCTGCATGCCGACACCTGGCTGCCGCCGCTGGCCGACCTGCAGGTGCAGCAGGCGCTGGCCGGCGGGCAGGTCTGGGGCCGCTTCGACGTGCGCATCGACGGCCGGCCGCGCGTGCTGCGCCTGGTCGCCATGCTGATGAACCTGCGCTCGCGGCTGACCGGCATCGCCACCGGCGACCAGGCGATCTTCGTCACGCAGGACGCCTACGGGCGCGTCGGCGGCTTTCCGCCGCAGCCGCTGATGGAGGACATCGAGCTCTCGCGCCGGCTCAAGCGCCTGGGCCGCCCGGCCTGCCTGCGCGCGCGGGTCTGCACCTCGGGCCGGCGCTGGGAGCAGCGCGGCGTCTGGCGCACGATCTTCCTGATGTGGTGGCTGCGCTGGCGCTACTGGCGCGGCGAGCCGGCGGCGCGGCTTGCGCAGGCCTATCGATGAGCCCCGACCGGCCGCATGTGGCAGTGACCGTCTTCGCCAAGGCGCCGGTCGCGGGGCTGGCCAAGACCCGGCTGATGCCGGCGCTCGGGGCCGACGGTGCCGCGGCGCTGGCCGCGCGGATGCTCGGGCATGCGCTGGCCCGGGCGGTCGCGGCCGGCGTCGGCCCGGTCGACCTGTGCGGCACGCCCGACGCGGCGCACCCCGCGCTGGTGGCCGCAGCGGCTGCGGCCGGTGTCGCGCTGACCGCGCAGGACGACGGCGACCTCGGCCGGCGCATGCACCGCGCCTTCGCGCGCACGCTGGCCAGGCACCGGCGCGCGCTGCTGATCGGCACCGACGCCCCGGCGCTCGATGCCGCGATGCTGCGCGAGGCCGCCGCGCGGCTGCTCGACCACGACGCGGTCTTCGTGCCGGCGCTCGATGGCGGCTACGCGCTCGTCGGCCTGCGGCGCGCCGACCCGCGCTGGTTCGCCGACATGCCGTGGAGCACGCCCGGCGTGATGGACGAGACGCGTCGCCGCCTGCGCGCTGCGGGCCTGCGCTGGGCCGAGCTGGCGCCGGTGGCCGACATCGACGAGCCGCAGGACCTGGTGCACCTGCCCGCCGCCTGGCGCGCGGGCTTGCCGGCCGGCGGCGGTGCCGGGGCGGGGCGATGAGGCAGCACCTGGTGCTCGCCGGTGCCGGCCATGCGCATGCGCTGGTGCTGCGCGACCTGGCGCGCGCGCCGCTGGCCGGCGTCGAGGTCACGGTGGTCTCGCCGCAGGCGCTGGCGCCGTACTCGGGCATGGTGCCGGGCTGGCTGGCCGGGCATTACGCGTTCGACGACATCGTCGTCGATTTTCCGCGGCTGTGCGCGGCGGCCGGTGCACGCTGGATCGAAGGCGAGCTTGGTGCGCTCGACCCCGCGCGGCGGCGCCTGCGCCTGGCGGCCGGCGACGAGCTGGGCTACGACCTGCTCTCGCTCAACGTCGGCTCGACGCTGCGCCCGCCGCCGACCTCGCAGGCGCTGATGCTGCCGTTGCGGCCGCTGGCCGCGCTGCGCGCGCGCTACGAGGCGCTGCTCGCCCGCCTCGCCGGCGACGGCGGTGGCGGGCCGCTCGTCGTCACCGCGGTCGGCGGCGGCGCGGCGGGCTTCGAGGCCCTGCTCGCCGTGCTGGCGCGGCTGCGGGCGATGCTGCAGCGGCCGGTGCAAGGCGCGTGGATCAGCCGCGGCGCCGAGCTGCTGCCGGGCATCTCGGCGCCGGCGCGGCGCGCGGCGCTGCGTGCGCTGCAGCGCGCCGGGGTCACGGTCCGGCCCGGCAGCACCTGGTGCGCGGCATCGGACACCGGCAGCGCGGTCGTGCTCTGGGCCACCGGCGCCGAGGCCCAGGACTGGCAGCGCGACCCTGCCCGGCGCGGCGCGCTCGCCGTCGACGCCGAGGGCTTCGTCCGCATCGACGCCCACCTGCGCTCGCTGTCGCACCCGCAGGTCCATGCGGTCGGCGACTGCGCGAGCTGGGCCGGGCCGGCGCTGCCGAAGGCCGGCGTCTACGCGGTGCGGATGGGCCCGGTGCTGGCCAACAACCTGCGGGCGGCGCTCGGCGCGCCGGCGGTGTCGGTGCAGGCCTATCGGCCGCAGCGCCGCTTCCTCGCGCTGCTGGCCACCGGCGATGGCCGCGCGATCGCCTCACGCGCACCGTTCGGTGCCGAGGGGCGCTGGGTCTGGCGCTGGAAGGATCGCATCGACCGCCGCTTCCTCGCCCGCCTGCACGAGCTGCCGCCGCCCAGCCGCCCGGCGCGAGGGGCGATGGGGTGCGAGGGGCCGCAGGCCTGAGCGGCACCGCTACCCCAGCCCCGCAGGAGCCGCTGCGCGACCTGCTTTGCCAGCCTGCCGGCCGATGCCGGTGTGCGCCAGATCCTCGCCCGCAGCGCATGCCGGCCGCGATCCAGGGTCACATGTTGCGCCGGTACTGCCCGCCGACCTCGAACAGCGCGTGCGTGATCTGGCCCAGCGAGCACACGCGCACGGCGTCCATCAGCACCGCAAAGACATTGCCCTCGGCGATCACGGCCTGGCGCAGCCGCTCGAGCATCGCCGGGGCCTGCCCGGCGTGGCGGGCGTGGAAGTCGGCCAGCCGCGCGAGCTGCGACTGTTTCTCCTCCTCGGTCGAGCGGGCCAGCTCGATCGCCGTCGGCACCGGGTCGCCGTGCGGGTTGCGGAAGGTGTTGACGCCGACGATCGGGTGCTCGCCGGTGTGCTTGAGCATCTCGTAGTGCATGCTCTCTTCCTGGATCTTGCCGCGCTGGTAGCCGGTCTCCATCGCGCCGAGCACGCCGCCGCGCTCGGTGATCTTCTCGAACTCGGCGAGCACGGCTTCCTCGACGAGTTCGGTCAGCTCGTCGATGATGAACGCGCCCTGGTTCGGGTTCTCGTTCCTGGCCAGCCCCCACTCGCGGTTGATGATCAACTGGATCGCCATCGCCCGGCGCACACTCTCCTCGGTCGGCGTGGTGATCGCCTCGTCGTAGGCGTTGGTGTGCAGGCTGTTGCAGTTGTCGTAGACCGCGATCAGCGCCTGCAGCGTCGTGCGGATGTCGTTGAACGCGATCTCCTGCGCGTGCAGGCTGCGGCCGCTGGTCTGGACGTGGTACTTCAGCTTCTGGCTGCGCTCGTTGGCTCGATAGCGGTCGCGCATCGCGATCGCCCAGATGCGCCGCGCGACGCGGCCGAGCACGGTGTACTCGGGGTCCATGCCGTTGCTGAAGAAGAAGCTCAGGTTCGGCGCGAAGTCGTCGATGTGCATGCCGCGCGCCAGATACGCCTCGACATAGGTGAAGCCGTTGGCGAGCGTGAACGCGAGCTGGCTGATCGGGTTGGCGCCCGCTTCGGCGATGTGGTAGCCGGAGATGCTCACGGAGTAGAAGTTGCGCACGCCGTGGTGCACGAACCACTGCGCGATGTCGCCCATCACCTTGAGGCTGAACTCGGTCGAGAAGATGCAGGTGTTCTGGCCCTGGTCTTCCTTGAGGATGTCGGCCTGCACGGTGCCGCGCACGTTCTGCAGCACCCAGGCGCGGATCTTCTGCGCCTCGTCGTCGGTGGGCTCGCGCCCGTTGTCGGCGGCGAACCTGTCGAGCTGCTGGTCGATCGCGGTGTTCATGAACATCGCGAGGATCGTCGGCGCCGGGCCGTTGATCGTCATGCTCACCGACGTACTCGGGCTGCACAGGTCGAAGCCCGAGTACAGCACCTTCAGGTCGTCGAGGGTGGCGATGCTGACGCCCGAGTTGCCGACCTTGCCGTAGATGTCGGGCCGCTCGTCGGGGTCGTTGCCGTACAGCGTGACCGAGTCGAACGCGGTCGACAGCCGCTTGGCGGGCATGCCTTCGGACAGCAGCTTGAAGCGGCGGTTGGTGCGGAACGCGTCACCTTCGCCCGCGAACATGCGCGTCGGGTCCTCGTTCTCGCGCTTGAACGCGAACGTGCCCGCGGTGTAGGGGAACGAGCCGGGCACGTTTTCGAGCAGCAGCCACTTCAGCAGCTCGCCATGGTCCTCGTATTGCGGCAGCGCGACCTTGCGGATCTTGCTGCCCGACAGCGTGGTGTGCACGAGCGCGGTGCGGATCTCCCGGTCGCGGATCCTGACGACGTACTCGTCGCCGGCGTAGGCGCGCTGCATGTCGGGCCACATCGCCAGCAGCTTGCGCGCCTGCGCGTCGAGCCGCTCCTCGCGCAGCCGGGCCTGCTCCTCGAGGGCGTCGCGGGCGCGCGTCTTGTGCGGGATCGCCTCGTGCAGCATGCGCGCGCTCGCGCGCAACTGCTGCACCTCGCGTGCGAGGCGGGCCTGCTCGCGTGCGCGGCGCTTGCAGGCGCGCACGGTGTCGGCGATCTCGGCGAGGTAGCGCACGCGCGCCGGCGGCACCAGCGCGCTGCGCAGCGTGCTGTGGCGGGTCGCCACGCGCGGCAGCCGCCCCCCGGCGCCGGCCGGCAGGCCCAGCGCCAGCAGCCGCGGCAGCAGCGCCTGGTACAGCGCGGTCACGCCGTCGTCGTTGAAGCGGCTGGCCATCGTGCCGAACACCGGCATGGCGTCGGCGGCGCGGTCGAAGGCGCCGCGGTTGCGCTGCACCTGCTTGGCGACGTCGCGCAGGGCGTCGGCGGCGCCGCGGCGGTCGAACTTGTTGATCGCGACGAACTCGGCGAAGTCGAGCATGTCGATCTTCTCGAGCTGGCTGGCCGCGCCGAACTCGGGCGTCATCACGTACAGCGGCACATCGACGTGGGGGACGATCGCCGCATCGCCCTGGCCGATGCCCGAGGTCTCGACGACGACGAGGTCGAAGCCGGCGGCCTTGCAGGCGGCGATCACGTCGGGCAGCGCGGCGCTGATCTCGCTGCCGGCCTCGCGGGTGGCCAGGCTTCGCATGTAGACCCGCTGACCGCCGCCCCAGGGCCCGATCGCATTCATGCGGATGCGGTCGCCGAGCAGCGCGCCGCCGCTCTTGCGCCGGCTCGGGTCGATCGAGATGACCGCCACATGCAGGCCGTCGTCGTGGTCGAGCCGCAGGCGGCGGATCAGCTCGTCGGTCAGGCTGGACTTGCCGGCGCCGCCGGTGCCGGTGACGCCCAGCACCGGCACCCGCGTGGCGGCGGCGCGGCTGCGCAGCCCGGCCAGCAACGCGGCGTCGGCGCGGCCGGCCTCGAGCGCGGTGACGAGGCGGGCGAGTGCGCGCCAGGCGGCGTCGCCATGGCCGGCGATCGCGTCGAGGTCGGTGGGGGCCTGCGCCGTGAGATCGACGTCGCAGCGCATCAGCATCTCGCCGATCATGCCCTGCAGGCCCATGCGCTGGCCGTCCTCGGGGCTGTAGAGGCGTTCGACGCCGTAGGCCTGCAGTTCGCGGATCTCGGCCGGCACGATCACCCCGCCGCCGCCGCCGAAGACCTGGACCTGCGCGGCGCCGCGCTCGCGCAGCAGGTCGACCATGTACTTGAAGTATTCGACATGGCCGCCCTGGTACGAGCTGACCGCGATGCCCTGCACGTCTTCCTGCAGCGCGGCGGTGACGATCTCGTCGACGCTGCGGTTGTGGCCGAGGTGGATGACCTCGGCGCCCATGCCCTGCAGGATGCGGCGCATGATGTTGATCGCCGCGTCGTGACCGTCGAACAGGCTGGTCGCGGTCACCAGGCGCACCTTGTGCGTCGGGCGGTATGCGGCCAGCGCCTCGAGCTCCGCGGACAGGTCGGTCATCGGCGTCTCCTCGGTCGGCCAGTCGGCCGGATTGACGTTTACGTCAACGTCAATTGACCGCATCAGTTTAGCCCAGCCGAGGGGCGTGCACCGGGATGCGGGGCCAGGCCCCACCTGAAGGCTGCGCCGCGGCGGACAGCCTGTTACCCTTGGTCACCGCAGCCAGCGCCCGCCGCCGCGACCGGGCCCGCAGACCGTGAGCTTCCTGGCCATCGATATCGGCAACACGCGCCTGAAGTGGGCGCTGTATGCCGGCGCCCAGCCCGGCGCGGCGGCGCTGGCGCAGGGCGCGGTCTTCCTCGAGACGATCGACGAGCTGGCCGACGGCGACTGGCGTGCGCTGCGGCCGCCGACGGCGATGCTGGGCTGCAACGTCGCCGGCGACGCGGTGCGCCGCCGCGTCGAGGAGCAGCTCGACATCTGGGACATCGCGCCGCGCTGGGTCGTGCCCAGCCGCCACGAGGCCGGCGTGACCAACGGCTACGACCACCCGGCGCGGCTGGGCGCCGACCGCTGGGTCGCGCTGATCGGCGCGCATGCGCGGCTGCGCGCGCGCGGTGCGGTGGCGCGCCCGGCGCTGGTCGTGGCGATCGGCACCGCGGTCACCGTCGATGCGCTCGACCCCGACGGGCACTTCCTCGGCGGCCTGATCCTGCCCGGCCACGGCATCATGCTGCGCGCGCTCGAAGGCGGCACCGCCGGGCTGCGCGTGCCCACCGGCGAGGTGCGGGCCTTCCCGACCAACACCTCCGACGCGCTGACCAGCGGCGGCACCTACGCGATCGCCGGCGCGATCGAGCGCATGCACCGGCACCTGGCGCGACGCTGCGGCGACGCGCCGGTCACGCTGATCACCGGCGGCGCGGGCTGGAAGGTTGCGCCCTTCGTCGAGGTCGGGCACGAGCTGGTCGAGTCGCTGATCTTCGACGGCCTGCTCGCGCTGCAGGCACACCGCCAGGCGGCCTAGGGGCGGCGCGCCGCCGTCGCTACAGGATGTAGCGCGAGAGGTCGTCGTTGCGGGCCAGCGCGGCCAGGCGCGCGTCGACCATCGCCGCATCGACCGTGACCGTGCGTCCGGCCATGTCGGGCGCATCGAAGCCGACCTCGTCGAGCAGGCGCTCCATCACGGTGGCCAGCCGGCGCGCGCCGATGTTCTCGGTGCGCTCGTTGACGTCGTAGGCGATCTGCGCGAGCCGGCTGACGGCCTCGGCGGTGAATTCCAGGCTCACGCCCTCGGTGGCCAGCAGCGCCTGGTACTGCTTGACCAGGCTCGCGTGCGTGCGCGTGAGGATCGCCTCGAAGTCGGCCACCGACAGCGAGGACAGCTCGACGCGGATCGGAAAGCGCCCCTGCAGCTCGGGGATCAGGTCGCTGGGCTTGGCCAGGTGAAAGGCGCCCGAGGCGATGAACAGCACATGGTCGGTGCGCACGACGCCGTACTTGGTGCTGACCGCGGTGCCCTCGACCAGCGGCAGCAGGTCGCGCTGCACGCCCTGGCGCGAGACGTCGGCGCCGCCATGCTCGGCGCGCGTGGCGACCTTGTCGATCTCGTCGATGAAGACGATGCCGTTGTTCTCGGCCTGGGCCAGCGCGGCGGCGCGGATCTCGTCCTCGTTGACCAGCCGCGCGGCCTCCTCGTCGACGAGCAGCCGGCGGGCCTCGGCGATGCGCAGCCGCCGCGTCTTGCGCCGCGCGGTGGCACCGCCGAACTGCGAGAACAGGCCCTTGAGCTGCTCGGCCATCTCCTCCATGCCCTGCGGGCCGAGGATCTCGAGCGACGGGCGCGGCTCGGCGACCTCGACGTCGATCTCGCGCCCGTCGAGGCTGCCCTCGCGCAGGCGCTTGCGCATGACCTGGCGCGCGGTGCTGTCGGGCGCCGGCGCCGTCTCGCCACCGTGGCCCGGGCCCGGGCGCGGCGGCGGCACCAGGATGTCGAGGATGCGGTCCTCGGCGGCGTCCTCGGCCTGTGCGCGCCGGGTCTTCATCTGGCGTTCGCGCTCCTGCTTGACGGCGACCTCGACGAGGTCGCGCACGATGGTGTCGACGTCCTTGCCGACGTAGCCGACCTCGGTGAACTTGGTCGCCTCGACCTTGACGAAGGGCGCGTCGGCCAGCCGTGCGAGCCGGCGCGCGATCTCGGTCTTGCCGACCCCGGTCGGGCCGATCATCAGGATGTTCTTCGGCGTGATCTCGCCGCGCAGCTTGTCGTCGACCTGCTGGCGGCGCCAGCGGTTGCGCAGCGCGATGGCCACCGCGCGCTTGGCCTCGGCCTGGCCGACGATGTGGCGGTCGAGCTCGCCGACGATCTCGCGGGGTGTCATGGACATGGGCTCACTCCAGCACCTCGATCGTGTGGTTCAGGTTGGTATAGATGCACAGCTCGCCGGCGATCTCGAGCGAGCGGCGCACGATGTCTTCGGGCGCCAGTTCGGTGTGGGCGTGCAGCGCGCGCGCGGCGGCCTGCGCGTAGGCGCCGCCCGAGCCGATCGAGACGATGCCGTGCTCGGGCTCGAGCACGTCGCCGGCGCCGGTGACGATCAGCGAGGCCTCGCGGTCGGCCACCGCAAGCATGGCCTCGAGGCGGCGCAGCACGCGGTCGGTGCGCCAGTCGCGGGTGAGCTCGACGGCGGCGCGCACCAGGTGGCCCTGGTGCTTCTCGAGCTTGGCCTCGAAGCGCTCGAACAGCGTGAAGGCGTCGGCGGTGGCGCCGGCAAAGCCGGCCAGCACCTGGTCGCGGTAGAGCCGGCGGACCTTGCGCGCGCTGGCCTTGACGACGATCTGGCCGAGCGTGACCTGGCCGTCGCCGCCGAGCGCGACGCGCGCGCCGCGGCGCACGCTGACGATGGTGGTGCCGTGAAAGAGTTGGGAGTCCATGGGCGGTGCGGGCGGGGCGGGCGGCGCGGCGGCGCCGCCCGCAGGGAGGGTCAGACGCGGCGCACGCGTACGCGGGCTTGCTCGTTGATGCCCATTGCGCCGAAGAACAGGCCGACGAGCCGGTGCATCTCGACGAAGCTGACCTCGCGGCCCTGGGCGCGCTTGGCGAGCACCCAGTTGAGCAGGTCGCCGGCGGCGAGGAAGTCGACGCGGATCAGCCGCGCGCAGTTGACCTGCAGGTGCGCGGCGTCGCCGATCTGCGCATCGAGCTGCTCGAGCGTCGCGGTGATGCCGCCCAGCAACTGCCCGGACAGGTCGACCTGCGCGAGCCGGCCGATACCGTCGACCTCGTCGAGGATCGAGGACTCGAAGAAGGACGTCGAGGCCTCGCTGGCCGCGGCCGACGCGGCGCCGTCGCTGGCGGCATCGACGAACTGCAGCGCGCAGCGGGCGCGCTCCCACGACGGCGGCGAAACCTCGTAGGTCACGCAGTAGTCGATCGCCGTCTCGTCGAACTGGTCGGGCCGGTTGGCCAGCCGCAGCACGTCGAGCCGGGTCACCCAGAACGCCGGGTCGGCGTCGCGCACGCCGGTCGGCGACTGCGCCGCCAGCACCGCAAGCAGCCGCTCGCCGTGGCGCCAGTGCATCTCCAGCGGCTGCGTGGCCCAGTGGCGCAGCAGCACGCTCAGGTGTGCAGCGGCGTCGGGCTCGACGCGCTCGACCGCCGACCAGTCGAGCACCCACGGCAGCGGCATCTGCAGCGACTGCGCGCGCAGCCGCGCCAGCGCCTCGCCGTCGAGCAGCGCCGGGCAGACCCAGCCGGCAGGCACGGCGGTGTCGGCCTCGGCGCTGCCCTGCTGCCGGTCGGCGGGTCGCGCGGTCTGCGCGGCGACGGCGTCGGCGACCAGGCGCGGCAGCGAGTACCACTGCGGCGCCGACTGGCCGAAGCGCTGCGCGTACTCGAGCGCAAGCGCCTCGAACTTGTCGTGCTGGCCGGTCGCGCGGTAGAGGTCAAAGCGCGCGAGCCAGGTCTCGACATGCCCGGCACGCCGCCCGCTGGCGGCGGTCAGTGCGACGATCGCGCGCTCGCACTGGTCGAAATCGGCGTTGGCGAAGGCGATCACGACCTCGTCGAGGTCGGGGTCGTGCTGCAGGTCGACCGCGCTGGCGATGGCCGGTGCGGCCGGCGGCAGGGCGGGTGCCAAGGCCGAGGACGCCAGCGGCATCAGCGCGGTCGGCGCGGTCGCCGGGTCGAGCGCGCCATGTCCGGACAGCGGCGGCAGCGCCGCGCGCACCGAGGCCGCAGCCGCTGCCGGCGGGGCCGGCCGCAGGGCGCCACTGCCCGCTGCGGCCAGGCCGGCGCCGGGGGCGGCGCGAAATGCCGCCGGCTCGGTCGGGGCGTCGAAGAAGCCGCTGGGGTGGCGCGCCAGCGCGCTGGGCACGCCGCTGGTCGACGTGCCCGGGCCGACCATCTGCTGCTCGATCGCGTCGATCTTGGCCTTGACGCCGCTGTCGGCGCGCGCGCCGGCGTCGGAGGGCCGGCTCTCGGCATCGTCGATCTGCGACAGGTTGCCCAGCGCGGCGATCTGCTCGGGCCCCAGGCCCTCGCGCCGCACGCGCCGCAGCATGTCGAGCTCGCGCTTGCGCACGAAGTCGTTGCGCCGCTTGCGCTCGACCATCTCGCGGATCTCGGACTTCTGCGCGTCCTGCCCGGTGGGATCCTGGCGCGAGTTGAGTTCGGCCCAGTCCGTCGTCGGGTTGGCGACGAAACGCTTGATCTTGCTGAACAAGCTCTCGTCGTCCTTGCGCGCGGGCATGGCCGTTTGCCTGTGGCGGCGGTTCAGTCGCCGAACATCTTCTGCTTGAGCTCGCGCCGCTGCTGGGCCTCGAGCGACAGCGTGGCGGTCGGGCGGGCCAGCAGCCGGCGCAGCCCGATCGGCTCGCCGGTCTCGTCGCAGTAGCCGTACTCGCGCGACTCGATGCGCGCGAGCGACTGCGCGATCTTCTTGAGCAGCTTGCGCTCGCGGTCGCGGGTGCGCAGCTCGAGCGCGTGCTCTTCCTCGATCGTCGCGCGGTCGGCCGGGTCGGGAACGATCGAGGTGTCCTCGCGCAGGTGCTCGGTGGTCTCGCCGGCGTTGGACAGCAGGTCGTCCTTGAGCGCGACCAGCCGGGTGCGGAAGAAGTCGTACTGCTGGTCGCTCATGTACTCCGACTCGGGCATCGCGAGCAGCTCGGCCTCGGTCAGCTCGCGACCGGGCTTGGTCTTCCAGGCGTTGGCCAGCTTGGGGTCTGGCTTGGCGGCAGGCTTGAGGACATCCATCGTGACTCGTTCGGGCAGACGCCGAGGCGGCGCTGCGGTGACAGGGGGAGGGGGCGGGGGCGGCGCGGCCGCGGCGGGCGCCTTGCGGGTCTCCCGCACGCGGGCCTGCACTGCGGCCGGCTTGGCGCCGGTCGCGGCGGGCGGCGGGCGGCTGGCGGGGGTCTTGCTCAATTCGCTCTCCTCGCGACGGCACACGGGGCTGCGTCACGGACCGCGACGTTCCCTTTTTTGGGCGGCCGCAGTATAGCCACGCGGCCGTGGCGCAGGATCGCGTTCAGGCCAGGCACTGCTGCAGCCCCTGCAGCAGGATGTCGCGCGGCAGGTCGATGCCGATGAACACCATGCGGCTGTGGCGCTTCTCGCCGGGGGGCCACTTCGGGCCCAGGTCGCTGCCCATGAGCTGGTGCACGCCCTGGAAGACGACCTTGCGCTCGCTGCCCTTCATGTACAGCACGCCCTTGTAGCGCAGCATCTTCGGGCCGTAGACCTGCACGACCGAGCCGAGGAAGTCCTCGAGGCGGGCGGGGTCGAACGGGCGCTCGGCGCGAAAGACGAAGGACTTGACGTCGTCGTCGTGGTGATGGTGGTGCGGGTGGTCGCAGTGCTCGTCGTGCACGTGGTCATGGCCATGCCCGTGACCGTGCGGCGGCGGCTGGCCCGACGCGGCGTTCAGGAACTCGGGGTCGATGTCGAGCGTCGCGTTGAGGTTGAAGCCGCGCAGGTCGAAGACCTCGGCGATCGGCACCTCGCCGAAGTGCACCCGGCGCTGCGGCGCGCGCGGGTTCATGTGCCGCAGGCGGTGGGCCAGCCGCTCGAGCCCGGCCTCGTCGACCAGGTCGGCCTTGCTGATGAAGATCTGGTCGGCGAAGCCGACCTGGCGGCGCGCCTCCTGGCGGCTGTCGAGCTGCTGCGGCGCGTGGCGGGCGTCGACCAGGGTCAGGATCGAGTCGAGCAGGTAGGCCTCGGCGACCTCGTCGTCCATGAAGAAGGTCTGCGCGACCGGCCCCGGGTCGGCCAGGCCGGTGGTCTCGATGACGACGCGCTCGAAGTCGAGCTCGCCCTTGCGCCGGCGCGCGGCCAGGTCGGCCAGCGTGCTGCGCAGGTCCTCGCGGATCGTGCAGCAGACGCAGCCGTTGTTCATCTGCACGATCTGCTCGGTGGTGTCGGCGACCAGGATCTCGTTGTCGATGTTCTCCTCGCCGAACTCGTTCTCGATGACGGCGATCCTGCGCCCGTGCGCTTCGCCGAGCACGCGCTTGAGCAGGGTGGTCTTGCCGCTGCCGAGAAAGCCGGTGAGGATGGTGGCGGGGATCGGTCCGGTGGACATGGCGGGGGCAGGCAGGCTGGTCGCTGGGGCAAAGGGCGTCGGACTTTGGGCCAAGGCCCGAGGACTGTCAAGACTATCGGGTATTCTGCGCCTCCCGCCACCTCGACACGCCCCCGGTGTCCGATCCCCCGTCTTCGCGGCCGCCACGCGGCGCCGCCCTCGCTCCGGTGCAAGTCCGGCGCAACCTGTTCGAGCGCTTCGTCGACATCCTCAGCCCGGGCGGCGGCACGCATGCCGCGCTGCTGCGCACGCTGGCCGACGCCGAGCACCGCGAGCTGATCGAGCCCGAGACGCGCGCGATGGCCGAGGCCGTGCTCGGCATGGCCGAGCGCAGTGCCGGCGACGTGATGGTCGCCCAGCCACGCATGGACATGCTCGACATCGACGCGCCCTACGACCAGTTGCTCGACCTCGTGATCGACACCGGACACTCGCGCTTTCCGGTCTACGAGGGCGCGCGCGACCGGATCGTCGGCATCCTGCTGGCCAAGGACCTGCTCAAGCTGCAGCGCTCGCCGACGCTGAACCTGCGCACGCTGCTGCGTCCGGTGGTCTTCGTGCCCGAGAGCAAGCGCCTCAACGAGCTGCTGCGCGACTTCCGCAGCAACCGCAACCACCTGGCCATCGTCATCGACGAGTTCGGCAACGTCGCCGGGCTGGTCACGATCGAGGACGTGCTCGAGCAGATCGTCGGCGAGATCGAGGACGAGTTCGACGAGCACGACGCCGACGGCGGCGTCTACGCGCTGGCCGACGGCACCTACCGCGTTGCCGGCGACGTCGACGTCGGCCAGGTCGCGCAGGCCTTCGAGGTCGAGCTGCCGACCGAGGATTTCGACACCATCGGCGGGCTGGTCGCGCACGAGTTCGGCCGCGTGCCGCGGCGCGGCGAGGCCGTCGCGGTGGGTGGCCTGCGCTTCGAGGTCATGCTCGCGCGCGGCGGCGCGGTGCGCTGGTTCAAGGTCGCGCGCGTCGGCCCGTCCGCGGGGGGCGCCGGGTGAATCCGCGGCCGGCGCCGGGCGTGGCCGTGGGCCTGCCGCACCCCGAGGCGCTGGCGCGCACGCGCGCCGCTGACGCCGCGCTGGCGCTGGCGCTCGGCGCGCTGCACAGCCTGCCCTTCGTCCACACCTGGGCCTGGCCGCTGCAACTGGCCTGCGTGGCCTGGCTGGCCTGGCGCGTGCAGGCCGCGTCGCCGGGGCGCGCGGCGCTGCTGGGCGGCTTGTTCGCCTGGGCCTGGCTGGCCGCCGGCATCTGGTGGCTGTTCGTCAGCATGCACCATTTCGGCGGGCTGCCGGTCGCGCTGGCGGTGGTCGCGGTTGCCGCGCTGTGCGCCTTCCTCGCGCTGTTCCTGGCGCTGGCGATGACCCTGTACGCGTACTGCCGCAGCGGCCAGCCGGCGCTCGACGCGCTGCTGTTTGCCGCGCTGTGGCTGGCCGCCGAGCTTGCGCGCGGCGTGCTGTTCACCGGTTTTCCGTGGCTCGCCTCGGGCTACGCGCATGTCGACTCGCCGCTGGCCGCGCTCGCGCCCTGGGTCGGCGTCTACGGCATCGGCATGGCCGCGGCGCTGGCTGCCGCGCTGGCCGCGGCGGCGTGGCGCCAGCGCCGGGCCGCTGCCGCGCTGGCCGTGGCCGCGGGCCTGGGCGCACTGGCCGTCGCCGGCCCGGTCGACTTCAGCCGGCCCGCCGGAGTGCTGACAGCGACGCTGGTGCAGACCAACGTCGCGCAGGACGAGAAGGCCGACCCGGCCCACATCCCGGCGGCGCTGGCCTGGATGCGCGGTGCCTTCCTCGAGGCCCGCGGCCAGCTCGTCGTCGGGCCCGAGACGGCGATCCCGCTGCTGCCGGCGCAGATCGACGCGCTCGACCCCGGCTACTGGGCCTCGCTGCGCGAGGCCTTCAGCGGGCCCGGGCGCGCGCTGCTGGTCGGCACCCCGCTGGGCGACGCCGAGCGCGGCTACACCAACTCGGCGATCGGCCTGTCGGCAGGCGGCACCTACCGCTACGACAAGGCGCACCTGGTGCCGTTCGGCGAATTCGTGCCGCCGGGTTTTCGCTGGTTCGTCGAGCTCTGGGCGCTGCCGCTGGGTGACTTCGCCGCCGGCCCGCTCGATGCCGCCTCGCTCGACTTCGCCGGCCAGCGCATCGCGCCCAACATCTGCTACGAGGACCTGTTCGGCGAGGAGTTCGCGCGGCGCTTTCGCGACGCGGCCACCGCGCCCACCGTCTTCGTCAACCTCAGCAACATCGCCTGGTTCGGCGACACCGCGGCGGTGCCGCAGCACCTGCACATCTCGCGGCTGCGGGCGATCGAGTTCCAGCGGCCGATGCTGCGCGCGACCAACTCCGGCGCGACGGTCGCCATCGACCACCGCGGCCGGGTCACGCACAGCCTGCCGCCGTTCACGCGCGGCGTGCTCGAGGTGCGCGTCGAGGGCCGCGACGGGCTGACCCCGTACGCGATCTGGGCCGGCTGGCTCGGGCTGTGGCCGCCGGCGCTGCTGGCCGCGGCCGTGGCTGCGGCGTTCGCCCTGGCCGCGCTGCGGCGGCGCGCGCGCCCGTCCCGCGGGGGAGCGGCTGGCGCGGGCTCCTAGAATCGCGGCTTTTCGCGAAGTCGCCGCCCGGCGACCGTGCCGATGCCCAGCTTCCAGCAACTGATCCTCGCGCTGCAGTCGTACTGGGCCGAGCGCGGCTGCGCCCTGCTGCAGCCCTACGACATGGAAGTCGGCGCCGGCACCAGCCACACGGCGACCTTCCTGCGCGCGCTCGGCCCCGAGCCCTGGCGCGCGGCGTACGTGCAGCCCAGCCGCCGGCCCAAGGACGGCCGCTACGGCGACAACCCCAACCGCCTGCAGCACTACTACCAGTACCAGGTCGTGCTCAAGCCGGCACCGGCCGACATCCTCGACCTCTACCTCGGCTCGCTGGCCGCGCTCGGCCTCGACCTGCAGGCCAACGACGTGCGCTTCGTCGAGGACGACTGGGAGAACCCCACGCTGGGCGCCTGGGGCCTGGGCTGGGAGGTCTGGTTGAACGGCATGGAAGTCACCCAGTTCACCTACTTCCAGCAGGTCGGCGGCATCGACTGCCGGCCGATCACCGGCGAGATCACCTACGGCCTGGAACGGCTGGCGATGAGCTTGCAGGGCGTCGACAACGTGTTCGATCTGGTGTGGACCGAGGGCGCGTCGGCGCCGGGCCGCCCCCAAGCCGACGCAGCCCCCTCGGGGGGTGGCGAGCCGCGCAGCGGCGAGCCTGGGGGTCCGCTGCTTTCGGCGCCGGGCCGCCCCCAAGCCGACGCAGCCCCCTCGGGGGGTGGCGAGCCGCGCAGCGGCGAGCCTGGGGGTCCGTTGCTCTACCGCGACGTCTACCACCAGAACGAGGTCGAGCAGAGCGCCTACAACTTCGAGCACAGTGACGTCGACTTCCTGCTCGGCGCCTTCGGTGCGCACGAGCGCAAGGCGCGCGAGCTGCTCGAGGCGCGGCTCGCGCTGCCGGCCTACGAGCAGGTGCTCAAGGCCGCGCACGGCTTCAACCTGCTCGACGCGCGCGGCGCGATCAGCGTGACCGAGCGCGCGGCCTACATCGGCCGCATCCGCCAGCTCGCGCGCGGCGTCGCCCAGGGCTACGTCGAGAGCCGCGCGCGGCTGGGCTTCCCGCTCGCGCCGCGGGCCTGGGCCGACGCGGCGCTGGCCCAGATCGAGCAGCAGCGCGGGGTGGCGTGATGGTGGCGATCACGCGCAACCTGCTCGTCGAGCTGCTGGTCGAGGAACTGCCGCCCAAGGCGCTGAAAACGCTGGGCCAGGCCTTTGAGCGGGCCTTGCTGTCGTCGCTGACCGACCAGCAACTCGTCGCGCCCGGCAGCGTGCTCGACGAGACCTGCAAATGCTTTGCCTCGCCGCGGCGCCTCGCGGTGTGGATCAAGGACGTCCGGGCACGCGCAGCGGACTCGACACAGCAGCTCAGGCTGATGCCGGCGGCCGTCGGGCTCGACGCCGCTGGCCAGGCGACCCCGGCACTGCTGAAGAAGCTCGCCGCGCTCGGCGCCGACGCGTCGGCCGTAGCGGCGCTGCAGCGGCGCAACGACGGCAAGTCCGAGCTGCTGCTGCTCGAGGCCGTCGTGCCCGGCGCGACGCTGGCCGTGGGCTTGCAGAAGGCGCTCGACGAGGCCATCGCGAAGCTGCCGATCCCCAAGCTCATGAGCTACCAGCTCGCCGACGGCTGGACCAGCGTGCAGTTCGTACGCCCGGCGCATGGCCTGGTCGCGCTGCATGGCGCCGAGGTCGTGCCGGTTGGCGCGCTCGGGCTGGCGGCCGGCCGCCTGACGCGCGGCCACCGCTTCGAGGCGCGCGCCGAGCGCATCGTGCTGCGCGAGGCCGACAGCTACGAAGAGCAGCTCGCCGACGAGGGCGCGGTCATCGCCGGCTTCGACCAACGCCGGCGCGAGGTCGAGCGCCAGTTGCTCGTGGCCGCGGTGAAGGAAGGCCTGACCTTGGACGCCGACGAGGCGCTGCTCGACGAGGTGACGGCGCTGGTCGAGCGCCCGAACGTGCTGGTCGGCCGCTTCGACCCGGCCTTCCTCGCGGTGCCGCAGGAATGCCTGATCCTGACGATGAAGGCCAACCAGAAGTATTTCCCGCTGTTCGACGCGCAAGGGCGGCTCGCCGAGCGCTTCCTGATCGTCGCCAACATGCGCCCGGCCGACCCGTCGGGCGTGATCGCGGGCAACGAGCGCGTCGTGCGGCCACGGCTGGCCGACGCGAAGTTCTTCTACGACCAGGACCGCCGGAGCCGCCTCGAGTCGCGCCTGCCGGGGCTGGCCCGCGTCGTCTACCACGCTCGCCTCGGCACGATGGGCGAGCGCGTCGCGCGCGTGGCGGCGCTGGCCGCGGCGGTCGGCGAGCGGCTCGGCGGCGCGGCGCTGGCGCAGCAGGCCGCGCGCGCCGCGCAGCTGGCCAAGGCCGACCTGCTGACCGACATGGTCGGCGAGTTTCCCGAACTGCAGGGCGTGATGGGCGGCTACTACGCGCGCCACGACGGCGAGCCCGAGCCCGTCGCGCAGGCCATCGAGGACCAGTACCGGCCGCGCTTTGCCGGCGATGCGCTGCCGCGCGGCGAGGCCGGACTGGCGCTGGCGCTGGCCGACAAGCTCGAGACGCTGGCCGGGCTGTTCGGCATCGGCCAGTTGCCCAGCGGCGACAAGGACCCGTACGCGCTGCGCCGCCACGCGCTGGGCATCGTGCGCATGCTCGTCGAGCGCGGGCTGCGGCTGGACGTGCACGAGCTCGTCGCGCGCGCCTTCGCGGTCTTCCCGCCGACGCATGGGCAGGCGCAGGCCGAAGTCGCCTACTTCCTGCGCGAGCGCCTGGCCGGCTGGCTGCGCGAGCAGGGCTGGGCTGCGGCCGAGGTCGACGCCGTGCTCGGCGTCGAGCCGCGGCTGTGGGCCGAGATCCCGCAGCGACTGGCGGCGGTGCGCGCCTTCGCCGCGCTGCCGCAGGCCCAGGCGCTGGCCGCGGCCAACAAGCGCGTCGGCAACATCCTGAAGAAGTCCGACGGCGCGCCCGCCGGCGCGGTCGACGCCGCGCTGCTGCGCGAGCCGGCCGAGCGCGCGCTGGCCGCGGCCGTCGCGCAGGTCTGCCCGCAGGCCGACCGGCTCTACGAGGCCGGCGCGTACGCCGACGCGCTGGCCGCGCTGGCCGCGCTGCGCGAGCCGGTCGACGCCTTCTTCGACCAGGTCATGGTCAACGCCGACGACCTCGCGCTGCGCGCCAACCGCCTTGCGCTGCTGGCCGGGCTGCACCGCGCGATGAACCGCGTCGCCGAGCTGGCGCGGCTGGCGGCCTGACATGAACCTCCCCCTACGCGCTGCGCGCGCCCCCTCCCGAGGAGGGGGCACCGCCAGCGGACCGGCGAAGCCGGATCCGCGGCGGTCGCTTGAAACGTCGTGGTTGATCGGTCGTGGGTCGCGCGACGCGCGGTGGAGCCACTGAAATGTCTGCCCACCCCCGCCTGCTGGTCCTGGGCCGTGACGGCATCCTCAACGTCTACCGCGACGACCACGTCAAGGACCCGCGCGAGTGGCAGCCGATCCCCGGCGCGCTCGAGGCCGTCGCGCGGCTCAACCAGCATGGCTGGCATGTGGTGGTGGCCACCAACCAGTCGGGCATCGGCCGCGGCCTGCTCGACATGAGCTCGCTCAACGCCGTGCATTCGCACATGATGAAACTGCTGGCCGCACAGGGCGGGCGCATCGATGCGGTGTTCTTCTGCCCGCACACGATCGAGGAGGGCTGCGACTGCCGCAAGCCGCTGCCGGGCATGCTGCTCGACATCGCCCGCCGCTACGGCGCCGACCTGCGCCGGGTGCCGCTGGTCGGTGACACGCTGCGCGACCTGCTGGCTGCGCAGGCCGCCGGCTGCGAGCCGCACCTGGTGCTGAGCGGGCGCGCCGCCGCGCTCGGCGAGGCCGAGCTCGCGCAGGTCCTCGCGCAGGTGCCCGGAGCACGGCTGCACGCCGACCTTGCCGCGTTTGCCGAGGACCTGCTGCGGCGCTTTCACCCCCAGGCCCTCGACTCGGGCCCGGGCCGGCTCGGCCGCTGAGGACTGCGATGGCCGCCCTGCGCTCGCTGCTGTTCGTCGTCTTCCTCGTCGTCACCGTCATGCCCTGGGCCACGGTGGTGCTGCTGGTCTCGGTCGTGCAGCGCGGCGCGCCGCTGTACTGGATGTGCGCGGCCTGGCTGGGCACGGCGATCTGGGGTGCGCGCTGGATCTGCGGCGTGCGCTACCGCGTCCAGGGCATGCAGCATCTGCCGACCGCAGGCCAGCGGCGCGAGGCGGTGCTGCTGGCCTGCAAGCACCAGTCGGCCTGGGAGACCTTCGCGCTGCCGGCGCTGATGCCGCACCCGCTGGCCTATGTCTTCAAGCGCGAGCTGCTCTACGTGCCGTTCTTCGGCTGGGCGATGGCGCGGCTGGACATGATCCACATCGACCGCCGCCGCCGCCTCGAGGCCTGGCAGCGCGTGGCCGAGCAGGGCCGGCGGCTGATGGCCGAGGGCGTCTGGGTCATCATGTTTCCCGAGGGCACGCGCATGCCGCGCGGCGCGCGGGGCGTCTACAAGAGCGGCGCCTCGCGGCTGGCGGTGGCCACCGGGGTGCCGATCGTGCCGATTGCGGTCAGCTCGGCGCGCTGCTGGCCGGCGCGCAGCTTCGTGCTGCGCCCGGGCCTGGTCGAGGTCTCGATCGGCGCACCGATTGCCTCGGCCGGACGCGACCCCGACGAGCTGATGCACGAGGTCGAGGCCTGGATCGAGGCCGAGATGCGGCGCATCGACCCCGAGGCGTATCCGGCCGCCGCGGTGGCGCAGACCACGGCGTAGCGCGCGCACGCCGATGCCGCGCCCCGACCCCGCCCCGGCGCCGCAGCGCGCACTGTTCGAGGCCCCGCCGGCGCCAGCGCTGGCCCGCCACCCGCAGGCCAGCCACGAGCTGCTGCTCGAGGGCCGGCGCGTGGGCTACGCGTTGCGCCGCGCGCGCCGGCGCAGCATCGGGCTGGTCGTCGGCGCCGAGGGGCTGGCCGTCAGCGCGCCGCGCTGGGTCGGGCTGGCCGAGATCGAGGCCGCGCTGCAGGCCAAGTCCGGCTGGGTGCTGCGCAAGCTCGGCGAGCAGGCCGAGCGCCAGCGCCGGCTCGACAGCCTGCGCACCGACTGGCGCGACGGCGCGACCCTGCCCTACCTCGGCGAGCCGCTGTGCATCGTGCTCGACGCCACGGTCGACGGCGTGCGGCTCGACGCCGACGCGTCGCTGCCCGGCGAGGCCGGCGGCCGCGTGCTGCGCGTCGGGCTGCCGGCGCAGGCCGATGCGGCGCAGATCCGCGACGCCGTGCACGGCTGGCTGCAGGCCCGCGCGCGCGAGTGGTTCCTGCCGCGCTGCCGGCATTTCGAGGCGCTGCTGGGCGTGCGCATGACGCGCCTGGCGCTGAGCTCGGCCGCCACCCGCTGGGGCAGCGCGAGCGCCGACGGCTCGATCCGCCTGCACTGGCGGCTGATCCAGCTGCCGCCGGCCAGCATCGACTACGTCGTCGCCCACGAGCTGGCCCACCTGCGCGAGATGCACCACGGCCCGGCGTTCTGGGCCGCGGTGCGTGCGGTGCTGCCGCACTACGCGCAGCAGCGCCGCGCGCTGCGCGAGCACCTGCCGCTCGCCGAGTGAGGCGCGGGGTCGCGCAGGCTGTTAGATTTACGTTGACGTCAACGTCAACCGGGTTCCGTCATGACCGCCACTGCCAAAGCCGACGCCCCGGCGCGGACCTACTCGATCGCCGAGCTGGCGCGCGAGTTCGACGTCACGCCGCGCGCGATCCGCTTCTACGAGGACGTCGGCCTGCTGCAGCCGCAGCGCGCCGGGCGCAAGCGCGTCTACAGCCACCGCGACCGCACCCGGCTCAAGCTGACGCTGCGCGGCAAGCGGCTCGGGTTGAGCCTGGCCGAGATCAAGGAGCTGGTCGAGATGTACGACTCGCCGGCCGACACCGCGCCGCAGTTGCAGGCCTTCGTGCAGGTGCTGCGTGCGCACCGCGAGCAGCTCGAGCGCCAGCTCGAGGACATTCAGGTCACTCTGACCGAGATCGCCCAGCACGAGGCACGTTGTCAGCGCCTGCTCGCCCACGACGGCCCGCGGCCGCGGCGGCGCGAGCGTGCGGTGGTCTGAGCTTGCCGCGGGCCTGTTCGAACGGGTGCGGGGTCGCTAGAATTGACGTTTACGTAAACGTCAACACTACCGCTGCGTCCGAGCAGCGACCGTCCCAGGTTCACACCGGCGAGACCCGACGATGGCCCATCCCGTTCCGGCCGATCCCGGCTACCTGCAGCGCCTGCGCGCATCGTTCGCGGGCCAGCGCGTGATGCACACCCTGGGCGCCACGCTCGACACCGTCGAGCCTGGCTTCGTCGCGATCACGATGCACCACCGCGACGAGCTGACCCAGCAGCATGGCTTCCTGCACGCCGGCATCGTCTCGACCGCGCTCGACTCGGCCTGCGGCTATGCGGCCTTCACGCTGATGCCGGCCGACGCCGCGGTGCTGACCGTCGAGTTCAAGGTCAACCTGCTCGCGCCGGCGCGCGGGCCCTGGTTGCGCTGCGAGGGCCGGGTGACCAAGGCCGGCCGCACGATCAGCGTCGTCGACGGCCGCGCGCTGCAGCACGCGCCCGGCAGCGACGAGACCACGCTGGTCGCGACGATGACCGCCACCGTGATGACCGTGCGCGGGCGCGGCCTGCAAGGCTGACCTGCCGCGCCTGCCGGCCCCACCACCACCAGGAGACCCCATGCACCTGCCCGGACTCGACTTCCAGCTTGGCGAGGACATCGACGCGCTGCGCGACGCCGTGCGCGCCTTTGCCGACGCCGAGATCGCGCCGCGCGCGGCCGAGATCGACCGCAGCGACCGGTTTCCGATGGACCTCTGGCGCAAGCTGGGCGAACTCGGCGTGCTCGGCGTCACCGTGCCCGAGGAGTACGGCGGCGCCGACCTGGGCTACCTCGCGCACATGATCGCGATGGAGGAGATCAGCCGCGCCAGCGCCAGCGTCGGCCTGAGCTACGGCGCGCACAGCAACCTGTGCGTCAACCAGATCAAGCGCAACGGCAGCCAGGCGCAGAAGCGCAAGTACCTGCCGAAGCTGGTCAGCGGCGAGCATGTCGGCGCGCTGGCGATGAGCGAGAGCGGGGCCGGCAGCGACGTGATCTCGATGAAGCTGCGCGCGGTCGAGCGCGGCGGCGTCTGGGTGCTCGACGGCACCAAGATGTGGATCACCAACGGCCCCGACGCCGACGTCATGGTCGTCTACGCCAAGACCGACCCCGAGCAGGGGGCGAGGGGGGTCACCGCCTTCGTCGTCGAGAAGGGCATGCCGGGCTTCTCGACCGCACAGAAGCTCGACAAGCTCGGCATGCGCGGCAGCCATACCGGCGAGATGGTGTTCCAGGGCGTCGAGGTCCCGGCCGAGAACGTGCTCGGCAGCGTCGGCGGCGGCGCCAAGGTGCTGATGAGCGGGCTCGACTACGAGCGCGCCGTGCTCGCCGCCGGGCCGATCGGCATCATGCAGGCGGTCATGGACCAGGTCGTGCCCTACGTCCACGAGCGCAAGCAGTTCGGCCAGAGCATCGGCGAGTTCCAGCTCATCCAGGGCAAGCTCGCCGACATGTACACCGTGCTGCAGGCCGCGCGCGCGTTCTGCTACACGGTCGGCAAGAACCTCGACCTGCTCGGCGCCGGGCATGTGCGCCAGGTACGCAAGGACTGCGCCAGCGTGATCCTGTGGTGTGCCGAGCGCGCGACCTGGATGGCCGGCGAAGGCATCCAGATCTTCGGCGGCAACGGCTACATCAACGACTACCCGCTGGGCCGCCTCTGGCGCGACGCCAAGCTCTATGAAATCGGGGCCGGCACCAGCGAGATCCGGCGGATGCTGATCGGGCGCGAGCTGTACGCCGAGACGATGTAGCCCTGCCCGGGGGTGCAGCGGCAAGGCTAGCATGCGCGCGGTGCAGTCCCCCACGGAGTTCGCATGTTCCCGCCCAGCCTGGCCGACCCGCGCGCCTACGCCATCGCCAGCGCGCTGCTCGACGGCTTCGACCGCCACTACCGGCTGTTTCGCGAGACCAGCGCAGCGGCCAAGCAACGCTTCGAGCGCGCCGACTGGCACGGCCAGCAGCGCGCGCAGCGCGAGCGCATCGAGTTCTACGACCGGCGCGTCGAGGAAGCCGCCGAGCGGCTGCAGGGCGAGTTCGGCGCGGCCAGCCTGCACAGCGACACCTGGCAGCAGGTCAAGCTGCACTACATCGGCCTGCTTGTCGATCACCACCAGCCCGAACTGGCCGAGACCTTCTTCAACTCGGTGACGACCAAGATCCTGCACCGCAGCTACTTCAACAACGACTTCATCTTCGTGCGCCCGGCGGTCAGCACCGAGTACATCGAGAATACCGAGCCGGCCGCGGCACCGACCTACCGCGCGTACTACCCGACGCCCGAGACGATGCGCGAGACCCTGCTGCGCATCGTCGACAACTTCCGCTTCGCGTTGCCCTTCGAGGACCTCGGGCGCGACGTCGACGAGGTGCTCGCGGCGATGCGAACGCAGTTCGGTGCGGTGCGGCTGCACCCGAACTTCCAGGTCCAGGTGCTCAGCTCGGCGTTCTTTCGCAACAAGGGCGCCTACGTCGTCGGCAAGATCGTCAACGGCTTTCGCGAGCTGCCCTTCGCGCTGCCGATCCTGCACGCCGAGAGCGGGCGCGGGCTGGTCATCGACACCGCGCTGTTCGGCGAGGACGAGCTGCTGCTGGTCTTCAGCTTCGCGCGCGCGTACTTCATGGTCGACATGGAGATCCCCAGCGCCTACGTGCAGTTCCTGCGCAGCCTGATGCCGCACAAGCCGCGCAGCGAGCTGTACTCGGCGCTGGGCCTGCAGAAGCAGGGCAAGAACATGTTCTACCGCGACTTCCTGCACCACCTGCGCCACAGCAGCGACCGCTTCCGCATCGCACCGGGCATCAAGGGCATGGTCATGCTGGTGTTCGACCTGCCGAGCTTCCCGTACGTCTTCAAGGTCATCAAGGACTTCTACCCGCCGCAGAAGGACACCACGCGCGAGCAGATCCAGGCCAAGTACCTGATGGTCAAGCAGCACGACCGCGTCGGCCGCATGGCCGACACGCTCGAGTACAGCAACGTCGCGTTCTCGCGCGCGCGCTTCGAGCCCGAGCTGCTGCACGAGCTGCGCCACTACTGCCCCAGCCTGCTCGAGGAGGACGGCGACCGCCTCGTCATCCGCCACCTCTACATCGAGCGGCGCATGATCCCGCTCAACATCTACCTGCAGGCGGCCACGCCCGAGCAGCTCGAGCACGCGGTCGTCGAGTACGGCAACGCGATCAAGGACCTGGTCGCGGCCAACATCTTCCCCGGCGACATGCTGTGGAAGAACTTCGGCGTCACCCGCCGCGGCAAGGTCGTGTTCTACGACTACGACGAGATCGAGTACCTGACCGACTGCAACTTCCGCCGCGTGCCGCCGCCGCGCTGCGACGACGACGAGATGTCGGCCGAGGTCTGGTATGCGGTCGGCCCGCGCGACGTGTTCCCCGAGACCTTCGGCCCCTTCCTGCTCGGCAGCCCGGCGGTGCGCGAGGTATTCATGAGGCACCACGCCGACCTGCTCGACGCCGCCTTCTGGCAGGGCCACAAGGAGCGCATCGCCGCCGGCCATGTGCACGACGTCTTCCCCTACGACCCGGCGCGCCGCTTCGGCCACCGCCGCGTCGCCGCGTCGCCGACACCATGAGCAGCGTCGACTTCTGGCTGATCGCGTCGTCGGTGGTCACCGTCGTGGCGCTGCCGTTTGCGATCGTGGTCTTCGTCGTCGAGCAGCGCAAGGCGCGCGAGAACGAGGAGGAAGAGGCCTTCCAGCACCTGTCGGACGCCTACAACCAGTTCCTGCAGGTCGTGCTGGCCAACGCCGACCTGCAATTGCGCACGCAGACCGCGCTGCCCGACCCGACGCCCGAGCAGCGCGAGCGCATGTGGGTCATCTTCGACATGCTGGTCGCGCTGTTCGAGCGCGCCTACCTCGTCGCCTACCAGCCCGGCATGGGCCAGGCCAGGCAGCGCCGCTGGAACTCGTGGGACGATTACATGCGCGAGTGGTGCCGGCGCGAGGACTTCCGCGCCGCGCTGCCGCGGCTGCTCGGTGGCGAGGACCCGCAGTTTCGCGCGCACATCGAGCGCATCGCTGCCGAAGAACACGCGGCCGCCAGTGGCCCCGCCGCGGCGCCGCCCGACTGACCCCGACCCTGCACAGGAGAACCGAGCCATGAACGATCCCGTCGTCATCGTGTCCGCCGCCCGCACGCCGATCGGCGGCCTGCTGGGCGATTTCGCCGCACTGCCGGCCTGGGAGCTGGGCGCGGTCGCGATCCGCGCTGCGGTCGAGCGCGCCGGTGTCGCCCCGGCCGCGGTCGACGAGGTGCTGATGGGCTGCTGCCTGATCGCCGGCCAGGGCCAGGCGCCGGCGCGCCAGGCGATGCGCCGCGCCGGCCTGCCTGATGCCACCGGCGCGGTCACGCTGACCAAGATGTGCGGCAGCGGCATGCGCGCGCTGATGTTCGCGCACGACATGCTGGCCGCCGGCTCGGCGCAGGTGCTGGTCGCCGGCGGCATGGAGAGCATGAGCAACGCGCCGCACCTCGTGCACGCGCGCAAGGGCGTGCGCTACGGCGCGACGCCGATGTACGACCACATGGCCATCGACGGCCTCGAAGACGCCTACGAGCGCGGCAAGGCGATGGGCGTGTTTGCCGAGACCTGCGTCGACAAGTACGGCTTCACGCGCGAGGCCCAGGACGCCTTCGCGATCGCCTCGACCACGCGCAGCAGGCAGGCCAACGAGGACGGCAGCTTCGACTGGGAGATCGCGCCGGTGGCGCTGCCCGGCAAGGGCGGCGAGACGCTGGTGCGCCGCGACGAGCAGCCGTTCAAGGCCAGGCTGGACAAGATCCCGGGCCTCAAGCCCGCGTTCAGGAAGGACGGCACGATCACCGCCGCCAACGCCAGCAGCATCTCCGACGGCGCCGCCGCGCTGGTCCTGATGCGCGAGTCGGGCGCCCGCCAGCACGGCCTGGCGCCGCTGGCGCGCATCGTCGCGCACGCCGTGCACGCGCAGGCTCCCGAGTGGTTCACGACCGCGCCGGTCGGCGCGATCGACAAGGTGCTGAAGAAGGCCGGCTGGGACGCGAAGTCGGTCGAGCTGTGGGAGGTCAACGAGGCCTTCGCCGCGGTGACGATGGCCGCGATGACCGAGTTCAAGCTGCCGCACGAGATCGTCAACGTCCACGGCGGCGCCTGCGCGCTGGGCCACCCGATCGGGGCGAGCGGCGCGCGCATCGTCGTCAGCCTGCTCGGTGCGCTGCGCAAGCAGGGCCGCCGGCGCGGCGTCGCTGCGCTGTGCATCGGCGGCGGCGAGGCCACCGCGATGGCCATCGAACTGGCCTGACGCCGTACCCGGTGCCGTTCGCACCGCCATGCCCGGGAGACCCCGTCATGCTGTTGTCCGAAGACCATCTGGCCGTGCAGGACGCGGTGCGCAGCTACGTGCAGGACCGCATCGCGCCGCAGGCCGCGCGCTGGGACCGCGAGCGCCATTTTCCCGCTGCCGAGCTCGCGGGGCTGGCCGCGCTGGGCTGCTGGGGCGTGGCCGTGCCGCCCGAGCATGGCGGCGCGGGGCTGGACTACCTCGCGCTGGCTGTCATCCTCGAGGAGATCGCCGCCGGCGACGGCGGCACCTCGACCGTGGTCAGCGTCAACAACTGCCCGGTCTGCGCGATCCTGCTGGCCTGGGGCAGCCCGGCGCAGCAGCAGCGCTGGCTCGCGCCGCTGGCGCGCGGCGAGAGGCTCGGCGCGTTCTGCCTGACCGAGCCGCATGTCGGCTCCGAGGCCGCGGGGCTGCGCACGACGGCGCGGCGCGAAGGCGAGCATTACGTGCTCGACGGTGTCAAGCAGTTCGTCACCAGCGGCAAGCATGGCGACCTGGCGATCGTGATGGCCGTCACCGACAAGGCTGCCGGCAAGCGCGGCATCAGCGCCTTCGTCGTGCCGACGGCCACCCCCGGCTACCGCGTTGCGCGGCTCGAGGACAAGATGGGCCAGCACAGCAGCGACACCGCGCAGATCGTCTTCGAGGGCTGCCGCGTGCCGCTCGACCACCGCCTCGGCGACGAGGGCGCGGGGCTCAGGATCGCGCTGTCGGGGCTCGAGGGCGGGCGCATCGGCATCGCCGCGCAGAGCGTGGGCATGGCGCGCGCGGCGTTCGAGGCCGCGCTGGCCTACAGCAAGGACCGTGTGGCCTTCGGCCGGCCGATCTTCGAGCACCAGGCGGTGCAGTTCCGGCTGGCCGAGATGGCCACCCGCATCGAGGCCGCGCGGCAGATGGTCCACCACGCTGCCGCGCTCAAGGACGCCGGCCGGCCCTGCCTGAAGGAGGCCGCGATGGCCAAGCTGCTGGCCAGCGAGATGGCCGAGCGGGTCTGCTCCGACGCGATCCAGGTGCACGGCGGCTACGGCTACGTCGCCGACTTCCCCGTCGAGCGCATCTACCGCGATGTGCGCGTCACCCAGATCTACGAAGGCACCTCGGACGTGCAGAAAATCCTGATCGGCCGTGCGCTGGCGTAGCGCGGCCGCTGCCGGCGCGGCGCGCAGGGCGCGGTGGCTGGCTCAGCGCGGTGCGTGCGGCAGCGACTAGTGGTGCACGACGATGCGCAGGCGGCCGTTGTCGTCCTTCTTGAACTTCCAGGTCTTGTCGACCGTGGTCGCGCGGCCGTTGCGGTCGGTCAGCGTGACGTTGCCCATCGTCGAGGCAACGTCGCCGGCGATGAAGACCGCCGCATTCTGGATCGCGACGCTGCGCCAGCCGTTGAGCGCAAAGCCGGTGTCGTTCGGGAAGTTCGGGTCGCCACCGACGAAGTACGCCAGCGCGCCGGCACGCGTGGTGCGGAAGGTCTGCGGCGCCACCGTCAGCGTCGGCTTGAACAGCACCGCGCCGAACTGGTAGCCGTAGGCGGCGTCGATGACCTGCTCGGCCAGCCGGCGCGCGGCGCCCGCGCCCTCGCGCTCGTGCGCGGTCGCGATGGCCACCAGCGCATCGCCCCAGGCGCGTTGCGCGGCCAGCACCTCGGCCTCGGTGATCGCGGTGCTGACCACGCGCGTGCCGCCGCCGGCCGCGGCGTGGTTGTGCGCATGGACGGGCGCGGCGAGCACGGCAAGGGCGCAGGCGAGGGCGCTGGCGGCGGCGAGGGGGCGAAGCTTCATGGCGGGCACTCCTGGGGTGTGCGGGTGGATCGGAGCGGCCATTGCAGCGCAGTGCGGTGAAGCGTCCTTGAAGCGGGCATGAACGCCGCATGAACAGGGCGGGCGTTCATCGGGCGTTCATCGGCGCCTGCGCCGGTGGCCGTCGTCGCGCCGGACAATGCCGGCCATGTTTGCCACCCGCCTGACGATCGCCCTGGCCGGCCTCGGGCTGGCCGCGGCGCTGCAGGGCGCGGCCGCGGTCTGGAGCCTGGGGCTGGCCGACCGTCAGGTGCAGCGCGGCCGTGTGGCCAGCGACATCCATGTCGGCTTCGTCGAGCTGTCGGTGGCCAAGCAGCGGCTGCGCGCGTGGGTCGCGCAGCGCCAGATGGACGCCGACGCCGACTTCGCCCAGCGCGACGCGCTGCTGGCCGAGATGCGCGCGACGCTGGCACGGCTCGAGGCGCGGGTGCGGCGCGCGCCGGCGCCCGGCGGGGCCGACAGCGGCGAGCGCTATGCGGCGCTGGCCACGCTGGCGGCCAGCCTGGCCGGCCTCGAGCGCGCGGCGCGCGAGGTGCAGCCGTTGCCGCCCGCGGCCGACGCGCGCAGCGCCTGGCAGGCGCTCAGCGAGCGCTTCGACCGTCCCGACGGCCACGACCTGCGCGCGCTGCTGAGCGCGGCCATGCAGCGCGAGGCGGCTGCGGTCGAGCGCGAGCGCCGCGCCGCCGACGCCTCGCTGGCGCGCGTGCGCCTGCTCTGGGCCGGCATCTCGGCCGCGCTGTGCCTGGCCGCGCTGCTGCTCGCGCTGCATTTCCTGCGCGCGCTGCGCCGGCCGCTGGCTGCGCTGCGTGCCGGTGCCGACGCCTGGCAGCGCGGCGAGCTGGCGCACCGCATCGGCCTCGGCGGTGACGACGAATTCGCCCGCCTGGCCGGGCGCATGGACGCGATGGCCGCCGAACTGCAGCAGCACCACGAGCGCGAGGCCCTCGAGCGCCAGCGCCTCGAGCAGCTCGTGCAGGCCCGCACCGCCGAGCTGCGCGCCGCGCTCGACGCGCTGCAACAGGCCGACCGCCGCCGCCGCCGGCTGCTGGCCGACGTCAGCCACGAGCTGCGCACCCCCGCCACCGCGATCCGCGGCGAGGCCCAGGTCGCGCTGCGCGGGCGCGACAAGGCGCTCGACGAGTACAAGGACTCGCTGGCGCGCATCGCCGACACCGCGATCCAGCTCGGCCGGGTCATCGACGACCTGCTGGCCGTCGCCCGCGACGACCTCGACGCGCTGTCGTTGCAGCGCCGCGAGGTCGACCTCGGCGCGGTGCTGGCCGCGGCGCTCGAGCCGGCCCGCGCGCTGGCTGCGGCGCGCGCGGTGCGCGTCGAGCTGGGCGTCGAGGGGGCAGCCCCGTCCCTGGCGGCCGTGCCGATGCCGGTGCTGGCCGACCCCGACCGGCTGCGCCAGCTCCTGCTGCTGCTGCTCGACAACGCGGTGCGCTACTCGCACCCCGGGGGCCGGGTTCGGGTGCGGCTGGGCGCTGCGCCCGGCGACCCTGCCGAGCCGGCCTGGGCCGCGCCGCACTGGGTGGTTCTGGTCGAGGACGAGGGCATCGGCATCGCGGCGCACGAGCTGCCGCGGGTCTTCGAGCGGCATTTCCGCGGCGCCGCCGCGCGCACCCACAGCGCCGAGGGCAGCGGGCTGGGTCTGACGCTGGCCGAGGCGCTGGCGCGCGGCCACGGCGGCACGCTGGAGCTGGCCAGCACGCCCGGGCGCGGCACCGTCGCGCGGCTGCGGCTGCCGCGCCGCAGCCCCAGCACCGCGCCGGTGGCCGGGGAGGGCCTCGCGGCGTGAAGATCCTGATCGTCGAGGACGATGCGCGCATCGCCGACTTCCTGCAGCGCGGCCTGCGCGCCGAGGGCCATGCGGTGCAGGTCGCGCGCGATGGCTGCAGCGGGCTGGCGCTGGCACGCGAGGCCGCGCGTGTGGCCGGCGCCGACGGCGAGCCCTGCGTGCTGCTGCTCGACCTCGCACTGCCCGGGCTCGACGGCCTGAGCCTGTGCCGCCGGCTGCGCGCCGAGGGCCAGGCCCTGCCGATCCTGATGCTGACCGCGCAGGGCGCGGTCGAGGAGCGCGTGGCCGGGCTGCGCGCCGGCGCCGACGACTACCTGCCCAAGCCCTTCGACTTCGACGAGCTGCTCGCGCGCATCGAGGCGCTGGCCCGCCGCGGCGGCGCCGGCGGTGGCGCGGCACGGCGCCTGAGCGCGGGTGCGCTGGTCTTCGACCGCGACACCCGGCGCGCCAGCCATGCCGGCGTGCCGCTCGAGCTGACCGCGCGCGAACTGGCCCTGCTCGAGCTGTTCATGGCCGCGCCCGGGCGGCTCTACAGCCGCGAGCGCATCCTGGCGGGCGTCTGGGGCCAGCACGAGGACCCGCTGACCAACATCGTCGACGTCTACGTGCGCCGCCTGCGCGCCAAGCTCGAAGCCGCCGGCGCGCCCGCGCTGATCCACACCCAGCGCGGCCTGGGCTACCGCTTCGAGCCGGCGCGCTGAGCGCGGGCGCTGGCCTCGGCGTACTCGGGCACCCACTGCGCGAGCAGCGCGCGCGCGGCGTCCGGGGTGGGCGCGGTGGTCGGGGCCAGCGCCGCGCGCAGCGCGGCCAGGTCCAGCGCCGGGGTGGCCAGGCGCACGCGCAGCACGCGCGCGGCGGTCGTCGGCAGCGTCTCGTCGGCCTCGGCCAGCAGCGCCTCGCTGAGCTTCTCGCCGGCGCGCAGGCCGGTGTACTCGATGGCGATCTCGTCGTCGCGGCGGCCAGCCAGCGCGATGAGCTGGCGCGCGAGGTCGACGATGCGCACCGGCTCGCCCATGTCGAGCACCAGCACCTGGCCGCTGTCGCCGACCGTGGCGGCCTGCAGCACCAGTTGCACCGCCTCGGGGATGGTCATGAAGTAGCGGATGACGTCGGGGTGGGTCACGGTGACCGGGCCGCCGCGCTCGATCTGCTGCTTGAACTTCGGCACCACGCTGCCGCTCGAGCCCAGCACGTTGCCGAAGCGCACCGCCATGAAGCGCGTGCCGGGGTGGCTGGCCGCCAGCGTCGCGACCACGCGCTCGGCGGCGCGCTTGCTCGCGCCCATCACGCTGCCGGGCTGCACGGCCTTGTCGGTGCTGATCAGCACGAAGCGCTCGCCGCCGGCCTCGCTGGCGGCCAGCGCGGCGTGGCAGGTGCCGAGCACGTTGTTGCGCACGCAGGCCCAGGCGTTGGCCTCGTCCTCCATCAGCGGCACATGCTTGTAGGCGGCGGCATGGAACACCACCTGCGGCCGCCAGCGCGCGCAGACCGCGCGCAGCGCGGCCAGGTCGCGCACGTCGCCGATCAGCGGCTGCAGGGCCAGCCCCGGGTGGGCCCGGGCCAGCTCCTGCTCGATCGCGTAGAGGTTGAACTCGGCCTGCTCGAACAGCAGCAGCCGCGCCGGGCCGTGGCCGGCGATCTGGCGGCACAGCTCGCTGCCGATGCTGCCGCCGGCGCCGGTGACCAGCACGGTGCGCCCGGCCAGCGTCTCGCGCAGCCCGGCCTCGTCGAGCCGCACCGGGTCGCGGCCGAGCAGGTCCTCGGCGCGCAGGTCGCGCAGCCGCTCGACGGCGCTGCCCTCGCGCAGCTCGGCCGCCGACGGCACGGTCAGCAGCGGCAGCCCGGTGGCCGCGGCCAGCGCGAAGACCTCGCGCCGGCGCGCGCCGCGCGCGCTCGGCATGGCGTAGATCAGTTGCGTCGCGCCGCTGCGGCGGGCGTGCTCGGCCAGCGTCGACAGCGGCCCCAGCACCGGCACGCCGGCGATGCGCGCGCCATGCTTGGCCGGGTCGTCGTCGAGCAGGCCCAGCACCGTCCAGCCCTGGCGGTGGATGCCGGCCAGCAGCAGCCGCGCGGCCTCGCCGGCGCCCAGCACCAGCGCGCGCTGCGGCGCGCTGCCGTCGGCAGCGCGCTGCTCGCGCAGGTGCTCGTGCAGCATGCGAAAGGCCAGCCGCAGCAGCGCGATGCCGACCAGGGTCACGAAGGGGTGCAGGGCGAGCACGGCGCGCGGGATCTGCACCAGCTCGGCCGCGCGCACGGCGATGGCGGCGCAGGCGCCGGCGGCCAGGCAGGCCAGGGCGATGCGGCGCAGCTCGCCAAAGCCGGTGAAGCGCCACAGGCCGCGCGGCACGCCGGCGACGACGAAGGCCGCGAGGTAGACCGCGACGACGCCGGCGAGCACCCAGCCGTCGTAGTCGGCGCGCGCGCTCCACCAGCGCTCGAAGCCCAGCCGGAACAGGTAGGTCAGCTGCCAGGCGACGACGACGACCAGCGCGTCGATGGCCAGCGTCAGCGGCTGCCGCCAGGGCCGCAGCCGGGCGAGCCCGCGCTCGACATGGTGCCAGCGTGCGCGGCGCGCCGGGTCGGCGCGCCCTGCTGGACTACCCCGGCGCAGCAGCGTCACCACGGTGCGCCAGAGCACGCCGAGGTCGCTGGCCAGCGTCGCCTGGCGCGCGTAGGCCAGCGACAGCGCGAGCTTGTGCGGCAGCAGCACCTCGAGGTACTCGCGCTCGGGGTCGGCGGCGCGGGCCAGTTGCGCGCTCTCGTCGAGCCGAGCCAGCGAGGCCGGGTCGGTCAGCCCGGGCCTGAGCGCGAGCCACTGCGCGCGCAGCGCCGGCGCGACCTGCGCGACGTAGCGCGGCAGCTCGGGCCGCGGTCCGACCAGGCTCATGTCGCCGCGCACGACGTCGATCAACTGCGGCAGCTCGTCGACGCGGCTGCGGCGCAGCCAGCGCCCGGCGCGGGTGATGCGCGCGTCGTCGCCGATGGTCAGCGCCGGGCCGCGCTGCGCCGCGTCGACGACCATCGTGCGGAACTTGTGGATGGCAAACGGCCGCCCGCCGCGGCCGACGCGCACCTGCCGGAACAGCGCCGGCCCCGGCGAGTCGAGCCGCACCCAGACGGCCACGGCCAGCAGCAGCGGCGCGAGCAGCAGCAGCGCGCAGGTCGCGACGACGAGGTCGAAGCCGCGCTTGGCCATCGGCGCCTGCGGCCGGGCTCAGCGTTCAGCGCAGCGCCGCATGCAACGCCTCGACCACGCGCGCGACCCCGGCCTCGCCGAGGCCGGGGTAGATCGGCAGGCTCAGCGAGTGCGCCCAGGCCTGCTCGCTGGCCGGGAACATCGCGTCGGCCAGGCCGTAGCGCTCGCGCCAGTACGGCTGGCGGTGCAGCGGGATGTAGTGCACGCTGCAGCCGATGCCGGCGGCGTACAGGCGCTCGATCAGCGCGTCGCGCGCCAGCGGGGCGTCGGCCCTCAGGCGCAGCACGTACAGGTGCCAGGCGTGCAGGTCGCCGGGGTCGGCGTGCGGCGGCAGGACCACCGGCAGCCCGGCCAGCGCGGCGTCGTACTGCGCGGCGATCGCCGCACGGCGCTGCTGGAACTCGTGGGCGCGCGTGAGCTGCACGCGGCCGATCGCCGCGGCGAGGTCGCCCAGGTTGTACTTGTAGCCGGGGGCCACGACCTCGTAGTACCAGCCCGGCGTGCGCGCGGTGTAGCGGTCGAAGGCGTCGCGGCTGATGCCGTGCAGCCGCATCACCTTCGCGCGCCGGGCCAGCGCCGCGTCGCGGGTGACGAGCATGCCGCCTTCGCCGGTGGTGATCGTCTTGTTGGCGTAGAAGCTGAAGACGGTGGCGTCGCTGGCCAGGGTGCCGACGCGCGCGCCGGCGCAGGTCGTCGGCAGCGCGTGCGCGGCGTCCTCGACGACGCGCAGGCCGTGGCGCGCGGCCACGGCCAGCAGCGCCGGCATGTCGGCGGCGCGCCCGCCGAAGTGCACCGGCACGATGGCCTTGGTGCGCGGCCCGACGGCGGCGTCGACCGCGGCCGGGTCGATCGCGAGCGTGGCCGGGTCGATGTCGACCAGACGCACGTCGGCGCCGAGGTAGCGCACGACCTCGGCGGTGGCGGTGAAGGTGTGGGTGGTCGTGACGACCTCGTCGCCCGGGCCGACGCCGAGGGCTTCGAGCGCCAGGTGCAGGCCGGCGGTGGCCGAGTTGACCGCGACGCCGTGCAGGCCGGCCTCGCCCAGCCAGGCCGCGAATTCGGCCTCGAAGGCCTGGGCCTGCGCGCCGGTGGTCAGCCAGCCCGAGCGCAGCGTCTGGACGACCGCCGCGATCTCGGCCTCGCCGATCTCGGGCCGCGCAAACGGCAGGAAGTCCGCCGCGCTCACACCGTGGGCAGCGCGCCCGGGCGCGCCGCGCGGCCGATCGCGTGGTACTCGATGCCGTAGTCCGCCAGCAGCGCCGGCTCGAACAGGTTGCGGCCGTCGAATACCACCGGCTGCTTCAGCGCGGTGCGCATCGCGTCGAAGTCGGGGCTGCGGAATTCCTTCCACTCGGTGATGACGATCAGTGCGTCGGCGCCGGCCAGCGCGGCTGCGGCACTGGGCGCATAGCCCAGCCCGGCGACGTCGCCGAAGGCGCGCCGGGCCTCGGCGATGGCCACCGGGTCGTAGGCGACGACGCGCGCGCCGCGCTCTAGCAGGGCGGCCACCAGCACGCGGCTGGGCGCCTCGCGCATGTCGTCGGTGCCGGGCTTGAAGGCCAGCCCCCACAACGCAAAGCTGCGGCCGTCGAGGCGTTCGCCGAAGCGCGCGACGATCTTGTCGACCAGCACGCCCTTCTGGCGTTCGTTGGCGCGCTCGACGGCGTCGAGCACCCACAGCGCCTGGCCGCAGTCGGCGGCGGTCCTGAGCAGGGCCTTGACGTCCTTGGGAAAGCACGAGCCGCCGTAGCCGGCGCCGGCGTAGAGGAACTGGTGGCCGATGCGCGGGTCGCTGCCGATGCCCTGGCGCACGCGCTCGATGTCGGCGCCGAGCTTCTCGGCCAGCAGCGCCAGCTCGTTCATGAAGCTGATGCGCGTGGCCAGCATCGCATTGGCCGCGTACTTGGTGAACTCGGCGCTGCGGATGTCCATCACCAGCAGGCGGTCGCGGCTGCGCACGAAGGGCGCGTACAGCGAGCGCATCAGCAGCACGGCGCGCTCGTCGTCGGCGCCGACGACGACGCGGTCGGGACGCATGAAGTCCTCGACCGCCGCGCCTTCCTTGAGGAACTCGGGGTTGCTGACGACCGCGTAGTCGAGCGCCAGACCGCGCGCGGCGAGCTCCGCGGCGACCGCGGCGCGCACCTGGTCGGCGGTGCCCACCGGCACCGTGCTCTTGTCGACGATGACCTTGTAGTCGGTCATCTGGCGGCCGATCTGGCGCGCGGCCTCGACGACGTGGCGCAGGTCGGCCGCGCCGTCCTCGTCGGGCGGGGTGCCGACCGCGATGAACTGCAGCGTGCCGTGCTGCACGCTGCGCGCGATGTCGGTCGTGAACTCGAGCCGGCCGGCGGCGACGTTGCGCTGCACGACCTCGAGCAGCCCGGGCTCGTGGATCGGCAGGCCGCCCTCCTCGAGGATGGCGATCTTGCGTGCGTCGACGTCGACGCACAGCACGTGGTTGCCCATCTCGGCCAGGCAGGCACCGGTGACCAGCCCGACATAGCCGGTGCCGACGATCGTGACCTTCATGCGTGCGAAATCCTCGTGGTGGCGTGGGCAGGCGCGTCGGGGCCGGCGCGCTTCAGCGCGGCTTGCCGATCCAGGCCAGGGCGTGCGTGCGCAGCGGCCACAGGCTGCCGAGCAGCGGGTACAGCGCCGGGTGGATGCGGCAGACCGCACGCGCCAGCGGCGGGGCCGGCGTGACGCGCCAGACGCGGATTGTGCCTTGCGGAAACAGCGCCGCCAGCCGCGCCGGCGGCTGAGCCGGCGTCGGCGCGGCGCGCGTAGCGCGCGGCCACCGCGGCGCTCTCGTCGGGGGGTGGCGGTGCTCGGTCATCGCGTCAGCCGGTTGTGGCGCGCGCGGCCGTGGCGCCAGGCGTCCCAGGCGCCGAGCAGGCTGCCGGCGCCGTAGGCCAGCGGCTGGGTCGCGATGACCGCCAGCAGCCGCGGCAGCAGCGCCCAGCCGGCGCGCGCGGCGACCGCGGTGGCAAGCGTGGCGACCGCAGCGGCGTAGCCACCGGCCAGCAGCAGCAGCGGCAGCGCACCCGGGCCCGCCGGCGTGACCAGCGCGGCCAGCGCCGGCAGCGCCGCCCCGGCCAGCGCCGCGACCCCGGCCCCGGGCAGCAACTGGCGCAGGGCCGCGGCGCGACCATGCTTGCGCATGACGAAGGGCTTCCAGTAGCCGTACTGCAGCCACTGGCGGGCAAACGCGGCCAGCGATTCGCGCGGCTGGTAGACGCTGCGTATGGTCGGGCTCTGCCAGACGCAGCCGCCGCCGGCGACGATGCGCAGGTTGTGCTCGTCGTCCTGGTTGCGCACCAGCGTCTCGTCGAAGCCGCCCCAGCGCGCGAAGCCCGCGCGCGGCCAGCAGCCGAGGTAGACGGTGTCGACCGGGCCGTCGTGGGTCAGCGAGCGCGAGCGCGCGCCGCCGGCGACCCAGCGCGACTGGAACGCCGCGGCGATCGCGCGGCCCCAGGGCCCGCGGCCCTCGGCGCGCCAGGGCCCGCCGACGTTGTCGGCGCCGGTGCGTGCCAGCGTCGCCAGGCACTGCCCGACGTAGTCCGCGGCGTAGGTGGTGTGCAGGTCCATGCGCACGATGACCTCGCCGCGCGCGGCGGCCAGCGCGCGGTTGAGCCCGGTCGCGACGATGCGCTGCGGGTTGTCGACCAGGCGCAGGCGTGGCTCGCCCGCGGCCAGCGCGGCCAGCCGCTCGCGCGTGCCGTCGTCGCTCGCGCCGTCGGCGACGATCAGCTCGAGCGCCCAGCCCGCCGGCAGTTGCTGCGCGAGCGCGTCGGCGACGAAGCGCTCGACCTGCGTGCGCTCGTTGCGGCAGGGTGCGATCACGCTGACCGTGCGCATGCCCGCCGTCACGCCCACCCCAGCAGTTGCCGGTACAGCGCCCACATGCGGTCCATCTGCACGCGCCGCGCCGCGCGTGCCAGCGCCAGCGCGCGGTTGTGCGCGCCCATCGCCGCGGTGCGCGCGCGGTCGGCCCACAGCGCCTCGAGCGCGTCGGCCAGCGCCAGCGCGTCGCCGACGGGCACGCGCAGGCCGCCATCGGCGTCGACCCAGTCGCGGTTGGCCGGCAGGTCCGAGACGACCAGCGCGCAGCCACAGGCCAGCGACTCGAGCAGCGCGACCGAGGTCGCGTCGCTGGCCGGCACGCTGATCGAGACGTCGGCGGCCTGCAGCGCGGCGACCAGGCCGGCGTCGTCGACGCGGCCGACGAACTCGACGAGCTCGGCGCCGGGGGCGAGCAACCCGCGGGCCTGCGCCTGCGCGCGCAACTGCGGGCCGAGCGCACCGCCGCCGAGCAGGCGCAGGCGCAGCGCGGCCTGCGGCCGGCGTGCGCGCAGCAGCGCCAGGGCGTCGAGGATGACGTCGATGCGGTAGTTCGGCAGCCACTGGCGCAGGCTGACGAGGGTGAACGTGCGCGCGTCGCGCGGCTGCGCCGGCGGCACGAAGCGCTCGGTGTCGGCGCCCCAGGTCAGCAGCTCGCAGGGCGCGCGCGCGCCGTGCTCGCGCAGCGCCGCGAGCAGATCGGCGCTGTCGCCGGTCAGCAGGTCGGCGCGGCGCACGATCCAGCCGGTCAGCGCATGCGCGAGCCGGCTGCGCCGCGGCGTCAGCAGCAGGTCGCTGCCCCAGGCGGTCAGGACCAGCGGGCGGCGGCCGCAGGCCGCGGCCCACAGGCCGTTGGACGTCAGGTAATGCCCATGCACCAGGTCGGGCGCGAGGCGCTGCGCAAGCCGGCGCACCTGGGGCAGCGCGAGCAGCCAGCCGGCGGCGTCGTGGCCGGGGCGCAGCAGGTGCAGCGTCGCGCCGGGCACGGCGCCGGGGCGGCGGGTCAGCAGGTGGCAGTCGGCGCCGCGCGCGGCCATCTCGTGCACCCAGCGCTGCAGGTGCACGCTGTCGGCGTCGCCGACGAGCAGCAGCCGCAATGGCCTTGCCGGCGAGCGGGCGGCGCTCACGGCGGGTCGGCCGGCCCGGCCCAGGCCTCGTAGTGCGCGCGCATCTGCGGGTGCGCGGCGAGCAGCGCATGGTCGCGCTCGCGGGTGTCGCCGACCACGCGCGCCGGGCGGCCCTCGACGACCGCGAAGTCGGGTACCTCGCCGTCGACCAGGCTGCCCGCGCGCACCAGCACGCCGCGGCCCAGCCGCGCGCCGGGGCCGATCACGCTGTGCGGGCCGACGAAGACGTAGGGCCCGATCACGGTCGCCGCGCGGCGCAGGCCCGGCGGCTGCGGGTGGCCCCAGTACGCGCGCCCGCCGATGCGCAGCGCGTCGTGCGTCGAGTGCGAGAGCACGACCACATGACTCGTGATCTGGCAGCCCTCGCCGATCTCGAGCCCGCCCGAGGCGTCGATCAGGTTGTGGTGGCCGATGTAGACATGGTCGCCGATCACGAGCTGCTCGCGCGGGCCGATCGCGGTGTGCGTGCTGACCCGCGTGTGCGCGAGCCAGCGGCCGTCGGCGGCGCGCCAGCCGTAGACCATGCGCGGCGCGAACAGGCGCCGCCACGCGGCGGCCAGGGCATGCTCGAGGCTCATCGCCCGGATTGTCGGTCGGCCGCCGGCCACGGCGCCCACCAGCGCAGCCCGCTCGCGCGCGCAAAGGCCAGCCAGGCCACTGCGATCGCCAGCGCGTAGCTCGCGCTGGTGCTCGCCGCCGCGCCGGCCAGCCCCCAGCGCGGCACCGCCCACAGGCAGCCCAGCGTGTTGAGCGCGAGCGACAGCGCGGCGATGCGCGCGGCCCACTGCGGCCGACCGAGCTGGTTGGTGTAGTACGCCGACAGCGCCGACGCCGCCGCGTACAGCACGACGCCGGGCAGCAGCAGCGCCAGCGGCAGCAGCGACTGCGCGTACGCGGCCCCGGCCAGCGCCGGCAGCCAGGCCCAGGCGGCCAGCCACAGCAGCGGCGCGGCCAGCAGCGTCGCGGCCAGCCCCCAGCCGGCGGCCTGCACGGCGAGCTGCGCGGCGCGCGCGCGCGGCGCCTGGCCGATGCGGCCGTAGGCGGCGGTGCTCAGCGCCGCCGACAGCAGCCACAGCAGCTCGGCCAGCTGGACCGCGACGGCGTAGACGCCGGTGGCGGCCAGCCCCAGCTCGCGCTCGACCAGGAACAGCGGCACGCGGTAGTTCAGCACGGCGATCAGGTTGGCTGCACCGACCGCGGCGACGAAGCCGGCCTGCCCGCGCAGCAGCGCGGCGGCCGGCGCCGCGGTTGGCGTGCCGGTGCCGGCCTCGCGCAGCGCCCAGGCCGCGCAGGCCAGCGCGACCAGCACGCGCGAGGCGAGCCAGGCCAGCAGCACCGCGGTCAGCGCCGGCGTGCCGCCGCCGGCCGCGGCCAGCGCGCCGAGCACGGCCAGCGCCAGCAGCGGCAGCGCGAGCTGCGGCAGGTTGAGCCGCAGCATCTGGCCGCGGCCCAGCCACAGCCCGCTGGCCGTCGGCACCAGCAGCAGCAGCGGCGCGGCCAGCGCCAGCCAGCCCAGGCTGGCGTACGGCGGCTGCTGCGCCAGCAGCGCGAGGCCGCCCAGCGCCGGCGCGGCCAGCAGGCCGCCGGCCAGCGCCAGCCGCAGCCAGCCGCGCAGCAGCGGCCCGGCAGCGCGGCCCTCGTGCGAGACGGCGCGTGCCAGCGCCAGCCCGCCGCCCGAGCCCAGCGCCAGCAGCGCGGCCTCGACCGCCAGGAACAGCGCGAAGGCGCCCTGCACCTCGGGCCCCATGCGGGCCACGGCCAGCAGCAGCGCCAGCCCCAGCGCCACGGTGGCAAGGCGCGCGGCCAGGTGGACGGCGGCGCCCGGGACCACGGCGGCGAGGGACATCGGTGCGGAGCGGCGGGCGCGCCAAGTGGCGACGGCGCGCATTGTCGGCGCACCCGGCTCCTAGAATTCCGGCCCCGCCCGCCGAGACCCGCGATGACCGATGCCGCCCGCCCCGCCCCGCCCGCCTCCGCGGCCGACGACCACGACCGGCTCGTCGAGCAGCGGCGCGCCAAGCTCGCCGCGCTGCGCGCGCAGGGGCGGGCGTTCCCGAACGACTTCAAGCCCAGCCACGATGCGGCCGACCTGCAGCGCCGCCACGGCCAGCGGCCCAACGAGGAGCTCGAGGCGCAGCCGCTGCGCGTGCGCGTGGCCGGGCGCATGATGCTCAAGCGGCTGATGGGCAAGGCCAGCTTCGCCACCGTGCAGGACGGCTCGCTGGGCCCGACCGGCGGGCGCCTGCAGCTCTTCGTCGGCCGCGACGCGCTCGGCGAGGCGGCCTACGAGGACTTCAAGCACTGGGACCTCGGCGACATCGTCGGTGCCGAGGGCACGCTGTTTCGCACCCGCACCGGCGAGCTCAGCGTCAAGGTCGAGCGCCTGCGCCTGCTGGTCAAGAGCCTGCGGCCGCTGCCCGACAAGTTCCACGGCCTGGCCGACCAGGAGCTCAAGTACCGCCAGCGCTACCTCGACCTGGCCACCGACGCGCAGGCGCGCGAGCGCTTCGTCGCGCGCAGCAAGGCGGTGGCGTCGATCCGCAACTTCATGGTCGAGCACGGCTTCCTCGAGGTCGAGACGCCGATGCTGCAGCCGATCCCCGGCGGCGCCAACGCCCGGCCCTTCGTCACGCACCACCACGCGCTGGACCAGCCGATGGTCCTGCGCATCGCGCCCGAGCTCTACCTCAAGCGGCTGCTGGTCGGCGGCTTCGACCGCGTGTTCGAGATCAACCGCAACTTCCGCAACGAAGGCATCAGCGTGCGCCACAACCCCGAGTTCACGATGATGGAGTTTTACGCGGCGTACTGGGATCATCACGACCTGATGGACTACACCGAGCAACTGCTGCGCCATGCCGCACGCCAGACCGCGGGCACCGCGGTGCTCGACTACGGCGGGCGTGCGGTCGACCTCGACGCGCCGTTCGAGCGCCTGAGCGTGCGCGAGGCGCTGCTGCGCCACGCCGGCCTCGGCGCGGCCGAGGTCGGCGACGCGGGCCTGCTGCACGCCCGGCTGAAGGCGCTGGGCCAGGAGCCGACCGCGCAGCGCTCGCTGGCCGAGCTGCAGTACGCGCTGTTCGAGGCCGTCGTCGAGCCGCAGCTGTGGCAGCCGACCTTCGTCGTCGACTATCCGGTCGAGGTCTCGCCGCTGGCCCGCGCCAGCGACACCGACCCGGCGGTGACCGAGCGCTTCGAGCTGTTCGTCACCGGTCGCGAGATCGCCAACGGCTTCTCCGAGCTCAACGACGCCGAGGACCAGGCCGCGCGCTTTGCCGCGCAGGCCGCGGCCAAGGCCGCCGGCGACCACGAGGCGATGTACTACGACGCCGACTTCGTGCGCGCGCTCGAGCACGGCATGCCGCCGGCCGGCGGCTGCGGCATCGGCATCGACCGCCTGGTCATGCTGCTGACCGACAGCCCGAGCATCCGCGACGTCATCCTGTTTCCGGCCCTGCGCCACGAGCCGTCATGAACCTGCGCATCGAGTCGCTGCGTCTGGTCGAGCTGAGCTGCTGGCAGCAGCTCGAGCGCGCGGCGGCCGAGCGCGACCACGCCTGGCGCACGCTGACCCTGGCCACCACCGACGGCGAGGCGGGGCTGGCGCGCACGGTCGTGCTGCGCGAGGTCGACGCCAGCGCGCGCATGCTGCGCTTCTACACCGACGTGCGCTCGGCCAAGGTCGCCCAGATCGCCGCGCACCCGCTGGGCACGCTGCTGGCGTGGTCGGCCGCGCTGGGCTGGCAGTTGCGGCTGCGCTGTCGACTCGCCGTCGACCACGGCGGGCTGGCCGCGGCGTCGCGCTGGGCACGGCTGCGGCTGACGCCCGCGGCGCAGGACTACCTCTCGCCGCTGGCCCCGGGCAGCGAGATCGGCACGCACCAGGCCGGCCCGGCGCCGCGCGAGCATTTCGCCGTCGTCAGCGCCGGGGTCGAGGCGATGGACTGGCTCGAGCTGCACGCCGACGGCCACCGCCGCGCACTGTTCGACGCGCGCGGGCCGCGCTGGGTCCAGCCTTGAGCCTGCCGGACCCGGCCGCTGAACAGGGCGGCCCCGCGTGACGAATTCCCGCCGGGGCAGCCGGCCGGCGGCAACCTAACCTACATCAAACTGACGGCCGGCCGATGATCCTGGCTGCCGTCACGGCCGGCGACACCGCCGCCCCCAGCCGCATGCCAACCCGTCGCGAGCCGACCCGATGCCCGTTGCGCCGCCCACCGCCCAGCGCTGCCGTCCACCCCGGCGGCGCCGGTGCGGCTCAGCCGTGACGGAACTGCGGCGCGCGCTTGCTCAGGAACGCGTCCATGCCTTCCTTCTGGTCCTCGGTGGCGAACAGCGAATGGAAGACGCGCCGCTCGTAGGCCACGCCGTCGGCCAGGCTGCCCTCGAAGGCGCGGTTGACGCATTCCTTGGCCATCATCAGCGCCGGCATGCCCAGCGCGCAGATCGTCGCGGCGGCGGCCAGCGTCTCGGCCATCAGCCGCTCGGCCGGCACGACGCGCGCGACCAGCCCGGCGCGCTCGGCCTCGGCGGCGTCCATGAAGCGTCCGGTCAGCACCAGGTCCATGGCCTTGCTCTTGCCGACCGCGCGCGGCAGCCGCTGCGTGCCGCCGGCGCCGGGGATGATGCCGATCTTGATCTCGGGCTGGCCGAACCTGGCGTTGTCGGCGGCGATGATGAAGTCGCACATCATCGCCAGCTCGCAGCCGCCGCCGAGCGCGTAGCCGGCCACCGCGGCGATGACCGGCTTGCGCACCCGCGTGACGGTCTCCCAGTTGCGGGTGATGAAGTTGCGCTTGTAGGCCTCCATGTAGCTGTACCTGGCCATCGCCGAGATGTCGGCGCCGGCGGCGAAGGCCTTGTCGCTGCCGGTGACGACGATGCAGCCGATGCCGTCGTCGGCATCGCAGGCCAGCAGCGCGGCGCCGAGCTCGTCCATCAGTGCGTCGTCGAGCGCGTTGAGCTGCTGCGGGCGGTGCAGCGTGATGACCGCGGTCTTCAGCGCGCCCTCGCCGTGCAGCGCCGTCAGAATGAATTGATGAGAGTTCATCGCAGAGGGTCCTGGAATGCGTGCCGGCCGGCACCACAGGACTATACGGGCCCGGCTGCGGCCCGCGCTGCGCCGGCCGGCGCGCGCCGGCCCACGCTCGAGAGGGGATGACGCCGATGCCTACTGTCTACCGCAAGACCGCCAAGGGCCAGGACGAGATCGCCACCCGCGCGCACCGGCTGCAGCCGCGGCTGCGCCAGGCCCTGATCCTCGTCGACGGCAAGCGCAGCGACGAGGATTACTCGAGGATGCTGCCGCAGGCCGACGAGCTGCTGCGCGCGCTGGTCGACGGCGGCTTCGTCGAGGCCGCGGGCGTCGTCGCCGCGGCGCCGGTGCGCGTCGAGGCTGCCGCGCAGGCCGCGCCCGTGCCCGCGGCTGCGCCGCCAGCGCCGCCGTTCGGCGACGCGCTCAAGCGCGAGATCGTGCGCAGCCTCAACGACCAGCTCGGGCCGATGGCCGAGACGCTGGCGATCAAGGTCGAGCGCGTGCGCAGCGCCGAGGAGCTGCGCCCCGTGCTCGAGCAGGCCCAGCGGGTGCTGCGCGACATGCGCGGCTCGGCGGCGGCGCGCGCCTTCGCCGAGCGGTATCTGGGCGCGTAGGGCCGCCGCGCAGCGCGCGGCCTTGCTCAGCCGCCCAGCCAGTCGCGGCGGCGCGCAGCAGCCGCAGGCGCGGCCGCCGGGTCGACGACGATCTGCAGCGCGCGCGCCGGTGCGGCCGGCGGCTGCACGCGGGTGCGGACGATGCGCTGCTCGCGCGCGAGCAGCAGCTCGAAGGCCGCGCCGGGGGCAACCCAGCCCTGCGCGTCGTCGAGGCGGCGCAGGCGCCAGCCGTCGACGGCCAGCAGCTCGTCGCCGGCGGCCACCCCGGCGCGTTCGGCGGCACCGCCGCGCAGCACGGCCTTGACCTGCACGCCGCCCAGCGCCGTCTCGGCCAGGCGCAGGCCCAGCGCGGCGGCCAGGCCCGGCGCGCCGGCCTGCGGCGTCAGCGCGAGGCCGACCTGGGCCAGCAACGGCGCCAGCGGCAGCTCGTCGGTGCCATGGACCCAGTGCAGCAGCTCGGCGGCCAGCGCGTCGCCGCCCTGCGCACGGACCGCGGCAACGATGTCGTCCTGCGCGAGCGGCCCGCCGCCGCCGCTGCTGCGCCAGAGCCGGCGCAGCACGTCGTCGAGGCTGCCATGGCCGCCGCCGCGCAGCGCGAGGTCCAGCGCCAGCGCGAGCAGCGCGCCCTTGGTGTAGTAGTTGACGGTCGCGTTGGGGGTGTTCTCGTCGGGCCGGTAGTACTTGGTCCAGGCGTCGAAGCTGGCCTGCGCGACGCTCTGCACGCGCCGCCCCGGGGTGTCGGCGACGGCGTTGACGGCCTTGGCCAGCAGCTTGAGGTAGCGCGCCTCGTCGATCAGGCCGGCGCGCACCAGCGCCAGGTCGTCGCAGTACGCGGTGTAGCCCTCGAAGAACCACAGCAGCGGCGTGTGGTTCTCGCGCGTGTAGTCGATGCGGGCCAGCTCGGCCGGGCGCAGCCGCTTGACGTTCCAGGCGTGGAAGTATTCGTGGCTGATCAGGCCGAGCAGGTTGACGTAGCCGTCGCTGGCGCCGGCGGCCAAGTCGGCGTGGCGGCGCGGCAGGTCGCGGCGCGCGGCGATCAGCGCGGTGCTGGCGCGGTGCTCGAGGCCGCCCCAGCCGTCCTCGCTGGCGTGGAGCATGAACAGGTAGCGCGCAAACGGCAGCTCGCGCCGCAGCCCGCGCCGGCGCCGGCCGTGCCACAGCGCAATCTGCGCCTCGCAGATCTTCTGCGTGTCGGCCAGCAGCCGCTCGCCGTCGAAGCCGGGCCAGGCACCAGTGACGACAAATTCGTGCGGCACGCCGGCGGCCTCGAAGCCGCCGCGCCAGAAGCGGCCGAGGGTAAACGGGTGGTCGACGAGCTCGTCGTAGTCGGCGGCGAGCCAGGCCCGCGCGCGCCCGGGCTGCGCCGGCATCGCGGTGGCCACGTCCCACCCGCGCGGCAGTGCACCCAGCGTCAGCGCGTGCGGCTCGGCCTCGCGGCCCTCGGCGCGCAGGCACAGGCTGGTGCCGTTGAAGAAGCCGCGCCCGGCGTCGAGGTACGCCGCGCGCACCGAGGGGTCGTAGGCGTAGACCAGCGCGCTGACGACCAGCGCCGCCGCGCCGCTGCACTCGGCCTCCCAGGTGGTCTTGTCGATCTGCGTCAGCGCCACCGGCCGCGCGCCCTGGCGCGCGGCGAGCGCCGAGAGGTGGCGGGCAAACTCGCGCACCAGGTAGCTGCCGGGGATCCACACCGGCAGGCTCAGCCGCTGGCGCGGCGCCGGCCGCGGCAGCCGCAGCGTGACGCGCCACTGGTGCGCGTGCGCGTCGGCGATCTCGACGTGGTAGGCGATCGGCGTGCCGGCGCTGCCTGCGCTGCGCCGGCCAGGCCGCGGGGCGGTGGCGGTCATGGCGGCGCATTGTGGCGGCGTCGCCGCCGCCGTGCTCAGCCGCCCTGCTCAGCGCCGGGTCGGTGGCCGGCTGTGGGTGGCGAGCAGGCGTTCGAGCTCGGCGGCGCCGACCGCGCCCTGGCGGCGCGTGCCGTCCTCGAAGACGACGGCGGGCGTGCCGTTGATGCGGTGGCGCTGGCCGAGCGCGAGGTTGCGCGCGAGCGCGCCGTCGTCGCAGCGGCCGATCAGCCGCGGCGGCGCGCTGCCCTCGACCATCAGCGCCCGCCAGGCCCGCATCGGGTCCTGCGCGCACCAGATCGCGCGCGACTTCTCGGTCGAGTCGGGCCCCAGGATCGGGTAGAGGAACATGTAGATCGTGACGTCGCGCAGCGCCATCAGGTCGCGTTCGAAGCGCCGGCAGAAGCTGCAGTTGGGGTCGCCGAAGACGGCGATGCGGCGCGCGCCGGTGCCCTGGCGCACGACCATCGCGTCGGCCAGCGGCAGCGTCGCGAAATCGATCGCGGTCAGCCGCGCGACGCGCTGCTCGGTCAGGTTGGTGCGCGTGCGCGTGTCGACCAGCGAGCCCTGGACGACGAAGTCGCCGCGCTCGTCGGTGTAGAGCAGGTCGGTGCCGATGCGCACCTCCCACAGCCCCGGCATCGGGGTGCGCGTGACCTCGTCGATCGGCGGCAGGTTGGGCAGCCGCTCGGCCAGCGCGCGGCGGATCTGCGCCTCGTTGGCGCTGGCGGCCAGCAGGGCGCCGCCGAGCAGCAGCACGGCTGCGACGAGCCAGGAGCGGGGCAGGGTCTTCATCGGGAGCGGTCCTTCAGGAAGCGATCGCGCGTGCGGCCAGCCAGCGCTTGAGCGGGGCCACGCGGTCGGCCAGCGCGAGACCGCGGTTGCGCAGCGTACGCAGGCCCGGCGACTCGGCGGCGAACAGGTGCAGCAGGCCGTCGGTGACCCAGGCCATGTCGGCCACCGGCGCGGCGCGCTCGCGGGCGTAGCGGGCGAGCAGGCGCTCGTCGCCGAGCGCACGCCAGGCCTCGCGCGCGGCCAGCACGCGGGCGAGCGCGGCGACGTCGCCCAGGCCCAGGTTGAGACCCTGGCCGGCCAGCGGGTGCACGACATGCGCGGCGTCGCCGAGCAGTACCCAGCCGGGGCCGGCCACGCGGCGGGCACGCCCGAGCTGCAGCGGCCAGCCGGCGCGCGCGCCGCCCGCGGCCAGCCCCAGCGTGCCGAGCTCGCCGCCGGTGGCCTCGGCCAGCGCGGCCTCGAAGGTGGCGGCGTCGGCTGCGAGCAGGGCCTGCGCGCGCGCCTGCGGCAGCGACCAGACCAGGCCCCAGCCGCAGCCGGGCTCGGCAGCGTCGCACGGCAGCAGGGCCAGCACGTCGGGTGCGCGAAACCACTGGTGCGCGGTGCCGCCGTGCGGCTGCGTGCCGCGCAGCCGCGCAGCGACCGCGGTGTGGCCGTAGGGGTGGGCGACGAAGCCGGCGCCGACCTGCGTGCGCCCGCGCGAGTGGCGGCCGTCGCACCAGGCGTGCAGCGGGGCCTCGACGCGCGCGTCGGCCGCGCCGGGGTGCACCCGCGGCGCGTAGCGCAGCGCGTCGGCCAGCGTCGCTTCGAGCGCGCCGGCGTCGACGATGTGCGCGAGCTGCTCGACCCGCTGCTGCCAGGCCGAGAAGCCGAGCAGGCTGCCGGGTGCGTCGCCGCGGATGCGCATCTCGGTCACCGGCGTGGCCGCCGCGGCGGGCAACTGGCCCCAGACGCGCAGGCGCTGCAAGAGCGCTACCGAGGCCGCGTTCAGGGCGTAGGCGCGCAGGTCGGGGGCCTGCGCCGCGCCGGCGGCTGGCGCGGCGGGTGCGAGCAAGGCGACTTCCAGGCCCTGCGCGGCCAGTTCGAGCGCCAGCGTGCGCCCGACGATGCCGGCGCCGTGGACCGCGACGTCGCAGCGATTCATCGCAGCGATTGTAGGCAGGCCCCCGTGCAGCCGGCGCGCTGGGGGCGGGGCGGATGCGGCATCATGTCGCGATGCTGCGCTCACTGATCGACCTGTTCGACGCGCTGCGTCCGCCGCCGCCGGGCGCCGCCGCGGGCGACGCCGAGCACGCGCTGCAGCTCGCCGCGGCGGTGCTGCTGGTCGAGGTCCGGCGCGCCGACCCCGGCTGCGACGCCGCCGAGCGGCGCGTCGTCGTCACGGCCTTGCGCGAAAAGTTCGCGCTCACTGACGACGAAGTTGCCCGCCTGTACGAGCTGGCCGAGCAGGCCGCGTGTGCAGCCAGCGACCTCTACCGCTACACCTCGCGCATCGACGAGACTTTCGACATGCCGCGCAAGATCCGGCTGGTCGAGCTGATGTGGCGCGTGGCCTACGCCGACGGCGAAATCAGCGCGCACGAGCGCCACCTGGTCTGGCGTATCGCCGACCTGCTGCATGTGCCGCAGGGCGCACGCGTGCATGCACGGCTGCGTGCCAGCGGCGCGGGCCCCGGCGCCGCCGAGGGCCCGGCCTGAAGCCGTCCAGCAGCAGCCGCGGCGGCGGTATGCTCGCGCACCCGTCACCGAGCCCCAGACGTGAACATCATCATCCTCGGCGCCGGCCGCGTCGGCGAGAGCGTGGCCGAGAGCCTGGTCTCCGAGCGCAACGACATCACCGTCATCGACACCGACCCGGTGCGGCTGCACGAGCTGCAGGAGCGTCTCGACCTGCGCGGCGTCGTCGGCAACGGCATCCAGCCCAGCGTGCTGCGCGAGGCCGGCGCGCCCGACGCCGACATGCTGATCTCGTGCGCGCCGCTCGACGAGACCAACCTCGTCGTCTGCAAGGTCGCCAGCGACGTCTTTCGCGTGCCGACGACGATCGCGCGCCTGCGCAGCCCGGAGTTCGAGAACGGCAGCGAGCTGCTCGGCAAGACCGGCTTCGCGGTCGGCCAGGTGATCTGCCCCGAGCAGAGCGTCACCGCCTACGTGCGCAAGCTCGTCGAGTACCCCGAGGCGCTGCAGGTGCTCGAATTCGCCGGCGGGCTGGTCAGCCTGATCGCCGTGCGCGCGGTCGCCAGCGGCCCGTTGGTGCAGCACAGCCTGGCCGAGATTCCGCAGCTCGTGCCCGGTGCCGACATGCGCATCGTCGCCATCTACCGGCTCGACGCGCCGCTGGCCGAGCTCGACGGCGCGACCCGCATCGAGGCCGGCGACGAGGTCTTCGTGCTGGCCGCCACCGCGCATATCCGCACCGTGCTGGACGCCTTGCGCCGACGCGACCGCCCGGTGCGCCGGCTGATGATCGCCGGCGGCGGCAAGGTCGGGCTGCGGCTGGCCCGCCAGCTCCACGCCGAGCACAAGGTCAAGATCATCGAGCCGGTGCGCGCGCGCTGCGACTACCTGGCCACCCAGTTGCCGGTCGACGTGCTGGTGCTGCACGGCGACTCGACCGACGAGGACTTGCTGGCCGACGAGAACGTCCGCGACATGGACATGTTCCTCGCGCTGACCAACGACGACGAGGACAACATCATGTCCTGCCTGCTGGCCAAGCGGCTGGGTGCGCGGCGCGTGCTGGCGGTCATCAACCGCCGCGCCTACGCCGACCTGGTGCAGGGCACGCAGATCGACATCGCGATCTCGCCGGCGCATGCCGTCATCGGCGAGCTGCTGACCTATGTGCGCCGCGGCGACGTCGAGGCCGTGCACAGCCTGCGCCGTGGCGCGGCCGAGGCGCTCGAGGCCATCGTGCGCGGCGACCGCCGCACCGGCCGCATGGCCGGGCGGCGCATCGACGAGATCGGCCTGCCGCGCGGCGCGCAGGTCGGCGCTATCGTGCGCGGCCTGCACCGCGCCGACGGCAGCGAGGCCGGCGCCGAGGCCCGCCCCGAGGTCATCATCGCCCACCACGACACCGTCGTGCAGCCGCTGGATCATGTGATCATCTTCGTGCCGCACAAGCGCATGGTGCGCGAGGTCGAGAAGCTGTTCCAGGTCAGCGCGACCTTCCTCTGAGCGCTGCCGGCTGGCCATGGGCGCCCTCGCCGTCGTCGCGCTGATCGGTCGCGTGGTCGTCATCTTCGCGCTGCTCAAGGCGGTGCCGCTGGCCTTCGCGCTGCACGGCAAGGACCCGGCCGAGGCGGCCTTCCTGACCGCTGCCGGCGTGACCGTCGCCTGCGGGCTGGCGATGAGCCTGGCGACGCGGCGCTTCCGGCGCGAGCTGCAGCCGCGCGACGGCTTCCTGCTCGTCGCCCTGGTCTGGCTGCTGCTGCCGGCCTTCGGTGCGCTGCCGCTGTGGCTGGCGATCCCCGGGATGAGCGTGACCGACGCCTACTTCGAGGCCATGTCGGCGCTGACGGCCACCGGGGCGACCGTGCTCGGCGGGCTCGACCACCTGCCGCTGTCGGTCAACGTCTGGCGCGCCTTCATGCAGTTCGTCGGCGGGCTGGGCATCATCGTGCTGGCGGTGGCCATCCTGCCGATGCTCGGCGTCGGCGGCTCGCAGCTCTTTCGCGCCGAGGTGACCGGGCCGATCAAGGACCACAAGCTCACGCCGCGCATCGCCGAGACCGCGCGCGCGCTGTGGGTCGTCTACTTCGTCCTCGCCGTGGCCTGCCTGCTGGCCTACCGCGCCGCCGGCATGGGCTGGGCCGACGCCTTCATCCACATGTGTTCGACGATCAGCCTGGGCGGCTTCTCGAACTACGACGCCAGCCTGGGCCACTTCGACTCGCCGCTGATCGAGGCCGTGGCCATCGTCTTCATGATGCTGGCCGGCGTGCACCTGGTGCTGTACTTCCTGGTCTGGCGCGGCCGCTCGCCGGCGGTGCTCTGGCGCAGCCCCGAGGTGCGGGCGTTCTACGCGGTCATCGCCGGCGCGATCGCGCTGGTCACGGCGCACCTGCTGCTGACCGGCACCTACCAGGACCTGGCGCAGGCGCTGCGCCACGCCGCGTTCCACGTCGTCTCGGTGGCGACGACCACCGGCTACAGCAGCGAGGACTACGGCCAGTGGCCGCTGTTCTCGCCGATGCTGATGCTGCTGCTGGGCTGCTTCGCGACCTGCGCCGGCTCGACCGGCGGCGGCATCAAGATGGTGCGCATGCTGCTGCTGGTCAAGCAGGCCCGGCGCGAGCTGGTGCGCATCGTCCACCCCAGCGTCGTCAACCCGGTCGTGCTCGGCGAGCGCGCGGTCGGCGACGGCGTGATCCAGGGCGTGATCGCGTACATGATGATCTACGGCGCGGTGCTGACTGCGCTGACCATGGCCATGCTGGCCACCGGGCTCGACGCGGTCACGGCGTTCACCGCGGTGGTGGCCACGCTCAACAACATCGGCCCTGGCCTCGGCGCGGTCGGCCCGGCCTCCAACTTCGGCGTGCTCTCCGACTTGCAGACCTGGATCGGCAGCTTCGCGATGCTGCTGGGCCGGCTCGAGCTGCTGGCCGTGCTGGTGCTGCTGACGCCGCAGTTCTGGCGCAAGTAGGCCGGCGCCGCTCAGGCTTGGGCCGGCTCGACCGGCAGCAGCACCGTGAAGCAGGCGCCGCAGCGGCCGTCGCTGCGCGTGCCGGCGCGGATGTCGCCGCCGTAGCGCTCGACGATGCCGCGGCTGATCCACAGGCCCAGCCCGGTGCCGTCCTTCTTGCCGGTCGCGAACGGCTGGAACAGCCGCTCGAGGACCTCGGGCGCGAGCCCGGGGCCGGTGTCGCAGACCTCGATCTCGACGCGCTCGCCGGCTGTGCGCGTGGCCAGCGTCAGCGCGCCGCCCTCGGGCATCGCGTGGACCGCGTTGACCAGCAGGTTGACCAGCACCTGCTGCAGCTCCTGGCGGTTGATCTGCACCGGCGGCGTCGGCGCCAGCGCCCAGTGCACCTCGATGCGCGCGCGCGCCAGCAGCGGCTGCACCAGCACCAGGCTCTCGCGCAGCAGCGCCGCCGGCGCGACGCTGTCGACGTAGCCGGCGTACTCGCCCGGGCGGGCGAACTGCAGCAGTTGGGTGACGACCAGCCGCATGCGCTCGATCTGTTCGTCGAGCAACCGCATCTCGGCGGCGATGCCGGCCTGCGCCGAGGGCGGCAGCAGCTCGCGCAGCAGATCGAGGTTGCCCTGGATGACGGCGATCGGGTTGTTGATCTCGTGCGCGATGCTGGCCGTGAGCTGGCCCATGGTCGCCATCTTCTCGCTGTGCACGAGCTGGCGCTGCATGTCCTGCAGCGCGCGCGTGCGCTCGGCGACCTTGGCGTCGAGTTCGGCGTTCCAGCGCTGCAGCTCGGCGGTGTGCGCGCCGATGCGATCGAGCAGCTCGTCGAAGTGCGTGGCCAGCCGGCCGATCTCGTCGGTGCTGGCCAGCGCGCCGACGCGCGCGCCGAGCTCGCCGGCCTCGACGCGCTGCATCGTCGCCTCCATGCGCTCGATCGGCTGGAAGATCGTGCGCGCCCAGCGCAGCGAGACCAGCGCGGCCAGCGTCATGGTGCCGAAGAACAGCACGCCGATCGCGCCCAGCATGCCCCAGCGCAGCAGTGTGAACGGCTGCTCGAGGAAGCCGACGTAGAGCATGCCCACGCGCTGCCCCGCGCGGTCGGCCAGCGGCAGGTAGCCCGAGACGTACCACTGGCTGACGACGAAGGCGCGGCCCAGCCAGGTCTGGCCGCGCTCGAGCACGGCCTCGCGTACGCTGCGCGAGACGCGCGTGCCGATCGCGCGCTCGGCGCCGTGCTCGCGAAACAACCGCACATTGGTCGAGACGCGCACGTCGTCGATGAACAGTGTGGCCGTGCCGTGGCTGCCGAAGGGCAGCGAGCCCTCGGGGTAGACGATGGCGTTGACGTGGTCGATGAAGTCGAGGTTGCGGTTGAGCAGCACGCCGGCCTGGACATGGCCGCGCAGGCGGCCGGCGCGGTCGCGCACCGCGCGCGTGGCCAGCAGCACCAGCGCGCGGTCCTCGACCTCGCGCGTGCTCGGCACCGCGCGGTCGGTGGCCAGCAAGGCCACCGGCACCCGCCAGGCGCCGCTCGGGTAGAGGCGCTGCAACTGCGCCAGGCTCAGCAGCTCGACGCTGGTGTGCTCGCTGTCGGCCGCCTCGGCCAGCACCGGCGAGCCGTCGTCGACGCCGGCGCTGCCGACTGGCGGCACGCGCAGCCGGCCCTCGGCGTCGAGCAGGTTGACGAAGTCCAGCCGCTGGCGCTGGCGCATCTGCTCGAGCAGCACGGCCAGCGTCAGCGGCGAGGCGGCGAGGGCGTCGTGCAGCGCGCGCGACTGCGCGATCGCCTCCGCGCTGGCGCCGACGTCGCCCAGCGTGCGCTCGAAGTAGCCCTGCGCGACGGCGAGGTCGGCGCGGACCTTGGTGATCAGCATGCGGTCGAAGGCGACGCTGGTCCACCAGAGCAGGATCAGGCCGATCGCCGGCAGCACGCCGACCAGCGGCAGCAGCACCATGACCAGCAGCTTGTCGCGGATCGACAGCCGCGCGAACCAGCCGGTGGCGGCGCGCTGCAGGGTGTTCATCGCGACTCGCCCCACTCGGCCACGCGCCGCTCGAGGGTGCGCCGCGAGATGCCCAGCAACTGCGCCGCGCGCGTCTTGTCGCCGCCGGCCGCATCGAGCATGGCCAGGATGTGGCGCTTCTCCAGCGTGGCCAGGTCGACCGGGTCCTGCACCGCGCGTGGCGGCGCCGCCTCGGCCGTGCGCCGCTGCATGGCCTTGTTGAGTGCCGAGACGTCGAGCGCACCGACGATCAGCGAGCGCTCGATCAGGTTGCGCAGCTCGCGCACGTTGCCCGGCCAGTCGTACTGCTGCAGCAGGCGCAGCTCGTCGGCGCCGACCTCGATCGGCGCGACACCCATGCGCCGCGCCAGCGTGACGACGAAGTGGGCGACCAGGTCGGGGATGTCCTCCCGGTGCGCGCGCAGCGGCGGCACGCCGATCTCGACGACCTGCAGCCGCCAGTACAGGTCCTCGCGCACGCGCCCGGCGGCGACCTCGTCGCGCAGCGCCCGGCTGGTGGCTGCGACGATGCGCACGTCGACCGGGATCTGCTGCTGGCTGCCGACCGGGCGCACGCTGCGCTGCTCGATCACGCGCAGCAGCAGCGCCTGCAGCGCCAGCGGCAGCTCGGCGACCTGGTCGAGGAACAGCGTGCCGCCCTGCGCGCTGACCAGCAGGCCGTCGCGGCCGGGCTCGCCGAAGAGCTCGGCCTCGAAGTGCCCGGCCTGCACGGCAGCGCAGTCGAGGGCGACGAAGGGCCCGGGGCGCTGCGCTGCGCTCAGGCGGTGCAGGGCGAGCGCGGCGAGCTCCTTGCCGGTGCCCGACTCGCCGCTGAGCAGCACGTGGCTGTCGACCGTGGCCACGCGCTGCAACGCGGCTTGCAGGCCCTTGACGACGATGCTGCGCCCGACCAGCCCGGCCGCCGGTGGCGTGCGCTCGGCCAGCGCGCGCCGCAGCAGCCGGTTCTCGCGCGTCAGCCGGGCGCGCTCCATGCAGCGGCGAAAGGCGTTGAGCACCTGGGTGACGCGAAACGGCTTGAGCAGGAAATCGGCGGCGCCGGCGCGCAGTGCCTCGATCGCGGTGTCGAGGTCGGCAAACGCGGTGATCAGCACGACCTCGCCCTGGTGGCCGCGCTCGCGCAGGTCCTTGAGGAGCTGGATGCCGCTCTTGCCCGGCAGCGCGATGTCGAGGATCAGCAGGTCGAAGCGGTGGCGCTCGAGCAGCTCCTCGGCCGCCTCGGCCGAGCCGGCGCCCAGCACCTGCGCGGCGCGCGGCGCCAGCGTCTTGAGCAGGAAGTTGCGCATGCCGGGCTCGTCGTCGACGACCAGCACGGCGGCGTTGGGCCAGCTCCCGGTGGCGCCCGCCGGGTCGTCGCTCGGGCTGGGGTCGAGGGTGGACGGGTTCATGTCGCCCGCGATCGTATGCGCGAAGGCCAGACCCCGCTCGGCCGGCGGCGGCAGCGCGACAAACTGTCGTGATTGCGGCGTCGCAGCATTGGGACGCTACCGATTGCCGCGGCTCGGGCGCGGGGCGATAAATGCCAGGCGTGCGGCGTGACCGCCACAACCCAGCGACCGGGAGTGCCCGGTGCCAGGAGGCTCGTAACCATGGACATGAACCGGAGGACCTTCCTCCAGGTCAGCAGCGCGGGGCTGGTCGGATCCAGCCTGGTCGCTCTGGGCTTCTCGCCGACCGCGGCGCTGGCCCAGACGCGACAGTTCAAGCTGGCCCGGACGACCGAGACGCGCAGCATCTGCCCGTACTGCTCGGTGAGCTGCGGCATGATCATCTACACCCTCGGCGACCGTTCGAAGAACGTCAAGTCGGCGGTCGTTCACGTCGAGGGCGACCCCGACAACCCGGTCAACCGCGGCACGCTGTGCCCCAAGGGCGCCGGCGTGATGGACATGATCCAGTCGCCCAACCGCCTGCTGCACCCGCAGGTGCGCGAGCCCGGCAGCAGCGAGTGGAAGCGCGTGAGCTGGGACGACGCGCTCGACCGCGTCGCCAAGCTGATGAAGGCCGACCGCGACGCCAACCTGATCCGCACCAACGCCGCCGGCGTCACCGTCAACCGCTGGAACACGACCGGCCTGCTGGTCTCGTCGGCGGTCAACAACGAGACGGGCTACCTCACCGTCAAGGTCGCTCGCGGCCTGGGCTTGGTCACCCTCGATACCCAGGCGCGCATCTGACACGCACCGACTGTGGCCAGTCTGGCCCAGACCATCGGTCGCGGTGCGATGACCAACAGCTGGAACGATATCGCCAATACCGATCTCGTCCTGGTCATGGGCGGCAATGCCGCCGAAGCCCACCCCTGCGGGTTCAAGTGGGCGGTCGAGGCCATGCAGAAGCGCAAGGCCAGGCTCATCGTCGTCGACCCGCGCTTCACGCGCAGCGCGGCGCTGGCCGACCTCTACGCGCCGCTGCGCGTGGGCACCGACATCGCCTTCCTCGCCGGGGTGATCAACTACCTGTTCACCCACGACAAGATCAACCTCGACTACGCCAGGTTCAACACCGACGTCACCTTCCTGCTCAAGCCCGACTTCAAGTTCGAGGGCGGGCTCTTCAGCGGCTACAACGAGGCCGCGCGCCGCTACAACCGGGCCAGCTGGGGCTACCAGATCGGCGAGGACGGCTTCGTCAAGGTCGACGAGACGCTGCAGGACCCGCTGTGCGTGTTCCAGCAGATGAAGAAGCATTACGCGCGCTATACGCCCGAGCTGGTCAGTCGCATCACCGGCACGCCGCAGGCCACGTTCCTGCGCGTGTGCGAGGCGATCGCCGCAACCTCGGCGCGCGACAAGGCGATGACCATCCTCTACGCGCTGGGCTGGACGCAGCACTCGGTGGGCAGCCAGAACATCCGCACGATGACGATGATCCAGCTCCTGCTGGGCAACATCGGCGTGGCCGGCGGCGGCATCAATGCGCTGCGCGGACACGCCAACGTGCAGGGCGTCAACGACCAGAACGCGTACTCGGAGGTGATCTCGGGCTACATGAGCTCGCCCACCGACGCCGACACGACCCGCGCGGCGTACCTCACGCGCATCACCGGCCGCCCGCTGCGCCCGCACCAGATGGCGTTCACGCAGAACGTCCCGCGCTGGAATACCAGCGTGATGAAGGCCTGGTATGGCGACGCGGCCACCGCCGAGAACGACTACGCCTACGACTGGTTTCCCAAGCGCGACGCCGACTACGACATCATGGCCGTGTTCGAGCGCATGCACCAGGGCCAGATGAACGGCTACATCGTCCAGGGCTTCAACCCCCTGGCGGCGATGTGCAACAAGACCAAGATGTCGGAGGCCTTCGCCAAGCTGAAGTACCTGGTCGTGATCGAGCCGCTCGACACCGAGACCAGCGAGTTCTGGCGCAACTTCGGCCCGCTCAACAACGTCGACCCGAAGACCATCCAGACCGAGGTCATCCGCCTGCCGGCGAGCTGCTTCGCCGAGGACAGCGGCACCTTCACCAGCTCCGGGCGCATGCTGCAGTGGAAGGAGGCGGCAGTGGCGCCGCCGGGCGAGGCCAAGGTCGACCGCGAGATCATCGGCCGGCTGTTCATGAAGCTGCGCGCGCTCTACGCCAGGGAAGGCGGCACGCTGCCCGAGCCGATCGCCGCGCTGACCTGGCCGTACGCCAACCCGCAGGCACCCAGCACGGGCGAGTTGCTGCGCGAGATCAACGGCCGCGCGCTGCGCGACGTGCTCGCCCCGCCCGACCCGGCCAACCCGGCCGCGCCGCGCGCGGTGCTGGTGCGCGCCGGCGAGCAGTTGCCGGCCTTCGGCCTGCTGCAGGACGACGGCTCGACGGCCTGCGGCAACTGGATCTACTGCGGCGTCTGGGGTCCGGGCGGCAACCTCTCGGCACGGCGCGATACCGCCGACCCGAGCGGGCTCGGCATCTTCCCCGGCTGGGCCTGGACCTGGCCGGTCAACCGGCGCGTGCTCTACAACCGCGCCAGCGCCGACCGCCAGGGTCGGCCCTGGGACCCGTCGCGCACGCTGCTGTCCTGGAGCGGCACGCGCTGGGTCGGCCCTGACGTGCCCGACATCCGCCCCGACGCCCAGCCCGAGCTGGTCGGCAGCTTCATCATGAACCCCGAGGGCGTCGGCCGCCTGCACGCCATGGGCATGGTCGACGGGCCCTTCCCCGAGCACTACGAGCCCTTCGAGAGCCCGACCGCGGTCAACCTGATGCACCCGGACAACCCCAAGGCCAAGGCCAACCCGGCGGCCCGGGTCTACAAGGGCGATCTGGAGGCCTTCGGCACGATGGCCGAGTTCCCGTACGCGGCGACCACCTACCGCGTCACCGAGCACCACCACTACTGGACCAAGCACGCCAAGAGCAGCGCGATCGTCCAGCCGGCGCCGTTCGTCGAGATCGGCGAGGACCTGGCGCGCGAGAAGGGCATCCGCGCCGGCGACCGCGTGCGCGTGTGGTCCAACCGCGGCGAGGTCTTTGCCAACGCGGTCGTCACCAAGCGGCTGCGCACGCTGCAGATCGACGGGCGGCCGGTGCACACCGTCGGCATCCCGATCCACTGGGGCTTCAAGGGGGTGACGCAGAACGGCTTCCTGGCCAACGCGCTGACGCCTTACGTCGGCGACGCCAACGTGCAGACGCCCGAGTACAAGGCGTTCATCGTGAACCTGGCCAAGGCCTGAGGAGGCACACACCATGTCTGTCATGCAATCCCTGGACGTGGTGGCCCGCTCGGCCACCACCGTCCCCACGCCCCAGGTGCGCACCCGCGCGCCGGAAGTCGCCAAGCTCATCGACGAGTCCAAGTGCATCGGCTGCAAGGCCTGCCAGGTCGCCTGCATGACCTGGAACGACCTGCGCGACGAGGTCGGCGAGAACGTCGGCGTCTACGACAACCCGACCAATCTGACGCCCAGCAGTTGGACGGTGATGCGCTTCTTCGAGGTCGAGCCCGAGGCCGGCAGCCTCGAGTGGCTGATCCGCAAGGACGGCTGCTTCCATTGCGAGGACCCCGGCTGCCTCAAGGCCTGCCCGTCGCCCGGGGCAATCGTCAAGTACAGCAACGGCATCGTCGACTTCATCAGCGAGCACTGCATCGGCTGCGGCTACTGCGTCAAGGGCTGCCCGTTCGACATCCCGCGCATCAGCGCGGCCGACAACAAGGCCTACAAGTGCACGCTGTGCTCGGACCGCGTCGCGGTCGGGCGCGAGCCGGCCTGCGTCAAGACCTGCCCGACCGGGGCGATCTCGTTCGGCACCAAGGCCGACATGGTCGCCTACGGCGAGCAGCGCGCGGGCGAGCTGCAGGAGCGCGGCTTCCAGAACGCCGGGCTGTACAACCCCGAGGGCGTGGGCGGCACGCATGTGATGTACGTGCTCAAGCATGCCGACCAGCCGCAGATGGTCGGCCTGCCGGCGGTCGCCGCGATCAGCCCGATGGTCGCCGTCTGGAAGGGCGTGGCCAAGCCGCTGGCGGTGGCCGGCATGGTCGGTGCGTTCGTCGCCGGCTTCTTCCACTACATGAAGGTCGGCCCGATCGAGGACAAGGCCGAGGGCAGCGCTGCTGACCGGCCCGTGAAGGAGGATGCATGATGAGCCCGAAGCTGCTGCGCCGTTACAGCGACGGCGAGCGCATGAGCCACTGGCTCGTCGCGTTGACCTTCGTGCTGGCCACGCTCAGCGGGCTGGCGCTGTTCCACCCCAGCCTGTTCTTCTTCACCGTACCTTTCGGTGGCGGGCAGTGGTCGCGCTTCCTGCACCCGTTCCTGGGCATCCTGATGACGCTGGGCTTTCTGCTGCTGTTCGTCAAACTCTGGCGGGCCAACCGCGTGACCCCGGAGGACCGCGTCTGGAGGAGGCACATGGTTCGCATGCTGCGCGGCGACAAGGCCGGCATGCCGCCCGCGGGCCAGTACAACTATGGCCAGAAGCTGGTGTTCTGGGTCATGGCCTGGAGCCTGCTGGTGCTGCTGGTCACCGGGGTCCTGCTGTGGCGGATGCTCGGCATCCCGCAGATGCTGCCGATCGACCTGCTGCGCGCGGCGGTGCTGCTGCATGCGGTATCGGCGGTGGTGCTGATCGCCGCGACCATCATGCATGTGTATGCCGTGATCTGGGTCAAGGGCACGGCGCGTGCGATGACCCGCGGCACGGTGACCGAGTCCTGGGCCAAGACCAACCACCCGCTGTGGCACCAGGAGGTGTCCAAGGGGCGTTGACAGCCTGTTGACGATGCCCTCCGCACCGGCGGGCGTTGCGCGAACGCCGCGAACGCCCGCCGGCCCGATTCCAGACCGCCCCGAAAGATGACTGCATGACTGCCAGCGCGACCGTGCGCGTGATGCCGGCCGACGAGATCGTCGCCCGCGGCGGCGGCGAGACGCCGTTCCTGCGCCTGCCCGAGCGCAGCACCGTCTTCGCCGAGCGCGCGATGCGCCTGCGCCAGCTCGCCGCCAACCACCCGATGGCCGACTACCTCGGCTTCGTCGCCGAGCTCGCGCTCGCGCAGCAGCGCCGGCTGCAGGCGGTGCCGCAGGTGGCTCTGCCCGATGCCGACGCGCTCGACCATGCCGCGCGCGCCGGGCAGCCGCCGCTGCCGGCCGAAGCCGGCCCCGACCCGGCCTGGCGCGGCCTGCTGCGCGAGCTGCTGGCTGACCTGCGCCAGACCGCGCCGGCGGCTACCCAGCCGGCGCTCGAGCGGCTGGCCGCCGCCGACGACGCCTTCCTCGACCGCCAGGCCGACGCGCTGCTCAGCGGCGTCCGCGACGGGCTCGACCTCGCCGCCGCGCCGCTGGTCGGCGCCGCGCTGCAGGTGCTGTGGACGCACCAGGTCTGCGCGCTGCAGGCGCGTGCGGCCGAACCGGCCGGCGGCGGGCTGCGCGCGGCGCCGTTCGGCCGCATCGACGACAAGACCGTCTGCCCCTGCTGCGGCAGCCGGCCCACGGCCAGCATCACGCGCTCGACCAACGACCTGCTGGGCCAGCGCTACCTGCACTGCTCGCTGTGCAGCGCGCAGTGGCACCTGGTGCGCGTGCAGTGCGCGCGCTGCGGCTCGGGCAGCAAGGTCGCGTACCAGTCGCTGGCCGCTGCCGACGCCGATGACGAAGACGGCGCCAGCGTCGCGCAGTCGACGGTGCAGGCCGAGACTTGCGAGGCCTGCGGCCATTACCTGAAGATCGTGCACGGCGACCGTGACCCCTACGGCGAAGCCGTCGCCGACGACCTCGCCAGCCTGACGCTGGACCTGCTGGTCGCCGAGTCCGGCATGCGCCGCCACGGCATCAACCTGATGCTGCTGTTCGGCGACGCCGCCACCGGACCACCGCCCGACAACCCGGGCCGGGCCTGATGGGCCGGCCGCCCGAATCCGTCGTCGACGGTTCGCCGGCCCGGACAGCAGCCCAGCCCCAGGACCTGCCCGCCGTCGACCGTCTGCTGCGCAGCGTGCAGGGCCAGGCCCTGCTCGCCGAGCACGGTCACACGCTGGTCGCCGCCGAGGCCCGCGCGCTGCTCGACGAGCGCCGGGCGCAGGCACTGGCGGGCGCGCTCGGCACCGGCGCCGCCGCCCTGCCGGCGCTGGCCGCCGCGCTGGCCGCGCGCATCGACGCCCGCCTCGCGCCGCGGATGCGCCGCGTGCTCAACTTGAGCGGCACCGTGATCCACACCAACCTCGGCCGCGCGCTGCTGGCCGACGCTGCGCTGGCCCAGGTGCTGGCGACGATGGCCGCGCCGAACAACCTCGAGTACGACCTCGCCGCCGGCGGCCGCGGCGACCGCGACAGCCTGGTCGAGGAGCTGCTGTGCACGCTGACCGGCGCCGAGGCGGCGACGGTGGTCAACAACAACGCCGCCGCGGTGCTGCTGACGATCGCCGCGCTGGCCCGCGACCGCGAGGTCCTGGTCTCGCGTGGCGAGCTCGTCGAGATCGGCGGCGCCTTCCGCATGCCCGAGGTGATGGCCGCCGCCGGCGCGACCCTGGTCGAGGTCGGCACGACCAACCGCACCCATCCGCAGGACTACGTGCGTGCGATCGGCGCGCGCAGCGCGCTGCTGATGAAGGTCCACACCAGCAACTATGCGGTGCAGGGCTTCACCGCGGCGGTCGACGAGGCCGAGCTCGCGCGCATCGCCCACGCGCACGGCCTGCCGCTGGCCAGCGACCTCGGCAGCGGCGCGCTGGTCGACCTGGCCGCCTGGGGCCTGCCGCACGAGCCGACCCCGCAGGACAAGCTCGCCGCCGGCTGCGACGTCGTCAGCTTCAGCGGCGACAAGCTGCTCGGCGGCCCGCAGGCCGGGCTGATCGTCGGCCGCCGCGAGGCCATCGCGCGCATCCGCCGCTGCCCGCTCAAGCGCGCGCTGCGCGTGAGCAAGCTGCCGCTGGCCGCGCTCGAGGCCACGCTGCGGTTGTACCTGCGCCCCGAGCGCCTCGCGCGCGACCTGCCCACGCTGCGCCTGCTGACGCGGCCGGCCGACGCCATCCACGCGCAGGCGCAGGCGCTGCAGCCGGCGCTGGCGCAGGCGCTCGCGCCGCGCTACGCGGTCGAGGTCGTCGCGCTGCAGGGCCAGATCGGCTCGGGCTCGCTGCCGGTCGAGCGCCTGCCGTCGGCGGGGCTGGCAGTCGCGCCGGTGCAGAAGAAGGGCGTCGGCCGTGCGCTCGACGCGCTGGCCGAGGCGCTGCGCGCGCTGCCGCTGCCGGTCATCGGCCGCATCGCCGAGGACCGCCTGCTGCTCGACCTGCGCTGCCTCGAGGACCCGCAGCCGCTGCTCGACCAGCTCGGCGCGCTGCGGGCGGCGCTGTTCGGCAGCGCGGCCGCGTCGACGGAGGACGCGCGATGATCGTCGGCACCGCCGGCCACATCGACCACGGCAAGACCACGCTGGTGCGCGCGCTGACCGGCGTCGACACCGACCGCCTGCCCGAGGAGAAGCAGCGCGGCATCAGCATCGAGCTGGGCTACGCCTTCCTCGACCTGCCGCAAGGGGCCGGCGGCATCGCCTTCGTCGACGTGCCCGGCCACGAGCGGCTGGTGCACACGATGGTCGCCGGCGCCACCGGCATCGACTGCGCGCTGCTGCTGGTCGCCGCCGACGACGGCCCGATGCCGCAGACGCTCGAGCACCTGGCGGTGCTGTCGCTGCTGGGCGTGGCACGCGGCGCGGTCGTCGTGACCAAGACCGACCGCGTCGAGCCGGCGCGCGTGGCCGAGGTGAGCGCGCAGGCGCAGGCGCTGCTGGCCGGCACCACGCTGCACGGCGCGCCGGTGCTGGCCGTCTCGGCGCTCGCCGGGCAGGGCTTGGACGCGCTGCGCGACTGGCTCGCCGCCCAGGCGCAGGCCGCCGCCGCGCGCGGGGGCGGGCCGCTCGACGCGCATTTCCGCCTCGCCGTCGACCGCGCGTTCACGCTCGACGGCGTCGGCACCGTCGTCACCGGCAGCGTGCACGCCGGCCGCGTCCAGGTCGGCGACGAGCTCGCGCTGGTGCCCGGCGAGCGCGTGCTGCGCGTGCGCAGCGTGCACGCCGACAACCGCGCGGTCGCCGGCGCGCAGGCCGGCCAGCGCTGCGCGCTGGCGCTGGCCGGCATCGCCAAGGACGAGATCGCGCGCGGCCAGTGGCTGGTCGCGCCGCCGGCCGCGCTGGCCAGCGACCGCCTCGATGCGACGCTGACGCTGTGGCAGGGCGAGGCGCGCGCGCTGCGCAGCGGCACCCCGGTGCACCTGCACCTGGGCGCCGAGGCGGTGCCGGCCAGCGTCGCGCTGCTCGACCGCGACCTGCTCGTGCCGGGGGCCAGCGCGCGCGTGCAGCTCGTGCTGCGCCGGCGCATCGGCGCCTGGCATGGCGAGCGCCTGCTGCTGCGCGACGCCGCGGCCACGCGCGCGCTGGCCGGCGGGGTCGTGCTCGACCCGTACGCGCCGACGCGCTACCGCCGCACGCCGGCGCGCCTGGCCGAGCTCGACGCGCTGGCGCTGGCCGACCCGGCCGCGCGCGTGGCCGCGCTGGTCGCCGCTGCGCCGCAGGGCGTCGACCTGGTGCGGCTGCGCGCTGCGCAGGGCCGCGAGCTGGCGCCGCCAGCGCAGGCGCTGGGCAGCGGCGGCTGGGCGCTCGGCGCGGCGCAGGTCGCACAGGCGCGCACCGCGCTGCTGGCGGCGCTGGCCGCGTTCCACGAGCGCCACGCCGAGGAGCTCGGCCCCGACCTTGCACGCCTGCGCCGCCTCGCCCTGCCGCGGCTGCCCGAGCCGCTGTACCGCGCGCTGCTGGCCGCGCTGGTCGCCGACGCCGAGGTGCTCGCGCGCGGCGCCTGCGTGCACCTGCCGGCGCATGGCGTGCGGCTGTCGGCCAGCGAGGAGCGCATCGCGCAGAAGGTCGCGCCGCGGCTGGCCGCCGCCGGCTTCGAGGGTGCCTGGGCGCGCGACCTCGCCCGCGACAGCGGCGAGGCCGAGGCCCTGATGCGCACCGTGCTCGCCCGGCTGGCGCAGCGCGGCGAGCTGCACCAGATCGTCAAGGACCTGTACTACGCGCCGCAGGCGCTGGCTGCGCTGGCCGCCATCGCGCGCCGCGTCGCCGGCGAGCGCGGCGGCGAAGTCAGCGCCGCGGCCTTTCGCGACGCCACCGGGCTGGGCCGCAAGCGCGCGATCCAGGTCCTCGAGCATTTCGACCGCATCGGCCTGCTGCGCCGCGTCGGCGACGTCCACAAGCTGCGCAGCGACAGCCGGCTGTTCGACGACCCGCGGGAGGCGGCATGATGCGCACCGTGCACAGGTTTGCGGAGGGGAAACGACCCTGGTGGGTCGGCCGGGCTTCAAACCCGGTGGGTGGCGCCATGCGTCGCCGGGTGGGTTCGACTCCCATTCCCCTCCGCCGTCGCGCCCCGGAGGCCGCATGCTGATCGCCGGCTGCGAGTTTCCGGAGGACCTCTGGTACCACGTCGAGCACCAGGTCTGGGCGCGCCCCGAGGCCGATGGCCTGGTTCGCGTGGGCATCACCGCGCTGGGCATGCGGCTGGCCGGCGACCTGTACATGTGCCGGCCCAAGAGCCTCGGCATCGTCGTCGAGCAGGGCCGCGCGATCGCCATCGTCGAGCTGGCCAAGACGATCGCGTCGGTCAAGTCGCCGCTGCGCGGGCGCATCGCCGAGGTCAACCCGCGGCTGGCCGCCGAGCCGGCGCTGGTCGGGCGCGACCCCTACGGCGAGGGCTGGCTGGCGCGCGTCGAGCCGGCCGACTGGCCGGCCGACACCGCAGCGCTGCTGCACGGCGAGGCGGTCGGCCCGGCGATGGCCGCCCATGCCCGCCTCTACCGCATCGGCGAGTAGGCCGCGCATGACGGACCCGGAGCACGCCTACCTGAGCGACGCCGCCGCCGGTGTCGCGATCCTGCTGTGGGCCGCCGACCCCGAGCGCCCGGCGCTGCTGGCCACGCCCTTCGTGCAGGCTGCCGCCGCCGCCGCGCTCGAGCTGCCGGTCGAGGTCTACTTCACGGCGCGCAGCGTGCACCTGCTGGTGCCCGGCGTCGCCGCGCGGCTGCACGCCAGCGAGCGCCACCCGCGCAGCATCCTCGAGACGATGCGCGAGGCTCTCGCCCACGGCGCGCGCTTCTACGCCTGCACCGACGCGCTGCACGCCCAGGGCCTCGAGCGGCATCACCTGATCCCCGAATGCACCGGCCACGGCGGCGCGGTGCAGTTCATGGCGCGCGCCGGCGACCTGCGCTGGCGCGTGCTGGTGTTCTAGCCGCCGGCATCCCACGCCCAGGAGACCCCCGCCATGTCGCCCACCCTCCACCGCGTCGCCCGTCGGGCGCGCGCGCTCGCCGCCGCCGCCGGCGCCGCGCTGCTGGTCCTGAGCGTCCCGGCCCAGGCCCAGCCTGCGCCGCCGGTGCTGCGTGTGACGACGATCCCCGAGGAGGCCGCCAGCGAGCAGATCCGCAAGTTCATGCCGCTGGCCAACCACCTGTCGCAGCAGCTCGGCATGCGCGTCGAGTTCACCCCGGTCACCGACTATCCGGCCGCGGTCGAGGCCCTGGTCCACCGCCGCGCCGACCTGGTCTGGTTCGGCGCGCTGACCTTCGTGCAGGCCAGCATCCGCTCGGGCGGCCAGGCCGTGCCGATCGCGCAGCGCGAGGAGGACACGCGCTTCCAGTCGGTCTTCATCGCACGCACCGACGCCAACATCCGCAGCCTGGCCGACCTGCGCGGGCGCCAGGTCTCGTTCGGCTCGCCGAGCAGCACCTCGGGCCACCTGATGCCGCGCCACTTCCTGGCTGCTGCCGGCCTCGTGCCCGAGCGCGACTTCGCGCGCGTCGCGTTCTCCGGCGCGCACGATGCGGCGATCGCCGCGGTCGTCGCCGGCCGCGTCGACGCCGCCGCGCTCGACATGACCGTCTGGGACCGCTTCGTCGCCACCGGCCGCGTCGACACCCGCGCGGTCGACGCCTTCCACCGCACGCCGACCTTCGTCAACTACACCTGGGCGGTGCACGCCGAGATGCCGGCGGCGCTGCGCCAGCGCATCCAGCGCGCCTTGCTCGACCTCGACCCGGCCAACCCGGCGCAGCGCGAGATCCTCAGCCTGCACCGCGCGACGCGCTACGTCGAGACCCAGCCCGAGGCCTACCGCGGCATCGAGGCCGCGGCGCGTGCTGCCGGGCTGCTGCGCTAGGTCGGCAACCGCCACGGCACGGCAGGCCCGCGCGATGCGCATCGAGCTCGACGCGGCGGCCGCACGCCACCCGGCGGCGCGCGCCGAGCTGCCGCCGGCGCTGCGCCCGCTCGGCCTGCGCATCGCCGCCGGCGAGCAGGTCGCGGTGATCGGCCCGTCGGGCGCCGGCAAGACCACGCTGCTCGCGCTGCTGGCCTGCGCGCTGCCGCCATGCGCCGGCAGCTTGCAGCTCGACGGCCAGCAGCCCTGGGCGCTGCCGCGGCGCGCGCTGCAGCGGCTGCGTGGGCGGCTGTTCCTTGCGCCGCAGGTGCCGCCGCTGCCGCCGCGCCAGCGCGTCGTCGCCAGCGTGCTCGCCGCGCGGCTGCCGAGCCTGGGCCTGCTGCGCAGCCTGGCCACGCTGCTGCACCCGCGCGAGCTGCAACCGGTGCACGACGCGCTGGCCCGCTTCGACCTCGCCGACAAGCTGTTCGAGCGCGTCGACCGGCTCTCGGGCGGCGAGCGCCAGCGCGTCGGGCTGGCGCGCGCGCTGCTCGCCCCGGCCTCGCTGTGGCTGGTCGACGAGCCGCTGTCGGCGCTCGACCCGACCCGCGCACGCCAGGCGCTGGCCACGCTGGTCGGGGGCGCACGCGAGCGCGGCGTGACCCTGGTCGCGACGATGCACCAGGTCGACCTCGCGCTCGCCCACTTCCCGCGCGTGATCGGGCTGCGCGCGGGCGAGCTCGCATTCGACCTGCCGGCCGCGCAGGTCGGCCGCGAGCGGCTGACCCGGCTGTATGCGCAGTTCGAGCACGAGCTGCTCGGCGCGCCGGCCGCCCCGGCCGAGCCCGCACCGGCGCGGCCGCTGGTGCTGCGCTGCTGAGAGTGTGAGAGGCCATCCCATGCACCCGCGTAAGCCCCCAGAACAGGCCCGAGCAAGGCGCAAACCGGAACTGGGTTTGGGACCCAGTGAGGATTTGCAACGCCGCGCGGGCCTGTTCTGGGGGCTTACCCGAAGGGCCGGGGT
>Ga0207951_100029_pt1 | contig 123818 bp, 111 predicted proteins | sample Subbio12Aug_8Bad_FD_184830 | JGI IMG/M metagenome (GOLD analysis project Ga0207951, IMG submission 184830) | Serpentinite rock and fluid subsurface biosphere microbial communities from McLaughlin Reserve, California, USA - CR12Aug_8Bad (SPAdes) | ecosystem: Environmental > Terrestrial > Deep... | reverse complement strand
AGGTCGATCTCGTTGATGCGCACGCTGCGGGCCGGGTCGCCGGTGACCGTGCCTTCGAGCATCGTCAGCAGCCGGCTGCCGTCGTGGCTCAGCGCCATGCCCTCGAAGCCGCGCGAGCGCGGCAGGTTGGCCGTCTGGCCCGGCGCGAGGTACGGGCTGTCGGGCGAGACCACGCCGGGCAGCACCCGTTCGCGCGCGAGCACGCGGCCGCTGGCGTCGGTCTGCACGACGAAGGGGCCGAACTCCTCGCCGAACCAGAAGTTGCCGTTGCGGTCGCGGCGGATCGACTCGGGGTCGAGGTCGCTGCCGGTCAGCAGCCGCTGGTCGCGGATCGTCGGGTCGACGGTGATGCTGCCGCCGGCGACGTAGTGCGTGCGGTCGGCGACGATCGGGTAGCCCAGCCGGCGGTCGGGGTCGTGCAGCGTGATGTAGGTGTCGGCATCGAAGCTCGTGCGCGGCGCGCCGCTCGTGAAGTGCACCGGCTGCAGCGAGCGCGTGGCCCAGTCGATGCGCGCGGCGTAGACGCGCAGCAGCGCGTCGGGCGAGTTGGCGCGGCTGCCGAAGCCGTTGTCCGACATCAGGTAGAAGGTGCCGGGCACCGGGCCGTCGAGGATCGCCGAGAAGCCCTGCACCGGCTGGCCGGCAAACGGCGGCACATGGCCGTCGTTGAACGGCCCGGCGCCGATGAACTGGCCCGAGACCGGGCCGGGCGAGAAGGTCGGCCCGGGCAGGCTGGCCCAGCCGATCAGCGTGTTGCGCTGCGGGGCCTGGACGGCCACCAGGACGCCGGATTGCGCGGCGGCGTGCAGCGGCAGCATGGCTGCCAGCGCGGTGGCTGCGGCGATGGCTTTGAGGCGATACAGCATGGGGACTCCCAGCGAAGCTTGAGGGAGCCTCAGATTAGGGGGGTCATGTTGCAGAACTGTGCTGCGCCGGCCCTCTGGACATGGTCCGTTCGGTGCATCGGCGCTGCAAGCCTGTCACGCGGCATGCGCCGTTCGGCCTATGCCCCCGGGGCCTTCGGATCGGCGCCGCAGCGCTTGGGCCCGGGCGTGCCGGGCAGCAGGCCGTTGGTGACCAGCAGCCACAGCGGGCCGATGACCGGGATCAGGCCGACCAGCACCCACCAGCCCGAATGGCCACGATCGTGCCAGCGCTTGACCGACACCGCCAGCGACGGCCACAGCAGCAGCAGCAGCGTGACCAGCACGGTGGTGGTGTCCTGCCTCGCTGGTGCCGGCCGCGACCGCCAGCGCTTCGCCCGAGAGCGCCCCCAGGCCGACGACATACGTCGTCCGCCCCCCGAGGGGGATGAGCAAAGTGGCAGAGCCACATTTGCTCATGAGCCCGTCAACGACCGCTTCGAGCGCTCGCGTGTCGCCGATGTCGTAGAGCGGCTGGCCGAGCGCGACCGGGCTGCCACGCGCGCAGCGCGGTGACCAGCTCGGCGATGGCGGATCGGCCTTGCACTTCGCAGGCGTACCCCTCGGCGAGCGGGCACAGACGCGACGACTGTCCGGCCGAGGGCCCGGTCATGGGTCGACCTCACCGCCCCTTACGCGGGCTCCACGTGGAGCTTGACGCCGAGGGCGCGAGCGACCTTGAGTACGGTCGCGAAGCCGGGATTGCCGTCGGCGCTGAGCGCACGGTAGAGGCTTTCCCTGCTGAGACCGGCCTCCTTGGCGACTTGCGTCATGCCCTTTGCGCGTGCGATGTCGCCCAGCGCCCGGGCAACGCCTGCAGCATCGGCGGGCGCCTCTTCGAGCCAGGCGTCGAGGTAAGCCGCGATGTCCTCAGGCGTCCTGAGGTACTCGGTGACGTCGTAAGGCGTCGTCTTCGTCTCGAGCTTGCCCGGCTTCGCGGTGGCGGACTTGGCCATGCGTTTCTACTCCTTGAACCCCTGTGCGAGCTTGATCGCCAGAGCGATGTCCTTCTCCTGCGTCGACTTGTCGCCACCCGCGAGGAGGAGCAAGAGCACGCTGCCTCGAAGCGAGTAGTACACGCCGGTAGCCTGGACCCACGTCGATCTTCGGTTCGGAGACGCCCTCCGTGAGGTGCCTGTGCGTCCCCGGGTTGCCGTGAATCAGGCGATCGACGCGGACCAGGATTCGGGCTCGACCGGCACGGTCTCGGGCGCCGTCGAGCCATCGTCTGTACTCGTCGGTCTGCTCGACCTGCATGGCGAAGGTGTAGCCCATAGGCTACGAATGCGCAAATTCGCGCCGGCCGACGCCAGCGGCCGGTCGGTCCAGCCAGGCGTTCCTGGACCGATCGGCGAGTCGCTGCCCCCGGCAGGATTCTGCGGGTGCCCGTGGTGACCCTTACGCCTTCGGATCGGCGCCGTAGCGGTTGGGCCCGGGCGTGCCGGGCAGCAGGCCGTTGGCGACCAGCAGCCACAGCGGGCCGATGACCGGGATCAGGCCGACCAGCACCCACCAGCCCGAATGGCCACGGTCGTGCCAGCGCTTGACCGACACCGCCAGCGACGGCCACAGCAGCAGCAGCGTGACCAGCACGGTGGTGGCGTCCTCGCTGGTGCCGGCCACGCGCAGCAGCACGGTCAGCAGCACGCCCAGCCCGAGCAGCGCGGCCACGCCGTAGAGCCACCAGGTGCGCCGCGAGATGCGGCCGCGCAAGCCGAGGAAGATCTGCAGCGGCTCGGTCGGCGCCGCGATGTCGGGGCGCACGACGGGCGCCGTGGCTGCGGCGGCTGCGGGCGGTTCGGCGGGTGCGGTCATGGCGTGCGCCGGCATGGTGGGCGGCGCTGCCGAGCATACGCGCGCCTCGCCAGGGCGTAGCGGCTCTTCACGCGGCGCGCTGCGCAGGGCTGCCGCAACGCCCGAGCCCCGGCCGTCGCGCGCCCGCCCCGGCGGTGCTGCCGCCGGGCTTGGGCCTGCGCCGTGGCGGGCGGCGGCCTAGTCCAGCACATGCCTTGCGCGCTGCACGAAGGCAGCCTGGACCGGATCGTGGTCCCAGCGCTCCACCACGGCCCGTGCGGCAAGGCCTGCGCCGATGCGGATCAGGTTGACCGAATTGCCGGCATCGGGGCGCACGCGGCGGCTCACCGCGGTGCCGGCCTGCACCGCCCAGCCGCCAGCGGGCAGGGCCTGCACGAAGGGCAGGTGGATGTGGCCGCCGACGATCAGGTCCACCCCGGCTGCGCCCCAGGCCTGCAGCGCGGCGTCATGGCCGCGCAGGCGGTTGGTCTCGTCCTCGGGCCGCGTCACCACCAGCGGCTGGTGCACCATCACCACCCGGCGCTGGCCGGGCCGGGCGGCGGCCAGGCGGCGCGCCACGCCGGCGACCTGCGCGGCCGAGAGCTGCCCGTCCTTGTGTCGCCACCAGCGCGTGGTGTTCAGGGCCAGCAGCAGCAGATCGTCGGTCTCCAGGCTGGGCTCGAGCTCCTGGCCGAAGGCCGCACGGTAGCGCGCATAGGGCCGCAGCAGGCGCAGCGGCAGATGCCACAGCGGGATGTCGTGGTTGCCCGGCACGGCCAGGCAGTGCGGCACCTGCAGCCGCCGCACGAAGGCCTGCGCCGCTGCAAACTGCGCGCGAGTGGCGCGCTGCGTGATGTCGCCCGAAAGCAGCAGCACCTCGGGCCCGAGCGCCAGCGCCAGCCGGACCAGGGCTTCGACGACGGCGGGGCGTTCGGTGCCGAAGTGCGTGTCCGAGACCTGCAGCAGCAGCGTCATGCGACCACTTGGCGCTCGGGGGCCGGCGCTGACGGGCGCAGCAGGTCCAGCGTTTGCGGTGCCACGCGGAACGTCAGCGGCAACTGCATCCATGTCACCTCGCCGTCGGTGGCCACCTTGATGCGGCGCGAGCGCCAGACACCCAGGCGGCGGCCTGGCGCGCACGGTGAGCTGGCGGGTGGCGATGTGGATCACTTCGTCGGCCTCACCCAGGCGGCCGAAGGCGCCGCGCCAGAGCAGGCCCAGCATGGCCAGCCGGCCCACCGGGCGCAGCGCGATGGCCGCCAGGCAGCCGGCATCGACCGCCCGGGCCTCGGGGAAGCCGAGCTGTTCCAGTTGCAGCGCGTTGTTGCCGACGAACAGCGTGGGCGTGCGCAGTTCGCGTTCCTGGCCCTGGGATTCGACGCGCAGGCGCAGGCTGCGGTGACCGTGCAGCAGCGTGGCCAGCCCCGCGCCCAGGGCCACGAGGCGGCTGCGGCCGAACTGGCGCTTCCACGCCTCGCGATCTTCCAGCAACTGCGGGTAGAGGCCCAGGCTGGCGTTGACGAGGAACACCCGCTCGCCCACCAGACCCACCTGCGCCGGCTGGCGGTGCCCGGCCAGCAGCACCTGCAGGGCTGCCTGGGGGTCGGCAGGGATGCCGTGCGTGCGGCTGAAGTAGTTGAAGGTGCCCAGCGGCACCACGCCGAAGGCGCAGCCGCTGCCCAGCGTGGCCTGGGCCACGGTATTGACGGTGCCGTCGCCGCCGGCAGCCACGACGACAGCGCCCAGTGGCTGCGCCTGGGCCACGGCGCGGCGCGCGATGGCGCCCAGTTGCCGTGGGTCCTGCACCTGCAGCAGGTGCAGGCTGCGCCCGGCCTGGTCGCAGCCGGCCTGCAGCGTGCGGCACACCTCGTCGGCCTGGTCATGGCCGGCGCCGAGGTTGAACACCACCACCAGCGGCGGTCCGGGGGGCTCGACCGGCGCAGTCATCGGGACCGGCGCGCAAGCGGCCAGACGCCCGGCGGCGGCGCCAGGCCGGCCAGGCCCGGCCCGCTGGTCAGGGGGCGCAGCGGCATCGGGCAAGCGGGTGCGGCGCCATGGTCCCGCGATGATGCCTGATGCGACAGGCGGCCGGCGGCTCAGGGTCGCGCGCGCACGCGCTGGCCGTCCTGCAGCCGCTCGCCGGGGAACAGCACCACGGTCTGGCCCTCGCGCAGGCCCTCGCCGATCCAGGCCGCCTCGGCGTGGCGGGCGCGGACTTCGACGCGGCGCGCCTGCGCCCGGCCGGCCTCGACGACGAAGACGCGCCAGTGCGGCCCGTCGCGTACCAGCGCCGCGGCCGGCACGGTCAGCACCGCGTCCTGCGCCGCGGTGACGATGCGCGCGTCGACGTGAAAGCCCTCGCCGAGCGCGCCGGCCGCGCGCAGCGCCTCGGGGGCCAGCGCGACGACGACGTTGACGCGCTGCTCCTCGATGCCCAGCGCCGAGACCTTGGTGAAGGCCAGCGGCTCGACGCGCGCGACGCGCCCGGACAGCGGCGGCTGGCCGACGCCGGTGCGCAGTTGCACCGGCGCGCCGGCGGCGACCGCCAGCGCGTCGCCCGAGAGCACGTCGACGACCGCTTCGAGCGCGCGCGTGTCGCCGATCTCGTAGAGCGGCTGGCCGAGCGCGACCGGGACAGCGCTGTCGACATGGCGGCGCAGCACGCGGCCGTCGGCCGGGCTGCGCAGCACCCACTGGGCCTCGTCGGGGGCGCCGGCGGCCGGCTCGGCGCGCAGCAGCGCGGCGCGCGCCTCGGCGAGCCCGAAATCGGCCGCGCGCAGCGCGGCGCGGCCGTTGTCGAGCGCGCGCTGGGCGTTGTGCCGGGCCTGCAGCGCGCGGTCCAGCGCCGCCGGCGAGACGAACTGCTCGCGCGCGAGCCGCTCGGCGCGGTCGGCGTCGGTGACGGCCTGCGCCAGCGCCGATTCGAGCCGTGCGACCTCGGCTGCCGCCGCTGTGCGGCCGGCTTCGGCGCTGCCGATGCGCTGCTGCAAGACGACGCGGCTGCGGGCGTCGATCAGCGCCGGCGCGGCCGGCGCAAGCACGGCCAGCACCTGCCCGGCGCGCACCGCGTCGCCGACCTGCAGCGTCGGCTGGCCGATGCGGCCGGCCACCGGCGCGGCCACGACATGGCGCTGCACCAGCCGCAGCCGGCCGTCCTCCTCGATGGCCTGCTCGAAGCGGTCGACGACCGCGCTCGCGGTCTCGATGGTCAGTGGGCGCGGCTGCAGCGCCCAGGCCAGCAGTGCGGCGATGGCCAGCAGCGCAGCGCCGGTCAGCGCGATCCGGCGCAGCCGGCGGGGGCGGGGGTCCGGGCGGGCGGGGGAGGGGTTCATTCGCGCACCTTCAGCACGGCAACGAGGTCCAGGCGGTCGATCTGGCGGCGCACCAGCAGCGCGCTGGCCGCGCCGGCAGCCAGCACGATCAGCGCCGCCGCGGCGTAGGTCGAGGTCTCGATGACGACCGGGAAGTCGATCTGCTCGGTGGCCATCAGCGCCATCAGCAGCCAGGCCAGGGCCCAGCCCAGCGCGGCGCCCAGCGGCAGCGCGAGCACGAGCAGCACGGCCAGCTCGGCCAGCAGCAGCACCGAGACCTCGGCGCGCGTCATGCCGAGCACGCGCAGGCTGGCCAGCTCCCAGGCCCGCTCGGACAGCGCGATGCGCGCCGCGTTGTAGGTGATGCCCACCGCCAGGGCGACCGCAAACAGCGTCTGCACCAGGCTGAACACGCCGACCGCCTGCGCCGTGCGGGCCTCGAAGGTGGCCTGCGTCGAGGCCTTGTCGGAGGCTGCCGCGATGCCCGGTGTGGCGCGCACCGCGGCCCAGAACGCTGTCGCCTGGCGCGGGTCGATCTGCAGCGCGGCGGCCTGGACGAGCGCGCCGTCGCCGGCCAGCCGGTGCAGGGCCTGCAGGTCCATGTACATCTGGCGGCCGAACATCGTGCGCACGATGTCGACGACCTCGACCTCGACCTGCGCGCGCCGGCCGAGCCGGAACTCGAGCTGCACGCGGTCGCCCACGCGCGCGCCCAGCGACTCGGCCAGCAGCGCGGTCAGGACCACGCCGTGCGCGGGCATTGCGACCGCGCCGCGCTGCTCGCCGACCACGCGCAGCAGCCGCGCGTCGGCGGCCAGCCCGGTCAGGCTGCTGTCGTCGCTGCGCGGGCCCAGCCGCACGCGCACCGGCTCGACGCGGCGGACCTCGGCGTCGAGCACCCCGGGCAGGCGCTGCAGGTCACGCTGCACGGCCGCCGGCAGCGGCGGCTCGAAGTCGACCAGCACATCGCCCTGCTGGACCTGGCGGAACTGCACGTCGACGATGTGCGCGATCGCGTCGAGCCAGAACGCGCCGGCGATCTGCAGCGCGACGGCCAGCGCGATGCCCAGCGTGGTCAGCGCCGCGCGCAGCGGGCGGTGCTCGAGCTGGCGCAGCACCATGCGCCAGCCGGCGCTGACATGTCGGCCCCAGCCCAGGCGCTCGACCAGCGTCGGCCGGTAGAGCGGCGGCGTCGGTGCCCGCATGGCCTGCGCCGGGGGCAGCCGCACGACCGCGGCGATCGCCGTCCACGCGCCGAGCACGGCGGCGCCGGCCGCGGCCAGCGCCGCGGCGCCGACCACCCAGGGCGTGGTCTGGTAGGCCAGCCGCTCGAAGCGGAAGACCTCGTCGTACAGCCCGAGCATCGCGCGGCCGATCCAGGCCGACAGCGCCAGCCCGCCGGCGATGCCCAGCGCAGCGACCAGCGTGGCCAGCTTGACGTAGTGCGCGGCGATCTCGCCGTCGCGGTAGCCCAGCGCCTTGAGCGCGGCGATCTGGCCGCGCTGGGTGGTCACCAGCCGGGCCAGCACGACATGCAGCACGAAGACCGCGACGGCCAGGAAGATCGCCGGCAGCACGGTGCCGAGCACGCGCAGCGAATCGAGCTCGCTCTGCACGATCTGCGCCGAGAGCTGGCGCTCGCGGCCGACCGCACCGATCGAGCCGTAAGGCGCGAGCAGGCGGTCGACGCGCGCGATCACCGCCGCGGCCGGCACGCCGGACTCGACGCGCAGCGCGAGCTGGTTGAAGGCGCCCTGCATGCCGTAGGCCTGGGCGAGGCGGCGCTGGTCGATCCACCAGACGCCGAAGGTCTCGTCGTCGGGGGCGCCGCCGCGGGTCGCGAAGACGTATTCGGGGGTCAGCACGGTGCCGACGATCTGCACGCGCTCGCGCCGCCCGCCGAGGATCGCGTGCACGGTGTCGCCCGGACGCAGCCCGCGCACGGCGGCGAAGCGGTCGCTGACCACGGCCTCGAGCGCGCCGCCGGCCTGCGGCCAGCGCCCGCTGCGCAGGCTCAGCGCGTTGAGGCCCTGGCGGCCGGCCTGTACGCGCGCGAGCTCGAGCCCGACGAAGCGCCCGGTCACCGGCACGTCGACGCCGGCGACCGCGACCTGGGCGTCGAACACGAGCTCGACCTTGAGTTCGGCGACACCGGGCAGCTCGGCCAGCCGCGCGGCCAGCGGCAGCGGCGCGCGGCGCACGGCTGCGAAGACGTCGGCGAGGCGGTTGTCGGCGTAGAAGTCGTCGCGCGCCTGCAGCAGCGAGGCGTGCACCGAGAACAGCCCGACGAAGCCGCCGACGCCGATCGCGACGACCAGCGCGATCGTCGCGACCTGCGCGCGCAGCCGGCGCAGGTCACGCAGCAGCTTGCGGTCGAGTGCGCGCATGGCCGCCGTGCTCACCAGCTCAGCGTGTGCGCCGCGGCCCGGGTCGCGTTGATGCGCTCCTCGACGATGCGGCCGTCGGCCAGCCGCAGCACGCGGTCGGCCATCTCGGCGATCGGCGCGTTGTGCGTGATGACGATGGTCGTCGTGCCCAGCTCGCGGTTGACGCGCTCGATGGCCTGCAGCACGACGATGCCGGTGGCGCAGTCGAGCGCGCCGGTCGGCTCGTCGCACAGCAGCACCTCGGGGCGCTTGGCGACCGCGCGCGCGATCGCCACGCGCTGCTGCTCGCCGCCCGAGAGCTGGGCAACGTAGTGGTCGAGCCGCTCGCCCAGGCCGACCAGGCGCAGCGCCTCGGCCGGGTCCATCGGGTGCTCGGCAAGGTCGGTGACGAGCTGCACGTTCTCGCGCGCGCTCAGGCTGGGGATCAGGTTGTAGAACTGGAACACGAAGCCGACATGCTCGCGCCGGTAGCGCGTCAGCGCAGCGTCGTCAGCCTGCGTCAGGTCGTGGTCGCGCCAGCGCGCGACGCCGCCGCTGGCGTGGTCGAGCCCGCCGAGGATGTTGAGCAGGGTCGACTTGCCGCTGCCCGAGGCGCCGAGCAGCACGACGAATTCGCCGCGGCGGATCTGCAGGTCGACCCCGCGCAGCGCATGCACCGCGGTCTCGCCGCTGCCGTAGACCTTGGTCAGCCCGCGGGCGACGAAGACCGGCTCGGCGTCGGCAGCCGTCGGGGTGGGGGTGGTCACAGCATCAGGCTGAGTTCGCGCGTGTCGTCGTCGGGCCGCCGCGGTCCGACGGTGAAGCCCAGCGTGCGCGCGAGGTCGAGCATGCGGGCATTCTCCGCCAGCACGGTGGCGACCAGCCGGCGCGTGCCCTGCGCGCGCAGGTAGGCGATGATCTTGTGCATCAGCCGCTGGCCCAGCCCGCCGCCCTTGAGGTCCGAGCGCACGACGATGCCGAACTCGGCGTCGAAGTTGTCGGGGTCGGTCACCGCGCGCACCACGCCGAGCGTGCGCTCGCGGCCGTCGGGGCCGGGGGCGGTGGCGACGAAGGCCATCTCGCGCGCGTAGTCGATCTGCGTCAGGCGGGCCAGCTCGCTGCGCTCGAGCGTGCGCCGGCTGTGGAAGATGCGCAGCCGCACGTCCTCGGGCGAGAGGCTCTCGAGAAACTCGCGGTGCTGGGCCTCGTCCTCGGGGCGGATCGGGCGCAGCGTCAGCGCCAGGCCGTTCCAGTGCGTGGTCTCGATCAGCTCGGCCGGGTACGGCCGCACCGCAAAGCGCGCTGCGCCGCCTGGCGCAGCCGCGCTCACGCGCACGCGCGCGTCGAGCGCGACGACGCCACGCGCGTCGGCCAGCAGCGGGTTGATGTCGAGCTCGACGAGCTGCGGCAGGTCGGCCAGCAGTTGCGAGACCGCGACCAGCACGCCGTGCAGCGCGTCGCGGTCGACCGCGGGCGTGTCGCGGTAGCCGGCCAGCAGCCGCGCGACGCGGGTGCGCTCGACCAGCGCGCGGGCCAGCGGCGCGTTGAGCGGCGGCAGCGCAAGCGCGCGGTCGGCCAGCACCTCGACCGCGGTGCCGCCGGCGCCGAACAGCACGCTGGGGCCGAAGACCGGGTCGATGCTGGCGCCGACGATCAGCTCGCGCGCGCCGCCGCGGCGGACCATGGCCTGCACGGTCACGCCGTCGATCGCCGCGTCGGGGCGCAGCCGGCGCACGCGCTCGAGCATTGCGGCCAGCGCGGCACGCAGCGCGTCGGCGTCGGCGAGGTTGAGCGCGACGCCGCCGACGTCGCTCTTGTGCGTGATCTGCGCCGAGAGGATCTTCATCGCCACCGGCCAGCCCAGGGCCTCGGCGGCGGCGACCGCGGCCGCGGGCTCGGCGGCCACCGCGCGCGTGGCGACCACCGGGATGCCGTAGGCCGCCAGCACGGCCTTGGACTCGGGCTCGGTCAGCATCTCGCGCCCGGCGGCCAGGGCCTGCTCGACGACCGCGCGCGCGGTGGCGACGTCGGCGCCGGCGGCGCCGGGGCCGGTGCCCGTGCCAGCGGCGGCCGACGCCGGCGGCGCTTCCAGCAGTTGCGCCTGGTGGCGGCGGTACTGCACCAGCATCTGCCACGCCCGCACCGCCTGCTCGGGCGTGTCGTAGGCCGGCACGCGTGCGTCCTGGAAACGCTGGCGCGCCTGTGCGACCGCGGCCTCGCCGAGCCAGCACGACAGCAGCCGCCCGGGGTGCGCGCGGGCGATCGGCAGCAGCGCGTCGGCGACGTCGGCGGCGGCGACGATCGCCGTCGGCGCGTGGATGAACAGCACCGGGGCCTGCGCCGGGTCCTCGAGCAGGGCCTGCAGCGCGGCGACGTAGCGGGCCACCGGCGCGTCGCCGATGATGTCGACCGGGTTGGCGCGCGACCAGTGCGGCGGCAGCGCTGCGTCGAGCCGCTGCAGCGTCGGCGCGGCCAGCGGTGCGAGCGCCAGGCCGAGCTGCACCACCGCGTCGGCGGCCATCACGCCGGCGCCGCCGCCGTTGGTCAGCACGAACAGCCGCGCCAGACGCCCGTCGGGGTCGGCGCCCAGCACATGGCCGCGAAAGCGCGCCAGCGTCTCGGCGGCCAGGAACAGCTCCTGCAGCGTGTCGACGCGCAGCATGCCGGCGCGCGCGACCGCGGCGTCGAAGACCAGGTCCGATCCGGCCAGCGCGCCGGTGTGCGAGCGCGCCGCCGCCTGGCCGGCGCCCGAGCGGCCGGACTTGACCAGGATCACCGGCTTGTTGCGCGCCGCCGCGCGTGCGGCCGACATGAACTTGCGCGCCGCGCTGACCGACTCGACGTACATCAGGATCGCACGCGTGCGCGCATCGGTGGCGAGGTAGTCGAGCAGGTCGCCGAAGTCGACGTCGGCGCTCTCGCCGAGCGAGGCGAAGTGCGAGAAGCCGATGCCGCGCGCGCCGGCCCAGTCGAGCAGCGCGGTCATCAGCGCGCCCGACTGGGTCAGGAAGGCGATGTCGCCGGCGGCCGCACCGACATGCGCGAAGCTCGCGTTGAGCCCCAGGTGCGGCGTGACCAGCCCGATGCAGTTGGGGCCCAGCACGCGCAGCAGGTGCGGCCGGGCCGCATCGAGCATGGCCTGCTTCTGCGCGGCGTCGAGGCCGGCGGTGATGACCACCGCGGCGCGCGTGCCGCGCGCGCCGAGCTCGGCGATGAGCCCCGGCACGCTGGCCGGCGGGGTGCAGATCACGGCCAGCTCGGGCGTGTGCGGCAGGTCGGCCACGCGCGCAACCACCGGCTGGCCGTCGAGCGTGGCCAGGCGAGGGTTGACCGCGTACAGCGCGCCGCCGAAGTGCCCGTGCAGGTTGCGCCAGACGGTGGCGCCGACGCTGCCGGCGCGGTCGCTCGCGCCGATCACGGCCACCGAGGCGGGGTTGAAGAGCGAGTCAAGGTTGCGGATGCTCATCGTGGGCAGTCGGGATACGGGAAAACGCCGATCTTCGCGGCCGCGTCTTTCATCACCATGTCGGCGGCCCCGGGCATGGTGCAGCCTGGGGCCGCAGCCGGGTTGACTTCGATCAAGCCGCGCCGGCCACCGTCGCGGTCCGGTCCCGGCCAGCCGACGGACTTGACCTGCGACAAGCACGCGGCGTGTCGCGGCAGCTTAAGGTCGGGCACCGCCGGGACAGGCGCCACAGGAGACCCTCGCCATGAGCCATGACCCGAGCCGCTTCGACTACCGCACCCGTGCCGCGTCGCGCCGCGAGGAGATACATACCCACCTCGCGCAGCAGGCCTTCGCGGTCGTGCTCGCCGGCGGGCGCGGCACGCGGCTGATGCAGCTCACCGACTGGCGCGCCAAGCCCGCGGTGGCCTTCGGCGGCAAGCTCAAGATCATCGACTTCGCGCTGTCGAACTGCGTCAACTCGGGCATCCGCCGCGTCGCCGTGCTCACGCAGTACCGCGCGCAGAGCCTGATCCGCCATGTGCAGCGCGGCTGGGGCTTCCTCGAGTTCAGCCTGGGCGAGTTCGTCGACGTCGTGCCGGCGCAGCAGAAGCACGACGACGCCTGGTACCGCGGCACCGCCGACGCGGTCTTCCAGAACCTCGACCAGATCACCGAGTCGCGCGCGCGCCATGTGCTGGTGCTCGCCGGCGACCATGTCTACAAGATGGACTACGCGCTGATGCTGGCCGAGCATGTGCAGCGCGGCGCCTGCGCCAGCGTGGCCTGCATCGAGGTGCCGCTGGCCGAGGCCAGCGGCTTCGGCGTGATGGCCGTCGACGCGCAGGAGCGCATCGTCGCCTTCGACGAGAAGCCGCGCCAGCCGCGCGCGCTGCCGCAGCGCCCGACGCACGCGCTGGCCAGCATGGGCATCTACCTGTTCGACGCCGAGCTGCTGGCCGACGCGCTGATGCGCGACGCGCGCGACCCCGAGTCGCAGCACGACTTCGGCCGCAACGTCATCCCGCGCCTGGTCGCGCGCGGCTGCGTGCACGCCCACCGCTTCGAGCGCAGTTGCGTCAACATCGTCAACGGCCAGCCGTACTGGCGCGACGTCGGCACCGTCGACGCGTACTACGAGGCCAACCTGGACCTGACCCAGGTCGTGCCCGAGCTCAACCTCTACGACGACGCCTGGCCGATCCTCAGCCGCCAGTCGCAACTGCCGCCGGCCAAGTTCGTGTTCGACGACGACGGCCGCCGCGGCGTGGCCATCGACGCGCTGGTGGCCAGCGGCTGCATCGTCAGCGGGGCCAAGGTGCGCCGCTCGATCCTGTTCTCCAAGGTCCGCGTCGGCGAGCACAGCCTGGTCGAGGACACGCTGCTGCTGCCCAACGTCACGGTCGGCCGCCATGTGCGGCTGCGCCGCTGCATCGTCGACAAGCACTGCCGCCTGCCCGACGCCTTCGAGGCCGGTTTCGATGCCGAGGCCGACCGCGAGCGCTTCCACGTCACGCCGCGCGGTGTCACACTGATCACCCCCGAGATGCTGGGCCAGACGCTGCACTCGCGCTACTGACCCGGCTTTGGTTGCCACCCCACCCGCGGCCCGCGAGGGCTGCGCACCACCGATGACGTTCAAGATCCTGCTGCCGGTCGACGGCTCGCCCACCGCGCTGCACGCGGTGCATCACGCGCTGCGCCTGGTGCGCGCCGGCCTGCGCGCGAGCTTCGTGCTCGCCAACGTGCAGGCCACGCCGACGCTCTACGAGATCGTCACCGCGCACGACGCCGAGCTCATCGACGAGGTCCGCCGCGGCGCCGCCGAGGACCTGCTCGCCCCGGCCGCCGCGCTGCTCGACGCCGCCGGCGTCGACTACGAGGTCGAGGTCACTGCCGGCGACGCCGCCAGCGAGCTCGTCGGCATCGCCGAGCGGCTGGGCTGCGACGCGATCGTCATCGGCGCCGAGCGCCATGGCGGGCTGGCCGGGATGCTGGTCGGCTCGGTGTCGGCCTCGCTGATCCACGACAGCCCGGTGCCGGTGACCGTCGTGCATGGCGCCGACGACACCGACGCCGCCGAGTCCGTCGACGACGACGGCAGCGACTGACCGCCGGAGGCGGCATGACCGGCGCGCCGACCGCAGCCACCCCGGCTGCGCGCGCGTGCGCCGCAGCGCCGGTCTACGACGCGCTGCTCGGCGCGCGTGCCGCTGCCGAGGTTCTCGCCGACGGCGCGGCGTCGCCGGGGCAGCTCGCCGAGCGCCAGCAGCAGCGGCTGCGCGCGCTGCTGGCCGCGGCGCGCGCCGGGTCGCGGTTCTACGCCGAACTGCACCGCGGCGCCGGCCCCGACACGCCGCTGGCCGCGCTGCCGGCCACGGCCAAGCGCGCGCTGATGGCGCGCTTCGAAGACTGGGTCACCGACCCGGTGCTCAGCCTGCCGGCGCTGCGCGCCTTCACCGCCGACCCGGCGCGCATCGCCGACGCCTACGCCGGCCGCTACGCGGTCTGGGAAAGCTCGGGCAGCAGCGGCGAGCCGGGGCTGTTCGTGCACGATGCGCAGGCCCTGGCCGTCTACGACGCGCTCGAGGCGCTGCGCCGGGCGCGCCCGGCCGACCCCTGGGCGCTGATGCGGCGCAGCGCGCTGGTCGTCGCCACCGGCGGACATTTTGCGAGCCTGGTCGCGCTGCGCCGCCTGCAGCGGCTCAACCCCTGGCTCGCGCCGCTGCTGCGCGAGTTCTCGGTCCTGCAGCCGCTGCCGGCGCTGGTCGGCGCGCTCGAGCGCTGGCAGCCGCAGACGCTGGCCACCTACCCCACCGCCGCGGCGATGCTCGGCGAGGCCCGCGCGCACGACCGCCTGCGGCTGGTGCTGCGCGAGCTGTACACCGGCGGCGAGACGCTGACCGCGGCCGCGCGCAGCCGCCTCGAACGCCAGTTCGGCTGCCCGGTGCGCAGCCACTACGGTGCCTCCGAGTTCCTGGCCATCGGCTGGGAGTGCGCCCACGGGCGCATGCACGTCAACGCCGACCGCGTCATCCTCGAGCCGGTCGACGCGCGCGGCCGCGCGGTGCCGCCGGGGCGGCTGTCGCACACCACGCTGCTGACCCACCTCGCCAACCACGCGCAGCCGCTGATCCGCTACGACCTCGGCGACCAGCTCCAGTGGCTGGGCGAGGACTGCCCCTGCGGCTCGGCGCTGCCGACGGTCCGCGTCGTCGGCCGCCGTGACGACCCGCTGCGCATGTGCGCCGACGACGGCCGCGCGCTGACCCTGCTGCCGCTGGCACTGGCCACCGTGCTCGAGGACGAGGCCGGGGTCTACGACTTCCAGTTGCTGCAGCACGACGCGCGCACGCTGCGCCTGCGCCTGGGCTGCGAGGCCGACGCCGTGGCCGGCGCGCGCGAGCGCTGCCACCGCGCCCTGCGCGCCTGGGCCGGCAGCCTGGGCCTGCGCCGGCTGTGCATCGTCGACGAGCCCGGCTCGCCGCTGCACGGGCGCAGCGGCAAGGTCCGGCGCGTCGTCGCCGCGGCCTGACCGGCGGCGTCGCGTCGCGGCGCACAATCGGCAGCGTCACCGTCGACCGCCGCAGCCCATGACCGACCCCGACCACATCCGCCGCTGGCTCGACGAGCACCGCATCACCGAGATCGAATGCCTGACCCCCGACATGTCGGGGCAGGCGCGCGGCAAGATCGTGCCGCGCCACCGCTACGACCCGGTGGCCGGGCTGCGCCTGCCCGAAGCCGTGCTGACGATGACCGTCACCGGCGACTACCCCAAGCGCGACTACACCTCGGTGGCCGACCCCGACATGCAACTGCTGCCCGACGCGGCCACGCTGCGCCCGGTGCCCTGGGCCAAGGAGCCAACCGCGCAGATCATTCACGACTGCCTGCGCTTCGACGGCACGCCCGTCGAGCTGTCGCCGCGCAACGTGCTGCGCCGCGTGCTGGCCCTCTACGCCGAGCGCGGCTGGCAGCCGCAGGTCGCGCCCGAGATGGAGTTCTACCTGGTGCAGATCGAGCCCGACGAGGACATCCCGCTCAAGCCGCCGATGGGCCGCACCCAGCGCACCGAGGCCGGCATGCAGAGCTTCTCGATCGACTCGGTCAGCGAGTACGGCGACATCTTCGACGTGCTCTACGACTGGTGCGAGGCACAGGGCATCAAGGTCGACACCCTGATCCACGAGATGGGCACCGCGCAGATGGAGATCAACCTCGAGCACGGCGACCCGATGGCGCTGGCCGACCAGGTCTTCCTGTTCAAGCGCACGGTGCGCGAGGTCGCGATCCGCCACAAGATGTACGCGACCTTCATGGCCAAGCCGATGCAGGGCCAGCCCGGCAGCGCGATGCACCTGCACCAGAGCATCGTCGACACCGCCAGTGGCAGCAACCTCTTCAGCCGCCCCGACGGCGAGCCCGCGGCCGAATTCCTGCACTACATCGCCGGGCTGCAGACCTACATGCCGGCGGCCACGGCGATCTTTGCGCCCTACGTCAACTCGTACCGCCGGCTCTCGCGCTACACGATGGCGCCGATCAACCTCGGCTGGGGCTACGACAACCGCACCTGCGGCCTGCGCGTGCCGCGCTCGGGGCCCGAGGACCGGCGCATCGAGAACCGCCTGGCCGGCGTCGACGCCAACCCCTACCTGGTGATCGCCGCGACCCTGGCCTGCGGCTGGCTGGGCATCGAGCAGCGCCTGCAGCCCAGCGCACCGCTGGCCGGCAGTGCCTACGACCAGCCGCGCCAGTTGCCGCGCCACCTCGACGACGCGGTCGACCTGCTGCTGCGCTGCGAGCCGCTGGCGCGGCTGTTCGGCGCGCACTTCGTCCAGACCTACGCGGCCATCAAGGACGCCGAGCACGCCGAGTATTTCGAGGTCATCAGCCCGTGGGAGCGGCGGTTCCTGTTGCTCAATGTGTAGAGCGCACCGGGCGCGCCACGCTCAACCGCGCCGCAGCTTGTGCCACAGGTGCGGCAGCAGCAGCCGCAGCGGCAGCCGCTGCAGGTGGTAGCGCGCGAGGAAGACCGCGGCGGCGGCGCGCTGGGCGGCCGGGGTGTCGTGCAGCGGGTCGCTCGGCCGCAGCAGCGTGCGCAGCAGCGGCGCGAGCGCGCGGCGGCCGAGGCGACCGGGGCCGGACTCGGCGAGTTCGCGCGCCGCGTCGGCCGGCACCGGGGTGTCGAGCCAGTCGGCGCATAGCGGCAGCGCCAGCGCCAGCGGTTCGCTCAAGCCCAGCGTGCGGGCGCGGGCCAGCAGGGCCGGCCAGAAGCCGGGGTCGGCGGCAGCGCAGTGCCGCAGCAGGCCGTCGAGGTCGACGAGGTCGCGCACGCGCTCGCGCAGCTCGGCGTCGAGCCCCAGGTGCGCCGCGCAGTGCAGGACCTGGTCGGCCGGGTGCAGCACGCTCCAGCCGCCGAACGCGGGCGCGGGCTGCAAGCGCGCCAGCAGCGCCTGCGCGTCGACCGCCGTGCGGGCCAGCGGCGGCAGGATGTTGTGGTGCAGGTCGAGCTCGATGGCGTGGATCGGGTGGCGCATCGGCGGCACCTCGTGGCTCCACTCGTGGTAGTAGCGGCGGTCGTGCGCGTCGAGCTCGACCTCGGCCCAGCCCTGGGCCTGCAGGCGCTGCTGGGCGTCGGCCAGGTGCACGCGCGGCACCAGGATGTCGAGGTCCGAGGGCATGCGCCCGGCGGCGATCGGCAGGCCCTGCGCGACGTAGGCCGAGCCCTTGATCAGCACCCGCGGGTAGGCGGCGCCGGCCAGCGCGGCGCCGATGCGCGCGATCGCCCAGCTCATCGCCGTCGTGCGGTGGCGCGAGAGCTGCTGCTCGGCGCGCAGGTGGCGCAGCGGCTGCGGCGGCACCTGCGCTTCGAGCCCGGCCGCGTCGACGGCCTCGGCCAGCCGGGCGAGCAGGCGCAGCCGCCGCGCCTGCGGCACGACCGCCTGCCAGTCGGCCAGAGACCAGTGCAGGACCCGCTGCGGCTCGCGCAGCGCGGCCAGCCAGCGCAGCGACGGCGGCGCGCCGGGCGCGGGGGCCGGCGCGTTCACATGCCGGCGTAGTTGGGCCCGCCGCCGCCTTCGGGCGTGACCCAGACGATGTTCTGCGTCGGGTCCTTGATGTCGCAGGTCTTGCAGTGCACGCAGTTCTGCGCGTTGATGACCAGCCGCGGCTCGCCGCCCTCGTCGTTGGTGACGTACTCGTAGACCCCGGCCGGGCAGTAGCGCGCCTCGGGGCCGGCGTAGCGTTCGAGGTTGACGGCCACCGGCACGCCGGCGTCCTTCAGCGTCAGGTGCGCAGGCTGGTTTTCCTCGTGGTTGGTGTTGCTGAGGTAGACCGAGCTGAGGCGGTCGAAGCTCAGCACGCCGTCGGGGCGGGGGTAGCAGATCGGCGGGCAGGCGCTGGCCGCGTGCAGGCGCTCGTGGTCGCTGCCGTGGCGGTGCATGCTCCACGGCGGGGTCTTGAGGCCGAGTTTGGGCAGCAGCCAGCGCTCGACGCCGGTCATTGCCTGGCCGACCAGCGCGCCCTTCTTGAACCACTGCTTGAAGTTGCGGCTGGCGTGCAGTTCGGTGTAGAGCCAGCTCGCGCGGAAGGCTTCGGGGTAGGCGGCGAGCTCGTCGCCGGCGCGGCCGGCGGCCAGCGCGCCGGCGGCGGCCTCGGCGGCCAGCAGGCCCGACTTGATCGCCGCGTGGCTGCCCTTGATGCGCGCCGCGTCGAGCGTGCCGGCGTCGCAGCCGAGCAGCGCGCCACCCGGGAAGACCAGCTTGGGCAGGGCCAGCAGGCCGCCGGCGGTGATCGCGCGCGCGCCGTAGCCCAGGCGCTTGCCGCCCTCGAGGTGGGCGCGGATCGCCGGGTGCGTCTTCCAGCGCTGCATCTCCTCGAACGGGCTGAGCCAGGGGTTCTGGTAGTCGAGCCCGACGACCAGGCCCAGCGTGACGCGCCCGCCTTCGAGGTGGTAGAGGAAGCCGCCGCCGTAGGTCTGGTCGTCCAGCGGCCAGCCGGCGGTGTGCACGACCAGCCCCGGGCGGGCCTGCGCGGGTGGCACCTCCCACAGCTCCTTGATGCCGATCGCGTAGCTCTGCGGGTCGCGGTTCTCGTCGAGCCGGTAGCGGGCGATGAGCTGGCGGCCCAGGTGGCCGCGCGCGCCCTCGGCGAACAGGGTGTACTTGCCCAGCAGTTCCATGCCGAGCTGGAAGGCGGCGGTCGGCTCGCCGTCACGGCCGACGCCGAGGTTGCCGGTAGCCACGCCGCAGACGCTGCCGTCGTCGGCGTGCAGGACCTCGGCGGCGGCAAAGCCGGCGAAGATCTCGACGCCCAGCGCCTCGGCCTGCGCAGCCAGCCAGCGCACGACCGCGCCCAGGCTGATGACGTAGTTGCCCGCGTTGTGCAGGCAGTCGGGCACCAGCCAGCCGGGCACCCGGCGCGCGTCGTGCTCGCGCAGGATCAGCACCTCGTCGGCGGTCACCGGCTGCAGCAGCGGCGCGCCGCGGGCCTGCCAGTCGGGCAGCAGCTCGGCGAGCGCGCGCGGGTCCATCACCGCGCCCGAGAGGATGTGCGCGCCCGGCTCCGAGCCCTTCTCGAGCACGACCACCGAGGCCTCGGGGGCGAGCTGCTTGAGGCGGATCGCCGCGGCCAGCCCGGCCGGGCCGGCGCCGACGATGACCACGTCGTAGGCCATCGATTCGCGCGGGCCGTGGCGTTCGAGGATCTCCTGCGGGGTCATCGGGGCTGCTCCTGGGGCCGGGTCATCGGGGATTCTACGGGGCGTGCGGCCAAAAAACGAACGACCGTGCTATTTACGTCGGCGCAGCGCCCGGGCCATGCTATCGTCGCTGCGACTTCGGGGAGCCTGGGCATGAGTTACTGCATCGATCTCTCGGGCCGCGTCGCGCTGGTCACCGGCGCCTCGGGCGGGCTGGGCGCGCAGTTTGCACGCACGCTGGCGCGCGCCGGCGCGGCGGTCGTGCTGGCCGCGCGCCGCATCGAGCGGCTCAAGGCGCTGCGCGCCGAGATCGAGGCCGAGGGCGGCGACGCGCATGTGGTCGCGCTCGACGTCACCGACACCGACAGCATCAAGTCGGCCGTCGCGCATGCCGAGACCGAGACCGGCACGCTCGACATCCTGGTCAACAACTCGGGCGTCAGCGTCAGCGGCCGGCTGGTCGACGTCAGCCCCGAGGACTACGACCACATGATGGACACCAACGTGCGCGGCGCCTTCTTCGTCGCCCAGGAAGTCGCCCGGCGCATGATCGCGCGCAGCCGCGGCGCGGCGCCGGGCACCTTCACCGGCGGGCGCATCGTCAACATCGCCTCGATGGCCGGCCTGCGCGTGCTGCCGCAGATCGGCGTGTACTGCGCGAGCAAGGCCGCGCTCGTGCAGATGACGCGCGCGATGGCGCTCGAGTGGGGGCGCTTCGGCATCAACGTCAACGCGATCTGCCCCGGCTACATCGACACCGAGATCAACCACCACCACTGGCAGACCGAGGCCGGCCAGAAGCTCGTGCAGATGCTGCCGCGCAAGCGCGTGGGCCAGCCGCGCGACCTCGACGCGGTGCTGATGATGCTGTGCGCCAACGAGAGCCACTTCGTCAACGGCGCCATCGTCGCCGCCGACGACGGCTTCGGCGTCTGAGCCGTCCCGTGCGTCATCTGACCCCGCTCGAGGCGCGCGTGCTGGGCGTGCTCGTCGAGAAGCAGGCCACGGTGCCCGACACCTACCCGCTGAGCCTCAACGCGCTGGTCGCCGGCTGCAACCAGAAGACCGCGCGCGAGCCGGTCATCGCCGCGACCGACGCCGAGGTCCTGGCCGCGGTCGAGGGCCTGCGGGGCCTGAGCCTGGTCGTCGAGGTCAGCGGCAGCCGCGTCGTGCGCTTCGAGCACAACGCGCCGCGCGCGCTCGGCGTGCCCGGCGCAGCGCTGGCCCTGCTGGCGGTGCTGACGCTGCGCGGGCCGCAGACCGTGGCCGAGCTGCGCCTCAACGCCGAGCGGCTGCACCGCTGGGCCGACCTGTCGTCGGTCGAGGCCTACCTCGACGAGCTGGCCGAGCGCGACCCGCCGCGCGTGCGCCGGCTGCCCAGGGCGCCGGGCGAGCGCGAGCAGCGCTGGGTGCAACTGCTGTGCGGCGAGGTCGAGACCGCCGCACCCGCCGCCGCCACGGCGGTCGACGCCGGCGTGAGTGCCGGCGAGGTCGCCGCGCTCGCGGCCGGGCTGACGCGGCTGGCGCGCGAGGTTGCCGAGCTGCGCGGGCAACTGCAGCGGCTCACCCGCGAGCTGGGCCTGGCCGACGACCGCCCACCACCTTGACGGAGACCCGATGCGCTTCGAGCTGCCCGAACAACGCAAGCTGACCCACGAGACGCTGATCCCGATCCGCTGGGGCGACATGGACGCGATGGGCCATGTCAACAACGCGGCCTACTTCCGCTACATGGAGGTCGTGCGCATCGACTGGCTGCACAGCCTGGGCGCGCCGCCCGACCCGAGCGGCTGCGGGCCGGTCATCGTCAACGCGTTCTGCAACTTCATCCGCCAGCTCGAGTACCCCGGCGAGGTGCTCGCCAGGCACTACGTCGCCAACCCCGGGCGCAGCAGCTTCGAGACCTACATCACGCTCGAGCGCACCGACGCGCCCGGGCTGATCTGCGCCAGCGGCGGCGCCAAGACCGTTTGGGTCGACTTCCCGGCCGGCAAGTCGGCTCCGCTGCCGGACTGGCTGCGCGCGATCGTGGCTTGAGCCTGCACCTGCGGCGCTGCGGCGTCGCCGGGGATCCGCTGCCGGCGTGACGGCCGGGTCAGCCGGTCGAGTTCAGGTGGCCCTCGACGCGGCCCTCGCGCAGGACCAGCGCGCGGGTGGCCAGCCGTCGGCGGCACGCGCGGTCGTGGCTGGCGACGATCATCGGCACGCCGGTGGCCAGCAGCGCCGCCAGCAGCCGTTGCGCGCTGTCCGCGTCGAGCCCGGCGGTCGGCTCGTCGAGCAGCAGCACGCGCGGGGCCATCGCCAGCACGCCGGCCAGCGCCGCCAGCCGCTGCTCGCCGCCGGAGAGTTCGTGCACCGGACGCTCGGCGAGCGCGTCGATGCCCAGCCGACCGAGCTGCTCGCGGGCCAGCCGGCGGGCCGCGGCCGGGGCGAGGCCGAGGTTCAGCGGTCCGAATTCGACGTCCTCGACCACGCTGGGGCCGAGCAGTTGGTCGTCCGGGTCCTGGAACAGCAGCCCGACCGGGCCGCGTACGGCGGCAAAGTCGGCCTCGTCCGCGCAAGCGCGACCCAGCAGCTCGATGCGGCCCGCGCGACGCGGCACGAGACCGAGCAGCGCGTGCAGCAGCGTGCTCTTGCCGGCGCCGCTGGCACCGTCGATCAGCAGCCGCTCGGCCGAGTCCACCGCGAAGCTGACCCCGGCGAGCACGCGCCGGCCGCCACGTTCGACGCTCAGATCGGCCACGGCGATCACCGGGCCCGACGGCGCAGCGCCGATGTGCATCGTCAGTGCAGGTGCGGGAGCAGGAGCGCGACGGCCAGCGCGGCCAGGGTGCCGGTCGCCCAGACCCAGTCCGAGCGCGGCACGGCAGTGCGCGCAACGGCGGCGAAGGCGCCCGCGAATGCGCGCGCGCGCAAGGCTAGGTCGACCCGTTCGGCACGCAGCAGCGCGTGGGCCAGCAGCAGCGCGAGCAGGTGGGCCAGCACCGCCAAGGTTCGGCGGTCGGCGCGCGCCGCGAAGCCACGCGCGCGCGCCGCGCGGTCGAGACGGCGCCAGGTCTCGCCGATCACGGCGATGTAGCGCACCATCAGCAGCATCAGGCGCGCGCATCTGGCCGGCAGGCCCAGCGCGGCGGCCGCGCGCGCGATGCCATGCGCGTCGAGCCCGGCCAGCAGCGCGCATACGGCCAGCGCGATCGCGTTGGCGCGCGCGCTGATCCGCGCGGCCAGCTCGACGCCCTGCGCCGACCAGGCCAGCCCGTCAGGCCCGAACTCCAGCGGCAGCGTCAACCAGACGAGCACGAGGAAGGCGTTGACGGCGAGCAGCCGGCGCGCGAGCTGCGCCAGCCGCAGACCGTCGGTCAGCACCGCGAACGCGCAGCCCGTGGCCGCGGCGGCGAGCAGCCACAGCAGCGACGCCGGTGCTTCGATCAGCGCGATCGTCACGCTCGCGCCGACCGCGAGCGCCAGCCGTACGCGCGCGTCGCCGCGCCGCCCGGGCCTCGCTGCCGCGACGCCGGGCCGGACCGCGGCCGCGCGCCCCGGGTCGTCCTGCGCGAGCGCCGGCGCCTTCAAGTCGGTCCCCGCGGCGGATCGACCGGGCCGGCGCGCAGCGCGTGCGGCAGCAGGCGGCCGAGCATCGCCAGGGCGAGCGCGCCGATCGTGGCGTCGACGACCAGCACCGGCAGGTGCACGGCGACCAGCAGCGCGATCAGGTCGGTGAAAGCGCGGCCGCCGCTGGCGGCCAGCAGCAGTGCGGCCAGCAGCGCCGCGCCGGCGATGCCGATCGTGCCGGCGAGCGCGCCGGCGGCGAGCAGCCGCGGCCGCGACGGCGACCCGAGCAGCCGTCGGCAGGCGTAGTGCGCAAGCACCGCCGGCGCGGCCAGCAGCAGCGTGTTGGCGCCGAGCACGGCGAAGCCGCCGAACGACAACAACGCCGCCTGCAGCAGCAGCGCCACCGCGAGCACCGGAAATACGGCCCAGCCGAGCAGCAGACCGGCCAGGCCGTTGAGGACCAGGTGCACGCTGCCCAGCCCGATCGGCACGTGCACCGTCGAGGCCACGAGGAACACGGCGCCCAGCAAGGCGGCCAGCGGCAGCCGGCGATCGTCGAGGCGCCGCAGGCCGAGCGCGACACCGCCGGCGGCCAGCAGCGCGGCGGCCGCCAGCGTCGGCCCGTCGAGCACACCTTCGGCCAGGTGCATGGGGGCGGCCCTTTCAGTGCCGGACGCGCGATCGCCACCAGGCCCAGGCGCCGACCACGCCGACCAGGATGCCGACGCCGCCCACCAGGTCGGCCAGGCGCACGCGCGCCTCCAGCCGCGCCAGGTCCGCGCGCAGCGGCGCGATCTCGGCGCGCACCGCAGCCGCCAGCGCAGCGGCGTCGGCAGCCGCCGAGGCCGCCGGCGGCAGTGGCGTCCAGTCGATGCTCGCTTCGGCGCGATGGCCCTCGTCGGCGCTGACGACGACCCGGTAGCTGCCGGCGGTGGCCAGCGCCAGATGGAAGCGCCCCTGGGCATCGGTGGTGGTGCTGGCCAGCGCCGTGGCGTCGGCACTCCACAGGGTCACGCTCTCGCGCACTGCCGGCGTGCCGTCGGCGTAGTACGCCTGCCCGCGCAGACCAGTGGCCTCGGCTTGCACCGCGACGTTCAGCCTGTGGGCCAGCGCGGGGGTCATTGCCGCGAGCCACAGCAGCGCGACCAGCAGCCTAGTGACCCCGGGGATGAGACCGACCATAGGATGATTCTCTCAGTTTTCTTACGTGAAGACGGAATCTCGGGCTCTTTCAGCGCGCTTCGAACAGCAGCAGGTAGTCGATCGACAGCCGCGTCGCCCGCGGGTCGCCGACGAGCGGCGTGCGCCGGCCCGACCACAGCCGGTTGGGGCCCTGCCGTGGCGTCAAGGTCGCCACCCCGTCGGCGTCGGTCTGCACGGCGTGCGCGGCGTACGCGTTGAGGGCCACGTCGACGCCCGCGGCGGGTCGGCCCTCGATCAGCACCCGGACCTGCCACGGCTGCCCGGCGCGCGGCGGCCGGGCCGACAGCGGCACGACCTCGAAGGGCTGGCCGACCGGCCGCGTGACGGTCTCGGACCAGGCGACGATCGTCTTGCCGTAGTCGAGCGCACGCGAGCCCTCGGTGGCACCAGGGTTCTCGTTCATCGGCCGGTTGACCCACGCGCCGCCTTCGACGCGGCTCCAGTGGCCATTGTCGAAGTCCAGAGTCAGCAGGGCCGGGCTGGCGGCGAGCGTCACCCGCACGCCGTCGGGACCTGCCTCTCGCCGCAGCGGCAACGCGCGCCCGGCCGCGTCGAAGGCCCGCACCGCGATCACCCGCTCGGGCGGGTAAGGCTCGGTCGCGCCCTCATGCCCGAAGCGCACGACAAAAGCGTTGGCGGCCTGTGCATCGCGCTCGAGCCAGGCCGAATGTGCGGCAGCGGTGCCGGCGGCGGCCAGCGCCAGCGCGGCCAGCACCCAAGAGCGCAGCATGGCAGTCTTCATCGCCGCCTCCTACAGGTCGAACTGCACACCGACGCGCACGCTGCGCGGCGCTGCGGGGCCGTACATCAACTGGCCGCCGATGAGGAACTTCGAGCTCGCGTGCGTGTGCGCCAGCGCGTTGTCGACGCGCAGGTGGGCGCGGTAGCGCGTCGAGCCCCAGCGGCCACTGTGGGTCAGCCCCAGGTCGAGCGTGCTGTAGCCGGCGTGGTCGATCGAGTTGGCGGCATCGACGGCCTTGCGGCCCACGCTGCGCAGGGTGGCGCTGGCGCCCAGCCCGGCGGGCGGCGACCAGGCCAGCCCGAGCGTGCGGGCATCTGCCGGCACGCCCGTCACGCGCTTGCCCAGCAGCGCCGGGTTGGCGTTGCGGGTGACTGCCGAGTCCGCGCGCGCCCACGCCAGGCTGACTTGCAGGTCGTCCAGTGGCGACCAGTGCAGGCTGGCCTCCAGGCCGTCGCGCCGGGTCGCGCCGAAGTTCTCGAACACCCCCGGCGCGACCGTGCGGATCTCCTGGCTGGAGTCGATGCGGTACCAGGCAAGGTCGGCCTGGACCCCGCCGGGCAGGCGAAGCGTGGTGCCCAGCTCGGTCTGGCGAAAGACGTTGGGGCGCAGGTCGGCCGCGCCGATCGCGTACTTGATGAAGCCCCCCGGCAGCGCAAAACCTTCGGCCCAGCTGGCGCGCAGCTGCAGCGTCTGCGCCAGCAGGTCGCTGCGCACGCCGATCTTCGGGCTCAGGTGGTCGAGCTCGGCCAGCGGCCCGCAGGGCGCGGTGCCAGTCTCCGCACCCAGGCGGGTGCAGTCGCCGCTGAAGCGATCGTGGCGCAAGCCCAGGGTCGGCTGCAACAGCGGGTGCAGGGGGGCCTTCAGCTCGCCGAAGGTCGATGTGCTGTGGAGGGTCGCGCGGCGATCCAACTGTGCCGGGTCGACGCGCTCGCGCCGGCTCAGGCCGTCGAACAGGAGGGTGTCGGTCGACTCGCGAAAGGTCTCCAGCCCGGCGACCCAGGTCCAGGTCGAACCCGCGACCGACGATCTGCCGTTGAGGCTCAGGCCCGCGCCGAATACCCTGCGGGCGTAGCTTTCCTCGCGCTGGCGCCAGTTGGCCGCGGGGTCGGCGGAGGTCGGGCGGGTAAACCAGCGGGTGAAATCCTGGCGTGTCTGGTACGCGAAGGTCAGCAGCCTGAGGTCCGGGCTCGGCCCGTAGTTCAGGTCGATGCGCAAGGTCGTGAAGCGCCGCTCGACGCCGTCGTTCTGCACCCGCGGATCGATGCCATGGGGGTCGGTCTGGAATTGTCCCTGGGTCAGGTACGCCGCCGAGTCAGCCTCTGCCCGGTGGGCGCGGCCCGACAGCGCCAGCTGCAGCGCCGGGCTCAGGTCGATCGACCAGCGCGCGGCCAGCGTCGCGCGCCCGTGGGCGGACTGCGGGCGAAAGCCGGCAGTCGTCGTGGCCTGGGCGGCCAGGTTGAGGTGCTGGTGGTCCGCAAGCCGCGCGCCGAGCGCCACCTGGGCGTCGCCGCTGCCGTGCGAGCCGACGCTGAAGTCGCCCTGGCGGTAGACGCCGCCCTTGCGCGTGTCGATCACGACCAGCCCGCCGCGGTTGAAGTTGCCGTACAGCGGCGAGACCGGGCCGCGCAATACGGTCAGCGCGTCGATCTCGAGCGGGATCAGCACGCTCAGGTCGGCGTAGCCGTCGGCGTGCGACATCGCCTCGTTGAGCGGGATGCCGTCGACCACGAAGCCGATGTCGCCGCCATGCGCGCCGCTGGCGAAGCCGCGCAGCACGATGGGGTCGGCGACGCCACCCAGCCCGAGGCTGCGCACATGCATGCCGGGAACCCAGCGCAACACGTCCTGTGGATGGCTGACCTGCTGATCGCGGATCTCTGCGCCCGTAAACGGCGAGACCGAGTACGGCAGCCGGGCGCCCCGCAGCGCCTGCCCCTTGACGACGATCGGCTCGAGCTGGAGCGGCGCTGGCGCCGGGGTTGTCGCTTGCGGCGTCGCGCCGGCCGGCGCGGCAGCGGCCATGCCGCAGCAGGCGGCGCCCGCGATGACCAGCGCCCTGCGGCTGCGCCGGCGGTCGTGCGACGGCTTCATGGGGCTCCTTTGCTCGGACAGTGGCGACAGGCTGCGCCGGCCCCGTGGAGGCTGGTCCTGTCAGGGAGGGGTGTGGTCGCATTGTAGGATTAATATCAAAAATATCATACAACGACGCACGCCAAAAGCCATGAAGCCGTGCGGGCCTGCGGGCCACGCTGCAGCAGCGGCAGTTGCGCAGGCTGGCAAGCGCTGCGGGGGCACTCGACGCCCGAGGCGGCGGCGGCAACGGTTGTCCCGGCAGTGCCGCCGCTCACCCCGCCAGCAGCTTGTGCACCAGCTCGGTGGTGGTCGCTGCGCCGAGCTTGCGCATCAGGCGCGCGCGGTGCACGTCGACGGTGCGCGGGCTGATCGCCAGGCGGCGGCCGATCAGCTTGCTGGTCAGGCCCTCGATCAGCAGCGCCGCGACCTCGCGCTCGCGCGCGGTCAGGTCCAGGCGCAGCGGGCGGTGCGCCGACAGGTCCTCGAAGGCCCAGATGCCGGCGGCATGCGGGCGCTGCGGGTCGAGGGCGTGGCCGCTGACGCGGCACCAGAACAGCTCGCCGGCGCGCGCGCCGGCCAGGCGCTTCATGATGCGGTCGTCGGCGTAGCGGCCGCCGGCGTCGAGCTGGGCGACGATGCGCAGCCCCGTGCGCTCGAACTCCTCGTGCGTCGGGTACAGCCGCTCGAACGAGGCGCCGACGAGCTGTTCGCGCCCGGCGCCGAAGATCTCGAGCAGGCGCTGGTTGCAGGCCACGATCAGGCGGTTGCGCGAGACGACCAGGCCGACCGGGGCCAGTTCGAAGGCCGTGCGGTAGTCCGGCGCTCCCGCCGCGCTCACTGCGTGCTCGCGCCCCCGATCAGCGCGTAGGTCGTCGTCGCGTGAGCGAACAGCGTGCCGTCGGCCAGCGCGAGTTCGACCTCGCCGTAGGCCAGCGACTTGCCGCAGCGCAGCACGCGGCAGGTGATCAGCGCCTCGCCGGCGTCGGCCGGCACCGGGCACAGGAAGCTGGTCTGCAACTGCACGGTGGTCATCGGCCTGAAGCCGCCGAACCAGGCCGAGAGTGCGAGCACCATCGCGGTGTCGGCGGCGGCCAGCATGGCCTGGCCGCACAGCACGCCGCCGCCGTGCACCAGGTGCGGCGTGACCGGCATCGCCAGCACCGACTGCGTCTTGCCGGCCGCGACCACGCGCAGCCCGAGCGAGCGCACGAAAGGCGCGGCCACCGCGGCGTAGGCGGCTTCGAGCTGGCGCACCATCTGTGCGGCGTCGGCGGTGTCGGCGGCAGGGTCGGGGATGCTCATTAATTAATTCTACGTAGCGCTTACTTAGGGCCGTAGGTAGTATCTTCCCGCGCTGGCACCCCGCCCCACTGGAGACCCACCCCCATGAACAAGATCTACCCGAGCGCCGCCGCGGCGCTGCAGGGCATCGTGCGCGATGGCCAGTTGCTGGCCGTCGGCGGCTTCGGCCTGTGCGGCATCCCCGAGGCGCTGATCGACGCGCTGCGCGACAGCGGCGCGCGCGACCTGACGGTGGTCAGCAACAACGCCGGCGTCGACGGCTTCGGCCTGGGCAAGCTGCTCGAGACGCGCCAGATCCGCAAGATGATCAGCAGCTATGTCGGCGAGAACAAGGAGTTCGAGCGCCAGTACCTCGCCGGCGAGCTCGAGCTCGAGTTCACGCCGCAGGGCACGCTGGCCGAGAAGCTGCGCGCCGGCGGCGCCGGCATTCCGGCCTTCTACACCCGCACCGGCGTCGGCACCCTGGTCGCCGAGGGCAAGGAGACGCGCGAGTTCGACGGCAAGCTCTACGTGATGGAGCGCGCGCTGGTGCCCGACGTCGCGCTCGGCAAGGCCTGGAAGGCCGACCGCAGCGGCAACCTGGTCTTTCGCCGCACCGCGCGCAACTTCAACCCGGCGGCGATCATGGCCGGGCGCATCAGCGTGGTCGAGGTCGAGGAGATCGTCGAGACCGGCAGCTTCGACCCCGACGCCGTCCACCTGCCCGGCATCTACGTGCACCGTCTGGTGCTCAACCCGAGCCCGGAGAAGCGCATCGAGCGGCGCACCACCCGGCAGAACCCGAAAGGCTGACCATGCCCTGGACCCACGACGAAATGGCCGCGCGCGCGGCCCGGGAACTGCACGACGGCTACTACGTCAACCTCGGCATCGGCCTGCCGACGCTGGTGGCCAACTTCGTGCCGGCCGACATCGAGGTCTGGCTGCAGAGCGAGAACGGCATGCTGGGCATCGGCCCGTTTCCCGACGAGGCCGAGGTCGACCCCGACCTGATCAACGCCGGCAAGCAGACCGTCACGACGATCCCCGGCAGCAGCATCTTCGGCAGCCACGACAGCTTCGCGATGATCCGCGGCGGCAAGATCAACCTGAGCATCCTCGGCGCGATGCAGGTCACCGACAAGGGCGATCTGGCCAACTGGATGATCCCCGGCAAGATGGTCAAGGGCATGGGCGGGGCGATGGACCTGGTCGCCGGCGTCAAGAGCGTGGTCGTGCTGATGGAGCATGTGGCGAAGAAGAGGGACGGCTCGGGCTTCGAGCTCAAGATCCTGCCGCAGTGCACGCTGCCGCTGACCGGCGTCGGCGTCGTCGACCGCATCATCACCGACCTCGCGGTGCTCGACGTCACCCCGCACGGGCTCAAGCTCGTCGAGCTGGCCCCCGGCGTCACGCGCGAGGAACTGCAGAGCAAGACCGGGGTGCCGCTGCAGTGAGCCGCGGCGGCGCCTGCCGGCGGCTCTTCAGCCGCGCGCGGCCAGCGCGCGTGCGGCCTCGGCGACCAGCGCCGGGCCGCGGTAGATCAGGCCGGTGTAGATCTGCACCAGGTCGGCGCCGGCCTCGCGCTTGGCCAGCGCGTCGGCCGCGCTGATGACGCCACCGACGCCGACGATCGGGTAGCCCGGCCCGAGCGCGGCGCGCAGGCGGGCGATCACGCGGTTGCTCGCGGCCAGCACCGGCCGCCCCGAGAGGCCGCCGGCCTCGTCGGCGTGCGGCAGCCCGCGCACCGCGTCGCGCGCGACCGTGGTGTTGGTCGCGACGACGCCGTCGATGCCGTGCCGGCGCAGCGCCTGGGCGACCGCGTCGACCTGCGCGTCGTCGAGGTCCGGCGCGATCTTGACGAACAAGGGCACGCTGCGGCCGTGCTGCGCGGCCAGCGCGTCGCGCCGCTCGCGCAGCGCGGCCAGCAGCGCGTCGAGCGCGTCGTCGCGCTGCAGCGCGCGCAGGTTCTGCGTATTCGGGCTCGAGACGTTGACGACGACGTAGTCGGCATGCCGGTAGACGCCTTCGAGCGCGGCGAGGTAGTCGTCGGCGGCGCGCTCGAACGGCGTGGCGGCGTTCTTGCCGATGTTGAGCCCGACGATGCCGCCGGCGGCGCGAAAGCGCGTCGAGCGCCGCACCTGCGCGACGAAGGCGGCCAGGCCGTCGTTGTTGAAGCCCATGCGGTTGATCAGTGCCTGCGCCTGCGGCAGCCGGAACATGCGCGGCCGGGGGTTGCCCGGCTGCGCCAGCGGCGTGACGGTGCCGACCTCGACGAAGCCGAAGCCCAGCGCGCCGAGGCCGTCGATGCAGCGGCCGTTCTTGTCGAGCCCGGCGGCCAGGCCGACGCGGTTCGGGAAGCGCAGCCCGGCGACCGTCACCGGGTCGGCCACGCGCGGCTGCGCCCACAGACACTGCGCCGGCGTGTGCTGCAGCGCGGCGATCGCGTCGAGCGTCAGCTCGTGCGCGCGCTCGGCGTCGAGGCCGAACAGGAAGGGGCGGGCGAGGGCGTAGGGGGCGAACGACATAATCGCGGCGATTGTCGTTCAGCGCATCCGCCGGCCCCCGCCATGACCACCGCCGCCCCGACCCAGGACGAACTCAAGGCCCTCGTCGCGCGCGCCGCGCTGGCCCATGTGCCCGCGGGCGCGGTGGTCGGCGTCGGCACCGGCTCGACGGTCAACCACTTCATCGACGCGCTGGCCACCCGGCGCGGGTCGGTTGCCGGCGCGGTCTCGAGCTCGCAGGCCAGCAGCCAGCGTCTGCGCGCGCACGGCATCGCCGTGCTCGACGCCGGGCAGGTCGAGCGGCTGCCGGTCTACGTCGACGGCGCCGACGAGATCGACGGCCGCGGCTGCATGATCAAGGGCGGTGGCGCGGCGCTGACGCGCGAGAAGATCGTCGCCGACCTCGCCGAGCGCTTCGTCTGCATCGCCGATGCGAGCAAGCGCGTCGAGGTGCTCGGGCGCTTCCCGCTGCCGGTCGAGGTCATCGAGATGGCCGCGCCGCAGCTCGCTCGCCGCTTCGCCGCGATCGGCGGCGCGGCCACGCTGCGCCGCCTGGCCGACGGCTCGCTGCTGCGCACCGACAACGGCCACCCGCTGCTCGACGTCCACGGGCTGAGCATCACCGACCCGCTGGCGCTCGAAGTCGAGATCAACCAGTGGCCCGGCGTCGTGAGCTGCGGCATCTTCGCGCGTCACAAGGCCTCGGTCTGCCTGCTCGGCACGCCCGCCGGCGTGCAGACCCTGCAGTTCTGACCCCCCCGCGCGCGCTCAGCGCGGCGCGGCGGCCCAGCGCGCCGGCGACAGCGCCTCGGCGCCGCGCGCGTCGAGCGGGAAGGGCTCGCCGGCGGCGTGCGCAGCGATCAGCTCGCCGGCCAGCGGCGCCCAGGTCAGGCCGCGTGCGCCGAGCGCGGTGCAGACGTAGAGCCCCGCGCAGCCGGGCACCGCGCCGACCAGCGGCAGGCGGTCGGGCACGGCCAGCCGCCAGCCGACGCGGCCGGCCAGCGTCGCGGCGGCGGCAGCGGCCGGCAGGTCGTCGCGGCCGAGCAGCCGCGCCAGCCGCGCGAGGTTGTAGGCGTGGTCGCGCGCGCGCACATGCGGGTCGTCGTCGGCCGCATGGCGGGTCGCGCCGCACAGCAGACGGCCGTCGGGCAGCGCGATCGCGTAGCCGTCGCCGGCCAGCGGCAGGCGCGGGCGCGGCCAGCCGGCGGCGTCGATCAGCGTGACCTGGCCACGGCTGGACTGCAGCGGCCAGCCGGGGTCGCCCTGCGCGGCGAGCAGGCGCGGCGTGTCGGCGGCGCTGGCCAGGACGACGGTCTCGGCCGCGGCCAGCACCCGGCCGTCGTCGCCGAGCAACTGCCAGCTGCCGTCGGCCGGCCGCAACGCCTGCACCGGCGTGCCGCAGCGCAGCTCGACGCCGGGCTGTGCCAGCCAGTGCGCGGCGAGCGCGGGCGGCGCGAGCCAGCCACCGCCGGCGAAATGCCACCAGGCCGCATCGGGCAAGGCGACCCCGGCGCACGCCGAGGCCTGCGCCGCATCGAGCGCCTCGGCGTAGTCGGGCGGCAGCCCGAGGCGGGCGCTGCGCTCGCGCAGCGCGGCCAGCGGCTGGCCGTCGACGCGCTGCAGCAGGCCTTCGGCGCTGCCCGGCAGCGCGCCGGTGGCCAGCAGCGGCCGGTAGCGTGCGGCGGCGGCCAGCGCGGCAGCGCGCAGCGCGCGCGCGGGCACGCCGTCGTCGGGCGCGACGCTGCCGTGGAACAGCCCGCCGGCGTTGCCCGAGGCCGCCGTCGCCGGCGCGGGCGCGCGCTCGTAGACCGTGCAATGCCAGCCGGCGGCGGCCAGCGCCTGCGCCGCGGCGGCGCCGGCCAGCCCGGCGCCGACGACCAGCGCGCGCGGTGGCGCAACCCGCGCCGGCGGCCAGCGCCGGCGCGGCGTATACGCCGGCCGGTGCTGCGCGACGCTCATCTCGCGCTTGCCGGCAAAGCCCGGCGCGCGCTCGACGACGAAGCCGGCGCCCGCGAGCGCGTCGCGGACCTCGCGCGCGACGCTCCAGGTCGCCGCCGTCGCGCCCGGCGCGACGCGCCCGGCCAGCGCCTTCAGCACGCGCGGCTGCCACATCGCCGGGTTGCGGTCGGGGGCGAAGCCGTCGAGGTAGACCGCGTCGGCGTCGAGCCGCAGTTGCGGCAGCCAGGCGGCGACGTCGCCGAAGGCCAGCCGCAGCAGCACGCGGCCGCCGTCGAAGGCCAGGCGGTGCAGGTCCGGCGTCAGCGGCGGCCAGGCCTCGACCAGCGCCTGCGCCAGCGCCGGCAGCGGCGAGTCGGCGTGCGCGCGGGCGAGGTCGGCGCGCGTCGGCGGGTGCTTGTCGATCGCGACGAAGCACAGCCGCGTGCAGCGCTGCGCGTCGGCGCGCCAGGCGTCCCAGGTCGCGAGGAAGTTATGGCCCAGCCCGAAGCCGGTCTCGAGCACGACGAAGCGCGCACGCCGCTGCCAGCGCTGCGGCAGGCCGTTGCCGCCGAGGAAGACATGACGCGCCTGCGCCAGCGCGCCGGCGCGGGCGTGGTAGAGGTCGCCGAAGTCGGGCGCCTGCGGCGGCCCGTCGCCGAAGGCGATGCGCGCCGGGCGGATCGGCTCGAAGCTCACGCCGCGGCGGCGGGCACCGTCAGACGCGCTTGCGGTACTCGTGCGTGCGGGTGTCGATCTCGATGCGGTCGCCGTTCTCGACGAACAGGGGCACCGCGACCTCGAAGCCGGTGCCCTGCAGCCGCGCCGGCTTCATGACCTTGCCCGAGGTGTCGCCCTTGACGGCCGGCTCGGTCTCGATTGCGCGCACGACGGTGGTCGGCAGCTCGACCGAGATCGCCTTGCCGTCGTAGAAGGTGACCTCGACGGGCATGTTGTCCTCGAGATACTGGATGGCGTCGCCCATGTTGTCGGACTCGACCTCGTACTGGTTGTACTCGGTGTCCATGAAGACGTACATCGGGTCGGCGAAGTAGGAGTAGATGCACTCCTTCTTGTCGAGCACGATCTGGTCCATCTTGTCGTCGGCCTTGAAGACGACTTCCGAGCCCGCGCCGTTGAGCAGGTTCTTCATCTTCATCCGCACCGTCGCCGCACCGCGGCCGCCGCGGCTGTATTCGGTCTTGAGCACGACCATCGGGTCCTTGCCCTGCATGATGACGTTGCCGGCGCGGATTTCCTGAGCGAGTTTCATGACGCAATGTTCCGGGGTGGGGTAGGGCGCGCCGCGGCACCGGCTTGCGCGCTGCCGCGGCGCCGACAGCCGCGGGATGCAGCGCCACGCGCCGCATCGAAAGCCACCAGGCCGCAGCACGTGCCGCGGGCCGGGGTGCTGGCGCCAGCGCCGCGGGTAAACGCGGATTTTAGCCGCTCGGTCGCCCTGGCGGTGCCGGCTGACCCCTACTGCGGCGGCTGCGGCGCCCGCGCGGCCAGCCAGGCCAGCAACTGCGTCGTCAGGTCCGACTGCGCGGCCAGGTGCGCGCGCCAGGCGGCGCAGCCGCTGCGCCAGCCCGCGGCCGGCGGCAGTTCGGGCCCGGGTGCCGGGCCGGCCGGCGCCAGCGCGTTCCAGGCCCGCCACCAGGCGCCCAGCGCGGGCGTCGCGGCGGCCGGCGCAACGGTGCCGACGCGGGCCAGGTAGGCCTCGAGCTTGGCCGCGTGCACGCCGTCGTGCTGCGGGTAGAACTGCCAGACGAAGGGTGCGCCGGCCCAGATGGCGCGCACCGCCGAGTCCTCGCCGCGCACCAGGTTCAGGTCGGCGCTCCACAGCAGCGCGTCGAAGTCGTCCTGCGCAAGCCAGGGCAGGGCATGCACGCGCACGCCGGCCGGTGGCGGCTGGCGCGCGACGAGCGCCTGCGCGTGGCCCGGGGTGGCCAGCAGCAGCGTCGGCGCGCCGGCCAGCGCACGCCACAGCAGCGGCAGCGGCGCGTGCGCGTAGCAGAACAGCACGACCACGCGCTCGCCGGCGCGCGGCGCGATGCCGTGCGCGGCCAGCCAGGCGTCGCGGTCGAACGCCGCGCGGCGTGCGAGCAGCCCCGGCTCGCGCAGCAGCCCGCCGGTGGCCGGCGTGAAGCCGGGGTGGAAGAAATGCTTGACCAGCCCGCGCCCCGGCCCCGCCGCCTGCGGCGAGGGCAGGCCGTGGCAGCGCTCGACCCAGTCCTCGGCGCTGAGGTATTCGAGGTTGAGCCAGGCCGGCGCGGCGCGCCCGGCGCGTGCCTGCGCGGCCATGCGCGCGACGTAGCCTGCCGGCGGGTCGCAGGCAAAGGCCTCGACGACAACCGCGCCGGGTGTGGCCGCCTCGGCCTCGGCCCAGGCCCGCGGCTGCACCCCGACCGCGCCCTGCGGCGCCATCCAGGCCAGCGCCGAGGCTTCGTCGCACCACAGCCGCACCGCGTGGCCGCGCCCGCCGAGGTCGCGCGCGAGCCGCCAGCAGACGCCGAGGTCGCCGTGGTTGTCGACGACGCGGCAGAACAGGTCCCAGGTCAGCGTCGGCGGCATGCGCGGATTATCGAAGTCCGCCCCGCCCCCGGCCCGCTGCTGCCATCATCCGGGGCATGACCGCCTTCGCTCCCACGCCGGCCTGGCCGACCAGCCCGGCCGCCGACCGCAACAAGGGGCCGATCCTCGAGCTGCTGCGCCGGCTGCTGCCCGGCGACGCGCGCGTGCTGGAAGTGGCCAGCGGCAGCGGCCAGCATGCCGAGCACTTTGCCGCCGCCTGCCCCGGCTGGCGCTGGCAGCCCAGCGAGGCCGAGGCCGCGCTGCTGCCGGCGATCGCCGGCCGCTGCGCGCGGCTGCCGAACGTCGCTGCGCCGGTCCGGCTGGACCTGCTCGAGCCGCCGCCGGCCCCGCCGGAGCCCGACGCGCCCGGGCGCTGCGATGCGCTGTATGCCGCCAACCTGCTGCACATTGCGCCGTGGCCGGTGTGCGCAGCGCTGATGCGCCTGGCCGCTGCGCGGCTCGGGGCCGGCGGCCGGCTCGTGGTCTACGGGCCGTTCGAGGTCGAGGGCGAGCCGCTGGCGCCGAGCAACGCCGCCTTCGACGCCGAGCTGCGCGCCAGCGATGTGCGCTGGGGCCTGCGCCGCCTCGGCCAGGTGCAGGCGCAGGCCGCGCAGGCCGGGCTGGACTTCGAGCAGCGCGTGGCGATGCCGGCCAACAACCTCCTGCTCGTGTGGCGCAAGCCGTGAGGCCGGCACCGGCCGCCGGCCGGCCGATCGTCGCAGCGACAATCGCTGGCCGATGGACGACCCGGCCACCGCACCCGCCCCCGACGACCGCCAGCGGCTGCAGGCCGAGGCTGCCGCGCTGCCGCTGCTGCCCGGGGTCTACCGCTTTCTCGATGCGGCCGGCGGCGTGCTCTACGTCGGCAAGGCGCGCCAGCTCAGGAAGCGCGTGGCCAGCTATTTCCAGAAGGATCATGGCGGCACCCGCATCGGGCAGATGGTCGCACGCATCGCGCGGCTCGAGACCACCGTCGTGCGCAGCGAGGCCGAGGCGCTGCTGCTCGAGAACAACCTGATCAAGGCGCTGGCCCCGCGCTTCAACATCCTCTTTCGCGACGACAAGAGCTACCCCTACCTCAAGCTCACCGCCGCCGCGCCCGACGACGATGCGGCCGCGCCGGCCGCGCAGCGCTACGCGCGCCTGGCGTACTACCGCGGCGCGGTCGACCGCCGCCACCGCTACTTCGGCCCCTACCCCAGCGCCTGGGCGGTCAAGGAGACGATCCAGCTCCTGCAGAAGGTCTTCCGGCTGCGCACCTGCGAGGACACGGTGTTTGCCCACCGCTCGCGGCCCTGCCTGCTCCACCAGATCCGGCGCTGCTCGGCGCCCTGCGTCGGCCACATCGGCGCGGCCGACTACGCGCGCGATGTCGCCGCCGCCGAGCGCTTCCTGCTCGGCCAGTCGCAGCAGTTGCTCGACGAACTGCAGGCGCGGATGCTGGCGCACGCCGAGGCCACCGAGTACGAGCAGGCGGCCGAGCTGCGCGACCGCATCGGCGCGCTCTCGCGCGTGCTGCACCAGCAGGCGGTCGAGGCCAGCAGCCTGGGCGCGGTCGACGAGGACGTCGACATCCTCGCCGTGGCCGTGCGCGGCGGGCGCGCCTGCGTCAACCTGGCGATGGTGCGCGGCGGCCGCCACCTCGGCGACCGTGCCAGCTTCCCGCTGCATGTCGAGGACGGCACGGCCGTCGACGACCGCGCCGAGGGCGACGCGGCGCCGCGCGCGCCGCAGGTGCAGGTGCTCGAAGCCTTCATCGCCCAGCACTACCTCGGCTGCCCGGTGCCGCCGCTGCTGCTGGCCAGCGAGGCGGTCGACCCGGCGCTGCTCGACGCGCTGGCGCAGCAGGCCGGGCGGCGCGTGCAACTGCAGCACCAGCCGCGCGGCCAGCGCCGCATCTGGCTCGACATGGCGCAGCAGGGCGCCGAGCTGGCGCTGGCGCGGCTGCTGTCCGAGCAGGGCTCGCAGCGCGAGCGCACGCGCGCGCTGGCCGAGGCGCTCGCGCTCGACGCGGCCGACCTCGACGCGCTGCGCATCGAATGCCTCGACGTCAGCCATACCGCCGGCGAGGCGACCCAGGCCGCCTGCGTCGTCTACCAGCAGCACCAGATGCAGCCGGCGCAATACCGGCGCTACAACGTCGAGGGCATCACCGGCGGCGACGACTACGCCGCGCTGCGCCAGGTGCTGACGCGGCGCTACAGCCGGCTGGCCGAGGGCATCGCGGCCGGCAGCGCGCGGCTGCCCGAGCTGGTGCTGGTCGACGGTGGCCGCGGCCAGGTCGGTGTCGCGCGTGCGGTCTTCGACGAGCTGGGGCTCGACGCCGCGGCCCTCGTCGGCGTCGAAAAGGGCGAGGGCCGCAAGCTCGGGCTCGAGGAGCTGGTCTTCGCCGACGGCCGCGACAAGCTGCGCCTGGCGCCCGATTCGGCCGCGCTGATGCTGGTCGCGCAGATCCGCGACGAGGCGCACCGCTTCGCGATCACCGGCATGCGCGCGCGCCGCGCCCGCGCACGCACCGGCGCGAGCCGGCTCGAGGACATTCCCGGCGTCGGGCCGAAGAAGCGCGCCCGCCTGCTGCAGCGCTTCGGCGGCGTGCGCGGCGTCGCCGAGGCCAGCGTCGACGACCTCGCCACTGTCGAGGGCATCTCGCGCGAACTGGCGCAGCAGATCTACGCGGCGCTGCGCTGAGCGCCTGCTGCGGTGGCCTCCGGCACAATGGCTCGCATGTTCTTCACCGTGCCGACTCTGCTGACCTGGGCGCGCATCCTTGCGATCCCGCTGATCGTCGGCGTGTTCTACCTGCCGCTGGACGCGCCGACGCGCAACCTGGTGGCCACCGTGCTGTTCGTCGTCGTCGCGCTGACCGACTGGCTCGACGGCTGGCTCGCGCGCCGGCTCAACCAGACCTCGTCGTTCGGCGCCTTCCTCGACCCGGTGGCCGACAAGTTCCTGGTCTGCGCGGCCTTGCTGATCCTCGTCGAGCTCGACCGCGTCGGCGCCTTGATCGCGCTGGTCATCATCGGCCGCGAGATCGCGATCTCGGCGCTGCGCGAATGGATGGCGCAGATCGGCGCGAGCCGCAGCGTGGCCGTGCACCTGCTCGGCAAGGCCAAGACCATGGCGCAGATGGTCGCGATCCCGCTGCTGCTCTACGACGGCGCGCTGTTCGGCGTGGTCGACACGCGCATCTGGGGCACCGTGCTGATCTGGGTTGCCGCGGTGCTGACGGTGTGGTCGATGGTCTACTACCTGCGCCGGGCGCTGCCCGAGATCCGCGCCAAGGCCCGTTGAAGGGGCGCGGGTGACCACGACCGAGCGCCAGGCGCTGCTGATCGCCGCCATGCCGGCGGTCTTCGTGCTGATCTGGAGCACCGGCTTCGTCGTCGCGCGCTACGGCATGCCGCATGCGCCGCCGATGGGCTTCCTGGCCTGGCGCTATGCGCTGTCGGTGGCCGCCTTCCTGGTCTGGATCGCGCTGACGCGGCCGGCCTGGCCGCGCGAGCCGCGCCAGTGGCTGCACCTGGCGGTGGCCGGGGTGCTGATGCACGCGGGCTACCTCGGCGGCGTCTGGGCCGCGGTCAAGGCCGGCATCCCGGCCGGCACCGTCGCGCTGATCGTCGGCCTGCAGCCGGTGCTGACCGCGCTGTGGGTGTCGGCGATGCTGTCGGGTCAGCCGCGCGAGCAGCGCATCGATGCGCGCCAGTGGCTGGGCCTCGCGCTGGGGCTGGGCGGGCTGGTGCTGGTCGTCTGGCACAAGTTCGGCCTGGGCGCGGTCACGCCGTTCAACCTCGCGCTGTCGCTGCTGGCGCTGGCCTCGATCACCGCCGGCACGCTCTACCAGAAGCGCCATGTCGCGCCCTGCGACGTGCGCACCGCCAACACCATCCAGCTCGCCGCGGCCTTCGTCGTCACCCTGCCGCTGGCCCTGCTCGAGACCGAGCCCATCGTGCTGCACCCCGAGCTGATCGGCGCGATGGCCTGGTCGGTGCTGGTGCTGACACTGGGCGGCAGCTCGCTGCTGTACCTGCTGATCCAGCGCGGTGCGGCCACCCGCGTGGCCAGCCTGATGTACCTCGTGCCACCCTGCACGGCGGTGCTGGCCTGGTGGTTGTTCGACGAGTCGCTGGGCCCGGCCGTGCTCGCCGGCATCGTGCTGACCGCCGTCGGCGTCGCGCTGGTCGTGCGCGCGCCGGCACCGCGCCCACCCGACAGCGGCCAGGAGAACCCGAGATGAAGACCCACCGCATCGCCGTCATCGCCGGCGACGGCATCGGCCACGAAGTGGTGCCCGAGGGCCTGCGCGTGCTCGACGCCGCGGCGCGGCGCTTCGGCATCGCGCTGCAACTCGAGCACTTCGACTTTGCCAGTTGCGCGTACTACGCCAGGCACGGCCAGATGCTGCCCGCCGACTGGAAGGACCGCCTGGCCGGCTTCGACGCGATCTTCTTCGGCGCCGTCGGCTGGCCGGCGACGGTGCCCGACCATGTCTCGCTGTGGGGCTCGCTGCTGAAGTTCCGCCGCGAGTTCGACCTCTACGTCAACCTGCGCCCGGCGCGGCTGATGCCCGGCGTGCGCTCGCCGCTGGTCGACCGCCACGGCCAGCCCCTGCAGCCCGGCGACATCGACATGCTGATCGTGCGCGAGAACACCGAGGGCGAGTATTCGAGCGTGGGCGGGCGCATGTACGAAGGCAGCGAGCGCGAGCTCGCGATCCAGGAGACGGTCATGTCGCGCATCGGCATCGACCGCGTGCTGCAGTACGCGTTCGAGGAGGCGATGAAGCGCCCGCGCCGCCGCCTGACCTCGGCGACCAAGAGCAACGGCATCGCGATCACCATGCCGTACTGGGACGAGCGCGTCGAGGCGATGGCCCGGCGCTACCCCGAGGTCGGCGTCGACCGCTACCACATCGACATCCTGTGCGCGCACTTCGTGCAGCGCCCGCAGCAGTTCGACGTCGTCGTCGCCAGCAACCTGTTCGGCGACATCCTCTCCGACCTCGGCCCGGCCTGCGCCGGCACGATCGGCATCGCGCCCTCGGCCAACCTCAACCCCAGCCGGCAGTGGCCCAGCCTGTTCGAGCCGGTGCACGGCTCGGCGCCCGACATCGCCGGGCGCGGCATCGCCAACCCGATCGGCCAGATCTGGACCGCCGCGCTGATGCTCGACTTCCTCGGCCACCGCGACGCCCACGACGCCATCGTGCGCGCGATCGAGGCCGTGCTCGACCCGGCCAGCGGCGCGCCGCGCACGCCCGACCTCGGCGGCAGCGCGACGACGGTCGACCTTGGCCGCGCGGTCGAATCGGCACTGACCGCCGCCGCGCATCGAGCCGCGCACACGGGCGTCGGCGGGCCCTCGCGCAGCGTGTAGGCGCGCTTAGAATGCGCGCGCCGCCCGTGCACGCCGCGCCGCCGTCCGGCGCATTCCCTGGTGAGGAGGACCTTCGTGAACAAGAGTGAACTGATCGAGCACATTGCCGCGCAGGCCGACCTGTCCAAGGCTGCTGCGGGGCGCGCACTCGATGCCATGATCGGCGGCGTGCGCACGTCGCTCAGGAAGGGTCACTCGGTCACGCTGGTAGGCTTCGGCACCTTCTCGGTCAGCAAGCGCAAGGCGCGCACCGGCCGCAACCCGCGCACGCTCGAGCCGATCAAGATCAAGGCCAGCAAGCTGGCCAAGTTCAAGCCCGGCAAGGCGCTCAAGGACGCGATCAAGTAAGCGCGTGTGCGGCCCCCGCTGGCCGCCACGACGACAGGGCCGGGGTGCTTAGCTCAGCTGGCAGAGCGGCGCCCTTACAAGGCGTAGGTCGGCGGTTCGATCCCGTCAGCACCCACCACCGGCCTGCGGCCCGTCGGGCATTGCGCCGCCGCTAGAATTTCCCGGTTTCGCACGGCGGCAGCCGTTCGCTGCCGTGGCGCCGGTGGCGGCCGGTGCGCGCTGCGTGGCCAGCCGCCTTCGTTTCCTCCACCGCCAGGTGCGCCGCAGCGCGCGGGGTCGTCCATGTTCGAGTTCGTCCGCACCCACACCAAGCTGCTGCTGTTCGTCCTGGTCATCCTGATCATCCCTTCGTTCGTCTTCCTGGGCGTCGAGGGCTACACGCAATTCATCGACCCGTCCAACCGCGCGGTGGCCACGGTCGGCTCGCGCGAGATCACGCAGCGCGAGTGGGACGCCGCGCACCAGAACCGCGTCGACCAGATCCGCCGCCAGACGCCCGGCGTCGATGCGCGGCTGCTCGACAGCCCCGAGTTCAAGCGCCAGTCGCTCGACCAGCTCGTGCGCGAGGAGGTGTTGCGCCAGGCTGCGCAGCGCCTGATGCTGACGACCACCGACGAGCGGCTGCGGCGCAGCTTCCTGGAAGACCCGCAACTGGCCTTCCTGCGCCTGCCCGACGGCCGCATCAACCGTGACCTGCTGCTGGCCCAGGGCCTGAGCGTCGAGCAGTTCGAGGCCCGGCTGCGGCAGGACCTGAGGCTGCAGCAGGTGCTGGGCGGCGTCGCGGCCACCGGCGTGCTGGCCACGCAGCCGGCGCGCGCGGCGCTGGGCGCGCTGCTCGAGCGCCGCGAGCTGCAGTTGCAGGGCTTCGCGGCAGCCGAGCACGTGGCGGCGATCACGCCGACCGACGCCGAGCTGCAGGCGTACTACGACGACCCGGCGCAGCAGGCGCGCTTCCTCGCCCCCGAGCAGGCGCAGATCGAGTTCGTCGTGCTCGACGTGCAGGCCCTCGCGCGCGAAGCCGCGGTGTCCGAAGAGGACCTGCGCCGGCACTACGAGCAGAACCTCGCGCGTTTTACCGCGCCCGAGCAGCGGCGCGCGAGCCACATCCTCGTGCGTGCCGAGCGCGACGCCGCGGCCGATCAGCGGGCCCAGGCGCGCACGCGCGCCGAGGCCCTGCTCGCGCAGGCGCGCGCCAACCCGGCGCGCTTTGCCGAGCTGGCGCGCGCGCACTCCGAAGACCCCGGCTCGGCCCCGGCCGGCGGCGACCTCGACTGGTTCGGCCGCGGCGCGATGGTGCCGGCCTTCGAGGAGGCCGCCTTCGCGTTGGCGGTCGGCCAGATCAGCGGCATCGTCGAGACCGACTTCGGCTTCCACGTCATCCGCCTCGACGCCGTGCGCGGCGGCGAGCGCCGGCCGTTCGAGGCGGTGCGCGCCGAGATCGCCGAAGAGGTGCGGCGCCAGGTCGGACAGCGCCGCTTCGCCGAGGTCGCCGAGCAGTTCTCGAACACCGTCTACGAGCAGGCCGACAGCCTGCAGCCGGTGGTCGACAAATTCGGCCTGCGGCTGCAGACCGCCACCGTGCAGCGCGCGCCTGCGCCCGGGGCCACCGGGGCGCTGGCGTCGCAGGCCTTGCTCGAGGCGGTCTTCACCGACTCGGCGCTGCGCGCGCGGCGCAACACCCAGGCCCTCGAGGTCGGCGCGAGCCAGCTCGCCTCGGCGCGCGTCGTGCAGCACCAGCCGCAGCGCCGGCTCAGCCTCGACGAGGTACGGCCGCAGGTGCGCGCCGCCGTCATCGCGCAGCAGGCAGCGGCGCGCGCGCGCAGCGCCGGCGAGGCCCGGCTGGCGGCGCTGCGCGCCGGCGACACCGCCGGCTTGTCCGCGCCGCTGCTCGTCTCGCGCGACGACGCCCGCGGCCTGCCGCGCGAGGTCGTCGACGCCGTGCTGCGCGCCGACGCGAGCACCTTGCCGGCGGCCCTGGGCGTGGACCTCGGCCAGCAGGGCTACGTCGTCGTGCACCTGACCGCCGTGCGCCCGCTGCCGCCCGAGGCGCCGGCGCTCGCCCAACTGAAGTCGCAGTACGCGCAGGCCTGGACCGAAGCCGAGACGCGCGCGTTCTACGACGCGCTCGCGCAGCACTTCGAAGTCACGCTCACGCTGCCGCCGCCGCGCCCGCAGTAGGCGGGCGCGGGCCGGTGGCAACCGGCCTGCCGGCCTATAATTCGCAGCTTGCAGCGGTGGCTGTAGCTCAGTTGGTAGAGTCCCAGATTGTGATTCTGGTCGTCGTGGGTTCGAGTCCCATCAGCCACCCCATCCCAGCGTTTCATCAGGTCCCATGCCGGACCGAACTTCCCGCCAAATCAACGACTTAGCCGGTCGCTTGAGTCAGGAAGGTTCCTGCCGTCCCACGGCAGCGCAGCGCAAGTAGGGGAACATGTAGGGGAACAAATGGCGTTCGTCATGCCATTTGGAGCTCTGTTCCCCTATGCTCACCGACAAGCAGTGCAAGAACGCGTTCTGCCCAGAGGGCAAAGCCCGCGCACGGGCGACCGATTCAGGTGGTCTCTACCTCGAAGTTGCCGGCGCCGGGTCCAAGCGCTGGTTCTGGAAGTACTACTTCGACGGAAAAGAGAAGCGCCTCTCCTTGGGTTGCTACCCTGAGGTCAGCCTCAAGGATGCTCGGGCCGCTCGAGACGATGCGCGGAAGCAACACCAATCAGGCATCGACCCGGTGCTCGCAAGGCAGGTCGACCGTCTCAGTTCCCGGTTCGACGCCAACGCCAGCTTCGAGGTGACCGCGCGCGAGTTCCACGCGACCAAGAAGGTCGGCTGGAGCGATCACTACGCCAAGCGCTGGCTGGAGCGCCTCGAGAAGGACATCTTTCCATGGCTGGGCAAGCTTCCGCTCTCCCAGATCGGCGCACCGATGCTGCTGCAGACGCTGCGGCGGGTCGAGGCACGTGGCACGCGCGAACTGCCTCACTCTTTGCTGGAAGCCTGCGGGCAGGTGTTTCGATACGGCGTTGCGACCGGACGTTGTGAGCGCAGCCCCGCTTCGGATCTGCGCGGCGCACTGAAGCCGGTGCTGACCAGGCACGTCTCGGCGATCGTCGAGCCCGATCAGGTCGGCGACTTGATGCGCGCGATCGACGGCTACCACGGTCACCCCGTCACCCGGGCGGCGCTGCTTCTTTCGGCGCTGCTCTTCCAGCGGCCAGGGAACATCCGGCAGATGGAGTGGGCCGAGCTGGATCTCGAGGCAAGGATGTGGGCGATACCCTCCGCCAAGATGAAGCGGACAAAGCGGGAAAAGATCAACGGAAGGCCGCATCTGGTTCCGCTCGCAACCCAGGCTGTAGACGCTCTGAAGGACCTGATGCCGCTGACCGGCCGAGGGCGATACGTGTTTCCGTCCCTGATCAGTGCCAAGCGGCCGATGAGCGAGAACACGGTCCGCGTTGCCCTGCGCCGGCTAGGGTTCGACAACGAGACGATGACTCCCCATGGATTCCGGGCGATGGCCCGTACCGTGATGGTGGAGCGACTCAACGTGGCGCCGGACGTGATCGAGGCCCAGCTGGCACATGGGAAGTCCGGCCCGCTGGGCGCTGCCTACGACAGGGCGGAGTTCATCGAGCAGCGGCGCGACATGATGAAGGCTTGGGCGGACTACTTGGACGAACTCAGGCAGAGGCACCCAGGAGAGCGCCCAGCGCAAGCCGCATACGGTCCATAGCGCATCGTGTAGGGAGGGGGCTTCGCGGACGAAGCCATGATCCAAGATGCCCGTACTCGATGGCAGCGACGAACCGTTTGTATCCGCGCCACTCCAGGGAATGTCCGACACTTCGATGGCTTACAGCTTTGGTGGCGCTCATGCGACTGGTCCTGTTTGCTGCAGTTGTCGCTCTCGGCGCGGTGATCGGCGTGATCGCCGCGGCGGGCGATAACACCTCTACGAAGGTGACGATGGCGTTCGTCGGAGTTCTCTTCGCACTGCCCGTGGCGGCCTTGCTGGCTCGTCGACGCAAGGGGGCTGAGCGCCATCAGTGGACCGACGAGCCAATCGACACGCCAGGATCGACATCCCCACGATCGTTGTCGGCCAACTATTGGCGCGACCGCGGTCATCCGCCCTTCATGAAGCCTTCCGATGGCGATCCGGACAAGCACATGTTCGATCCCGATCGGCTGTCCTGACTACTTCCGCTTCAGGAGGTCCTTGACTGCATCAACTGCGCTCTCGGCCGTGGTCGCGGCATCCTTGCCAACCTGCTTCGCGGATTGCTTCAGCAAGGACCTACGCGGCACGAGGGTGCCGTCTTTGGCTCGGTCGGCATCGATGTTTCGACCAAGCTGATCTGCCTGTGCTCTAGCGCGTTGCCGGAGCGCCGTGGCCTCAGCTTGCATCTGTTCTCGGCGAGGCTCCGGCGATTCTGCAGGTGCAGTTGGTGGCAGTGGATTCCCGCGAGTTCTCCTGACGGCGGCATCAGAGTCTCTGCGCATGCTGGCTACGTCGACCGTCGAGTCCACGATTGCCGACTGGCGAAGATGCTCGGGAGGGAGCGACCCGAACGTCACCGGCACGCCAGTGCCATCCGTGAACGTTCGATTTGGCCCGAGGGCACGCCGTGCGAGTTCGGCTTCAAAGAGCGCTTGCGCCGCCGCACTGGTGCCCCCGTACTGCTCAGCGTAGCGGGTGAACATGGCGAGGTTGTGTGGATCCTGGGCCACGTCTATGGAGATGACCTCTCCCCTCTCGAGCGCAGTAGCCAGCCGTTCGGAGTAGCTGGTTCGTTGCGACAGCGCAGCTTCAGCACGGTTGGTCCGCGTGGCAGATGCGTTGAGGCGTGACGCGATCTCTGTGGCTTCACGTGCGTCGGCAGCAACCGTAGTCGAGAAGCTCGAATCTCTGGACACCCGATCGCCGAACTGCTTGAACTCGCTAAGTTGCTCGCTGGTCATGCTGCCTAGCACTTTCTGCTCCTGCGCCGTCAGGCCCGACAAGTAGCTCTTGTCAGCTGTGGCATTGAGCTTTCCGCCAGCGACTGCGGTGCTAAGTCCCAGGTGTGCGGCGGCGCCGAAGGCTATGTTTGCGACTTGCGACTGAGACATGCCAGTGCTGTCGGCGACGCTTCGCGTGATCTGGTCCAGCCGGTTCAGCGTCTGCCCCAACTGTTCGAAGCTGCTGGATGTCGACCCCGTGCTGCTCCGCGATGACTTCAGCTTTGCCAAGCCCTTGGTGAAAGCCTCGGACAGCACCGCCGAGCGTTCGGTGCTGGCGGCGACCGCTTCGCTTCGGGCTGCGTCGACCTGGCGGCTGGCGTCCTGCACGTCCTGTTCGCTCACGCGCGTGGAGACGACCCGGGACGCGTAGCCCTGGTTGCGCAGCAGGCTCACTGCAGTCCGGCCGGTCAATATGTTTGACGAGAAGGTGTTGCCGCTGATGTCGTTCTGCCAGTTGCTCATGAACGCGGAGGTCCGGTTCGGCGCGAGCCGGATCTGGTCCATGGAGACATTGCCCATGCTCAGGTTGCCCGCCGCGGCACCTGCCGTGGCGCCGGCCACCATCGACTGCAAGCCCGAGAGACCGCCCAACAGCGCGGTGCCGAAGGTCTCCATCCGCTTGAGCGCCGCCCAGGCGATGAACGGGATGCTGATGGCCAGGTAGCCGACCACGGCCTCGCCGGATATCGCCCGCGAGTAGATCGTCGATGCCGTCTGCAGCGACAGGGCCTTGGCGCCGCTGCCCAGGTCAGCCGCCGCCGCGAGGTCGTAGGCGGCGTAGATCGATGCCATGTAGTTGAGCACGGCATACAGCGGCGGCCAGAGCTGGATCCAGATCAGCACCGCGGCATAGCCCTTGAAGGCCAGCATGGTCTCGCGCCCGCTGGTCAGCAGCATCAGCAGGACGAGCAAGGGGAAGAGCGCGTAGGTGATGGCCTCGATCACGTTGCGGAACACCGGCAGCGCCTGCTCGGCGACCTTGCCGGCGTTCAGCCAGGCCGCGTTCTGCTGCGCCACGGACTGCGCCCGCCCGACGGCCAGCACCATGGCCGCCGGGTCGTTCACCTTCTGACCGATGATGTTGCTGGTGTCGTTGATCGCATTCAGCACCGCGTTCTGGCGGATCAGGTCGGCCGCCGTCGCGGCCGCGGTCGCGATGCTGTTCTTCAGGTAGGCCTGCTGGATCTGCCCGGCGATGGCGGCATTGGCGGCCGCCGCCGGCAGCGTCGGATTCAGCTGGAAGGCGAGCTTGCCCTGGATGCGAGTCAGCTGCGCCGGCAGCCGGCCGTTGAGGTTCGTGTAGGCGTTCGGGCAGGTGTCGACGGTGATCGAGCCGCCGGCGCTGGTCAAGGTCGTGAACCGGGCCGGGTTGGGCGATGCCATCAGCGCCCACACGTCGTCCGAGCTCGAGAACGTGCCCGGATCGACCGTGCCGTCGATCAGGTCGTACATCGTGCAGTTGTGGATGAAGTTGACCAGGTCCGTGCGGAAGCTCGGATCCTGGAAGGCGACGCCACCAGTCTCCCGGATGAGGCGGTTGCCGAACATCAGGCCGTTCTTCTCGTAGCTCAATTCGCTCGGCAGGGCGCCGACGCCCGGGATGACCTGGAAGGCCGTCTCGAACAGGCCCGTGAGCGTGTGCCCGACCGTGCTGGTGACGCTGCCCAGGAAGGCCACGCCGAACGGGACGTTGGCCACCACCTTCACGGCAGATCCGCCAGTCTTGTCGACGACGCCCACAGTCACCCTCGGCACGATGAGGACGGAGAACACCAGCAGCACCGTGGCCAGCCACTTCCAACCCTGCAGCTTCTCGGGCGCGAAGGCGTAGGCCACCAGCGCCGCGATGAAACCGCAGAAGGCCACGGCGGCGACCGCCGCCATGTAGTCGCCAGAGCCGTGGATGGCTGCCGCAGCGTTGAAGATGCCGAACAGGCTGTCGGCGTTCTGGTAGGCGTAGATCTCCCACATGCGTCGCTCCAGGGGATTGGCCTGCCTCCGGGTTGCTGGCGCGGTGCCCGCGGAATCGGTCCTGCAGCCCGATGTGTCAGCGGGCCTGGAAGGCCGCCTGCTGCCCCAGCATGTCCATCACGTGCTGGGGCATGCTCGACCGCAGCTGCCGCTCGAGCTGCTCCAGGTGGCTGGACACCGCCCGGAACGAGCCGACCTTCTGGTACAGCAGGTTCTTCTCCTGCGACAACTGCAGCAGCATGGCCTGGGCGCGCTGCCTCACCAGGTTGGCGCGATCCCGCTGGGTCTGCTGCAGGGTGTAGTCCTTGTCGAGGGCCGCCATGCCCACGCGCAGGTTGCGCTCCAGGAAGACGTAGGCGTAGTCGGCCGCGATCACGTCGCGGTACTGCGCGATCAGGCTGTCGGACAGCCCCGAGCCGGGGATCGTCGCGCCGATCGAGAGCATCTTGTAGACGGGCTCGGTGGTCTGGTTGACGAAGCCGACCTCGGCCGAGTTGTTCGGGATCGCCGTGCGCGTGGCGATCTTGTCGGCGATCGAGCGCATCATGGTCTCGACACGGGCGGTGAAGGGCGTGTGGGTGTAGCTGGTGTTCAGCGTCACCACGTCGCAGTCGGTGTAGTTGTTGCACCGGAGCAGGTGCTGCGTGACGTTGGTGCCGGTGCCCGCTGCCTGGCCGTACAGCAGTTGGCTGATCGAGGTGATCGTCGGCGCCACGGGTTCGGGGTCTCTCGCAGCATCCTCGGGATAGAAGATCACCGTGCCGACGATGCTCATGATGAGCTCGCGCTCCTGGTCGTCGAGGTAGGTGCCGGTGCGCTGCAGCGCCTTCCATGTCAGGTTGCCGACGAAGGGCGCCTTGTTGCGGATGTTGGCGTCGCCCGAGGATCTGGCCGAGGCCAGGATGCCGGGGCGGTCGGTCGCGCAGCGGCGGCGCGCGGCATCCCGGTCGGTCTCCAGGCCCATCTCGATGGCCAGGTCGGAACAGGCCTCCTGCGAGCTGAAGCCTGCTGCCTCGGCGGCCGTGCTGACGATGGCCTTTGCGGTCTCGCAGGAGTTGATGCGCGCGTTGTTGATCCAGGTCTCCAGGCCCTTGGCCCACTTTGTCAGCCCGCCCAGCAGCGGCGAGACCGACTCCAGCGCGAGCTGGAACGCGATGCCCGGCAGCGCGGCCGTGATGTTGCGCAGCATGTTCTTGAACTCGGCCGCCGAGATGTGCGAGAAGGAGCCGCCGAACACATCGATGCCGCCGCACCCGGCGCGTGCGCTCGGAAACTGGATCGCCGCGAGCTGGTAGACCTTGTTCGGTGCCCGCATGAACAGGCTGCCTCCGGTGTAGGTGTTGAAGGTCTGCCCCCGGAACGCTCCCGGTGCGGTGTAGTTCCCGATGGCGCCCAGGCTGTTGAACATGTTGTTCACTTCGGCGTTCAGGTCGCCGGCCCGCAGTGGCGCGGGGCCCACGGCGAGGGCGGAGCAGCACAGGGCGACCACCACAGCGCGGCGCGGGGACCGGTCGGCGTCGGTACGCTTCATCGGGGGCTCCTTTGGCTTTCTGTCTGCGCTGGTACGGGCTAACCGCCTCAGCGCTGATGGGTCAATCGGGCCCGGGCCTGCAGGCCGCCCGTCGCGCCCAGGAACGGGGTGGCGGCGCTGTCGGGTGAGGCCGCGACCATCGAGATGCGCTCCACCAGTTGCGCCTCGGAGAGCACGCCGAAACCGATCGGGGTGATCTTTCCGGTGAAGGGCTGGGCGAGGTAGACGGCGGGAACCTGGCTCACCCGGAGCGTGGTGGCGATCCCGTTGTCCCGCCGGGCATCCGCGAAGCCGGGAATCGGGCCACCGTCGACGCTGATCGCGACCACCTTGATGCCGTGCCGGGCCTGGAAGGCCTCTAGCGTCGGCGCGAAGGCATGGCAGTAGGGGCAGTCGCTGCGGAAGAAGAAGAACAGGACATGGTCGCGACCCAGGGCGCTGATGGACTGGCTGCGCTGAGCCAGCTGGAGCTGGTCGAACACCTCCAGCGCCTTCGCGTTCACCGGGCGCCCCTGGAGCGTGGGGTCGAGCTCCGGGCTGGCCCATGCGATGCGCTGCGCCACGTCGGCGAAGGTGGATGCGCGAGACACCACCTGGGCCTCCAACTCCATGTAGCGGCGTACGTTGGCTTCGGTCGGCCGCATGATGGCGATGTGCCGGCGCTCCTCGAGGGCCTTCTGCAGGCGCTCGAACTCGACAATCTCCGGGGGCTTCGCGGGCGACCGCCGGGGTGCAGTGGCGGCACTCGATGCCGTTGCGGCCTGCCGCGGTGCGGAAGCCGGTGGTTCGGGCGGCGGGATCTCCGGCTCCTCGTAGAAGTGCCAGCCGCGCCAGTTGTCGGACCAGTACGGCCGTCCGGGGTCCTGCGGCTGCGCAAGGACGATCGTCCCGCTGCCGAACGTGACAACGAGGCAGAGTGCGAGCCGAGCTTGGCGCGAGGCAGGGCGGCGCAGCGTCATCGGCGCCGCCTCACGACAGCGACCGCGGCGGCTGGCCGTCGCGGCAGTAGTTGATGCCGAAGTCGATGGTCTGCCGCCGCGGTGCCTGCACGCCGCCGGCGCCGTGGTTCGGCAACTGCACGCCGTCTTGCCAGAAGCGCACGTTCAGGCGGCTGCAGCCGGGCTGGGCGTAGCGCTTCTCGGTACTCACGTCGATGTAGATCGGCGACGTGGCGTTGAAGCGCTTCGTGATCGCGTCGGCGACCTCGCCCACCAGGACCCCGTGGGCCTTGCCGTCGGGTGCGTCCAGGGCCGACAGCATCAGCTGCTTGGCATCGCGGACGGGCAGTCGTTCCTGAGCCGTGGAAGTGCTGGCAAACAAGGCGCATGCGGCGCTGACCAGAACTGTGATGGCCTTCATTGGCACTTGCCCTGGCCGTAGTAGCAGGTGGGCACGCGGCTGGCGCTGCCGGCCTGCAGCACGTTGACGTTCGGCAGGGTCGGCACCAGCGACGCATAGAACTCCGACAGGTCCATCGCCGCGAAGTTGAGCGTCTGCAGCTGCGCGACGGTGAAGCCGGAGCAGTCGGCGTTCTGCGCGCCGCCCCAGCCCTTGCCGATCTGCGCGCGGCCCTGTTCATTGACGATGCGCGCCAGCATCGAGTTGAAGCAGCACTTCGAGGTGGTGTGCTCGACGCAGGACACGCACACGCCCAGGACCCGGAAGCAGGATGAGCACCAGGTGCCGATCGTGTGGCACAGCCTGGCGCCTTCCTTCATCGCCAGCTTCCCCTCGTCCTCGTTGCAAGACATCATCGAGAGGACGATGTAGATGATGACCGCGATGGCCAGCGTCCACGGGTCGAAGGCCACGACCAGGCTGTCGCCGGCATACACGGCCACCGATCCGGCGGGCAGGGCGGCGCCGTTGACCGCTACCGTCACGCCATAGGTCGTGAACGTGCCGCTGAAGCCGCCGCCCATCAGCAGCGCCGAGATGCCCTGGTAGATGAACTGCTGGTTCTGCGAGTTCATCAGCACGTCGAAGACCAGACGCGAGCCGCCCCCGAAGATGCTCTGGTTCGTCATGCCGGCGCCGGCGCCATCGGCGTAGCAGCAGTTTTTCAGCAGGCGGTCGCGGCAGCGGTTCTCCTCGCCCTTGAAGACCTGCATGCGGTCGGCGTCCAGGTAGATGCCCGCCTCGCGCCCGGCCTCGAGCATCGACATGCTGCGCGCAAAGTCGGGGTCGTTCGGCGCGCCGATGTCGAAGCAGTTGCCGCTCAGGCAGAAGACGTTGGTCGGGCAGTTGCTGGCGGTGGTGACAGTCTCGGCGGGCACGGGGCAGCTGTAGCCGTCCTCGAACACCTCGCACACGCCGGTGACGGCGTTGGTCTGCCGACAGGTCGACGACTGCGGCGTGCAGCCTGCTGCCACCAGCGGTGCGCACTGGTCGGCCGACGCACCGCCGCTGCACGACATGGTGCTCCGGTACTCCCAGCATTCGCGGGTGACGGCCACGCCGTCGACGACCTTGGTCGCCGGGCCATCGGTGCAGACGGCGGGCGTGGTCGTGGTGCAGCGACCACCGGCGTCCAGGGTCGGGCACTGGTCGTCCCAGCGGTCGGTCTCGGTGACGGTGGTGGCTGGCCGCGTGTAGGACAGCCGCATTGTCGGAATCGGGCCGAAGGCGGGGTTGGGCGCCCAGCCGATCACGGCCCGGTCGGCGTCGATGTTCCAGTAGGTGCCGGCCACGGTGCCCGTGATGTCGATGCCGGCGTAGGGCGTCCAGCCGGGAGCAGGCGCGTAGCACTTGGTGCCGTCCAGGGCGGTGGTGGTGCATCCGCTGTCGCCCTGGCAGACGGTGTCCTGGATGTTGTCCCCGCTCTGCGTGCCGGCGCGGCAGGCGGCGTAGACCTTGAGGAAAGGCTCGACGCTGGTGCAGTTGTAGCCGGAGTCGCCGCCACCGGTGCAGACCTCGGCGCGCTCCGGGGCCACCATCGCCGCCAGGCTGCAGGTCGATCCGCTGCAGCTCTTGTCAGCCACCCAGACGGCCGTGCGGATGGGCTGGCCGTCGATCATCGAGTAGGTTGTGTCGAGAACCGAAACGATCTGCGGAAAGACGACCGGCGTCGTCATGTCCACGTCGAAGAAGCTGAGCGGATTGCCGTCCTGGGTGACGCGGAAGTGCTGCGCGGTGACGGCGCGGTCAGGCAGGCACTGCACGTCCAGACCCGTGCGGCCGGAGGCGGCGTGGGCGAACCAGTCGCCCGGGTTGCAGCTGGTAGTCCGCGTCGTGCTGACGGTCAGGCTTCGGCTGCAGCTGTAGTTGCCGACGCCGACGTAGCGCAGGCAGCTGCGTGGCTGCATGCCGGCGGGCACCGGGGTGACCGTGGTGGTGCACCCGCTGTAGTAGGCGGCCAGGCTGCCCAGCTCGGCCGATGGCGTCCGGCCGATTGCACGTGCGGCAGCCACGGCAGGGTCATCGGGGCCGATCGTCGGGCGCGGCGTGTTGGCCGAGGAGAAGGCGCCACGCTGCGCCTGGCAGAGCGGGTCGGTGGGGGTCAGTGCACAGGCAGACAGCCTCGCGCTGCCCTGCGACGACAGGTTGGGCTGGCGGTAGTAGCTGCGCTCCGGTGGCGTGGTCGAGTAGCCCGGGACCACGGCGGTGGCGCCCGGGGTGGTGACGTTGCCGCGGGCCACCGGGTTCGCAGCCTGGCCGGCGGCGACCCCTTCCTCGTGCGGGCCAGCCACGGCGGCGGTCTGCGTCGTCAGGAAGCAGGCGGCGGTGATGGATGCGACGAAGCGGCGCCACGGCGAGGCGCGGCTCGCCGTCGATGGCGGCGGGGAAGGGCGGTGGCTAGCGGGGCCGGGTGGGGTGGGGAGTGGCACGCCCCATCGTCAGGCGTGGTCTTGTCGGCGTCTCGGGGAAACGGCGTGCGCGAGGGTGGGGTTTCGAGGCCGGGCCACAACATCGGCGAGTGATTTGTCCGGATCGGAAGGGGCTGTTTGGGCAGCCAGCGCACCGAGGCGCCAGTCACTGGCACATCGCCGATGTCCACGCGGCCGATCAGACTCCGTTTCGAGAGCCCTGGCGATCGAGCTGCGTGGGAGTCAAGCGGTAGGCTTAGACTGAACGTATCGAGCCATCTCAAACTGACTGCATGACGCCGCTTCCCCAGGAATCGATCGCTGGATTGCTCAACGACGGGCACGAACCCATCTTCCTCCTGGGCGCCGGCGCCAGCGCTTCCTCCGGTATTCCACTTGCTGGCCAGCTTGTCGAGTCCATCGCCAAATTCGCTTACTGCAAGTCAACCGCTCGAGTGTTCGACGATCCGACCTTAATGCGATCGGACTGGTACCGCTGGCTCGAGCAGCGCAGCTGGTTCAATCCCCAAGAATCTGCGGCCAATCTATACCCTACAGCTGTCGAGGAACTCCTGCAGCCGTCCTTTGTCAGGAAGGAATTCTTCCTGTCCATTCTTCGCCGCGCCCTTGAACCCAGCATCGGGTACGAGCGCTTGGTAAGCCTAATGGCCAAACGCTCTCTCACAACGGTCCTGACAACAAATTTTGACGATCTCATCGCTCGAACCGTCAAGGGGGCGCGTTCAGTCGGGCACTGCAATGAGATCAAGACTCCGTCGGATTACTCGATGTTCGATACGGCATCGGGCGTTCCGCAGGTAATCTATCTTCACGGTTCCGTTGATCACTACACTGATAAGAATCTCTTCAACGAAACCCAGAAGCTTGACGACGACTTGGTCGAACTTCTTCGTCCGTTGTTGCGCGATCATCCTCTCGTTGTGATTGGGTATCGAGGTGCCGAGCCCTCAGTGATGCGCCATCTTCTTCTCGAGCAGGCCGCGGTTTGCAAGAACTATCGGCGGGGAATCTACTGGTGCTATCGCAAGGGTGGTGACCCGCTCGCCGATAGCCCACTGCTCCGTGAGCTAAGGTCTCAGATTCAAACGAATCTCCAGTTTGTCGAGATCGACGGGTTCGATGGTCTCTTGACGTCCGTCGACAAGCTCGTCACCGCAGTCTCCGCCCGTCCCGCCAGCGCTGCTTCCCCAGCGCAGCTCGAACGGCTCCCCTTCGACATGCGACCGTCACACAGGGGCCTTGAAGCCCTGAGCGACACACTAATCCGTTCCAAGTTGGTTTCGTACGCCGAGGCGCTGCGGGAGGACACACCCGCCCTCGATACGCCTGAGCGTCTGGTCGCTGCGATGGAGTCGCACCATCTTGCGGTGCTCGACGCCGCTGCCACCAAGGTAACCAATGGCGCAGTGCTGCTCTTTGCTAGGAATCCCGAGTGCCAAATAGGCTTTGGGTGGATTGATGTGGTGGTCAGTGGTCCTCCCGCCTGGGTGGCAGAAGTGCTCGATGCTGGCGGTTCATCTATTGGCGAAAGCGAGACGATCCGCATTGGGGGCAACCTTTGGGAGCAACTTGAGCAGGCGACCACCCTTCTTTCCCGGGCGAATCGTCCCTTCCGCATGAAGGGCGCCGTTTCACATACTGCCTTCCCATACCCGCCGCTGGCCCTTAAGGAACTTCTCACAAATCTGATTGCTCACCGGAGCTACGTCGATGAGAAGCCAGCGCGGATCTCCATCACCATTGAAGAGATCACTTTCGACAACCCTGGCGGATTGGTGGACATCGTCACACGCGAGCTTGAAGACGAGTCTCTACAGGACGTGATCGGCGTGGGCTCGCGAAGACCCAAAGGCTATAGGAACCCTGTTCTCGCAGACTTTTTCTACTCCGCTGGAGACATGGATAAGGCTGGCTCCGGCCTTCCTGACGTCATACGCGAGGCAGCAAACAACTTGAATCGTGTCCGCTTCGGACCGGCCGATGACAACAGCCGCTTCATTGCGACCCTCTCCTGCAGACCGGAGGCTCTCCAGGTAGACGCCCAGACACGCACAGCGAAGGCCTCTGCAGGAGATCATCGCTACGCGGCAAATCTTCTTCGGGTCAGTGACTGGCCAAGCTCCATCTTTCGCATTGGAACTATCGAGGACCTGCGTGATGTCAACAAGCTTGATCGCGTTGGCGTCGATCCGTTCGGCTGTGCACGCGGTTGGGTATGGACTTTCGCCGCAGCCAAAGCGACCTCCGCAAATCGTCTTTTCGAGCTTGCCGTCGAAAACGAAGTTCAGCAGTTGCCCGTCGAGCAACTTCTTGCGGACCGCGACGCACCTAGCGTCGTTCCTGCGCTACTGAACAGGGCCTTGTCAATTCGTCTGGAGAAACTTGGCCTAACCGTTCGATTCGAGTCGGGCCGAATGCGCGTCTACTTCGCTTCGCTCGACGGAACGCCGCGCGAGATCAGTTACCGCAGCACCTTCAAGCAGGCTCGACGAACAGTCGCGAAGCCAATCGTTTCTCGGTCTACTGGCAAGACGGTCTATTGGGAGCATAAGGCTGTATATCTCCGCTTTGAGCAGTTTGGCAGCACTTGGGCCCTGACACTCTTGCCGGGATACGTGTTTACACTTGACGGGGACACTAAGCCTATTGCGTCCGAGAGGATCGGCCCGTTGTCCACTCGCAGGGCTGCTCGCGACTACAACCCAACGGTCCTACACGACCTGGTGTTCTGGTCTCGCATGCTCGCCGATGGAGACGACGACTCGTCCTTCCGCCTGCAGTTGACCAGACAGCCGAATGGCCCTTCCGTTGAGGTCGCCTCGGGTATCCCGACTTTCGTGTTCCAAGATTCACTCGAGATGTCAGCCTCTGAGGCGGAAGAGATCGATTCCCCGGCTGACCTCGGCCAAGAGGCCGAGGATCTCCAAGAACAGATCGAACGAATCGTTGCTGAAGAGGCAACTGACTTGGCACAAGATGAAGATTCAAATCGCTAGGCTTCCGATTCCTGAATTAGAGTTCGGCGGCGCAGGATTCTTTCAGGATCCACGTTTGGGCTTAGCCGAGGCTGGCCCCTTCGACGCTCGATTCGGTTCGGCACATAAGAGCCAGATCCGTGTGTCAATCGCTGGGACCTCAGAGGGGATTGACCATGCTACGTCCTGGCTGCGCCGTTGTAAGTCTTCGATCGATCCTCGCTCTCCAGAGGGCAGCCAGATCGCTTTCCCAGGGTTTGATGCAGTCTTCCGCTCCGAGCTAGTGGTTCACGAAGCCAGCAATGTGACTTTGAACGAGCAGCAACTCGAAGCTGCCATTGGCCGCAAGCCATACGATGGCCTCGAGGCGGTTGTCTCCATCTTTGCGGCTGCAATAACTCGGGCCAAGGAAGACTTTCGTCCGGACGTCGTTGTGTGCGTCGTGCCCGAGGCAGTCGAACGCAAGTTCTGGAGCGTTAGCAGGGTCCTCTCTAAGGCCGAGCGAGACACGCTCAAGAAGGCAACTGCTTCCGCCACCTCACAGCAGCTCCAGCTTCCGTTCGACTGGGACGTGGAGGAGCAAACCGAAGACCTGCTTACTCGCGACTTTCGCCGGGCACTTAAGGCTCGCTCAATGCAGATTGGCGTTCCTATCCAATTGCTTCGCAACAGCGGCATGTTGGACCTTAAGACAAACGAGGAGCCAGCGGCCCGAGCCTGGAACCTTGGCGTCGGCCTCTACTACAAAGCCGGCGGAATCCCCTGGCGGGTACGCAATCGTGGACCAGAGACTTGCTTCGTGGGAATCACTTTCCATCACCTCAGGACCACGAAGCGGGCACTTGTGCATTCCGCCCTCGCCCAAGCATTTTCCACTAATGGAGGAGGCTTCGCCCTTCGCGGGCAGTCCTTCGAACCCGAGCGCGACGCTACAACGCGGACACCTCACCTGACTGAGGAGCAGGCCGAGGTACTTGGGCGGTTGGTCGTTGACGAGTACACCTCTCGAAACGGCGAGCTTCCTAAGCGCATCGTCCTTCACAAGTCCTCGCGGTTCTGGCGGCAAGAGCAAGAGGGCTTTCGCAAGGCGTTTCGAGACGTTCCCGTAGTTCAACTCGTTGCTCTAGCGCCATCAAGCGTCCGATTCGTCACCCAGGGCACTTACCCGCCTGCCCGAGGCACGCTTGTCACCGTTGACGAGTTGCGTCACTTCCTCTTCACCTCGGGCTTCGTTCCAGAACTCGGCACCTATCCAGGACCACACATACCTATTCCAGTGGAGTTGATCGTTCATGGTGATGCCGCTATGCATGACGTGAGAGAGTGCGCGATGGATGCCCTCGGCCTCGGACGGTTGAACTGGAACACCTCCGACCTGCGAAGCAGTCAACCGGTCACCCTAGGCTTCGCTAGGCGAGTCGGAGGGATCATGGCAGAGTATGGTCAACTGACCGAAGGGAAGCCCGATCCGAGCTATCGCTATTACATGTAGCGTCGCGCTTGGCGTTTTCCGTTCTCGCGTAACAAAAGCGCCTTCCCCAATGTTCGCAGCCGCTTCATGTACGGCCGACCGCGGGGCGAGCTTGGTGCTCTCCATTTACTGCTTTGGCAGAGCACTTCCTTGCGGGCCCCGAGTCAAGTACTGCATCGCATACCCCAGGGTCACGTCTCCAGCGACCCTAGCGAACTGCTTCGATGAGCCACACACGCGGGATGCGCATGCCTCGGCCCCGGTGCCGTCCATATCCAGGACGAATGTCGGAGTCCTCGTGATTCCATAGTGATCGAACGCTTCCGGATCGATCTGAACAGCAACACGGCGGCTGCCGATCAGCGCCTGCATGCGAGTTACCGTCTCGCGGATCGAGCCGTTGACCAAACCCCGCAGCACAAGAATCGCGCCTGCCCGCGCTGCCTGGTCGACCAAGCGCTGGAGCGTTGCCTCTGGCATCGCGAAGCTCACGAAGATCAGCACCTTCGGTCCTGCCTTGCCAGGCCTCATCGCAGCGGCCTGCACGCCGTTCTGCAGGTCGAAGCCCTTGGATATGGCCTCGAGGTCGATGGGCATGCGGGTCACCGGCTGCGGAAGGTTCTCGATGCGTGGTGTACCGGGAACTGGCACCTTCGCCAGCTCAGCCTCGGTCGGCATCCGATGCTGCTGGCGTGCGCGCTCGATGTCAGCGTCGGTGACGGCGGGTGGCGTCGCCGGAGCACCCAGCACGCTGCCGGCCAGAAGGATCGCAGCGATCCCAGCGCCAAACGTTCGGCCGATAGACGATGCCCTGTCAGTAGCCCACACAGCAGTTCCTCTTCCTGAACAGCATGAACGCGAAGTCCTCTCCGCGCACCGGGTACTCCTTGCCGGCACCCCAGACGATGGTGCTGCGGCCGAAGGGCTGGCAGCAGCGCCCGCCGTCCTTGGCGGTGTTGGCCACCGGATAGGTCAGCTGGGTCTTGTAGGCGGTCTTGTCCATGGCCGGCAGGAAGTAGGGCCCGCACAGGCCCGGGCGGCCATGCCAGCCCCAGGCCAGCAGCTCGCGGTGCATCTTGGCGGTCAGCCGCTGCGCGATGAGGGCCGCCGTTCGCACGCCGCCCATGTGGTACGGCACGTGGCCATCGAAGGGGTAGATGCCGCCCTGGCAGCCGGCGCACCAGAACATCTCGGCGATGCCGAAGCCCGCGGTCGCGGCCACGCAATCGGCCGCGCAGGCCGCCACCGCCACCGGGTTGGCGAACAGCACGGCCTCGGGGTTGAGGATGAGGGTGAGCTCGTCGTCGTTCCACAGCGGGTCCACCTCGGTCAGATAGGCCAGGTCGAACGAGCCCCGCTCGAGGCATGGAAAGTCGGTCACCACCTCCAGCCAGTACAGCACCGGATTCACGTAGAAGTGCGCCTGGTAGAAGCTGCCGCCGTCGCCATCACCTTCGGGGCGCGTGAACCGTGCCGCTGCCGGTGCCGGGATGCCGGGGTCGAGATCGATGCCGCCCAGCGACGCCAGGCAGAACGGCTTGCGCACGGCCTCCACGTGCCGGGCCGGCTCCCAGAACCCGATCGACAGTCCGATGGTGGGGTTGACGCCGCAGCTGCAGACCGGGTTGGACGGGTTGGGGATGTCCTCCTGCCCATCGAAATTGGCGATGGTGGCGCTGCCGATGCTGATCGGCAGGATGCAGCTCCAGCAGATCTCGGTGATCGGGTTGGGGAATCGGCCGGTGCAGGTCAGGCTGTCGGCGGCCTGCGCAGGCGCCACCCAGGGCAGGGAGGCGAGCAGCACCGCGCGGGCAAGCACGTGGCCGGCCCATCGGCGAAGCGCGGGCATCCTCGGTGTGGCAAGCCAGCGGATCAGGGCGGGCAGGGTGGTCATTGCACGAGCACCTCGTCGACGCGCAGGCGCATGCCTTCCTGCGAGACCAGGGCGGGCACCTGCCTGATGCCGAAGCGGCGGGTCAGCGTCCCCTGCTGGTCGTAGTACACCGGCACGCGCCAGGCCTTCATCAGGTCCAGGTACGAGCCACCGGTCAGGATGGGCTTGACCTTGCCGTCGTAGCGCGCGATCAGCTCTCGGGCCCGAGCGACCTGTCGTCCGTCACGGGCGTCGAAGAACAGCAGCCGCTTGGACAGCGACACCACCTCCAGCGGGTTCTTGCGCGTCCCGGCCGGGAACATCAGTCGGCCCTGCGCATCGACGATGTTGCGGTCGAGCGTGAAGGTGGGATCGATGGTCCAGGACCGTGCAGTCTCGGTGCTTCGTACGCCCTCGACCGGGGCGGGCTGGCGCACGGCTGCCACACCGCGGTTGCGGGCCTCGTCGATCAGCCGCTGCAGCTCACCCGTGCGTTCCTTGTCGCGCAGGCGCTGCTGGATGAACTCCAGCAGGTGGGGCTCGGCAATGCCGTAGGTCGGGCCGATGGTCCCTAGGTCCACGGCGTGGGTGGCCGTGCTCAGGGTCGTGGCGACGACAAACAGCAGCCACCGAATGACACGCGCCGACGGGCTGGTGCAACCTGCCTGAAGCAGTGGCAGCTCGAACTTCACCTTGCGGCCCTCCGGCTGCAAGAGACCTGCTCGCCCAGCCGGGCCAGCCCTGGCCCGTCCTGAAGGTGGCTGGCCCGGATCATTGCCATCAGCAGCGGATCGCCGTCTCCTTCCGCCATCGCCTGTCGCAACTCGCGGCTCGAAAGACTTCGGCGGCACCGGCGCTCGTGCGCCTGGAGATAAGCCTGCGCCCCTTGGTGTGCCGCAGGGGAGATCTGCTGGAGCAGCGCAAGGTAGTCGGCCATCGGCACGTCGCCCGTGACAGCCGGCTCGGACGGTGTCTGCGCCGGCGCCGGCAAGGCCATTGCGAATGCGGCGATGGCGACAAGGGAAGCCAGCGAGGCCAGGGAGATCGACTGGGCCACGTGACGGGGCACCGGCCAACGCAGCATCGGATGCGGATCCATGGCAGCCCCTCAGAACAGCGGCACCACGGTGCCCAGCACCTGCTCGGCCCGCACGAGCCCGCTGCTGCGGTAGCGCGAGTCGAACGAATCCGGGCCGGTGCCCTGCACGTAGTAGTGGCCCGGCGGGATCACCGTCGGCGCAATCGGCTCCAGCGGGCGCCGGTCGAAGGCCTGGACCTTGGCCGTGCCGACGACGACACCGTTGACCGACACCGTGCGGCCGGACACCGTCACCACGTCGCCCGGCAGGCCGCGCACGACCTTGAAGAACGGCTGACCGTCCAGTCCGGGGTAGGTGGCTCGCGCCTCGCCTGCAAACGAGAAGATGACGAACTCGCCGCGCTGCAGCGGATGCTCGCCGTGCTGCAGCCAGGCCACCCGGTACGGCAGGCTGCCCGTCCAGTTGAACAGGACCGGCACCCGCGGCGTCGGGTCGATGAAGAGCCGCGTGTAGGCGAAGGCCCAGATCGCGAAGACGGGCAGGTAGAGGTACCAGCGTCGCCGCATGTGCGCCGCAAAGTCGATGGCCTGGGTGCGAAGGCTGCGGTTCATCGGGCCTCCTGGGGGTCGTTCCTTTGGGATGTCTGTGGATGGCCCAGCTTCTGCTGCAGCAGTGCCGTCAGATCGACGGTCCGCGGTGTCCGGCCGGCCACGACGCTCTTCAGCACCACCAGGCAGGCGCAGTCGCGCGGCAGTTCCTCCAGAGCGGCCGGCAGCCGCTGCGAGAAGTTCCGGGCCAGCGCGAACGCCTTCTCGCGGTCGGCGTCGTTGGTGGCGCGGGTCAGGAGCTGGGTGAACTCGGCCTCCTTCTGCCGGTACACCTCGCCGACATCGACGACGCCCACCCGCTGGGCCGGGCGCACCACCACGCGGTCGTAGGCGGCCAGCGTGCCCAGCACGATCAGCAGCGCGAAGGCCGCGTGCAGGAGTATGGGCACCATGCCCACAGGCCCGGCAACAGGCTGGTGAGGAGTGGCGCTGGCGTCGACTTCCACGGGAGCCTCGCCAGGGTCACACCGCGTGCCCGCGCCGCCGCAGCAGCTCGGTGATCGCATCGTCGATGCTCAGGCCCTGTGCCCGCAGCTCGTCGATCGGGGCGTTGTCCTCCAGCTTGTTGGAGAACAGCAGATGGGTCGCCGGGTCGAGGATGTTGCGCGCCACGCCTTCGCCCACTGGCGAGGAGATGTAGACCTCCGAGAAGACGCCCGGCTCCGTGCGCAGCGAATTGAGCAGCCGCTTCTTGGGCTCGTCCATCGACAGCCGCCCCTTGCGGTCGAGCATCTCGATCGACTCGGGCTTCTGCCGAAGCAGGAACACCCAGTCCGAGCAGTTGAAGGCCGCCTCCATCTGGGCGGAGCCGTAGTAGTCGTCGGCACTCTGAGTGGCCGTGCCGAGCGATCCGCCGTACTTGCGGGCGCGGCGCGCGGCTTCCTCGACCACGGCCGCCTTCACGGGGTCGTCGGCGCCGATGTCGCCCAGCTGCTGCTTGAGCTCGTCGATGAAGAGCACCTTGCGCCGGTTGCGCGTCAGGTACATCTCGCCGGTGATCTGGTGCAGCAGCAGGATGTTGACGACCGCATGCAGGTCGGGCCGGCGCTTCAGTTCCTCGTTCTCGATGACGACGAAGTCGTTGCCGAAGTCGATGTTGTTGCGCCCCTCGAAGAAGCGCTCGTACTGGCCGCCGCGGGCGTAGGGGTTCAGCATCACGGCCAGGTCGCGGATGCGCGGGTCCTCGCGCACGCCCAGCTCCTCGATGGTGCCGGCCTTGAAGGCGTCGCGCAGCGCGGTCACCGTGAGCGCGTTGCCGTGCTCGCGGAACAGCTTGATCACCATCGCCGAGATGGCCTTGTACTGGACCTCGTCCAGCGGCCGGGACATCGATGCCATCTTGGAGATGGCCGGCACCAGCATGTCGATGTCCTCGTTGATGTCGACGATGTGCGTGAAGGGGTTGAGGCAGATGTCGACGTCGGGCCGGAACTCGATGTACGTGCCCTTGGCCTTGCGGCACAGCTTCTCGAACGACCGGCCGAGGTCGAGCATCCACACCTTGGCGTCGATGGCCCGGTAGGACCAGGCCATCTCGTTCATCAGCACCGACTTGCCGGACCCGGGCGCGCCGATGATCGCGAAGTTGTAGTTGCCCAGGTCGTTGTCGAAGATGTCCAGCGTCATCAGCTGGCCGCGCCGGCCACCGAAGACCAGGGCCGGCGTGCGCGTGCCGCGCCACTCGGCGATCAGCGGCGCCAGGTGGATGGCATTGGCCATCGTCTTGCGCGAGACGCGGCGCATCTTGGCCAGGTCCTTGTGGAAGGCCTCCGACAGCGTCATCGGCAGGCTGGCCAGCAGCGCCTGCCGGTGCATGTAGACATCGGCGTTGAGCTGGAACCCCCGTCCGCGCCAGATCGCGTTGGCGGTCTCCTGGGCGGACACGGCCTTCTCGGGCGGCGAGAAGATCGCCAGCTGGTGGTACAGGCTCACCAGGCTGCTGCCCACGTCGATGGCGTTGGCCGCCGCGGTCCAGTCCTGCAGCTTCTTGCCCACGTCTGGCATCACCTCGGCCATCTTGCTGCGGGCGTTCTGGGTCGCGCGCACATGGTTGGCCGTGACCACGGACTTCATGACGTTGGGGTCGAGCACGTGCACGCCCATGGTCAGCAGGAAGGGCGCGCTGTACTGCAGCGCCGGCTGCATCAGGTCGCCGATCAGCGAGCCCATCTGCCATAGCGCAAAGCGCTCGGGGAAGGACTTGATCGAGTAGAAGCGTGCTTCCAGCGATCCCTCGTGACCCTCTTTCCAGAGGGTCAGGCCGGCAGGGTGCGGGTCCTGGATGGTGTCGAAGTCGACGATCTGATCGCGGATCTCGCGGCCGTCGTCGTAGTGGAGGTTGGGGGCGTCGGTCTGGGAAACCCGGTCCGGGTTGGTGAACAGCGCACACCAGTTGATCAGGTCCGCGGCGTCGCAGACACGGCTGGGCAGCGACGCCGAGCGCAGCGTGGACGCCATGGACTCGCGCAGCGCGACAAGCTCGTCGCGCCGGGTCAGGTCGCCGGCCTGTTCCACGCCGCCGGGCACCGACACGCTCATCATCAGCCGGAAGTCGCGGATCGTGTAGTGGAAGCCGGTGGTCAGCGACTGCTGCGCGCCGTGCAGCAGGTGCCCCACACGCTGCCGAGCAAGGCGGTGGAACAGGTTGTCGTTGCGCGCCGGGCGGCCCCAGTGCTTGGCCTTGTCGGCCTGGTCGGCATCCTCGACGCGCAGATTGGCATAGCGGCGCAGCTGCTCGCGGATGTGCGGCGAGGCGAAGAGGTGGAACTGGATCCCGGTGGCCGGCGGGCAGGTCGAGTACAGCGAGATCAGCACCTCGGCCATGCGATCGTCCGCACCCGACTGCGGCATCAGCTCTAGCATGAAGCCCAGGCTGTCGCGATTGACGAAGAGCTTCTCGTCGGCGAGGTAGGCCGAGTAGGGCAGCCAGGACGCGAACTGCTCGGCGGGCGTGTCGGGAGGCGAGCCCAGGCCCAGCCAGCCGAGGCTCCCCTGGCCGGGGCGGCTGCCGCCGGGAGAGGCGGCGGATCGGGTCGAAGCGGTCGGGGCGAACGGAGTGGGCATGGAGCGTGCCTCGCAGGGATGGCCGGAAGAGGTGTCAGGTCAGTCGTTGGGTTCGTTGCCACGCGGATCGACGGGCATCTGCGGCCGGCCCGCCGGAGGTGTCAGGCCGGGCAGGGACTGCGAACCACTCGGCTGATCTGTCCGACCGGACTGGTTCGATGTCCTGGGGTCGCGCAATTCGGTGGCGCCGCCGGAAGGACGTGCGGTTGCGGGCGGCGGAGGCCGCAACGGTGCGTAGGCATCGCGGATCTGCCGTTGCGCGTGCTCGACGAGCCACTGGCCATCGTCGACCCTGACGTAGACGTAGCCCTGGTCGTGGAGGTCGCGGTCGGCGTCTTCCCAGGGCTTGAACCAGAGCCGCAGGATGCGGGCTGACGACCGGAGCGGCATGGCCGTGGGCGAGGCCGGCGTCGATGGCGAGACGGCGATGCGGGAGGCCGCGGCGCCTGCAGCGCCCGCCGCGGCTGCGCCGGCGATGCCCTCCGTCGCGCGCGGAGCTTGCGGCGTGCCTGGGTTGGCACCGGCCGTTCGCCGCTGACTCGGCAGGTTCTTCTGAACGGCATTGGCGTAGGTGCCGGAGACGGAGTCGCAGGTCACACCGTCCGGGGCCTTGCAGGCATAGCTGGAGCTGCCGCTGAGTCCGCTCATGCTCATGCAGCCGCTCAGCATCCAGGCCAGCAGCACCGACGCCGCGGTCAGTCCGGTGGCTGGGGCAGCACGCGATGTCGGAGCTGCGTGGAACACGACGGCGGACTGCTTCATGGCTTGCCCCCCGCCACCTGTGACACCTGCTGGAGGCGCGCGAGCAGCACGGCCCGGTCGACGTAGCCGTCGGTTCGGGTGCCATCCGCCCAGACCAAGGTGGGCGTGCCCTGGACGGCGAGACGTTGCGCGAGCGCGAGGTTGCGGTCGAGCGGGTTGTCGCACTCCGGGGCACGCGGGGCTGCCGGGTCGCCCGCCGGCCTGAGCAGCGAGGTGTCGCCCTGCAGCATGAACTGGTGCCAGGCCTTCTCGCGGTCCGCCGCGCACCAGATCGAGACCGGGCGCGCGCGGCCCTGGAAGGGCACCAGGAAGGTGTAGATCGTCACGTCGTCCAGGCCGGCCAGCTCGGGCTCGAGCCGGCGGCAGAACGAGCACCCCGGGTCGCTGAAGACGGCGATGCGACGGTGCTCGTTGCCGCCGCTGCCTCGCACGGTCTTGATCGCGTCCGCCAGCGGCAGCTGGTCGAAGGGGATGGGTGCGTCGGGAGCCGGCATCCTGTCGGCCTGCGCCGAGGGAACGCCCGCGCCGGGCGCCTGGCCGGCCTGCGCAGCGATGGTGGCCGCGCGAGCCAGTCTGGGGCCGGTGAGGTCCTGCATGGTCTGGGTGTCGAAGACCCGGCCGAAGATGAAGTAGCGCGGATTCCGCGGCGACACGTAGGCCACGTTGCTGTTCATCCAGACCTCGTACAGGCCGGCTACGGGCGAGCGCTGCACCTGCGTGAACTGCGTGCCGGGATGCGCCTTGCGCAGCGCGGCCAGCAGTCGAGCCTCCTCGGCGGCGGCGGCGGCGCCGGCGTGGCCTGCGGCAAGGGCCGCCAGACCGGCCATGAACCAGGCCGCGGGCCGGAGATGCCGGCCGCGAGCACGCAGGGCGGGGGAGGTAAAGGCGAAGCCTGGCGAGGGCCTGTCAGTCGTTGGCATCGTCGTGGGCCTCCGGGTTGCTCGGTCGGACTGCAGGGGGCGCGGCGGCGGCGGCGCTCATCGGCACGTCGATGCGGACGCCCTTGGTGATGACGACATCGATCTCGCGGCCGGCGTCGACCTCGATCACGGGGAAGGTGTTCTCGGCCAGCTTGATGTAGTACTGGGCGAGCCGGTCGAGGGCGCGGCCGACGCCGGTGCCGAGCCCGGCCCGGTAGGCGTCGGCACCCGAGGCGCTGGTGATCGTCCCCAGCGGCGAGGTGCTGACATTGGTGGACGAGGTGGCCAGGCCCTGGCCGATGCCGCTGACCACGCCGGCCAGCAGGGCGTTGGCCAGCATCTGGCCCTGCTTGGTGACCAGCCGGCCGCGCATGCCGACCTTGCCGTCCTCGCCGTAGACGCTGCCCTGGATCTTCACTTCCAGGGTCGCGCCATCGGCGCGGACACACGAGAGGTTCTCGGTGCGGAGGTAGGCCCGTTCGGAGCTGATGTCGCCGTAGCCGGCCGCGATGACGAAGCACTCGCGGTACTCGCCACGGAAGCGGTTGGGCAGCACCGCGTTGTCCGACAGGCGGACCAGCACCGGGTGGGGGTTGGACTGCGCCTGCCCGCCGGTGGGTGCGTCCAACCCGCCGAGCAGCATGCCGCGCGTGAAGCTCACCGGCAGCCAGGTCGACACCGTCCGAGGCTCGGCCGCCGGTGTGCCGGCACGCTCCGAAGCGCTGCCGCTCGTGCCAGGGACGACTGGCATGCTGCGATCGACCAGCGTGACGCGGCTGATGGCTGGCGCCGCCGGTGCGGGGTCGGCCGTCGGCAGCCCCGGCATGCCCGCTGGCAACTGTCGGCCGGCCGTGCCCTGGCCATAGGTCGAAGGGAGCGGCAGGCTGGCCGCCGGCGGCAGCCCGGTCGGCGTGGTTCCGGCCGAGACCGACGGCAAGGCGGGTGGGAGTGGTGCAGGCACGGGCGGAACCGGGGCTGCAACAGGCGCCGGAGCAGCGGCGCCCTGGGTCGCCTGCGTCGCCGAGGTCAGGCGCTGTTCCAGTTCCGCGAATCGCTGCATCGTGCGGGCCTCGAAGGCCTGGCGGTCGCGGTTGAGCCGGGTCTGCTCCTCGCGCTCGCTCTCGTACTGGGCGAGCTTGCTGCCTGCGGTACCGACCCACTGGTCCACCGGGTTGACCTGCTGGCCCGGCGGCATGACGCCGATGTTGGTGACCGGCCCCGGCGCGCCGGCGGCGGGCTTGCGAGAACCCGACGACGACCCGGTGTCCGTGGACGCGAAGATCAGCCACAGCAGGCCCACGCCGGCGGCCACGATCACGCCCAGCAGAGCGAACTGGCGCTGGCGCGGGGTCATCCGCTCGGCCAGTTGCGCGCCGAGGCGGGTGGCCGACTGGCGAAGGGCGGCTGCGGAGGGAGGCAGGGGCGACACCATCACTGGCCTCCGCGGCGGATGACGAAGACGTTGGTGGTCTCGCCCGGACGCAGGTTGTGGTGCTCGACAGCCACGGCCAGCACCTGCCCACCCGCCGGTGTGTCGGGTCGGTCGAACTCCTGCTCCGCCAGCACCATCATGGCCTGGCTCACGTTCTGTAGCAGGTACTTCTCACCCACCAGACCCCGGCCCTCGTAGCGCCGCATCAGCGAGAACCTGGCTTCCGCCCAGAGCTGGATCGGCTGGTTGAGCTTGTCCACACGGATGTCGGGCGGCACGCGGTCGGACGCCATCGCCAGGAGCAGCGTCTTCAGCCCCCGGATGTGGTTGGGGGCGGTGCCCAGCGGTGACTGCGAGCCCGCGGCGCCGGTCGTTGACTGCATCGCCTGCAGCGCCCGTTGACCGGGGTCGCGGATGACGATGGTGTCGGCCGGGGTGTCTGCCTTGCGCAGCACCAGCGTGTAAGTGGCGTGCGCCGACGAGATGAACAGGTTGACCGGCTTGGGCGAGTCGCCGACCGGGCGGATGTAGATCTCGCCCTTGTCGCGGTCGCACTCCAGCACGATCTCCCCCGCGGGGTTCACGGCCGGCAAGGCGGCAGCGGGTGGGGCACCGTTGCTGCCGCTGGAAGACGGCGCAGCACCACCGCAATTGCTGGAATGGATGTTGCCGAACACGTCCGTGATCGCGGCGCCGTCGATGCGGATGCGCGTGGGCTCCTTGATCGACAGCACGGCCTCGACGGCCACGCCGTCGCGGGCGTCCAGCACCTGCAGCGCGGTTGCCGGCGCTGCAGCTGCGAGGAGGCATGTCACGGCCGCCCATGCGGCGACCGAGCGGAACCAGCGGGGTGTCAGGCAACCGCGCGCCGTGAACACCACCGCTGCCGGGGCAGCGTGGCGACGGCGCTGCGGCCGGGAGTCACGGCGCGGCATGGGTCACCTCCTTGAAGGTCTTCAGGTGCATCCGGCCGCCGCTGTACGCAAAGCCCACCTCGTAGGCCTTGGCGTCGTTGGCCGTTTCCAGGCCGTTGACCAGCGTGCGCAGCCGGCCGCGGACAACGACGGTCTGGGTGTCCTCGCTGGGCACCAGCTGCTGCGGCATGAAGAAGGTGCTGGCGTTGATGCGCTTCAGCCGCGCCGCCTCCAGCTCCTGGCGTGTCTTGAGCTCGCCGTGCTGGTCGGGCTCGACATAGCCGAGCAGGATGTCCTTCTTCCAGTCGATGGATGCCGGCGTCACGTCCAGCACCAGCCAGGCGATGAAGGCGCCCATCTGCTCGAGGTACTCGCCGCTGGCCTTGTCGCGCGAAACCCAGAAGGACTTGTTGATCGACGGCGGCACGACGACGGTGCGCACCGTGCCCAGCAGGTTGAGGATCACCACCAGGGCCAGCACATGGGCGGCGGCCAGCAGGCCCACGGTGAGCGCCAGGCCGCGGTTGCGGCGGCGCATCTCCTTGATGTCCCCGTTCAGGCGCTCGAAGTCCATGTCAGTCCCGCCCGGCAGTCCGAAGGGACTGAGCAGCCCCTCGGGGGCCGCGAACGAAGTGAGCTTGGGGCTTCATCTCTTGGCCTTGGGGTCAACCGACCATGCGCCGGATGTGCGACGGCGGCGTTGCGCGCATCGCCGTCAGCGGGCTGGTGGGCAGGTGCCAGTACAGCCAGTGCACGGCGAAGGCCGGGTGCTTGTCGGCCTTGATGCGGGCGATGGCGCGCGAGGTGAGGGCGCCGGCAGCCAGGCACAGCGCGAAGGAGAACTTCGAGCCGGACATGTAGCCCATGAACAGCCCGAAGAGCAGGGGCGCGGCGACGTCGACGTCCCAGAAACCGATCTTCCACTGATCGTCCAGGCGGCGCGGGATGTAGGTGTCGGCGTGCATGCGGGCCTCCTGCTCGTCGGCTGCGCGCGCGTCAGATCACCGCACCCATGATCGCGCCCGCGATCACGAGGCCGACCGCGGCGAAGATGGCCAGCCCGACATAGAACAGCACCGGGCCGAAGTTGCGCAGTGCGGCCAGCGAGATCAGGGCGACCACGAAACCGACGAAGCCGACCAGGGCCTTGATGCCCGGCCCCAGGCTCGCGATCTGCGTCAGCGCCGAGGTGAGCGGGCCGGTGATGCCGGTGAAGGCGACCAGGTCGAGGGCGTAGCCGGGAAAGGCGACGCACAGGCCGAGCGCCATCAGCACGAAGAGCGAGACCGGCGACAGCAGTCGCTTCGAGCGGCGGCTGCAGGCGAAGTGGGCCGTACCGGGGTCGTCGACGCCGTCGGTTGCGAGGGAGCCCGTGGCACGGGCGGGATGCACAGAGACGAGAGCGGTGTTCATGGGAGTCCTCCGATGGTTCAGGGCTGGGAGACGAAGGTGGATGGCGGTGGCGGTCTGGTCGGGTGCGGGTGATCAGCAGGTCGGTGGCAGGGTTCAGGCCAGTGCGGGTAGGGCCGGGTGTGCAGATGAGGGTCGGGCGACTGCAGGCGCACTACAGGTCGGAGGGAACACGCCAAAAGGCGACCTCGACCCGCCGGTTGCGCGCACGGCCTTCCGGGGTGTCGTTCTCCGTGGCGTAGCAGCAGACGCCGCGTCCATCGACCTTCACCTCCGCGCCAGCCAGTTGCGGGTGGCGCGCCCGCAGGTACTGCGCGACCGCAGCAGCGCGCTGGCGGGCCAACAGGTCGTTGGCAACTGCAGGTCCGACGTTGTCGGTGCGGCCCCGGATGTCGATGCGCCGGATGCCGTCGCCCTTGGCCGCGGCATCGATCGAGGCACGGGCGGCGGCCGTGAGCATCGCGCTCCCGAACGGAAAGCTCACGACGATCTCGGACACCAGCGGTTCGCCCGCGTCGTCGGGCCCGATCGCGGTTCGCTGCGCAGGGGGCAGCGGTGCTTGGGGACCGGCGATCACCAAGGTCTCACCGGGGCTCAGCGACTGTGCGATGACCGCATGCGAGCCCGCGGTGGAATCGGCTCGCGCTTCAGCCGCTGCTGCACGCGGCGGATCGACGGCCAGCGTCTTCGGCGTGACAACCGGGCAGGCGGGGGGCGTGCAGGTGGCGAACCGAGCCTGGCGGCCGTGGTCCAGCTGGGCAATCGACAGCCCAGCTGCGGCGCGAGCCAAAGTGGCGGGCGGTTGAGCGGCCTCTGGCCGTGAAGGGAGGGCGCCAGTTCGGGGTGTGCTGCACGACGACGCGGCGCCAACGGCCGTCACCGCGAGCACAGGCACGGCCAGAAGCCGAAGCGCATGCCGCGTCATGGCGCCAGCCTCGCAGCCAGGAGGATGGGCGCCGATTGCGCCGCCTGCAAAGGCGGCTGCGACGTCGCCGCAACGGGGCGTGTGGCCGGGCCGCCGGCGGAAGGCAGCCGGCGGTAGACCTTCCAGGCGTAGCTGGCACGCGCTGCCGTGCAGGCCTCGCCCTTGAGCTGGCTGCAGGCGGCGTTGTAGGCGCCGACGGCGTTCCAGGAGGCACCGTGCCGCGCGAATGCGTCGGCCAGCAGCCACGCGCCGACATGGATGTTCGTGCACGGGTCGTAGAGCTGTGCCTCGCTGATGCCATGCCGCGCCAGCTTCGGAAGGTGGGAGCTGTTGATCTGCATGAGCCCGATGTCGTAGGAGCCCGTGCGCTGCAGATGCGATCGGTTGACGGCGCGTGGGTCGAGGTTGGACTCGACACGCGCCACCGCGACCAGCAGGTGGGGCGACAGCCCGTAGCGCTGAGCAGCCTGATCCCAGCAGGCCTGGGCCTGCAAGGGCGCCCAGCCGGTGGCGAGCGCTGCCAGCAGCCAGGGTCCTGGCATCGGCCTGGCCAACGACCTTCGCGCGGGGAACAACAGCGGCACCTGCATGGATCGACCCGTGACGTCTTGGTGGACAGGGCGACGCCGGTCCTGTCGGCCAGGCGTGGCCGAGTGCGGGGCGTCGAGCGACGGGTGCGGACCGGCGAACCGGTCAGGGTCGGAAGCGGGTGTGGAGCGGGTATTGAGAGCGGGTCTACGGGGAGGCGACCTGCGGCGCGTGTGGTGCGAAACCCCAGCACCACCGCGCCGTCACCTTTCGCCTCATCCGGGGCGGAATGGGCGCCCGCGCGCGGCTCGGTCGGCCATGTTCAGCCGGGCCTGGCGCAGCACCAGCGTGTCGGCGCCCTCGTGCTGGCGGCACAGGGCCACGCAGGCCGTGGTCAGCTGGTCGAGCTGGAACTTGGGGTTGGGGTGGCGGTTGGCCGGCGAGCGCTGCACGGCCAGCAGCAACTCGTACTGCGGGCGCCACATCGACTCGCGGCGCCTGGGCGTCAGCGGCGGGCGCAGCACCAACTGCGTGCCCAGGAAATCGAAGATCCGCGCTGGCGCGTCATCGTGCAGGAAGACCAGCGACACGCAGGCGCTGATGAGGTCCGGGAAGCGGAAGGTCGGAGAGACGTTGCCCTCGCTGCGCAGCACCGTGAACAGCCAGTCGTGTTCCTCGAGCCAGAGCCGGGTCTCGATGGTCTCCGGGTGTTCGCCGTCGTGGGCGCCGGAGCCGGCCTGGCCAGCCTGGGTGGCGGCGTCGCAGCGGGCAGCGGGCAATGCAGAGTACATGGCGCGGTCCTCGTTCGGTGGCTTCAGGATCTGAAGGCCGTGCTCTGTCGAGCGCGTGACCGAAAGGGTAGGAGCCGGCTGCCGCCGCGGCGCCGCGGATTGGCGCGTTTGCGAGGGGGTTTCGCGGTTGGTCGGATCGAGGTCCCAAAGTTCGGTGGCCGACTCAACAGCGCCACGGCTCGAGGGCTTGCCAGAGGCCGGCGGCTACACTCCCGCCCAGCCTACTGACCTGCCATGAGTTCTCCCGCGCACCTTTACACCTTCGGCTACGAAGGCCTCGACATCGCTGCATTCATCGAGCGACTCAAGAGCGCCGGCATCCGCAGCGTCGTGGACGTGCGCGAACTGCCGTTGTCACGCAAGCGCGGGTTCTCGAAGACGGCGTTCAACGAAGCGCTGACGGCAGCTGGCATCGCGTACTTCCATGCACCTGCGCTCGGTTGCCCCAAGGACGTGCGCGAGCAATACAAGCGCGATCAGTCATGGTCGCGATACACCACCGGTTTCATGAAGCACCTGGGGCAGCAGCGGGCTGCGGTCGCCGAACTCGCGAAGCTGGCGAAGTCCACTAGCGCGTGTCTCGTGTGCTTCGAGGCCGACTTCAACTTCTGCCATCGCACCTACGTCGCCCGTGCCGCGCATGCTGCGGGTGCGCCGTCGGTCATGCACCTCATGGCTAGAACAATGTGCTCTGACTCGGGTCTTCGGGCTGTGGCATAGGCGGGTAGATCAGGCTCACCCCGAGCCACTGGTCTGGAAATCGGTGCATGGTGCCCATCAGGAGCATCAAGTCCTTTGCGAGCAGGTCTCGCTCCAGCTTGTCCCGGAACGGCGCTTCCCATCGGCTGCCATGTTGCCGGCGAGTGTTCCGGTAGAGCGCACACACCTCCCAATCAACCAGCTTGACCCTGACCGACTGCTGCGCATCCGCCGTCTGGTACTCGCAGTGGTAGTAGAAGTCGAACGGGATCTTCTCCAGCAGTCGGACCTGACGCTGATCTTCCTCGGCATCGAACAGGCTGTTCTGCTGCTGCATCTGTAGCAGCTTGGTCCGCTCGTCTGGCGTCCAGTCCGCGTTCTTTGTGGGCTTGATCTCGAGCGAGGTGATGCGGTTTGGCTTGAAGAGGGCGAGCGTGTTGCCTTGCGCCAGCCGCGTTTGCTCCATCGCGCCGAAGTCCGTGTAGACCGGCTGGCGCGCCAGTAGCGCCATGCGGGCGGGCCATCCACGCTTGCCCGCCTTCATCGGTTCAGCGTCACAGGCGATCGTGTCGACGAAGATGCGATGGCTCTCCGGGCGGTGGTCGTCGCGAGCCTTCTCCAAGCGGACTTCAATCCATTGCCACTTGCGAAACTGCTGGTCGTCGGCGACCAGCCGGAACGGCACCGGAAAGAGGCGAACGAGGCGCCCCGCCGCCGTGAGCCCTGCCACGCAGGATGTCTCGGCGTACTTCGCACTCGGCGATGGATAGGTCTTGCACAGGATCAGGACACGTTCGACGAGCGAGGCCATGTGCCGCTCCGAGTCAGTCTCGTCCGGGTGGCCGGCGCACTACTTGGCCAACTCCGCAAACAGATCGTCCAGCTGCGGATTGCTGGTCATCGGCAGCAGGCGCTTGATGGTCGATGCCTGGTTGATCTCCAGCCTCGCGTAGTGCTCGCCGCCCGCATTGCTGTGCCTGCGGATCAGCTGAATGCGGCCGAACAAGGCGCCATGCTTCTGTGCGAACCGGGCCAGACCGACCGCCTTCTCGAAGTTGTCCGAAAGGCTCGGGTCATGGGGTTCGAGGATGTCGACCTCGAAGGACGGGCCCTTCTTCCTGACCACCACGAGGTCTGGAAACATCGGCCGGACGTCGCCGCCGGTGTCATAGGGGATCTCCAGGGACCAAGGCTTGCGGTCGACATTCCGCAGCCAACCCACCACGTTCTCATTCGCAAGTTCTTCCTTGAGCACGCCCGCCTCCCAGGTGCCCAGCTCGGCCCGGAACTGCCCATTGCCTTCGATGAACAGGTGCCGATCCCAGATCGGATCCGCAGGCTTGCGACGGAAGTCGATCGAGTCGGGCAGATGCCAGGGCACCTCGTTCGGCGTGGCCGTGGCCAGCCGAAGCTTCTCGTAGGTGGCGCGCCGATGCTCCTTGAGCTTGTGGATGGACTTCTTGTGCTGGTCATACAGCACGTCGAAGGCTGCGGCGGCAAGCTTCTCCAACTCGCCCATCTGGGCAGCGTCGCGAGCCAGCACGATCGCCTCGACCTTGACATCGACGGCATCGCGCTCCGCGTGCGCACGCCAGTACTCCATCTGCAAGCCATGGCTGAAGGCCCGGCCGGCTTCCTCGAACAGGCGATCGATGTCGACGCTGGACGCGCCGATCTGATACTCGGCGCCTGGTTCGGCGACCGTGGTCCCGTTCTGGACCGCCAGGGTACGCAGTCCCACATGCGTGATGGCCTTGGCCGCAGCTTCGAACGCGCCTTCCGCCTTCAGCGCTGCGACCCGTTCGTCCATCCAGCTCACGATCTGCGCCTTGGCCCGGGCCCAGGCGTCCTCATCGATTTCGTCGACCGTCAGGCTTCGGGACATGGCCATGAACCGGCGCAATGGGCTCTGTGCACGCGCCGCGTTGACCCGGTAAGTCACGAGTTCATCGAGTGCAGCGAACAGGGCATCGGTCCCGTCGCGACGTTGGAGCACCACCAGATCGCGGCCGGAGCCGGTCTCGGCCGGTGGCACCTCCTCCTGGTTGTGCAGCGCTGCCACGACACCCTGCACAGCCTGCGCGTCGAAGTACGGCAGGAACAGGTGCACGTCGTTCAATGCCGCGTCCTTCTCGATGCGCCGAGCCAAGGGCGTACGCACCATCCGACCCAGCAGTTGGGCGATGTACGTGTGATCCTCGGCACGCCGGAAAGACATCATGACTTCCGCCCGTGGGCAGTCCCACCCGGTGGAGAGGCTGGTCTTGAAGAACACCACGCCGATGTTTTTGTCCGCATCGATGCGCGAGGCTTCGACCTTGCGCACGCGCCGGCCGCCCACGTCCAGGTCGCCGGTGTCGTGCAGAGCGTGCGCGACCTCGCCCTCATTCAGGCTGCGCCCGATCGCGCTCTCGATCACGGTCAGTGCGTCGGCCAGGTCCGTCTTGGTCAACTGCCGATCGCTACCGTTCTCGACCTGCACGACCAGGACTGGCCAGACCGTCGCCTCCTGCTCATCCTTGCAGTACGCACCCCAGGCCATCGTCATCTGGTTCCAGCGGCGGGCGGCCTCTTCCAGCAGGCCCATCTCGGCGGTCGTGGCCGACTCCGGGTGATGGATGAGGATGCGGTCCTTCAGCAGGCCCGACTTCCGCACCTCCTCGGCCGGGATGGCCACCTTGTGCACTGTGTGCGGGGCGTGCTCCAACAGGTCCATGAAGCGCTTCGGTGTTGCCGAGACACCGATCACCAGCGGCACCTTCACCAGGCCCGTCTCCGCATGACCGAGCAGAAAGCGCTGCATCAGCGTCCGTGCCGCCTGCGCACCGCGGCCCGAGGTCATGCCGCGGTGTGCTTCATCGATCACGACATAGAACCGGTCTGGGATCGCGCGTGCCGTGTTGGTCAGCGTCTCCCAGATCAGGTGCTGACGGCCGTCGCCGCGATTCGTCAGCGGCTGGTTCACCGCCAGCTTCTGTGTGTTGATGAAGTAGACGCGCCCACCCTGGAGCTGAGGCGCGTCGAAGTGGGCGTCAATGGTGATCAGCTGGTTGACGCGGTAGACCTTGTCGGACTTGCTCTCGATCTTGAGCCGGGTCTGCTCGTTGAGTTCGGGCATGTCCGAGATCCAGAGGATCACGGCATCCGGCTGCGGTGCCCAGTCCAGCGGCCACGCGAGTTCGTCGTCGGGCTGGTCGAGGATGGCCTCGAATAGCGCCGTCATGATGATGGTCTTGCCGCTGCCCGTGGGCGCAGAGAAGGCGATCGCCTGTGGGTTGTCGGTGGTGGCGAACTTGCGCGCTGCGACGATCTTGTCGCGCAGCTGATGGAGCGCATCCCGCTGGAAGTCGAAGAGAGAGACCTTCATGCCCGTCCCCCGCGGATTTCGACCTCGGCGGAGGCGCGAGTCGCTCGCTCTTGGTTCTGATTGATCATGAAGTTGAGCAGGTAGTCCCTGTAAAGCTGCACGACCTGAAGGCCGGGGTTGGCCTTTCCAGCCACTTCAAGAACGTCTTGAGCCATGCTCTTGAAGGACTCGTCGGCATCGGTGACGATGAACACGTGTGACAGGCCAGAACGCCCTGCCAGCGCCTTCAAAAGGCGGCCCATGCGGGTCTCCTCGAGCAGCACCACGAAGTTGGTGCCCTCGGGCGTGAACAGGGGCGGCTCGGGCTCGCCGCGTTTGAGCTCCGGCCGCGGCCCCATGGCACCCGCTTTCAGCCAAAGCAGCGGCAGGATCTCGCGGAAGGCACGGCGCAACGACACGCGCTCGGGGTCGAGGAAGTCCAGCTTGAAGTAGGCGAGATTCGCGGCAAAGCCAGCGCTCATGGGCCGCTTCTCTTCTTCCGACACGAGCCAGGGGCCGAGCAGTTCCACCACCTGCGCCTTCAGCTGATCGAACACACGCTTGGCGGGCGTGACGATGTAGATGTCGGTGATGTGCTCCTGTCCGTCGAGCGCCTCCAACCAGGCTGCAGCCTCGGCCACATCGAACAACACGCTGGCCTTGTGGTCCTCCGACACGATGAACGGGCACGGATCCTTGACCAGAGTTTGCGGTAGGCCGTCGATCAACGCCACGACCTGCTTCTTCTTGGCGGACGTACCGAGTGCTGTGGGATCCAAGAAGCCAATTTGTGTGAAGCGCCTGGGCACTTCCCGTTCTACAGGGGTGCCCAAAAGGTACTCGCCCGACAGGACTGACCCGTCATCGCGCCGCCCCAGGATCGTGTTCTTGCTTCTGGGCCACGTCACCGAGCGACAAATGCCGAGAGACTCCCACTCGATGTCTCCAGGCTGATGACCGGCGGCTCGAAGCGTCTCCGCTTCATCCGCCGAAACCTCATTGTTAGTCACGAGAATGCATCGACGTCGGCCGTTGTCCACCTCGTTGAGAAGATTTAGCGCATGCAAAGTGGTTGCGCTGCCGGCAAAGAAGTCCAGCACGAGGGCGTCTTTTTTCTCGTCAATGAAGAATCGCAGCGCATCCCGGACGGCGTACAAACTCTTTGGGAACGGAAACTTCCGATCAGGAACGATGTCGCCCAATACTCTGGATCCGTATTGCGTCGCATCGTGTGTTGCAATTCTCCACTGACTGCCCGGCACAGCCCTTACGAAGGTTGAGTCGTTTTCGTCGACAATTAGTGACCCGTCAAGCGCGCGACCTATTTCTTGAAACTCGCCACGTTGAATTTTGGCGTATTCACCATCTTTCAAGATATATATCACATAGCCGCGCTTGGCATTGCCTCCTATTCGCACGCGACCTTGCTTCATCCGATCCTTCAAAGTGTCCGGATACCACTGCCAGTTGCCTTCAGACTTATTCTTCCGAATAGGCAGCAGTGTCACAAGGCCTGGCAGGTGTTCTGGTTCCGAGGTGCCAGCGGGAAGTGGGTTGCCGACACTAGCGATTCGGGGTCCGTTTGGGTCGATGTAGATAGGATAGAAGAGCCCTGGGCGGTCTGACCGTGCAGCATTGGTCCCTGACCTGCGCAGTAGGTCCCATCGAATACTGCCAGTATGCGTTCTCCCTTTTGCCGAGACCCACTCGCGTGCCAGTCGAAGCCTTGCTGGAGCCGCGCTGCCGAGCATTACGAAGAAGATGTACTCGTCACTGCGCCCAAAGCTGCCTGCTCTAGCCACGTTTGCAGGGTTGATCATGGTGCTGACCATCTGCGTGCGTGCCTCCGGGAACTCACGCTCAATAAGCATCGCCAAATGATGAACCTCATGTTCATCGATTGTGACGATCAGGACACTTGATTCTGGGCGGAGTAAGCGTTTGGCAAGTGCCAGTCGGCGCTCCATGAACGCAAGCCACTTACTATGACGCCAGCCGTCGTTGCCGTCGACGTAGTCGTTGTTGTATTTCCAGTCGCGCGCACCGGTGTTGTACGGGGGGTCGATGTAGATGCAGTCCACCTGTCCCGCATACAGGTATTCCAACAACTGCAGCGCGTGGTAGTTGTCGGCCTCGATCAAGGTATGCCAAGGAGCGTCTGCCGGACCGTTGGCAACAGCATCGACGGGAACCAGCGAAGGGAAGATCGGCTCGCCGAACTGGCGCACCACGAGGAGTTCCTCGATGGGCCACTCGGCCGCAGCCGCATCACATGCAGGTCCTCCGTCAGGCGCCTCGTCGGCCTCGTTCCCAGGCTTGATGCAGAGAGCAAATCCATCCTTGATCTTCTGCACCTGCCAGACGTCCTTGATGGACCCGTCGCGACGGCAAACCAGATCACCCCGGCGCGGCTTGGCCTTGTGCAGCGGCAGCAGTTCGGGGAGATGGTCCTCGAACACGAGGCCAAACTTCTTGTCTTTCGAAGCCTTGGCCCATTCAGCGGCAAGCCGGTCGCGCAGGCGGGGGTCGGTGACCTGCGAGATCAAGTCGTGGATGGCTGACAAACGATCCTCCTCGCTTCTTGTTCGGCCGTGCGGCCGTGAGCGTGATTGCAGTTGATACAGACGTCCTCGGTCCGGGTCGCACCTTGACGCGCACTCGCGCAGAGTTTGCCGGAGCTCATGAGTTCGGTCCCGGCAGTTCAGTGGCGCCCATCCAATAGCAAAGCAGGGGCGCGGGCACTCGCATGACTTGCGTGCCGGCAGCCAGGCCCTGCATCAGGCCAAAGTCATCGAGCGACTTGGTGACGACGTAACCGCGCTCGATGCGTTTCGACTGGCACAGCTCGACCAAGCCCTTGAGCGCCCGCGCCCCGGTGTGCTGTGCGCGGTACTTCACCTCGAAGGGTATGAGTTCGCCGCCGACTTCGGCCACCAGGTCGACCTCGTGGTCGCGTTTGCCACGCCAGTAGCTGAAGCGGACGTTCTGTGCGTAGTACCGGGCAAACAGGTGCTTGAACACCGCGGTTTCGGTGGCGACACCCAGCGCCGATGCATCTTCGAGGATTGCCTTGCCCTTGAGCATGACGGCCGGCGCGATGGCAGCGTCGGCCAGATAGATCTTGAACCGCGCGCGCAGCACGTCCTTGCCGTAGCCGAACGGGGCGAGGCGATAGATCAGGTGCGTGGCCTCGAGCAGCTCGATGAAGTTCTGGGCAGTGGGGCGCTTGACCTCCAGGTTGGCGCACAGGTCCACCATGTCCAGCAGGCCGCCATCGTGCATGCACAGGTACAGGAAGGTGTGCTCCAGGTCCAGCACGCGCCGCACGCCGAACAGCGCCGTCATGTCGCGCTTGAGCACCTTGTCGATGATGTCTTCGCGCAGCAGGCGCTGGGCCTGCGTGATGCTGTCCACCTGGGCGGTCTGGGGAAAGCCGCCGCGCACCAGGTACTCGTGAAAGTGGCCCACGTACGGTGCGGCCCGTTCCGTGACGCGGTAGAAGTCGGTGGCCTTCCAGTCGAAGAGGTCACGCAGGCTGCGAAGCCGCGGCAGGTCTGGCAGCTCCAGACGCTTGATCTGCAGGTACTCGTAGAACGACAGTGTCGTCAGCCGGATGGTGTGCCATCGGCCCACGCCGGACTCCTGGTCGGCTTCCACCAAAGGCATTGCGGAGCCCGTGAACGCGATGCGCCGGTCCTTGCGGAAGTCGACCTGATGCTTGACCCAGGTACCCCAGTCACGAATGAACTGGGCCTCGTCCAGCAGCAGGTACTCGGGGCCGTCGGCGCGCGGCTCGCGTTCGCGCCATGCGTCGATGACCGCATCGATGCCGGCCAGCTTGAGGATGGGATGGTCGAATGTTGCGTACAGGATGTTCGCGCCTGGCACACCACCGCGGAGCAACGTGTCGGCGGCCTGCAGCAGCAGCGTGGTCTTGCCGATCTGGCGTGCGCCGGAGAGCAGCACCGCTCTCGGTGCCGGTGGCTGCGTCATCCAGGCCTGGAGCTCGCGAAATGCCGCGCGCCGCCAGGTCGGCAGGTCGGCAATGGCTTCGCCCCGCCACCAGGGGTTGAACTGGGCGAGGACGGCGACGAGTTCTTCTTTGGAGACCCTCATCCGCCAGATGGTACCAGCATGCTGCGTTTAGTTAAAGCACACTTGTACTGTGCGTCGACAATAGCGAGCTTTGGTGGTTTCTGGGGCTCTTGCGCACCGAGCAGCCTAGCCGCGACGGTGGAAGTGGGCGACCGACCGCCCCCAGAGCAGGGCCAGAACGGACAAGCCTGCCGGCGCAACGAGAGGGTGAAGAGATGTCGGCAGCACCAGCACGACGACGCCACCGCAGGTTAGCAGGATGGCCAGCGATGCATACAGCGCGAAGCGCTCCGGATCGTGGTGAAGGAACTCCTTGGACTTGATCACTCTGCTGATCGCGCCGTCCAACATCGCTGCGGCAACAAACGCCGCCATCCATGGAAGCCACTCCAGCATCGCCGACAGCCTGAAGGCGGCCAGCAGGACGAGCGCGTCGATCGCGCGGAAGTAGCTGTTCCCGAACAGCCGCTGGTTGACGGAAGCCATCTCCCGCGCCACGGCGCCGTCCACGCCGCTGGCCGCCGACGCGCTGGCGGTCGGGGGCACAGGCGTAGCCTCCCGTGCCGCACCCTGGAGGCCCAGCGCTCGATCGAGGATCCGCAGCGCGGGCGTTTCGCCCCAAATCTCTTCGATTGCCTGGTGCTCGCTTCGAATCTGCGCCAGGAACCGCGCTGGTGGATGCGCCGATGGCAGGTAGAGCAGCAGCACCAGCAGGCAGAGCAGGGCGGCGATGCTGACGATGCGGATCACGACGGCTGCCCCGTCATCGCAGCTGGAGTCCGGATCGCCTTGGGTGGCGCCGAGTGTGTTGCCCTGGGCTCATCTGCATCCGGGTCGAGGATCGGAAACCGCCCCTTGATGATCCGCCCGCCCGACACCGAGGCGAAGTACTGCAGGTTGGGCAGCTTGCCCAGCACGTCGGCCGGCACCATCTCCTCGAAGCTTTCGGTGAGCTGCGTCGAGTAGCTCGACGAGAAGTCGCCCAGGTGTGCATCGGCGCCGCTGCTCAGGCCCACGCGCACCGAGTGGATCGCGGTCTTGCCGAAGGTCTCGACCACGAAGTCCTGCGTCGGACGGTCCTTGGACCGTAGCGCGATCAGGTTGTTCAGGTTGCCCAGCGCCATGCGCGCCGCGTCTTCGCTGCCCAGGCGCTTGGCCAGGTCGGCCAGCGTCTGCATCGCGCAGGTGGTGAAGATGCCACCCTCGGCGCCCTTGTTCAGGATCTCGATCAGCGGCTGGTTGATGACGTTCGACACCTCGTCCACGAACAGCGAGATGCGCCGGTAGCCGCCCAGGTTGTAGCGCATGCCCGCACGGGCGGCCAGGTCGGCCAGGGCCAGTGCGCCGATGGCGGTGGCGACCGACGGGTCGGGCAGGGAATCCAGGCACATGTACAGCACATGCCCGGCGCGCTCGATCTTCTCGAAGTTCATGATCGGCCGTGCATCGCCAGCGTCGAAGGGGTCGGGCGACAGACTGCGGCCGAGGTCGCCCGAGGTCAGCATCGAGAGCACCGGCAGCAGGTTGGCTGTGATCTTCTGGTAGTGCTCGCGGTTGTGGCGGAAGGTGCGCACCTGGGCGTCAGGCACCTTGTTGCGCTGCGACTGCGGGACGTGATGTTCGTAGAAGGCGACCAGGGCCAGCAGGTCCGCACTGGCTGCCTCCGACGGACGCTTCATGTTGCCGCGGTGCGCATCGTGCAGCAGCTTCTTCATTTCCGGCTGGTCGCGCCAGCTGGCGCCGAGCAGCCGCTCGTAGAAGCGGCGCAGCGTCGCTTCCAGCACGGGCTCGATACCGCCCTCGATGTACTTGGTGAGCTTGACCAGATTCGGCCGCTCCTCCAGTTCGACCAAGCCCTGCACGACCACATTCACGGCGTCCCAGCCGAAGGCGGAGAAGGCGCCGGCCGTGTCCGGCGGCATGATTGACTGGATCCGCGAGGCGATCTCGGTGGGCTTCTGCCAGTTGAAGGTGAAGTCCAGGCGCACGCCGGCTTCAGGGAAGGCGGGGTGGAACTCGAGGAAGGTGTCGGGCTCGCGCCAGTCCTCGCAGGCGCGCTGCGTGACGCGCTTCAGGCGGCGGCTGTTCTTGGGGTCGATGACGATGACTACGTCGCCGCGACGTACGGCCTGCGTCACCAGGTTGGCCAGCGCCACCCCCTTGCCCGACTGGGTGGTGCCGACCAGCAGGGTGCCGCCTTCGAAGTTCTGCAGCGGCCGGTGCAGGGGCACCTCGCGCGGCTCGACGCCATGGATGTAGGGCAGGCCGATCTCGGCATCGGGTTGCGGGCGCGCGTCGTAGCCCAGCACCTGCAGCAGGCGGGGCGCCACGGTGAACTCCCGGTAGTCGACCTTGGCCAGTTCGTAGAGACGCTGCGAGTGGACGGGCCGCCACTCGAAGCCGAAGCCCAGGAACACCGCGTCAGGCTTCTCCGTCCAGCGGGCGACGGCCCGTGTGCTCAGCACCTGGATGCCGCGGCCGGAGAGCGAGGCGCGCAGCACCAGGGTGTGAACGCCCTGCGCCAGCCGCAGGACGCCCATCGCCAGGCAGAACGCGGCAAGCGGGAGTGCGAGCTGTCGCGGGAGCAGGCCCAGCCCGCCGGTCACCGCGAAGAACAGCAGGGCGGACGCCCAGACGGCGGCGGCGTACACCTCGTAGGCGCGCCGCCAGGGCATCTCATAGCGGCGCATCAGCATGTCAGGGTTCCTCGTGCGCGGCCGGCTCGAAGGCGGCAAGGTCGAAACCATCGATGCAGGCTGGGGCAACTACCAGCCCGATCGTCGGCTCGCCGCGGAAGTCGGCCGTGACGGTGGCCGGGCCATCCCCCCTGGCATGCACCAGCAGGCCGACATCGGCCAGCGCCCGACTCGCCAGCGCCGGCTGCACGCCCCGGACCTCCAGTTCAGCCAGCGGCACGAACAGGCCGGCCGCGATGGGTGCGGCGGCTGCTGCGCTGCCCGGCCCGTTGAGGGTGCCGACGATGGCCGCGAGGGCATCGCGCACGGCCGGGTTCAGGCGCATGGGTGCGTTCAGCTTGAAGGTCGGCGCCGCGGCCGGTGGCGGGTTGGGCGGAGGGGGCGGCGACGGGACTTCCAGGTCGGCAACGGCAGCAGGTGGCGGTGCCGGGGTCTGTGACACCGGCGGCGGCGGGGATGTGCGAGCTGCCGGTGATGTGGCCACCTCGGTGGCGTCGAGCAATGAGAACTGGGTGCCGGGCGGCGGTGCGGGAGCTGGCGCCGGTGCAGTCGTTGGCGCCTTCTGGGTGGTCCGCGTGGCGCCAGGTGGGCAGACCAACGAGATGGTCAGTGGCTCGGCCGGCGGCGTGACACCGTTCAGCAGGATCGCCGGCGATGCCAGCTTCACAGCCTCCGCGGCGGTCTTCAATTCCGGCGGCAGGACGAACCAGGTCGAGGCGCCGTCCGGCTGCCGCACGAAGACTCCGGCCTCCAGCAGCAGATCGAGCATCGTCTCAGGCGCCTTGGGGATACCGGCCAACTGATCGGCCTCCAACAGCGCCTGAACATCGTGGGCCGCCTGCGGCCACAGCAGGAACAGCCCGTCAGGCCCCAGCCAGGACCGCGACTTCTCTCGGTTCGGGAACCAGCTGGGACTACCGGAGGCCAGACGGCGCATGGCGTCGACCAGGTAGCGCTCGAGGTGCGAGCCGAACTGCGGCACGCCGTAGCGATCAGCGTTGGCCTGCAGGTTCCGGTCGATCACCAGCGCAAGTGAGCGGCGGACCAGAACGTCGAGGACGTTGTGGTCACGGTAGACCGGCTGCCCGCTGATGCTGGACAGGAGGTGCGGGACGATGACACTGTTTTCCTGCGCCAAGTACTGGAGGGTGGCTCCCGGAACGACCAGGGGAAGCGCAAACACGCCCAGGCCACGCGACTCGGTGGCGTTCGGCCGCCAGCGAACGAAGTAGCGAGCGGCACTGCGCGATGCCAGCCAGTCGCCCAGGGGGACGAGGAACTGCGGCCACTCGCCACCCGCCTCGTCGGTCACGATCAGGTGGCTGAGCACCCGGTGCAGTTCGCAACACAGGCCACCGATGAAGGTGGCCAGGCGCCAGCGCGGTTCAAGCTGGCGGCGCGCCGAGATCGTCGACCGTCCGGAGAAGATGTGCGCGTCAGTGCCTTGCAGGCTGTAGAACGCGACCTCCAGCCCCAGGTTCAGCAGGCCGGCAGGTGTGCTGAAGTAGTTGTCGGCGGTGGCGGGCAGGAGATGGACGTAGCTGGCATAGCGCTGCAGCAGCGGCTGAACCTCGGCGTCGAAGGCGTCACGGGACAGGCCGAAGCACAGGCGGATGCGGCTGACTAGGTCGTCGGCAGATGCGAGAAGGGCAGGGACATGCAGGGCGGCGAAGCCGGGGTCGGTGGCCGGGAACGCTGCAGGCGAGACGGACAACTGCATGGCGGATGCAGGCGAGTGCTGCAGCCATACTGACGCGAAAGGCGGGGGCGCGAACGGCGAAAGGCGCGGTCTGGTCGCGGGCTATCGAGGTCAGCCACTCGGTGTGTTCCGGCATCGCAGGTGGTCTCTCTTCAAACAAGCGCCTCGACCGAGCGCCGAGACCGTCAGGACCAACACTACTGACCCCCAAAGACTAGGGCCAGACAATTACGCGCGCCCAACAAGCGCCGGCTTATTGACCCGGCAGCGAACTATTGAACTCAAGCCGCATATCGCACCGGCTCATGCTGGAAGTAGCTCTTGATCCGCTCGGGCTGCCTTTGCACGCTGCTGAGGTGCCGCGCGGCAGCTTTCACCAGTTGCAGCTTCGTGCGCGCCGGGGCCAGTTTCGTGACGGCCTGCTTCAGGTCCGCATTGGCCATCTCGTTGGGGTTGAGCTCGGGGCTGTAGCTGGGCAGGTAGAAGACTTCGATCTCGTGCTTGTGCTCGGCCAGCCAGGCCTTCACCGGCTTGCTGTGGTGCACCCGCAGGTTGTCCAGGATCAGGTAGACCTTGCGCCCGGCATCCTTGACCAAGCGGCGCAGGAAGTCGATCAGGATGTCGGAGTTCAGCGCCCCGTCAAAGGCCTTCCAGCGCATTTGCCCCTTGTTGGTGACGGTAGAGATCACAGACAGGCCGTGGCGCTTGTTGTTGACCCGCACCACAGGTGTCTGGCCCTGCGGCGCATAGCTGCGGCCGCGCACGTCGTCGCTGCGCAGCCCGGTCTCGTCGCCCCAGTGGATCTCTGCACCTTCGACCTTGGCGCACGCGGCGATGACGGGGTACTCCTCGTCCAGCCACTTCTTCACCGCCGCAGGCGACTGTTCGTAGGCCTTCTTCATCGGTTTCTGCGGCGTGAAGCCCCAGCGTGCGAGGTACAGACCCATGGTGCGAACGGCCAGCTCGATGCCGTAGCGGTCGCGGATCAGCTCGGCCACGGCCTGGCGCGTCCACAACGCGTAGACCATCTTCAACTGGTCGGGCGTGCGGTCACGGATCAGGCGCTGAACCTCGCGCTCCTGCTCGGCCGTCAAGGTGCGGCCGCTGCCCACGGGACGGCCGCCCCGGTCCACGTCTACCGCCTTCCAGCCGCCAGCCTCAAAAGCCTTCACGGCGGAGATCACCGTCGTGCGCGACATCTCGCACTGCGCTGCCGTTTCCTTCAGGCTCGTGCCATCCAGCCGCATCTTCACTGCACGCCGGCGCCGCTCGTTGAGCGCATCCACCGGCAGCGTTCGGGAGTCAATCTTGTCCATGCTCGATCTGACTCTACGGCATGCGGAAAGTTCAAATGTTTAGTGCCGGATCAATAGGCTACACGGGGAACGCTGGTAGCTTGCGCTGAGGAGTGCCCCTTGACGCTCGCATCAGCGCGACTCGAACGGCTACCGAGAGCGGCTGATCACTCGATACCGCGTCTCGTCGGTGCCTACCTTCTGTGACTGCGACCTACTTCCATGTTCCAACCCAGCGCGGTGGCTTGCTTGCCCTGCTGGGTGCCGTGCTCTTCGCATCATGCGGTCGCCGTGGTCGCGATGCAGGTCTGCGCGCGGGCCGCCGGAATCTGGTGCGAATCCCGTAGACCGCTACTCAGGTTTCCAAGTCGCAAGCCGCTGGCGAACCTCAGCCTGCGGCAGGCGGCATCGCGGGTGCGTCGCTATTCGCGACAGTCCCTCAAAGAGCATCGACATCGCGATGACCCCCGATGAAGCCATTTGGTCGAGGAACCATAGCAACCCAAAGACCTTGGCTTGGCGGGAGAGCGCCTCGGTGCGAAGAATCCTGTCGCCAGTGACGAGTGCGTGATCTGGCCGTAGCGCGCAGCACAGCGCAAAGCAGTCAGGCAAGGACAAGCCCTTGCGCTCGGCCTGCACCTGCTGCGCGAGCTCCAACTCGTCCGGCGTCAGAGCAACGACGCCGAGACCCAGCTGGCGCAGGAAGGGCCCGTTCTCCGCCGCCAACTCTCGGTCATACAGCAGGTCGGGCACGACCATGGTCAAGCCGCAGGAGAAAGCGGCTTCCAGCAACCCACCTCGCTCCAGGTCGATCAGGATGGACGTGTCTGAGACCAGGATGATCACGGCGACTCACGCGGCTTGCCCCGCGAGCCGACGATTCAGTTCGCGCACGCTGATGTTTAGCAATTCGGCGCCTTTAGCCTCCGAGATCGCCCCCTCCGTGACGGCACGAAGGCACAAGCGCTCCCGGCGCAGGGGACGTTCCGGATCCAAGGCATGCGGTTCGGAAGAGGCCGGCCCGTTCCACCCGAGCCCCTTGAGCTGCGCCCACAGCCGCCGATACGCGGCCGTTGAGAGCACGCCGAGCTGTGAACATCGGACGGCGAGCGAGGCAATGCTCACCTTGAACAGCTTCTTGAGCTCGGCCAGTTCGCCGAGCGAGATCGACGTGCGGTGGTTGCCAAGTAGTCGCAGCAACATGTCCTTGGCCATCAAGAACGCTCCCGCAAAGCGGTCCGCGGCCTTCTCCTGCTCCGCATCGCTCAGATTGCCGAAGCGCAGCACAAGATGCGCGAGTTCGTGCGCGAGCGTAAAGCGTTGGCGTTCCCCGTTGTGATGCTGGTTCACGACGATGACGGGAACATCCTTCTCGCCGCGCCGCCGAACGAACGCCTTCGATCCCGAGACGCTCTGTGGCAGATTCAGCGCGATGACCTTGACGCCCTTGTCCTCGAGCAACTCGGCCATGACTGGGATCGGATCGATGCCCAGCGACCACTGGCGGCGCAGCGTGTCCGCCGCCTGCTCCGCATCCTCGACGCGGAGGATGCTGAACTCCGGACCTGACGGCGCTTCCCAAGCCTCATCGAGGTCGGGCAGGAGCTCTTCCAGTTCCAGATAGCGCTCGACCTGATCCAGCACCGTCGACTCGACGGCGCGCTCTTCCTTAGCGCCGGCCTGTGGTGCCTTGCGGAAGTCGACCCCCGTCAGCTCGATGTCCCGCTCGCTCAGCAAGTACTCCGGCGTGACCTGTAGTGCCTTGGCAAGCGCCAGGAGCACCGTCGAGCTCGGCATCATCTCATCGCGTTCGTACTTGCCGATCGCCTGAGCGGACACCTGGGCCTGGATGGCCGCTTCGAGGTCGCGCAGGGACAAGCCGAGGGCCTCTCGGGCACGCTTCAGTCGGTTTCCGATCATCTCTCTCTCCGACTTGGTTGGTTTACAGATTGACTTCCGAAATTGTCGTTTGTAAACTACGCGCCGTCAACTGAAACCGTGCCACCGGGCCTGCCCCGTGGCGCGCGGGGGGCTGGAGATGAAAGACCGACTGATCGAGCTTTTGGTAGTGCTGTCGTACTCGACGGGGGCGCAGTGGGCGCTCGTCGTCGGCATCGTGTCGTTCGTCGGGCTGATGTTCGCTGGCGAGTACTTCGTCGGCGGTCTGCAGTTCCACGGCGCACTCGCGCCGTTGACCCAGATCGTTCGCGAGCATCTCGTTATGCGCTACGACGCGGCAGCCTGGTCGGCGCTCGGGGGATGCCTGCTGGTGGCAGCCAAGCGGTATCGGAAGGACCGCAAACGCTTGCTGGCGCTGTAGCACTCAAGGGGCGCGCTTCGCACGAGCCCCGGGCGGGCTGGCGAAGGCAATCCGCCCAGGGAAGGAAAAACAAGACCATGTCATCTCCGTCATCTGGAAATCCGAAGGGCGTTCATCGCTCCACCAAACTGCCCAGCGACCCGCTGAGCGAGCTGTGGGCGTCGATCGTCGTGGAAGACCGCATCAAGCAGCAACTGCTCGGCCAGGCAGTCGTCAACTTCACCGTCCGACCCAAGGTGGCGCGCAGCGTCCTGCCGCTGCACGGCACGATCCTGCTCGTCGGGCTGCCTGGCACCGGCAAGACGTCGCTGGCGCGGGGGTTGGCGAGCGAGACCGCGAAGGTCTTTCCGCGCGCGGGCTTCAAGCTGCTCGAGATCGATCCTCACGAGTTGGGCAGTTCGATGCTGGGCAAGACCCAGAAGGCGGTATCCGACCTCTTTTCGCAGACGATCGCCGAGGCTGCGATGGCAGGCCCCACGATCGTGCTCCTAGACGAGGTCGAGACCTTGGCCGCCGACCGATCAAAGCTCAGCCTGCAAGCGAACCCGGTCGATGTGCATCGCGCGACCGATGCCGTGCTCGTTCAGCTGGACGCGCTAGCCGAGGCGCACACCAACCTGCTGTTCGTTGCCACCAGCAACTTCCCGCAGGCGGTCGATTCCGCGTTCACCTCGCGGTGCGACCTGGTGCTCGAGGTGCCGTTGCCGAACCGGGATGCCTGCGAGCAGATCCTCGTCGAGTGTCTGTGCGGTCTCGGCAAGTCCTACGACCGCATCGGCGGCCTAGCATCCAGTTCTAAGCTGCCCGGCGTGGTCAAGGAACTCATTGGCCTCGATGGCCGGGCGATCCGCAAGACCGTCGCCGCGGCGCTGACGATGAGAAAGGACGTGGCGATGGACCCGAACAAGCTGACCGAAGACGACCTGCTGGAGGCCGCCAAGGCGGCCAGGGCTGCCCGTCAAACGCAAGGAGCCGCGCGATGAGCACCACCGTTGCCAGCCGCGTCGTTCGCAGCTCACCGCACCGCGACGCCGCGAAGACCTGGGACCTGATCGTCGACCTGTTGACCCAAGGCGGCGAGGAGGCGGCCAGGGCGGAGCTGATCGCGATCACCGGGGTCGCTTGCTCGATCATCGCCGAGAGGTCCCCACAGGACGCGGCCATCGTCGCCACCGGCGACGGTCCGCGCACCCGCATCTACTGCCTGTACGACGACGCAGCGATCGAAGGTGCCGATGCCAAGGAGGATGCGCTCGGGTACGCCCCGCTGCAGGGCGATTGGGCGCTGTCGCTGCCCTGTTCGGCGGACGACCTCGACTGGGTGCAGCGTGCGCTGAAGGCCAAGAGCTCACGGATCACGGCCCGAGACCAGGCGCAGACGTTGGGCGAAACCGAAGATCGAAACGCCAAGTCGGCCGCGCTGGTTCTCGACGCGGAGGCGTTCCTGAAGTCATGAGCACCGTCGCCACCTATTCGTACACGCACTCGGTCGTCTACGTTGCCGATAACATCCTGAAGAGCCTGAAGGACATCATCCGGCTCGGCGGGCTCGATCCGGCCAAGTTGGCGCAGGACTGGGACGTGCTGCTGCGCGGCATCAGCACCTGGCTCGAGTCTCGGCACCTCGAGACCGTGACGCTGGAGATCTTCGATCCCAAGACCGATGCACTGGTCAGGCGCTGGGACATCGACGTGGTCTACGCCTGGAGCGGTTCGGGCGACGGCAGTTTCTGGACGGACACCGAGCAGCTCCGGTTCGCGATCAAGAAGGCCGGGCTGTCGCCGGCTGAAGCCGCGTATCGCGTCGTCGTCCGGAACAAGCCCGGCGAACCCCAGGTCGCTGGGTGGAGCAGCTGCTCATTGCGGTCCACCGTCGGCATGGTCCGGCAGAGCCTCGGCGCGACAGTGGAGCACTACGGGCTAAGCGCGAACTCGGCGTACTGGAGGCGTGCCTGATGTTGTCCATCGACGACGCGTTTCGGAAGTTCAAGCACCGCCTCGAGCTCAACGAGCGCGAGCAGAAGAACGCGACCGAGCGGCACACCGAAGTCCGCGAGTACATCCGCACGAAGTTCGCGATCGAGCGCGACTTCCTGACGGGCTCCTACAAGCGGTTCACCAAGACCAAGCCGCTGAAGGACATCGACATCTTCTTCGAGATGAAGGCCTCTGAGCGCCACTACAGGGCGGAGGCGGCGAGCGTGGTGCTCGACGACTACGAGGCGGCGCTGGTCGACAAGTACGGCCGCAAGGCCGTCACGCGGCAAAGCCGCTCGATCAACATCGACTTCGGCGTCGAGGTGAAAGACGAGGACAAGACCGACTACAAGGTCTTGAGCATCGACGTCGTTCCCGCGTTCGCCTGCGGCGACGACTACGAGATCCCCGACGGCGATACCGGCCAGTGGATCAAGACCAACCCGGAGATCCACGCCGAGAAGGCCACCCAGGCCCACCAAGCCTACGGCAACGAGTGGAAGGGCCTGGTCAGGATGGTCAAGTACTGGAACAACAACAAGAAGCACGGCGACAAGCCGGTCAAGCCGTCGTTCCTGCTCGAGGTGATGGCCCTAGACTGCCTGTATGGCGGTTGGGGCGGGCAGTTCGACCGGGAGATCCAGGCCCTGTTCGCAACCCTGGCGGACCGGATTGGAGAGGTGTGGGCCGATCCCGCCGGGCTCGGGCCGCCCATCAGCGCGGCCATGGACGCGAAGCGCGTCGAGCGCGCCAAGCGCGCCCTGAGCGAAGCCGCCCGGCAGGCCGACATGGCGATCAACCACGTGCGGCAAGGGCGCCAGGGGGAGGCGCTGAAGGTCTGGCGCGAATTGTTCGGGCCGATGTTCCCGCTCAGCTGAAGACCCAGCATGACCCAGGCGGTGGTCACGCGGCGGGACGGTGATGTGTTCCAGGCCCGCCTCTTCTGGCTCAAGGCGGCCCGGCTGCTCGATCCCGAAGGTAACGTCCTGCGCGTGGGGTTCGAGTCGGGGCCGCGGGGCTTCGACGACATCTGGATCGAGTACGACCCCGATCGCTCGCCGAAGAACGCTCGCGGCGATCGGTTTTCGGTCGAGCGGATGCAGTGCAAGTGGCACGCTGTCGGCGGCAGCTACACGTATGTCGACCTGACGCAACCGAAGTTCATCAACGCCGAAAAGGTGTCGATGCTGGAGAGAGCGTACCAGGCGCTGCAGCACGACCGGCAGGACAACGTCCGTTCACGCCTCACGCTGGTCACGAACCATCGCCTCGACGAGAACGACCCGCTGCACCGGCTGCTGAGGATGAAGTCCTTCGAACTTGACCTCGAACGGCTCTTCGAGGGCACGACGCTGCAAAGCGCGGCGTATCGTGCCCGCCGCGAATGGATGGATCACCTGCGGATCGACGAAGACGAACTGCGCGAGCTGTGCGGATGCCTGAGCCTGGCACACACTAGCGAGTCGCTCGACATGCTGCGGGACCGCCTGGATGATGCCTGTCGTCTCGCGGGCCTGGCGCGGCCCGATCCGCGCTCAAGCAGCACGATCTACGACGGCAACATCTTCGAGTGGGTGGGTCAGCGTCGTGCCGAGTTCGATCGCAAGACATTCCGCGAGAAGTGCGGCGACGAACGCCTGCTGGCCCCTCCGGTGGTGTCGAGTCGGGTTTATGGCGTCAAGACGTTCGAACACGCCTTCGATCGACTCGAGGATCGATGCCACGACGTGCTGAACCTGGTCTCCGAGTTCGATGACCGCTTCATCCGCGACCCGCAGGCCTGGCGATCGTCGCTGCTGCCGCGCTTGAGCGCGTTTCTCAAGGGCCTGCCTGTACCCGATGGCCGGCTTCGCCTGGCAGTAGATGCCCACGCGACGCTCGCGTTCGCCGCCGGCGCGATCCTCGACACGAAGTCCGGTCGTGCAGTCGACATCGTGCAGCGCTCGCCCAGGCCGGTGGTCTGGTCGGCCGATGACGGGCCGACGAGTGCCGAGTGGCCGGCGTGGGTCTTCGAGGAGGTGTTGCTCGATCCGGCTGGGCAGGGCACGGCCTGCGCTGTCAGCGTCACGCGCGATACGCAGCCCATGGTGCAGCTGTACGCACAGCAGCGCTTGGCCGGCCTTCGCCAACTCCTCGTGGCGCGGCTGAACGTTTCTCCCGGCCAGTCCGTCGTCGCCTCGGGCGCACACGCCGCTCAGCTCGCCGAAGGCCTCGCGGAGAGGATCAAGCGCGATCGGGAGGCTGACGCGACGCGCGTCATGGAACCCGTGCATCTCTTCGTCGCGGCACCCAACGCCTTCACCTTCTTCCTCGGTCGGCACCTTCAGGCCCTCAAGCCGGTCTCGCTCTACGAGTTCGACTTCGGCCGCGATCGGGACGGATCGTACGAACGGTCGTTGTCGTACCCGGATGTCGAATTGACGGGCGGCACTGCCCCCACGCCATGAGACCCGAGGCAGATCGCTGGCTTCGGAGGTTCGCCCAGAGCGTCGAGCCGACGGTGTCGCAGATCGAGCGCGCGAAGCGGAGCCAGATCTTTCTGCGCCAGCAGCTCGACTCGGGCGGCATCGGGGCGCGGATCGTCGGCGACTACCTAAGCGGCAGCTATCGGCGTAAGACGGCCATCGCCCCGCTCAAGGATGTCGACATCGTCTTCCTTATCGATCCGCGCGGGTGGCCAGGCGCTTTTCTGTGGCTCTCGGACCGACCCAAACCTTCGGACGTCCTGGGCAGCTTCGCGACCGCGTTGCGATACCGCTACCCCAAGACCTCAGCATTCACCCAACGTCGGTCGATCAGGCTGGAGTTGCAGCATCTGATGGTGGACTGCGTGCCTGCGATCCCGATCTCCGGTTCCGACTTCATTTGGGTGGGAGATCGCACTGACGACAGCTGGACCAAGTCGTCGCCGAAGCGGCACCACGACGCCTTGACGGAAGCGAATGGCCGCAACGATGGGCTGGTTGTGCCGCTAGTGAAGGTGGCCAAGTACTGGAATCGAGAGCTGCCGGCGACGGCCAGCCTACGGTCCTTCGCCGTTGAAACGATGGCGGTGACGCTGTTCCAGAACGAGCGGATGTCGTCCCTCTTCGACGGACTGCTGAGGCTCTTCGACTTTGTCGCACACCTTGGGCAAGGCGACGGCGCGGCATTCGAGTGGAGGTCGGACTACGGCATCAAGATGGACTGGTGGAACGGGATGGTGGTGCCAGATACTGCAGACACCGGCTTCAATGTCGCTGGCGGGGTGGACCCAGCCCGCATGCGCTCGTTCGCCAAGCATGCAGTCACGTGCCGCAACCGACTGTTGAAGGTCGAGACGGCGCGATCCGAGCTGACCATTGCGCAGCATCTGAGCGCGGCGCTCCGGGTCGCTGGATAGATTCTCGCCACGCCGGCGTTGTCCCAATCTGGTCCGTTAGTGGACATTTTTCAGGCAGCCTCGACTGCCTAGAGTCCAGGCGTCGGAAGGTCAGCTGAGAGTACTCAGCGGAAGTCCCGCGCGCAACGCTCAGCGTCCGGGTTGCCGTAGAGCCAAGCAAGCAATCTCGAGCGCCGATGCTGCTTTGCCGGCCATGGGCCGGAGGCCGATTGTCGGCAGGTTTGGACTTTTGGCTCATGGCCGATGCTGCCCTTCCATCGGTATGGCCAGGTGCTCTTTCGAAGCGCCGGCTGCCAGCTGCAGCAGGACAAGCATCCCCAGCTGCTCCGCGCTCGGCGCAGCCAGCGGCTGCACCGGAAACGCCCCCTGCACCCGCGGGTCCGTGCCGTACCGCTGCACCAGCTTGCAGAACGGGCAGTGGTCGTTCGACCGCGCCACGGAGCCGAAGGCCGCCAGGAACTCGCTGTGGCAGGTCGGGCAGGTGACGAGCGAGAAGCTCCTCGTGTCGGTGAGCCACAAACCGTCCGTGTGCGCGGCCAGATCGAAGGCGCGGTCGAAGCTGATGCGGTGCGGGGGCTGGCAGATGCCGACGTAGTGGCGGTAGGCACCGACGAGAGCCTCACCCGCAGGGAAGTCGGCGTCTCGCAGACGGCGGTACAGGGCCACGACGATCGAGGCCTCGGCGCGGTGGAGCAGGTTGGCGCCGTGGTACCACTCCGGCGAGTCCGGCGAGCGCCCTCGAGGCACGGCCATGCGGTCCGGGAAGAGCAGGCGCAGCGCCTCGCGGGGTGGCAGGCCCGTCAGATGGCCGATGGTGCGCACGCGTGCACCGCACGCCGCACAGGCCTTGGCCAGTGCCAGGGCGCGCAACTGGCGATCGACCCGCGACTGCATTGCCAATGACCCGGCAACTGAGCGTCAGGCGGCCGAACTGGCCGTCACATGGCGGGGGGCGTGGACCGCGGCCAGCGGTCGAACCAGCGGCAGCGGTGTGTCGAGCAGGCTGACCAGGTCGCGGCGCGGCGGGAAGAGCGTGGCGTCACCCAGGTTGGCCACGATGGCCATCAACTGCTGGACGCTCATCGTGCCGAGCCGCTCTGCCTGCATGGCGTCGAGCGAGAAGCGGCAGCACGCGGCCGTGCGGTCGTGGAGGATGCCGTCGCGGATGGTGAGCAGCAGGGTCAGGTTGGCGATCTGCACATCGGAGAGCTGGACCTGGTTCATGGTGCGTCCTCGCGTGGGGACCACGAGCCCGTGCAGGGCAGGGTGGAGAGGTTGGTCGGTGGATGCGGGTCGTGTTGCGGTGGCTGAAGGAATGGTTCCGGCGCTGTGCGGCCAGCATAGGGTGGGCGACAGGTCGACTTCAATGGGCGGCGCGGGCCTGTGCATCTGCTTACCGAATTGCCACTCGCAAGCCCTGGCGAATTCCGGCGAATGCGTGAGCGCGACCGCATGACTCGATGTGCGGCGTGAACGACGCCCTTGTCGGGGCGCCGTGCAACGTCGGCGCCGGCACGGTCGGCGAACGGGGTTACCCCCGCCGCCGTCGTGCCGGACTGCCTGCTCAGGCCGTGCTCAGATCGCTTCGGCCAGGCCCTTCCACTCGGCCGTGCCGAGCTCGATCAGCTTGCCGCCCAGCGCCTCGAACTCCGTGGCGCGGTCGTAGTCGTCGATCTCCTGGCTGTAGTGCGTCACCGCATTGACCAGCCCGTAGCCCGAGAGCTCGCCCTCGGTGATCAGATGCCGCAGCACGCCCGAGCGCTCGAGATCGTTGAGCGTGTAGCGCTGGGCCAGCACCTCGACCGTCTTCACCGGGTCGCCGACGAGGGGGATCCTCAGCGTCTTCTGGAGCTTCTGCGCCGTCTGCCGGAAGCTCGCCTCCGACACCGCCGCCTGCACCACGTCGCGCACCTTCAGGAAGAAGGCCTTGTCGTCGGCACGCAGGGTGTCGTCCTGGTAGACCTGCAGGCCTTCGTCCTCGGTGCCGAGCGAACGGCCCACATGCGTCTTGCGCAGCGACCGGTCGGCCGCGATCAGGCCGTTGCGGCAGACCAGCCGGTACAGCAGCGGCTGCACCGACAGCGTGCCCTGGCCGACCTCGGAGTTCGAGATCACCACGCCGGCCTGCACCACGTCGCCCGGCGCCATCTCGTAGGTCAGGCGCGAGGTGATGCACTTCAGGTACATGCGCGTCTCGGTCAGCTCGACCGACTCGAAGCGCACGTCGGGCAGCTGCTGCAGGATGGGCAGCACGCTCTCGGCGAGGTCGAAGTTGTCGAGCCGGCGGTAGCGGTCCGACAGCACCGCGCGCACCTGGCCGTCCAGGGTGCGCAGCATGCGCCGGTCGTCCTCGCTCTGCAGCCAGGTGTTGACGTTGCGGTCCAGCAGCACCGGTTGCTCCTCGCGCATGCGCTCGAAGTACGCGTGCGGGATCTTCAGCTTGTCGGCCAGCTGCCGGCGCGCCAGCGGCGTGACGCCGTAGCGCACCGGGTTGCCAGCTTCGTTGACGATGATGTGCGTCTGGCCGTCGTCGCCGGTGCTGTGATGCACCAGCTGCGACGGCACGATCAGGTCCTTCTTCGAGTGCAGCTGGCGCTCCAGTTCCTGGGCCAGGCTCACGAGGGTACGTCCGCTCTTCATGACTTTCTCCAATCGGGTTGGGGTGGGTGAGAAGCGGGGACGGCACGGCCCACGTCGGGGCACGGGTCCCCGCAGTGGGTTGACGACAACAACTCGCCGCAAGCAGCGCGTCCTGGGTAGGTTGGCGATGCCTCGGCGAGGCAGGGGCGCGACTTCGGTGACACGGGTGTCGCCATCGGTCGCGCGGGATCTCCAGGGCTGCCTTCGTGGCGCCGTTTGGCGTCACCTGGTCTGGCAGCTACCAGTCGGGAAACGACGGGGGGAGCGCACCGGCCGCATGGCCGACGGCGCCTGACTTTTTCGCCGGCACCGGCAGGTCGTGGCGCAGGGCATGCGCCGACCCGTCCAGTGCCGCTGAAAAAGCGGGTGCGGCCCGCCGTGGCTCGCCGCACCCCAAGCTTCATGACCTCTGCCTCAGCCACCGAGGGCCACCCGGTTGCCCGAGGCCCGGTCGGCCGACGACGATGCGGTCGCTTGTACCCGGCCCTGGTCGGGGCCGGTGGCACGCTGGCACCACACATCGGCCCAGTCCGTGCCCGCATGGCGCGGCACGAACACCCGCACCCGGCGCGGGCCGGTGGTCCTCTCCTCCCGCTTCAGCCGCCGCGCGAGCGCGTAGGCGAAGCACTGGCCGGCGAAGTCGCCACCGGCGTCGTTGTCCGCGTAGATGCAGACCTCGCGCACGGTGTCCGGCACCCAGAGCTTCTCCAGGTTGCCCGCGCTGATGCCGGCCCACACGGGCTTGCCGGTGGCCAGGTGCACCGCCAAGGCGGTCTCGATGCCTTCGCACAGCGCGAGCTGCGCGCCGGCGTCGAACAGCCGCACGGCGGCGCCGTGGATGCCCGCGGAGAGCACCTTCTTCGCGTCGGCGGCGTCGAGCTTCCGTCCATCGCGCAGGTAGGTCCGGTGCAGCGTCACGGCCTGACCATCCGGCGCCTGGATCAGCGCCAGCATGGCCGGGTAGGCCGCGATCTGCCGCGACTTGCCGTCCGCACCCTTCTCGAAGTAGCCGAGCGACGGGTGGAACCGCAGCACCGGCGGATGCCGATTCAGGGTCAGCCCGCGCCCGCGCAGGTAGCGGTCGACTTCGTCGCCGGCCACCACCGGCTGCGCCTCGTCCCAGATGCGCTGCACCAGCCGGCGCATGCGCTCCCCCGGTGCCGCCGGGGCACCGGCTTCGCAGGCGGCCGCCGCCGGCAGCATGCCCAGGCAACGTTCCACCTCGCACAGGGCGGCGTGGAAGTCCACGCCCCGCACGGCCTGCAGCAGCTTGAAGCCGCCACCCGGGCCGCACTGCCGGCAGTGGTAGTTGCCCTCGCCGAACTTGTCGGTGTACTGGAAGCGGTCCGTCCCGCCGCAGGACGGGCAGGGCCCGTTGCGGTGCCTGAGGATGCGCTCCTCGATGCCGGCCGCAGCCAGCACCTCGCTCCAGCGACCGTGCGCGCGCTGCTTCACGGCGTCGATGCGTGCCGCGTAATCAGCGTCCTGCATGGGCTCCTCCGCCTGCGGCTGCGTGGTCGACCAGATCGACGGTGTGCCCGGGCGCGAGACCCACACCCACCGTCAGCTGGAAGGTCTTGCCGTGCAGCAGCGGGTACTTGCCCAGCCGCAGGGACTGCAGCAGCGAGTCCAGCGTCTGCACCGGGTCCACCGCCCGCAGCAGGCGCAGCAGATCGGCCAGCGCGTCACGGTCGGCGTCGCGGTCGGCATCCAGGAACTGGTCGTGCTCGTCGGTGAACGAGGACAGCTGTTCCACCGGCGCGCCCGTCGTCTCGCCGTCGGGGATGTACAGGTTGCCGTCGTGGCAGACCCCGGCGTCGCTGACCAGCGTCTCGTCGTCGCCGACGCGCAGGCGAACCTTCTCGCAGAGGATGACCGTGGGCCAGACCCAGCGGCCCTCCAGCGCCGTGCGCAGCTTCTCGCCCACCGGCGTCACGCGCTGACCCTCCTCCTCGAGGAAGCGGACGTGGCGCATCACCCAGTGGTCGGCATGCACGCCGATCCAGTCGAACACCAGCAACCCGCGGGCGCGCGCCATCATCCAGCGCGGCGCGTTGTCGTCGCCCACGTCGTCCAGGGCCACCAGCTGCACGGCACCCGACTCGATGGCCTCGCGCGTGGGCGCGGTCGGCACCGGCGTCAGATGGCGGCGCTCGCCATGCTCCACCTGCACCGGGTAGCCCGACACCAGGCTGCACAGCTCCGTCGGCAGGGTGCCGAGGTCGTTCAGCAGGTCGAGGTGCCCCCAGCCGCGCATGACGCCGTAGTAGGTGTCGATGAAGTGGCGCGGCGGCAGTTCGGCCTTGGCGATCTCCAGCGTGCGCCGCCAGCAGGCCTTCAGCTCGGTGTCGATGCGCTGGCGCTGCACGTCCTCGTCGATCAGGCGGTCGCGGTCCGGCAGGCGGGCCATGAACTGGCGCGAGTCCAGATGCACGACGTTCACGTCCTCGCGTGTCGACCAGGCCGGCCGCAGCACGCAGAAGCCCTGCAGGAACACCCAGGTGTCGTGGGTGTACCGGCCGTCGCGCGTGCCCGCGAGGTGCACGGCGCCGATGGCGCTGGCCTGGGTGGCAAGGTTGGCCTCGGCCATGGCGCGCCTGAGCGGCTCGCCGTTGAACCACACCGGCACCGGAAACCCGGCGCACAGTTCCTCGACGCGCTGTGCGAGGTCCGGCAGGTCGACGCCGTGCAGCTCGACCCGGGTACCCGACACCGCGTCACCCTCTGTGCACTCCTCGACCTCGACCAGCGCCTTGGCCAGTGCGGCCGCGGTGTCGATGTCGACGCGGCGCCGGCCCGAGGCCACGACGCAGCGCGAGGCGGCGTACAGGCACTTCGAGAACCCGACGCCGAAGGGGCGCTCCTGCGTGCAGGTGTCAGAGTCCCAGCCCGACTCGTGGAAGCTGAGCAGCTTCTGGAAGTCGTCCAGGCCGTGGCCGTCGTCCTGCACGGTCAGGATCTGTGCCTGCGGATCGTGGTCGATCCGGATCAGGCGGGCGCCGGCACGGCGCGCGTTCTGCAGCAGCTCGGACACCAGGGTGAACCGGTTGCTGAAGGCATGGCGCTGGTTGCGCAGCGCGCCTTCTTCGTTGATTCGGACTTGGATCTTCATCGTTGACTCCTTCGGGGGCATCCCGATCGGGGGAAGAACCGGCGGAAGCACCCCTGGCGGGATGCACCCGCCGGGGTGTGTGGGCCGGTCAGCGCGGATCGGTGCCCATCAGGGCGTCGTGCGGACCGGAGGGGTGAACAGCTGGCCGGCAGCCTGCGCCTCGACGAGGCTGTGCTCCAGGAACTCCCAGAGCTGCAGGTGCTGGCGACTCAGGACCTCGCCTTGGTGGCCGAGGCGCTCGACCAACGGCCCGGCGGCATGACCACCGGATTCGGTGAGCGGCTGCCAGTGGACGCGGTAGACGAGCCGGTCGGCGCCGGCGATGACGAAGGTGCGGCCGGACCGACCGGTCAGCACTTCGCTCTCCTTGACGAGGTACTCGATGTCCTCGGGCGCCTGCACGGACAGCAGGCGCACGCGGCCGGGAACCAGGCGTGCATCGGTGTGCATGGCGTCTCCCCTCAGTGCCGGGTCAGCCGCATGGGCTGGTCCGACGCAGCGTCCGGGACGCAGGGCGCCTCCGGACGGGTGCCCTCGATGGGGCGGGCCACCGGCGGGTGCCCGGTGGGTCCCGCTTCCGGGAGGGTGTCGTCGCCTTCGGGCGGCAGGATGCAGTCGGCGCCGACCTGCTGCCGGACTTGCTCCATCAGCAGGGCGTCTTCGTAGTCCATGCGCCCGGTGATGCCGTAGGCGATGACGATCGCCAGCAGACAGAGGGCTTCCTTGAACGTGAGCATGGTGAGTTCCTTCGAACGGATGGGCGCGTGCCGCCGGCCTGACCGGATCGGTCGGCGCGGCCCGAGGCACGGCGCCCGGGGTGGGCGTGATCACGCGAACAGGTCGCCCTGCACGGACATCTGCTTGAGCTGCTCGTTGATCCACTGGGGATTGCGTGTCAGCCGGGCCTCGACCCATTCGGGGTGGGTTGCCACGGCCTCGCGCACCCAGTCGGGGTAGCGGGCCAGCGTCGCGTGGAGCCAGGGCCGCAGCCCATGGCGGATGCACTCGCGAACCTCCTCGGCGTCGACGAGTCCGCAGTACGGGATCGGCGACAGCGGGCTGCAGCCGACCACGCGCAGGCAGTTCACGAACGAGAACGGCAGGCCGTCCTTCTCGCGTTCGGTGAACACCCAGCGCAGGGTGTCGAGCTTCTCCTCCAGCGGCGTGGCCGGGTCGGCCAGGTGCCGGATCTCCTGCAGCAGGCGCCAGTGCAGCAGGACGATGTCGTCCTCGCTCCACTCCTCCACCCACTCCTCGCGGGTGCTGCCCGGTGCGCCGATGGCGCTGTCGGCGCTGTCTGCGCCGGGATCGTCCTGAAGATCCAGGGCGGTCGGGATGTCGAACAGGGCGTCGACGACGAACGGGGTCGTCGTCGAGCCGAGTCGGGCTCGGTTTGCGTCGACGCTTGCCGTGTGTGGCGAGCCGACATGGGCGCCGGCCTGACGGCAGGCGTTGGTGCTGTGCATCGTGGACTCCTTGGATGGGAAGGGAGACCACGTGCACCCCGTGGCGGGGGCGTGGGCCCCCATGCGGGTGACGGTTGGGTGATGTGGCGCCGGCCGCCTTGCGGTCGGGGCGTGGAACTCCAGGGCTGACCGGGTTCAGTGGCGCGCGCGAGCGCGGTGATCGGTGTCAGCGTCCGATCGGGGGGACATCGGCGGGAACAGGACGAGCCCGGGAGGCAAGGGCGCGGTCGGTGCGGCGCTCGAGCAGATGCGCTCGGCACCTGGTCGCGGCCCTTGCCTCGAAGGCCCGGCCTGAGGCGAATGCCCCGGCGTGCCTGATCGCTTGCGCGGTCCTCGGCACGGCGATGCACAGGGGCACCCGACGGAGCGACACCGCAACGGGTGTCCCCCATCGGTGGGGCGTGCATCACCGCGATTCGATCGCCCCCACGGGTGCCTGTGCGACCTGCACGGGAACCCACGCGGGGGATCAGTTCAGGAAATCTCCAAGGCTTGCCGAGTCTGGATGCAGGGCCAGCTGCTGCATGGCGCAAAGGTAGGGCGCCGTTTCCGCCCGGTCAATGGGCCGACGCCCGTCGCCACGCAACTGATCGCGAAAGCGCCCCGAGGTGCCGGGGCTTTCGCGTGGCAAAGGGCCGCGCACGTTCGGAAGATGCCGTCGACCCCGTTGTCAGCACAAGGAGCCGCGGGCATGGCCAATGTCGAGATCGTGAAGGTGGACCAGGGCGGCGCCAACGCCCGTATCCTGGCCCGCGAAGCCAAGGTCGACTTCCGGCGCGTCGAGGCGGCCAGCCTCAAGATCGCCACGCGGTTCAGCAGTGCCGAGGGCAAGCGCATGTTCGTGCGCATGTTCAACACCCTGCAGCTGAACATGCATTTCATCTCGGTCATCGCCCGCACCCGGCTCGACCACGACGACATCGGCAGGATCGAGACGGCGCTGCGCGGCAGGATCGATGCCGCCACCGCCAGCCTGAACGAGGCCATCGATGGCGCCGAGGCGCTGTTCAAGGCCCACGGCATCACCAGCCTGGCGTCCTACGACACGGTGCCGCTGGACGTGGACGTGCGCGTGCTGTCGTCGATCAGCCGCCGATTCCTGGAGGTGCTGGTCAAGCTCGACCAGCTGATGCCGCTGCTGCAGACGCTGGAGATCCACGAGGTGGTGTCGGCGCAGGCGGTGGACACGCAGCGTGCGGGCCTCAAGCGCCAGGTGCGCGACATCGCCAATGGTGCGCGCAGCTTTGCAACGGGCCTGCGGCGGCGCATGAACGCGCTCGATGCCCGCGCCACGTCGCCCGACGATGCCGAAGGTCCTGACGATGCGCACGGTGCCGCCATCGGCGAAGCCGTCGATTCGACGACCGGGGCACAGGACGGACCCGCAGATCCCCCACCGTCAGCGGGCCGCGACGTGGAGCCGCTGCCTGCGCCGGCGACAGTCGCTGCGGTGGCGGAGTAGGTGGTGGAGTTGCAGGCAGTCCGATGTCTCTCCCAAGCGGCGGCGCCCACCGACGCTTGCGCGGGCAATCGGCGCGGGCGTGTTGCCCGTGAGCGGTGCGGACGCTACCGTGTGTCCAGGCCGTGGGCTGCCCGCAGAGGCACGTCCGCGCCACCGTAGCGCCGATCACCCGTTCAACGGGCGAATCGCCCCGGGCCTCCACCCGCATCGGGTGGCGTCGCAGTCGATACCTGCCTCGTCCAATGTCGGTCCGCTGCCTCCGGCGTGCCGGCCAGTTCCGGCGGACCCGCCGCGCCCGGCTCGGCAACCGAACGCACCCGGTGCCGGACTCGGCCCTCCGCGGCATCGAACGCGCGGACCCGCACCGCATGGCGGCCGGCATGCACCCCCAAGGGGGTGGCGATCGAATCACACCGAAGGGGGCCCTCGGCAGGGGCCCTCTTCGGAAGGCATCTTCATCCACCGCGCGAACGGAACGCCCGCGGTGGTCCAGGAGTCGAGCGTTCCCGGGCGGCTGGCGCGTTTCCTGACCGAGCGCCGTCGTCGCAGAGCAGGTCATGACCTTTGCCGGCTGCATGCCGATGAGAGGCCGATCATGCCCCGCGTTCCTGTTCCCGCCGCCCCGTCGGCGGATTCCCCGGCCGCGCCGCCCAGCGCCGCGCTGCCGGACACCGGCTTCCTGCGCCAGCCGCAGGTGCTGTCCTTCGTCCCCATCTCTAAGTCGACCCTGTGGCGGCGCGTGCATGCGCGCACGTTTCCGGAGCCGGTGAAGCTGTCCGAGCGCGTGACCGTCTGGCGAGCCGAGGACATCCGCCGCTGGATCGAGCAGCAGGGGGTTGCGCAATGAGACACCTGGAAAGGCGACGGACGCATCGCGCTGCACGCGGTAACGCCTCGGCAACAAGGCGGCACGTATACGCGGGCACATTGAAGCCGCAACGCGGTCGGGCGAGGTCTCGCCGCGGCCGTGAACGCGACAGGGCCTGGCGTGTATCGGTCGCGAAACGACTGGTCACACGGGAGTCGCAGGTCCGCGCGTTAGACGTGGGGACACCGTGCACGTGCTTGGGCCGTGCGGAGTCCAAGCCGTCGACATCGGGGAAGCGATTGGCGCGAAGCGACCACGACGCCGCGCCCGGCCAGCGTCCGTCGGTGATTCCGTCGTCCAGGGAGTAACAACAATGGAAGACGATCCGGAAGCCGCCGGCGATCGCCGGCAGACATTGCAGACGATCCAGATGCTGCGCGAGGTGATCGACGGCGATCCCTACGCGACCGTGGCGCAGCGATGGGGGCTGTCGCGGTCGGCCGTCGACCGGCGCATCAAGGGCCTCGCGGTGCAGCTCACGCAGGCTGTGGGCGTCGATGGCCTGCAGGAGAGCGGCGCCGCCTTCGTGAAGCGTCTGCGCATGCACCGGGACGCGATCCTCCAGGCTCTGGAGCACTTCGACCCGACGCAGGTGAGCTCCCAGCGCGAGGCCCGTGTGCTCAATCCCGATGAGGTCGATCTCGGGGCGCGCCGCGTGCGCAGCCGATCCACGCGGCCGCTGCACGACCTGGCGCTCTACTACCTGCCCTTCGCGACCGGCCTGCGCCCGCTGGAGGTCGCGCGCCTGACGGTGGGCGACTACCTGCTGGAGGACGGCAGCGTGCGGCGAGAGTCGAGGGTGCGCGCCGATGTCGCGATCAACGGCAGGGACCGACCGCTGTTCTTCAACCACCGCCGTCTCGACGAGGCGCTCGGCGCCTATCTCGACGAGCGGGTCCGTGCCGGCCATGGTCTCGGCGCCGCCGAGCACTGGCGCGGCCTGGATCGGCACGGCCCGCTGTTCCTGGGCGCGGAGGGCGAGGTCTATCCGATCACGCCGAATGGCGCCGAGGGCCAGAACCGCTACGTCTGCCGTCCCCTGCTCGAGATCTACCGCAAGATCTTCCGCCAGGCCGACATACCCGGTCTGTGCACGCAGTCGGCACGGCTGACCCTGATGTCGCGGATGTACGAGCGTGGCGCCGACGAGGATCAGGTCGGGCTGGTGCTGGGCATCGCCGATCGAAGTGCCGTGCGCGAGCAGCTGCCAAGGCCGCGACCCGAGCTCGCCAAGGTGCTCGAGGAGCTGGCATGACGCGGCGCGCCCGCTGAAGGGCTGCATCGGCGATGGAGTCGGGGAAGGAGTCGGGGGTGGACGGGCAGCGCTTTGCGATCGGTGGGCGCGTGGTCGACGCCGACGACCCGCAGCTGCAGGACCTGCTGGCCCAGGCCTACGAGGCGCCGGGCCGGCCACGCTGCCTGTGCGTGGCAGGCGGCGTCGAGATGTACGTCGCCTTCCATCGCCACTTCCAGATCAAGCGCATGCCCGAGACCGGGGACCGGCACCACCCGGCCTGCCCGAGCTACGAGCCGGGGCCTGCAATGTCGGGCCTGGGCGAACTGGTCGGCGAGGCCGTCGTCCAGCTGGATCCGGCGCGGGTGGAACTGCACGTGGACTTCCCGTGGGCGCGTGTACCCGGGCGGCCTGGGGTGAGCCGCGAGCCTGCCGATCCGTCGGAGGTCGGCCGCACCCGTCGCCGGATGAGCCTGCGGGCGCTGATGCACTTCCTGTTCGAGCGGGCCGGCTTCAACCGCTGGTCACCGGCCATGGCCGGGAAGCGCAACCAGGCGGTGCTTCACAAGTACCTGATGCAGGCCGCCGAGGCGATCCAGGTGAAGGGTGAGCCGCTGTCGAACCGGCTGTACGTGCCGGAAGCCTTCAACGAGTCCGCGAAGGCCGAGCAGGCCGAACGGCGGCGTGCCCGGCTGTCGGTGCTGCAGCCGCATGACGGGCGTCAGCCGCTGGCTTTGGTTCTGGGGGAGTTCAAGGGCTGGGAGTCGGCGCCCGCGGGCGCGCGCATCTGGATCCGCCACATGCCGGACGCACCCTTGCTGGCAGACGCACGGACGTGGGCGCGGGTGCAGCGCGGCTTCGCGCCACTCTTCGAGGCGCTCGACTCGGACGGAGGGCGAGGGCTGCGTCTGATGTTGGCGGCGCTGATCCGCGCACGCCGGGAGCACACCTACGAGATCGACCTCGCCACCCTGATGTTGACCAGCGAGGAGTGGATTCCGCTGGAGGGGGTGCACGAGGCGCCGCTGGTTCGAGCGCTGGTGGCGCAGGGACGGCGGTTCGTGAAGCCGCTGCGGTACGACGCGCGATCGGTATCCGGGTTCGCGAATGCCATCCTCCTGGACGTGGGCGCGGAGCCGGTCGACCTCCATGTCGTCAGCGGCTTCATGGGCGAGGCCGAACAGGGTGCCAAGCGAAGGGCGTTCGAGAGCGCCCGGCCGAGGTCCTGGCTCTGGTTGCCTGGCGATGCCATGCCGGTCCTGCCCGGCCCCTCGACTCGGCTCACCGCTGGAGCGGCGGCATGCAGGCCGCATGCAGGCCCGACAGCCGTCCGACCGAACCCCGCAGGCCGGGATCCTGGCTGACGATCACGATGACGTTGGCCAGCATCAGCGAGAGCAGGTTGCGGTTCTGCAGCACGGACGTCAGCTTTCCTGCCGGGTAGCCCCGCAGGGCGTGGACGACCAGGTGGACACCTCCGTGGACGAACGAGTGCATCACCTTGACGGTGCCATGCAGTCGCTTCAGTTCGGTGGCCGCCGGGCCGGCGACCGCGCCGATGGCATCGATCATGGCGGGGATCGGTGGCCCCATCTGGGGTTCCGAGAGTTCGCCGTCCGGCACCGGCGCGGAGAACTTGTCCAGCCAGTCCTCCTTGGCGGCGTGAAGCACCCAGGCGGCACGGACAACTGCCTCGAACTGCAGGCGGATCAGGCTGAGTGCGGTCCCCGTCAGGCCGGCTTCGATCAGGACCCGCTGCGCGATCGCATGCTCGATCGCCGAACGACAGAAGGCCAGGCAGATGGTCGAGCGTCGGGACGACGTGTTCCAACCGGCTCGAAGCAGTGCGAGCAGATCTTCGTCAAAGGCCTCGGAGGCGGCGAGTACGCGCCGCAGTTCATCGTCGTCTTTGTCTGTGCTGTCTTCTGGGTTGGAGGGTGACTCGGCGTGCATTGAGGGGACTGGTGAGGGCGATGCGACTGCGCAGGCCCATGGCGTTCGTGACGGGTCGCATCATGGCATCCGGACGGCACCCGGGGTTGAAAGCACGGGTCGAGGCGGGACGATGGTTCGTCGGAATCCCCCGACGCCCACCGAGGAACGCCGATGGCCTCTTCACCATCCCCCGATCCCCGGCCCGCCGTCGTGCTGCACGGCGGGCCCACCGCTCTGCCGACCCTGCTGGGTAACGGTACAAGCGGAATGCCCCGCCTGCCCACGGGCGGCAAGGTCCGCGCGGGCATCAAGGTCCTGACCCGTCGGGCTGCCGAGGTGCCGCGTGCGCAGGCGATCTACGAACAGGGCCTGAACCAGGGCCAGTCGTTCGACCAGATCGAGCGTGCGCTGGCCGAGGCCTGCCCTGAGCTCAAGAGCCCGCTCGTTCCGCGCAACGTGCCGTGGTTCACTGTGCGTGCCCAGGACTTCCCGAACCCCGAACTGGCGACACAGATTCTCGACCTCCATGGCGAGGACCGCGGCGAGGGCCGGCGCCTCTACCGCTTCCCGGTGGTGTTCCCGACAGATCGCTGGCAGAGCGTGATGCCGCATGAACTGGCGACCTGGGGTGCGCAGGACAAGCGCTTCTGGTCCGAGTATTCGACCGACGGACGATGGCGCCACTGCATGACGCACGCGCCGGTGCCGGTGGACGCGACCGGGCGCCGCACGGTGCGGCTGTTCGGCGGCCGCAAGGCGATTCCGCGCGAGGACAACGGCGGGCTGTGCCAGCCGGAGTCCTGCCCGGAGTACCAGCAGCGGCAGTGCAACCTCACCGGACGCTTCCTGTTCTTCATCCCCGGCATCCGCTCGATCAGCGCCTTCGAACTGCACACGCGCAGCTTCTACGCGATGAATGCGGCGATCCGCACCTTCGAGACCGTGGCGTTCCTGCGGGGTGGTCGACTGGCCGGTTTCCTGGACCGCCAGGGCACGCCGTTCTACTTGACCAAGCGGCTGATGGACGTGGCGCACATCGATGACCATGGGCGGCCTGTCCGGGTGCCGCAGTGGATCATCGAACTGGAAGCGCCGGTCGACGTGGCGACGCTGATGCGGGAGCAGGACGATCAGGACACCGTGCTCCTGCAGGCCGATGTTGCCGCCCGCGTGCTCCAGGGGCACCGGGAGAACGCTTCCTCGACGCCAGGGCAGGGACCCGAGTCCGTCGACGAACCTGTGGCTGCGAGCGATCCCACGGCAGACGGCATGCCGCCCACGCTGGAGCATGTGCTCGGGCGGCTGGCCTCGATGGGCGTGCCTGCTCAGACCTGGATGAGCTATGCGGCCACGCGCTGGGGTCCTGGGTGGAAGCTCAATCCGCAGGGGCGGCAGCGGGCGTTCGGCGAGCTGGAGCGCTTCCGGAACGATCCGAAGGGCTACGCGGACAAGGTCAACGCCGAACTGCAGCAGGTGGCGCCGTGAGCGCGCCGGGACGACCGCAAGGCGGTACCGGTGCGCAACGCGCGGAAGTGCCGCGCATCCCGGATGGGCGTCCGCGAGCGCACGGTTCGCACCTTCAGGCGCATCGCTTGCGGGTGGCGCACCTGTCCGACCTGCACTACGGACCTCGGCACCTGGAGGAGGCCGATCGCTGCTTCTCTGCGGCCGTGGACCGCGCCATCGAACTCGCCGTCGACGCTGCCGTGATCTCCGGGGACGCCACCCATCACGCCCTGGATCTGCATGCGCCGGCGGCTCTGCGGCTGCTGGCGCAGGTGCGGCGGCTGGCCGATCATTGCCCGGTGCTGATGCTCCAGGGCACGTGGTCGCACGAGCCGCCCGGCACGCTGTCCGTGTTCAGGATGCTGGGCAGCCGCCATCGGGTCTTCGTCGCGGACCGGATCGGTCAGGTGGCGCTGATGGGCAGCGGATCGTCTCGGGACCTGTCGGCGACCGATGCGTCTGCTGCCGACCTTTGGATCGCGTCCGAAGGCCCGCGATTCGCAGAGGTGCCGCCTGGCGCCAGGGCGCTGTTCACCTGCATTCCGTCGACCAACAAGGCGGCTGTCGCGGCAGCGGTCGGCGCCACCGCTGCCGCCGAGGCCCAGGGCGAGCAGCTAGCCCGGCTGCTGCAGGGCTACGCCGGCATCCACGGCGTAGCCCGTGCTGCCGGCGTGCCGACGCTCGCGGTGTCGCATGGCACGGTCTTCGGCTGCGTGACCGAGCACGGCGTGCCGATGGCCGGGTTCGACCACGAGTTCACCACCGGGGCGCTGTTCAGCGCCGGCGTGCAGGCCACCTTGCTGGGCCACATCCATCGGCACCAGGCCTGGACTCAGGGGGATGGCGAGCGGCGCCAGTGCATTGCATACGCCGGGTCGATCGGTCGCTTCCATCACGGCGAGCAGGGCGACAAGGGGTTCCTGCTGTGGGAATTCGGACCGGACGGGGTGGACTGTCGCCTCGAACCGACCCCTGCCAGACGGACGCTGGACATCGTGTTCGAAGGCCGGCCCGACCTGGAGCAGTTGCGAGACGCGCTTCGCGCGCAGGAACTGGCCGGCGTCAGCGTGCGGGTCCGATGGACCGTAGCCGACGAGGACCGGCATGAGGTGGACCGCGGCGCCATCGAGCGCGCCCTGTCCGGCGCCGCCGATGTCCAGCTCGAAGGGCGGATCGTGCCCGTGGTCCGCACCCGCGCGCCCGGCATCTCGCAGCTCGTCAGCCTGGCCGACAAGGTCAGGGCCTGGGCCACGGCGACGGACGTCCACGCGCCGCCGCTGCTGGACTGCCTGGAGCGGGTGACGACGACCGAGCCCGAGGACATCGTCGTGGCAGTCCTGGCGGTCCCCAATGAACGTGCCAAGGCACAGGGTGGCGTTGACCCGGCCGAGAAGGGTTCGAAACTGGACCTCGTCGAGGCCGCCTGAAGCTTCGCCTGAACAGCGCCCGAAGGGCGCCCAGGCTGCTTCACTGCCCACCACACCCATCGCGCCGCCCAGCGGCGCTGGAGGCATGCCATGCAACCACTATCTCTCAGGCTCCGGGGCTTCCGGGGCATCCGCGACGGCCTCGGGCTGGACGAGCTGACCCTCGATCTGGAGCGGCTGGCCGATGGTGTCGCGCTGGTCGCCATCGCAGGCGCCAACGGCCGCGGCAAGTCCACGGTGATGGACAACCTGCACCCCTTATGTTGAATTCGCTGCGTCAACAATCGTCCAACACGCGGCGTTTCACTTGTTTCACTGCCTCTGCAGGGTGGTTATCAACGGGCACGACAACTTGCCCCGCATCGAGCAGCAGTCGCGGACGAGGACGGCCAGCGCCGACTCGATCCGGCGCAGGTCTTTCAGCTTCTTGCGCACATCGCCGAGCTTTGCTTCGGCGAGCTGTCTCGCCTCGTCACAGTGCGTGCCGTCGTCCAGTTTCAGCAAGCCCGCAACCTCGTCGAGGCTGAAGCCAAGGCGCTGTGCGGCCTTCACGAACCGCACCCGCGCCACGTCCTTCGCCTCATAGCGCCGAATGCGGCCGTAGGGCTTGTCCGGCTCGGGTAGCAGCGCGCGGCGCTGGTAGAAGCGCACGGTCTCCACGTTGACGCCGGCCGCCTTGGCGACGGCCCCGATCGTCAGTCCCTGCTGATCGCTGTCCATCCCGCTTGACTCCGTACATGAGTACGGAAATAAGCTTACGCCATCGTGTCCCCGACACACCGAGGAAAGTGCATGACGGAATCGCAGACCGGGCGTGGTGCGCTCTTCGCCGGCGGACTGGCCGCGTTCCTCGCGTCAACCTGCTGCCTGGGCCCGCTCGTGCTGGTGGCCCTGGGCTTCAGCGGCGCGTGGATCGGCAACCTAACGGCGCTGGAGCCCTATCGCCCGTTCTTCATCGGCGCTGCGCTTGTCGCCATGTATTTCGCGTGGCGTCGCATCTATCGACCGGTGCAGCAGTGCAAGCCGGGCGAGGTGTGCGCGATCCCCCAGGTGCGGTCCACCTACAAGGCCGTCTTCTGGTTCGTGGCCGTGCTGGTGCTGATCGCGCTGGCCTTCCCCTATGTCCTTCCGCTGTTCTACTGACCAGGAGTGCTCCATGAAGAAGCTGATCTTGATCGCGGCCCTCGCCATGTCCGGCGCGGCCGGTGTCCAGGCAGCGCCGCAGACCGTGACGCTGGACGTGCCGGGCATGACCTGCGCGGCGTGTCCGATCACGGTGAAGAAGGCGATCTCGAAGGTCGACGGCGTGAGCAAGGTCGACGTGAGCTACGAGAAGCGCCAGGCCATCGTGACCTTCGACGATGCCAAGGCCAACGTGCAGAAGCTGACCGCGGCGACCGAGAACGCGGGCTATCCGTCCACCGTCAAGCGCTGAAGCCGCAGCGATCGAGGAGGACACCATGAGCGTCATGACGCGGGTCGCGGACAAGGCCGGAGCGCTGGGCAGCATCGTCTCGGCGATGGGTTGCGGGGCTTGCTTCCCGGCCCTGGCCAGCCTTGGCGCAGCACTCGGGCTCGGCTTCCTGAGCCAGTTCGAGGCCGTGTTCGTCACCGTGCTGCTGCCGCTGTTCGCGGCGCTGGCGCTGCTGGCCAACGCGCTGGGCTGGTTCAACCACCGCCAGTGGCACCGCAGCGTGCTGGGCATGGTCGGCCCCGCCATCGTGCTGGTCGCCAGCTTCACCGTGGCCGAGAAGCTTCTCTACGTGGGCCTCGCGACGATGGTCGCGGTGTCGGTGTGGGACTTCGTCTCGCCGGCGAACCGGCGCTGCGGTCCGGATGGCTGCGCAGTCCCGCCCAAGCACGCCTGAAGCCTTCACGCTGCGACTCCACCAGAAAGGCATTCCGATGACCGAACTCGCGATCAGCGGCATGACCTGCGAGTCGTGCGCCGCGCACGTTCGCCAGGCCCTGGAGAAGGTGCCTGGTGTGCGTTCGGCGCAAGTGTCCTACCCCAACGGAACGGCGCGCCTCACCCTTGCGACTGACACACCCGTGGCGGAGCTCGTGTCGGCCGTGGCCGCCGCCGGATATCGCGCTCGCGTGCCCGAGGCGGCCTCCGGTCCGTCGCGCGACGGATTCCTCGATAGGGCACGCAGCTGGCTTGGCAGTGGCCAGAAGGAGCGCAGCGGCGGCGATGCGTCGCACGTTGCCGTCATCGGCAGCGGCGGCGCCGCAATGGCCGCGGCGCTCAAGGCGGTCGAACGCGGTGCGCGGGTCACGCTCATCGAACGCGGCACGATCGGCGGCACCTGCGTCAACGTCGGCTGCGTGCCGTCCAAGATCTTGATCCGCGCCGCGCACGTCGCGCACCTGCGGCGACGCAGCCCGTTCGACGCTGGCGTCTCCGCTGCCGAGCCGATCATCCTGCGCGACCGGCTGCTCGCGCAGCAGCAGGCGCGGGTGGACGAACTGCGCCACGGTAAGTACGAGAGCATCCTGCAGGGCACACCGGCCATCACGGTCGTGCACGGCACGGCGCGCTTCACGGATGCCCACTCGTTGACGGTGACCCTACGCGACGGCGGCGAGCGGGTCGTGCCGTTCGACCGCTGTCTGGTGGCTACCGGTGCCAGCGCGGCGGTGCCGGCGATCCCTGGCCTCGCAGACACGCCGTTCTGGACCTCGACCGAGGCGCTGGCCAGCAGCGAGACGTCGCCGCGGCTGGTTGTGATCGGTTCGTCCGTCGTCGCAGTGGAACTCGCTCAGGCCTTCGCGCGCCTGGGCAGCCAGGTCACGATCCTCGCGCGCAACAAGCTGTTCTTCCGCGAGGACCCAGCCATCGGCGAGGTACTCACCGCCGCGTTCCGCGAGGAAGGCATCGAGGTGCTCGAGCAGACGCAAGCCAGCCGCGTCGCTCATGCTGGCGGCGAATTCGTGGTGATGACGAACCACGGGGTACTGCGCGCCGACCGGCTGCTGGTGGCCACGGGACGCACGCCGAACACGGGCGCGCTCAACCTCGAAGGCGCCGGCGTGAAGGTGGACGGTCGGGGCGCCATCGTGGTCGACGGCCACATGCGCACCAGCGCACCGAACATCTATGCCGCAGGCGACTGCACCGATCAGCCCCAGTTCGTGTACGTCGCGGCCGCCGCAGGCACGCGGGCGGCGATCAACATGGCTGGCGGCAATGCAGCACTGGACCTGCGCGCGATGCCGGCTGTCGTGTTCACCGATCCGCAGATCGCGACGGTTGGTCTCAGCGAGGCCGAAGCGCACCAGGGGCGGATCGAGACCGACAGCCGCACGTTGACGCTCGACAACGTGCCGCGCGCGCTGGTCAACTTCGACACGCGCGGCTTCATCAAGCTCGTGGCCGAAGCGGGCACCGGCCGGCTGCTGGGCGTGCAGGCGGTCGCCGCCGAAGCCGGCGAGGTCATCCAGACCGCCGCCATTGCCATCCGTGCCGGCATGAGCGTGCACGACCTCGCCAACCAGTTGTTCCCGTACCTGACGATGGTCGAAGCCCTGAAGCTCGCGGCGCAGACCTTCACCAAGGACGTGAAGCAACTGTCGTGCTGCGCCGGCTGAGCTCAGCGGGACTTGAACAAGGAACGTCGCGGAGCATCGCCACCTGCGGCAAAGCTCGTGAACGGTCGTCCCTGACAACCGTTGAAGGCGCCGTCGGCCATGAGAGCCTGATCGGAGATCAACTCCGAGGCATCCCATGCAGCCGCTCCGACTCACCCTCAAAGGCTTCCGCGGCATCCGCGACGGCCTGGGCCGCGACGAAATCACCCTCGACCTCGAGCGCCTGGCGGACGGCGCCAACCTGATCGCCATCGTCGGCGCCAACGGCAGCGGCAAGTCGACGATCATGGACTGCCTCACGCCCTTCATGGGACTGCCAAGCCGGGTCGCGTTGGCCGGTGCGGGCGGCTTCTCCTACTACGACCACGTCTACCTGCCCGAGAGCGTGAAGGACCTGACCTGGGCGCACGAGGGCCGATGCTATCGGTCGCAGATCGTCATCCGCCTCAACGGCCGCCGCCGCACCGAGGCGTTCCTGCACACGCTCGACGATGCCGGATGCTGGCGGCCGGTGCAACTCGATGACGGTATGCAGTCCGACGGCCGGGTGGAGACGTACACGCGCTGCGTCGAGAGCCTCTGCGGCAGTGCCGAGACGTTCTTCACCTCGGTGTTCGCCGCACAAGGCAAACGGCAGCTCAGCACCTATCGCAACGCTGAAATCAAGACGCTGCTGGCCGACCTGCTCGGGCAGGAGGAGATCCAGGAACTGGGCCAGAAGGCCGCAGAAATCGTCCGCCTGCTGAAAGCGGGACTGGCAACCCAGCGTCAGGAACTGGCCGGGCTCGACGCGGAGGATCAGCGCCTCGACGCGGTGCGCCGAAAACTCGACGGCGCCGACGATCGTGTGTCGGCGGCCGAGCGCGCGAAGACGGCGGCACAGGCCGCCCTGGAGGCCGCCCAGGCGCGGCACGCCCGCGTGGTGGTCGAACGCGAGCAGTCGCAGGCTACCGATGCCCGGCGGGCACAGCTCGTGGCCGAACGGCAAGCCGCGCTGGCAAGCGCGACTCAGGCGCTGCGCGCGCTCGATGCTCAGGAACAGGCCGAGCAGCAGCGGCTGGAACGCCTCGATCAGCGGGTCGCCAGCCGATTGCAGCAGGAACGACAGCGGCGGCGGGCCTTGGGCCAGTCCCGGCAGCGATGCCTGGTGGTGCTTGCCGAGGCCGGCGCGGTGCGGCACGCCGAAAGGCGCCTGCCGCTGGCGCAACGCGTGCAGACGCAGCGCAGTGCACGCACGCAGGCGTGCCGCGAGCAGGTTCATCAGCTGACGCAGTGCCAGGGGGCGGTACGTCTTGCAGAGCAGCGCGTCGCCGGCATCGAACGGGACGCGGGTCGGGCCGTGCTGAAGGCCGAGGAACTGGCGCGCCGGTTCGGATTGACCGGCGAGGTGCCTTGCGCCGGCACGGACCTGCAGGGGCGTTGCAAGCTGCTGGGTGATGCGCGCGAGGCGCAGGCGCTGATCCCGAACGCCCAGGCGCAGGTCGCTCGGCTGGCCGGCGAGAAGTCCGAGGCGAAACGGGAGCTCACCGACGCACGCCAGCGCTACGAGGCACTGGCCGGCGCGCCGCAGGCCCTGGCGCAGGCCGAGTTCCACGAGACCGTCGCACGCGAGCGGGTGAACCGCTTGTCCGTGATGTGCTCGAAGGCCCAGGCGTGCGCGCAGGCGCAGGCGACCTTGGTCGAGGTCGAGCGGGAGCTGCAGGCGCTGGGGCCCGAGGTGGGTGACGGTGCCGCCGCCGAGACCGCCGACGAGCGCGCGGAGCGCCAACAGATCGCCGCAGCGCGGGCGGCGATCGGGCAACAACGGGATCTTCAGACCACGCACTCCGGCGCGGCGCTGGCGCGCCTGGATCAAGCGCTCGGGTCGCTGCCTCCCGCCTTCGACGAGCAGCAGGTCGCGCAGGCTGCGCGGGCACTGGGCGCCGCGCGGGAAGCGCTCGCCGCAGCCGAGCAGTCGATGCTCACGGCGGTGCGCGAGGCGCAGACGCTCGACGAGGTCGCCAAGCAAGAGGGCGTGCTGGATGAACGTCGCGAACGCCTGCGCGCGCATTGCGCCCGCGTCGAGGATGAACTGGGCAACTGGAGCCTCTTCGCGCGCTGCATGAGCAACGACGGGCTGATCGCGCTGGCGATCGACGACGCGGGGCCTGCGCTGTCGGCACTGGGGAACGACCTGCTGCTGGCCTGCTACGGACCGCGCTTCACGGTGTCCATCCACACCTTGCTGGAAACGTCCAAGGGCGAGCAGAAGGAGGGCTTCGACATCGTCGTGCACGACGGCGACACCGGCGACAGCAAGAGCGTCAGCATGATGAGCGGCGGCGAGCGGACCTTGGTGGAGCTGTGCCTGACCCGGGCGATCGCGTTGTACCTTGCCCGCAACACCGGGCGCCGCTACACGACGCTGTTCACCGACGAAGCAGACGGCGCACTGGATCCGCAGCGCAAACGCATGTTCATGGCGATGAAGCGGGAAGTGCTGCGCCTGGGCGGCTACGAGCGCGAGTTCTTCATCTCGCAGACCCCCGAGCTGACGGCGATGGCGGACGCCGTGATCGACATCGACGCGCTGAGGGCGGACGGGTGCGATGCGGATCGGTGCGTGTCGCTGGCGTAGCCGATGGCGTCGCAGCGGCATCGATCACTGCGGCCCGGGCCCTGGCGTGCGCAGACGCGCTGCGCCGGCGTGCCCACCGACGCTCCACAGGTAGGCATGATCGAGAATCGGTTCGCATCCCGGATCGCTTCGGGCGAGTCGTTCCAGGGCACACAGCAGTTGGTCGGCTACGCCACGGTGCCCATCGATCACGGCCAGCTTGAAGAGCCGCAACAGTCCTCGCGCGAGCACGAGGTTCGATCCGAGGTCGCAGTTCATCGCAGACCTCCATACGGGACACCACTGCCCCATTGCTTGCAGCGTAGACCTTGTCCCCGTGTCAAGGTCAACTCCGGTTCCCGGGTGAGCGCTGCAATGGGATCACCTGGGGCCTGTGGATCCGGCGCAGGTCGGCCAACTCCCGATCGCGCCGCTCGAGCTGCAGCCGCGTCTCTTGCCAAGCCGCGAAGTAGTGGTCGACCAGCGCGGCCAGCTTGGCGAGGTGTTCGCGCAGTTCGCGATTCTCCCGGCGCAACTGGGCGGCGACGCGCTTCGCAGCCTCGGGCCGATCGCGGTGGCGGCTCTGGGCGTCGTGCAGCGCCAGCAGCACGTCGCGGTGGTACCGGTAAAGCGCGTTGCGCGAGATGCCGGCCGACTCACAAAGCGCCTTGGCGGTCAGCTCGCGCGGCGACAGGCCGGCGCCGTGCTGGCGAACCATCTCCGCCAGGGCGTCATGCAGGCGCTGGGCAGCAGGCGGTTCTGCGGAGCTGACGGGCGTCTTCCTAGGCATGATCAGTCTCCTCGGCTGTGTCCGAGCCGAGCGCGCGCAGCAGGCCACGGGCCTCGTTCATGCGCGCGCGGACGATGCGCAACGTCTGCAGCGGCAGGGCGGGTTCGTTGAGAAGCCTCTCGCTGCGTCGCACCTGTTCGAGCCAGTACGGCCGGTGCTGCGCCGAGACGACGAAGTTCTGGCAGCGCGCGCAGGTCGAGGGCTCGCGCCGGGCTGGATTGGGCCCGGTCGCGTTGCCGAGGCAGGCGCTGTGTTCCTCGCGGTAGACGCAGTAGCCCCAGTCGCACACGCCGAGCACCAAGCCGGCGTCGACGAGCAAGCGGGCGTAGCTCCTGAGGTCCTGCTTCATGCGGCTGCCCCGAAAGCGCGGGCGCTTGGCGACGATCTCGGCGCCCGCGCGCCCGCCGAGCCCGGGCGCCGCCAGCATGTGCTCCCACGCGGCGACGGACTGGTTGAGGATCTCGGCGTCGATCTCCTGGTTGAGCCGATAGTCGCTGCCGACGTAACCGTGGTCGGTCTGCGCGCGCTCGCGGTGGCCAAGATGCTGAGCCAGCGCGAAGAGGCAGCTGCGGTCGCGCAGCGCGGCAAACCTGGCGAAGGTCTTGCGCCCCTGATGCGTCGTCAGCCTCCAGGGCTTGTCGAGGTGCGACAGGCCGAGCGCGGCGCCGAAGCGCCGCAGCAGATGGCTGACGCGCGGGGCCGACGCGATCTCCAGCAGTTCGGGCTGCACCTCGTGCCACTCCCACGCGCCGTTGCCACGGCGCAGGCGCAGCCACAGTTCCGGGCGAGCCGTGAGGGCGCGATGCGGCTCGGACAGCGCCTCGAGCACCGAGATCGCCTGGACGGCCACGGGCGGTGCGACCCATTCATGGGGACAGCCATCGTAGCCGGGCTGGCGCTTGAAGATGCTGCCGACGATCACGCTCACGGGTGCGCCGGCCGCATCGCCGACCAGCCGCCGCACGCAGCCGGCATGAAGGTGGAGGATCTCGCTGACACGCGGACCGACCATGTAGGAGAGGACCACGAAGCACGCCGCGTAGAGCATGTCGATGCGCCGCACGAGTTCGGACACCGACGTCACCGGCCGCTCGACGCCCGACGTACCCTCGCGTGCCCGACGCAGCGCCCTCGTTGCCCGGCCGACAGGTGCTGAGCTGTGGGGCGGCGCGGCTGCGCTCGCCATCACGCGCCGATAGGTCTCTCGGGCTTGCAGGACATGCGCCGCGTCGTGCGTCACGATCTTGACGGCGGCCTGCAGCAACACCACCGAGACAGTGTCCGGCGTGTACGGCCACGGCCGGCGCAGTCCTTCCCGGGCGCCAGCGGCTTCGTGATGGTTGCTCCCCGGGAACGGGTCGAACGAAAGACCGTCGCCGAGTTCGGCGCGACAGCGGTAGAGGTAGTTGAACAAGGCGAGGTGCCGCTGCACCGTTGAGGCGGCGCGTGTCGAGTGCCTGGACGTCGGAGACACCGACAGCCGGTGCTGGAACTGCAGCAGCGCCGGCCGATCGAGGTCGGCAAAGCGCCTGAGGCCTTCCAGGTCCATCCAGCGCACCAGCAGGCGCAGCGTGTGGAAGAAGTTCAGGACGGAACTCGGCCGCAGCGGCAGTCCCGTGTACAGCGAGCGGCCGCGTATGAGGGCGATCAGCCGCTTGCTGGTTTGCAGCAGCGGGGCATGGCGCGCGTCGGTGAAACTGCAGCCATCCTCGACCGAAAAGTCCCAGTGCAGGCGCACGGGCAGCCTCTCTTCGAGCGCATTGGTGGGCGCAAGGATCCAGGTCGAATCCTCCCAGCGCGAGTTCTTCAGGAACCATGGGCGATCGTCAGAGGTGCCGAGCGTAGTGCCGGCCGAAGTTCTCAGCGCGCTGGATCGCCGTGGTTGCATGGCGCGACCTCACCGCAGGTCAGGCAGCGGGGGAAGCTGCGCCTGCAGCCTCTGGCCGGCGTCGAGCTCGCGGGAGCCGAAGCGCGGGAGGATGTCTTCCTCCAGGATCCTCAGCTGCGGGGCATAGAGTACTTCCCAACGAGCCGGGTACAGGGTCGCCGCAGCGGCGCGCAGGTGATCGCGCGCCTGAAGCAAGCGCGCCAGCGACATCGGGTCGGGCGTGATGACGGCGTTCGGGCAGGTGAAGCAGCCCATGAAGTTCACGCAGAGGTCGCCCTGCCGAGTACCGGGTGCGATGCCCGCGAATGGATCCTTGCAGTCGAAGCCGAACAGCGTGACACCGCGGCCGCGTGGGGGAGGCGATGGTTCAGGCGCAGCGTCGCACCGCGTCTGGCTCGGACCCGACCGCCCTTCGATGTGCTCGATGAATGCACCCTGAAGATCCGCGATGCGCGAGCGGTTCTGTGCTTCGACCAGGGGCGTTTGCACGTAACGAACCGTCGTGGCGACGCTGGCGTGGTTCGCAACGGCCTTGGTGCGCAGCAGGTCACCGCTGGCGCGGTAGAAGCAGCTCAGCACGCTCGGCCGGATGTTCGCCGGAGCGAAGTGCGGCAAGCCATGGCGATCGCAGAACGCGCCGAGCTGATGGTGGACCGTGATGATCGACATCGCGTTGACCGTGAATTGCCCCTTGAACACGAAGAGCCGGTTGCGCTGCGGGGGAGGGGTCAGCGGGATCAGCCGTTCGTTCCAGGCCAGGATGTCCCGTACCAGGGCCGGCGGCCCGAATGCGTCGGCGCGGTCAAAGGTCCGGCGCTGGATGCGCGACGCGCGAGCCTTGAACCACACCAGCAACTCGCGGTCATCGAGCAAGGGCAGGGGCTGCAGGCAGTCGCGAGTGAGGTCGGCGATGGCTTCGGGGTTGCCGGCCGTGTGGATCAGGATCGCCAGGTAGTACGGCAGCAGCGAAACCGCGCGCGGGTACAGGAGGGGAGCCAGTTGCTTGGCGCCGCCGTAGCGGCGAACGGCCTTCTGCAGCCAGAAATTGCCGCTGGCCTGGGTCGTGCGCCAGTCCGGAATGATTCCTCCGTGGCGTTGATTGATCTGTTCGAGGATCCAGCCGAGAGTGCCGGGCTTGTCTGCGTCGGCGGCGCGTTGACGGGCAGCCGATTCGCGGGCCGTGCGCATCTGGGCGATCTCATCCTCACAGGCCTGGAGGATGGCGCGCAGCTGCCGACCGGAAAGCGTCGAGCGCGATGCCCGCGCGGCGGCCTTGTTGGGGAACGGCGAGAAGGGGTAATCGATGCTGGTGATCAAGTCGGGCCGACACCGCTCAAGCCATCGCAGCAGCTGGCGCAATGCCCCATAGACGGCGGCCTGCGTGGTGAGGGCCCAGATCCTGCCGTCGGCACAGCGTTGCGCGTTGAGCCACTCGATGTAGCGAACCAGCATCGCGCGGTCCAGGTCGGCGACCGATCTGAGGGACTGCGATTCGGCGGCGAACCGGGCGAAGGGCAGTATCGACTTCCAGTACGAGGCGATGCTGCGATCCGAATGGCCCCCGATATGGCCCCAGAAGGCCTGGGCGAGCGCCAGGCGCACGTCGGCTGGCAGCGGCAACGACGAGAAGTCGATGAGCGTGTGGCGAACCAGGCGAGCCGCGTCGTGGCGCGCCGGCTGTGGCGCGTGCCCCGTTCCGGCCTGCGGTCTGGTGGCCAGGGTCCGCGGAATCGGCGGGCGCCGTGAACTCACGGCTCTGCGCTGCCCGCGAGCAGCGTGTCCAGCACGTCCTTGAGGACGCAGGCGTCGACGGCGACGGCACGCAGGTACCGGTCGGTGGTCTCGATGTGCTCGTGCCCGAGCAGGATCTTCACTACGAGCAGTGGATTGACCTTGGCGCCTTCGCTGGCCAAGTACTCGAGCCGGGCCAGCAGCATGCATGCGAAGGTCGCGCGAAGCAGATGCGTCGTCGCCTTGAAGCCGCAGGCCAGGCCGGCCCGGCTGACGGCGCGCTGGTAGGCGTTCTTGCTCACCGGTGCGCCGCGGGCGTTGACGAACAACGCCGGGTGGTGGGCGGCGCGTCCCCTGCGTCGCGCGCGCTTGAGCCACGCGAAGCGAAGCCCCGAGATGTAGCCATCGGTCTCGTCGAGCAGGCTGGCCGGTGCAATCACGTAGCCCGGCTTGCGGCCCTTGCGCGTGATCTCGATGGTGTGATGCGCCGTGAGCGGGGTGGGGCGGCCGTTGATGTCGTCGACGCCGAGCCGCAGGAGTTCGCTGATCCGCAGCCCGGTGTACAGCTGCCAGCGGGCCATCAGATCGTACGGCGGGGCGAGATAGGCGAGCAGTTCGCGAGCCTGCCCGGAGACCAGCGGGCGGGGCAGCGGTTCGTATTGCCGCAGTACGAAGATGCTGCGCTCGGTGTCCGCAGCGTAGCGCGTCCGGATCGGCGAGTACCGCCTCGACACAGCGAAGTCGCGGGTCTTGTCCGCGAGCGCCGATTCGCTCAGCCAATGCGCGCGGACCGCCCAAGCATAGAACCGCAGCACGCCGCGAACCCGGTGGTTGATGGTCGTCGTCCGGTACGCACGTCCGGTGTGCGGACTGGGCTGCGACATCATGCGGTTGCGATAGGCAACCAGGTCGACAGCATCCGCCTTGTGCCAAGGGATGTCGTTCTGCTCGAGCGTGTCGAACCAGTCGTAGAGGATCTCGGTATAGGTTCTGAGCGTGTCGGCGGTGTGCGCGCGCTGGATCGCGTGCTCATGCAGGAAGGCGACCGCGGGCTCGATCAACTGCCACTGCTTCGTGAAAAGAAGCGGGAAACCGGCAGGACGCGGCTCGCGAAGCGAAGTCGCCAAAGCCTGTGCTGCAAGCTGCGCCAAGGGTTCCGGCAGGTCTGCCGGACTCGGCAGCGAAGCCTTGCGGACTATCTGGACCACGGCGCTCTTACCTCGCGGTAAAGCGCTTCACAGCGTCGACGAACGACACGCCGAGCAAGTGCATCGCCAGGTCGATGGCTCCGCCGCCACCGGCGTGCGCGCGTGTGTCGTACCACTTGACGCCCGTGGTCAGGATCTCGAACTCGCCGCGTGCCGTGCTGGCGTGCCAGCGGCGGCTGTGCTCATCCTTGAGGGGCTGATAGGTCGAATCGGGCTTGACGTGGGTGGCTAGCAGCGCGAGCGCGTCGCTGGCCGGCATCTGACGAAGCCGTGTCAACGTCGAGGCACTGAACGACCTGCGAGATCGGCGCGCAACCATCATGTCGAACCCCCGCTGAAGCTGCTGAAAACGCGGGACGCACCGGGCTACTCGCCTCTGAAAGAGGCTTGGGCTCCTCGGGCATGAACAACTGTAGGTCGTGGCGTCGAGCGAGCCAACTCTGTTGACACTCGCGAATGCAACCTAACATCCCTACCTGACCATGCCGTCGCGGGCGGCGCAGGCCGGACCGGGCGGATTCTCGTACTACGACCAGGTCTGTCTGCCCGAGAACGAGAAGGACCTGCACTGGGCGCACGCCGGGCGCTGCTACCGCTCGCAGGTGGTCATCCGCATGAACGGCCGCACCGGGAGCCGCCGCAGGACCGAGGCCTACCTGCTGACGCTGGATGACGCCGGCACGTGGTCTCCCGCCGCGCTGCCAGACGGCACCGTCTCCGACGGCAAGGTCGAGACCTATGCGCGATGCGTCGAGGCCATCTGCGGGCCGGCGTACACCTTCTTCACCTCGGTCTTCTCGGCGCAAGGGAAGCGGCAGCTCAGCACCTACCGCAACGGCGAGATCAAGGCCCTGCTGGCCGATCTGCTGGGGCAGGAGGACATCCGCGCGCTCGGTCAGAAGGCCGGCGAGACGGCGCGGCAGCTGAAGGCGGCGCTGGCGGCGTTGCGCGCCGAGGGAGCCGTGTTCGATGCCGAGCGCCAGCGATTGGAGGATGACGCCCGTCGATGGCACGGCGCGGACGAGAGGGTCAAGGCGGCGCACGCCAGCCAGCAGGCAGCCCATGAAGAACTGGAAGCTGCGCGAACGCACGAGGCGTCATTGATGGCCCTGCAGGAGCAGGCGAAGGCCATCGAGAGCCGGCGAGCGCAGTTGGTGGAGGAACTGGCGGGCGCCCGTGCCGAGGGTGATCGCACCCTGCAGGACCTGCGCACGCAGGACCGGGAGGCAACGGAGCAACTCGCACGGCTCGACGGTCGTGTGGCGCAGCGTGTCGCGCAGGCCAGGGCACAGCGCGAACGACTGGAGGCCCGCATCCGGTCCCTGCATCGGGTGCTGGCGGACGGGGGAGCGGTGGCTCGAGCCGGCCGCCGTCTTCCGCTGGCGACAGAGGTGGTGCGTCGCCGCGAGGACCGCGTGCTGGCGCTTCGCGATGCCGTCCAGGACCTTGCGCGTCGTCGCGATGCCGTCGCAGGGCTCGGGCAGCGGCTGGCATCGCTCGAGCGCGAGGCGGGCCAGGCCGCGCTCCAGGCGGAGGACCTGAGTCGCCGACTGGCCCTGAGTAACCGCGTGCCGTGCAGCGGCATGCCCATGCAGGGCCTATGCACCCTGCTGTCGGACGCACGCGAAGCGGCCGCGCTGGCGCCGAGCGCCCAGCAGCGCATCCGTCAACTCGCTGCGGAGCGGGACAGTCTTCGGCTTGAACTGCAAGCCCTGCAAGAGGTGGTAAGCCTCAACGTCGGCGCACCGCAGAGCCTGAGCCGGGCCGAGTGCCAGTCGAGGCGAGCCCTGGCCCGTCAGACGGCCTATGCCGCCTTGGCTGCGCGCGGGGCGGAGATGCTCCAGGCGCGCGCGGGTCTTGTCGAAGCGGAGGACGAACTGGCCGCTCTTCTTCCAACTCAAGACCCGTCGGCCGGGGCGGACATCGCGATCGACACCGACTCCGAAGCGGCTGAGCGCCAGCAGATCATCGCCAGCCGCATGCGCGTTGCCGAGCGTGTCTCGCTGCTGGAAGCTCAGACACAGGCGGCCATCCAGCGACTCCAGACCGCGATCGATGCACTGCCGTCACCGCCGGATGCTGCGCGGCTCGTACAGGCCCGGGCCCAGGTGGAGCGCTGGCAGGGTGTCCTGGATGAGGCGGAGCGCTCGCATCTGGCCGCTGTCCGCGACGCGCAGGCGCTTGCCGCCCTGTCGGCCCAGATGGAGGAGCATGGCCGGAGGCGCGACGCAGCCGCGGCCCGCACGGCACGGGTGGAGCAGGAACTCGCCAACTGGCTGCTGTTCGCCCGCTGCATGGGCAACGATGGCCTGATCGCGCTGGCCATCGACGATGCGGGGCCGACCTTGTCCGGTCTGGTGAACGACCTGCTGCTGGCCTGCTATGGCCCGCGCTTCACGGTGGCCATCGAAACCTTGCAGGAGACGGCCAAGGGCGAGCAGCGCGAGGGCTTCGACATCCGCGTCTACGACGCAGAGTCGGGCGAGGACAAGAGCGTCACGGCGATGAGCGGAGGCGAACGGGTCTGGATCTCATGCCGATCTCGGCATGAGATCCACTATGCCGAGAACCCGGATATGCCGAGTCCGCGATCCGGCCGGCGTCTCCGCCCCTGCAACTGCGCCGCAGGTACCTGCGAAGCGATGCGGCATAACACGGCGGGATCCGGGACGATGAGC
>Ga0207951_100028_pt1 | contig 127782 bp, 128 predicted proteins | sample Subbio12Aug_8Bad_FD_184830 | JGI IMG/M metagenome (GOLD analysis project Ga0207951, IMG submission 184830) | Serpentinite rock and fluid subsurface biosphere microbial communities from McLaughlin Reserve, California, USA - CR12Aug_8Bad (SPAdes) | ecosystem: Environmental > Terrestrial > Deep... | reverse complement strand
TTACCTTGACGCGCAACGAAGCCGGGACCACCTACTACCAGTGGGGTTCGACCACCGGCTCATGGACGACATATTCGGGCTCATTTACCGCACCGGAAGGCCAGCACACCCTCTACTACTATTCGGTTGATACCGCGGGTAACATAGAGACGACAAAGAGCAAGGCTTTCAAGGTCGATACTATCTTGCCGACCGCTTTCAACCTCGTATCGCCGGCGGATGGCGCGACCGTCAACAACGATAAGGGGCAGACCTTCGAGTGGACGGCCTCGTCAGATACCAACCTGGCGAGCTACCAACTCTACATCAACAACTCTCTCAACCGCACGGTATCCGCGACTTCGACCAAGGTGACGCTTTCGTCGTCGCTTGCGCCGGGAAGTTACACCTGGTACGTGCGCGCGGTCGATGTCGCAGGCAACACAACCAACTCGTCCGCGACCCACACGCTCACGGTTGTTGACGTCGTGCCGCCGACGACATCGCTTACGACCAACCCGTCGTCCCCTGATGGCGCCAACGGCTGGTTTAAGACTACGCCGTCCATTACCTTGACGCGCAACGAAGCCGGCACCACCTATTACCAGTGGGATACCACCGGCGGGCTGTGGAACGAATACACGGGCGCTTTCACGGCTCCCGAGGGCCAGCATGTGCTCTACTATTACTCAATCGACACTGCGGGCAACATCGAGAGCACTAAGAATAAGACTTTTAAGGTTGACACTGTGGCACCTACGTCGTTTGATTTGGTCTCGCCCGCAAACGGCGCGACCGTCAATAACGATAAGGGGCAGACCTTCGAGTGGACGGCCTCGTCAGATACCAACCTGTCGAAATATGATCTCTACATCGACGGCTCCCTCAACCGCACGGTATCCGCACCTTCGACCTCGGTGACGCTTTCGTCGTCGCTTACGCCGGGTTCGCACACCTGGCATGTAAAAGCGGTCGATAGCGCCGGCCATACCGTAGCCTCATCGTCGACCTACTCATTGACTGTGAACGATGTTGTCGCGCCAACGACATCCATCTCAAGCAATCCGGCGTCTCCCGATGGCGACAACGGCTGGTATAAGACCGTCCCATCCATCACGCTCACCAGAAACGAGCCCGGCACTACCTACTACCAGTGGAACTCGACCACCGGCACCTGGACGACATATAGCGGCGCTTTCTTAGCGCCTGAAGGCAACAACACGCTCTACTACTACTCGGTAGATAGCAACGGCAATACCGAATCGATCAGAAATAGGGCCTATAAAGTCGACACAATCGCCCCGTCGTCGTTTACTTTGAGTTCGCCCGCAAACGGCGCGACCGTCGACAACGATAAGGGTCAGACCTTTAGCTGGAACGCGAGTTCAGACGCGAACCTCGCCAAGTATCAGCTCTATGTCGATGGAAATCTCAACCGCGATAGTCTTTCGGCTTCGGCGACCTCGGTAACACTCTCGTCGTCGCTCTTGCCGGGCACGCATACCTGGTTTATCCGCGCGGTCGATGTCGCCGGCAACACGAGGGACTCCGCGGATACGTGGTCGTTGACGGTCAACGATGTGATGCCGCCGACGACGACGCTCAGCACCAACCCCACCTCGGCAAATGGCACCAACGGCTGGTTCAAAGGGACCGCGCCGAGCGTAACGCTCACCCGAAGCGAAGCCGGCGTCACCTACTACCAATGGAACTCGACCACCGGCGCCTGGACATCATACACCGCGACCACCGGCGGCCTTACCGCCCCGGAAGGCATCAACACGCTCTACTACTACTCGGTCGATACCAAGGGCAATACCGAGTCGGTCAAGAGCAAGGAGTTTAAGGTAGATACGTCGATACCGTCGGTCAGCATCAGCCAGCCGGCAGACGGCGCGATCCTCTCGGGGACCTCATACGCCATAGCCGGAAGCGCGAGCGATTCGGCATCTTCGGGTGTGAGCAAGGTAGAGGTATCCATCGATGGCGCTTGGAAGACAGCGACCGGCACCAGCGGTTGGACCTACAACTGGTCGCTGCCGGCGGACGGTACCTATACGATTAGCGCGCGCGCGGTCGATGTCGCCGGCAACGTCGGCAATCCGGCCTCGTCTATCAGCGTTAAAGTCGATAACAGCAGCCCGAGCGTGACCTCGGTCAGCCCGGCTGAGGGCGCGACCGGTGTGAGCACCTCGGCCGGCGTTACCGCGCTCTTCAGCGAGCCGATGGATCCATCGACAATAAACTCGAGCACCGTCACCTTGATGGATAGTGCGAATAACCCGGTCGCGGGCACCGTGACATACGATGCCGGCACTCGGACAGCCACCCTTAAGCCCACCAACAACCTGATAAGCTCGATGACCTACACGGCTACGATAACGACCGGTGTGAGGGACCTGGCCGGGACCGCGATGGCGACAGCGAAGGTGTGGTCGTTTACGACAGCGGCCTTCGTCGACGCGCCGGCAACCTCGATAACGCTTAGCCCCACGACACCGGATGGCTCAAACGGTTGGTACAAGACGATTCCGACGATAACGCTCACAAGCGACCGACCGGGAATCATATACTATCAGTGGGATTCGACAACAGGGCCATGGATGACGGCCGGCGGCGGCTTTGCGGCGCTCGAAGGCCAACACACACTCTACTTCTACTCGATGGATACCTCGAATAATACCGAAGTCGTTAAGAGCGTGGTCTTGAAAGTAGACGCGCAAGCCCCGTCGAAGCCGGCAAACGTGAAGGCAACGGCGCTGTGCGAGAGCAAGATTCTCATTGAGTGGGAAGCGTCGACCGACAACATCGCGGTCGCCGGCTACAACGTCTATAACGCCGACACCGGCCAGAAGATTGCCGGCACGACGACAACAAGCTTCACGCATACCGGTTTGGCGTCAAACACCGCCTACCGCTACTACGTTGCGGCCTTCGACGCGGCCGGCAACCAGTCGCCGGTAAGCAACACGGTCGAGGCGACAACGTTCCAGGGGAGTAAATCGACAGCCCCCGGCACATCGGTCAATGTAGAGCTGGGTAACGGTGTGAAAGTGAGCTTTAGCAACGTAGTCGTATCAGGCACTACGTCGGCGACGGTCATCACCGACCCGCCGTACGGTACTCCCACACCGACCTTCAGGTTCAGGGGCTATCACATCGATATCAGCACGACGGCAGGTTATGCGGGCGCCATCATGGTAACGGTCTCGTACGACGAGTCGTTGATCAAGGGCAACGAGAAGAACCTTAAATTCATGCACTGGAACGGCCAGAAGTGGGAAGATATCACGGTCGAGGTGGATACGGTAAACAACACGATTACCGGCATGACTACCTCGCTCTCGCCGTTCGGCGTGGGCGAGGAAGAAGGCACCACGGCAGCGACATCCATAGCCTTCGGCCACAACACGAACCTGCTCGCGGCGCTCGCAGTCGCGATGATGCTGCTCGGCACAGCGCTTGTGCTGCGCAGAAGCACGGTCTAATGTTTTCCTCCCCCTTGAGGGGGAGGCGGTAAAACCAAAAATTAACAGGGCTTCCGTATGCGAAGGCATGGCAGCACATAAGCCGTAATGTTATAATTATCCAATCAGTTGCTGACATAATAAGTGAACGTTTGGCCATATTTCCGGGGTGATTTCATGCTTACAAGGCACCGTTTTCTGAGTTTTGCGCTCATTTGCGCAATGATATTTTCATCATTGCCAATCCTTCCGCTGTTCGCAAGTCCCGCCGGCCTACCGAGCATACCGCGCTCAAGCGCGCCCATAGAAGGCGAGTTCGTCCCCGGCGAACTTCTTGTAAAGTTTAAATCCACCGCCACCTCTTCTAAGATAGACAACGCCCACAGGGGCATCGGTGCGCAAAAGCTCGAAGAGCTGCGCAACTCAAAGACCCACCGGGTTAAACTCCCAAAGGGCATTGATGAGCACAATGCGATAGCAAACTACGAGAAGCTCCCCGACGTTGAATACGCCGAGCCAAACTACTACCGCCACGCGCTTCTAACCCCGAACGACACCAATTATGGGGTGCAGTGGGCGCTGCCTAAGATAAAAGCGCCGCAGGCATGGGATACGACCACCGGAAACGAGACCGTCGTGGCGGTCGTCGACTCCGGCGTCGATTACAACCACCCCGACCTCTCGACTAAGGTCATCAAAGGCTACGACTATATCAACAACGACAACGACCCGATGGACGACCACGGCCACGGCACGCACGTTGCCGGCATCACCGGCGCCATAACCAACAACGCCCAAGGCGTGGCCGGCGTCTCCTGGGGCGCGAAACTTCTTGCGGTAAAAGTGCTTAACAGCTCCGGCAGCGGCACCGATGCTACTGTCGCAAACGGTATCCGGTACGCGGCGGACAACAACGCCAAAATCATCAACCTAAGCCTCGGCGGCTACGACTACTCATCAACCATGGCCGATGCGGTCGTATACGCGCAAGGGAAAGGCTGTCTTGTCGTAGCCGCCGCCGGCAACGGGAACACAAGCAATGTCCTCTACCCGGCGGGATATCAAAATGTCATCGGTGTCTCGGCGACGCGCACCGACGACGGCAAAGCGTCATACTCCAACTACGGCTGGTATGTCGATGTCGCCGCGCCGGGCGGCAACGCCGACGGCACCGCCTCGAACGGCATCGCGAGCACCTACCCCGGCAACCAGTACGTCTATATGAACGGCACCTCCATGGCCGCCCCGCACGTCGCCGGCCTGGCCGCGCTTATCGCGACGGTATACCCGGGTAAGACGGGCGCGCAGCTCGGCCGCACTATTCAGGCGACCGTCGATGACCTCGGCGCCGCCGGCAGGGACGACACCTTCGGCTACGGCCGTATCAACGCCGAAAAAGCCGTTAAAACTCTTATAGTCCACGATGAGGAAAACAGCGCCGCCGCGACATATTCAGGCACCTGGACTAACGGGAGTTCTTCAAACGCCAGCGGCGGCGCGTTCAAGCATTCAAGCTCGACCGGCGTTTCGGTCACGTACTCGTTTAATGGCACGAGCGTCTCGTGGGTCGCGCAGAAGAGCCCCGCATCCGGCATCGCCAAAGTCTACATAGACGGCGTCTACCAGCAAGATGTAGACCTCTACGGCACGAGCGACCACCAGCAGCTGGTCTACACGAAGTCCGGTTTGGCGCTCGGCAACCATACGATCAAGATCGAAGTTGCCGGCACCAAGAACGCGTCTTCATCGGGGTACGATGTAAATGTCGATGCGTTTGATTTTGTGACCGTAAAAGACACAACCGCCCCCATCACGACCCTTTCCACCAACCCGACCAGCCCCGATGGGGCAAACGGCTGGTTTAATACCGCCCCGTCTATCACCTTGACCAGGGATGAGCCCGGCACTACCTACTACCAGTGGGGTTCGACCACCGGCGCCTGGACGACCTATAGCGGAAGCTTCGCCTCGATGGAAGGGGAGCACACCCTCTACTTCTACTCGGTGGACACATCAGGCAACACCGAGGCGGTAAAGAGCCAGGCAATAAAGGTAGACACAGTCGCCCCCACCGCCACGATTACGAGCCCGACGGGCGGCACTGTCACAGGTATCGTAACCATCAGCGGCACGGCGACGGACGCGAACTTTGTCAACTATATCTTAGACTTCGGCCAAGGGGTATCCCCGGCAAGCTGGACCGAGATAACAAACTCGAGCACCCAGAAGACCAACGAGACGCTGGGGCAACTCGACACGCGCACGTTGGCCGAAGGAGACTTTGTAATCCGTCTGCGGGCCTTTGACGCGGCCGCCAAGGTTGAAACGGCGACGGTCTTGGTGACTGCGGCAAGTGACACCCAAGCCCCGGTCACGACCCTTTCCACCAGCCCGACCAGCCCCGACGGGGAAAACGGCTGGTTTAAGAGCACGACCACGGCGAGTCTCACCGCAAATGAGCCTGCTACCACCTACTACCAGTGGGATTCGACTGCAACTGCGAACTGGACGACATATTCTGGGTCATTTACCGCGCCGGAAGGGGAGCACACCCTCTATTTCTACTCGGTCGACACCTCAAACAACACCGAGACTGCACGGAGCGCAGTCCTTAAGGTAGACACGCAAAAGCCGGCGGCCCCGACAAACGTAAAGGCAATGGCGCCGAATGATAGTAAGGTCTTTATCAAATGGGAGGCCGCGACCGACAACGTCGCGGTCATCGGCTACGACGTCTATAACGCCGACAACGGCGAGAAAATCGTGAGCGTGGAAAAGACGAACTATATGCACACAGGGCTGGCGCCAAACACCACCTACCGCTATTACGTCGCGGCCTTTGACGCAGCGGGCAACCGGTCGCCGGTAAGCGAAACCGTTGAGGCGACGACGTTCAGGGCAAGCCGATCGATCAACCCCGGCACGTCTGTCGACGTGGAGCTGGGTAACGGCGTGAAAGTGAGCTTTAGCAATGTGCTCGTAGCCGGCATTACGTCGGCGACTATCATCATCGACCCGCCGTACGGAGCGCCCGACGCGAACTTCAGGTTCAGGGGTTACCACATCGATATCAGTACGACGGCGAATTATTCGGGGACAATCATGGTAACAATCCCATACGACCCCTCGTTAATCAAAGGCAACGAGAAGAACTTGAAGTTAATGCACTGGAACGGCCAAAAGTGGGAGGATGTGACGGTGGAGGTCGATACCGAGAACAACATCATTATCGGTATGACGACGTCACTCTCACCGTTCGCTGTAGGTGAAAACGAAGTCGGCACGACGGCGGTTACCACGATAGCCTTCGGCCACAACACCAACATGTTGGCGATGCTCGCCGCAATGCTCACGGCGCTGGGTTTGCTGCTAATCGTAAGAAGGCGCTCAATCATATAATCGCCGCAGTGGCAGTTGTTCTGAGACGGCAAGCAACACTTAGACCCTCCCCCACCAATGGGGGAGGGTTAACTACACTCCGCAGGTATGCTAAACTTTCAAACGAGGGATGAAATAAGCTGCGAGGTAAAATATTATGAAATTTCAAGAATCCGCACTCCAGTCCGAATCACTTGGGGAAAAGATCGAACTCGCCATTGAGAAATTGCCCCCCTCCGAAGTCACCCTTATCGAAGTTATGGATATCGTCGGGGCCGATAGCCTCCTGCTTCTGACCGTATTTCTTTCCCTGATATTTCTCGTACCGGTGTCTATTCCGGGTGTCAGCACGGTTTTTGGTACCGGCATCCTGCTCATCGGAATTACCCGGCTGTTTTCGCGCAAATTATGGCTTCCAAAAACCATTGCGGATCGCAAATTATCCTCCGAAAAACTCGGCGCGGGATTCAAGCGCGCCCTCGTCTGGTTCCACCGATTGGAAAGGATCAGCCGTCCGCACCGCTTGAGCGGGTTGACCTCTGAGGGTTTGATGACGGTCTTGAGTAATTTGTCGTTCATTCTCGCCGCGGTACTGCTCATGGCCCCTTTCGGCTTTATCCCATTTAGCAACACCCTGCCGGCGCTCGCGCTCATCTTTTTATCCGTCGGGATGATCCAGCGCGACGGCGGCTTTATTCTCCTCGGCAACCTTTCCAATATCGCCACGATTGTCTATTTCGGTTTTCTCATCGCCGGCGGCGGATGGGTCATCACCGAGTTCTTCAAGATCCTGGGGTAATCGTCCGAGCTAATGCGCGCCGATGGAGTCGTTCTTGAAAGATTGCGGAATCGAATCAAAATCAAAGTAGACCTTTCGAGTAAGCTCGTAGCTGCTTAATTGACGTAGCTCAGCCCTTTAGGGCTGATAACGGCCATGCATATGCGATTATCAGGGCTAAAGCCCTGAGCTACGGGAGATAAAATATGAGTTGCAAAATCTCTGAAGCAAGTTCGTATCTATCAACAAGAGCATAAGCGGTAAGGTGCTTTACCACTGCAAAAAGGATAGTAAGGAGATAAAGGCGAGGGTACCGCTCTTTCAAGAACGACCCCGAAAACGCGCGTTCTTCCATAGTTGTGCTTGACAAAAACGAGTGATGATGCAATTATTGAGACGATATGAGTCATAAAGTGAGGTGAACAGTCTGATGAAACAGATGACAATTAGAGGAATTGCGCCGGAATTAGAAAAAGTGATAAAAGAAGAAGCTAGAAAGAAAGGCCTAAGCACTAACAAGGTAGTGGTCTCTTTGCTCGAGAAAGGAGCGGGCCTAACAGCAAAAAAGACCCTCAAAAAGACGGTTTATCATGATCTGGATAGCCTTGCCGGAACATGGTCGTCAGAGGAAGCGGAAGAGTTTGAAAGGCACCTTGAAGAGCAAAGAAGAATCGATGAGGATGTGTGGAGATGAACCGGGTTTTGTTGGACACCTCGGCATACTCCGCTTTTTTTAAAGGCGACCCGGCTGCTGTTGAGGCGGTTCAGGCAGCCGATGAAATTTATCTCAATCCCATAGTTTTGGGAGAACTCTTAGCCGGATTCATAAGGGGCAATAAAGAGAAGAAGAACAGAACCGAACTAGAGACCTTTCTGTCTTCACCCCGGGTTTACTTACAGATAATCGATGAAGAAACTTCCGAAAGGTATGCTTTAATTCTGTCGTCATTAAAAGACAAAGGAACCCCGATACCCACAAACGATATCTGGATTTCCGCTTTAGCCATGCGGGACGGGCTAAAGATACTCACCACCGATAGGCACTACCAAAAGGTAGTACAAACAATTGTAGAAATCTTCTGATTGCATATCGTTGCAACCCTCTTTTCGCAATAAGACACATCCTAGCTCAGGGATTCCGCAATCTTTCAATCTTGCAGGAACGACCCCGTGAATAAGCAGCTTGTATGAAGAGCCGACCCGCGTTACAATATATGCGATATGTTAAGGGGTGATTTACATGGCACAAGGAAACCTTGCCACCAAGATTGCGAGCCTTGAGCTGCAAATAAAAGTTCTTAAGGGGCAGGCGAAAAAGAAGAAAAAAGAAAGAGCCTTGGCGCAGGTGGATGGATTACTAAAAGGCAGGAGCGATACCTCTTTTGACGAAATCAAGGCAGTTGAGATTAGTACTCCTGAAGAGCTCAAATGATTTACGTTATTGATACGCACGCCCTTGTCTGGTTTATTGAAGGCAGCAAAAATCTAGGTCGCGAAGCACGAGAGATAATGCGCGCGGCTGAATCATCGATCGTCGTGCCTACCATCGTTCTTGCTGAAATAAAACACCTCTACAACAAGAAACGAATCGCGAGCGTTTTCACTGAAGTTAGAGAATTATTAGACGATGACGAGAGGGTTACCATCTATCCGCTTGATGACACCACATTAGATTACCTCCCGGAGGGTTTAGAAATCCACGATGCAATAATATGCGCCACGTGCCTCGCGCTTCAAGATAGTCTCGAGGAAGAAGTAATTTTGATCACCAAGGATCAAGAGATTATCGAATCCAAAATAATCGAAACCACTTGGTAAGACGATTGCCTTATTGTAGCAGGCTATGATGTACAAGCGCTCGTTTCCGGCGAGGGCAGCGCTCTTTCAAGAACGACCCCGCGAATTAAAATCGCTAACCAGCCCGCTTCGCTTCTTTTTGCTCCTCAATCTCGACGGCCTCAAAGAGCAGCATTCTCATTAGCGTCTGGTAGCCCATGCCCTTCTTAAGCGCGAGTTCATTGAGCCGCTCAACGAGGTCCTCATCAAGTCGGAAGGTGACCATTTTTTTCTTGGGGCGCGGGCGAGTGGGGCGCATACCGCCAGGGATTTCTACACCTTCGTATTCTGCGGGATCGTGGGTGATTAACGTCAATTACTTTTCCTGTCGGTAATTCTAATTGTCGTTGATCACCCGTGAGAGGATTTGAACTTTTTTACACATTAGCGGTACCTGCAAGAGAGCTATAGGAGCCGTATAATGGATTAGCGTTTTCTCTCTTCTCGTAACTTTTGACTTGGGCATATATGTCGTACTCGGTCTCTGTTAAGATCAGTATTAAGGATTATGCCTCGAGTGCTTGCAACAAGGTAGAGACTTGATAATCTGAGAACCTCTACAGTGGGAGTGATGAAGAGCTGCCGTGAGAAATATCGAGATAATCAACGGATCTAGAGATACTGATGGTACATATTTTGGGCACATCAAAGGTGTGCCCAAACCCAAAGAACTCATTGAGAAAACCATGGCTGCGGCAGAATCAAGAGGCGCTGATTTTACCGGAATAACAATTAAAAGCAGTGATTATCATGATGAATCTTCGTATGGCTTTATTCTCATCGGCCGACCAGTCATCTACCTTCAAGGCGTGGATTTAATTGCAGATTGCGCTTGGTATAGTAATGCGATACGGGGCCTTTATGAGAAATTAAACATTGACGGGACCCTTGCTGATAGGGCTAATAATGTCGTAGAATCTATAGTAAGGACGTTATTGCACGAATATTGCCACCTAAAAACACTCGATGTCATGGGTGATTATTTAGCAGGTGGTTTCGATAGCCGATTTACAGAGTATATAGACCATGTGGCAAAAATGAGAAAAGGTGGTCCAGAAGCGCTTCTCCAATTGGATGATCGCAACCGTAATGGAGAAATAGGTGAGTGGATTGCTGAGGATTATAGGCTACTATTAGATCCAAACTCACCGTATCATAATAGTAATTCAATAACACAGGATTTACTCTATCCGTATCTGGCCGCTGATAGGCGTGATTATTTGAAAGGGGCTCTCGGGCTATGAGAGACAAAAGACCAAACTTAGATATTTCTTCTGACGAAATTGAAAGCGTCAGAAAAGAAGTAGCTTACAGAGTAAAAAAGGGCGTCTCCAAAAGCGAGCTTGAAAAGATTATGGCTCCGGCGAAAAAAGCGAAGGTAGTCCGCACTGCGACTAAGAAAGTTAGCCAAGCTCACTCTTAATGTATCTAAAGCTGTCAGCCGAGGTCTGCCTACGATTCTCGGTTTGTAGGTTGTTCTTAGCCTTATCAAAAGCACTGACTTATCCTTCCAGACTCTGCTTCCGTCCCAAGTATTCTTTTTCGCGAGCAAACCTGAACTCTTTCTGGTTCGAATAGTGTTGGATTAGGGCTGCTTAATTTTTGATGCGTTTTTCTGCTCTCGTATAATGGCGATAGGCAGCTCGCAATGTTATAATTATCCAAGCAGTTGCCTATTGTATGAGTGAACCTTCGACTATATCCCGGGGTGGTTATATGCGCATCAGCGGAAACGAGACCGTCGATGACCTCGGCGCCGCCGGAACCTATACGCTCAGGTGGGACCTGGTCGAAGAGTTGGTTACCTGGTTCTCATCGAAGGGCGTTGCGACCAGAAACATATCGGTGAGCGTGAATTAGTATAAAAAAAGAAAAAGTTATCAGCAGCCAGTTGATTTGCTGATACTCCATAAGGATTGCGGAGCGCAAAAGGATAGTGTATAAATTAATTAGAGCCGTTCAAGCTCTAATTAATTTTATTTGAAGGTAAGACATGCTAAAAGCATTACAAGAGCTGTATGAATACCGAGAACTGCTAATCAACCTTGTTGTCAAAGAGCTAAAAATTAAATACAAAAACTCAATATTGGGTTTCTTTTGGAGTCTCATCCACCCGTTATTGATGATGCTGGTTTTCACATTTATCTTCTCCTACGTCTTTAGGGCGAACATAGAAAATTATCCTGTTTATTTTCTCGTCGGGTTTCTGCCGTGGAATTTTTTTGTAACCGTGCTATCGGTTAGCACGGGGAGCATTGTCGGAAGCGGGAGTTTAATAAAAAAAGTATATTTTCCTCACGAAATTATACCGATTTCACTGGTGGTTGCAAATCTGGTAAATTTGTTTTTATCTCTCGCGGTCTTGTTCGTCGTCTTAGCTCTATACGGCTACAATTTTTATGTCTTTTTACCGGTTTTACTCTTTGCAATCATAGCGCATACTCTGTTGACCGTTGGGTTTTCTTTAATGCTCGCGGGTTTGAATGTGTATTTTCGTGATATAGAACAGTTGATCGGCATAATGCTGTTAATATGGTTCTATGGTACCCCCGTATTGTATGACATGTCGATGATACCCGATAGGTTCCTGTGGCTAATAAAGTATGCGAATCCGATGACATCGGTTATATTTTTATACCGTGAGGCTTTGTATTATTTGCATTGGCCGAGCCTAAAACTACTTGCCTATACGACAGTCAGCTCGCTTTTGGTGTTCTGGGCGGGGTATTGGTTGTTTAAGCGATTATCGCCGGCGTTCGCCAAAGAGGTGTAATAGATGTCATCTAAACCACTCGGCTCGGAGCGGGATAAAAATGTAACACTTAGCATTAGTGATGCATGGGTGAAATTTCGCATTTACCATGACCGAAAATTTACATTGAAGGAGAGGCTGGTAAGACTCGGCGGCTCTTCTTATGAAGATTTCTGGGCATTAAGCGGAGTATCCTTCAATGTAAACAAGGGTGAAATGGTAGGCATTATCGGCCATAACGGCTCGGGTAAAAGCACGCTTCTAAAATGCATTGCCGGTGTTTTACCTGTCGATAAGGGCAGCGTAAAGGTAAACGGCAGGATATCGCCGCTGCTTGAGCTGGGCGCCGGTTTTCACCCCGATCTCTCCGGCCGCGAGAATATTTACCTAAACGCAGCTATTCTTGGCCTCACAAGAAAGCAGGTAAAAGCGCGCTTTGATGACATAGTAAACTTTGCCGAACTCGAAGAATTTATCGATACGCCGGTTAGAAACTATTCGTCAGGCATGTATGTTCGTTTGGGGTTTGCGATTGCCGTTCATTCAGATCCCGAAATTTTACTCGTCGATGAAGTGTTGGCTGTTGGCGATGAAGCTTTTCAAAAGAAATGTTTTGAAAAGATTGAAGCTTTCAAAAAAGCCGGTGTCACCATCGTATTCGTTACGCATGACCTTGGTTCAGTGCGGCGCATGTGCGATAGAGTTATCACCCTTGAGAGGGGCCGCATAAAAGCGCAGGGCAAACCAGGCCAGGTTATCAGGGATTATGTCGACGCGGAGCTAATCGATGAAGAAAGCAGCTTTACCGAATACGGTACAAAAGAGGTCGTAATTAACAAGTGCGAACTCCTTAACCGGCGGGGCGAAGCGACCAGGACTTTTTTAGCCGGCGATACCATGACCTTAGCGGTCCATTTTGAGGCGACAAATCCGGTTGAGGAACCCAACTTCGGGATAGCTATTTACGATTTGAGGGGCAACCACTGTTTCGGTACGAATACGCAATTAAAGAGGTACAAGACGGGTATCGTTAACGGCGCGGGTATCATGTACTTTCACCTCGAGCACCTGCCGATGCTTGAAGGTAAGTTCTATATATCCTTAGCCGTTCAATCCGCAGATGAAAAAGTAACATATCATTGGCTTGATCGTTACCTCTTATTTGAAGTCGACAATCCGAGCGATGATATTGGAGCCTTTTACATACCCGTGCGTGTTGAGTTAAAGTCGCCCGTTAGCACGAACCCTGGTGGGTTTAGTTGATCGGCCCAATGACACATACGTTTAGATATTGGAGTGTCTGAAATGAATGAAGACTTTTACCGTGTGTTTGAGGCACGGTATCGCGGTTCACGTGAGTCGATCATGTCGCGCTTGCGCGCGTATCTGCCTTTTGTTGAACCGCTTCGGGGATTCTACGATACACCCAAAGCCGTTGATCTGGGCTGTGGGCGCGGAGAGTGGTTGGAATTGATGCTTGAAGCTAAATTTATGCCTTATGGTGTCGACTTGGACGACGGAATGCTCGGTGCCTGTGTTGAACTGGGGTTGCCGGCAGAGAAAGGCGACGCGGTCGCTTATCTCGCCACGCTTCCCGACGAAAGCCAGGCCGTCGTCTCAGCCTTTCATGTGGTGGAGCACATCGGCTTTGAGCAACTGAGATTGCTGGTTTCCGAGGCGCTGCGGGTGCTCAAGCCCGGAGGCCTGCTGATCATGGAAACCCCGAATCCCGAAAATATTGTTGTGGCTACAAGAGATTTTTATGTAGACCCAACGCACCGGCGCCCGATTCCGCCCCTATTGTTATCTTTCCTCCCCGAGCACTACGGTTTCGAAAGAGTAAAGATATTGAGGCTGCAGGAGTCCGCGGAACTCGCCTGCAATAAGGCGCCATCGCTACTCGACGTGCTCAGTGGCGTAAGTCCCGATTATGCCGTTGTGGCGCAAAAAGCCGGCTCCGAAGAAATCATTGCCGCGACAAAACCAGCTTTTGATGCTGAATATGGTCTAACGCTAGAAAGCCTGGCCGGTAGATATGACCAGCACGCCGAAGCCCGCGCCACCGAAGCCGAAGCCCGCGCCGTTGATTTGATAAACAGTACGTCTTGGCGCATCACCGCGCCTATGCGCCGGATGGTGTCGATCCTGCGGAGGCTGGTCTCACCGTAGACGGGAGATGTGCTAGAATATTTAAAACAGCTCGAAGACGACTTTCTGGGAGGCATTTTTATGGGGCAGGTTGTTGAGGATCATATATAGCGCCAATTATCGAATTTGAGGAACCATTGATCGATTGAGGCCTGTTCGGAAATGATGCGTTGGTTTTGAAGAAGTATAGGATTGATTTCAGGGCTGAGGGATAGCGCGTAGGAGTGTGGCGGCTGATGCGAATCGGCATTAATCTTATACCATTGTGGCCCGGTAAGATCGGTGGCATGGAGACGTATATTCGAAATCTACTCGACCATATCGCTGCTTTGGACAGGACAAATGAATACTTTCTATTCACGGCCGATTGGAATGACGATACGCTCGATTTTGCGAATCCTAACTTCAAAAAAGTGCTAGTGGAAAAGGAGATACCCCAGTTTGCGCCTCGGGAGATTAGCCGATTTGAGCGCAGTATCTATAAGATACGCTACGTTCGGTACCTCTATAAAACCCTGCGACGGGTAAAAACCGGTAAACTAACTAAGATCATAAGGGATTTATCCATAGATGTTTGGTTCTGTCCTTTAATGAGCCTTGATCCCAGATACTTACGCATTCCAGCCGCGATAACCATACCCGATGTCCAGCAGGAATATTACCCTCAGTTCTTTACCGATAAGGAACTATTCAATCGCGCAACGAATTGGAGGCAGTCATGTCATGAGGCGACAAAGGTGTTGACCATCTCTGAGTTTTCCAAACGAAGTCTCTGCGATAAATACCACCTGTCACCGGATAAGGTAGAGGTAACGCTTCAAGCCGTCGGCGACGAGTTCCTTTCAACCGATGGTGCCGGCGATAACCGGATAGCAGAGAAGTATTCCTTGCCTAAAGCGTATGCGTTTTATCCGGCTAACACCTGGGCGCATAAGAATCACCAGCTACTCATCATGGGTTTTGCGCTATTTAAGAAGCGCAGCAACAGTAACCTGAAACTGGTTCTGAGTGGCGTGAGCGATGCCCGCGAGCAACTCCAGGCACTAATCGATCGCTACAATTTAGTCGACGATGTGGTGTTTTTGGGGTATATCCAGCGCGCTGAGATGCCAGCCGTTTACCGGAGCGCAAGCTTCATGATCTTTCCATCGCTTTTTGAGGGGTTTGGCATACCGCTACTTGAGGCGATGGCGTCAGATTGTCCGATTGCCGCGTCGAAGATGACTAGCATACCAGAGGTTGCAGGGGATGCAGCTCTTTATTTCGACCCGAGGAATCCGGAGGCGATTGCCGCGGTGATCGAGAAAATGGTGGATGATGCCGCGTTACGGCATAATCTGGCGCAGGCCGGGCGAAAACAACTTAAAAAGTTTTCCTGGGATAAAACGGCGCAACGGACCTTACATGTTCTTGAGGAATTATATCGAGAAAGTAAGAGCAGAGGCTAAGATGAGCGATAGCTTGCAGTCAAACAATGGATACCCTTTGGTTTCGATTGTTACTCCATCATTCAATCAAGGCAAATATATCGAGGCGACCATCAACAGCGTGCTCGGTCAGGATTACCCTAATATTGAGTACCTCGTGTTTGATGGGGGTTCGACGGACAATACGGTTGAAATTCTGCGGAAGTATGAACGAAAGCTTACCTGGGTTTCGGAAAAAGATCGGGGACAATCTGACGCCGTAAATAAAGGCTTTAAAGCGGCGAGAGGCGAGATTCTCGGCTGGTTGAACTCCGACGACACGTATGAGCCAGGTGCGATTAGGGCTGCGGTTGAGTTTTTTATTAAGCATCCGGGCGTTAAGATGGTCTATGGAAAGGGTGCTCATATCTATGAAAACGGCGAATTTATGGAATGGTATCCTACCGAGCCGTTTGAGCTGCAGCGATTATCTGAGACCTGTTTTATATGTCAACCAGCCGTTTTCTTAAAAGCAAGCATCTTTGATGAGATTGACATGCTTGATGTTGGCCTACATTACTGCATGGATTATGACCTTTGGATTAGAATTGCAAAGAAGTTTAAAGTCGAGTATCTGCCTCTGCATTTGGCAAATACGAGACTGTATCAGGACACGAAGACGTTATCAAAACGGGTGGAGGCGCATGCGGAAATTATTGAAACCGTTAAAAGGCATTTTAGCATCGTCCCGCGGAATTGGATTTATGCTTATGGCCATTATGTGCTAGATAGGTTATTGACGCGTGATACTAAGGCGAAATATATCGCCCATGTAGGTTTGCTGGCACTTATGGTGTTTTACTATAATTATCGTGTAAACCGTGTACTGCCGGGGTCAGCCGATCTGAAAGAATGGGTAGGAAGGTTTTTCAAACACGTTCGGTCAAAGGGGTTATGACGGGTTTAGCGTAATCCTGGATACTCGGTTATGTAGCCAAAAATGAGGATAAAATGATTGGTATTGATGTAAGCCTGGCCGTTGGCGAGAAGGCAGGTGTCGGTTATTATGCGGCTAGCCTTATTGAGGCGCTAGCGAAGATCGACAGGCAACACGATTATATGCTCTATCCGTTCTTCGGCAACACGATGCATCCCGACTTTAAGAAAGTCACCGCATTGGCCACTGGCAACTTCAGGGTCTTCATGGACTCTGCCTCGCCGTCGCGCGTGAGGTTAACGAGGATAAAGTTTGGTATCGATAATAGCCGGTATTTTAACGGTATCGATCTTTTGCATTGCACGAGTTTTTTTATCCCAAAGCAATACAGTGGTCCGATTATCTCCACGATCTACGATGTAAGTTTTCTGCTTTTCCCCGAATGCCACACCGAGGCTAATAGGCTGTACTGTCTCCAGGGTACCCTTGATGCGGCAGATCGCTGCGATAGAATCATCGCTATCTCAGAGAATACCAAGAGCGACTTGATTAAATATTTTGCCGTCGAACCCGAAAGAGTAGTCGTCACTCATCTCGCACCGCGTGATGTATTCCGGCCCATCAACGATGAGCTGATGCGCGGGACAGTGTTAAAGAAGTATGGCATTAAGGGGTCGTATATATTCTCCCTCGGTTCGATCGAGCCAAGAAAGAATCTTATTCGCCTAATTCGAGCCTACGCCCTCCTTGATGAACGGACACGAGGCCGATTTAGCCTCGTAATCGCGGGTGGTACCGGTTGGTTGAACAGCGATATATACGCCGAGGTTAAAGAATTGAACTTAAGCGATTATGTGAAGTTCATCGGCTATATCGTCGATGAAGATCTGCCCGTTCTTTATAGCGCGGCCGACATGTTTGTTTACCCGTCACTCTATGAGGGATTTGGCCTACCAGTTGTTGAGGCTATGGCCTGTGGAGCCCCGGTTATAACTTCAAATAACTCTTCGCTTCGCGAGATTGCCAAGGGTGCGGCGTTGTTGATCGACCCAATAGATGAGACGGCAATAGCCAATGCCATCCTGGACATTATAAATGATCGAGAACTCGCCAACGATTTGAGGGCCAAGAGTATTATTAGATCCTCCGAGTTTTCCTGGTTAGAGGCGGCCAGAAAAACCCTTGCTGTGTACGAAGCATGCATCAGATAGTATCGTGATTGTTTTACAGTGACTCGTATGCAATCCCTGTTCGATTATGGCGAATACTCCTTAGGCGCGGCCGTCTTCGTTTTTTGCGGCTGATAGTTCTTATGTCGGGCTGCTGAGCTGGTGATTTAGGTTTTGGCTGGGGTAAAATGCCTACTAACCGCGGAACTTTGGAATTTCTTCGGACAACAATGGGCAACTAACCTTTATACATCCGATAGTTGAGCTTGAGTGGTATAAGGTGCCACTTATACCTTTTGTTTACTGGGCCTTAACCAATTCAAGATTCACGATCATAAAAGACATAACGCGAGGGTCGGTATCGGTTACGCGAACGGGTTCCCCATCGGCGACAAATTCGATCAAGAGCTTATCGTAATTAACATCTATGGGCTCGGATATATACTCCTGCCATCCGTCCCCCATCTTGAACTCCGCTATCTTCTCATCCGCGACTTTGACCTTCAAAGTCTTACCGGGCGCCGCTGGGTTGACGGTAAATTTTAATATGGCTTTTTTCTCGTCGGTGTCGTTTACCAAAACCTTATACTCAAAGACAAGGGATTTTGAAGTCCAGTACCACCAGTTGGTCCCGTCTGTTTCGCGGTTATACCCACCGCTAACTGTGGCTAGGTAGAACATATCCCGCACGTCGCTCGCCCTTCTTAAGGCAATCCTTCCCGCACCTACGCCTTGATACCCTTCATGTGGCTCTGTAAACTCGATTACCCAGTCTGCCGTCTTAAAGGGCATTGTTCGATGTTCGGGCGGCAAATGCCCCGTAATATAACCATCATCCGTGTAGTCGCTTGCCAGCTTTCTGTCGAGCAATATATAGGCGACCATCTGGCGCAGTTTGTGGTGGCTGGGACCTAAATTCAGATATATCACCTCATCCGGGTCTATATCTTTTACTGCTTCCCTTAAGTGCAAAAAGGCGGTAAACGGCGCGCGATTATAACCCGTCTCATTTAGAAAATCCTGTGTGATATGTTTAGACACGATAAGCAAGTTTACGACAGCGCAATACATAGCTAAGAAGCCAAGAAAAATCGGCAAAAGCTTGGTGCGATACTTTTTGCTGTAAAATGCGATAGATGATCCCAGCAGAATAATAGAAAAAGGACTCGCCCACTTCGCAATCTTAAATTGCAAGAAAGAGTGGCCGACTTCGTTTGCGGTTATCGGCGCGGAAACGTATCTGAAATATAAAAATGCAAGAAAATACACGAATAGGATGGAGACATGAACGAGAAGGGGATTTGATAGCTTCTTCTTAAACGTCAGGAAGATGAAATATAAAATCGCCGAAAAGAGGGCGGCAAAGACCACGGGCGTAACGTATTTTCCGAATATCCAAAAGCCGAATGCTGTTTTAAAGCCTGATGAGAAGGCCAAGAACTCGAAAGGATTCCATAAAATCGGCCAGCCAATCTCGCCCTTGCCCGACCCTATTCCAAAAAGAATTTTTACAATGTTATTAAGGACCCTGACTGATTCAAAGTTAACGAACAGCGCGGCTTGAAAGATAACGAACACGCTGGATAGTAGCAGCTTTTTGATATTAGAAGGGTCGAAAATTATTTTCAAGAACAAAAACCCAAGCAGTGCTACAATGATAAAGGGCAACATATCGTTGTAGCAAAATACTACTATTGCAAAAAGAAGGGATATGGGTATCGCGCCAATAAACAGCTTTCCGAGTTGCTTGACTCTAGGGCTTTCATTAATGAAAGCCGCAAATAATGTCGTGCTTCCTGCCGCAAAGGCAAGGCCGAAAGTTTGTGGGAAAAACGCGTTCGTTGCGCCAAAATGCCAACCGGTAAACATCGTTGCCGCCGCCAAGGCGGTAAGAAGCGCGATTTTTCTGCTGCCCCTCATGATAAAATTAACCGCCCCGCCGATCGCTAAAGAACCTGCGATAAACGGAACGGCTATAACGGCCGGGTAGGCAAGATAAGACCAATCCAGCCCAAAAATAGCCTGCACCCAGCCCAGGAAAAAAGACCCGCCCATGCGGGATCCCGCCCCTTGGTATAAAACGACCTGGGATAAGGCTGGGTAATATCCCGAAGCGGTAACGACCTCTGAGAAGGCGTGCTTTTGCAACCACTGACTGTGAACGAGATAAGTGAATATATCGTTGAAAGAGTTATATCCGTCAAAGCGGATAAGTGGCGCAAAAATTGTCGTGGATGCTATTAAAGAGAATGAGAACAACAGCAAGTACTGGGCCGGGGGGGTCTGTCTTATATCTTTACGTAAAAAGAAAAGAGAAATCGCGACTACAAGCAGTAATTCGACTAAAACAATCAATTGACTAAATGGGGCGACCCAACCATGGATTGTGGCAACGAGTATGAATATAGCAAGCCCAAACAGCGGGCTAAAGTATAATTTCCCGAACGGTCGGAGTCGATAAGGCAGCAACTTGGCTATACTAAGCCCAACTATCGTCGCCATAAGAAGCATCGTAAGCATTATTGATAGCGAAATTATGAAAAGCACTTGGACCCTCCGTATTTAATAACGTCTGATGCGAATTAAAACACCAAGCATCTTAATGACCCGTCAGCTAAATATGGACAGTCTGCTTGGGATGCTTTAGAACAAAACCACATAGCCTCGAGTTGCCTAGAGCTGACGTAGCCAAGATAAGAAGGCAGCCTGTTGCTATTATAGAACATTTCTGTGCAGTCGGTAACCACTCAGAGAAATGTTTTGAAAAAACTCTTTTTTTAACGCCGCATAATGCCGTACAAACACTAAAGCCGGGAAAAATTGGGGGCATGGGAATCTATCCCCGCAACCTTCTTAAGGAGCTTTTGACATTTAAGAGGCGTCTTTATATAATTATTCTGACTGTGCTATATGGGATAATCACGAGAGGTATCCGGGGTAACTTCAGGTTTTTTTGATGCTTTTGCAAAACATGAAATCTGCTGCGGTAGTAATGGTAATACTTCGAAAGAATCCTCTAAAGCATTTATCACATTGTGAGCCGACTTTGGTACTTGTCCGATTAATGCGGTGTGACTTGTAGCGCTATAGCATAGTGTGCCTTTTAATATCTTGAACGGACAAGAGTGAAGGAAGAACAAGATGATTATTTCAAGAACACCTCACAGAATTTCTTTTTTTGGAGGCGGGACTGATTACCCGTCATGGTATCTGGAAAACGGAGGCAAGGTTTTAGGGGTAGCTATCGATAAGTATTCTTATATAACCTGCAGAGAACTCCCCCCTTTTTTTAAACACAAACACAGAATAGCTTATTCAAAAGTGGAGATGGTGTGCGGCGTAGATGAAATTCAGCACCCATCTGTAAGGGAAACATTGAGATATCTAAACATAGATCAAGGGTTGGAGATTCACCACGATGGTGATATCCCTGCCCGTTCAGGCATGGGGTCAAGTTCAGCCTTTACCGTGGGGCTTTTAAAAACGTTATATGCGCTTAAGGGCAAGATTATTACAAAACAGGACCTTTATAAAGAGGCAATACATATTGAGCAGAATCAAATTAACGAGAACGTGGGCTCTCAAGATCAGGTGTGGGCCGCGTATGGAGGGCTTAACACCATTGAATTCCTGCAAAACGGCGAGATTATTGTTGAACCGATAATAATGAAGGAAAGGTTTTTGAGAAGCTTTGAGAGTAAACTCATGCTCTTTTTCACAGGTATAGCGAGATATGCTTCAGAGATAGCAGAGGAACAGATACGAAATACATCTAAAAACAGAGACGAATTGGTTAAGATGAGAGAACTTGTTGACGAGGCCTATAAAATACTCATCACTGGCAACGGTGATTTCATCGAATTTGGCAAACTTTTAAATGAAACATGGAGGTTGAAAAGGAAGCTATCAAATAGAATTAGTAATAACGAGATTGATAGTATGTATGAGATCGCTATCAAGAACGGTGCGGTTGGCGGCAAGCTACTAGGTGCCGGCGGTGGAGGTTTTATGCTATTCTATGTAGAGCCAGAGAATCACAGCAGGGTTAAAGAGGCGTTAAAAGATCACCTGCATATTCCTTTTAATTTTGACTTTACGGGTTCGGAAATTATTGTATACAGGCCAAGCTATCAAGCTAATGGGGAGAGAAGATGAGTTTTGAGCTTGCAAGCTCAACATGGGCTGAGGAAGAGAAAAACGCGATACTCGAAGTAATCAACAGCGATAAATACACGATGGGGAGAAATGTAAAAGATTTTGAAGAGAAGTTTGCAAGCTTTTTCGGAATGAAGCATGCCGTTATGGCAAACTCAGGCTCTTCGGCTAACCTGATTGCGGTTGGCTCTTTGTTTTATAGGAAGGATAAGCCTCTCAAGAGGGGAGATGAAGTAATAGTACCGTGCATTGCATGGTCGACAACTTATCATCCCTTACACCAGTACGGTTTAAGGCTAAAATTCGTTGACATTGATTTACATACGCTGAACTACGATGTAAATGAACTCAAGAAAGCCATAACTAAAGATACCAAAATGATAGTCGCGGTCAGTATTCTAGGTAATCCCTGCCAGTTCGATGAGATAACGAGCCTCTGCGAAGAGAATAATATTATCCTTTTTGAAGATAATTGCGAGTCGATGGGTGCGGAGTTGAATGGTAGGCATACCGGGACGTTTGGGCTTGTAAATACCTTTAGCACATTCTTCTCGCACCACATCTCAACGATGGAGGGGGGGCTCGTCTTAACTAACGACAAAGAAATCTACAATATTTTAAAAGCGCTTCGAAATCACGGTTGGACGAGAGACCAGGATGAGGATAGTCCGATTTTTGAGAGAAGGGATGATGATTTTTTTGAGGCTTACAGGTTTATTCTGCCGGGATACAATTTAAGACCTACTGAAATTCAAGGTGCGATAGGAATAAGGCAGTTAGATAAGTTAAAGGGTTTTCTAGAGATCAGAAGGCGGAATGCTGAGCATTTTGTAGATCTTTTCAAGGATGACGCGAGATTTATAATTCAAAAGGAGATTGGAAAAGGTTCGTGGTTTAGCTTTACGATGATTGTAAATCCTGAGTCGAACATCGTGAGGGATAAAGTTCTTCAAAAGCTAAAGGATGCAAATATTGAATACAGGATAATAACGGGCGGAAATATATTAAGGCATGATGTCATTGAATACTATGACTACACAGTTACGAAATCGACGAATGCCGATACGGCTCATTACAATGGGTTTTTTATCGGAAATCACCCCCACGATGTAAGGGATAAAATAGATTATTTATATGAAACGCTAAAAGACCTATAAGGAAAGAGTGATCAGGTGAGCTATAAAATATTGGTTACTGGTGGTGCTGGTTATTTGGGTTCGACGCTTGTTCCCAGACTGTTGGAGTTGGGGCACAGGGTAACTGTGCTGGATAATTTTATGTTTAAACAGAATTCCCTGCTTGATAGTTGCGCTTCCGAGAATTTTGATGTTGTCCGGGGTGATGCGAGGGACGAGGGTACTTTAAAACCGCTCTTGAAAGATGTGGATTACATCATTCCCCTGGCGGCGTTAGTGGGCGCACCGCTATGCAATAGGGATAAGTCGGGTACCGTAAGTACTAACAGGGATGCGGTAATCTCTGTCGCTAAGCTTGCCTCAAAAGAACAGAGGATTGTTTATCCATGCACAAATAGCGGATATGGCGTTGGGCAAAAAGGCATCTATTGCACGGAGGAAACACCTTTAAACCCGATATCCTCTTATGGAAAAACAAAGGTGGAGGCAGAGAGTTTTCTACTTGATAGGGGCGACGCCATAAGTCTGAGGCTTGCTACGGTTTTTGGCATGTCTCCGAGGATGAGGCTTGATCTGTTAGTTAATGATTTTACCTACAGGGCTGTTAAAGATCGTTTTATAGTTGTTTTTGAAGGCCATTTCAAGAGGAATTACATCCACGTTCGTGATGTTGCCAGAGCCTTCATTCATGTGATCGATAACTTTGAGGCGATGAAGAATGAGTCATACAATGTGGGGTTATCCGATGCCAATCTCTCGAAACTCGAGCTTTGTTCCAAGATAAAGGAGCAGGTTCCCGATTTTACGATTATGGAAGCCCCGATAGGTGAGGACCCCGATAAGAGGGATTATATCGTCTCAAACGAGAAGATTGAAAGCACGGGTTTCAAGCCCACACACTCCCTGGAGATGGGGATAAAGGAACTTATCAAAGGTTACGCGATAATTACAAATAGCAGTTACAGCAATGTTTAAAGATTCAAGGATTTATGTTGCGGGACATACCGGTCTTTTGGGTTCGGCGCTGGTAACAAAATTAAAATCCGCCGGTTATCAGAACATACTCACGAGGACCCACAGTGAGCTTGATCTTACAAATCAGGGGGCAGTAGCCGACTTTTTTCAGAGAGAACGACCCGAGTACGTTTTTCTTGCCGCTGGACTAACCGGGGGCATTGTAGCTAATAAAACCTATCCAGCAGATTTTTTGCATGTCAACATCGCAACTCAGGATAATGTTTTTCAGGCGGCACAGGAAAACGAGGTAAAACATCTTATCTTTTACGGTTCGTCGTGCGTGTATCCGAAAAACTGCCCGCAGCCTATAAAAGAAGAATATTTGCTAACCGGCGCGATCGAGGAGACTAGCGAAGCTTACGCGGCGGCAAAGATTGCGGGTATAATTGCCTGCAAGGGATACAACAGCCAGTATAAGACGAATAGGTTTATTGCGCTGGTTCCGAATTCCATGTACGGGCCTAACGACAATTATGATTTAGAGAACTCCCACGTTATGGCCGCACTTATCCGAAAGCTCCATGAAGCAAAGATGGAAGGAAGAGATAAAGTAACCCTTTGGGGAAGCGGGAGCCCGAGAAGGGAGTTTATATTCAGTGAAGACGTTGTTGGCGCCTCCGTTTTCGTTATGGAAAATGCTGAAAAATTTCAAAATAACCATTATAATTTAGGGACTGGCGCTGATCACTCAATAAAGGAACTTGCCGAGATTATATCAAGAATTGTGGGCTTTAAAGGTGAAATCTTATGGGATTTAAGCAAGCCGGATGGAACGCCGAGAAAGCTTTTAGATAGCTCAAAATTTTTAAGTCTAGGGTGGAGACCAGCTACTGCCATAGAAGATGGTATTAAAATAACGTACGAATGGTACTTAAATAATAATCGGATAGAATGAGGAACATGCTATGCCAGCGCAAAAATCTGAAGAGCTAATTAGCTTTCTGAAAGAGAAGGCTACATGGGTAAGAAAGGAAACTCTAAATATACATAGAATAGCTCAGGAAACCAGAGTTGCCTCTTCACTATCGCCTGTAGAGATATTTGTTGTTTTATATTACGGCAAGATCATCAATCATGATCCCCGGGACATCCTCTGGGAAAATAGGGATAGGTTTATAATTAGCAAGGGCCACGGTTCAATCTCATTTTACCCGATATTAGCCGATTTGGGCTATTTTGACAAACAAGAATTAAGCAGGGTATGCAAAGAAGGTTCAATCTTAGGAGGAATCCCCGACCCCATAATACCTGGATATGAAAGCATAAACGGTTCTTTAGGTCACGGATTGGGGGTTGCATGTGGTGTAACCCTGGCTTTGAAAAGTAAGAACGGAAATGAAAAAGTATTCGTACTGCTAGGTGATGGTGAGCTGTACGAAGGTTCTGTATGGGAAGCTGTCATGTTTGCGGGCGAGCATAAGTTAGATAATTTGATAGCGATAATCGATAGTAATAAAGCGTGCATGCTTGACCTTTGCGCTAATATCATAGACCTCGAACCGCTTGATGAGAAATTCGAGGTATACGGGTGGAAAGTTAAAAGGGTCGATGGCCATGATATCGGGTGCCTATATGATGCGTTAATAGAGCTGAAAGAGGATAAAAGCAACAAGCCAAAACTATTGATCGCAGATACGATAAAAGGAAAATGCGTTCCAAGCTTAGAGAAAGACCCCTTGAGCCATATTAGGAGCTTAAGGGAAGAAGAGATCGATTTGATAATTGCGGGGTTGAAATGATAATAGAGACGAGAGTTGAAACAAAAACCATGAGGGATGCGCTCATAGAAAAAATTTATGAGCGCATGCATGAAGATAGTAGCCTATTCTTTCTATCCGCAGACTTTGGGTCTCCTAAGCTGGATAAACTAAAAGAGGATTTTAAAGACAGGTTTATAAATGTTGGGATAGCTGAGCAAAACCTCATCAATGTAGCGACTGGGCTTGCGCTAGAAGGTTATAACGTATACGCTTACGCGATTGCGCCATTTTTGACGATGAGGGCTTACGAACAGATAAGGAACAACCTCTCGCTGCTATCACAGGTAAAGACAGTCAACGTAAACCTGGTGGGGGTTGGCGCGGGACTAAGTTATGATGTATCTGGTCCGACGCATCATTGTTTAGAAGATATTACTATAATGAGGACATTGCCAAACGTTACCGTATTCTCCCCTAGCGACTGGGTGCTTGCTGAAAAGTTTTTGGACTATTCGATAGATGTTAAAAAACCCAAGTATATGAGGTTTGACAGTAAACCATTGCCGCGAATCTATCCGAATACAGCAAACATCGATTTTCAGAAAGGATTTTGTGAATTAGCAGAAGGGGAGGGATGCTGCTTAGTTTCAACCGGTTTTATGACGCATACCGCGGTAAAAGCAGCGGATAAATTACTGAACGATGGTATAAAAATCGGGCTTATCGATATGTTCATGCTGAAGCCTTTTGATAAAGATTCATTTTTTGAATCTTTAAACAGATACGAGGCTGTAATAACTCTTGAAGAAGCTTTCATAAACACAGGGGGGCTGGATAGCCTCGTCTCTACCATACTAGAAAACAAAAACCCTAAGATCGGGCTTAGAAGAATGGGATTTGGGGACGAATATGTTTTTGAAATGGGCGGTAGGGAGCATTTACATAAATTAAACAATTTGGATGAGGGAAGTATCGCAAAGGCTATCAGAGAAGTGTTAAAGTGAGCTTGATGAGTCGGACAGTAGATTTAGTATTAATTAATCCCGGGGACAGGAAGCAAGTCTATCAGGACTTAGGAAGGGATTATTCCGCAATCGAACCCCCATTCTGGGTGGCAGTGCTAGCCGCTTATCTTAGGAACAGTGGATTGAATGTGTCAATAATTGATGCAAACGCTGAAAATATTTCTCCAGGTGAGACCGCAACAAGGGTTAATGAATTAAACCCAATACTATCCGCCGTGATAGTTTATGGTTCCCAACCCTCCGCATCAACACAGAACATGACGATTGCGGGAAAGATATGTAAGGCTATAGAGGAAAACACGTCTTCAAAAGTGGCCATTGGGGGGCTTCATCCCTCGGCATTGCCTCAACAAACACTCCAAGAGGAAAAGGTTGATTTTGTAATAGAGGGTGAGGGGTTTTATACTCTCACAGGCTTAACGCAGGCCTTAAAATCAGGAAAGAAGGAATACTCGCATATACCAGGGCTTTGGTATTACGAGGATGGCGCCATTAAAAATAACCCGAGAGCCCCGCTTGTTAAAGATCTGGATAAAATGCTTTCTGTTGCCGCATGGGATTTGCTTCCAATGCAAAAGTATAGAGCGCATAACTGGCACTGTTTTGATGATTTAGAGAATAGAATGCCTTATGGTGCCGTATATACAAGTCTCGGTTGCCCTTATTCTTGTGTCTTTTGCTGCATAAATGCACCTTTTGGAAAGCCTGGCATAAGGTATAGGAGTCCCGAATTAGTTGTAAAAGAAATCGAATTGCTAGTGAGCGAACACGGGATAAGGAATGTTAAGATTGTTGATGAGTTGTTCGTTCTAAGTGATAAGCATTACATGACAATCGTTGATTTGATAATAAGAAGGGGTCTCGATTTAAATATCTGGGCATATGCGAGGGTGGATACCGTAAAAGAGGATAATTTGAGGCGCATGAAAGAAGCTGGGATTAACTGGCTTGCGCTAGGGGTCGAATCGGCTAATCCTGATGTAAGAGATGGCGCCGAAAAAAGAATGAGAGTAAATGATGTAAAGAGCGTGGTACGGGCTATCCATGATGCCGGTATTCGAGTGATAGGGAATTATATCTTTGGCTTGCCGGATGATAACCTAGAAACAATGCAAGAGACATTCGATATGGCCACAGAGTTGAATTGTGAATTCGCAAACTTTTACTGCGCCATGGCCTATCCGGGGTCGAAATTATACGCCATCGCGGTTAAAGAAGGATGGGTGCTCCCAGAAAAGTGGCACGGATTTTCGCAACATTCGTATGATATGCTCCCCTTGCCAACGAAGCATATCAGCGCAGCGGAAGTGCTGGCATTCAGGGATGATGCGTTTCACCGGTATTACGAAAATGCGGGTTACTTAAATATGATCGAGGAAAAGTTCGGAAAAAACGTTAAGGGGCATATACAAGAGCTAACGAAGACTAGGTTGAAAAGAAAGATACTAGAAGGCTGATTTTAACTTGCTCTACATCTCAACGTCTTCAATCCAAACGAACAATATTTTCGAAGCGATACGCCAATTATTAGGAATAACGCGGAATATTGAACTATCCGGCGGTTGCCTATATGATGATAAGCTTCTTCAGAAACTGATAAAGGTTAAGCAGCAAGAGGGTATCAATTTTTTAGTACACGGTTATTTCCCGCCTCCACCAGAGCACTTCATTTTGAATTTTGCCGATACAAGCAAAAAAACGAGGGTGTTTTTAACAGAGACAATGAGGTATGTCAAGTCGTTGGGTATCGGTTATTACTCCATCCATGCGGGGTTTAAGAGAACGTTCGACTTCGAGAACGAGCTTCTTTTTGAATCCGGTGATAAAAAAGTTTTTCTTCTAGAAAACATAGAAAGCAATATCGAGTGGTTTGTAAGAGAGTTTTCGGACACAAAGATAGCAGTCGAAAACCTGTACCCGAACAACAGAAACAAAGAATGCTGTTTTATGATGCATGTGGACAAAATTGTCCTGATGATGGAGAGATTTTCTCAGATGTACTTATTACTAGATCTGGGGCACTTGAAGGTCTCATCAAGGCTCTTGGGCTTTGACTACCTGGAGGCGGCAGGGCTTTTGTTTGAAAAGTATAGCGATAGAATTGTAGAAATTCACCTCTCCGAAAATGATGCTATTAACGATAGCCATTTCCCAATCTACTCGGATAGTGCTCAATACGCTATCATAAAAAGATATGCTGAGCTGATTAAACGAAATAAAATCAACGTTACGATAGAAGCAAGGAATTACTCATCAGTTCAAGAACTCTTAGATAGTTATTTGCTGGTACATGATGTGTTAACCAAAAACTCACCTTCCACGGAACACAAGTCCAAGTCCACCCGCTAAAAGACAACCTGAATAGCTTCTTTTAATAGGTCTATCTGGCGGAATCGTGTTCGCTTAAGTCTTAAAGTCCTGTTTGACAGGGAGTAGGTTGTTATCTAAAATGAGCGATGTGAGGGGGATTCTAATTTTAGCCATAACGATACCATTTGTAGATTCTTAAAGTCATGCGGTCTATTGGGAATTCCTCCGAAATTTCAATGGAAAGGGTCTTTTTGTGAATAAAGAAATAAAGGTATTGTCTGTCGTGCTTTCATTTTATAATGAGGAAAACGTTATCGAGGAACTCGTCAATAGGCTTGAAAATGTGTTTAAGAAAGATTTGAAAGGGGTCGTTAGTGACCACGAACTTATCTTAGTGAACGATGCGTCGACCGATAAGTCGAAAGAAATCTTGATAAGATTATCAAAAAACAACAAAAGTATAAAGATAGTCAACATGTCGCGAAACTTCGGCGTCTCTCCCTGCGTCCTTGCTGGAATGGCGTTTTCTTCTGGCGATGCTGTTGTTTATATGGATGCCGATTTACAGGACCCGCCTGAGGTTATTCCGGAAATGGTAAAGGTCTGGTTAAACGGTGATGCAGATATAGTTGATACTAGAAGGGTATCTAGAGCAGGCGAATCAAAGATTAAGTTACTAATTACTAAAATCGGTTACCTGACTCTAAATAAGGTTTCTAGCGTCAATATAGAGCCGGAAGTCGGGGATTTCAAGTTACTTTCAAGAAGGGCTGTGAACGAATTAATAAAGCTAAAAGAAAAGAAGCCGTTTACGCGGGGATTAGTCAGATGGATTGGGTTCAAGCAAGAAACTATCTACTACAATAGGGACGCTCGTTATGCTGGGGAGACTAAGTTTAAAGTATATGGGCGGAAAGTGATTAGCAATTTCTTAGACTCTGCTCTAATTTCATTCTCAAGCATACCTTTGAAAGTTTCTTTATTTATCGGCTTTTTAGTATCAGCTGGCGCCTTTTGTTTTTTGATTGTGATATTCATTATGAAGTTCCTCCAACTTTCTTTGCCGGGTTGGTCGGCCATAATGGCAACTATACTCATGCTTGGCGGCATTCAATTGCTCACAATTGGAATGCTCGGGCTATATATAAACTCTATATTCCTCGAAACAAAGGGAAGACCGAACTATATTGTTGAAAGTACCCATGGCTTTAATGAATAACCGGATCAACTGGAGATCAATACTTAAATTATCGCTCATAATCATAATTATGGTTTGCATAGTCACCCTTTTTTTTCTGAGGTCGAACGGATACATTTCGACCGAAAATATAGTGCATGCTATCAAAAGCAACGCCAGTATGGCCCCGTATATCATGCTGTTTTTATACCTTGTCTCGCCAGGTATTTTCCTACCCACTTTTTATCTGGCATTACTTGCAGGAATGTTGTGGGGCCCTTTCTGGGGGGTGGTTGTTGATGTGAGCGGTGCTACTGTCGGTTCAACGATAGCTTTTTTAATTTCAAGATATACCGCCGGTGATTTTATTAAGGCTAAAGTAAAGAATGAAAAGTTTAACCTATATTTAAAAAAAGAGGTTAACAAAGGTTGGAGGTTAAATGCATTTCTACGCTTGAACCCGATATTTCCATCTTCACTTATAGGTTATTTTTTTGGGGTAACTTCAATTGGGCTGGCTGAGTTTTCCATCTCAACCTTTGTCTTTCTTATTCCTGCCTCCATTGTTTTCGTTTCTCTGGGGAGTTCATTTACGGAGTATTTTATAAATAATAGCGTAGAAGGCGTATTGATAAAGATCTCTATGTTCGCGGTATCGATAGCGTTCTGGTTATTCCTGCGAAACCTTAGTATGAAGAGAAATAAAGAATAGTTAAATTTTGCAGTTCATGGGATTGCTATCTACTTGTAAATGATGTTTTGCCTAGTCTATAGCCGTACACGGTTTTATAACCCACGCAGTTGCCCATACCACTCAATCGTTTCCTTTAAACCCTTCTCAAAGTCTGTCTTTGCCTTAAAGCCAAACTCCCTCTCGGCCCTTGTCGTATCGAGACACCTTCTGGGCTGCCCATCAGGCTTGGTGGCATCCCACATAACCCTGCCACTAAAGCTCGTAAGCTCAACGATTAGCTCTACCAGGTCTTTAATTGATATTTCAAAGCCGGCCCCGAGGTTTACCGGATTGCTTTTATTGAAGTGCTCAGCCGCTAGAAGGATACCCTCAGCACAATCTTCCACATAGAGGAACTCGCGGGTTGCCGAGCCTGTGCCCCAGACGATGATTTCATCATCGTCGTTTTCGATCGCATCGATGCATTTTTTAATGAGTGCGGGGATAACATGCGAGTAATTGGGATCAAAATTATCCCTCGGCCCATAAAGGTTGACTGGAAGGAGAAAGATTGAATTAAAACCGTATTGGTCCCGATACGCCTGAGATTGTACGAGAAGCATTTTTTTTGCCAGACCATAAGGGGCATTTGTCTCCTCGGGATACCCGTTCCAAAGGTCTTTCTCTTTGAAGGGGATTGGCGTGAATTTTGGGTATGAGCAAATGGTGCCAAGGGCAACGAATTTTTCTATGCCGAACAGGCGTCCCTGCTCCATCAGCTGGACACCCATCATCAGGTTATCGTAGAAGAATTTGCCCGGATTTACCCTATTGGCACCAATCCCGCCGACCACAGCGGCCAGGTGGATGACTATATCGGGCTTAACATCGGCATAAAGTTGCTTCACAGCCTGGTTGTCAACCAGGTCATAATCTTTACTTCTAGGCACGAATATTTCAGCACAATTTCGTTTCTTCAGTTTATCGACCACATACGAACCCAGAAACCCTGCGCCGCCTGTTATAATTACTTTCTTATCGTCCCAGAATCCCAATTAAACGACCCCCTTAACCGCTATTCGTTGTCCTAGCATTTATTAATTATCTTCCGCCAGTAATTAAGCAGGTCCTCCATCATCTTCTCAAATAGTATAGTTGGCTCCCAGCCTGTTGCCGCCCTAAACTTGCTATAATCGCCTAAAAGAATTTCGACGTCAGATGGCCGCATTCTCGATGGGTCTTGCCTTACTTCCACCTTTATGTTGCTCATGCTAAGTAGAAGATCGAGCATCTCCTGGACCGTTCGCGTTACTCCGCTCGCGATAACATAGACATCGCCGGGCGTGCACTTATTGACGGCAAGCCAGTAGCCTCTGACGGTATCGCGCACATCCGCCCAATCGCGCTTAGCCTGAAGGTTTCCCACCTCAATAACCGGCTCTTTCTTACCGGCCTCTATCTCGGCAATTTGCTTGGCGAAATTGCTGGTTACAAAGACGTCGCCGCGCCTCGGGCCTTCGTGGTTAAACGTGCGTGTTCTGATTACTTTTAAGCCATAACTTTGGTGGTACTGATACCCCAGCATATCCTGTGCCACCTTACTTACCGCATAAGGGCTTAGCGGCCGCAGTGGATTGTCTTCATTGATTGGGACTTCATCCGGTAAGACCAGACCATACTCTTCGGATGAGAGCGCGATCTGAATAGTCGGATCAATACCCGCTTCGCGAACCGCTTCGAACACGTTTACCTGCATCGTGATGTTATCGCTGAGCGTTGCTGCAGGAGAGACCCACGAAGTTGGAACATAGCTCTGTGCGGCTAAATGAAAGATAAAATCGGGCTTGACCTTTCGGATAACCCCCAGAACATTTTTATAATCCGTTAGATCACAATCATGCAGCGCAATCTTGTTCTCGATATGAGCAATATTCGCAGGGTTACTGCGCCATCTTTTAGTGCCATGCACCTCGATATCGCCTAAGTCGAGTAGGTAATCGGCAAGATGACTGCCGGCCATACCGGTTATTCCTGTAATAAGCGCTTTTTTATTCAAATTAATTCCCCTTTCGTAATTTAATAAAATGTCGCCAGTAGTCTAAAGTGTCTGCCAGCGTCTTGTCTAGCGGTATCTCGGGCTGCCAACCTGTCAGTTCTCTAAGTTTACCGGCATCGCCAAGGAGGCATGGCGTATCAATGCCTCTAACCAACTTTGGATCGATTCTAACTTCGATTGATGCCTTCGAATGCCGAAGCAGGAGATTTAGAATTTGAGCTATAGATTGCATTTTTCCTGAAGCGACATTATATCTTTGACCGGGTATTCCTTTATTGAGAGTAAGCCAATATGCTTTTACAACATCTCTTACATCCAAGAAATCACGCTTTGCCTGTAAGTTTCCTACACGCATTATTGGTTTCCTTAATCCGGCCTCTATCTCGGCAATTTGCTTGGCGAAACTAGGCACTACGAAATTACCATGCTGCCGTGGACCTGTGTGATTAAACGGGCGCGCAAAAACCACAGGTATATTATATGCTGCGTAGAATTGATAACCCAAAAACTCTTGCCCCAATTTACTTACTGAATATGGATTATTTGGGCGAAGGTCACTTTTTTCCGATAAAGGCAGCTCGTCCTCAGACGCGCTTCCGTACACCTCGCCCGAGCTGATTATGAGCACTTTTGCCTTTGGCGATATGCTCTTTAACGCATCCAATAGGTTTAGTTGGCCAATTATATTATTGGTGATAACATATTCGGCGTTCTCTAATGTATCAGCAATCGAGGCGATACCCGCTAAATGAAATACCAGATCAGGCTTGGCGATCTCAACGAGTCGCTTTGCTGCATCGCTTTTCGTTAAATCGCAACCTATGACTGTTACATTAGAATTGGTGTTTAGCTGATCAAAGTATTCAGGGGTGGCTCCAAAGGCGCTTCCATATATTTCGACGTTTGGGATTGCGTGTAAACATTCAATTAAATGACCACCGACAAAGCCGGTGATACCGGTTACTAGTATCCTCATAGAACCCCTTAAAACATAAGTTAATTGATGTAAGCTTGATTATATCATAGAATTAATTAGCTATTGTAGGTAGCTGCATTTGAAATGTAGATACCATTTGCGAAGAGAGGAAAACATGTGGTCAATATCTCCTTAAGGGGTAAGAATCTTGAGAATCGCAATTGATGCAAGCCCGGCGATTCCGCCAAGAACCGGTATCGGCTGTTATGCGTATCAGTTAATTCGACATCTTGCCGGCATCATAAACCAAACCGACGATGAGCTTTTGCTTTTCTATAACTATTTTAGACATGGCAAGGCGCTTCCGGCTGAATTAAATGAGCTAGGTCGCGTTAGGGTTAGTCGCATACCTTGTAGGGTGCAGAGAATGCTGCATAATAGTATTGGTATCCCAATAGAGCCCTTCATCGGCAAAGCAGACGTATTCCATTCATTGAATTATATGGTACCGCCCACACTTTTTGCCAAGCAAGTCGTATCGATTCACGACTTGACATTTGTCTTCTACCCGGAAACTATGCCGGCTGGAGACGCGGCATACTTTAACAAGTTCGTGCCGGTTGCGGCTCGCAGAGCTGATAGGGTCATAACGATCTCGGAAAGCAGCAAGCGTGATTTGGTGACATTGTTAGGGATAGATGAGAGCAAGATTGTGGTCACCCACATGGCTGCGGACTGTAACGTTAAACCGATCGAAGATTCATCTATTTTGGACACCGTCAGGAACACATATGCATTACCGCAAGAATATATTCTCTATGTTGGCACGTTAGAGCCGCGCAAAAACATCCCGTTCCTCATCGACGCGTTTTCCGCACTTAAACAACAGCATCTTATACCACATAAACTGGTGATAGCTGGTAAGAAGGGCTGGCTTTATGGAGAAATCTTTAAGAAAGTGACGGAAATAGGTCTCGAAAATGAGATTGTTTTTACCGGCTTTGTTGAGGATGTTGACCTAGCAGCCCTGCATAGTGCTGCTTCGGTATTCGTTTTTCCGAGCCTTTATGAGGGCTTCGGTATTCCGCCGCTTGAGGCTATGGCATGTGGAACACCAGTGGTTGTTTCAAATACGTCCTCGTCACTTGAAGTTGTGGCAGATGCGGGTATTTTGCTCGAGCCTCATGATGTGGGTGCTTGGGTGGAAGCGATATATGCGGTAGTAACTAAGCCAGAGCTTGCCGCTGGTTTGAAAGGGAAGGGAATAGAGCGTTCAAAGCTTTTCTCATGGGATAAAACCGCGCAGCTTACGTATGACGTGTATCGCAAGGTTTGCGGATGCTAATTGAAGTAGCTCTTTCCTGTGCGCAAAAGATTGCTTTCGTAAAGATAAATAGCAGGGGCGCAGGAAAGCTGTCTTATAAGGAGGCAAATTCTTCTTTGATAGTCGAAACAGGCAGTAATGGCTCAAACCTGTATCTTGCGAACAAGGGTAAGGTGACTTGAAATAATAAAATAAATCAAAAGCGGCGGGAAGGTTGACCGGTTGTTGGTCGATAAAGTAAAGTTGCGTCTTATCGCCATAGTGGTAGATGCAGATCGGGCGAGGCGGTTGAGGCATTTAAGATTAAGGAAGCCTGGTGCGCTGCGTTTGTCTGATAGGCCAATACCTGTGGATGGTTACAGGGTCGGGAAAGATATTTGCTTACAAGTTATGACGAGGTGGCCCTCGGTAAGGCGACTGCGATACAAGCACCGCCTATGCAACGCTATAGCATCTAAGGATTCTTGATTACTGCCTTTAAATGCAGGTAAAATACAATCAATGCGATATAGCATTACGCAAGATGATGTTTGCATCTGGTAAGGAGTTTTATATGGTAACTTCGAAGAATTTGTACGGCGTTATTCTAGCAGGCGGCGCCGGGACAAGGTTCTGGCCCCTGAGTCGAGAGATGAGCCCAAAGCAGTTGCTCAGGGTGTTTGGTGCCGAAAGCTTGATTTGGCAGACTATTAAGCGTCTGCTGCCGCTCATACCGCAAGAACAGGTATATGTGGTCGCCAACAACAAGCTTGTCGAAGAAATAAGAACTCATCTTATCACGGAAAAGGAGCCCTTCAAGAACGTGGGCTATCTTGTCGAGCCCCACGCCAGAAACACGGCGCCTGCGATTGGCCTGGCCGCCGTTCATCTTTTAAACATAAATCCAGACGCCGTAATGGCGGTTCTTCCATCCGATCACCTACTGGGCAATCCCGACGAGTTTTTATCGGTGCTTACAAGTGCCGAAGAACTCGCGAGCGCGGGTTATCTCGTTACGCTGGGTTTGAAACCTAGTCGTCCCGAGACCGGTTTCGGCTATATTAAGCTGGGGGCGAGGCTTCAAGGGCATGGCGAAACCTACCCATCATATGCCGTAGAGCGCTTTGTTGAAAAACCGGACAGAGAAACGGCCGAGCTGTATGTGCGGGCGGGCGATTATTTTTGGAACAGCGGTATGTTCGTTTTTAAGGCGAGCACCGTTTTAGATGAGATCGAGCGGTTAATGCCGGAACTGTACAGTCTTTTGATGCGGTTCAAGGAGCTTTCGCTCAATGAGTGGAATTCAGAAAAAACAAAAGAGCTTTTCTGCGAGGCCGAATCAACATCGATCGACTATGGCGTAATGGAGAAATCCGATAAAGTCGCCGTGGTGCCGGTGGAGCTTGATTGGGTGGACGTCGGGAGCCTGACGGCAATCGGCGATTTCTTGAAGAAAGATGAGCGCGGCAACGCCATTGCGGGCAATGTAATCGACATCGATTCCGAAGACTCGATCGTCTTTGGGGAGAACCGGCTGGTCGCTACCCTCGGGCTGAAAGACACGGTCGTCATCGACACGCACGATGCGACGCTCGTGTGCTCTAAAGACAGGGCGCAGGATGTGCGCAAGGTCGTCGATGTGCTCAAGGCCCGAAATGCCGAGGAGTACTTGGTGCATCGCACGATGTACAGGCCGTGGGGCTGCTATACGCTGTTAGAGCGGGGGCCCGGCTTTAAGATAAAGGTCATCGAAGTCAAACCCGGCGAGCGGCTGAGCTTGCAGATGCATCACCATCGCAGTGAGCACTGGGTGGTAATAGCGGGTACGGCGACGGTAACGCGCGGCGGCGAAGTCTTCAATGTGCATGTCAATGAGAGCACGTTCATACCGCCCTCCACGATGCATCGCCTGGAAAACCCGGGGATGATACCGCTTAAGATAATCGAGGTGCAAAACGGCGAGTATCTCGAAGAGGACGACATCATGCGGACCGAGGATGACTATGCCAGACAGTAGAAAGGTCTTTTCTTTTGAAAATCGTTCAGCAGTTGATAAAATAGGGTAGCTAGAATGACACGTGACGATAAAGTTTTAATCCTAATATTGTCTGGCAAATCTGATGCAAATATTTCTTTTGCCGACTTACGCAGTCTACTAATCAGGCTAGGCTTTTCCGAGCGAATTCGCAGTAGTCATCATATTTTTACTAAAGACGGGGTTGAGGAAATATTAAACTTACAACCTAAAGTCGGTAAGGCTAAGCCTTATCAGGTAAAGCAAGTTCGAAATGTAATCTCAAAATATAGATTGGGTGATTCTGATGGTTAAGTATGAAGTGATTATCTATTGGAGCGATGACGACCAATCGTTTATTGCAGAGGTTCCGGAATTGCCGGGCTGCATGGCTGATGGCGAGACCTATCAGGAAGCACTGGCAAATGTTGAGGTAGTAATCCAGGAATGGCTTGACACCGCAAAAGAACTCGGGCGACCTATTCCTAAACCTAGAGGGCGCTTAATGTTTGCCTAAGTGCCTTTAGTCCGTGATAGAGAGCGCTGTATTCCATAGGAATAGCCGGGGACAGCAGGGAGATAATAACTTGCAGAAAAGAACTTTGGAAGAAACCATGTTTCGCGAATACGACCTGCGGGGCGTATTCGGGCAAGAGCTGACGATAGGTTTTGCAAAGCGTCTCGGCGCTGTCTGTTGCGCATGCCTGCGTGAGCGTCTCGGTAAGGAGAAGTTTGTAACAGCGTGGGCCGGACACGCTTCACGCATTTGAGGTGAAAGTCTCTTACGTACCCGGCAAGCGCCTTTTCTATTTTATGGAGGGGGTTTGATGGGGTTACCGGAAACCTATATAATCAAGATAAAATTTCCGGAAAGGCTCTATTTTTCATGAAAATCGGCATTGATGTGTCTTCAGCTGTCAACCAGACGGCGGGCATTGGGAGATACACTGGTGAGTTGGTTGCGAAGCTTTTGGAAATGGACGGGAGAAACGAGTACGTCCTCCATTCTTTCTTCGGAGACGCGTCGGATTTGGCTGCACGCCTCGGTCTGCCCTTGTCCCGAATATATGTGCATGGTTTTAACGGCAGGGCGCTGCGTTCTTATTTATTAGGCTTAAAGCTTATTGGCCGCACGCCAAACCACCTGATACGGAAGGTAGACCTCTTTCATGTTCCCGATTTTTCCTTTCCGGCGCCAAAGGGAATACCAAGCGTTCTTACTGTGCACGATTTGATATTTCTACGCTACCCGGAATACTTTACATGGGCCAACCGTACATTTATGCGGCAAATAGCAAAGTTTTCGGCGCATAATGCGAGTGCCGTAATAGCCGATTCTTACAGCTCCAAGCAAGACATTATCGAATACCTGTCAATTCCCGAGGACAAGATATCGGTTATCCATCTTGCCGCGGGTAGCCAATATGTGCCTGCCGCTAGGCAACAGATAGATACTGTTTTGGGGGGTCTTGGGATAACCGAACCTTATCTACTATATGTCGGCACTATGGAACCGAGAAAGAATATTGCAACTCTACTTAAGGCATTTAGTTACTGCATTGGAAGTATGCGTGATTTTCCTTATCGCTTAGTAATTGCCGGTAGCAAGGGTTGGTTGTATGACGATATCTTTAAACTGGTAGAGGAATTGAAACTTAACGAAAAGATAATTTTCTTAGGCTTTATTGAAGACAATATTTTACCAGCGCTTTATAGCGGCGCGGAAGCTTTTCTGTACCCATCGATTTATGAAGGTTTTGGCTTGCCCGTACTAGAGGCAATGGCTTGCGGAACGCCTGTTGTATGCTCCGATGTGTCGTCATTGCCGGAAGTTGCGGGTGACGCGGCTTTGCTGTTTGGTCCGCGCGATGTAGAGCAATTGGCCGCGCATATCTTGAGCGTTATTGAGAACAGTCAACTCCGCAGCAGTATGATTGAAAAGGGACTGGTAAACGCAGAGCGATTTTCCTGGGAAAAGACAGCGTCCGATACGTTGCAAGTATATGAGAGGTTGGGTTAGCATTAGATGAGGGTAGTCATATTGGCTGGCGGACTTGGCACTCGCTTGAGAAGTAAGGTTTCAGATTTGCCAAAACCAATGGCTCCGGTTGCCGGCAGGCCATTTTTGGAATGGCAATTGATGGTGTTAAAGGCGCAGGGGTTTTGCGATATCGTGCTTTGCACCGGATATCTTGCGGACAAGGTCGCCTTGTATTTCGGCGATGGTTCGAATTTCGGGCTAAAAATTGACTATTCGGTCGAAAAAGAACCGCTTGGTACTGCTGGGGCGGTATTAAATGCTGCTAAATTTATTGACGGCACGTTCTTGCTGCTAAACGGCGATACTTTTTTCGACCTCGATTGTCGGGGGCTTCTCGATTTCCACGAGGGAAAAGAGGCGGGGCTTAGCTTGTCTTTAGTTATGGTAGACGATGCAGCCCGTTTTGGCTCAGTCGCTATAGATTCAAATAACCGAGTTTTAGGCTTTAGGGAGAAGGGTTCGGATACGCAAGGATTTGGTCATGTAAATGCCGGCATTTATGCAGTTTCGCCCGCCGTGTTAGACTACATTGCACCCGGAAAGCCCGTTTCTTTGGAAAACGATGTAATTCCTACCATAATTACTACAGGTTCGGTTTTTGGCTATGTTTCGGATGGCTACTTTATAGATATCGGGACGCCTGAGAGCTATGAAAAAGCTCAAGAATACTTTGTCCGTTACTTTTAAGTTGCCTAGGTTTTAAGCATCTATCCGAGGCAAGGCTGAGCTTAAGATAGGTTTTACGGTAAGGGACATCGGCCCGCAAGCTTGTCACCATCGGCGGGATTTCACAAGCCGCGGCACAAGGACGCCGATTAGCATCGGTTATTTCAATGAGCTATAATACTTACAAGAGTTTAATGAACTATATGATTGGTCGTTTACTTCGCGTTTGGCCTTAAAGAATTGTAACGTGGCGGGCGGTCGTGTTGGAGCTGTTGCCAGGTAAAGGAGAGACGGATGGATGGCGTTGCCGGCGATATGAAAGTGCAGCTAATGGGCAAAATTCGCGATCAGATTGTCGATAGCATTAGTGTAAAAGAGGCACTGGTCAAAGGTGAAGGGCACCTATCGGTTATCATGGAAATCGCTAAGAAGATCATCGAATGCTATCAAGTAGGCGGTAAAGTTATTTTCATGGGGAATGGTGGCAGTGCGGCCGATTCACAGCACTTGGCCTGCGAATTCGTGAGCAAGTTCCAGATGGAACGTAGAGCTCTGCAATCGATTGCTTTAAGCGTTAATACCTCGATTCTTACTGCAATCGGCAACGATTACGATTTTGACCGGGTCTTTGCCCGTCAGATCGAAGCCTGGGCAAGGCCGGAAGATGTTGTTGTTGGGATAAGTACCAGCGGAAATTCTAGCAACGTGGTAGCGGCGATAGAAAAGGCCAAAGAGATCGGCGCGGTAACTGTTGCTTTTACCGGCGAGGGTGGCGGAAAGCTTGCGCCGATGGTAGATATATGCTTTAAAACCCCTTCTGTTAGCACGCCCCGCATACAGGAAGCCCACATAACCGTCGGCCACATAATCTGCGACATAGTCGAGAAGGCCATTTTTGATGAATCTTTCCTCGGAGGTCTGGGCGAGAGCCATGATGTTTTACCGGGGAGGTCGAGTGAAGAGTAAGGCGGTTTTTATAGATCGCGATGGCACGATAAACGAAGAAGTCGGTCATCTCAGGGAAGTAAGCAGGTTCGAATTCTATCCCGATTCGGCTAGGGCTATTCGAATTCTTAACAAGGCCGCATATAAGGTGGTCGTCGTTACCAATCAGGCCGGTGTAGCGAGAGGCTATTTTAACGAAGAAAGAGTAGAAGAGATACACTCCCACATGAGGTTCGAGCTTGCTAAAGAGGAAGCATGGATAGATGCGATCTATTACTGTGTTCACCACCCCGAATTCGGCGACGAAAACTATGGGCGGGCTTGTTCGTGCCGAAAGCCTGAACCGGGGATGATATTTCAGGCCGCTAGCGATTTAGATATTGATCTTTCCTATTCCTATATGATTGGCGATACGGTGAAGGATATGATTGCGGGCAAGAGGGCCGGGTGTAAAACGATTCTTGTAACTACCGGCCATGGGGCAGAAGAGGTGAGTTGTATACCGAGTGAGTTTGCGCCGAATTTTGTAGCTAAGGATTTGTTTGTTGCGGTAAATTGGCTAATACTTCAAGATCAGATCTAGCTTAACCCGCACGTTCCTTGCTCCTCGCTAGGGCAAAATCGGCTCTTTTTACATCCAAAACACGGCATAGAGTTCGGTCGGTGATTTACTCAAAACATAGATTGGGTGATTCTAATGGTTAAGTATGAAGTGATTATCTATCGGAGCGATGACGACCAATCGTTTCGCAAAAGAACTCGGGCGACCTATTCCTAAACCTAGAGGGCGCTTAATGTTTGCTTAGAAAGATTTATATCGGCGCTAGAAAAAGCGCTAAATTTAGCGGTATGGTCATACTATTTGCCACCGACATTTTGCGGGAAAGAAAGGGCGAGGAGTTTATCGGCGAGGTCAAGTGCTCAAGTTTTTGCGGGCGGATAGCGGGAGTTGCCATGCGTGTAGGAATTGACGCTCGAATGATAGGCTGGAGCGGCATTGGAAGATATACCGATCACCTAATCAAAGGCATTACGGAATTTGGCGAAGGTGTCGAGCCGGTTCTTTTTTGTGACCGCGATAATGCGCATGAAATTCCTGGTAAATCAAATCTTGAGCGGCATTATCTGCGAACCAAAGTATTTTCGTTAAGCGCGCCTCTAAAACTAAGGCGCGAATTCGCGCAATACGGCTTTGATATTCTGCATACTCCTCATTTTGTGTCGCCTTTAGGACGAACGACGTATCCGGTTGTTATAACCATACATGATTTGACCCCGATTATTATTGGGGGCACCATGCCGAGCCTGGTGCGGAAGGCCTACTATTACCTGTACAATTTATTCGCCGCCCGAAACGCGAAGGCCATAATTGTGCCGTCTAATAGCACAAAAAACGATGTTGTAAAAATGCTTGGCGTTGCACAGAGTAAGGTCGAGGTTGTCTATGAGAGCGTTGACGAAATATTCGGCAGAGTCGATAGCGACATCGTTCTTCGCACCAAAGAAAAATTTGATATAAAAGGCGAATTCATTTTTGCGCTCGGCAATCAAAAGCCCAACAAGGGGCTCGAATACTTAATCGACGCGTATTATGAAGTTATCAATAAGCACCAGTTGAGGCATGAACTCGTTCTTACGGGCACGCCGAGTAGTAAATTTAAGGGCGTGGCAGAGCGAATAGGCAAGTATGGGCTTGAACAGAAGGTAAGGTTTATAGGCGGAACAACCGATGATGAGCTGGTTGGCCTCTACAACGGGGCAAGCGTCTTTGTGTTTCCCTCGCTTTACGAGGGCTTTGGCTTGCCGCCGCTTGAGGCCATGGCATGCGGAACCCCGGTTATCGCCTCAAATAGGTCATCGGTGCCGGAGGTGGTGGGTGACGCCGCGGTAATTGTCAATCCGCTCGATGTAGGCGCATTAGCCGATGCTATAGTCGAGGTTGTTACAGATGAAGACAAGAGGTCGAGCCTGGTAGAGAGAGGGCATAGGCGGGTTAATGATTTTTCGCTGGAACAGTTCGCGAGAGAGACCCTCGATGTTTACAAACAAGTCCTAGGGAGATGATAACTTGCAGAAAAGAACTTTGGAAGAGACGATGTTTCGCGAATATGACCTGCGCGGTGTTTTTGGGCGGGAGTTAACGGTTGAGTTTGCGCGGCGCTTAGGCGCTGTTTACTGTGAATATGTGCGCAATAGAACCGGAAAGAGCGAGCTTGTGTTGAGCGTAGGCCGCGATGTGCGGCTCAGTTCGGATGACCTCTCAGCCGCCTTGATAGAGGGCATGACAAGTCAGGGGGCACACGTGTATGACCTTGGGCCGTGCCCGACACCCCTGTTATATTATTCGACTTATCATCTCGAAGTCGACGGCGGCATCATGATTACCGGCAGCCACAACCCCGCGGAATACAACGGTTTCAAGATATGCGTGGGGCACGACACCATCCACGGGCGGGAGATACAGCGTCTGAAAGAGATTTACTACAACGCCGAGCTTCCGACTATCGATCGCGGCAGTGTCGCCGAGTACGAAATCATCCCGCCCTATATTGAATACATCAGACACGCCTTTAGTGACATGGTCGAGCTTCCCCGGATAAAGATAGCCGTCGATGCGGGCAACGGGGCGGCGAGCCTCCTCGCCCCCGAGTTGTTCAGGGCGCTCGGCTGCGAAGTCGTCGAGCTGTATTGTGAGCCCGACGGGCGCTTCCCGAACCACCACCCCGACCCCACAGTCGAAGAAAACCTCCAAGACCTTATCCGTATGGTCGTCGATGAGGGGTGCGATTTCGGCATCGCGTTCGACGGTGACGCGGATAGGCTCGGCGGCGTCGACGAGAAGGGCGACATTCTCTGGGGCGACAAGCTGATGATTTTATTTGCCACCGACATTTTGCGGGAAAGAAAGGGCGAGAAGTTTATCGGCGAGGTCAAGTGCTCTCAGGTGATGTACGACGAGATTGCGCGCCTAGGCGGCGTCCCCATTATGTGGAAGACGGGCCACTCGCTCATCAAGGACAAGATAAAAGAGGAAAAAGCGGCGCTCGCCGGCGAGATGAGCGGACACTTTTTCTTTGCCGATAGGTATTTTGGCTACGACGACGCGCTATACGCCGCGTGTCGCTTGATTTCGATTGTTAAGAGAAAGCGGGCGCAGGATGACGGTTTCACCGGCGTCGGCAGTCTCTTCGAGGGCTTGCCGCAGACTTTTGTTACGCCGGAGCTTCGCGCCGACTGCCCCGAGGACAAGAAGCGCGAGGTCGTCGAGGCGCTCAAGCGTGTGTTCGAGGAGCACCGCGCGAGCGGCGCCGAGCCGCGAATAAAGGACATAATCACGATAGACGGCGTACGGCTGATTTTCGAAGACGGCTGGGGCCTGGTTCGGGCATCCAACACGCAGCCGGTACTGGTGCTGCGCTTCGAGGCAAACAGCGCCGAACGCCGCGACTACTTGAGAACTTTTGTTGAGGGTCAATTGAAGCTGCAATGCTAGTACCACTACACCTTAATTCTTGTGTCATTCTGAGCTTTTCTCTGTCATTCTGAGCGAAGCGAAGAATCTCAATATCATCTCCTCGATAAAGTAAAAAATCTTCATAATACATAAAGGTATATTTGCACAAATATAGAATAAGACAAGCGTATATATGCGCTTGTCTTTTATTTTAGGGCACCATTTCTTCGTTTCAACGCGCACCTACCAAAAGGGGCCTGAAGTGCCGAAAAATCGAGCGCTCACAGCGGCTTGATCGCCTATCCGGCAGGCGGTCGGTTTGGATGAGGAGGGCTCGTGAACAGGCGGTTGCAGGTACTCTTACATTGGCTTTCCGGGCGCAAAAACGGGGTCTCGACAACGGAGATGATTAAATTTTTATTTGGGCGGAGATGTGAGCGGAAAGCAAAACCAAACATATGGCGCGTTGCTGAAGACGGCGATTATGTATTGGTCTATCTGAACGGCCTTGAGCGCCCGCTGTATTACCCGAAAGAATTTGCGATAGGCTCGCTGTACCAGGTGATAGCGGAGTTAAGTTACCCCCAGGATTGGCATTATTACGAGATCGAGCAGACGCGGGTTGCGCCGGGGGACGTCGTTGTCGATTGCGGGGCGGCCGAAGGATTGTTTAGCCTGCTGGCGGCCGACAGGGCCGCTAAAGTCTATGCGATAGAGCCGATGACAAGATTTGTCGAAGCCATGCGGCTGACCTTTTCCGGCTTTGACAATGTGGAGGTATTGCCGATGGCGCTCTCCGACCAAGAAGGAACGGCGCACATATCGGAGCGCGGCATCTCGTCGGCCCTGAACACCTCCGGTGACGGCGCCCCGGTCGAGGTTGCAACGCTGGATACCCTGTTCGTCGAGCGCGGCATCCCCGTCTCTTACATCAAGGCCGATCTGGAGGGTTACGAGTTCTCCATGCTAAAGGGCGCAAGGGAAACCATAAAGAAGCAGTCCCCGAAGATAGCTATTACTACGTACCACGTGGCGGGGCATGCCGAATCGATTGCCGGTTACTTAACGGATATAAATCCCCGGTATCGTATCGAGGTGAAGGGGATAGAGGAACGGGCGGGCGGGCCGGTCATGCTCCACGCCTGGGTTGAGTAGGGGTCTTGGTATCTATCTCACTTCCTAAAACAAAATTTAATTTACTTAAAGGAATATAAGCACAAATGTTGAAATATGCAAGTGCGTAGTTATCGCTTGTTTATTTTATTCCAAGGGAGGTGAAGACCTATGGCCACAGCAAGCGCTACGTCGCGCCATATAACATTTATTGGAGGGGATGATTCTTGAATATCCACAAAAGGGCTATCAATATAGCGATTTTAGTTCTAACGATTGTATTGTTCGGTGGGATGTCGAATACGGCTTATTCCAGCGGATTAAGCGGGTTATCGGAGGCAGGGGGCGGCGGCTGGGCGCATTCGGCGGTCGTTCGGGTCACGGAGCCCGCCGGGATTAAAAGGACCAATGAGCCGGTCGAAGTCGTTCTTGTATCGGATAAGGTAAAACCCCGAGGCGAGGACATTCGCATAACCGGCACCGGCGGCGCCGAGATACCTTGCCAGGTAAGCGTAAGCGACGCCCACATCTACAAGATTTCTTTTTTCGCCCAGGCCGATGCGGGCGGCACCGGCGAATACCGTCTTTACTACGGCAACCCGAGCGCGGGCAAGCCGAATTACGGGGTTCTAAATTCCGTGGTCAACGACTACGGTAAGTTTTGGCAAACAGACGGCGTGTATATCGGGTGGGGCGGAAGAGCCGGTTTCGACATTTCCGGCAAGAACGCCATTACGGACTTGAGGTTTGACGGCAACAATGATAAGAACTTGACCAACGACCCCGATTGCTTAACCGATGAGTCTACGTGGTCGTGGTTTTACGGCTTTTTGGGCTCTGATTCTAACGGAGTAAACCCCGGTGATTTCGGCGCCGCGCAAGCCCGACTCGTCGAAAGCGGTCCGGTATTTTCGGAGATAGCGCTTGGCGCCGCCAGGCTTCGCTATTACAAGGATCAGAAGTGGATTATGGCAAACGGCGCCGTTGACGGCATGCTCTGCTTCAATAGGAATTATCAGTTTATGAAGAACGGCCTCGGTGACGAGGTATCTATAACTAATTTGGGCGTGAGCGATATCGGGCCTTGGTTTACCGGGTACGATAGCGCCGGCGTTAACCCCAAGTACCTGGCATTTAGAAATCCGAACAACGGCGTCGTCTTTGGCGCCATCGCTAAAGATGTCGCGCGGTGGTATGCGGCGGCCAAGTGCTCGGGCGCGTGGGACAGGATAATCTCGTTCGACGATAGCTCGGGTAGGGCTAACGCCAAGATATACTGGTATTCCGATACGTCAAATAGCTATGCGGGTATTGAAAATCTCTCGAAGTCGTTGCTGAGCCCGCTACAAGTCGAACTCATTGCCGACACCGAGCCGCCGGTGACGCGTGTCTCGGTGACACCGCCGGCCCCCGATGGGCAAAACGGCTGGTATGTCACGAGGCCGAAGATCGCTCTCGAGTCTAACGAAGCGGGCAAGACCCACTATCGCTTCGCGGTCGGCCCCTACAATCTCTACGACGCGATTCTTGCGGTGCCCGCCGGCGCGCATGAGTTTTCATATTACTCTGAAGATGCCGCCGGCAACCGGGAGCAGGTGCGCGGCCTTTCCTTGAAGGTCGATTGCGCTAAGCCGGAAGTGACGGCAAGTCTCCGGCCGTTGCGCGCGAACAATCACTACCTGGTAAATGAGCCGATAACCTTCACCTTCGATGTTACCGATACGGTCTCCGGGGTCGGCTCGTTTGCCGGAGGCGTTGCCGGCAAAACCGTTCTCAGCGGCGGGTCGCTGGTTTTCAGTACGCCCGGCGAGCAAACCCTCGATGTGCGCGCGACCGATACGGCCGGCAACAGCGCCTTAAAATCGGTGCCTTTTACCGTCGGCTATGATTTTGGCTGGCTGAGGCCGGTGCGGCGTCCAGGCGACCCGGCGGACAAAACCTATGTCGCAGACGGCTCGTCGCGCATCCCGTTGCGCTTTGCGGCGCGCGACGGGATGAGAAATTTTGCGACCGATAAATCGGTGCGCGTACTCGTCTCGACTGGGGAGAGTTCGGCGGTCTTCGTTTACTCGGGCAAGTCGGCCGACAACGTGGTTCGAATCAATTCCTGTGATAAGAAATACCTGCTCGACATCGACCCGAAAAGCTACCCCTGGCTGGCGCCGGGCGGGCGATATGAGGTGCGCGTGTACTTCGGCGGCGCGTATCAGCGTCTCGGCGTACTTCACGGCCAGACCAGACTCGAGCTTCAATAGGTATGCCTTGCCGGCAGAGGGGGGCGCTAAAAGCGCCCCCCGCACCTGCCTTACACGCGCTAGCCGCAGAGCTTACTGTACAGCCTTGCGCATAAGATGCCGATAAAAATATCTACCGTTAAGCTAGAAAATAAACTATAATAGTCATAAAAATATGACTATTGAGGTTAAAAATGAAAAAAGCAGCTGTATCAAAACTCAAGGCCTCGCTAAGCGAATATTTGAAAAAGGTCAAAGCAGGCGAAGAGATTCTTATTACTGAGCATGGAAAGCCGGTGGCAAAAATGGTGCCGATAGCGCGTGAAGATGCCGTGCCCGAAAGATTACGTGAGCTGGAAAAGCAAGGGCTTATTAAGCTAGGTCATAACAGACTACCTGACGGATTTTGGGATATGCCGAGACCCCTAGACAAAAAAGGCATTGCCTTGAAAGCATTGCTTGAGGAGCGGGAGGAGAGCCGTTGAAGTTTTGGGATGCGTCCGCTATTCTTCCACTTTGCTTCAAGGAGTCACACACTCGAGCGATTGAACAACTAATCGTAGAAGATGAGGCTATGGTTGCCTGGTGGGGCAGCTTGGTCGAGTGCTACTCGGCATTAGAGCGCTTAAGACGGGAAGGTAGTCTAGACTTTCTGTCGGAAGGGCAAGCTAGCCATATTCTTAAAGCGCTGGCCTCGGGATGGACAGAGGTTGAGCCCACCAATGAGGTCAGACAGATTGCTCGGCGATTATTAAGATTGCATCCGCTACGCGCTGCCGACTCCTTACAATTAGCTGCGGCTTTGATTTGGGCAGAAAAAAATCCATTTAATCATGGCTTTGTATGTCTCGACGAAAGGTTGAGAGAAGCTGCTAAGAACGAGGGTTTTTTTATTTACCCGAGCAATGTTTCATAAAGTTCGCGAAAGTCCGCGCACGTTTCGCACGCAATTCTTCTCCATCCTAAAGGTTTTCGAAAAAACCCGCTTCCTATATAATAAAAGCGCGGGTGAAAATCCGCACAAAGAACCTTAGGTATTATAAGCGTTTGAAAAGAATCTTGAGTCTTGGGAGAGAGCCGGGTCGCGCCGGGCAGCGCCGGGCAGCGCCGGGCAGCGCGCTCCGGGCCGGTATCGTATGAAAGTTTTGCAGGTTAACAAACTCTACTATCCCCACATCGGCGGCGTCGAAAACGTCGTCCGTATGTTTGTGGTCGGGCTCAAAGACAAGGTCGATATCGAGGTGCTCGCCGCCAACGAGGCGCCGCGCACCGTTGTCGAATACACCGATGGGGTAAGGGTTACAAAGGTCGCGAGCCTTGGCCGTCTGCGGTCCACGCCGATGGCGCCCGGTTTCATCCCGGCGCTCAAAAAGAGCACGAGCGACATTTATCACCTCCACTTTCCGAACCCGACCGGTGAGCTGGCGTATCTTATCGCCAAACCCAAGGGCAAGCTTGTCGTATCCTACCACAGCGATATAATAAGGCAGAAGACTCTGCTCAAGTTCTACCGGCCGTTTCTGGAGAAGTTTCTCGACCGCGCCGACCGGATAATAGCGAGTTCTCCCAACCTTATCGAGAATTCGCCGTTTTTGCGGCGGGTCGAGGATAAATGCACGGTCATACCGTTTAGCGTGCCGACCGATTGGCTCGCGCTCACACCGCAAGTCCGAGCCAGAGCGGATGAGTTGCGCGCGCGGTACGGCCCGAAGATAGCGTTTTTTCTGGGGCGCCTGATTTATTACAAGGGCGTCGATTATTTAATAAAAGCGTTCAAAGAGGTCGACGCGGTGCTCGTAATAGCGGGTGAAGGGGACTTAGAGCCGGAACTCAAGGCGCTCACCGAAGAGCTGGGCATCGCCCGCAAGGTCGAGTTTGTCGGCCCCTTGCCGCCGGCGGAGCTTGCCGCCTTTTACCACGCATGCGACGTCTTTGTGCTGCCGTCGGTCGAGTCGAGCGAGGCGTACGGGTTGGTCCAGCTCGAGGCGCACGCTTGCGGCAAGCCGGTCATAAGCACGAATCTCCCGACGGGAGTGCCCTTTGTCAATAAAGACGGCGTATCCGGCCTTGTGGTGCCGCCTAAGGACGTTGCCGCGTTAGCCGATGGATTAAACAGGCTTCTCGGGGATGACGAGTTACGCTTGAAGCTGGGCGCTCAAGCTAAAGAGCGGTTCGAGAACGAGTTCGCGATGGATGTCATGATCGAGCGTTTGCTCGACGTTTATAAAGAGGTCTTGCATGGAGAGGTCTTGCGACAACGATAGGCAGCGCGAAAGGCGGCATGAAAGGCGGCATGAAAGGCGGCATAGGAGAAACGCGGCGAAATGAATAGACGCCAATGGGTTCTGTTCTCTATCTTAAACGACATACTCATCATCAACCTCGCCATTATCGGAGCGTTTCTAATCCGTTTCGCAGGGAAACTGCCGTACTTTAATTTCCAGGCGTATACGAGCCTCGCCGTCTTTATCACGATTGTAAGCATCGTCGCGCTATACATCTACGACCTCTACGATGTCGAGACGGCCGGCGACGGCTGGGATATCGTCGCGGGCGTAACCAAAGCGGTGACCCTCGCGCTCGTCCTCAACGTCTTCTTGACCTTCTTCAGCGGGTTTTTCTCGTTCCCGCGTCCGGTATTTATCATCTCGTGGCTGCTCCAGATTATTCTGCTGAGCGGCTGGCGTTTCGCGGCGACTAGGGCGCTGAAGATAAAGTGGCCCACGCAGCGCGTCCTCATAGTCGGCCACGGCGAGCCCGCTTTCGAAGTCGTAAACGAACTCCAATCCCGGTCGGCCTGGGGATATGAGGTAATCGGAACGATATGTCCGGATTCCGGCCATGTCGGGCAAGCGTTCGAGGGCGTCGAGGTTTTAGGGACGCTCGATGACCTGGTGCCGCTGATCCGTTCGCGCGGAGTCGATCGCGTCATTATAACGTCACCCGTCGCCCACCGCGAGATGCTCGAGGAGCTGGCGTACTCGTCGGCGACGGACGTAAAGCTCGAGGTGATACCGGAGCTTTACGAGATCTACATAGGCCGGGTCGACCACACCCTTATAAGCGACATACCGCTCGTACAGCTGACCAGAGAGCCGGCGCCGGACTGGGTCTACGCGCTCAAGCGGCTCTTAGACATTGCCGGGGCGGTCGCCGCGCTCGTCGTCGCCTCGCCGGTAATGCTCGTCGCGGCAATCGCGGTGAAGCTCTCATCGCCCGGGCCGCTCATCTACAAACAGGTTCGCGTAGGCAAGCGCGAGAAACCCTTTGATGTCTACAAGTTTCGCACGATGGTCGAGAATGCCGAGGCCGTGTCCGGGCCGGTGTTCGCGACCGAAGACGACCCCCGGATTACGCCGGTCGGGCGCTTTCTGAGAAGATATCGAATCGACGAGTTCGCGCAGCTCATAAATATTCTAAAAGGCGAGATGAGCTTTGTCGGCCCGCGGCCCGAGCGCCCGTTCTTCGTCGAGCGGTTCAAAGAGGAGATATCGGGCTACGGCGAGCGCTTCAAGGTAAAGCCGGGCGTGACCGGCCTGGCCCAGATAAACGGCAGTTATACGACGAACCCGCGGAACAAGCTCAAGTACGACCTCATCTACATCTATCACCAGTCGTTATTCCTGGATTTGAAGATTGCCCTGGAGACGGTAAAGGTGCTGTTGACGGGGCGCGGCGCGCGGTAGACGCCGGACTAGGCTTCTTCTAGACTGCGATAACGCTTAATGGTATGTTAAAGATGTCGGCCGACGGCCCTTGCGGTAGCCGTGACCGGCGTCGCGTATCCACCGCGAATTACTTGACTTAAACGATACAGGAGCACAGGTTAGAGTATGAGCAAGAACAGAAAAAAAGTAGGCCAAGCCCCTCTTCCCGCACAGTTGGACACATGGGTATTTTACAGCTTTTTAGCGATAGCGATTACGCTGCCGCTCGCGATGTCGCGTATAACCTTCGATCAGTTCGATATCGCCAAGATATTCACGCTGCGACTGCTCACCCTGGCGGCGCTGGCGTTTTGGGTCGGGAAGATGCTCACCGCGCGCGACCCCGAGTTTCGCTGGACCAAACTCGATTTTGTCCTCGTCGGCTTTTTGCTGCTCGTCTTTGTCTCAACCGTGACCTCGATACACTTTCCGACGGCGGTTCACGGCAAGTTCAAGCGCTACGAGGGTCTGCTGACCTTTCTAAATTACGGCATCCTCTACCTGCTGGCGTTGCAGACCTTCCGCGGTTTCGACCGGCTGTCCGCACTGAGCAAGACCTTGACCTATACCGGGGCGGTCGTCGCGTTCTACGGCGTCATGCAGTATATGGGCCTTGATGTTTTCAGCTGGGCGACGCTCCCCTTCGAGGAGAGGCGGAGCTTTTCCACCTTTGGCAATCCCAATCTGTTAGGCGGCTTCCTCGTTATCGTCACACCTATCGCGCTCGCGGAATTCTTGCGGGCAAAAGACCTCAAAGGCAACCTGCTGATGGGCGCGAGCCTCTTTTTGATATTGCTCTGCCTTTTGACCGCGTTCACGCGCGGTGCGTGGGTTGGCGCCGCGGTCGCATTCCTGTTCTTCGCGGTCGTCGCGGCCAAGGCGATTATCGCGCGGCCAAAAAAGCTCATCTTCGTCGGCGCGGCGTTTATAGGGATTTTCCTGGTCATCGCGGGTTATTCCGCGGTCGCCGGCCACGAGGTCATGAACCTGGTCAAGCGCGTCCAGTCGATGACCCAGATAACCGAGGGGAGCGCGGGTTCTCGTCTCGAGATATGGAAGGCCGGTTGGAGCATGGTCGAGGAAGACCCGATTCTCGGTCTCGGCCCCGACACTTTCAGGCTCGGCTCGGAGCGCTATGAGACGTTCGAGTATGTGCGGATGAACGCCGGGCGTTCTGTTGCGGACAATGCGCACAACTGGATAATCCAGCTCGCGGCGGGCGTCGGCATACCGGCGACCCTGCTGTTCCTGCTGTTCTTTGTGCTTGTCGTGGTTTTAAGCGTGCGCTATCTGCGAAAGCGCGATAGCGAGGAGCGCCTGGTCTACGCCGGCCTGACCGCGGCGATCGTCGGCTATTTGGTGCACCTTGCTTTCGGTGTCAGCATATCGGGCAGCACCACGATCTTCTGGCTCATCATGGGGGCGCTGATGGCTTCTGTGGGCAAGGTTAGGGTCGCCGCGATTGTACCCCGGACAAACAGCGACATCTATTCGAAGGCCGCTATGGGCGCCCTCGCGCTCGTCGCGCTCGTCTCGGCATATTTCGGCGTGACGATGTACGTCGCCGATTTCCATTACGCGAACGCGCTTAAGTCGGCCGGCAACGGTCAATACAATGAAGCGATTGCCTGCTTCGAAAAAGCGATTATCCTTTATAAAAACGGCAGGTATTACGATGGGTACGGCATGTTCCTCGAGCAACTGGGAATGTCTCCGAACAATAGAAGCATACTCGACAAGGCGATAGCGATATATGAAGAAGGAGTATTCCAGGAGCCGCTCGAAGCGGACCACTATATATTCCTGGCGAGCGCTTACAGTAAAATCGCGTCGACTCCGGACGACCCCGCACTCGATCTCGCTGAGCAAGAGCTTATGAGGGCCATAGCTATCAGGCCGAACGCGTTCTCGGCGCGCTTGCTCCTTGCCAACATATATAACTACAGGGCAAAACATGTCGAGTCCATCGAGCTTCTCGATTTCGTTTTAAAGGTCGAGCCGGGCAATGAGACCGGTCTTCGTCTCTTGGCCCAGGGCCAAAAGGCCGTTGGCGAGAGCGAGAAGGCCAGGGCCGCGTATGAGAGGCTCTTAGCCGTCAAGCCCGACGATGCCGAAGCCAAAGCCGCGCTTCAGGAGCCGGCAAAGTAGCCCCAAAGTAACTATATCTCGCGCAACCCCGACGTCTCTATGGCGACCCCGGCGGACTACGGCCTTAATAAGCAGTGAATTGATTCGAAACTACAGAATTATGTTTGCCGTAGACAAACGCGCGTCTGTTAGGTAGAATTCAAGAGAAAGTTCTCATAATCACAAAGTATTGTGAGCGAAAGAGCATCTCGACCGATAGGAGCAGACGAAAAGCGTGAAAAAACATAAATTACCCCAAACGACAATAGCACGCTTGCCCGTGTATTTGCGCTCCCTCGTAATGCTGGCGAATAAAGGGGAACGGATAGTATCCTCGGAGGGCTTGGCCCAGATAGCCGGGACCAACGCCGCCCAGCTTCGCAAAGACCTCTCGTACCTCGGCGAGTTCGGCACGCGCGGCGTGGGCTATGAGGTAGACCAGCTCGTAAACGAGGTCTCGAAATGGCTCGGGTTATTGCGCGACCGTACCGTCATCATAGTAGGTCTTGGCAGATTAGGCGGCGCGCTCGTCGGGTACCAGGGTTTTTCGCAAAAAGGCTTTAAGGTGGTAGGCGCGTTCGACCGTGACCCGGCGATAATCGGCAAGAAAGTCGACGGTCTTCAAGTCCAACATATCAATGAGATCAATGATTTTGCGCGCAACCTTCCCGGCGGTGTCGATATCGGCATAATCGCCACCCAGGCGCCGTCCGCCCAGGGTGTGGCCAACAAGATGGTCGAAGCCGGGGTGCGCGCGATAATCAATTTCGCGCCTATAACCATCGACGTCCCCGACGGGGTCGTCCTCCGCCAGGTCGATCTCTCGGTCGAGCTGCAGATACTCTCGTATTATCTGCAGAAGCGATAGCGCCAACGGGTAGCCGCCGCGACACTGCGCCCCATGTCCTTATTTGCACCGAGAACTATTTTACCCCACGATTGACCCTTGATATCCGCTGGATTATGGCTGCGCGCTCCTGTATTCTTGAATAGATATGGAGACCCAAAAATCGGACGCCATGGCCAATAAGATAAAATCGGACCTCGATGAGACGAAAGAGCGCCTCGCGGTCTATGCTTTCTCCGACCACCGGCTGCTGGCGGAAGCGGAGCGTTCAATAATCGATACGCCGGTCGCGGCATTGCTCTTTGTCACGGCTAGCATGGGGAGATACCGTTCGGATGAGCTGGTCCCGGCCGGCGCCGGGCTCGAGCTGTTGCGCATGGCGGTGGCGGCGCATTATCCCGATGAAGTAAACATCGCGGACGGTCGGCAGGCATTTCGCCTCATAAGCGCGGACTATTTTTACGCGCGCGCCATATTTGTCGCCGGCGCGCTCGACAATGGCAGGGTAATCGAGTACATGGTCCAGGCGATAGCGGATGTGGCGGCCGAGCATGTTCGTAGACGCGAGCCGGACGTCGACGACGGTGCGGCCGGCGGTAAACACGCGAGCCTCTTTAAGGCCGCGGTGGCCATAGGGGCCCTGTTATCGGATTGCCCGGCCTCGGTACTAGCTCCGCTCGACGTTTACGCCGAGGCTTTGAGTCGCATCGATGAGGCGGTGCTCAGCGACGAAAACGGCGAGAAGGTCGGCGGCAAACCGCGGGGCGGTGAGTCTTTGGCGGAGCTTAGGGCGCGCGCATTCTTGGGTCTCGCCGCTTTCCCGTTACCCCTGTCGCGCTTGCTCGAAGGGCTTGCCTATGAGTAAAACCTACCCGATTCCGCCGCATATTCTTCAAGATTTGGCGGTGGTCGAAAATGAACTCAACAAGGCGGTTTCGGCGGCCGACGGTGTTCTGGCAGAGGCGTCCACAGCCACCCTCAAAGCCGGCGGCAAAAGGCTCCGCCCGGCGCTCGTTTTGATCTCCGGGATGGTCGGCGCATACGACCTTAAGGCGTTTTTGCCTGCCGCGGTCGCCTCGGAACTTATCCACATGGCGTCGCTCATCCACGACGACATCTTGGACGACGCCAAGACACGACGGGGTTTTCCGACGGTGTACTCGTTGTGGGGGGAACGCACTGCCGTAGCGGCCGGGGATTTTCTCTTTGCGACGGCGTTCAAGATATTGGCGCGATCGGAGATGCGCTCGGTCGAGATAATGGTAAAAGCGGCGCTCGATTTGACGCTTGGCGAATTCGACCAAATGGTGACGGCGCATGTCGTCGAGCAATCGTTCGATGATTATTTGCGGAAGGCGAAGCGCAAGACGGCGGCGCTTTTTACGGCGTGCTGCCAAGCCGGCTCTTACTTGTCGGGGGCGCCCGCCGCTGAAATCGACGCGCTCTCACGCTACGGCGAGAACCTCGGCGTGGCTTTTCAGATATATGACGACGTGCTCGATGTGGCGGGCGGCGCGGAAACCGGAAAAGCGCTCGGGGTCGACGTACGCGACGGCACGGTGACGGTACCGGTACTCTACGCCCTGGAGTATTTTGGCCGCGACAGCCGCTTTGCCGAACTCGTCGCGACGCAAAACCCGAGCGACGAAGAGGTGCGCGAAGCGATTTCGCTTATCGGGCGGAGCGACGCGATAACGAGGACGAAAGAGACGGCGCGTTCCTACGTAGACGATGCGATTCGCGCGCTCGGCGAGTTGACCAACGCCGAGGCGGTAGCGGTCTTTACCGGTATCGGCGAGTTTGTCGTCGACAGGTACCACTAGCGTGGACGGAAGCGTAGCTCAGCTCTTTAGGGCTGATTGTCAGGGCTAAAGCCCTGAGCTACGAGGAGGCGCTATCCGGTATCAATTGTGAACCGATAATAGTCAACTATAGAGGTGAGGCATGCTTTTAAAAGCGCAATGGGTACTACCGATAAGCAAGAAACCGATTGAAGACGGGGCGGTCGTAGTCGAGGGCTCGAAGATAAAAGCCGTCGGCAAGTACAAGCGTCTCTTGGGCAAATTTCCAGACGAGGAAGTAGTCGATTTCGGCAAGGCGATAATCTTGCCGGGCTTCGTCGACCTCCACACGCATTTGGAATATAGCATCTTCCGGGGGCTCTTGGACGACTTGAGCTACGCGGATTGGAAGATACAGTTGACCAAGAAGAGCGGAGCCTTAAGGAAAGGTGATTGGGAACTCTCGGCATATATCGGCGCGCTCGAGTCGCTCCAGTCGGGCATTACGACTATCGCCGATATCACCGGCTCCGGCGCGAGTTTACGGGCCGCAAAAGACGCCGGCCTGCGGGGGCTCATCTATTACGAGGTGGCCGACATGGACCACACCAAGGTGCCCGAGATAATCGCTGAAGCCGAAAAGACTATCGCCCGGTGGGCCGATAAGGTATCCGGGACCAACCTCACCATAGGGCTCGCGCCGCATTCGCCATACACCGTCTCACCGCCGCTCTATAAGAAGGCGTCCGAATGGGCGCGCCGGAACAAGCTTAAGATCTGCACCCACCTCGCCGGCTCCAAAGCGGAGTACGATTTTGTAAAGTTCGGCTCGGGTGTTCTGCCAAACGAATATTGGGACTTGGTCGGCTGGGGTGATATTTTGTGGCAGCCTACCGGTGTGAGCCCGGTGAAGTATTTGGAGGAGTGGGGCGTCTTCGACGGCGGTGAAGTGCTGGCGGTACATTGCGTTCAAGTCAACGAGGCCGACATCGATATTTTGAAGAAATATAATGTCGCGGTCGCGCACTGCCCGCGCTGCAACGCCAAGCTCGGAATGGGGATTGCGCCGCTTCCCGGTTTCGCACAGCGCAACCTCAAGGTGGGCCTCGGCACCGACAGCCCGGCCAGCAACAACACGATGGATATCTTCGATGAGATGAGGATAGGCGTTTTGCTGCAGCGCGGTATCAAGGGCTCTTTCGACTTTACCGCTGAGGATTTTGTCCGCATGGCGACGCTCGGCGGCGCCGAGGCTATCAATATGGAGCATGAGGTCGGCTCACTCGACCCCGGGAAGCAGGCGGATATAGCGGTGGTAGACATGTCGCATAGCCACCAGACACCGGCTCGCGAACCCTATTCGGCGCTGGTGTATACGGCAAACCAGGAGAATGTGATGTTGACCATGGTGGCCGGCAAAATACTCTACCGGGATGGCGTTTACGCGACGCTCGATGAGCAAGCGATACTTAAAAAGTCCGAGCCTATCCGCAAGCGGCTAAAGCTGGAACGAGAGGGTTAAGCGCGATTTATGTTTCGGCGGCGGTTTGCGCGGGACACGGGCGCTTTTTTTGGGCGGGGCACATCCCATGCGCTTAAAAGCCCTAGCATACCTGCGAAAACTACCGATTGTGCAGTAAGGAAATATTGTACACTTTTTTCACAAGTGGCTCGAAATAGTTGCTTCATTGACGACAAGGCGCTATCATTAAAAATTGGCGGCACAAATTTCTTGCCGCCCATAGCTCGGCGCCGATTGTTGAGCGCCGATGCTGTTTTAGCTAGCAGAAAGGAGGGTAACTCGATGGGAGACGATTTCTTTGAGGATCAGCCAGTCGAGGCTCCCAGTGAGAAGAAAACTCCTCAAAAGAAAAGCGGTTCCGCTAAGAAAGCGCAGGCGAGCAAAGCTACCGGCACCGGTGGCGGCGCGCAGGACAATCCCGCTGTCGAGACTGGGATACCTCAGTCCGTAGATTTGGTGTGGACAGTCGCGTTTGTGGTAGTCGCTTTTGTAGCGGGATTTTTTATCCGCGGGGTATTCATGCCCGCGACCACGGCGTCACCGGGTTTGAGCGAGACGTTCAACACCGCGCCCGGCGCGCAGGGCATGCCGCAGGGCGGGCAAAGCGCTCCGGCGTTAAGCGAAGACCAGGTGCAGCAGGGCATTCCGCAAGGCCATCCGGATATTGGCGGAGAGACGACGCCGTCCGGCGCCGCGCCCGACGGGTTTATGCCGCCCGGCGGTAAAGGCGGCATGGGCGACGTCAAGAGCGATGTGCCGGCAACCGGAGACTTATCGGGCGATGGACAGTCGGTAGAGGTTCCGCCGGACAAGAAAGACGGGAGTCCATAGGCGGAACGACCCGCTTATGGGTATTTGAACGACAAACAATAAGTGGATTCTGCCGCCGAATGGGTTTAATTTCAGCGCGATCTTTGCTAAACTTAGAAGGTGACAGGCAGTATGCTGAAAGCAAAAACCGGCGGAAACAGCGTGCGCTGTTTCCGCCGTCTTGCTTAGGCAATTAAGATGTAAGGAGAAGGCGAAAGTGCTTCTAGACAAGAAGAGAGTCAAGACGTTTACGAAGGTCGGCGCGGTTTTCATTGCTCTCACGTTTATCTTGGCGTATATCCCGATGATAACAGGGGTCATGGATCCGGCCGCAAACACTCCGGCGGCTCAGAGTCAGAGCCAAGCTAATGCGGCGGCGCGGATTGCGGCTTTGGAAAAGACCGTCGAGGCGAACCCGAAAGACCTCGCTAACTTGATATCGCTCGGAAACGCTTACCACGGCCAGAAGATACACGATAAAGCGATAGACGCCTATTCGAGGGCGCTCGAAATCGACCCCAAGAACGTCGATGTGCGGATTGACAGGGCGACCAACTATTTCTATTCGGGCCAGGTTGAGACGGCGACCGCGGAGGGGTTAAAGGGAATCGAACTCGACCCTAAACACGCCAACGCTCGCTTTAATTTAGGCATATACTACAGTGCCCAAGGGAAAAACAAAGAGGCCATCGAGTCCTTTAAGGCCTATGTAAAGCTGGAGCCCAAAGGTGAAGGCGCGGCTAGGGCTAAGGCTCAAATCGAGGTCTTAGAGAAGGCCGCGAAGTAAGTTATGGCAAAGTACAAGATCCACCCGATTGTGGTCGGTAGCAAGGTCATCGATAAGGGTATCATGACCTACCAGCATAATTACGGCACCGAGTTTCATATCCCGGTATACGTATGGTATCTCGAAGGCGGCGACAAGAAGGTCCTGGTCGATACCGCGCTGATGGGTGTTCTCCCGTCGAAAGAGCGAGAAGAACGCATCGGCGGGAAGATACACACCTTCGAAGAGGGTCTGGCTAAGTGGGGCCTCAAGCCGGAGGAGATAGACATCGTCATACACACGCATCTCCACAACGACCACTGCGAAAACGATATCAAGTGCGCGAACGCGAAATTCTATATCCACAAACTCGAATTGGAGCGGATTCACGACCCCAAACCGCTTGATTTCCGCTATGAACTCGAGTTCATCGAAGGAATCGAGGCCGCGGGAAAAATAGTCGTCGTAGACGGTGACGAGATGGAGATTGTCGAGGGCGTGCGCGTAATACATACGCCTTCGCACACCCCGGGTTCGCTGACCATCCTGGTCGACACCGAAGAGGGCCTTGCGGCAATCACGGGGTTCTGCGTCATCAATGAGAACTTCGACCCGCCGCCGGTGATAAAAGCGATGGAGATGGAGGTCTTGGCGCCGGGCGTTCATGTCAACGCTTATGACGCCTACGAGCAGGTAATACGCGTGCGCGACCTCGCCGACATAATATTGCCGCTCCACGAGCCGAGCTTCTCCTCGGTCGACACGATCGGATAGAAGAGACGGCCGCAAAGCATAAAGAAACGCCGGCATCCGCCGGCTTTTTTTATGTTAGGCACCTAGTATATTCTTCAACCGCAGGGCGTTTTTGACTGCATAACCTTGCGCGTCGTTGTTGAAGTATACGAAGACCTCCAACTGCTGCTCCGCAAACTGTTCGATGAGCCTAGCCCACTTGTTAAGCTCGCCCTCGGAGTATTCTGAACCGTAGAGGACTCTGCCGCCATGCAGTCGTATATAGGCGAAGGGCGCGGTCGTCTCTAGCGAGGTCGACCAGGAGGGTGCGTCAGAGATGCAGAAAGCAAGGCCCTTGTCTCTAAGGAGCCGGTAAACATCCCCGCATAGCCAGCTGTCGTGGCGAAATTCGAAGGCGTATTGGTAGCCGGGGGGTAGCGATGCCGTGAAATCGGCGAAGCGCTCCAGGTTTAGATGCCAGTTAGCGGGTAGCTGGAAGAGAATCGGCCCGAGTTTAGTCCCGAGCCCGCGAGCATTGTCCAGCACCCTGCGAACCGCGTCTTCGGTGCCGCTAAGTTTCTTGAATTGTGTTATGTAACGGCTTGCCTTAACGGCGAAGGTAAAATCGTCCGGCGTTGCCGTCGACCAGTTGGCGAAGGTCTCTCTTTCGGGTAGGCGGTAGAAAGAGTTGTTTATCTCGACTGTCGAGAAGTGCTCCGCATAAAAGGCCAACCAATAGCGCGGCATAACGCCGCGCGGATAGAAGGAATCCTGCCAGTGGCGGTAGCTCCAACCGGATGTCCCGATATGAAGTTTCTTGCGCGTGTACTCATCGTGCACTATGGTCTCCGCTGTCGCGGTATTCCCCGCATATTGTTCTTACCCATATCTCATCGCGGAGTTCGCGATGTTGTATAACCACAGGTCTGCCAGGTCGTAGCGCTGCGCGATTCGATGTTTTTTGCCACTGTTGCCCGTGATGGCAGTTTAACCCTCAGTTAGAAGGGTATTAAGTAGCGGAATGTGGGATTTATCTTAGGCATCGATGTGGGAGAAGCAGGAGCCGGGCTCTAACGCCTACACGAGGCTAGAAGTCAGCGTAGAGCCCGTCTACTGAGGGAGCGCGCTTTGTATCGTATAGGGATTGTGACGAGCACCTTCGAGACCGACGGCACGGCCAGGGACCTCTTCGAAGCTGCAGCGCGTGTTGCAGAGGCGAAGGTCGTCGACCCCATCGAGTTCTCGGTAGAGCTTGACGGGCGCCGCGCGATAAAAATCGGTGCGCTTGAAGGCACCTATTTCGATTCTCTGGTGGTGCGGGGGCTCGATTTTCGCGGTGATACCGACTTCCAGTTTGAGATTTTCGAGCAGCTCGACAAGGCGGGGGTCATCATCGTCAACTCGCCGGCTGCCCTGCAGATCGCCGAGAGTAAGTTCTTGACCAGCTATATGCTTCAGGAGCACGGCCTTCCGGTGCCGACCGGTATAATCGCTCAGACGATGGAATATGCCGAGGGATTTCTGAGCGCGCACGATGATGTCATTGTGAAGCCGATATACGGATTTCAGGGCTACGGGGTCATCCGGGTCAATAGCTCTGCCCGCAGTGCCGGGGCGCGGGTTAAGCGTATTCTCGATGAGCACAAGGTAATATACCTCCAAGAATACATATCAAACCCCGGGCGCGACATCCGTGCGTTTGTCGTCGGCGGCGAAGTCGTCGCATCTATTTACCGGCCGGGACGTCGCCAAAGACATCATAGAACATATATTACGCCGGCTTGAAGGCATGCATACCGCGTACAACCGGCCGGATGCTAAATAGAGACCGGATGTTTTAGCTTGGCAATGGTGATATCCTCAAAGCTTTCCAGCACTCCAAGTTATTTTTAAATATTTTTGTGATTTGGCGATTGACTGATGAAAAAAGGGGTAAAAGAAAGATGGTGAGATGTAAAGCAGGCAATGTACTACACGAAACCATAAGGAATTAGGCTGGCTTGAGCTGGGAACATGAGTCGGGAGAGACGGTCTTGAGTCCACAAACGGGAGGTGAAAGGTATGGCCAAAGAAAAAGGTAAGATGACGGTGAGCGAGGCAGGTCGCAAAGGCGGGATGACTACATCCAAGAAATATGGCCCGGAATTCTACGAAGAAATCGGTAAAAAGGGTGGCGAGACCACCTCGAAGAAATATGGCCCGGAATTTTACGAAGAAATAGGCCACAAGGGCGGCCAAAAAGTAAAGAGACTAATCGAAGAAGGTAAGAAGAGAGCCTAGCTGACACGACCCCGCTCAGAAGGGCAGCGAATCGCTGCCCTTTTTTAGTGGTGCGCCCGTTTTAGTGGTGCGCCCGGCGGGGCGCACGTATCCGATGGCCCTGACTTGAAGTGGTTTTCAAGGGTAGGTTAAAGGGTCTGACTCTTGGGTAGAACTTTGAAGAACGGATGCAATCTATTCGGTACCGGGGCAAGACCCTGCGGGAGGTGAGGACGGTGCCGGAAGACATGGCAAATAAGGCGGACCGGGCGGAGCGGGAAGAGGCGGAAGAGCGGGCCGATAAAGGTAAGATGACGGTGAGCGAGGCCGGCCGAAAAGGCGGCAAGGCTACATCCGAAAAATATGGGCGGCAATTTTTCGAGGAGATAGGCGAAAAGGGCGGAAAGATAGGGGGGCCCAAAGGCGGGAGAGCGACTAAAGAGAAGTACGGGCACGGGTTCTATGAGGAGATAGGCCACAAAGGCGGACAAGCGGTGAAGCGCTTGATTGAGGAGGGAAAGAAAGCGGAGGAATAATTCCTTTGCGTCGATTTAGCTCACGATTCTCAGCTGCGATTACGTCTTTTAAACCTCGCGGTCTGCGGCAGTTGCAGTTTAAGAGGTTTGTACACGGGGTACAAAACAAGTGCCAACGGCTTATCCTAAAGGAGGTGACGCAGATGGCGGAGGAAAAAGGCAAGATGACGGTGAGCGAAGCGGGCCGCAAAGGCGGAAAGACAACCGCTAAAAAATATGGACGTGAGTTTTACGAAGAGATCGGCCACAAGGGCGGTCAGAAGGTTAAGGAGTTAATCGAGCGCGGCAAACAAGCGTCACGCTAAGCCTACCCGATATCTTTCGCGTATGATACGTTAGGAGCGGCAGCGAGCGCGCTGCCGCTCCTAATTATTTTCCGGCGACGTTCGGGCGCACAGCGCCCGGCGTTTGCGAGCATGGAGTGCTTGCCTTGTTTCGTCGGGCAGACATCTAAGTGTTTCGTGTTTAGAGAGGTCTTCGCCAGGGTATTTAATGCCCGAAAGGGGGCGACGTTTGTGTCTGATGAAAAAGGTAAAATGACGGTGAGCGAGGCGGGCCGCAAAGGCGGCCACACTACCTCGAAGAAGTACGGCCATGAGTTTTACGAAGAGATAGGCCACAAGGGCGGCAAGAAAGGCGGCCAGACGACCAAGGAGAAGTACGGCCATGAGTTTTACGAGGAGATCGGCCACAAGGGCGGCCAAAAAGTCAAGAGTTTGATAGAGAAGGGCAAAAAGGCTATGTAGGGCCGCCGTTCAGGGCTAAAGCCCTGAGCTACTATAAGGTGAGGCATGTTTAAAGACAGAGTCGACGCGGGTCGGAAACTCGCCATGAAGCTGCTCGAATACAAAGATACCGACGCGGTCGTATTAGCGATTCCGCGAGGCGGAGTCGTTGTCGGCTATGAGGTCGCTCAGGCGCTCAACCTCAAGCTGGATGTAGTTATCCCGAGAAAGATCGGCGCCCCCGGCAACCCCGAGCTGGCCATAGGGGCGGTGCTCTCTCGCGACCATCCGATGATAAACCGGACGCTAGTCTCGCAGCTGAATATCCCCGCTTCCTATATCGAGCAAGAGATAGACAATCAGCTCCGAGAGATAGAGCGCAGGCGTCAACTCTACGTGGGCGCCCGCCCGCCCCACGGGGTTCAGAGCCGGGTCGTTCTGCTCGTCGATGACGGGCTGGCCACCGGATATACGGCGCTCGCGGCTATCCGAGCCGTCAAGCAAGAAGACCCCGGCGCGCTTGTGCTCGCGGTGCCGGTCGCACCGCGCGACACCTATGAGATGCTCAAAAAAGAGGTGGACGAGATAGTCTGCGTCGAGGTCCACGAGCGATTCTTCGCGGTAGGCCAGTTCTATGAGGTCTTTGAGCAGACGACCGATGCGGAAGTCACTGAAATACTAAGCGAACATCGTTAATCTAATGTTTGATTGTAAAGCGCTTGCTTTTTACATAGAATGATATGAGCGGCAAAGTTTAAGGCAGCGCTTGTTTGGGAAAAATAATTGGCGCGATGACTTTTCGTAATAAATCGCCTTTATGTTTTTTTGTTTGAATAGCGATTTAGCGCTAAATAGCGTCGGAGTTTGGCCGGGCTTTCCGTGTGGTATAAGCGTGTTGAAGCGGTTTAAGGCTTACTATTTTGGAGGTGGCGCGTGGATTTGAAGATCGAGAGCAAAGAAGTCGAAGGTGTAGGCGTTATAATCCTCGAGGGAGAGGTTGACGTATATACCGCTCCAAAGTTGAAGAGCAGGCTCATCGATATCGTCGACGAAGGGAAATTCAATATCATCATCGACCTCCAAAAGGTGGAGTTCATGGATAGCTCGGGTCTGGGCGTGCTGGTCGGCGGTCTCAAGCGCGTTAAGTCCCATCAGGGGTCGATTCTATTGGTCTGCACGCAGGAGAACATCCTGAAGATATTTAGGATTACCGGGCTGGTTAAGGTATTCCCGATTTTCTCGTCTGAAGAAGAAGCTATAAACAGTATCAAAGGGTCGTAATAAGTGGCCCATTTCGACCAACCTACGTTAATCACAATACCGGCCAAGCCGGAGTATGTCAGTGTGGTGCGCCTTGTCGTGGCCGCGTTCGCGGACTTGCTTGACTACGATGGTGATGCCGTCGAAGACATCAAGCTCGCGGTATCCGAGGCTTGCACCAACGCCATTCTGCAGCTCCACAAGCAGGCGCCCCCCGATAAGCATCTGCTGACAATGAGCGCATACATCAAAGACGAGCGCATGCTCATAGACATCATCTATTTTGTCGGCGAAGAGGCGGGCGCCGAGTTCGCGAGCCGCCAACTCCATGAACGTGATTTAGGGATGAGCATACTCGTGAGCATTATGGATAAAGTAGAGATCGCGAGGGCGAGCCCGGACGGCGTCATCATAAGGCTTACGAAGAATGTCCCGGCCCGGCTCCCCGAATAACGCGCTGCCCATAACACCCTCAGAGCCCTAGACTTCGACGAGTGCGGTTGTTACTATGTTTTTTAGAGGAAGTATATGTTTTTAGGTTTAGGACCGACTGAATTAATATTCATATTGGCTCTTGCGTTGATTGTCTTTGGACCGAAGAGGTTGCCGGAGATGGCTAGGTCGTTGGGTAAAGCTCTGCAGGAGTTGAAGAAGGCATCTCAAGGGATTCGAACCGCGGTTCAAAAAGATCTGGTCGAGCCTATCAGCACTCTGGGCAAAGAAGACAAAGGGGATAGCGAGTCGGCTTAATCCCCGGCGCGTTCACTGTTGTCACGGTTTGGAGGTATAGTGTTTGAGCGACGTTGAGATGTCCTTCTTGGAACACCTGGATGAATTTCGGCGCAGGCTGATATCGTCCGTCTTGGTATTGGTAGTCGCGACGCTTGCCTGCTATCTCTTTTTTGAACCGATACTCGATTTCATCAAGTCGCCGCTGCCGGACGAGTTAAAGGACTTGCAGTTTACAGTCTTCGGTTTCATGCAGGTCTTTATGGTCCGGTTCAAACTGGCGATTATCGGCGGCTTTATCCTTACTTCACCATACATCATATACCAGGTACTCGCGTTTTTCGCGCCGGCTTTCCAGGAGAAAGAGCGAAAATACGTCTTCACGATATTGCCGGTTATGGTCACGCTCTTCTTTTCCGGTGTGGCCTTCGCTTTCTACGTAGTCCTGCCCGCCGCGATAACCTGGCTCTACGGCCAGGGTCAGGGCCAGCTCGAATTCCTCATGAAGGCCGACGATTATATCGGGTTCGTCTCGCTCTTTCTGATATCTTTCGGGGTGGTCTTTGAGGCCCCGCTCGTCATTGTGCTCTTGATAAAGCTCGGGATAGTCGAGCGCCGCAAACTCCGCGAGAATTGGCGAATCGTCTACGTGGCGAGCTTCGTCATCGCGGCGATTGCGACCCCGGATTGGAGTATCGTCAGCATGAGCATACTCGGCGTCGTCCTGGTACTTCTCTTTGAGCTGAGCATGTTGTTTACACGGTGGTTGTAGTGCACGAACTCGGGCTGACCCAGAGTATTCTCGAGATAGCGTTGGAAAACGCCGCCAAAAACAACGCAAGCCGCATCCTTAAAGTCAAAGTCGTGGCGGGTGATTTAACGGGCGTCATCGACGATTCGCTCCGGTTCTACTTCGATTATTTGGCGCGCGGCACCGCGGCGGAGGGAGCGGAACTCGCAATCGACCACCCACCGGTTATAATAAAATGCGCGGCGTGCGGGGGAGAGAGCCGGGTCGGCGGGGAGCAGGCCTTTGCCTGCCCCGAGTGCGCCGCGCTCACGGTCGAACTACTCTCGGGCCGCGAGTTCTATGTCGACTCTATTGAGATTGAATAGTAAAGAGGGGGACGTTGCTACGGATATTACGGATTCTTTTGTCTTTTGCGCATCGCACCGCTCTTAGTTGCGTAACCGTATAAGAGACGAGAAAGGACCTCTCTTGGAGATAAAAATAATGCAGGACGTTCTCGCCGCCAATGAGAACACGGCGGAAGAGAACGCCAAGCTCTTTAGGGATAAGCGCGTATTGGCTGTAAACCTTATGGCCTCGCCGGGCGCGGGTAAGACGAGCTTTATTTTGCGCACGATAGCCGCTTTGCGCGACGCGTACAACATAGCGGTCATCGAGGGAGACCTCGCCTCCAAAGTAGACGCCGAAAAGATAAAGGCGCAGGGGATACCGAGCATCCAGATAAACACGGGCGGCGGCTGCCACCTCGAAGCGAGCATGATACGCCAGGCGGCGGACTGCCTCGACCTCGACGACGTAGACCTCCTTATCATCGAAAACGTCGGGAACCTGGTCTGCCCGGCTGATTTTACCCTGGGCGAGTCGGCGCGGGTCTTAATACTCTCGGTCCCCGAGGGTGACGACAAGCCGCACAAATACCCGTTCATCTTCAAGGGGTGCGACATCTTGATAGTAAACAAGGTTGATATGCTGGAGCTGACCGATTTTAGCATGGAGCGCCTCGAAAACGTCGTCTCAAGCCTCAACCCCGATGTCAAAACAGTACCGCTCTCCTGCCGTACCGGCGACGGTTTCGATGTGTGGCTCAGCTGGATAAAAGAGCGCTTGGCGGATAGCCGCTCGCGAATGTAGCTCAGACTCGCTCGGGGCTTTAGCCCTGAAAAGAGCGGTCTTTAGTATGCGCCCGTCATCCGCCAACCCCTCCGGTCACAACTTATGATTTGGGCCGCGACATCACCTTATTGCCGCTTTCTTAAAAAAAAGCTATAATTGTTATGTTAATATGTTATTTACCCTGTAATACCGGGCTTTTTTTGAAAGGACAGTTGTGAGCGAGCCGATACGTTTAACGCAATACGCGACGAAGAGCGGTTGAGCCGCCAAGATGGGTCCGGGGGACCTCAAACAGGCGCTAAGCTGGCTGCCGCCGGAGGAGGCCGAGGAGTTGCTCGTCGGCTTCGATACCTCCGATGACGCCGCCGTTTATAAATTCGACGACACCTACGCGCTTCTGCAGACGGTCGACTTTTTTCCGCCTGTCGTCGACACGCCGTACCTTTTTGGGCAGATATCCGCGGCGAACGCGCTAAGCGACATCTACGCGATGGGCGGGAGACCGCTGACCGCGCTAAATCTTGCGGCGTTCCCGTGCAGCCTCGGCCTCGACCACCTCGGAGAGATACTCAAGGGCGGGCACGACAAGGTCAAAGAGTCGGGCGCGGTCATCGTCGGCGGGCATACGATCCAAGACAACGAGCCGAAATACGGGCTTTCCGTGACCGGCATCGTTCGCTTAGATGAAGTCGTTACCAACAGTAACGTCAAAGCGGGGGATGTTCTCGTATTTACGAAACCGCTCGGCATGGGGATTCTCGCGAGCGCGCTGAAGCGCGGCATAGTCACCGAAGACGACATCATGCCCGCCATCGAGACGGCGGCGACGCTCAACCGCGCGGCGGCGGAAGCGATGATGGAGGTCGGCGTCAACGCTTGCACCGATATCACCGGCTTCGGACTCTTCGGGCACCTGAAAGAGATGATAGCCGTAAACGGGCTTAAAGCGACGATTGAGGCCCAGAAGATTCCGCTCTGGGAGCTGGCGATAGAGATCGCGATAAAGGGGATTATCCCCGGCGGTGCGCGGGACAACCAGGCGTACCTGGGCGACTCGGTTGTCTTCAGGACCAAGACCGCCTACCCGCCCGAGATGCTCTTCGACCCGCAGACCTCCGGAGGCCTGCTCATAAGCGTTCCCGAAGCTAAGCTCCAAGCTCTGCTCGCGGCGCTCGAGGTGCGCGGGGTCGGCACGAGGGCGGTCATCGGCGGAATCGATGAGGGCGCACCCGGCATCATCGAGGTCGTGTAGCTCAACGTCCACGTGAACGCCCAAGCCCATCTTTATTTGAATTTGAAATTTCCGCGAAAAATCTATTTAGTAATTTAGTAAATTAAAAAGTAAAGACCTGACCCCTTTTTCTTTTATTTGAAATTTCCGCTAAAAACCTATTTAATCGTATTAGGTACATTAGGTACATTAATGTTTCACTCGGCGCGAGCCTGCGCCGATGTTACCCGTATACCGATACCGAATCATTTCGACGCTGTGGAGTGAACCTATTTGTCTAAGAATAAATATTTAAGGCAGTTGCCCAAGGTCGACGAGTTCCTCGATTTTCCCAAGGTAAAAGAGTTCTCGGCGACCTATCCCAGACCCCTGGTGGTGGAGGGCGTGCGCAAAGTCATAGACGACAAGCGCGGCCTGATATTGGCCCTCTCCGAAAAGGACCTGGAAGAGTTCGACCTATCGGTAATGTCATACTTGGATGAACTCGAAGCGTGGCTGAGGCGGCAATACGCGCTCAGCCTGAAGCGGCTTATAAACGCGACGGGCGTCGTCATCCACACCAACCTCGGCCGCTCCATATTGAGCAAATCGGCCATCGAGGCGGTCGTAAACGCGGCTTCCAACTATTCGAACCTCGAGTTCGACCTGGAGAAAGGCGCGCGCGGCTCCCGTCACAGCCATATAGAGAAAATCCTGGTCAAGATAACCGGCGCCGAGGCCGGCATGGTCGTCAACAACAACGCCTCAGCGGTCTTTTTGGCGCTGACCGCGCTCGCCGCAGGCAAAGAGGCGATAGTCTCGCGCGGCCAGCTCGTCGAAATCGGCGGCTCGTTTCGCATCCCCGATGTGATGAGCCAGAGCGGGGCGATTATGCGCGAGGTCGGAACGACCAACAAGACCTATATCCGCGATTATCGCGCGGCGCTCACCGATGAGACCGCGCTTTTGCTCAAAGTCCACACCAGCAACTTTAGAATCGTCGGGTTTACGCACGAGCCGTCGCTCGAAGAGCTGGTCGAACTCGGGCGCGAAGTCGGCGTGACCGTCATGGAGGATTTGGGCAGCGGCGTCCTCATCGACCTGTCGCGTTACGGCGTGGAATACGAGCCGACCGTCCAGGAGAGCGTGCGCGCCGGCGTCGACATCATCACCTTCAGCGGCGACAAGCTACTCGGCGGTCCGCAAGCAGGCCTCGTCGTCGGCAAGGCCGAGTACGTCGAACGGATGAAAAAACACCCGCTCGCCCGCGCGGTCCGCGTCGACAAGATGACGCTCGCGGGCATCGAGGCGACCCTCATGGACTACCTCGATATGGACAATATCCGCGCGGTAAACCCGACGCTGCGCATGATAACCTCCCCGGCTGAAGAACTCAAAGCGCGGGCCAAGAAGATAGCGCGGCTGCTCGCCTCGAACCTGGGCGAGACCTTTACCGTCACGACGGAGCCGGAGACTTCGAAGGTCGGCGGCGGCTCGCTCCCGCTTGCCGAGCTTCCCACTACGGTCGTCTCGATTACGAGCACGAAAGCGAGCGCCAACCGCTTAGAAGAGATGCTCCGCGCGAACGAGCCGCCTATCATCGTGCGGATAAAAGAAGACGCGGTCTTGCTCGACCCGCGAACCATCCAAGAGGGCGAAGAGCGCGAGATTCTCGAAGCGCTCAAGCGGGTGGAGGCGAGATGAAACCATTGATTCTGGGAACCGCCGGCCACATCGACCACGGCAAGACGACGCTTGTTAAGGCGCTAACCGGCATCGATACCGATAGGCTCGAAGAAGAGAAGAAGCGCGGTATCTCAATCGAGCTGGGGTTTGCCCAGTTCGAGCTGCCAAGCGGCCAGAAGCTCGGCATCGTCGATGTCCCCGGCCATGAGCGCTTCGTCAAGAATATGCTGGCCGGCGCGACCGGCATAGATATAGTCCTCCTTGTTGTCGCGGCCGACGACTCGGTCATGCCGCAGACCGAGGAGCACCTCGCCATCGTCGACCTTCTCGGTATCAAAGAAGGCGTCATCGCGCTGACCAAGGCCGACATCGTCGACGAGGATTGGCTCCCCTTGGTAGAAGAAGAAATCCGGGGCGTTATCTCAAAGACCAGCCTCAAAGACGCGCCTATCGTGCCGGTCTCGGGCAAGACGGGCATGGGTTTGGAGCAGCTCAAAGAGGTAATCGACGGGATTGCCCGGAACATACTGCCGCGCAAGGACAAAGCCCCGTTTCGCTTGCCCGTAGACCGGGTTTTTACGATGTCGGGCGCGGGAACCGTCGTTACCGGGACGCTATGGTCGGGCGAGATACACCCCGAGGACAAGGTACACGTCTATCCCGCCGACAAAGAGGCACGGGTACGAAATGTGCAGGTACACGGGAGCAAAGAGGGTATCGCTATCGCCGGTCAGCGCGTCGCGCTAAACCTCGTCGGTTTGGAAAAAGACGATATCGAACGCGGCGACGTCGTGCTGGCGCCGGGCTTTCTGACCCCGTCGTTTATGCTCGATGGGCAGTTCAAGCTGCTGGAGAGCGCCCCTAAGGAGCTGAAGAACCGGGCGCGCGTCAGGGTCCACCACGGTACCAGCGAGGTGCTCGGCCGGGTCGTACTGACCGACCGCGAGGTCTTAAAACCCGGGGATACGGCCTTTGTCCAGTTGCGGCTGGAGCAGCCGGTCATCCCGAAATATAACGATAACTTTGTCATCCGCAGCTACTCGCCTGTCCAGACCATAGGCGGCGGCCGGATTCTCGACAGCCACCCCGTGAAGTTTAGGCTGGCTAATAAAGACGATTTCACACACCGCTGCGAGATATTCTTGATTGGGGAGAGCGTCGACGTCATCCGCCTCTACCTTGCCGAAGCAGCCGGTTTTATGACCGAGAAACAACTCTGGGTCCGCTCCGAACTCGATGAGGAGCGCGTGAGGGAAGGCCTCGGCGCGCTCAAGGAGAGCGGGGAAGTCTTCGTGATGACCATCGACAAGAGCGACAACTACATCCTCAAGGACAAGTTCGATGCCCACATCAAGGCGTTCGAGGGTTTCCTCAACGATAATTTCAAGAAAAATCCGCTCAACCCGTGGATGAGCAAGCAGCTTGTCAGGTCGCAGCTTTTCGACTGGATGTCCGACAAGGAGTTCGATGCTTTTGTCGCCCACGCGCAGGCGTCCGGCAAAGTGGTCGTCGATAAAGCCCAGGTCGCTCACGCCAAAGCCCAGGTAACGGTCGGCGCCGAGGATGAAGCGCTCATCGAGAGGCTGACAAAGGCCATCGTCGACGGCGCGTATGGCCCGCCGGAGACGACCTGGTTGGCGAAAGAGTTCGCAGTCGACTTGAAGAAGTTGAATTCGCTTGCCGACCTGCTTACCCGGGAGCATAAGCTCGTCCGTATCGCCCCGAATATGTACTTTGAAGCCGGGCTTGTAGAGAAAGCGAAAGCCGAGATCAAGAAGAATTTCAGCGGCAAGCAGATTAGCCCCGCTGACGTGCGGCAACTCTTTGATACCTCTAGAAAATATGTCATCCCTCTGCTAAACTATTTTGATATGACCGGTGTTACGCGCCGCGTCGGGGACTCGAGGATAGTCCGGTAGACAAAAGTATCGTGTGTAATGTTGTTGCCGTCGGCTGTCGATGAGTTCAACGGCGACCTCTTCTTGGAGGTGGATTGGGCCTGGTGGCTCAGCTGGTCTTCAAAACCAGTCGGCCGGGTTAATCCTCGGTTGGTGGGTTCGATTCCCACGCACCTCCGCCAATACAGGCCATCCGCAAGGGTGGCTTTTTCGATTCCCATCCTATCATAACCAAAACGCCGCACGCTCTTTACAAACGGTTGCGTTTGCCGAAATATAGGTAGTAAGCAAACTTGTCGCACGAAGGGGATTCGATGCGAGAGCTACCGTATAAAAAACTCGCTTTAATATTCGCGGTCATCTGGATGGGGATAGGCTTCTTCGCCCTCGCTTTTTATCTGCTCGGCTTCATCTCCAATATAATCCTGTGGGTAGTCCTCGCCGGGGTGCTCTCGTTTATGCTATATAAGCCGGCGAGGCGGCTTCAGGAGCGTCTGCACCGCTTGCCCTGGGTCTTAGTCGTCGTATTGATATACCTTATTATCATCATCCTGATAGGCGCGGTATCGGCCGGGATAGGGGTCTCTCTTACAGTGGAGACGCAGGGCCTCACGCAAGACTATGCGCGTTTTATCGATTCGATGCGCGATTCCATCCGCTCACTCCAGGCTTTTCTTGAAGGGCTCGGTATCGATGTCAACCTCGATGTGCTCGAAAAACGAGGGCTGGTATTGTTGAGCGAACATGGTGACGTCGTCTTCAATGCTTTTCTCGGCCTGTTGGATAAGTTTTCGTCGGGCATCAGCCAGATATTTCTCATTCTCATTATTAGCCTCTATTTCTTATTGGAGGCGCGCATTATAGCCGAATCGTTCACTAGGGTCGTCCCGGAGCGTTACCGGGAAGAGATGAAACAGCTCGGCCGGGAAATAGGGAGGGTGGTCGGCGGATACACCAAGGGCCAGCTCTTACTCTCGTTCATCGTCGGCGTCTTCGCCGGCATCGGCTCGTTCGCGTTCGGCCTGCCTTACGCGCTCGCCATCGGCGTCTTCGCCGCCATATTCAATCTGATACCCGTGGTCGGCTCGTTTATCGCCGGGGTTCCCGCGGTAGCGCTCGCCCTTATCTTCCAGAGCTGGCCGATAGCATTGGCGGTCGCCGGATACTTCGTAGTCATCAACCAGGTCGAGTCGAACATCCTGAGGCCGCGCATCGCATCCGAGTCGGTCGATTTGAGTCCGCTCATGACGATTTTAGCGCTCTTGGTCGGCACTCAGCTCGGCGGTATAATCGGCGCGTTGCTCGCCGTGCCGGTCTTGAGCATCATTCTCATCTTCATCCGCTACGTCGTAAGATGGTACCGCGCTTATACGCAGGAGACGGTGTCGGCTGAGCCTTAGTTTTCTGAGCGCTTTAGCATTAGACGTGATTGTGCTGAGCCGTCGCCGACATCCCGAACTCGAGTTCGTTCTAACTCGATCGATTTAGCGGTCGCTAAAATCTTAGCTATCCCTTCCATATAAGGCTTCAGGGATTGCAGGAATTTACGTTGGAGACATCCAATTAAGCCAAGGATGGCTTGCGGGTGTGCGCCGAGCCGCGCGCACTTAAGCTTAGGCTTCCAATCGAGATGATAACGGTGGGTTCGGTATGGAAAAAGTCGATGTCGTCGTCGTGGGGGCCGGACCTTCGGGCTCGGCGGCCGCGTACTTTCTGGCGCGGCGCGGTGTTGAAGTTCTACTGTTCGATAAGAGCAAGCTCCCGCGCGAGAAGACCTGCGGTGACGGGCTGGGACCGCGCGGTATCGAGGTTCTCGATAAGATGGGCTTGGAGGGTTGGCTCATCCAAAACGGTTCCTACCGGTGCGACCGCGTCCGGCTATTTTTGAACAACGGGGATTACTTTGAAGCGGGCATCCCGAGCGAGGACACTTTGCGGCCTTGCTCTTACATAATGTCGAGAAAGGACCTCGACCTCAAGCTGGCGGAGACGGCCCGAGCCGCCGGGGCGCGGGTCGCGACTGAGACCAAGGCGATCGAGCCGGTGCGTGTGGGCGGGGCCGTAGCGGGCATTCTAGTCGAAGACGAGGACGGAGAGCGTCAAATCGGTTGTCGCGTTATCGTCTGCGCGGACGGCACGCTCGGCACGTTCGCCGCCAAGACCGGCATCGATTGTGTTAAGCCGCACGCCTTCGCGGTGCGGGCCTACTACGACGGGGTCAAAAACCTCGACGATTGCATTAACATCTTTATTGAAGACAAGATACGCGAGGGATACGCTTGGATATTCCCGACCGGCGAACAGTCGGCGAATATCGGTATCGGCTTAAGCACCCGCGTGATGAAAGAGGGCAAAATAGACGCGCGCCGGCTATTGGGTTGGTTTATGTCGGAGAAGAAGACGTACCCGATCGATCTCAGCGACGCGGTGGCGACGACCGACGTTAAGGGTGCTTACCTGCGTATGGGGTACGGGAGGCATGATGTGGTCGCCGACGGACTCGTCTTGACCGGTGACGCCGCCGGCCTTATCAGTCCTATGAGCGGTGAGGGGATAGCATATGCCCTGGAGAGCGGTGAGATAGCGGCGGATGTGATAAAGGAAGCGCTCGATAAGGGCGATGTCTCAGCCGGCGGCCTGGCCCCTTACAAAAAGGCGCTCGATAAGGCGTTCTTAATCGACCACCGCATCTACGAGTTTTTGCGCGAGTCGTTGGCGCGACCTTCGCTGATGAACAGGGTAGTCGTAAAAGCGAGGCTAAACCCCGATTTCGCGGGTAAGTTCGTCAGCGTGATGATGGGCACCGCGCGACCCCTCGATGTATTCACCCCGAAGATGCTCTGGCGCTTGTTCGGCCCCGACATAAAACGCGGGTAGAAGTTAGGGCAACCGGCTATTTCCACCCACGCGATATTGCCCTACAATGAAGATATGTCTGGATTAGTGGAGCTTACGGCAGTAGAAAATGAAGTAGAGGCGGAGATGGTCAATTCGCTGCTCTCTTCTCATGGTATTCACACGGTCATAAAAGCGGCGCCGCTCGAGTTTCCGATGTCGGCCTTGCTTAGAGTGGTCTATGTCCTCGAAGAAGACCTCGAACGCGCGCTGGAGCTGCTCGATTCGAAGAACTTCGTCGCCGACGACGAAGATGAGGAAGGCGCGCTGGAAGACGAAGACACCCCGTAAGGCGGTCGTTGCTAGAGCGGGCAATATCCCCACGGGCAGCCGCCGGAGTATTCCGATGCCGCCGTTACCGGCTGGTCGATTATCTTTCTATCTTCGGGCCTGCCGACATAGAGGACTTGCTCTTTTTTGCTCCCATACCGGTATGCGGTGATTCCTTTGCAGCCCAGCTCGTAGGCGAGGACAAAGACCTTGCGCACATCTTCGAGCGTCGCGTTTTCCGGAAGGTTGACCGTTTTGGAGACCGCGTTGTCCACATGTTTTTGGAACGCCGCCTGTATTCGCACGTGCCACGCCGGTTCGATATCGAGAGCCGTCACAAAGACGCGCCTTACATCCTCGGGTATCTCTTCCATCGCTTGAATCGTGCCGTGTTTGGCGATTTTCATCATCAGGTCTTGGCTGTGGAATCCGCGCTCCCGCGCGACCTTCTCGAAGACCGGGTCGACCTCGAGGAGCGTCGTTCCCTCCATTACTTCGCGGGCGTAGGAGACGGCGAAGAGGGGCTCGATGCCGCTGCTGGTGTTGGCGATGATGCTTATAGTGCCCGTCGGCGCGACCGTGGTCAGGGTAGCGTTGCGCATCATCTCGTAGCCCGCCGCATCCCATTTGCTCCCTTTGAAGTTGGGGAAGGAGCCGCGCGTGCGCGCCAGCTCGGCCGAGGCGGCAATCGCCTCCTCGTAGACGAATCTCATGACGCGCTCCGCGATATCGAGCGCATCCTCCGAGTCATACGCAATCGCCAGTTCCAGGAGCAGCTCGGCGAAGCCCATCACGCCGAGGCCGATTTTGCGGTTGGCTTTGGCCATATAGTCTATCTGGGGCAGCGGGTATTTGCCCGCGTCTATGACGTTGTCGAGGAAGCGCACCGAGAGCCGCACCGTCTCTTTGAGCTTGTCCCAGTCGACAGCACCCCCCCGAACCATCTTGTGGAGGTTGATCGAGCCGAGATTGCACGGTTCATTGGGCAGTAAAGGAATTTCACCGCATGGATTCGTGCTCTCGAATTCGCCTGCGTCGGGGGTGGGGTTGGCCGCGTTGGCGCGGTCGATGAAGAAGAGGCCGGGGTCGCCGGTCGTCCAGGCCATCGCTACTATCAAGTCGAAGAGTTCTTTCGCCGCCGCCGTACCGGTGGTCTCGCCGGTACGCGGGTTGATGAGGTCGATGTCGCCCCCGGCGGCGACCGCTTCCATGAACGCATCGGTGACCGCGACCGAGATGTTGAAGTTATCGAGAAAGCCCTCTTTTTTCTTAGCGGTGATGAACTCTATGATATCGGGATGGTCGCAGCGCAAGATGCCCATGTTGGCGCCGCGCCGCCGCCCGCCCTGCTTGATGACATCGGTCGCGACATCGAATACCCGCATGAAAGATAGCGGGCCCGACGCTACGCCTTTGGTCGATTTGACCAGGTCGCCTTTGGGACGCAACCGCGAAAACGAAAAACCGGTCCCGCCTCCGCTCTGATGGATGATAGCCATGTGTTTTACGGAATCGAAAATGGCCGGTATCGAGTCTTCGACCGGAATCACAAAACAGGCCGCGAGCTGGCCCATAGAGGTGCCCGCGTTCATAAGGGTCGGCGAGTTTGGAATGAACTCGAACCCGGCCATTAGGTTATAGAAGGCCTCTTCGAGCGTTTTGACGTCGGCGTCGGCGTCGTAGAGCTTTTCGACTGCGGCGACCGCGATTGCGACCCGCCTGAAGAGCCGGCTCGGGGTCTCGATGGTTCTTCCTTGGTCGTCTTTGAGGAGATAGCGGTGGCTCAGCACTTTCGCGGCGTTTACGCTCACTTTGAGGTCGTCGACGGGCACTCCGACGAATTGGCGGGCCGAGCGCACGTTGGCCCTCATCTGCCGGTAGAGGATATATGCTTTGGCGACTTCGTACAGGCCTTTCTCGCTCAGGACTCGCTCGACCGCGTCTTGGACCTCTTCGACGGAGAGCACCGGCAAGGCGCCTGCTTTCGACTCGAGCAGCAAGACGACCTTCTTGGCCAGCTCGGCTGCGAGCCTTCCGTCTTGCGTGCCCGTGGCGTTGAGCGCTTTCTCTATGGCGTTTGCGATTTTGCCTTTTTCAAAATCGACGGTACGCCCGTCTCTTTTGTTTATCTTTGAAATGCGCTGTGCCTGCATATCGTTGATCACCCCTCGCGAATACTACCCTGAAAATGACTATAGCGATAAGCAAAGATATAACCAATTTCGATCTATTAGAAACTTGTCCGGCGCCGGTTTAGCGCCCTTTATCGCGCGGGACCGGCGGCGTCCGGTAGGGGACGGGGACATATTCGACGGAAGGCCGCCGTTGCTGGGCTTGCGGATATAATTGCATGAGCTGGTGAAATTCTTTCGGCAAGTCCGCCCTTACCGGCAGGCCGAGTTCTTTAGCCTCGGCGACGGTTATGGGATAATCGTGCGTCCAGCGTCCTTCGCTCATCGTCGTTGCAAGACGCAAGGCCTCGTCTTTATCCATAGTCTCTTTTATCAGCGCGTATATAAAGTCCCTGACTTGGTCGATGGCTTTCTTGGCGATGTCGGCGAGGATTATCGTGTGGTCGTCGCGGTTGGGGTTGTCGACTGCCATAGCGGCGAGAATCGAGGCCGCCGGGTATGACCCGCCGCGCGTATCCCCGAGTTGCGGGTCGACCGGGCCGAGCACCGCGTTCTCGTCCATGATTATCTCGTCGGCGCCGAGCGCGATGAGCGTCCCGCCCGACATCGCATAGTGCGGCACAAAAACGGTGACTTTAGCCGGGTGCCGCCTGATTGCCCAAGATATCTGTTCCGACGCCAAGACGAGCCCGCCCGGCGTATGGAGGACGATGTCGATTGGCACGTTAGGGTCGGTGAGGCGAATAGCTCGCATTATCTGCTCGGAGTCTTCGATGTCGATGAAGCGCGCGAAAGCGATTCCTAAGAAGCTGAGCGCCTCTTGGCGATGGATGAGAGTTATAAGCCTGCTCTTGCGACTGCCCTCGATGTTGTGGATCAGTTGCAGCCTGCGTGACTCCAAAAGCCTCTTTTGGACCATGGGTACTATAAAGGAGATTAAAAATAGTACGAAAAAAAGATCGGTGATTCCGAAGTTCATAACACGCCCTTCTTGTCCGATTTCGTTTCTTGGTCGACCTGTACCGGGAGTGATTGCGGCCTAATCTTGGCTCGCGGCTTCCGCTTCTATCGCGGCGTTCAGCTCCGCCACGAGTTGGTCGGGGTCGATTCCGTGGAGCGCCGCGCCCTGCTCTATGTTTTCAAGTCTCGACACCGCGCATCCGAAGCAGGAGAGGCCGTGTTCGACAAAGACCTCGATTGTCTCCGGGTAGAGTTCGACACAGTCCGATATGGTCATATCTTTTGTAACCGCCATCTTAACAGCCCCCTTATCAACCTCTCAAACGCCGGTCGTTTAGCTCACGGCTTAAAACATCTTACCAAGATTATAACAGCAGTTAATGTAGATTAATAATAAGTATACCCTAGAAATGGCACTCGCCACACTGGTTATGAGATTCGTGACAGGCAAGGCAGTTGCTCAGACCGCCCGCTACCGTCGTCACGCTCTTATCGAAAGCGCCGATATTCCGGTGGGTGGCGGCGAGTTCTTGCCGGTCGTAGTGGCACATCGCGCAAATGTCGTTGCTCGGTTTTTCCTTAGACATCGCCGCGACTTTATCGATGTCGACCAGCGGCCCACACGCGGTACAGGCCCATCCGTCACCGGCTGCTTCGAGTTTACCGCCGCAATCACCACAATCGGCATCCGCCGGCGAGAGCTGCTTTTTACATTTTGGGCAGAAGAGGGCGTTCGATATCTTGGTCTTGTCTTTAGGGCGTTTTTTAACCACGGTTTTACCGTCTCTATGGCAATCCGCGCAGATAACCTCGTTTATCCGTCGTTGCTCAAGCGCCTGTTTGCTCGACGCGGGGCGCCCCGGGTCCATCAGGTTTTCTTTCGAGGAGTGGCATTTGCCGCAGTCTTCGCCGTCGAGCGCGTCGTGCATCTTTACCATCGCGGGCTTCTTGCTATGGCAGACGCACGCGGGCATAGCGCCGGAGGGCGCGGCTACTTCAGCCGGTTTATTTTGTCCGTCGCCGGCCGAGAGTTGCGCTACTTGCACGAAGCCGGGGAGCATATCATATTCTCGCAGGTAGGAGTAACCAACCAGCGATACGACGGCTAACATCAAGACAATCGTTACGATTGAGGCGCTCCTGTCGCTCATCCTTATAACCTCACACGCCGGCGGCCGCTATACTTCCAGCTCGACCTCGTTGTTTATTTTGGCCGAGACAGCGGTAGCCGCGCTTGTTTTGCCCGCTTTTTTACCGGTTTGCGACTGGTCCATGAGCCCGGCGAGGGTCGTCGCTTCGAGCACCGCGAGCATCTGCTTTTGCGCAAGCCCCCAGACCTCATGGATGGGGCACTTAGACTTGCGCGAACAGCTCGCTTCTCCGATAAGGCACTGGTTGAGAGCGATCGGCCCCTCGATGGCCTCGACGATGTAGCGGAGCGAGATTTCAGAAGGTTTTTTCGTCAGGTAGATGCCGCCGCCGCTCCCGCGAACGGTGTGTATGAGACCCGCCGAGCGCAATTCGGGGACTATCTGAATAAGAAAATTCGGCGGGATATCTTGGCGCGCCGCAATCTCTTTAGACATCAACGGCTGTTCATCGAGGTTGCTTGCGATGTCGAGCATCGTCCGTATGGCGTACTCCGCCCTTCTGGTAAGCTGCTTTTCACCCTCCGTGCATGTCTATAAACTTAAGTAAAATGGTTAACTTTATGATATAGGGCTTCGAACAAATAATCAAGCATTTGATCGGTGCGATGTTCTTAGGATTTGCGGCGCAGTCCAGGCCGTTTTGCGCACATAAAAGGCCGGTTTTCATCTTGACAAAATTGGCGCCGAGTATTAAAAATTGCTATAATGATAAGAAATAATGTGTTCGATAATGATAATAAATAATTATTGGAGGATATGATGAACATAAACCAGCTTAGAGCTTTTGTCAGCATCGTCGAGAAGGGTACGTTTTCGGCGGCCGCAAGGTCGATGGGTGTGTCGCAGCCCGCGGTAAGCCTGCAAATCCAAGCTCTCGAAGAGTTCGTAGGGGTCGAGCTTCTCGACCGGCGCACCAAGAAAGTACAACTTACCGAAGCGGGCAAGCTCTTCTACCCGAGCGCGTTGCAGATAGTGACTCAAATCGACAATGTCCAGCACCAGCTCGACGAGTTGGGCGAATCCGTTAAGGGGCGCCTGGCGGTCGGCGGGAGCACGATTCCGGGCGAGTACGTTCTCCCGAAACTTCTCGGCAGATTCAAACGCGAGTTCCCGGATGTTTTGATAACACTGAAGATAAGCGACACGAACGACATAGCCGAGCAGGTCATTTCAGGGGAGCTGCAGGTGGGCCTCATCGGCGCCAAGTTCAGCTCCGGCCAGTTGACGTCACGGGCCTTTCTCCACGATGAGCTGGTATTTATCACACCTTCCGACCATGAGCTGGCGAAACAGCGAGCGGTGACCCTTGAGGACCTGCGGAACGCGGACTTCATTATAAGGGAGCGGGGCTCCGGCACCAGGCAGACTATCGAGGGCTTCTTGACTACGCACGGCATGAGTTTCGACGATTTCAACGTGGTGATGGAGCTGGGCAGCACCGAGGCTGTGGTAAACGCGGTCAGCGCCGGCCTCGGCGTATCTATCGTCTCCAAGTGGGCGGCGGAGCGTTCGCTGAAGCTCGGCGAACTCGTCACCGTTAAGATACCGGGCTTCTCTTTCACGCGCGACCTCTATCTGGTCGTAAGCAAGCATGTCCCGACCCGGTCGGCAGGCGCGTTCTTGTCCTTCATCGAAGCGTTGGATGTCGATGAGATAAAACCGTAGAAGCACAACCCCGCAGCTACTTGCCACCGTTAACAAATTGCTATATTGTATTTTATTAGCTATATACGCATATTTTAGACTCCGACCCGAAATTCCTAAGGCGCAGGCTATGGGATGAGGGCGCTTGGGTGTGACAGCAAGTGAGCACCCAGCCAGGGTCAAGCTGGAAACGGCGTGGCCTCCCGTGTTTGGAAAGGAGCCTGTTTATTTAGGCACCAGTCTGTCCACGCGCGGAGACTGGCGCCTTTTTTGTTTTGATGATTATCAGAGGAGGAGTAGGATTGAAAAGAATTGTATTAGTATTGCTCGCAATAGTCCTTACGACGGCGGTTATGGCGATTGCCGGTTGTTCGGCTCAGCAAGCCACCGATGCCACAACTACGACCACGGCCAAAAAAAGCGCGGCCAAGTCTAACCAGACGCTAATCTTGGCGACCACTACGAGCACCAAAGATACCGGCCTCTTGGATGAGCTTTTACCGGCGTTTACCAAGAAGACCGGGATAACGGTAAAACCGGTCGCGGTCGGCACCGGCGAGGCATTGAAGATGGGCGAGCGCGGCGACGCCGATGTACTTCTCGTGCACGCCAGGGCGTCCGAAGACGAGTTTATGGCCGCAGGCTTTGGCAGGGTCAGAAAAGACGTCATGCACAACGATTTCGTGCTCATCGGGCCGGCAAACGACCCGGCTAACGTCAAAGGCGCAGCCGATGCGGCTGCGGCGTTCGAGAAAATCAGGTTGCATAGCATGTTGCAAAGCACGTTACCGGCGAGCAACCCGTTTGTATCGCGCGGCGACGACTCCGGTACCCACAAGAAAGAAATCAAGATTTGGGAGCAGGCCGGCGTCAAGACGGATGATGTCTATTTCAAGCCGGGAGGCGGTTCGTACATCAGCACCGGCCAGGGCATGGCGCAGACCATCATCATAGCCAACGAGAAGCAGGGCTACACGCTCGCCGACCGCGGCACCTATCTGGTGCAGAAAGACAATATCGACCTCGTCGTTTTGACAGAGAAGAGCAAAGACCTTCTCAATCCCTACGGCGTCATCGCGGTCAACCCGGACAAATTCCCGAAGGTCAACTACGACGGCGCGATGGAGTTTATCGATTTTCTCACCTCGGATGAGGGGCGGAAGCTTATCGGCGAGTTCGGCAAGGATAAGTTCGGCCAGGCACTCTTCGTGCCGGACGCGAAGAAGTAGAAAGAATTTTCAAACCTAGAGTCTTGAATGGCGATAATGCAAATCAGGGCTACGCCGACGGGCGGGGCTGGAAGACCCCGCCCGTCGCAAAGGCATAAACAGTGAGCTAACGTTATGGATTTGCTTTTCGAAGGCTTCAAACAAGCCGTCATATTGATACTCAGCGGCGACCCGCTGGTCGTCGAGGCGACCCTGCGCTCGCTTCAGACATCCGGGACGGCGGTGTTTATCTCGATAATTTTGGGGGTGCCGCTCGGGTTTTTGCTCGCGCTCACCAGGTTTCCGGGGCGCAATCTTATAGTAAGCCTCGTCAACGCCGGCATGGGACTGCCGCCGGTAGTCGTCGGCCTCTTCGTGGCGATTTTTTTGTGGCGCTCGGGCGCGCTCGGGTTTTTAGGGCTGATGTATTCTATCCCGGCGATTATCATCGCGCAGGTCATAATCGCGTTGCCGCTGGTAACCGGGGTCATTATCTCGGCCATCCAGCAGCTCAACCCGAAAATCAGGTTGCAGGCGCTCGCGCTCGGCGCGACCAAAACACAGATGCTTTTCACGTTAATTAAAGAGGCGCGGATTACCGCGCTCGTCGCCGTGATAGCCGGCTTTGGCGCGATAATATCGGAGGTAGGCGCGGTGATGATGGTCGGCGGCAATATCAGCGGGCAGACGCGGGTCTTGACGACCGCCATCGTCGAGCAGGTAGGCCGGGGCGATTTCAGCCGGGCGATAGCTTTGAGTTTAATCCTTCTTACCATCACGTTTGCCGCGACCTACGCGCTCACGCACTACCAGCAGAGGGGGGCGGCCGCATGGGCGCAGCGTACCTCCGAATAGCCGATCTTTTGCAGCGCTACGGGGACAAGGTCGTCTCCGATATAGATGACCTCGTTATCGAGCGGGGCGAGGTGCTCGCCGTCATCGGCCCGAACGGCGCCGGCAAGAGCACGCTTTTGAAGCTTATCGCGCGGCTGGAGAAGCCGGTTTCGGGTAAGATTTCGTTTAACGGCGGGATTAGCGACGAACTCGATATCCGCCGGCGCCTGGCGATGGTCTTCCAGGAGCCGCTCCTCTTTAACACGACCGTCTTCGATAATATCGCCTACGGCCTGAAGGTCCGTAAAGTCGCGAAGGAAGAGATAGCGAGCCGGGTGCGCGAGGTCGCCGGGATGCTGGACGTAGCGCACTTACTCGGGCGTGCCTCGATCAATCTCTCCGGCGGCGAGGCGCAACGCGTCTCCCTTGCGCGAGCGCTCGTCCTCGAACCGGAGCTTTTACTCCTCGACGAGCCGATGGCCTCACTCGACCCTCCCACTAAGAGGGCGCTCATCGAAGACTTGCGGGAGGTGCTCGATAGGCTCGACGTGACCGTGGTCTACGTCACCCACCAGCGCACCGAAGCGATAATGATCGCCGACAGGATTGCCGTGATGGACGAAGGGCGAATCGTGCAGGTCGGCACCGCGCAAGAGGTGATGAACCGTCCGGTAAACGAGATGGTCGCCGACCTCGTCGGCGTCGAGAATATCCTCGAAGGCAGGGTCGCCGGCGCGCGCGACGGAGTCACCGTCGTCGAGGTCGAAGGCCAAGAGATAGAGGTCGCCGGCGGGGAAGGTCTCACCGCTAAGGTCTGGCTCTTTGTCCGTCCCGAGAATGTCTATATCGCCGCCGCCGACCACAGCGAGCGCCAGACGGGCATGCGCAATCATTTCGAGGGCGAGATAACCAAGTTGTACGATATGGGCGCGTTCTATCGCGCGGTGACGGAGTGCGGGTTTGCGTTGGTCGCCCTCGTCACCAAGCGCTCCGCCAATGAGATGGGCTTGCGGGTAGGCATGCGCGTTTCGACGTCGTTCGATTCGACCGATGTGCACGCGGTATCGAGAGAGTAGCCGGCGTCCCGGTCGGCGGGCGGAGAAATTTTGCGTAGCAGTCCCTTTTATGCGGGGATTGCTAGGATTTTACAGTAAGTTATCAATATAATAATAGTATGGTTATGGAAGAGGGCGACGGAAAACTCAATATGGCCGCGATTATCGTGGCCGGCGGCAAGAGCAGACGCATGGGGCGCGACAAGAACCTGGTCGAGTTCGACGGCGAGCCGTTGCTCTTGCGCGCGGTAAATAATGTGTCGGCGCTCTTCAGCGAGGTCATCGTCGTCACGAACCAGCCTATTCCTTTGGAGATAACCGGCGCCAAGGTCGTGATGGATGCCGTCGCGAACCAGGGTCCGCTCGGCGGCATCGGCACCGGCTTGAAGGAGTCGTCGTACGAGACGAATTTCGTCCTCGCCGTAGACATGCCCTTTGCCGACCCGCGGGTCATCCGGTATTTGGCCGGGCTGACCGGCCAGGCCGACATTGTGGTTCCAAGGACGGCCGGCGGTCTTGAGCCGCTCTTCGCGTTCTACGGCAAACGCTGCATTCCGGCTATCGATGAGGTACTCGCGCGCGGCGAGCGCAAGGTGGCGGCGATTTTTCCACGGCTCAACGTCTGGATTGTGGGGAGTTCGGAGCTTGCCCATCTCGAAGGAGCCGATGTTACATTTATAAACGTAAATACCTCAAACGACCTGGACAAGGCGGAAAATGGGATCGCCGAATTGATGGCTAAGAACAAAAAAGACGACCGGCGCCCACCGATAGAGCGCCCGGTAACCATCTATCTGGACGGCGAGGAGTTAGTGACGTTGCAGTGCAGCCTCGAGCACCTCGACGAGCTGGCTTGTGGTTTTATGGTCGCCGAGGGTATCTTGGAGTCGCGCGATGAGATAAAGGGTTTGCGCGTCGATACGTGTCTCGGCGAAGCGCGCATCGAACTTAAAAAGGCCGGGCAGCGGGCGAGCGTCACGGCCGGCCGGCGTTTTATGACCTCCGGTTGCGGCAAAGGGCTTTCCTTTACCGACCCCGGCGATACGCGCGGCATCCGCAAGCCGGATTCGGGCTTTTCGGTCGAGGCGGCGAGAATCCCGGAATTAATGAAAGAGTTTTTAGGCCGGAGCCACCGGCCCGGCATGCACTCCTCGGCATTGGTCAAGGATGACAAGGTGTGGATGTTGCGCCAGGATATCGGCCGCCACAACACGGTCGACATGATTCTGGGACGCTTGTTTCTCGACGATGAGGCCGACCGGGACGTCATGCTGTTGACGACCGGGCGTATCTCATACGAGGTGGTGGTCAAAGCGGCGAAAGCGGGTATCCCCATTATCCTTTCGCGGACCGCGGCGACCGATATGGCGATCGATTTAGCTTACGAACTCGGAGTCGAGCTGGTCGGATATGTTCGGGGACGAAATTCGCAGCTCTATACGGGGGGTCTGAGAATCCGGGGGAAGTAACCAGCATGTAGTAGGAGGTATCGACGGTATTGATAGGTTTTGAGGAAGCGTTCGCCGACCGGTCGGGCCGCCGGAATATGGTCCGCGCGACGGTCGCCGAAGACATGGCGTTAAAGCCCGGTGATACCGTGACGGTGCAGCTTATGGAGCCGGTTACGGCGACTATTTCAGGGTAGATTGGAGATAGAGACAATGGACAAACCAACCTTAGAGGTTTTGAAGCGAGTCGAAGAGGCGGCGACGGACAAGCGGATATCGTGTACGGTGGCGCGCAAGGTCGCCGAAGACCTCGGCGTGCCGGCGCGCATGGTCGGCGATGCCTGCGACGAACTCGGTGTGAAGATTCACGCCTGTGAGCTGGGGTGCTTTAAGTGATACCGGTCATCTCGGTCGTCGGCAAATCGAACGCCGGCAAGACGACCTTTCTCGTAAAACTCATCAAGGAGCTTAAACGGCGCGGCTACCGGGTCGCCGTCATAAAACACAACGTCCACGATTTCGAGATGGATCATCCCGGAAAGGATACCCACCGCCACTTCGGGGCGGGAGCCGACGCGGTCGTCATCGCCTCGGCGCACAAGCTGGCGATGGTCAAGAGGCTCGATGAAGAACTCGCGGTCGACGAGATAATCGCGCTGGTGGGGCCGGGCTACGACCTGGTGCTAACCGAAGGATATAAACGGGGACGCTTTCCGAAGATAGAGGTCTCCCGCAAAGACCATAGCCGCGAATTTATAAGTGAGGAAGATGAACTCATCGCGGTCGTGACCGACAACGACTTCGCGGTGGAGCGACCGCATTTTGCGTTAGACGACGCCGCCGGGGTGGCGGATATGATAGAGAAGTCATACCTGGCCGGCACAGGCCGTCCAGGCGAAACAGAGGGAAGTCCGAGTGGAGCTTTACGATAGGTTCAACCGCAGGATAGATTATTTGAGAATATCCGTGACCGACCGGTGCAACCTGCGCTGCTCGTACTGTATGCCCAAGGCGGGGGTTGAGGCCAAGGCGCACCGCGACATTCTAAGCTACGAGGAGATAGAGCGCTTCGCTGTCGCCGCTGTCGCCGCGGGAATCACCAAAATTCGCCTCACCGGCGGCGAGCCGCTGGTGCGAAAAGACGCGGTCGCCCTGGTTAAGATGTTGGCGGCGATACCGGGCTTGCGCGACATGTCGCTTACGACCAACGGGCTGCTCTTGCCGGACTATGGCGACGACCTCAAAGCCGCGGGTTTGAAGCGGGTCAACATCAGCCTCGACAGCCTCGACGCAGGCATATATCGGCGTCTCACCCGCGTGGGCGACCTCGATAAAGCGCTCGCCGGCCTTAAAAAAGCGCTCGATTTGGGGTTTGAGCCGGTCAAGGTAAACGCCGTTTTGATGCGCGGGGTAAACGACGACCCCAAAGAGTTCGTCGAAATTATACACGAGTACCCGGTGCACGTCCGGTTCATCGAGTATATGCCGGTAGGAGTATGGGACCCCGCGCTTTACGTCTCTATGGACGAGTTCAAAGCAAACCTTGCCCGCTACGGCGCGGGTGACCCCGTCGAGGGCCCGCCCGGTGCCGGTCCGGCGACATACTTCGCTTTTGCGGGCGCGCTCGGCACCATCGGCTTTATCAGCCCCATCAGTAATCACTTCTGCGGCTCGTGCAACCGGCTGCGGCTCACCCCCGACGGCAAGGTCCGGCCATGTCTCTTCTCGGACGACGAGTTTGACATCCGCCCTAAGGTCGGGGATAACGTAAGCAAGGACGAGACAATCGAATTTATCCGGGAGATACTGGCCGCCAAACCCGAGCGGCATGCCGTTCACGAGAAAGAGCACCTCAAGCGGCTGATGTACCAGATTGGAGGATAAGATGGCGGACCGCTGGAAGATAGTCGAGGAAGAACTCAAAGTGTTGACGCATTTCAACAAAGAAGGTCGGGCGCGGATGGTCGACGTGGGCGCCAAAGAGATAACGGCGCGCACCGCAATCGCGCGCGGAATGGTGGCGATGAAGCCCGAGACGATGCAGCTCATAAGGGATGGGGCCATCGAGAAAGGGGATGTTCTAAACGTCGCGCAGGTCGCGGGAGTCATGGCGGCCAAGAAGACCTGCGACATCATCCCGATGTGCCACCCGTTGCGGATAACCGCGGTCGACATCAATTTTTCGAAGTTGAGTGAGACGGAACTCGGCATCATCGCGACGGTCAAGACTATGGACAGGACCGGCGTCGAGATGGAGGCCTTGACCGCGGTCTCGGTCGCCGCGCTTACCGTCTACGACATGTGCAAAGCGGTCGACAAGGGGATGCTCATCGGCGGCATCGAGCTGGTCGAAAAGACCGGCGGTAAGTAGTAGGGGCCGAGCTTGTCTCGGCCCTATAGACCGAGCCGAGGCCGAGCCCAAGTAGGGGCCGAGCTTGTCTCGGCCCTATAGATAGAGTTCCATGAGCCCCCTACGGGGCCCCAACAAGATCTTATACGTATGAACAAAACAGCGAAAATCATATCTATTAATATAAGCGAGAAGAAAGGCATGCGTAAAAAGCCGGTCGCCGGGGCGACGGCCGTCGTTGGCCACGGCCTCGAGGGCGACGCGCACGCCGCCGATTGGCACCGCCAGGTAAGCCTTCTCGCGCGGGAGAGTATCGACAAGATGGTCTCGATGGGTTTGTCGGTGGGGCCGGGTGATTTTGCCGAGAACCTGACTACGACCGGCATCGACCTGCCGGCGATGCCCATAGGAACAAGGCTGAAGGTCGGCGAGGATGTTGTTTTAGAGGTAACCCAAATCGGGAAGGAATGTCATACCAGGTGTGCCGTCTATCGGCAAGCCGGCGATTGTGTCATGCCGAAAGAGGGCATTTTCGCCCGCGTGATCGAGGGCGGGCCGCTCAAAACGGGCGACACCGTTAAGGTCGGGGGGTCGGGGGATAGCTATGAGGCTTAAAGACGTAAAAGTCGGCATTTTAACGATAAGCGACAAAGGGTCGCGGGGCGAGCGCGAGGATACAAGCGGCCCCGAGATACGGCGCATCGTCGAGGCCGAGGGCGCTAAGGTAATATCGTACCAGGTAATCGCCGATGAGCGGTACCTTATCGAAGAGCGGCTGGTCTACCTCGCCGACTTCGACGAGGCGGAGCTTATCTTTACGACCGGGGGCACCGGGTTTGCGCCGCGCGATGTGACGCCCGAGGCGACGCTCGCCGTCATCGAACGGCTCGTGCCCGGCTTTGTCGAGGCCATCCGCCACGCTAGTCTCCAAATCACTCCTCACGCGATGCTCTCGCGTGCCGTCAGCGGCATCCGGGGCACCACCGTCATCGTCAACCTGCCCGGTAGCCCGAAGGCGGTGCGCGAGTCCATAGAGGTCATCTTGCCGGCGCTCCCGCACGCCATAGAGGTACTCAAAGGCAACACCGAAGACTGCGCCGGGCATGCGCATTAAACTCCCCCTGAAACTGCCCGATATATAAACAAGTTCGAATAACCGCGGCGGCGAAGCCGAGTGGTCGCGGCACGGGGATAGTATCCACACACTTGCGCTAACAACGCGTTTTGTGTATCTTTCAGTCAAACCGGTTTAGTGCCGGCGATGACGGCGCAAGGACATGTGTTGCCTAAAAGGTGTCGACACCATATAATGTTCTCGCAAATCAATGCAAACCACGACCTAGAAGAGTTGGATGATTTAGATGAAGCTGATTGTCACAGAGAAGAATATCTCCGCGGAAAAAATCGCCAAGATACTGTCGGGTGGAAAAGCAAAGACTGAAAAGATCTATACCGTTCCGGTCTATCGCTATACGGTCAGGGGCAAAGAGACGGCCGTCATAGGCCTTAAAGGGAATATCCTCCAAGTCGATTTCCCGTCGGAGTATAGCAACTGGCAGAGCGTGGCGCCTGAGTCGCTAATCGACGCCGACATTATCAAAGTGCCGATGCAGAAACAAATCATCAAAGCGATGCAGAAGTTGGCCAAAGACGCCGGCGATGTCATCATCGCTACCGACTTCGACCGCGAGGGCGAGGTCATCGGACTCGACGCCGTCAATCTCATCAAAGAAGTCAACCCGAAGGTCAAGGTCAAACGGGCGCGGTTTTCGGCTATCACCAAGCAGGAGATAGAGAAATCCTTTAGCGAACTCGACGAATTATATCTCAACCTGGCCAACGCGGGCAGGGCGAGACAGGATATCGATTTGATTTGGGGAGCGACGCTTACCAGGTTCATCTCGTTGGCCTCCCTGAGGCTCGGCCGCCAATTTCTGGGTGTCGGACGGGTTCAGAGCCCGACGCTGGCGCTCATAGTACAGAGAGAGAAAGAGCGCGATGCTTTCGTAATCGAGCCGTATTGGCAGATAAAAGCCGAGTTCGAGCACGACAAAGAAGCGTTTTTGGCGAGCCATAAGACCGAAAAGTTCTGGGATAAGGCCGCGGCGCAAGCCGTTATGGATAGATTAAAGGGCGCGAAGTCGGGAACCGTCACTACGGTGTCGAGCACGCAGCGGGAGACCGCACCGCCGGCGCCGTTTAACACGACCGCGTTTTTGACGACCGCGGCAAGCGTCGGGCTTTCGACGGCGAATTCGATGCGTATCGCCGAGGGTCTCTATATGCGCGGGTTTATCAGCTACCCAAGGGTAGACAACACCGTATACCCGCCGTCGCTTAACTTGCGCGAGCTGCTCGAGATGCTCGAAGAGAGCCCGCAATTGGGCAAGCTTGCCACCGAGCTTCTGAAGCAAAAAGAGCTTAAGCCGACGCGCGGCAAGAAGTTCGCGACGGACCACCCGCCGATACACCCGACCGGTGTGCCGGTCAAAGACCAGCTCGACGCGCAGGAGTGGAAGGTATACGAACTCGTTGTGCGCAGGTTCTACGCGACGCTCGCCCCGGTCTCGATCTCGGAGAGCATGCGAATAGATATCGATGCCAACGGCGAGCCGTTCTTCGTGCGCGGAAGCCGCGTGCTGGAGGCGGGGTGGCTCAAGTACTATCACTACTCGCGCAAGAAGGACGAGGAGGTACCGGCGGTCAAAGAGGGGGACACGGTCGCCCTAAACGACACCGTGCTCGAAGAGAAAGAGACGCAGCCGCCCGCGCGCTACAGCCAGGGCAAGCTGATTCAAAAGATGGAAGACCTCGGCCTCGGCACCAAAGCGACCAGGCACGAGATAATAAAGAACCTCTACGACCGGGGTTATGTCCACAGCGACCCCATCCAGCCGACCGAGACCGGTATGGCGGTAGCCGATGCGCTCCTTAAATACGCCGAGCGCATCGCCCGGCCCGAGATGACCTCGGACCTCGAAGACGACATGGACGCCATCGCCAAGGGCGAGACCGATAAGGGCGAAGTAATCGACCGCTCGCGCAAGATGCTCGCCGACATCATGGTCGCCCTGAACAGTAAGAAAGAGGAGCTGAGCGCGGAGATTCGCGCCGGTATCCGCGAAGATAAGATTCTCGGGCCGTGCCCGCGACCGGACTGCGGCGGCCAACTCAAGATAATCCGGGCCAAGAAGAGCCGCAAGCGCTTCGCGGGATGCTCGAACTACCCGGAATGCGACCGCTCGTATCCGCTCCCGCAATTCGGTGAGATAGTGGCGCTCGGCGATACGTGCGCGCCGTGCGGCACGCCGAAGATAAAGGTGATGTCGGGCAAGGGCCGCCCCTGGACGCTCTGTCTCGACCCGCAGTGCGAGACCAAAGAGAAGAAGGAAAAGGTCGCGGCGGTCGCGGAGTAAGAAACCACGAACCAACCCGGAGGATTTAATGGCAAAGGTCTCAATAGTAGGCGCGGGGCATGTCGGCGCAACCTGCGCGTACACGCTCGTAAAAAACGACGTCGCGGATGTCGTCCTCGTCGATATCGTCGATGGTCTGGCGAAAGGCAAAAGCCTCGACATGATGGAGGCGGGCGCCATCGAAGGCTACGATAGGAGTATCACCGGCACCGCCGATTACGCTCAAATAGAAGGCTCGGATATCGCGATAGTAACCGCGGGGCTTGCCCGTCAGCCGGGTATGAGCCGTAGCGACTTGCTCTGCAAGAACGCGGATATCTTAAAGGTCGTCCTCTCAAACATCACGCTCGTCGCACCCGAGGCGCTTATCATCATCGTGACCAACCCGGCCGATGCGATGACGCAGCTCGCGCATAAAGCTACCGGTCACGATTCGCGCCGGGTGCTCGGTATGAGCGGCGTGTTAGACAGCGCCCGCTATAAGTTCTTCATATCCCAAGCGCTCGGAGCGCCGATGTCGAGTATCGAGGGCATGGTCATCGGGGCGCATGGGGACACCATGCTTCCCGTCGTCAGCCAGACGACGGTCGATGGGAGACCACTGGTCGAGCTTTTGCCCCAGGACAAAATAGATGAAATAATCGACCGGACGAAATTCGGCGGCGCCGAAATCGTCTCGTATTTAAAGACCGGCAGCGCTTACTACGCGCCCGGCGCGGCCGCGGCCAAGATGGCCCAGGCTATTATAAACGACACCAAAGAGGTGCTCCCGTGCTCGGTTTTGGCGCGGGGCGAGTACGGCATCGAAGGACTCTATATAGGCCTACCGGTGCGATTGGGCAAGGACGGCGCCGAGGGAACGGTCGAGATACCGCTTTCAGACGCGGAGACCGAGGCCATGCGCGATTCGGTCAAGGGCGCCAAGACGCTCCTGGCGGAGTTGCCGGAATTCAAATCGATAGTCATATAGTTGAAGTTAGCCGGACGTAGTTGGAGAGAGCATTGCGAGAAATACCTGTTTTAACCATAACCGAAATCGTCGATAGGCTCTGCCGGAAGGCGAACACGGTTCTCAGGCCCGATGTACTCGAAGCTATCCACGAGATGCTCGGTATGGAGGTCTCACCGACCGGCGTCGAAGTGATGGAGCAGATAATAAAAAACGCCGACCTGGCGGTGGTGGAGCAGCTTCCTATCTGCCAGGACACCGGCTATGTGACCGTGTTTTTGGAAATCGGGCGCGAGGTCGTTCTCCACGGCAATGTCTATCAAGCCATAGACGAGGGCGTGCGGAGGGCGTATATCGATGGGTACCTGCGCAAATCTATCGTCTCATGCCCGCTTTTCGAGCGCGGGAACACCGGCGACAACACGCCGGCGTTTGTAAGCATCGATATGGTAGCGGGGGATAAAGTGCGCGTCGTCGTAATGCCTAAAGGCGGCGGCACCGAAAACGCTTCGCAGTTGAGGATGCTCTCGGTCGCCGGCGAACTCGCCGCGGTCAAGGAGTTCGTAATGGAGGCCGCCGAGAACGCCGCCAAAGCATGCCCTCCGATCATCGTCGGCGTCGGCATCGGGGGAAGTTTCGACAAGGTGGGTCTGTTGGCGAAAAAAGCGCTGTTGCGGCCGATTCCGGACCGCAGTCCCGACCTGCGAATCGCGCAGCTCGAAGCGGAGCTGTTGACTGAGATAAATAAGCTCGGCATCGGCCCGGCGGGTTTGGGCGGGCGAATAACGGCGCTGACCGTGAAAATCGAGACTATGCCGACACACATCGCGTGCCTGCCGGTCGCGGTCGCATTCAATTGCCACGCCGCACGCCAGGCCGAAGCGGTGATTTAAGTATCAGGGCTAAAGCCCTGATACGGGCCGAATAAAAAATCTGATAGGTGATAAAAATTCGAGGTGCGGACGATAATTAAGCAAATCCATACCCCACTCCTAGACGACATCGTCGTCAACTTGAGGGCGGGGGACAAGGTTGAGATAACCGGGACAATATATACGGCGCGCGACCAGGCGCATAAGCGCCTGGTCGCGTCGATACACCGCGGCGAGCAGCTGCCTTTTTACCTCAAGGGGCAGATAATCTACTACGCCGGCCCCGCGCCCGCGCCGCCGGGCAAAGCGGTCGGCTCTATCGGCCCGACGACGAGCGCCCGCATGGATTCTTACGCGCCCATTCTCGTCTCGCACGGTTTGAAGGCGATGATAGGCAAGGGTCCGCGCTCGGGCGAGGTCAAAGAGGCGCTCATCCGGTATAACGCGGTTTACCTGGCGGCGACCGGCGGCGTGGCGGCATTGCTCTCGAGCTACGTGCGCTCATCGGAGCTTATCGCATATCCCGAACTCGGACCCGAGGCCATATACAGGCTCGAGGTAGAGAGCTTTCCGGTCATCGTGGCGATGGACGCTTGGGGCGGCGACCTTTACGAACAGAGCCGCCTTATCTACCGGGAGATATAAGGGCAAGGCCATTGAGGCGGTATTTGACTGAGGAGAGGGAGTAGTGAGCGCGGGGTTCTTTATCACGTTCGAGGGAATCGAGGGGAGCGGCAAGACGACCCAAATCGTCCAGCTCGCCGAGCATTTGAAAGCGGCGCGGCGCGCGGTCACGGTTACGCGCGAGCCGGGCGGCACCAATGTCGGCGCGGCAATCCGGGCCATCCTGCTCGACCCCGGGTTCTCCGAGATGGACTACCACACCGAAGTTCTGCTCTACGCCGCGGACCGCGCGCAGCATGTCGCTGAGGTGATTCGACCGGCGCTCGCGCGCGGAGATATCGTCATAAGCGACCGCTACATCGACTCATCCATCGCGTACCAGCACTACGGGCGCGGCCTGCCGCTCGACCTAATCGTCGACGTCAACGAGCATGCTGTCCAGGGCTTGAAACCGTCGCTCACCATATTAATCGATGTACCGACCGCCGTCGGGCTCAAGCGCGCGACCGAAATTGAGACCGACCGCATCGAGCGGGAGTCGGTAGATTTTCACGACCGTGTCGCCGCCGGCTTCGCACAGCTCGCCGCGGATGAGCCCGAGCGCTGGCGCGTCATCGACGGCACCCGCTCGATAGATGAGGTACACCGCGATGTCGTCGCGGCAATATCCGCCATCGCACCCGCTATGATATAATCTCTGCTTGTGGATACTACGATTCTCTGGTCGGGAATTATCGGCCAGAAAGATGCGATAGATAGGATTTGCGCTTCGCTCGACGCGGGCGAGACCCACCACGCTTGGCTCTTTGTGGGGCCGCGCGGCGTCGGCAAACGGACGACCGCCAAGGTAATGGCCGCCGCCCTCAACTGCGAAGAGCACGGGTGCGGGAGCTGCGCTTCCTGCGGCAAAGTCATGCGCGAAATCCATCCCGATGTCATCCTCATCGAGCCGGAAGGCAACCACATCACCATCGACCAGGTTCGCCGGTTGCAGCAGACCGTCTCGCTCAAGAACTTCGAGGGCGGCACCAAAGTAATCGTCATCGACGAGGCCGACCGGCTTACGCCCGAGGCCGCCAACGCGCTCCTTAAAACGCTCGAGGAGCCGCCGCCCGCGGTCGTCTTCATCCTGGTCACGGCGAACATCGACGCGATGTTGCCTACTATTATCTCGCGTTGCCGACAGGTGCGTTTCAGCCTCATCCCGGCACCGGAGATGACGACCTTTCTCATGGAGCGCCATGGGTTAAGCTACGACGAGGCGATGCCGGCCACAAAGCTTAGTTCGGGGATACTGGGGAGTGCCATCTCGTTCGCCGTGTCTCCCTCCAAACAGGAGCGCCGCAAGAAGGTGCTGGCGATCGCGCGCGACATCGACCGCGTCGACTTGGCTCGCCTCAGCTTCGTCGCCGAGGAGTTGCTGGCCGAGATAAAGAAGGGCGTCGCCGAGGTCCAAGAGCGGCAGAAAAAAGAGTTCGCCTGGTTCAAGGAGCAGTCGGGACAGAAGGATATGCCCGCGCATCTAAAGAAAAACCTCGAGCAGAAGCATAAGCGCGAAGCGAGCCGCGAGGAACACCAGGGCTTCGAAGAGATTCTCACTATCATGGTATCGTGGTTTCGCGACATCATCTTCAGCAAAGAGACCGGAAGGGATGACCTCCTTGCCAACCAGGACCGCATTCTCGAGATAAAAGAGCATGTCGACCTGGTTACCGGCGCGGACGTCTACCGCTGTTTACAAATTATTGAAGAAACCAAGCAACTGGCACGGTTTAATGTTAATATGCAATTAGCTTTGGAAACGATGTTATTCAAGATACACGAGGTAGTGACGGTAAAAGAGACGTTCTATCTCTAACGTTCTATCTCTAACAATATGAGCGATTGACGAGCGGGAGGCTTGGCGGTATATGCCGATAGTGGTTGGAGTCGTATTCAAGAGAGCCGGCAAGGTCTATTACTTTGACCCGGACGGTATAGGTTTGAAGAGTGGAGACAAAGCCATAGTCAAGACGTCGCGCGGGGTGGAGTTTGGAGAGGTCGTTTCGCCGCCGACCGAGGTCGATGACGCGGAGATAACCGCGCCCCTCAAAAAGGTGGTGCGAAAAGCCACCGACGACGATAAAGAACAGCTCAGGAAGAACAAGGAGAAAGAGAAGGAAGCTTATCGCGTCGCGGATGAGAAAATCTCGAAACACAAGCTGCCGATGAAGCTCATCGAAGTCGAGCACGTCTTCGACGGCAGTAAAATAATCTTCTATTTCACCGCCGATGGGCGCGTCGATTTCCGTGATTTAGTCAAGGACTTGGCGTCGGTCTTTAGGACTAGGATAGAGCTTCGCCAAATCGGCGTGCGCGACGAGGCGAAGATGATAGGGGGCTTGGGTCCCTGCGGGCAGCGCCTCTGTTGCACCGTCTTCTTGGGCGATTTCGACCCGGTCTCCATCCGCATGGCCAAAGAACAGGACCTGCCGCTCAATCCTTTGAAGATATCGGGTATCTGCGGGCGCCTGATGTGCTGCCTCAAATACGAGTACGATGCCTATCTCGACTTTAAGAAGCGCGCTCCGAGGCGGGGCACCAAGGTGGCCACCGAGTTCGGAACCGCCAAGATAGTCGATTTCAGCGTGCCCAAAGAGACCGTTATCCTACAGCTCGAGTCGGGCCGGCGCATAGAGATGTCCCTTGCCGATGCGCAGAAGTGCGGCTGCGAGGGCAAATGCGCCCCCGCGGCGTGTTGCGGGCAGGGCGAGCATGGCGACCAAGCGGGTAGAGCCGGTAAAGGCAGCCAAGACGAAGGTGTGGTAGTAGCCGACAGCGCCGCTCAGGGAGACGCCGAGGAATAATTTGGGAGCCAACCAAACCAGTAATCGAACTACGTTTAAAGAGCAGTTAATCGACCGGAGTGGCAAGTGCTAACGACTCTCAATAAATACTTCGGCTACACGACCTTTCTGCCGTTGCAGCAGGATATTATCGAAGATGTCCTCAATAAAGACGATGTCCTCGCGCTCATGCCGACGGGCGGCGGCAAATCGCTCTGCTACCAGTTGCCGGCCCTGCTTTTGGACGGGTTGACGATTGTTGTCTCGCCCTTGATCGCATTGATGAAAGACCAGGTGGATGGACTCGTATCCAACGGGGTTCCGGCCGCGTACATCAACAGCTCGCTCACCACGGCCGAGATAGCCGAAACCAAAAACGCCTTGGTAAAAGGCGAGGTCAAAGTCGTCTACGTAGCCCCGGAGCGATTGATGATGCCCGATTTCCTCGGCTTCATAAAAAGGCTCCCCGTAAACCTTATCGCCATCGATGAGGCCCATTGCATCTCCGAGTGGGGGCACGATTTCAGGCCGGAATACAGGCGGCTCAGAGCGGTCAAAACAAATTTCCCCGGCGTCCCGGTCATAGCCCTCACGGCCACCGCCACCATCCAGGTGCAAAACGATATCGTTGAGCAGCTCAATATCGAGCGGTGCAAGCGCTACCGGGCGAGCTTCAACCGGGCGAACCTCCACTACCGGATAGAGCCCAAGGTCAACGCCTACCGGCAGCTTCTCAAGTACTTGAAAGAGCACAAGCGCGATTCCGGCATTATCTATTGCCAGAGCAGGAAGATGGTCGATACGCTCTCGTCCGACCTGAAAAAGGACGGATACCGCGCGCTCGGCTATCACGCCGGGATGACGTCCGAGAGCAGAAGTGAGAACCAGGAGCGCTTTATACGCGACGACGCCGAAATCATCGTCGCCACCATCGCCTTCGGAATGGGGATAGACAAGCCGGATGTTCGATATGTTATCCATTACGACCTGCCGAAAAACATCGAAGGTTACTACCAGGAGACCGGGCGGGCCGGCAGGGATGGGCTCAAGAGCGACTGCATCCTCTTCTTCAGCTACGGGGACAAAGCCAAAATCGAGTATTTCATCCGCCAAAAAGACGACCCCAAAGAGCGGGATGCCGCCTACCGGATGCTCCGGGATATGGTCGGCTACTGCGAGACTAACGCTTGTCGGCGCACACGGCTTCTCGCGTACTTCGATGAGGAGTTTACCGAACCCAACTGCGGCGCCTGCGATATCTGCCTGGAGTCCCGTGAGACCTATGACGGCACGGCCTTCGACCATGACCTCTTTGAAATCCTGCGCGATACCAGAAAGACAATCGCGGACGACGAAGGCTTGCCGCCCTACGTCATCTTCCACGACGCGACGCTCAAAGAGATGGCGACGTTTTATCCGGTAAGTCCCGAGCAACTGGCCGATATCAGCGGCGTCGGCGAGGTGAAGCTCAAGAAATATGGGGAGAGGTTTTTGAGCGGCATAACCGGTTATTGCGCCGCGAACGGGATAGAGGCGAAAGAAATCGCGCTGCCGCGAGCCGAGCCGCCCGCGCCGAAAGCCCCCAAGCTATCAGGGGTCGAGTCCTCGACCGTCCAAATGACGTTTCAGCTCTACAACCAAGGCTTATCCCTGGAGAAGATGGTAGAGCAAAGGTCGCTCAGCCCACAAACGATCATAACCCACCTCGAAAAACTGATACACGCCGGCGAGGAGGTCTCCATCGACCGGTTCGTCCCGACTGCGAAGCAGCAAGCCATTACCGCCGCCATCCTCGATAGCGGCCCCGAGATTCTCCGCTCCATCAAAGACCGCCTCGGCCCCGACTTCTCCTATGAGGAGATACGGCTGGTGCGGGCAAAGGTAGTAAGGCAGCAAAAGGGACGCCAGACCGTATAAAAACCATTCTCAAAAATCGATTACTTAGGCAGCATCGACAAAGTGCTCTTTAAGTTACCGGCAAGAAGATCTTTTACGGCAACAATTGTCGTTTTCCTTTACGTAACGGCAGCGATTAGATTCTTTGTTAAGAATCTGTGGTGGTGTAATAGCTTGAGAAAAGGGGCACCATGATTGAACATGAGTTTTCTGAGCATGCTTATGATATGCTAAAGGAGCGAAACATTTCTGAAACTTGGGTAAAACTGGCTATAGAAGAGCCCGAAATGAAGGAATCAAAGGACGACGGCACTGTTCATTATGTTAGGGCAATTGAGGAGCACGAGGGTCGATATTTACGTGTTGTGGTAAATACATATGCCAATCCCTGGCGGATTGTTACCGTCTTTTTTGATCGCAGATTAAGGAGGTTGTCGTGAGGTTAAAAATAGATCACAAGAACGATGCCCTGTATTTCCGGCTCGACGAATCGGCAATTGTCGATTCGGAGGAGGTTAGACCTGGCGTGATTCTTGACTACGATGCCAATGATAACGTAATCGGCATTGAGATACTTGGTTTGAGCAAGCGTGTTCCGGCAGAGACGCTAAAGAACCTGCAATTCGAAACGGCATAAATCCTTAAGCTAATCTAATTCTTATGAACAGATGCTCTCGCATTCTTGCGGACATAAAAGATGATCGATATACATACAGAGTAACGTGGTCGGAAGAGGATGGCGAGTACGTAGGTCTGTGTGCCGAATTTCCGAGCTTAAGCTGGCTGGCAAAAAAACCGGAAGCAGCTCTTAGGGGAATTCGAAAGCTTGTTGAAGAAGTGAGAAATAATATGGACAAAGAAAGCGAAGCAATTCCCGAGCCTATAGCTTAAGGCATTATAGCGGCAAGTTTATGGTACGCGTACCCCCGCAGGTTCATCAAAAACTAGCGATTGAAGCAGCGGAGTCTAGTGTAAGTTTGAATCGCCTTGCCGGCTCAAAGCTGAGTCGATAGATTGTAAAAACACATAACAAATCACTACAGCGGACGTGCTAAGGCGCGTCGCTGAACTCAAGCGTTAAAAAAACAATTGAATGGTGGCTGGTATGAAGATCAATATCGACAACCTAACCGAAAAAGAATTAATTGAACTAAATCATCGCATTGTCGAACGCCTCAAGTTTCTCGATTCCATGCGCGCGCATGTCGAAATGATGGAATTCAGCATTGGCGACCGCGTGTCATTTAAGACAAACGGTCGAGAGAGAAAAGAAGGTCTATTGATTAAATACAACAAGAAAACCGTCACAGTAATCACCGATCAGGGTGAAAAGTGGAATATCTCCCCAAACCTATTGTCGAGAGTCGAATCGTCTTCAAAGAGAAGCAAACCCTCGAAGGTCATAAGCCTGAACGAGAGAAAGAGTAGCGCACCAGAAGAGGCGGAACACAAAGATCACCTGATTTTAGATTAAGGGCAGGGTGGGCGTTTTGGTGCAAATAAATGATATAATGGAGGCGTGATGCCGACTATCTCAATGTTTTATGGAATTATTATTCGCATGTACTGCTCCCCCGGGGAACACAATCCCCCACATATTCATGCTTATTACCAGGATTACACGGCGATAATTGATATTCATACATGTGAGATATCCTTCGGCAATTTACCTCCAAGATAGACCAAGCTTGTTTTGGCGTGGGCAGAAATTCACAAAGAAGAACTGCTGGCGGATTGGGAATTGACCTCAAAAGGCGAGCTTCCTTTTCCAATCGACCCTTTAAAATAAAGGAGGATAAGTGTGTATCCATCAGTAAAAAGCGTAAAACCGTTAGATGGCTACAGATTATTGCTTCAGTTTGAAAATGGTGAAGAAAAGGTTTTTGATGTTTCCCCATATTTGAACATTGGCAAGTTTGTCGAGCTACAAGATGTTTCTTTGTTTAACTCCGTAGTAGTTCGATTCGATACGGTCGAGTGGGCAAATCATTTAGACATCGATCCAGAATTTCTGTATGACAAAAGCGTAAAATTAAAAGGCGAGCACATAATAAAGCAAAGGGATTGAAGAAACCCACAGATAAACCAGCTATGACTCAGAAGAGCAGGCAATGGGTTGGTATTGTTACCTCCTATACAAATTATCTTTCCCATTCACCGCCACTTGCATGGCCGAAAGAGCAACATCGCTCTGGTTCTTGAAGGGAGTCTTGCCAGAGTCGGCGGCGGGTGACCGGCTCTTCCCGACAGAACTTAGCGCCAGTCAGACGCGGGAATATATCAAACGGAGATACAAGGGCTAACAAATCACTACAGCGAACGGCAATTTCACTGCGCTCTGTTGCCGTCCGATTAGCCGCCACGTTATCCAACATTTGAAATAATATTTGACAGTAATAACGCAGAACGTTATTATCTAGTTATGATAAAAAGCTTCCGCTGCAAAGAGACCGAGAAGATATTTGAGCGCCAACTCGTAAAGAGAATCTCTGTAGATATGCGGCGCTTAGCTTACCGAAAGCTTGTATTACTAGACTCTGCCGAGAGATTGGACGACCTGAGAACACCTCCCGGCAATCGTCTCGAGAAGCTTTCGGGGAATAGGCAAGAACAACATAGCATTCGGATCAACGATCAATGGCGCATATGCTTCAAATGGAGTGCGGGTGACGCTTATGAAGTCGAGATTACGGATTATCATTAGGAGGAAATTGTGAGCAACGAAAAAATAGAACCTATTCACCCAGGCGAAATACTGCTTGAGGAGTTTCTCAAACCAATGGGAATCAGTCAATATCGTTTGGCCAAGGATATCAATGTGCCGGCACGGCGCGTTAATGAGATTGTTCACGGCAAGCGAGCGGTTAGCGTTGATACAGCACTGAGATTGTCTCGATATTTTAGTCTTTCCGAGCGTTTCTGGCTTAATCTCCAAACACACTACGATATCGAGGTACAGAAGGATAGGCTAGACAAACGTATCGAGGAAGAGGTCAAAGTTCTCGCAATAGATAAACAGAGTGCCTAACAAATCACTCCAGCGGACGCGCTAGCCGATGGGAGCGTGTAGCTGCTATTTCAAGCGATTCGTTTAGAAGAAGTACTTAGACATTACAGGAAACTATGGGCAAGGATGAGGATTTACAGCTTCAACTAGATGCGGCCTTGGCCGAGTGTGCACGGCTTCGCGCTGAGAATAGCCGGCTGAAAACGCTGCTTGGATTGGCGGAAACAGAAGCTGTCTCGCCAGCCGAATCCTTGCCGCATGAACAAAAAGCCCCGGAAATCATAGTCCTGCAGCAGGGAAATTTATTCACCGTTACCAACCGCTCCTCAACTGAGGAAAAGATAGCGTTGTTTCGTAGCCTTTTTCGCGGCCGCGAAGACGTGTATGCCGTTCGCTGGGAGGGGAAGAGCGGCTCATCCGGCTACTCTCCGTCCTGCCGCAATGAATGGCATAAGGTCTTTTGCCGCAAACCCAAAATCAAGTGTTCGCAGTGTGAATACCGTGACCTTCTACCCCTAACCGACCAGGTTATCCTTAATCACCTGACAGGCAAGCATATTGTTGGACTATATCCGCTCTTATCCGATGAGACCTGTCAGATTCTTGCCGTCGACTTCGATAAAGCGTCGTGGCGGGATGATGCCGTTGCTTTTCTGCAGACCTGCAAGGAGATGGGCGTGCCGGCAGCGCTGGAGCGCTCCCGGTCGGGGAATGGCGGCCATGTTTGGATATTTTTTGACCGCCTTGTTGAAGCTTCGCCGGCAAGAAAATATTGATGTTGAAGTTCCTGTGCTGGTGCGCATGTTTGAGAAAAGGCTCAAGGGATACAAAGCGATTGGTTACTCGATACAGCGAGATTGACAGCGGCGGATTGTCCGCCTGCTGTCGACACCTTTCTATCTAAACCTTAAAGCATATAGAAAAGCGCGGGCGTTCCGATAAATTCAAACAAGGCATCAATTATGATGTAAAATAATATCTAGTATTTATTCTAAAAGTACAGGAACGGCGATGAAGATCAAAGCGCGTATTAAAATACCTTATAAAAAAGTAGCTGAGTTTTGCAGAAAATGGAACATTCAAGAACTCGCGCTATTCGGTTCGGTTCTTCGAGAGGACTTCCGGCCTGATAGTGACGTCGATGTAATGGTTTCCTTTACCCAGGAAGCTAAGTATAGCTTATTTGATCTAGTGCGTATGCAAGGGGAACTCGAAGAGATATTTGAGCGCGAGGTTGATCTTGTAGAAAAGAAGGCTGTGGAGCAAAGCGAAAACTATATACGCCGCAAGCACATCCTTGATTCAACAGAGGTTTTGTATGTGGCGTGACGAAGCATTTTTGTTGGATATTCTTATTGCCGCCAAGCGAACAAGGAAGTTCATAAGTGGTCTAGAATGGGAGAACTTTCAAAAAGACGAATTGCGTTCTGACGCAATTATGAGAAACCTCGAAATTATTGGCGAAGCAGCCAACAAGATATCACCGGAATTCAAGAACGCACACCCCGAGATACCCTGGAACGATATGGTCGGCATGAGGAATCGATTGATTCATGATTATTTTCGAGTCGATTTTGTGAAGGTTTGGGATACAGTTCAAAAGGATATACCAGCCTTGATTGCTCTTGTTGAACCTCATGTTCCATCTGAGGAAGATGTGTAGGAGGCGATAAAGCTGCGAAACATCAGGTTTTCTATCCATACGAAACGTGCGTTTCATCCAATGTTTTCAAGGGCATAATCTCATCGCACCGCCTGGCAATCACCCAGCAAACCCGTCTCAACCTTCCGGCAATTAGATAGCATACGCCAACGATTAAGCGTCATACCCATCAGGATTATCGAACACAACCATATAGAAAGTATAAAAATATCTAATTTTTATGTGATAATTCTTGTGATTGCTGATATAATCGGCTCAACGCTGTACACCAATTAAGTGCCAGGTAGTCCTTTCGGGGAAACGATTTACGGGGTGATCCGCCATCAAGGGTATATTGAAAGGTTATAAAGGAAAATTGCTTGTATTACTTATAATTATACTACTCTATGTGTTTGTACCTTTTATCAAGGTAAATTTCAACCAGGCTTTCTTCATAATGAGCAATTTCGATGTCGAGCTGGTAAAAGGCTATATCTTGGGGTTTGGCATCTGGGCGCCGATAGCCTCGTTTGCCCTCATGGTATTTCAGTCGGTAATCGCACCGCTCCCGGCCTTTCTTATCACGTTCGCCAACGCCGGCCTCTTCGGATGGGTCAAGGGTGCTATTCTGTCGTGGTCGAGCGCGATGGCAGGCGCGGTGCTCTGTTTCTATATCGCCCAGTACTTCGGACGCGAAGCGGTGGAGAAGCTTACTTCTCGCACCGCGCTCAAAAGCGTCGATGTCTTCTTTGAAAACTACGGCAAGTATGCGATTCTTATCGCGCGCTTGCTGCCGTTCGTCTCTTTCGACATCGTCAGCTACGCGGCAGGGTTGACCTCTATGAATTTTTGGTCGTTTTTCATAGCGACGGGCGTGGGGCAGCTGCCAGCGACTATCGTCTATTCCTATATCGGGGGGATGCTGACCGGCACCACCAAGACGATGGTCACGGGATTGCTGATGCTCTTTGCCCTAAGCGCGTTAGCGGTGATGCTCAAGAAAGTTTGGACTGACAGGAAACAAGGGGAGGTTGGTAGTATTGAAAACGCGGTCTAGCCTAAAGCATGCGACGCTGCTCATTGCATGCTTTTTGCTCGCATTGTCGGTTGCCGGGTGCGCGCAAGAACCAGCGCCGAAGTCTTCTTCGGCGGGCAAAAACACGGATGTTGCCGGTAAATCAGCAACGTCGGAGACGAAAGAAATCGATCTCGCGGTCTACAAAAACAACGATTTCCTTATTACGCCGCAGGAGCTAAAAGGGATGCTCGGCAGCGATGAGCTGGCCCTGTTCGATTGCAATAAACCCGACATCTATGCGAAAGAGCACATACCGGGCGCTGTAGGTATCGGCCTTCACGCGCTCTCGGACAAGGTCGGAAAACCCGGAGACCCGGGATGGGGAACCATCAAAGACAAAGCCGAGCTGAAGAAAACATTGGAAGAGCTGGGTATAGACAACGATAAGACGGTCGTCTTTTATTCCGATGTATTCAAGGGGCCGGGCGGTGACGGCAGGGCTGTGTGGCAATTGACACTGGCGGGCATGGACAACGTCAAGTTCCTGGTCGGCGGGCTTTCGTACTGGAAAGAGTTGGGCTACGATGTGACCGACGAGCCCGCGCAGCCAAAGCCTACGACCGGTGTTGAACTCAAGGATTATGACGAGAGTTATATAGCTACCAAAGCCTACGTCTTGGATAACCTCGACAAACAGGTCGTGCTCGATGTGCGGACCGAGGGTGAGTTCAAGGGCTCGCAAAAAGCCGGAGAGCCGAGAGGCGGACACATCAAGGGAGCAAAATTGATGCTCTGGCTCGACCTGCACAACGAAAACGGCACCCCGAAGACGCCCGAGGAAATCACGAAAATCATGGCCTCTTACGGTATCTCGCCCGAAGACGACTTCATACTCTACTGAACCATGGGTATAAGGTCTGGATACGCATCCATGATCCTCAGAGCAGTTGGCTTTGAGAAAGTAAGAAACTACGAAGCGTCCGTCTATGAGTGGGGCGGCGATTCAAAGATGCCCATGGAGAAATAGCGGGCACAGACTTCGAGTAGGGCACGGACTTCGCGGGCCGGGTGCGGGGGCGTGCGGGGCATGTTGCTGCCGGCAAGCATCTTGTCATTTGGGTCGATTTTATAGATAATATATAAGTCGCAAGCGTAGCCGACCCACTCGGACGTCGGTGTCAACGCCACTGTAGCTCAGCAGGTAGAGCAGCTCACTCGTAATGAGCAGGTCAGCGGTTCGAATCCGCTCAGTGGCTCCAGTTTGGATGGGGTGTCGAGAGAATCGGTACCCTTTACTTATAGCTTCTGCACTTATTTTGCACTTGTAAATTTCACGCTGCACTTGTTTATCTGCAAACCACTGCTTGAAAAATGTGTGATAGCCTAGCACACGCCAACTGTCCAGGGTATAACATTATTAAAGAACATCGTAGCGCCGGCATTACGACGCTTGTTATTCGATTCACATCAGGCGTTTGAACGGCAATTCCAAGTGCATGCACGGGGAGGTAGCGTGGGTAGCGGCGACCCCAACAGATGTGACTTCGATGCCGAGTATAAACATGCTATTTCCGTTGTGGATGAAGAAATAGTTCTCGGTGGTCTTGCCGGCAATAAGGAAAATCTTACCGTGAATCGCTATGGGGATGGTTTTGAGGATAGAGCGAAGGAGCGCCACGCTTTCTTTAGCCTCGATGGCTCCAAAATAGTGTTCTGGGCAAACGAAGGTCCGGGTTGCCCACAGGTGTATAATGATGGTTATTGGTTCTCGATGAACCCAGATGGCTCAGACCAGAAGCTTATCCTGCGGGGCTCTGGGTCATGGCGCGACCTGCCTCTATACGTGTCACCAGATGGCTCAAAGCTACTCCTTGAGATCGCGGAAGGGGAAAAGCAGGCCTTTTCTCCAACAACGTATGACGGTTCTCTTGGCATATCGCGGGATGGCAAGTTTTTTGCACTCAGAGGAGGCAGCGTTGCTATCTACTCTTCCGCTGGTAAGATGTTGAGCTTTGCCAACGCCAGTTTTCATAGAGTCTCTTGGGCGCCGGACAACAGTGCGATAGTCGGTGTTGTCAGGGGTAACATTTACTATATGCCCGTAAAGGATGGAGCGCTTGGCAATGCTATACAGCTAACAGCTACAGGCGACCGCAAGAACTCCTCACCAATCTTCTCCCCCGATAGCAGCAAGATTGCCTTTATTTCAGAGAAAGATAATCTTGTTCTATGGGTGATGAACTCGGACGGGTCGGAAAAAAGAAAGGTTACCGATCTTTATATGAGCCGTCCGCAAATTATCGAATGGACTGCGGAATAGGTGCTTCTTATAGGAAGCAAACAGATATAGTTATCGGGCCAATATAGCGATCGGTACTGCGTTGTCGTTCTCAATATCGCCCATAATACATTCGCCACCCCGCCTGCACCTAGACTATGGGGTCAAACGAACAATCCACCCTTCTACTAAGTCCGGTTTTCGGTATAGCATGACGCGGGGTTTAGCATGCTTGCCGAGGGGTATAAGTTCTCTTGGTTGTAGTTTAGTACGAGCTTTAAATTTAAGGGAGGCGGTTGTATTGAAAAGAAAGGTTGTGGCAGCGGTTGCGCTAGCTTTAGTCGTATCCTTGGCCTTTTTAGCGGGCATTGGTTACAGCGCAGCCACCATTCGGCTGATCGTCGAAGGTAAAGACATTGCAGCAGATGTACCGCCCTTTATTCAGAGCGGTAGAACCTTTGTGCCCATTAGATTTGTAGCCGAAGCATTAGGCTATCCGGTGAGTTGGGACAGCAAAACGAGAACAGTCAATGTCGGTATCCCGCCTGGCGGGGTTGATCTCGAGGCCTATAGCGGCCAGAAGCTATCGTTATCCAGTCCAGCCACAATTTTTGGTATTAAATACAGCAAGGGGTATGACCTGGATCGGGAGTGCGCCTTTAATCTTGCCGGCCGTTATTCAACAATTACATTCTCAGCAGGCATACCAGATGGGCGGGGGTATGACGAAGACGCTTTCATCGCATATGGGGATGGTGCAGAGATAGCTATAGGTGAGCTTAAGAGGACTAATGGATTAGAAGACTATACTGTCGATGTAAAAGGCGTAAATCAACTTCAGATAAAATTACGGACGCATTCTGTTGTTATCATAAACATCAGAGGTCAGAAATAGAAGAAAGAAATCAATCAATGGCCACCTCAAATCTCAGGCAACTACGTGGTGTGGACGGATTGGCGAAACGGAGATTACAATGACTATTACTTACGCTTAACTAATGCTGACATATATGGCGCTGATATATCTAAGAAATAGCGTGTATTTCTAAATCTTGGCCTTTATGGATGAAACAAGGAAAATCATAACACAGAAACCGTGAAAGAGGCGAAAAAAAGCAGATGGCTCGCAAGGCAAGAACGGCGCGCCACAAAGATACGATTCACGACGATTATAGTGCACGCCATATTTGAGGGCGAAAATGTTTAACGGGCCCGGCAGGTAATTGTGCGTATATCAATAGTTAGGCTAAGGCAGACCAAAACAAAGGGGCACGGCATGTTTTACAAACCATACAGCAGAACGACTTCTTGCTACGGGTCTAAGCATATGCGAATCTCACTTATTCTTTTCACCGTCGTTGGCCTATCATTTATCATGCTTTTTAGTACGCTGACCCTGACTGCGAACGCTTCGCCGGTGTCGACCGCTAAAATCGGCGTCGTCTTTTCCGAGCAGACGGAGGAATCCGGCAGGCAGACTACTCATCCGGGCAGCAACATGGGACAAGTCGCCATCCTTGAGCGAGAAGAGCTTGTCTACGACATGTTGAAAGAGAAGGGCTACACGGTTGAAAAAGTAAGCGATGCTACACTTAAAAGCACGTCCGCGCTCAAGAAATATAAAGCGGTTGTGTTTCCCTATACCTTTATGATGGACGAGGCGCAGGATGTGGCGGTACGAGACTATGTAAAAGATGGTGGCTCAATCGTCTGCCTCTTTGCGCCATCGAGAGTTTATCCTCCCTTTGCGTTGTGGATTCGCTATTTCAAGCACCTGGCGTGGGAGTGGGGCCCCTTAAGTGAGGTGCTTCAAGTGCAATTTATCAACGACCCCTTCGACTCGGGTTTCAGCGTTTCGAGCAAAGACTCAACGCATCCTATTATTTCGCGGACAAAAGAGGCGCTTAGCGTAAACGCCATCTCTCTCGTTGAGGATAGGGTGTCAGCAGTTGAGCTTACAGAGGCACTGCCTGGCGGCGTAAATAAAAACGTGAGTCCCATACTTTGGTATAAAGACGGCACGGCTGCCGCCTGGGCGGGACGATACGGTCAGGGCAGAGTCATCTATTTCACCTTTAGGGTGATGGATTTCTGGTGGCACGCGCGCCTTAAAAGCCAAGCAGCGCAGGCCAAAGAGCTTGTCGCAAACTCCGTTCTTTGGGCAAGTGAGAGCGATGGCAAAGCGGCGAAAGTTGATATTAGCGCCAAGACCACCGGCAAAATTACCTTTTCAAGGAGCGGTCTTTTAGTGCGCCACTACCACAAAGGGACCGGCAATGTCCAGGCTGTAGGAGATGTGACGACCTCCATATATAACGCAAAAGGCAAACTTGTTCACCAGCAGAAACGTGCCAAGGCAGGGGCGGTGCCCGGCAAGGAGTTATACTGGTCGTCAAACATAAAGGTAAGCGCAGAGCGGGGCACACAGTATCGCGTCGTCATTACGTATCAAGACCGCTATAAGCGCTTCGTGCACAAAGAAGAGGCAACGGTCACCTACGGGCAATCTTACGTACCGACAAAACCGATAGCCACCGTTGAAACAGGAAGGACATTCTCCGATGTCGCTTACAATGCCTGGTATGACGCTTTTATTAAAACCCTTGTTGAGCGGAAAATACTCAGTGGCTATACTGATGGAAAGTTCAGACCAGACGCTAGTGTCACAAGAGCCGAGTTCGCCAAGATGATATGCTTAGCCATGGGGTGGAGCTTAGAAGTTCCTGCAGGTGCATCCTTTAGTGATGTTGATGCAGCCGGCTGGTCTTATCGATATGTCGAGACTGCAGTCGCGCGCGGTGCTATAGCGGGATACCCTGACGGCACCTTTAGACCCGCAAGAGGAGTCACGCGGGCTGAGGTCGCCGCTATTTTAGCACGGATTCTCAATCTACCGGCTAGCTCAGGCTCACTCACCGATATCTCTTCGCACTGGGCAAAGAGTTTTATTAGTAGCTGCGTGAGAGCAAATATTGTTAGCGGTTACTCTGACGCAACGTTTAAGCCTGATAATACCGCGACGAGGGCGGAGGCGGCTAAGATGGTAGTCGGATGCATGGTTGAACATGCTAAATAGCGGTGGGGGCGAAAAGAGAAGGCACGGTCGGGAAAACCCCTCGCGAGCGCATCTAGTATAAATATGTTCTTGGTAGCCAAGCGTATACGGATAAGCTTGGCCATGGTATTTCTTTTTGACGTACTTTTCTATCAAGAGGTATAACCCAACCAATCTCTGAATAAGTATAAAATATATGTTAGATTCCTTGGAGGTCTATGCCAAGCCTTAGAAAAGGGAAAACGAAAACCACGCTTGAATCTTCTATGGATATATCCACATTAGAAGAATTTGATTTCATCATCAACGACGACATTAAATACCGCATGGGCAATGAACTATCTTGCGGCGAGGAGGATAGCAATGACTGAGAAAAAATTAGCCATATTTGAAAACTATAAAATCCGCCGTCATTACGATGAGCAAAACGAAACTTGGTATTTCTCGGTGGTTGATATTTTACAGGTTCTGATACAGCAGCCGGATTATCAAACCGCCAGAAAATACTGGAATAAGCTCAAAGAAAGGTTGAGAAAGGAAGGAAGTGAGTCGGTGACAAATTGTCACCGACTGAAAATGGAAGCCGCCGACGGGAAAAAATACCTGACCGATGTTGCCGACCCGGAAACATTGTTACGGCTTATTCAGTCTGTGCCCAGTCCCAAAGCAGAGCCGATAAAATTATGGCTGGCAAAGGTGGGATACGAACGTTTACAGGATATGGGCGACCCCGCACGCTCACTTGAGCGCGCCCGTGAATACTGGCAACAGCTCGGCAGAAGCGAAAAGTGGATCCAGCAGCGGATGATGGGTCAGGAAACCCGAAATAAACTCACTGATTATTGGAATGACCACGAAATAACCGAAGAAGACGAATACGCTATTCTCACCAACATCATTCATCAGGAATGGAGCGGCGTTTCAGTAAAAACGCATAAAGATATAAAAGGCCTTAAAACGCAGAATCTGCGCGACCATATGAGTGAAGCGGAGTTGATTTTCACGGCACTTGCGGAACTTTCGACCAGACAGATTGCCGAAAGCGTGAATGCTACCGGCATGGTTGAAAATGCGGATGCGGGGAAAAAGGGCGGTAAAATATCGAAGAAAGCTCGATTGGAGTTAGAAGCAAAAACAGGCAAGAGCGTTATCACAGCCGAGAACTATCTCCCGCCAGCGACGAAACAAAGGCAGATAGAACAAAAATCGGACCATAGCGGGGACTAGGAATAATATGGTGCAGCGCATTGCTTTACATAAGATAACAAGGAAAACACTTCTCTATAAGAGTGGTGTCGAATACGCTGACTACGCGTTGAACCACGCGGAAGGGTGTACTCACGGTTGTACTTATCCGTGTTATGCGATGATGATGAAGAAGCGCTGTGGCGTGATTGCCTCGTATCAAGATTGGGTTCGACCAATCGGTTGAGCAAGCAATGCTAGCAAAGCATCTCGTATGCTTAAAAGGTTGATTATCCGATGAATAAAAGCAACCCTACAGACCATCCTCCCGGCAACTACCCAAAAGACAAAATACGAGGCGCCCTCTTTGGCGCTATCGTCGGTGACGCGCTGGGTGTGCCGGTCGAGTTCAAATCGAGGGAATATCTCAGACAGAACCCGATAGTTGATATGGTGGGCTTTGGCACGCACGACCAACTCCCGGGCACGTGGTCTGATGATAGCTCGCTGATGCTCTGCACCCTGGAAGCACTGCTCAATGGTTTCAAACCTGAGCACATGGGAGCACTCTTTGTAAGGTGGTTAGCTGAAGGATATTGGACGCCGGAGGGCAAGGCCTTCGGGATTGGCCGGCAAACACAGGCGGCGCTATCGAACATAATGAACGGCACCGCTGCCGGCGAGGCCGGAGGCACCGACGAGCTCAGTAACGGCAACGGGGCGCTCATGCGTATCCTTCCGGTTGCGCTGCGGTATGCAGACGCACCCGATGCTGAGCTACTCCATTACGCGCATCTAGCGTCATCCATAACCCACCGCCACCCCAGGTCGCAAATCGCCTGCGGGCTCTATTGTCTCATGGTTTCTACTTTGCTAAAGGGTTTCGCGCCCGGCGAGGCCTACGATTACGCCATTAAAGAAGCTGGAATCCACTACCAATCCGGCGCCTACGCGTCAGAGCTGCCGCACTTCGAGCGAGTGCTCGGCGGCGAGCTTGCCCGGCTCGATGAAGCGGAGATTAAATCGGGCGGCTACGTCATCCATACGCTTGAGGCGGGGATATGGTCTTTCCTCAACTCCAACAGCCTCGAAGAGGTGGTGCTCAAAGCCGTCAATCTTGGAGGCGACACCGACACGACCGGGATTGTCGCCGGAGGCCTCGCGGGTCTTTACTACGGTTTCGACAGCATTCCGCCGCAGTGGATAGCTGCCCTGGTCAAGCATGAAGAAATCAACGAACTCATCGAGCTTTTTACTACTACGACGTAAACCCGATGGGACCCAGCTACTCCAAAAACATCTCAGACGACTTGTTCGAAGCAATAAAGCGCGCCCATCAACCATAATTGCCTGCATTTATCGGCGCATCAAAAAGCCGGATTAGGTTTAACTATACCCACCCTAAGAGGTATAATGGTAGGTATAGATGTGCCGATGTTAAGCTGAAAGGCGTATAAGGAGGGTTCAGATGCCCAAGATCAATATCACGCTTCCCGAGGAACTGTTGAGAAAAATAGATAAATCAGCGAGAGATGAACATGTGACACGCAGCGAGTTTTTCAGGAAGGCGGTCCAGGAATACTGGGAGATAGAAAAGAGAGAACGAGAAGACCGGGGGAGAGCGCGCGACATCAGAGAAGCGATGCGGGTGCAGGCAAATCTCCGGAAAAAAGCGGGTCATTGGGATGGTGTTGCTGAGGTTCGCAAGTGGCGGGAGGTACGCTAAGTTGCAAGAACAGGCGCAAAAGAGATACGTTATCGATGCATCGGTCGGTGTAAAATGGTTTACGCAGATGCATGAGGATGATATTGAAGCGGCACTCCGGCTTCAAGAGCTGCACCTTAATAAGCTGAGCATACTTGCCGTTCCCGACCTCTTCTTTTATGAGTTGGCTAACGCGCTGAGGTATAACGCCGACTTTACTGCGGACGACCTTGTTGACGCATCCACTAGCCTCATGAAGATGAACCTTGACGCGTATCCGCCGAGCAACACGTTGATGGTCGAAACACTTAGAATCGCACGCAATCATGACGTTACTGTTTATGACACATCCTACCTGGCGCTAGCACAACTTCTGGGATGCATCTGCGTGACCGCGGATTCAAAATTTTACCGTAAGGTAAAAACTATTCCACAACTTGTCCAGCTCAAAGAATTAGCTCTCAGCCCCTGAGTTAAAGTGATGACGGCGCCACCAAAGCAACAAATTGCGCCGTAGTTAGCGTGTCACTTATGCTTCCGCCGTTTTCTAAATAGGCTCCACAAAAAAAGACGAAAACATTCTCGAGCTTTGACTTAGGTCAAAGTTTACTGTTTTAATAAGGTTTATCATAAGAACCGGAAAGTATACGTTATTACGGAAGGAGGGGATAACGATGGCGAAGGTACTTAGAAAGATAATCGAGATAGACGAGGAGTTGTGCACCGGCTGCGGCGACTGTGTCAGTCCGTGCGCGGAAGGCGCTATCGCGATAGTGGACGGCAAGGCCAAGGTGATAAGCGATGAGCTTTGCGACGGCGCCGGCTTCTGCATCGGCACGTGCCCGGAGGGTGCGCTCACCATCGTCGAGCGCGAGACCGAGGCGTTCAGCGAAGAAGCCGTCCACGAGCACACCGCCGCCGCCAAAGTCGACCCGGTCACCCAGCATTGCAACTGGTGCAACGTGGCCGATACCGAGCGCCCGCTTCTGCCGACGAGACACCAAGGCCAAAGCGTGTGGGTTTGCGTCAAATGCTTACCGCCCCTTATTCACGGGTAAAGACTAGGGCGGGCGGATTTGCCGCCCGGCGTCGACAAAGCTATGCGCGGGCAAAGCTACGGCGAGCGAGCCGTCTATTCGCGCAAACAATGCGTTAAAGCTACGGCGAGCGAGCCGAGACCCGCGCAAGCAACATGTTTCGGCTAGACCGAAGTTTTAAGACATATTAAGACAAAGACCAAGTGACTCAAGGAGGATGGCTATGTTTTGTTATCAATGTGAGCAGACGTCAAAAGGAACCGGTTGTACCAAACTGGGCGTATGCGGGAAGCAGCCCGAGGTAGCGGCGCTCCAAGACCTTTTGACGCACGCGCTCAAGGGAACCGCGCTCTACGCGGTCGAGGGACGCAAGGTCGGCGTAGACGACCAGGATACCAACCGCTTCACCACGTGGGGGCTTTTTGCCACACTAACCAATGTAAATTTCGATGCAGATGATTTTGTAGGCTTCATCAACCGGGCGGTCGAGCTGCGCGACGGCCTTAAAGCCAAGGTAAAAGAAGCGGGCGGCAACGTCGATTTCGCGCAGGACTGCGCGAATTTTACGCCGGCGGCGGACCTGGAAGGTCTCATTAAACAGGGAGAGGCGGTCATGGAGGTCGTCCCCGACCCCGCGATTAACCCGGACATCCAGTCGCTCCAGGATATCGTCCGCTTCGGCGCTCGCGGGGTCGCGGCCTACGCTTACCATGCCGAGGTGCTCGGCGAGGAGGATGACTCTATATATGAGTACATCCATGACGCGCTCGCGAAAATCGCCAAGAACGAGGGTTCGCTCGAAGACTGGATAGGCACGACGCTCAAGTGCGGCGAGGTCAACCTGACGACTATGGGATTGCTCGATAAGGCCAACACCGAGACCTACGGCCATCCGGTCCCGACGAAGGTTCCGCTCGGCGCCAAAGCCGGCAAAGCTATTTTAGTCAGCGGGCACGACCTCAAAGACCTGGACGATATTTTAAAGCAGACCGAGGGCAAGGGCATCAACGTCTACACCCACGGTGAGATGCTGCCGACCCACGGCTATCCGGAACTCAAGAAATACGCGCACTTCTACGGTCACTATGGCACTGCCTGGCAGAACCAGCAGAAAGAGTTCCCGGAGTTTCCCGGCGCTATAGTGATGACGACCAACTGCATCCAGAAGCCGCGCGAAACTTATCTCGATAACATCTACACGACCGGGCCGGTCGGTTGGCCGGGCGCGCGCCACATCGCCGACGGCGACTACACGCCGGCCATCGAAAAGGCGCTTGCCATGCCGGGCTTTGCCGAGGACACAGCGGGCAAAGAGGTCATGGTCGGCTTCGCCAGAAACGCGGTCCTCGGTGTCGCGGGACAAGTCATCGAGGCGGTCAAGAACAAGGATATCCGTCACTTCTTCCTGGTGGGCGGCTGCGACGGGGCCAAACCGGGCCGCAGCTACTACACCGAGTTCGTCGAGAAAGTTCCGGATGATTGCGTAGTGTTGACGCTCGCCTGCGGCAAGTTCCGCTTCTTCGATAAGGACTTAGGCGACATCGGCGGTATTCCGAGGCTCCTCGATGTGGGGCAGTGCAACGACGCGTACTCGGCCATCCAGATAGCGGGCGCGCTCGCCGACGCGTTCGGCGTCGGCGTCAACGAGTTGCCGCTCTCCATGGTACTCTCGTGGTACGAGCAGAAGGCGGTAGCGATATTGCTCTCGCTCTTGCATCTCGGCATCAAAGATATCCGCCTCGGGCCTTCACTGCCCGCGTTTATCACACCTAACGTCCTCGATGTCCTGGTCAAGAACTTCGACATCAAGCCTATCAGCACGCCTGATGAGGACTTGAAGGCGATTCTGGGGTAGGGTTCGGAAACATACCCTCTATATTTAAGGCCCGAATTGGGTACATAGGCAACAGGAGCGATGTTACGCTTGGCGTACCGGCGTCCATGCCATAAGCGCTGCGCGTAAGCGGCTGGTGGAGACAGTGTAAACCAGGTGGAATCGAAAGGGGAGATGAAGTATGGCGTTGTTCATCATGCTAACCAATCTGACAGATGACGGGATGGAGACCTTGCGGGACAAGCCGGAACGCATCAAGGAAGTAAACGATGAGGTTACCCAGAAGTTCGGTGTCAAGATTCTCACACAGTATATGGTGATGGGGCCGTATGATTTTGTAAATCTAGTGGAGGCGCCCGACAACGACACTATGGTAAAGATGGCCATCGAGCTTGGCTCGCGCGGTACGATACGGACGATGACGATGCCGGCTATCGAAATAGACAAGATCATCGAGGACCTCAAAAACATGGGGTCATAAGCAGAATATCCGCTGAATCAAGACGCAACCGGGTAATGAGCGATGAGAGTTCAAAAGACAGCCGTATAAAACAATAGGCGGGACGCAAATAGTCACGCCTATTGTTTTTCGGTACAAACACTTATGCGCACAGCGGATTTGCGCTATAGTGCTGATATGGGAGAAACATATTTTGCTACGTGCGCTAAAGGTATCGAGGCCGTGCTGGCGCGCGAAATCGAATCGCTTGGGCTTGCGGTAGCCGGCGAGCGGACCGGCGGGGTCGCGTTTACGGGAACCATGGAAGCGGCATACCGCGCCAATCTGTGGTTGCGCACGGCAAACCGCGTACTCATGCCGCTCAAAGAGTTCGACTGCTTTTCCGAGCAGGATTTGTATAGCCGGGTGCGCAAGCTCGATTGGCCGCGCTACCTTACGCCGTCGATGACTCTCGCCGTCGATGCCAATGTCCGTGACTCGCACATCACGCACTCCAAGTACGCCGCTTTAAAGACGAAAGACGCGATCGTCGACCATTTGCGCACTAAGCTGGGCTCGCGCCCGGATGTCAATCCGAACGACCCCGACCTGCGCGTCAATGTTCACATTCATCGCAACCGTTGCACGCTCAGCCTCGACACGTCCGGTGAGAGCCTCCACAGGCGGGGGTACCGGCGCGCTCAGGTGGAGGCGCCGCTCAAAGAGACCCTGGCGGCGGCTCTCGTAGAGCTTACGGAATGGGATGGGACAACGCCCTTCATCGACCCGATGTGCGGCTCGGGAACCATCATCATCGAGGCTGCGCTCAAGGCCGCCAACATCGCGCCCGGCCTTATACGGGAGAGTTTCGGCTTTGAGCGGTGGCTCAATTTCGATAAGGCGCTCTGGGCTCGCCTTACCGACGAGGCCCGCGCGTTGAGAAAGAGCAAGTTAGATGTAGTCATTGCCGGCTATGATGCCTCCAGCAAGGCCGTCAAGGCCGCCGCTGCGAACATCCGCGCGGCGGGGCTGGACGAAATTATAACCTTGGGCGTTAAGGACATCTCTGATTTTACACCGCCCCCGGGGCCCGGCGTCATCATAGTCAACCCGCCATATGGCGAGCGCCTTGGTGACAAGGAAGAACTCGCACCGCTATACAAGCAAATAGGCGACGTCTTCAAGCAGCGGTGCGGCGGTTATACCGGTTATGTCTTTACCGGCAACCTCGATCTCGCCAAGCGAATCGGTTTGAAGACTTCGCGACGCTTCGTCCTGTATAACGGCCCCATCGAATCGCGCCTCCTAAAATTTGAGCTGTACTAGGGGACGTTGTTACGGATGTTACGGTTTGGTAATCCCCACCCGTATCCGTATCGAGCAGATGCCATTGCGAAAAGGCCGCAACATGCTTCGTAAGAGATTATTCGCCGATGGGGTATTATCTAATTGTGGATTGTTTTCAGCCGTCTCCATTTTCAAGACATACGTATAGAAGACGGCAATCTTAACGATCATGAAGTACCGTGCACTCGTGTGAAGTGCGGAAAGGTGGTCGGCAATGTTTCCTGGAAAATCATCTCCGGCGAAGACCGGCTTAGTAGTGTTCTTGGGAGCGCTTTTCTTGGGGTTGGCGATTCTGGTCCTCTTTGGGCTCTTGGCGGGGGTGTTCACTTCGGACAAAGGGGTTATCGCCGCGCTCACCGCATCCCCCTCGGGATTTATCGCGCTCTTTGGCGCTACTTTGATGCTCGCGGCGCCGCTTATCGGGCTGACCATTTGGGCATACGACCGCGCCATTCAATCCGCGACCGAACAATATCGGCGGCGGCAACAACAACAGCAGGAAGAGCGGCAACGCCGTCAAGAAAGCAATAATGCGCGATAAAGCGCGTCATTAAAGAGCGGAAGGGTCAGCACTTACCACGCCCGTGAGCCACGCCCCGAAAACCCATTACCCAACTCGATTAATGTCACATCCCGGGCATGTGCGGTGTTATAGAGATAAAGGCGCAAATAAAGGCGAAAACGGGAGGCCTACGAGTGGCGTTGAGACAGAGGCTGGAAAGAACGGTCGCGCCGGATGACTTCGCTTTCAGGGAACTCTTCGAAGCGAACTATCCGATGGTCCTTCGACATCTCATCCTGATACTGGGCGAGCAGGCGGCGGCCGAGGACATAGCGCAGGAGACCTTTATACGGCTATACGAGCGGCCCCCGAAGGAGTTTACCAATCTCTCGGGCTGGCTCATCAAAGTCTCGACCAATCTTGGTTATAACTATTTGCGAGGAGAGAAGAGCCGCAAGCGCCGCGAGACGGCCGATACGCTCGCGACGGAGACATATGCGGACGAATTTTCCCGCATGGGCGAGGCTGAAGAGGTGCGCGAAGTGCTCCGCCGACTGGATTACCGGGACCGCGTCTTGATAGTCCTCAAGTTCTACGGGTTTAGCTACGAGGAGATATCGGAGATGACCGGCGTGAAGAGGACGAGCGTCGGCAAAGCGCTCGCGCGGGCGCTTGAGAGGTTTCAGAGGGCGTATGAAAGGAAGAGCTAGGATGTGTTATGACGAAGGCACGCTCCAAGCTTATATCGATAGAGAACTCCCGGGGCGCAGGCGCTGGGAGATAGAGGCGCACGTCGAGACGTGCGAGGCTTGCAAGGCCAGGCTGGCGCTGCTGCGGGATGCTAGCGAAGCGGCACAGGCCCGGCTGAGACCACTTTCGAAGCAAATTCACAGCAAAACCGTATCGACCGAAGCGGCATGGATGCGCTTGACTCATGATGAGCGAATCAAGGCGCCGCTGAGAAGGAGAGGAGTATTTGAAATGTTGCAAGGCAGACCAAAAACGGCGTTGGTGCCGCTGGCCGCGGTGGCGGTGCTGGCGACGGCGCTGAGCTTTACCCCGGTCAGGGGATTGGCCGCGGATTTATTGAACATATTCAGGGTGCAAAATGTGGAGGTCGTCACTATCTCACCCGAGGATATGAACGCGCTGCAAAAACTGGGTGAGAAGGGCGGCGGCAAGGTAGATATCGAGAACCTCGGTAAGATAGAGTCGAGCGGCTTCACAGCGCCGGAGCAGGTCACGGCGAGTGCCGCGAAAGAGGCGGTCGATTTTGACCTGAGGTTACCGCAAGGTCTCACCGGCTATAGTGAGCCGAGCTACAACGTGCAGAAGGGTTTTACGACCAGCTTCACGCTCGATGTGGACAGGGCGAACGAGGTCTTCAAGTCGTTCGGCGCGACCGAGCTTCTGCCGAAAGCGATCGATGGTAAGAAGTTCACCGCTAAGATGCCCACAGTCGTCATGGCCAACTACCCGAAAGACGATGGCGGTATGGTCATAATCGGCCAAGCGAGAAGCCCCGAGTTTGTCCTGCCGGCCGGAGTCGACGCCGACGCCGTGCGTGACGTGCTCTTGAGCCTGCCGGTACTTCCGGAGAATATCAGGAGGCAGCTCGAGGCGGTCAAGGATTGGCGAAACACCCTCATCATCCCGAACATCGACGGCAGCGCCAAAGAGGTCAAAGTCGGCGATGCCGAGGGTGTCTTTATCACACCTCCAAGGGAGCATGCCACAGGTGCCAGCGCGCTCGTATGGCAGGATGACGGCGTGATATACGGGATAAGCGGACAACTCGATTTAGCGGCCGCACAAGAGATAGCGGCTTCACTCGAATAACGGTATATAATAATAGTCATGGTTATAGAGACGCACGATTTAACAAAACTATACGGTGAAAAAGTCGGCTGCGAGAAGATTTGCCTCTCCGTCGGGGAGGGGCAAATCTTCGGTTTCTTAGGGCCGAACGGCGCCGGCAAGAGCACCTTTGTCAAGATGCTCGTCGGCCTCATCAAGCCGACTTCGGGGACGGCCAAGCTGCTCGGCGCGCCCCTCGGCGATGTTGAAGCCCGCCGTCGCCTCGGCTTTTTGCCCGAGAACTTCCGGTATCAGGATTGGCTATCCGGACGAGAGCTTCTCTACTATCATGCCGCGCTCGCGTTTATCCCGCGCCGTGAGCGGGAGAGTCGTATCGACGAGGTCTTGCGCATGGTCAAGCTCACGGGAGCCGCCGACGGCAAGATAAAGACCTACAGCAAAGGTATGCAGCAGCGAGTCGGCATCGCGACCGCGCTCATATCCGACCCCGACCTTCTGTTTTTGGATGAGCCGACCTCGGCGCTCGACCCAATCGGCCGCCTGGAGGTGCGCGAGATAATCACCTCCCTTCGCGACCGCGGCAAAGTGGTGTTCTTAAACAGCCACCTCTTGAGCGAGCTTGAGATGATATGCGACAGTGTGGCCATCATCAAAGGTGGCCGGGTCGTCGAAGAGGGATCGCTTACCGAGTTACTCAAAGGCAGGGTGGAGGTCGAAGTGACCGCGTCCCAACTAAACGGCCAGGTAGAGCGGGTCGTCGAAGGCCTCGGGCGGGTATTGGCCGGCACGGGCGCCAATGTCTTGGTCGAACTCGATAGCGAAGAGATGATTCCCGTGCTCGCCGCGCGCATCATAGAGGCCGGGGGCAAACTTTACAACCTGAGCCGTAAGAAGCGAACTCTTGAGGAACTCTTCCTCGGGGCGGTCAAGGGCGGTGAGGCGTAGGTGCTGACTATCGCCCGCCTTACCTTTAAGGAGGCGCTGCGCAAGAAGATACTGGTAGCCGCGATAATCCTGAGCGTCCTTTTCCTGACGGTCTACGGTGTGGGGCTGCACTATGCCACCAACACCATCGAGCAGCAAAGCGCGCAAGGCATCGGAAGAGGCATGAACGACGGTTCATTCGCTGGTGCGGATGTCATCGTCGAGTCGTCGAAGAAGCTCCTGGTCTTGCTCGGCCTCTACTTTTCAAGCTCCATAGTCTCGCTCTTGGCGATACTGTCGTCGGTGGGAGTGGTCTCGTCCGAGATAGAAAACGGCATAATCCACGCCATGATGGCCAAACCCATCCGGCGCCGCGATATAATTCTCGGTAAGTTCGGCGGGTACGCCGCCATGCTCTCGGTCTATTCGGCGCTGCTCTTTCTCTCGGTTCTGCTTCTCAACTATTTTATAGCGGGGGCGGCGCTCGGCAATGTGCCGCTGCTTATCGCGCTCTTTATCATCCAACCGCTCGTCTTTCTCGCGGTGACGCTCGCAGGGAGCACGGCGTTTTCGACGCTGGCCAACGGTATCGCCGCCTTCACTCTCTATATCGCGAGCGCGGTCGGCGGGATGATCGAGCAAATCGGCGCGATGCTCAACAACGACATGCTGGTAAACACGGGAATCGTAACCAGTTTGCTGATGCCGGCGGACGCTATCTATAGGATGATAGCCTCGCTCGTCACCAATGTGCCGGGCGGTTCGATTAATGCGATGTTCTTCGGCCCGTTCGGGGCGATATCGGCTCCCAGCGCCGCGATGGTCGTCTACGCCATCTTGTATCTGGTCGGCTTTGTCGGCCTCGCGTCTTTTCTGTTCTCAAGAAAAGATATCGGGTAAGTCAAAGGGCATCTCGGGCATAGTCTATCGTTTAAGAATGAACCCAACCCACGCGCTATTCTCCGATTATCTTTACTAAGACGCGCTTGTTGCGCCGCCCGTCGAACTCCCCGTAAAAAATCGCTTCCCAAGTTCCGAGGTCGAGCCTGCCGCCGGTGATGGCGACGACCACCTCGCGCCCCATGATGGTCCGTTTCAGGTGCGCGTCGGCGTTGTCCTCACCGGTGAGGTTGTGCCGGTACTGGGATATCGGCTCGTGCGGAGCGAGCTTTTCGAGCCAGACCTCCCAATCGCTCAAGAGCCCGCCCTCGTGGTCGTTGATAAAGACGCTCGCTGTGATATGCATCGAGTTTACCAGACACAAGCCCTCCCGGACGCCGCTCTTGTCGACCAGCGCCTGGACTTTTGGCGTGAGATGGACAAAATCGTAGCGCTTCGGCGTGTTTACCATGAGATACTCGGTCAGGTGTTTCATATTTTAACCCCCGTTTCTCGTTGCCCGCTATATTATGTTGTTGCGGGCGCTATCCTAATATTTGGCGTTTAACTATTAAGCGGTCGATATCGTGGCCCCATCGGTGAGGCTAGACATGCGGCTAGTGCGATTATCTTACCCATCCCTGTCGGGAAAACATGTTTCAACGATAACACAGGCCATTGGCTAAGGTAAGCGGTTCAATTTCAGCTCGCCCCGCATGTGTGAGCTTAAAATCCATCGACTTTATGCCGATAGCTATGGTTAGGCTATCGGGGTACGGTGTCGCACGATTCATGTGGTGGTTCCATTCGCGGGCGGTTTTTTGGTAGTGCTTCGCGTGATAAATCGGGCAGCTGCATGATTACCGGCGCCAAGCGGGTGCGCCGATTTGACTACGCGACACCCTAATAGGAGGATTGAGTTGTCGGGAAAGCAAAAGAGCGCCGCCAATAAGGCCGATTCCATAAACAATCGCAAACAGGCTGAAGCAGCGATACGGAAAGCCGAAGCCATATACGGCGCCTCAGTCGATAACGCGAGCGTTAGTATATTATTCGCTGACGATAAAGGGAAATTGCTTGAAGTAAACAAAAAAGCTGAAGAGCTTGCCGGCTATGCCAGGCAAGAGCTTTTAGGCATGAGCCTTGCGCAACTTTATCCGAAAGAAGAGCTGGAGAGGATTACCAGAGCTTCCGAGAGTGGCTTTGAGCGGAAGATATGGTATGTGGGCAACACGCTAGTGCTGCAAAAAGGCGGAAAAGTTATCCCCGTAGATGTAATCGGTAACATTCTTGAACATACGGATAGGCGGTTGTCGCAGATAATGATTTTTAACGACGAAGAACGCAAACGAGCCAAAGAGATTCTTAGCGAGAGCGAAGAAAGATACAAGAGTATCATCAATGGGGCGGCGGAAGGTTTTTGGTTAATCAATCCGCAGTTAGAAACAATCGGAGTAAATGAATCCCTCTGTAAAATGTTGGGCTATAGTCGCGAGGAGATGCTGGGCAAAAAGCCATTCGATTTTGCCGATGAGGAAAATCGAAAAATATTCAAGGAACAGACATCAAGAATACCCGGAACATCGCACCGGCATTATAATATCGTTCTAAAATCGAAGGCAGGCAACGATGTCTATACCCGATTTAACGCCACCACGGCAAGAGATAACTCGGGAAACACAATTAGCGCCTTTGCTTTTGTCACGGATATTACCGAGCTTAAGTTGACCGAGAACTCGCTCCTTGAATCGAAAGAGCGGATGGAACAGTTGTATAAGGTCATACCGAGCGCTATATTTACGGTCGACACGGCTCACACCATACTAAGCTTCAACAGAACGGCCGAGGAGATAACGGGCTATGTCGCCTCAGAGGTGATCGGGAAGAAATGTTCGATCCTTTCCCTCGACACGTGCGCGAAGGAGTGCGCCCTGTTTGCCGGCAATTCGGCCAAGCCGATCATAGGCAAGGAATGCACCATAAACAGGAAAGACGGCGAGAGAAGGGTGCTTTCTAAAAATTCGGATCTTCTTAAAGATATATATGGAAACGTTATCGGCGGTGTCGAGAGTTTCGAGGATATAACGGAGCGCAAACAGGACGAGGAAATGCTTAATTATCTGGCCCACTATGACGCGCTTACCGGGCTCCCTAACCGGAGGCTGTTGTATGATAATTTTGCGGCAGAAATTTCCCGCACGCGCCGAAATGGCGCGATATCGGCCGTATTATTTCTCGACCTGGACAACTTTAAGACCATCAACGATACTTTGGGCCACCCTGTCGGCGATCAGCTATTGCGGGAGGTCGCCGTTCGGCTGAAAAAAAGTCTTCGCAGTGAAGATACCGTCGCGCGGCTGGGCGGGGACGAATTCACCCTGTTGATAACGGAGACAAGGCGAATTCAGGACGTGGCCAAAATCGCGCAGAAAGTTATCGATGAATTTAAATCGCCGTTTAGTATCGGCAATCGCGAATTTTATATTACCACCAGTGCCGGAATAGCCGTTTATCCAAACGATGGTAAAGAAGTAAATACTCTGCTTAGAAATGCTGATATTGCCTTATATCGCGCAAAGGAACAGGGCAGAAATAATTACCAATTCTATACGTCGGCCATGGGAGAAAAAGTTCTCGAGCGCTTAATACTTGAGAACAATTTGCATAAAGCGCTTGAAAGAGAAGAGTTCTTGCTTCATTATCAGCCAATTGTAAATCTGAATTCAGGCAATATCGCGGGGATGGAGGCGCTGCTTCGCTGGCAACACCCCGATTTCGGACTAGTCTATCCATCGGACTTTATACCTATCCTGGAGGAAACGGGGCTTATTGTCCCGGTTGGCGAATGGGTGTTGCGCACCGCATGCAAGCAGGCAATGGCTTGGCAAGATAAGAGCCTACTGCCAATACGCATAGCGGTGAATCTTTCAGCGAAACAGTTCCGGCAGGAAAATTTGGTGGAAATGATCGGTGATGTATTGGATAAGACCGGTTTGCGGCCCGAGTGCCTGGAGATCGAAGTTACGGAGAATGCCGTTTTAAAAGATATGGACCAGGCTGTTAAGACATTCCAGAGGTTAAAGGAACTCGGCGTATATATCTCGTTCGATGATTTTGCGACCGGGTATTCTTCGCTCAGTCTTTTAAGGAAATTACCCGCGGATACATTAAAGATCGATCGGTCCTTTGTATGCGAGATCACGACCAGCTTACGTGACGCAGAGATCGCAAAAGCCGTGATAACCTTGGCTCACAGTCTGGGAATGAAGGCGATTGCGGAAGGTGTGGAAACGATAGATCAATTGGAGTTTTTGCGCTCGCTCAAATGCGATGAGGTTCAAGGGTATGTCTTCGCCCGCCCGTTACCGGTCTACGAAGCCGAGGCTCTGCTCGCCGCCGAGATGCGCTTATGCGCTTGATAAATTAGCCCCAATAGCCCAGGGAATGTCGTTATGGAGTCTAATTAAACTGTTACGGCGCCCTGGTCTGCTATTCCCACACCGGGCAGTGACTAAAACATATCCCGGTCGTCTATTACGACATGACCATCCTTCCGACTTCCGCAAAGCAGTGCCGCGGGAGTTTTCGCTGAGCTGAAGATAGCCTGCGCGTTACAATATTAAGGCGATAAGGAGTGTGCTATCGGGGGAGGCGAATCTCGCATATGATTTTTCTGAGGCAAAAAACCCGTATGCCGGCATGCTTAAGCGGCAGATTACTATTCGCATGGATCAGATAGCGGTTGATTGCTTCAAAAAGCTCGCCGTGGAGACGGGTCGGGCGAAAAGCCAAAGAAATGGTCTTTGATTACGATAAGACATGGCTTGGCAAGAGGTACGCGCAAAAGAAGGTGAAGGTTGAAAAAGTAACGAGCAAGCTACGGTGCCGTTTCGGGCGGGGCCTCGGCAAGGTGACGCCGGCCGCCCTAAGGAGAGCGGCGGAAGTGTCGCTGTCGCAAAGGCCGGATAGACCAAGCGAGCCACTTGTCATACCTTCCGACATTCATTCGCAACGCCTGTTGGAAGGCGGCCCGTGATATCCGAACGGTCCAAGAACTCCCGGGTCATAAAGACGTAAAAACCACGATGATTTACACCCATGTCCTCAACCGCGGACCAGCTGGGGTTCGCAGCCCCGTCGATAGGTTGTAAGGTTAAATAGGGCAGTTTAGAGAGGGTATATACCGATCCGTATAAGACGCCATGATAAAATAGCGTTTCGTGTCAACAGCTACATTTAGCACTGGTTATAGCTACAAGTGACATATTTTCGCAGGCGTCTTATATGGACAAAATCAATGTATTTGGAGTATTATGCGGATTGGTATAAACATAGTTCGGTGTCACAGGAGTAATCGCGCGGTGCAGGAAATCTTCGACGCAATTGACCAGTACGCAGACGCCTATGCAAGGCTTGAACAGCTTCAGCGCTCTCGCACTCTTGAGATACCTATCGGGGATCAAAAGACTGGTGTCATTGCAGAGTTCTTCGCGCGCATCTACGCAAGGCATCGGTTCCCCGAAGCTGCATTGGAATTTGGTTCCGCCAGTGAGCACGCTTGGGATATCAAAGTTCTTCGGCCCGGCCGACCTGAACTCAAAGTGCAGGTCAAAGCTGTTTCTGCGCATTCACAAACGAGTCGTGTATCTCCCATTCATCCTGGGTGGCATCAGCTCTGGCTCATGCGCCTAGATGAACATCTTCGACCACATGCGCTCTGGGTGGTTGAAGCACAGACCGCAGCATGGTCAAACACTTTGCTGAAGAACCGCACTATGCCCAAGCTCGGAAATCCCCAATCCGGTTCTGCTGAGTTGAGAGCAGGTGCAAATGAAACCACCCCATTTCTTGCCGCGCTGCTGACGGCCAACCCATCATTCCACCGGACCTGCGCGAAAAGCCGCGCAGGTCGGTGAATTCAAACGTTAGGCCTCAACAAGGGAGGGAAATATATGGTAGTGCCCTCGGTAGAGAAATTAGATCGTCTCGCTATTGATGTTCTTTCGGGCATTGACAATTCTCTGTTTGAGCAAAACATTGTCGAATTCATCTTAGACACGTATAGACAATTCTGTCGCAGCGATGAGGCTCTAAGACTGGATATATCGGAGATGCCCATCACCGACGAAATTCGTCTCAGGCCGCGCTTCGAGTCCCTGTGTTTTTCTACATTCCTCGCAAGTTTGCAGTCATCAAAATTCCTTACAGACAAAAAGTGGTTTGTTAAACGACCAAACCAGAGGCTCATTGGACTATTTGACGGTGCGATAGCAGCAGCACTTATTGAACTTTGCAATAATGCTGGAATGAGCGAGCTACGTGAAATAACACTTGTTGCAATTGATCCGAAGCCAACATTTGGGCTTGGCGATCATCTTGATCCACTAAATCGTTTGGAAGAATATCGGGCCGCATTCGTCAAGGAACGGGGGAGCGAACTCGAACGATTCGGGAAATGGATAGGGAAGGCACTTGATGGTCCAAATTATCCACTCTTTGAGATCATTGGTGGTACCTTTGGAGAGCCACTACTTCAATTGTCAGATTATGCAATGGCCGATGTACTGAAGCGAGGCGCCAACCTTCCTCTTCCTATGAATAATCAAGAGGACGCGAAAGAGCAACTGCGCACGCAGATTGCGGGATGTAATTTCGCAATGGCCAAAGCTCTTGTTGTTCGCAGTTTGGGCGGGAGCATCATCCCAAAAGAACTTGCAGCGCTCTTGGACGGTTTCACTGAGAATCCTTGTCTCGAAACGGCGGCCAAACTCATCGAGTATGACCAGAAGTTTCGTGCGGTCTTTGAATTGGCTCGCGGCGGTGGCTTCACCGAGCAGTTGTTCCGTAAGGGCGACATTGAGTGATGGCCCAACCCGTCGCTCCGGCGGATGCGGTGAGACTGCGCCGGTGAGCTTGGTCGTTCAGCGGCCATAACAATTCCATGTTGCATTGACAAGTGTCACGTGATAGCTTACTATTGATGCATGATCAAGACGTTTGCCGATAAGCATACGCAAGAGTTTTACCAAAAGGGTAAATCAAAGCGTTTTCCGCCGGAAATCAGTAAGCGGGCAATCCGCAAGCTGGAATATATCGACCTGGCAACGGGTTTGGATGACTTGAAGGTTCCCCCAAGCAATCGACTCCACGAACTCGAACGAGAACGGCAGGGACAGTATTCGATCTCCGTCAATGACCAATGGCGCATATGTTTCCGGTTTGTCAACGGCGACGCCTACGACGTAGAACTTACGGACTACCACTAAGATGAGGTGTAAAACATGAGTATTCAGAATATGGGAGAGCGTGAAATTCGACCGACTCATCCCGGCGAGATAC